>ERZ772883.13-NODE-13-length-219173-cov-9.732290_pt1 | contig 219173 bp, 181 predicted proteins | sample MGYA00580575_ERZ772883 | MGnify/ENA primary metagenome ERZ772883 (study PRJEB29015, sample SAMEA2737666) | human gut metagenome | biome: human gut; feature: human-associated habitat; material: faeces | place: China | collected 2012 ... | reverse complement strand
AATGGATTTCTACCAGATTCCAAAATCTATTTTGCGCATAACTCTTGACACTACCGTGCGCTATGTATCTGCTCAACTGCTGTAATAACCGCTTTTGAGTCATCGTCTGGTAAACACCACATAATAAGCCCTCTACTCAATATTAAACTTAGACTTATTGTACTAATTTTATCATGAAACTTAATAGATCGCAAGAAAGGATATAAAAAATCCACCGTAACTCTTATCAAAATTACGGTGGACTTATGGCGGAGAAGGAGGGATTTGAACCCTCGATACCCTTTTGGGGTATACACGATTTCCAATCGTGCGCGCTCGGCCAGCTACGCGACTTCTCCATGGAATTGTCCCTACTGCACTGGTCGGGCAGCAGAGGCTGAGGGGGGTGCCCCGCAAATCAGCTTGGTTATCTTACACGATTCTGTGTAAAATGTCAAGCCTTTTTTCTCGGAATCTGAAAATTATTTTCCCCGCAAAAGCAGCTGTGGCAAAATGCGGCGATGCGGTCCAGGTCTGTCCGCCGCTCTTTCAGGCAGTACAGGACGTAGGCGTGCCAAAGCTCTGGTGCAATCTCCAAGGTAGAAGCGCAACCACAGGACAGGAGCTTTTCATGAAGCCGCCGGCTATCATCCAGCATAATTTCATCCCCTCCCACAAACAGGAGGCTGGGTGGAAACCCAGTCAAATCTCCAAACAAGGGAGAGACCAAAGGGTTGTCCCGGCATTCGGTGTAGCAGCTGGCAAACAGGTCCAGCCGCTCTCGGGTCATGGAGGGGTCCCGCTCCCGATTCTCTTCGTATGAGCTGCCTGAGGCGGTGAGATCCGTCCAAGGCGAAATGCCAATGAGGCCCGCTGGCAGGGGCAGGCCCTTCTCCTTCGCCAGAAAGCACAGGGCATAGATCATGCCGCCCCCGGCAGATTCTCCGCAGAGAACCACCGGACCTTCCTGCTCCAGAAGAAACTGATAGGCAGAAAAGCTGTCTTCCAATCCCGCCGGAAATGGATGCTCCGGCGCCAGCCGGTAGGCCGGGCATAAAACCTCCGCCCCGGTCACAGCAGACAGCACCGAGCCAAAGCCCTTGGCATACTCCAAATCCCCGCAAACGTAGCCGCCTCCATGGAGATACAGCATCCGTCCCACCGGGCTTTGATCCCTGGGCACAATCCGGCAGGCCGGGAAGCCAGGAAAGCAGACCTCCTCCACACGAACCTCCTTATGGTAGCTCCGGGAGAGCAAAGCCCCCAAGGCGTCCTGCCCCTTTCGGGCCAGCTCCATGGAGCAGCCGGTAATCAAAGGCTTCATCCGCTCCAGCTGCTTCCGCATCCGCTTCTGTGACAGTTCCACACGGTCTCCCCTCTTCCCCGTCCTGGCGGGGACAAAACCAAATACCAGAGAGCCCAGGCGATGTGGCATCCCTGAGCCATATCTGATCAGGCGGCAAGTATAACCGCTGCCTTGTGGGTATTGTATCACGAATCGGAGTTTTTTTCTACTCCAATTTCAGCGCATCCACCGCTTCACGCCCCTGGTTTACATCATCTCCCGCAAATGCCCCAAGGCCTTCTTCTCAATGCGGGAAACCTGCACTTGGGAGACCTGCAGGACCCGTGCCACCCGCTCCTGGGTCAGGCCGTGGAAATAGCGGAGATTGATCACCAGCGCCTCCCGCTCCGGCAGCTTCCCAATGGCCTCCCGCAGTGCAATCCGCTCCACCAGCTGCTCCTCTGTATCGGAATCCGTCAGAACGTTTTCCAGGGTGAAGCCATCTTCCCCTGTCTCCCGTTGGATCGATTCTGTGGCAGCCGTGGCAGTCTCCGCCGTGGCAATTTCCTCCACACTGAGGCCCATTTCCTTGGAGAGCTCCCCCACGGTCGGTTCTCTGCCCAACTCTGCCGTCATGCGGCTGCGGGTCATCTTGATGGCTGCCGACCGCTCCTTCAGTCCCCTGCTCACCTTCACGGAACCGTCGTCCCGCAAAAACCGCCGAATCTCCCCGGCAATTTTGGGCACGGCGTAGGTGGAAAACTGGGTCCCAAAGGCGGTGTCATAGCCCTCCACCGCTTTCAGAAACCCCAGACAACCCAACTGGTACAGGTCATCCGGATCTACTCCCCGGCCAAAGTACCGCCTGGCAATGGACCAAATGAGACCGGAATTCTCCACAATCAGCTGCTCCCCTGCCGCCCGGTCTCCAGCGCGGCTCCGGGCAATCAGCGCTTCCAGCCCCTGACTCATTGGCCGCCCCGGCGCTGGAGGCGGCGCCGCATATGTACGGTGGTCCCTTTTCCCGGCTGTGAGGTAATGCGCAGAGAGGTCATAAAGCTTTCCATGATGGTAAAGCCCATACCGGACCGGTCTGCGCCGCCGGTGGTAAACATGGGCTTCCTAGCTTTTTCAATGTCAGCAATGCCAACTCCCCGGTCCTTTACCACAATGTCCAGCACATGATCCTTCAAAATCCGGCAACGAAGCACAATGGTGCCAAAACCATCCGGGTAGGCATGGACGATACAGTTGGTCACCGCCTCAGACACCGCTGTCTTAATGTCCCCCAGCTCCTCCAAGGTTGGGTCCAGCTGGGCCGCAAAGCAGGCCACCGCAGACCGGGCAAAGGCCTCGTTGCTGGAGCGGCTGGGAAACTCCAGAGTCATGTAGTTTTCAAATTTCATCGGACTGCCTCCTTGATCTCTACGATTTTTTCAATTCCAGCGGCGCGAAGCACCTTCATAGGCTGTTCTGCAATGGACTGCAGCTGAAGCCTTCCCCCCAGCTGGGCCATCTGGCGCAGGGCATGAATCACCACGGCAATGCCGGAGGAATCCATAAAGGTCACTTCCTGGAAATCCAGCACACATACCGACGGCGTGTAGGATTCAATTTTCTCCGAAATGTGTTGCATGTACTCTTTTGCACAGTGATGGTCAATCTCTCCAGTTAACGCAACCGTCAGCTGCCGGTCCTGGAGATAGCTTGTAAAATGCATGATACGTCCCCCGTCTTTCCATTCGGGGCGGCCGGCCCCGGGTTTTGCTGAATTTAGTATAAAATTTCTGCCATGCAGATACAGTCGAAGCCAGGGTAAGAGGAAAAAAACAGGAGCTCACTGCAGGAATGCAGGCGAGTCTGGCCTGGGTAGCCAGGGGATGCTGTCGGGAAAAGCCTGGGAATTCGTCCGGGCCCACAGCAACCAGTCAGCCCCTTCTACCGGTGCGTCCAGGAGGCCGCACCCTACCCTGGTCCCGCACAACTGGTGTGTGCAAGGCCAGATTGTATTTGTCTTCGCTGTGCCCATGCCTGGCTGGATACACCGGAATGACAGAAAACCTTGGGTGAATTTCTGCTGCTTTCAAGGTCGCATGAATTCATCCAAGGTTTCTGGCTTATATGACGTCCAGTGATGTCTCTACGCTTTTTTAAGACACCGCAGACGTTTTTCCAAATCGACAGGGCAGAACGTAAACGGGGCGCTTTTCCCGCCACTTGAAATTTATTGCAGCTTTTCCAACCTGGCCTTGCTCTCTGCCAGCTGCTCCAGAAGGGCGCGGAACTTCTCCGCCTTCTCCCGCTCAGCGTTTACCACGGCTTCCGGAGCCCGTGCGGTAAACTTCTCGTTGGAGAGCTTCCCTTCCGTAGCCTCCAGATTCTTCCTGGCCTTCTCCAGCTCCTTGGAAATCCGGTCCAGCTCCTTGGCCACATCCACCAGCTGGCTCATGGGCATATACAGCCTGGCATCGGCTGTGACGGCTCCAGCCATGTCCTCATAGCCTTTTGGGTCCTCCCCGGATACCAAGACCTTATCCGCATAAGCCAGGCGCAGAATGAAAGGAACGCCCTCCTGGAAGGCAACCTGCTTCTGAGTGACCACATAGAGCGTGGCCTTCTTGGACGGCGGCACATTCATCTCCGCACGGCGGTTCCGAACGGCCCGGATGGCCTGCATCACAGACTCCATATGCGCCTCTTCCTCCGGGAAGGACAGTTCCTCCAGAGCCACCGGCCAGGCGGCCACAATCAGCGCCTCGCCCTCATGGGGAATGGACTGCCAAATCTCCTCTGTAATAAATGGCATGAAGGGATGAAGCAGCCGCAGGGTCTGGTCCAACACATAGACGAGCACCCGGATGGCCGTCTCCTTGCTCTCTGCGTTCTCCCCATACAGACGGGCCTTGGTCAGTTCAATATACCAGTCACAGTAGGTGTCCCACAGGAAATCATAAATTTTCTGCACAGCAATGCCCAGCTCATACCGCTCCAGGTTCTCCGTCACCTCAGAGATAAGGGTGTTCAGCTTGGACAGAACCCATTTATCCGCAATTTCCAGCTGCTCCTTGGCAGGAAGGCCGGTGGTCATATGCTCCGGTACATTCATGAGTACATACCGGCTGGCATTCCACAGCTTGTTGGCGAAATTCCGCATGGCTTCGCACCGCTCCACATAGAAACGCATATCGTTTCCGGGAGAGTTGCCGGTAATCATATTCATCCGCAGAGCATCGCAGCCGAACTGATCGATGATTTGCAACGGATCGATGCCGTTGCCCAAAGACTTGGACATCTTCCGGCCCTTGTCATCCCGGACCAGGCCGTGAATGAGGACCGTGTGGAAGGGGGGCTTCCCCGTGTGCTCGCAGGCAGAGAAAATCATCCGGGCCACCCAGAAGAAAATGATGTCGTAGCCGGTCACCAATACGTCTGTGGGATAGAAATAATCCAGCTCCTCCGTCTGCTCCGGCCAGCCCAGGATCTCGAAGGGCCAGAGCGCAGAGGAGAACCAGGTGTCCAGCACATCCGGGTCCCGCTCCAGGTGGCGGCTGCCACACTTCTCACAGACAACTGCGTCCTCCCGGGACACGGTGATGTGGCCGCAGTCACCGCAGGTCCAGGCCGGGATCTGATGGCCCCACCACAGCTGCCGGGAGATACACCAGTCCCGGACGTTCTCCATCCAGTTGAGGTAGGTCTTGGTAAAGCGCTCGGGGACAAATCTGGTCTCCCCCTCTTTGACCACCCGAATGGCCTCCTGGGCCAGAGGCTTCATCTTCACAAACCACTGGGCAGAGATGATAGGCTCCACATCGTTGTGGCAGCGGTAGCAGGTTCCTACGTTGTGGGCATAGTCCTCCACCTTCACCAGGTAGCCCTCTGCCTCCAGGTCCGCCACAATGGCCCTCCGGGCCTCGTACCGGTCCAGTCCCTGATATTTCCCGCCGTTTTCATTGACCTTGCCATGGTCATCCAGAACCCGGATCACCTCCAGATTGTGCCGCAGGCCCACCTCAAAGTCGTTGGGGTCGTGGGCCGGGGTCATCTTCACGCAGCCGGTGCCGAATTCCATCTCGGCGTAGCTGTCCGCCACCACAGGGATTTCCTTACCCACCAAAGGCAGAATCACAGTCTTACCCACAATGCTCTTGTACCGCTCGTCTGCGGGGTTAACGCAGACGCCGGAGTCGCCCAGCATGGTCTCCGGGCGGGTGGTGGCCACAATCACTTCCCCGGAGCCATCGGCCAGGGGGTAGCGGATGTGCCACAGGTGGCCGGGCTTATCCTGGTACTCCACCTCGGCGTCAGACAGCGCCGTCACGCAGTGGGGGCACCAGTTGATGATCCGGCTGCCCTTGTAAATGAGGCCCTTTTCATACAGGGAGACAAATACCTCCCGGACCGCCTTGGAGCAGCCCTCATCCATGGTAAACCGGGCACGGGACCAGTCGCAAGAGGAGCCCAGCTTCTTCTGCTGCTCCACAATCCGGTTGCCGTACTGCCACTTCCAGTCCCAGACCCGCTCCAGGAACTTCTCCCGGCCCAGGTCATACCGGGTCAGGCCTTCTTTCCGCAGTTCCTCCTCCACCTTGATCTGAGTCGCAATGCCGGCATGATCCACGCCGGGCACCCACAGGGCATTGTAGCCCTGCATCCGCTTGAAGCGAATGAGCGTGTCCGGCAGGGTCGCATCCATCGCGTGTCCCATATGCAGCTGGCCCGTCACATTGGGAGGGGGCATCACAATGGTGAAGGGCTTCTTGCTCTCGTCCTTCTCTGCATGAAAGTATCCGCCGGTTTCCCACATCTCGTAGATGCGGCGTTCCACCTCCTTTGGCTCATACACCTTTGACAGTTCCTTTGCCATACGTTGAAAGCTCCTTTCGAAAAATAACCTTTTCTCAGGACGGAAACAAAAATTGCACCCTGAATTCCTCAGGGCGCAACGAACTCGTTCCGCGGTACCACCTGAATTCCCGGCCTGCCGGGCACTCAAAACTCCATAACGGGAGTTAGCCGTCCGGGCTTACTGCTTCAGCCCGGCTGCTCCAAGGCGACAATCCCACCAAAACCACAGACGCTCACACCAGCCGCGCCCTCTCTGAGAGGTTTTCCGGTGGGAAACTCCTCTTCCTTGCATTGTATATCTTGATTATAGCGAAAAAGGCAGCTCATGTCAATAAAAACAACGCTGCAGCACAAGGCAGCAGCTTTTCCTTTTTCCAGACCGGTAGGCAGGATCGGTTCAGGCGCAACATGGTTCCTTTTTAACGAAACTGCATATCTACCAGCTAGATTTCGCCGTGCCAGCTGGAATTGTGGACTCACTTGTCACCGGCAAGTGATGAGATCCCATGGCGCTTCGCGTCTGCCCCAGGGGAAGGCTGGGGGCGGCACCCTTTCATGGGTTTGCTGTAGAATTTTGCTCACAGTTCTTGACTGTGTACACAATCAGGCATATAATAGCCGTATCTGTAAAAAAGGATGGAAATAGAAAATGAAGCTGTCTTTGGTTGTTCCATGCTACAACGAAGAAGAAAATATAGCCGCCTTCCAGCAAGGCGTAATAGACGCCTTTCGGGACTGCGGTTACTCTTACGAAATCATCTTTGTAGACGATGGCAGCAGCGACAAGACCCTTGCCCAGCTGGAAGCGGCGTATCATAGGCAGGCATGTCCAGTGAGCGTAATCAGTTTTTCCAGGAACTTTGGCAAGGAAGCCGGGCTGTACGCTGGCCTGGAGCACGCCACGGGGGCGTATGTCAGCCTCATTGACGCGGATTTACAGCAGCGGCCGGAGCTGGTACGGCAGATGGTGGAGATTCTGGACACCCATCCGGAATATGACATTGTGGCCGCCTACCAGGACAAACGGGGAGACGGAAAGGTGCTGTCCTTCTTCAAAGAAGGCTTCTACAGCCTCATCAACCGTCTGTCCACCGTAAAGCTTCGTCCGGACGCCAGCGATTTCCGCACCTTCCGCCGGAAGGTTGCAGAAAGCATCCTGTCTCTGCCGGAATACCACCGATTTTCCAAGGGGATCTTTGCCTGGGTGGGATATGAAACCTGCTTCATCCCCTACACCGCCTGTGAGCGGGCCGCAGGTACCACCAAATGGTCCTTTAAAAAGCTGTTCCGCTATGCCATTGATGGCATCATCGGCTTCTCCACGGCTCCCCTGCGAGCCGCCACTTACCTGGGTCTTTTGGCTGCCGCTTCCTCTCTCATCTATCTTTTGATCGTCATTTTGCAGAAGCTGATCTGGGGCATTGCCGTACCCGGATACGCCACCATCATTGTCCTGATTCTCCTGCTGGGGGGCCTGCAACTGTTCTGCCTGGGGGTGATTGGAGAGTACATCGGGAAAATTTTTGAGCAATCCAAGCACCGCCCTGTCTACCTGGCAAAGGAGGTCCTGCTCCACACAGAAGATCCCCAATAATTCCACATCCGCCCAGCCGCTCCCATCTGTGGGCCCGGCTGGGCGGATATTTGTCAGTCCAGATCATATCCCTGAAATTGCAACACGGGGTTGCCTCAAAACGAATTTTGAGACAACCCCGCGCGCTTTCGGATGAATTACCGCATGTGCGTCAGACTCTTTTTATTATTTGCCAAATGCCTCGCAGTACCGCATGATGATCGCTGCAATCTGGGCACGGCTTGCCGTATCCTTGGGCATCAGCTTGCCACCGGCGCCGTTGACGATGCCGTTTTCCACAGCCCAGATCATGTAAGCCTTTGCATAATTGCTCACATTGCTGGCGTCGGGATATGCGTTCAGGTCGCCCTTGGCTACAATCTCAATGCCCTTCTTTTCCGCATAGCGGCCAATCATGGTCACCAGCTGCTCTCTGGTCACAGGCTGGTTCGGAGCAAACAGGGTATCGGTGATGCCTGTCACAATGCCGTTCTCTGCAGCCCAAGCCACAGCATCGGAATAGTAACGGCCTTCCGCCACATCTGTGAAGGGGGACTTGCCGCTGGTTTCCGGGCTGCCGGCCAGGCGGTACAGGATGGTCGCAAGCTGTCCGCGGGTCAGGCTGCCATTGGGCTGGAACAGGTTGTTGCCCATGCCCACCATGAGGTTTTCGGAAACCACAAAGTCAATGCCCTTGTGATACCATCTGTTGAGATCCACATCCTCAAAGCCCTTGGACGGGCAGTGATCGCTGTTGGCAGGGATGGTGCGGATTTCTGTTGCATCGCAGCGGGTGCAGGTGTGGGTCTCGCTGCCGGCATGGAAGCAGTCGGCAGGATCGGTCACAGTCCAATCGCTCCAGTCGTGGCCCAGAGGCTTCTTCTCATCGGTCTTGTAGGTATGGCCGCAGACCTCACAGGCATGGAGGGTATATCCGCCCTCGGTGCAGTTGGGCGCAACCACAGTCTCCCGATAGCTATGGCCCAAAGCGTCCACAGGACGGGTCTCCACTTCGCCGCAGCCGGCGCAGGTCCGGGATTCCTCACCAGCCTGTTCACAGGTGGGCTCCTTGGTCACAGTCCAGTCGCTCCAATCGTGGCCCAGAGCCTCGACGGGACGGGTTTCGGTCTCACCACATACCGCACAGGTGCGAGTCTCCACCCCATCGTGGTCGCAGGTGGCCTCCTTGGTCACAGCCCAGTCTCCCCAGCTGTGGCCCGTGGCCTTGACCACGTTGTCGCGATAGCTGTAGCCGCAATCCTCGCAGGTGTACAGGGTGTAGCCATCCTCGGTGCAGGTAGGCTCCACAATTGTGACGGTGTAGGTATGGCCCACAGCCTCCACAGGACGGGTCTCAGACTCGCCGCAGCGGCTGCAGATCCGGGTCTCCACGCCTTCATGCTCGCAGTCGGGAGCCTTGGTCACAGTCCAGGCACCCCAGCTGTGGCCCAGAGCCTCCACCAGGTTGTCCCGGTAGCTGTGGCCGCAATTCCGGCAGGTGTACAGGGTATAGCCATCCTCGGTGCAGGTCGCTTCCACCACGGTGATCATATAGTCATGCTCGGGAACCGTCATGGTGATGTTCTCCACCGTGCCAAGGGGATTGGCGCCATCTTCCACAGTGGTAACCGTGAAGGTAGCCTCTGTGTCTTCCGCAGCGGCAAAGGTCAAGGTAGCCAGAACCGTCCCGGCGGGAGCGCTTTCCTTGTAAGCGTAGCCAAAGGTCACCAGACCGTCCTTCTCGCTGAAGCTGTTGTACTGGGCCTTACCGGACTTGTCAGTCAAGGTCAGCTTGGCAGCATCGTAGGCCACGGTAATGCGGCCATTGGTGGTCACATCGTCCGCCGTCAGGGTCAGAGTCACAGTCTTCTCGGTGCAGTCTGTGTCTGTACCAACACTCAGAAGTTCCAGAGGCAGCTTGTTGGCCTTGGCCTTGTTCACGGAGCCGGTCAGCACTGCGTTCAGGCTACCTGCACTGGTCTGCTCCGCCTGGGGACGGAGCTGACCAATCTTGGCGGTCCGGTTGACACTGGCCTTTCCAGGTGCTGCAGCCAGGTCATCCTCGGAGACCAGCTCCGCTGTGATGTTCTCTGCATTTGCAGTCAGGACATTCCAAGAAGCGTTGCCGTCATTGCTGGCGTTGGCCTTCGCCTGATACAGAGCTGCGGGCCACACGCTGTCGCCCACATCGCCCAGGCGAGTGGCATTGTAAATTTCGTTGGCTTCGTCCAGTACCAGGCGGTAAATCTCATTGGTCTCTCCGGTAAATGCCGACAGGTACAGCGCGCCGTCGTCACCGGCAACCATGGAGGTGTACATATTGTTGCCACTGTCATCGCCGGGGAACTCCAGAGCCAGATCGCTGGCAAACATACTCAGCCATGCGCTGTATCCATCGTCTGTGGCGTAGGTCCAGAAATGCCAGAGATTGCCGCCGTTGTCCAGCAGGATGAAGTGCTCGGTATCCAGCATCACCTCATCCTCTTCGTCCCAGAACTCCTCGTAGCCGAGAGAAGTGATTGCCACCAGGTATTCGGCCCCAGCAGTGCTCAGGCGGCTGCTCAGGTTAAAGGCGCTGGTATCAAGAGCCATGGGGTTCTTGGGCGCCAGGAAGTAGTAATAGTAGATACTGCCAACCATGGCGGTCTCATCTGTGGAGAACACTTCGCTGTATGCCTGATCCCACAGGGGGACGCCTGCGGCATTCGCGCCGGAATTCTCCAGAGTCTTGCCTTCCATGGACACCTTGTGCATGGCCCAAGTGTTCTCCGCAGCGTCCATGATGTACATGACATTGTTCTTGGGATCGTAGGTAGCAGAGGTGAGGCTTGTGTCCACCGCAGCGCCGCCAGTCCAGGTCGCATCCGTTTCCAGATTCCACTGGAAGAACATGGGATTGCCGTCCTTGTCCTGCAGGACGCCGTCCAGAGTGGTGTTGACCGTTTCCACCGTCACCACGCAGGAAGCATACACCGTAGGATCCAGAACAGAGGTCGCCGTGATGACGCTCTGACCAACCTCCAAGCCGGTCACGACGCCGCTGGCGTCCACCGTTGCAACCGCCTCATTGGAGGAGGTCCAGGTCACATCCCGGTTGGTAGCCGTCCAGGGCAGAACGGAAGCAGACAGCTGGGCTTTGTTGCCCCGCAGAATGCTGAGGCTCGTGTCCGACAGATTCACTGCGGACACCTCGTCGGTGGGCTGAGACCAGCCGCCGCCGGAAGACTTCAGGGGGATGCACAGAGCCGTGATTTCGTGCTCGAAGTCCTTCAGGGTCACCACTTCACCGGTGGCCGGGTCGATTTCATACAGCTCTGCATAGATGAGCTGGAAGAATCCGTAGAAGTCAAAGTAGTAGAAGGAGTTCCAATACAGCTTGCCGTTATTGGGATTTAACTCCAGGGCCTGGACATAGTTGTTGCTGTGCACCTCACTGGTAATGGCCACGGGCTCAGCCATGGTGTCCAGAGTGAACCGGTACACAAAGCCCCGGTTGGTGACTTCGTTGGTGTCGCCGTAAGCCACACAGTAGAAGTTGCCCTCATTGTCGCAAGCCAGGGTGTTGGTGGTGATGCCGATTTCGCCCACAGTCTCCACGGTACCCAGGAGCTTGTCCACGGTCACCAGCTGGTTATCGGTCACACCATACAGGATCCCCGTTTCAGAATTGTAGGCCATATCCGTGAGGATGACACCCAGATTGGTCACATAAGTGGCCTCAGAGGGATCTTCTTCATTCAGGACATACAGGTCGCCTTCGGCAGTGGAAGCAAAGATCATGCCGTCCACATCTGTTGCAGCCAGGAAGGTCTCCTTGCTAGTGGACAGAGTCTGAGCAGTTGTCAAATCATCGTTTCTGCCAAAGCCGATCCAGGAGTTGGCGGAAGAATCAAACGCAATCATGTCCGGAGCAGGCAGAGGCTCGCCGATCTGGATGTTCACCTCGTAGGTGACCACATTCATGGCGTAGTCCGCAACCTGCAGCAGGAACTTCTTGCCGTTCACACCCTTCAGATCCAGGACGAAGCTGCGGGTCTCGCCCGGCTTTGCATCGGCAGTGGTCCCCTCATAGGCCAGAGGCATGGTGCCGCCTGCGTTATACAGGACCGCAGCCGCCAGGTACCGGTTATCGCTGGCAGTCACCGTCATGGTATCGCCAGTGAGGCTGAGGGAAACATCCTCCAGGACAGGAGCCGTGTTATCGATGACTGCCGGCATCTTCAGGGAGGCGCCTTTGCCCAGGGCATCCCAATTCACAGTGCCGTCCTTCTGCACATACAGCTCCGGAGCCAAGGTCAGGGCCAGCTCAACGGCATCCCCTTCCTTCAGACCGGCAGGAGACCAGTTCAGATTCAGGTTGTAGCCGGTCTGCTGCCAGGAGGCTGTCCGGCTGTAGTAATACGCAGCGCTCACAGCGCCGGGCTCGGCAGAGGCCAAAATCTCGCCCGTTTCAACGTTGGTTACGGTAAAACGAGAGGCGCCGGCATTTCGAATCGCCGAGAAGGTCCACTTGCCAAACTTGTCGCCCCGCTCGCTGTTGACAGCGTTCCGCTCAGGCATATACTTCTCGTCGGGAACTAAGGGGTTGCCGCCAAAGTAGTACATGGAATCCGGCTCATCGCCATAGATAATGCCCAAGGCATTGGCATTGACATTGCCCAGGTACGGAACCCGGAATTCCTCACCGGTGGCATACTCCATATAGGTGCCAACGTCAAACATGGAGCTGTCCGTCCAACTGCCATAGAAAGCCAACACGGGGATGGAATGGCTGGTGCCCTCCACACCTTCCACATTGGTCAGCGCATGGGCATAGACGTAAGCTTCCACATAGGCGCCATTGGTGTAGTAGCGGTCCAGCTCCGCCTTCTGCTCCTCAGTCAGCGTCATGGTCACCGTGAGCTTGACAGATCCGTTGGCCGGAACCGTAACGGTGTCCTTACCCAGCTTGCCAAGGAACAGGTGTACATCATAGGTATCCACCCGGCCATCGTGATTGATGTCGGCAAAGTCCGCACTGGAAATGGAAGCCCGCGCGCCGGTCACATAGTCCAGCAGAGCTTGTCCATCATCCGTATCCACATCGCCATCGCCATCGAAGTCACACTTGGCCATTTCACCGGCACTGTTGACCACCTGGCCGTCGGCGGTCCAAGAGACATTGGCCTCCAGGGCAGTGGTCGCCACATCCAGGTAATTTGCCAGCTGGGACATGTCCTGATTGCCATTGGCATAGTAGGCAAACATATCCTGGGTGAAGAGGTCTGCGGAGAGCTCAAAGACCTTGGTTTCGCTGGTCAAATTATTGAGGGTGAAGCCGAAGGAATAGACACCATCCCGGCCGGCATCCTCACCCAGCTCCGCCTTCACCTTACCGTCGTCCTGACCATCCACCAGAATGTAGGAATCGGCAGAGGTGGCAGCCGCCGTGTTGGCAAGGCCTGCGCCCTGCTGCAGCACAGGGTAGTAATTGCCGTCTTCGTCCTTCATGGGAACAGCGGTGGACATCATCAGGCTCTGAGCCAGCGCGCGGTCTGTGATGCCGCTCTGGGAGAGCTGGTTCTCCCGGATGTACTGCTTCACCAGAGCGGTGATCCCGGAGATCTGGGGAGCCGCCATGGAAGTACCGCTCATGAGCTCGTACTGATCCGTCTCCTTGGTTGCACCATTGACCGAGTAAATCGAGCCGCCAGGGGCGGTGATTTCCGGCTTCAGGCTCAGGTCGCCAGGCACACCCCAGGAGCTGAACTCGCTCATGGTGTAGTAAGGAGAATTGTTGATGGAAACCGCAAGCTTTTGATCGACTGTCAGAGTCCCGGTGTAGTAGGTCACGCCACCTTCTGTGACAGCCTCTGTGGAATGCTCCTTAATGTAAGCAGCATTCGCCTGGGTAATGGAAACGCAGGGGGCGGTCTGCTTATAATCTGTCAGGTCCATATTGATGACGCCGGGCTGATTGTTGCAGACCACAGTGGCAATGGCCCCCAGACCCACGGCAATTTCCGCCTTCTCATAGAAGGAGGTGGTGCCACGGGAGCAGAAAACCACCTTGCCGGCTACGTCAATTCCGGTGTAGTCTTCCGCCTGGCCAACGCCAGTGATGAATACATAGTCCAGAGACGTACCGCTTCCATCGGCAGAGGTGTCCAGGCTCGTAAAGGGCTCGTTCGTGTAGTCAGTCTCATTGTAGACAAAATCCTTACCGGCTACGCGGAAGCAGTTGCCAATGGCGCCGTCGTTATCCACAGAAGCAACGGTGAAGGAGTTGGTGTAGGTGCCGGGGGAACCGCCGGTGTGGAAGTTCACATCGTCACCATAGAGCGTACCGGCCACAGACTGGCTGTTCTCGGCCCAGTAGCCGTTGTTGCCGGCGGAAATGCAGACCACCGTGTCGGTCTCCACCAAAGAGTCCAGCAGGCTCTGGTACGTGCTATTGGTGGTCATACCGGCATTGGAAGAACCCAAAGACAGGTTCACGGAGTCGCAGTTCAGAATGATGGCGTCCTCGATGGCAGCCATGTAGTCAGAGTCGTATGCGCCGCCGCCATTGCCGAACACCTTCATCACAATCAGCTGGGCATCCGGTGCATTGCCCACTACGCCGACTGCGTCCCCAGCGGAAACATACTCCTCGCCCCGCTTCAGGTAGCGGTTGGCAGATGCAATGCCTGCCACATGGGAGCCGTGCTCGCCCTGGTTGTCGTTGTCATGGGTCACATCCAGGTCCTTGTCAATGTAGCAGAAGCCAAAGGGGGCTTTCAGGTTTATGTACAGATCCGAAGCCGTGAGACCGCTGTACCGGGCGGAAGCGTTCAGCTTCGGCAGGGCCTCGGTGATCTCCTCCTCATCCAGCACATCCAAGGCCTTCAAATACTCTTCATAGTCCATACCGGCATAACCGGCATCCTCTGCCAGAGCCACTGCCAGGGACAGGGGATCAAAAGACTGATGATCGGTATCGAGACCGGTGTCGATGATGGCAATCCGGGAGCCGGCGCCGGTGTAACCGGATTCCCAGGCACGGTTGGTGCCGGTCATCTGGGCGGAAATCAGCATGTTGGGCTCCGCTGTAGCATCGGTGGTGGACTCCTGGGGCTCATACCGAGTCTCCAGAATCACGTCCTTGACGCCGGGAAGCTCCCGAATTTGCTGAATCTTCCCATAGGCCACATTGGCGGAAATGATATTGGCCGCCAGGGTCAGGTTCCATGCCACATCCAGCTTTTCGCCAATGGCCTTCTCAATGGATGCGGTCATGTTTGCCTGCTCACGCTGCAGGCCGGCGCGGTAGGACATGGCCTCCTGGTTTTTCCCAATGTCCATAGTGGAGAAGCCCGCCTCAATGGTAGACTCCTTGTCCAACACGATGGACACACGGACAACCTCTGCGTCGGCATAGTCCAGTCCATCCGGTTCTTCCTCCGGAATGCCCTCTTGTAGGCTTCCAGAGACTGCGCTGTTGTCCACTTGCTTGAAGCTGACGTTGGAGCCGCTGTTCGCCGCGCCCACAGGGACGGCAAAGCTGAACAGCAACGCAACGATCAGCAACAGGGAAAGCAGACGGGAAGACAGATGCATTTTCTTCATACTTGTTCTCCTTTTCGTGTATTTACCGGCTCGCGCCGGCATATTATATCCACGCAGTTCCCTGCGGTAGATATCCCAGGCTCTTTTTGATAGATTAAGTTGCTTCATTAAACCGCGCGGACGCCAGTCAGGCAATGCAATGTGTTACTGGGATTATACCACGCTGACTTTGAATTTGCAAGAGACTTTTTCAAAGCTTCTGATTTTTCATCTTTTTAGTTTCTGCATTTTGTGAAAACCGGATACATACAGATACACAAAATGGCACAACTGTCCCTTTCAGCAGGAATTTTCCAACATTTTTAATTTTTATTTTCCTTTGTGCAACTTTCTGGCCTGCTTCTCCTATCTGTTTGGCCAATTCGCTTCCGTAACCAGATTTCATAACTGATTGCCGCCTCAGATGCTCCTCGAGCCCTCCCCCGCCCTTTCCTGGGGCGTCCGTCCACCACCTGCAAATATCCGTTTTCTTTCTCCTGCTCTTGTATAAATATGTATCAGATACCCTCCTTCTCATTCATACTCACAGAGTATAACACATTTCAACAGCGAAAAAGCACGCAGCCAGTCAAACTGGCTGCGCATTTCACAAAAACCGTATGAAGCAGTTCTCTGACGTTCCTACATGCTTTCACGCTTGCTGGCTGCAACGCGGAACAGGACAAACCCGAGCAAAAACATCACCGACAGGGAGCCAACACCGGCGTTGGTGCTGCCCGTCAGCTGGCTGATTGCAGAAACCAGCAGCGTTCCGGTAAATGCAGCGCCCTTGCCACAGATGTCATAAATTCCAAAAAACTCCCCTGCCCGCTCTGCCGGAATGATTTTCGTATAGTAAGACCGGGAAATGGCCTGTATGGTTCCCTGAAACATGCCCACGCATACCGCCAGAATCCAGAAATCCCGCAAGGAGTTCAGCCAGAAGGCAAACACAGCAATGCCAAAGTAAGCGGCAATGCAAACGGACAGGATGACCTTTGCATCCAGCTTTCGGGAGAGCCGTCCAAAAAAGATGGAGCAGGGAAAGGCCACAACCTGTGTCACCAGCAGCGCCAGCAGCAGGCCCGCAGTATCCAGGCCCAGCGCCGTACCATAGGCTGTAGCCATGTCAATCACCGTATAGACTCCGTCAATATAAAAGAAAAAGGCCAGCAGGAAGAAGAGAATATCCGGCCGTCTTCCCAGCTCGGAGAAGACCCTGCCCAACCGCCGGAAGCTGTCCCGCACCGGCTCATGCTGTGCCTCCACGTAGTGGATTTGCCGGTAACTACGCAGCAGCGGAACGGCGCCCAGGAGCCACCAGAGGGCAATGATGAAAAAGGCGATGACCATAGCCGCTTCCATAGAAATGCCGATGGACTCATAAGCCAGCACCAAAACCAAACAGACGCCGAAGGGGATGCAGCTTCCGATATAGCCCCAGGCATATCCATAGGACGAAACCTCATCCACCCGGCTGTCTTCCGTTACATCAGGCAGCATGGCGTCATAGAACACTAAGCTGCTGGAATAAGCGGTCTTGGAAATCACAAACAGGCCCAAAAACCAGAGCCAGGACTGCATAAATCCCAGCACCACACAGCTCACAGAGCCAATCAGAACCGACCCCAGAAAGAACCGTTTCTTCCGCCCCCGCAGGTCTGACAACGTCCCCAAGGTGGGGCCCAAAACGGCCACCAGAATGGTCACCAAAGAGGTTGCATACCCCCAATATGCCAAGTAATCCACAGAAGATAGCCCTCCGCGGCCTGCCAAATAGTTGAAATAGATCGGCATAATGGTGGAAACCAGAAGGGTGAATGCAGAATTGGCCACATCATACAGCACCCATTTTTTCTCCAGTGGCGTCAATTTAAATTTCATAGTGGACCTCCTCCTCATATGGCAGCACCGGAATCTGAGTCCAGCCTTCCCCGGCTCCAAACGTCCGGTTGAAAAACTCCGGGAGGCTTTTGCGTGTAAAGCAATGGGTCAGGAAATCCTCCATGGCGCCTTTGGCCTCAGGGACAGCCCGATCCAGCAGCTTTTTTAGCCTCAGGTTGCTGTCGGCGCAGGTGGCGGCAGGCTTCCGCCCAATCATCAGATGGTGCATGCTCTCATAGTTGCCGGTGAGCCGCAGCCCCGCGTCCAGCAGCCCCCGTTTGCACCGGCTGGACCCGGTCAGCAGGCCGTCATAGAACTTCATCGCCCACAACGCGTGGAGCACCTCCTCCGGCTTTACCGGGGGATAGACCGGGGCAATCATGGCCGCGCGGAAATTGCTGGGCTGAATGTGCCCGGTGAGGCGGTGGCGCAGTGGGTCCAGGCCGTTGGCAACCATCAGGTACCGGTCAAACTCCGTCTCAATTTTGGTGTGGCTCTCGCCGCTGGCCTGGATTTTCCTCTCCACATACCCGTGACAGGCTGCATCCAGGGTAAAGTGACAAACCACTCCCAAGAGATACGCCAGCATCTCCGGCGGCTGTCCAGCCGACTCCCAGGCCCTCGCCGCACAGGTGAAAAAGTCCGTCCCGGTTCTGTCGTGGGTGTCATAGCCCACGGAATTCACCGGATTGTGCCCCATGGCCATGTAATAAAACAAAATATCCGGCCCGTGCTGTCCAATGGCAAACAGCGCCCGGTCCGCTTGGGCATACTGGCGCAGCTTCGGCGGCATAGACCGCCACACACAATTTCCAAAATGATGATGGGCATAGTTCGAAGGCATGGTTCCAATTCCGCCTTTCCTGCTCTCTTTGTATTATGATACCACATGCTCCCTTACATGCTGCGGTATTTCTGTCAAATATATGCAAACATCCTGTGAAAACAACAGCCGGTGTTTCCACCACGAGAAACACCGGCCACTGCCATCTCAGGATTGCTTTTAGCCCTTGGAGGCCTTCTTTTCTTCCTTGGCCCGCTTTCTGGCGGCTGCGGCCTTCTCTGCGGCAGCCTTGGCGGCCTCGTTGGCGGTGTCGTTGGAAGAGATCGCCCATTTGGCGAACTCCACCCGGACCCGGTCCGCGCTGGTCTCCACCACAATCTTGTCGTCTTTCACGGCGCACACCACACCAACCACGCCGCCGATGGTGGTAATCTTATCCCCCACCTTCACGGCGCTGCGCATCTGCTCCGCTTCCTTTTTCTTCTTGTTCTCCGGGCGGATCATGAGAAAATACATGATTGCCAAAACAGCCAGCATCATCACAATCATGCTGCCCATACCGCCGCCAGCGGCGGCGGTGGTTTCCAAAAACAAACCCATTCCAATTCCTCCGTGTTTTATTCCTGTCCATTATACCATTCCAGGCAGGATTTGCAAGCGGTATTTTCAAATTCTCCGGTCCAGACGGGCAGAAAATTCCCTCCGGAATTGGGCAAACGTCCCACCATCCAGAGCATCCCGGATTTTCTGCATCAGCTGGTTGTAGAAATACAGATTGTGCATCACGCTCAACCGCATAGCCAGCATTTCCTCAGCCTTGAACAGGTGACGCAGATAAGCCCGGGAGTACCGGCGGCACACTGGGCAGTCACACTGGGGGTCAATAGGGAGCGCATCCGTCTCATACTTGGCATTTTTCAGATTGATGGCACCGTCCCAGGTAAAGAGTCGGGCATGTCGGGCATTTCGGGCGGGCATGACACAGTCGAAGAAATCCACACCCCGGGCCACGGCTTCAATGATGTTGCTGGGGGTCCCGACCCCCATGAGGTACCGGGTTTTCTCCCTGGGCATGTAAGGCTCCACCGTCTCGATGATCTCGTACATCACCTCCGTGCTCTCCCCCACCGCCAGGCCGCCAATGGCATAGCCGGGCAAATCCAGGTCTGCAATCCGCTTCATATGCTCCACGCGAATGTCCCCATAGGTCCCTCCCTGGTTGATGCCCCAAAGCATCTGATGGGGGTTCACCGCATCCGGCAGCTGGTTCAGGCGGGCATTTTCTGCTTTGCACCGCTCCAGCCACCGGTAGGTCCGGTCCACACTCCTGTGCACGTAATCCCTGGGCGCAGGATTTTCAATGCACTCATCGAAGGCCATACAAATGTCCGAGCCCAGGTTGGACTGAATTTGCATACTCTCCTCCGGCCCCATAAAAATCTTGCGGCCGTCAATGTGGGAGGCAAAATACACCCCTTCCTCCTTAATTTTCCGTAAGGAGGCCAGAGAAAATACCTGAAACCCGCCGGAATCTGTGAGAATAGGCCGGTCCCAGGTCATAAAGCGATGGAGCCCCCCCATCTGCCGGACAATCCGGTCCCCGGGCCGCAGGTGCAGGTGGTATGTGTTGGACAGCTCCACCTGGCAGCCAATGTCCTGCAAATCCTTGGCGCTGAGGGCTCCTTTGATGGCCCCCTGGGTCCCTACATTCATAAACACCGGGGTCTGGACCGTGCCATGGGCGCAGGTGAACACACCCCGGCGGGCGCTTCCTTCGGTTTTAATCAGCTCAAACATATCATTCCTCCTACAATGGGTAGGCCGTGGCCCTGCGCCAGAAGGGGTAATCCTGAAAATCATCCTTCCACAGAGACGGTGGCAGCACATTTCGACTCACATCGCCAATAGCCTCCGGATCAAACAGGTGGCTGACCGGGAGCCTGTTTTGCAGCTCATTGCAGACGCTGGTCTTCCCAATGCCGTAAGCGCCGTTCACCCAAAGAATCATGGCTTCCCCCTTCTGGAGTTGTACTGCACATACATTTTTCCAGGCTCTACTGTACCCAGGCGAGTTTGAAAAGCAAAATCCCGGTCGTACCGGAAGCCGCACTTTTCTATGACCCGCCGGGAGCGGTCATTCCGGTTGTAATGGCCGCAAGTCAAATAGTCCCAATTCAGCTCCCGGAAGCAATAATCAATCACCGCCTCCACTGCCTCCGGCATCAGACCGCGCCCCCAGTAATCCCGGCTGAGCACATAGCCGATCTCCCGCCCCTGCAGCCTTTCATCCAGTCCGGTAGCCGGGTAACATGGCTCCAGACCCAAGGAGCCGATTACCTTTCGGTCTTCCCGGCTTTCCAAGGCAAGGGTCTTCCTCTCCCGGATAAACATCTCCAGAATGGCCCTGGATTCCTCTATGCTTCCATGGGGCTGCCATCCAGCCATCTGCCCCACACCATCCACTCTGGCATATTCATACAGATCCTCCAAATCCGCCATCCGCCAGGGGCGCAAAATCAGCCGTGGAGTCTCTATGCGTATGTTCGTCACATCTATGGGCGCATCCATATGTTATCCTCCTGTAAACTCCCTTATAATTGGTATTGGTCAGCCGCAAAAATAATATCTTCCCACCCTTCTGACAGTCTCTGGTTTCCGCTGGATTCCCATTCGTTCACGTACAAGGAATATCTAGCAAAAAAGCCCCTTAAGGGACCTTTTGCCTTCTTTTTGGCTATGATACCAGGTCTTCTACTGGGCTGCATTGTCATATCGGAATTTTGGGGGAGAGGTCAGTGTCCCCATCGTTCCAGACCGTCACGCCGTGATTGATGTAGACTCCATGGAATACAGTCTGATCTGCTTTGCAAAAGGGCGCATTTTGCACCGCTTGCTTCCACGCTATATATTGCTCCTCCTCATGAATGGCCGCCCACGCCTGAACCAGCTTTCACTGCTTTACCGGAAGGCTACGCCTCATTTGCAATGAACATCGCATTGCCGAAATGCGCGGGTTATAGGATATACAGTCCTTATTCACTCAGCGACACCGATTATACAGCCTGTTCCTTTCTTTTTCAAGTATGCAAACGAAAAACGGGGCAGATTCTGACCGCCCCGTTCCGTTTACTGCTGTCCGATCAACCTGCGTACTGTGCAAAGTTATCCCAGTCGATGTTCTCGTCGTCGATAAAACCGCTGTTCTCCGCAGCGGCGATTCTGGTGGCTTCGTCAGAGGTCACCTTGGTGAAGTCAGGGTCCCACTCGCCTTCATGCATTTTCTTCTCAGGCATGGTGGCTATCCTCATACAACTCATGCGGAGCAATGTCCTGACCCTCGGGCCATTCGATACCAGCTCCATTCGGCAGGAGCCTTACGGTCGAGAAGTACGACTGATCCTTCAACTGCCCATACCAGGAGCCGGTTGCATACGGGGCAACATCGAACAGTTTGACCTCACCCGTTTCATACTCCAGTCGAAGGGTCAGTGAGTGCATCGCCTGCACCGCTGTCAATCTGGGCTGCAACATATCACTACCTCCTTACTTCATAAGGATCGATTCTGTAGACCTGCTCACCGATTGAAAGCGCAGCGTCAATATCGCCAGCAGTATTTATCCAAAATCGTTGGATCTTCCTGCACCATTGCAAGCAATCGGCGGGCAGGTCCATCCGGTTTGTTTCGCCCGGCCTCCCACGCTTCGACAGTCTTTTTTGATACCCCCATGATGCTGGCAAAAACCACCTGAGTTGCTCCAATGTCGTTGCGGATCTTCTTGATATCCGTTGCTTCATATTCCTTCAGAGGTAAAACAGTCATTCAGGTTCCTCCCATAACAGGAACGCTGTCCATATAACAGCTATCAGGGCAGAGGTCTACTTTATTCTCCCAGACCTCGTTGCTGTCTACATTTGGGTCGATGTCCCAGGAAACACAGCAGCAGTCATCCAGATACACTCTCTTAAAGTTTGTAAGCTCTCTGAATGGCGCAAAGACAGTACCGATCTCCAACATCGGCTTGCAGTCCAGCACTCTTACTTCTCCGTTATCAAATTTCAAATTCAAAGAGAAGTCGTCGTTCGCAACCACCGAAATGATGCGTTTTCTCCCGCTTGCAAAATACTCCGCAGTCCTGCGGTCAAGCCCCTTGTCAAGATAGCTTTGCACTTTCTTTCCGAAATCGGCGTTTTGATAGGCGACGCCACCGGCAACATACATCAAAATCTCCTCCTTACCGCAAGGGTTCAATGGCAAACAACTCCTGCTGCTTTTCTGCGAGGTTCCAGTTTTCAATCAGCTCCTCCTGGTGAAACGCAGCCCAGCCAAGGAGCATTTTTAACTGCTTGCTGGGAATCCCACCCTCGATCACTTCAAGATCACGGATGGAAACAACCACTTCTTCACCGCCGTATTTCGCATGGAAATGAGGCGGCTGGTGCTCCCGCCAGTTGATATAGATTTTAATGCCACGAAACATGCAGATAGTCGGCACATAGGTTCACCCTTTCTTTGAGGCTCGTTTTCTTTATCTTACCCTATTTAATAGGGTTTGTCAATAGAGCGGCAAAAAAAGCCGAGGGCATTACTACCCTCGACTCCTTGCATATCAATCTTCGCTTGTCAAGGTTCAGATGTTGTTTGCTTCCCTCACAGCGGTCAGGACATCGACGATGCGGCACTCGGCGGTGTAGTTGTCCAGGCACTCGGTAGCTTTCTTCACCATGTCCCAAACGGCATAGAAAGCATATGCTCCCCGCTCTGCCTTCTCCTTCTCCTCCGGGAGAAAGTCAAAGTCCATGTACAATGCTTCAATGGATGCCAGCAGAGCGTCAGCCTTTTCCAGCTCGAACATGGCGTTATTCAGATTTTTGTTCATAGTGGTGCTCCTTTGTAATGGTGTCGATGCCCACACAACGGAGGATACCTGTACAGCGACGATACAATGGCCGAAAAGGACTTCATCGTCGAGAAGCAGCGGATCATAACTGCCATCGAGGAGATTGACCGGAAGCTGGCGGAGATCAAGGACGATGACACCGAAGGCCCGCTGGCTGACGAGGAGTTCATCGAAAAGGCGAGCTACTTCATCATGGTCTCCAAGCTGCTGGAGGACAGATTCGTGGACTACGAGAAGTATATCCGCCAGATAGATCCCAGCATCCCCCGTTCCTTTGTCAAGAGTGTGACCGAATCCATCTCCGTTACAGAGGGACGGGTCACGGCGATCACATTCAAAAATGGGATGACGCACACATTCACCTACAAGGAATAAAGAAAGCCCAGGGCCATGCACGGCTCTGGGCTTTTATACGGCGATATACGGTTGAATCTGCATACAGATTTTGTGTAATTTCATACACATCGGTTAATGAGTGTAAACAGGATCCCTTGATTTTGGCGAGTTCTGTACTGGACAAGGAATGCCGGGAGGGGCAAAAATGCTTGATTTTCAAGGCATTTTTTGCTTCTCCGTACATTTTGGGCATCCTTTAACCAATATACATCGCATCCCCGAAGCTAAAGAACCGGTACCGCTCCCGGACCGCCTCCCTGTAGGCGGTCAAGACGTGCTCCCGGCCTGCAAAGGCGGAGACCAGCATCACAAGGGTGCTCTCCGGCAGGTGAAAATTGGTGATGAGAGCGTCCATGGCCCGGAAGCGGTAGCCGGGATAGATGAAGATGTCCGTCCACTTGCTCCCTGGACAGAAGCTGCCGTCCTCCCCCACCAGAGACTCCAGGGTCCGGCAGGAGGTGGTGCCCACGCAGACAATCCGGCCCCCCCGCTGCCTGGTTGCATTCAGCAGGTCCGCCGTCTCCTGAGAGAGCATACACAGCTCGCTGTGCATATGGTGCTCCGTCACCTCCTCCGCCTTCACCGGCCGGAAGGTGCCCAGACCCACATGGAGGGTGACAAAGGCCTCGCTGATTCCCTTCTGCCGGATTCTATCCAGCAGCTCCCGGGTGAAGTGCAGTCCCGCTGTGGGGGCCGCTGCCGAACCCAGGGACCGGGAGTACACCGTCTGGTAGCGCTCCTGGTCCTGGAGCTCCTCCTGAATATACGGCGGCAGCGGCATTTTACCCAGGCGCTCCAGAATCTCCAGAAAAATTCCCTGATAATGAAACTGCACCACCCGGTTTCCGTCCTCCTGCACCTGGGTCACCGTGGCGGTGAGGGCTCCATCTCCGAAGCTCACCGCCTGGCCCTGCTGCATTTTCCGGCCCGGCTTCACCAGGCACTCCCAGGCTCCGCCTCCCAGATCCCGCAACAACAGGACCTCCACAGCCCCGCCTGTGGGCCGCTGGCCCAGAAGGCGGGCAGGCAGCACCCGGGAGTCATTCATCACCAGGCAGTCCCCCGGATTCAAATAGTCGATGATATCATAAAAATGCCGGTGCTCCAGCGCGCCGGTTCTCCGGTCCAGCACCAAAAGCCGGGAGCTGTCCCGCCGCTCCAGAGGCGTCTGGGCAATCAGCTCCTCCGGCAGATCATACCAAAAATCATGGGTTTTCATGGAATTTCTCCACACCTTTCCGTAAAACGTGCAGGATACTTCGTATTATAGTATAAATTGCGCCGCTTTTCAACTGACAAAACGCTCCCCGCCGCATACCATAGATTTGAAGGAGGGATTTTCATGAAGCCATTGTTTCAAGGAGTCTGCACCGCCCTGGTCACCCCCTTTCGGCTGGATTTTGTCCACCTGGAGGTCTATGACCAGCTGCTGGACCGGCAGCTGAGGGCAGGCGTCACCGCCCTGGTGGTCTGCGGCACCACAGGAGAATCCGCAACCATGACGGATACCGAACGGCTGGACCTCATTGGCCACACCGTGGACTACGTCCGGGGCCGCTGCAAGGTGATTGCCGGCACCGGCTCCAACGCCACCACCCACGCCATTACCCTCAGCAAGGAGGCGGAAAAGCTGGGTGCAGACGGCCTGCTCCTGGTCAGTCCCTATTACAACAAAGCCACAGAAGCGGGGCTCATCGCCCACTACACCGCCATTGGGGACCAGGTTCACCTTCCCTGCATCGTTTACAACGTCCCATCCCGCACCGGAGTCAACATCCCCGTGTCCGTTTACCAGGCCCTGTCCCACCATCCCAATTTCTGCGGCGTGAAAGAGGCCAGCGGAGACATTGTCAAAATTGCTCGCATTCGTCAGGCCTGCGGCCCTGAATTTTCCGTCTGGTCCGGCAACGATGACCAGGTTGTCCCCGTCATGGCCCTGGGCGGCCACGGAATCATTTCCGTCGTCTCCAACCTCTATCCAGAGACCATGGTGCGCCTGGCCGCCCTGTGCATGGCCGGCCGGTACCGGGAGGCCGCCAATCTCCAGGCCGCCCTGATGCCCGCCATTGACGCTCTGTTCTGCGAGGTCAACCCCATCCCCATCAAGGCAGCTCTGCGCCTCTCCGGTCTGGATGTGGGTCACTGCCGCCTGCCCCTCACAGATCCCACACCGGAGCACCTGGAGCTGCTGAAGCAGATGGTTGGGGCCACGGTGCGGACGGAGCCCCAAGAGAACCACACAGATCCAGGGACCCCCTAAGGCTCCCCAAATCCCTTAGCTTAGACCGGTTTTCCTTCGGCTCCGGCCGATTTCTGAACCCAGGCAGAAGCCCAGCGCAGCAAATCCTCTGACCAGCCTTGGAAGGACTCCGCCGGCGCTTCCCGGGTCTGCCTCAGCTCCATGCCCACCTCCAGAATGTGCCGGTCCTCCGGCTGCAACAGGAGGCACAGCTCCTGTTTCTTCCTGGCATATTGCCCCGTTTGCAGGTAGGCAATGGCCTGGAGGGTAAATCCAGCAGATTGATACAAGTCCCGCAGAATGTCCAGGCTTTTTTCATGGACCATATTGTGGGCGCACATGTGGTACACATTGCAAGCCCCTGTCCAGACCGCCCGGTGGACGTCCCCCTCCGTGATTTTCTCCAGCACCTGATCCAGGGTCCCCAGGAGGGGCCGGGTATCATGGCAAAATTGAAAGAGGTCCGCAGGCTCCCAGGCCAGGAGCTCCCCTTTTCCTGACACAAACCCGCATACCCGTTCCCGTTCCGGCAACCGGTCCAGCATGGCGCTGTAGGCCCGGAGATCTGCCGCTGACACCGCGTCCAAAATGAGCACCACATCCAGGTCGCTCTCCGCCGTGGCTTCGCCCCGGCCAAAGCTGCCCTGAAGGCCGATGAACCAGACCCGAGGTCCAAACTGGACCTGCACCGCCTCCATATACTCTCCCAGCCACATGTCAAGGGAAACATCCACCTCTATCACGCTCCTTTTCTGTCTGCATGTCAAAGCACCGGAAAGCACACTCGCTTCCCGGTGCTTCATCTTTGAATTCCGCCTTGGATCAGTAGTTCCGCACCACGGCCTTCACTAAGCCCAAAAGCTTAGCAGAGGAAGCGTCAATGGGCATATAGTTGGGATTTTCCGGCTGGAGCCAAACCCGCCCCCGTTGGCGGCGAAACCGCTTGACTGTGGCCTCATCCCCCAAAAGGGCCACCACAATCTGCCCGTCGTCGGCAGACTGCTGGGGACGGACCACCACCAGGTCCCCGTCCAGAATGGCAGCACCGGTCATGCTGTCCCCCCGCACCCGGAGGGCAAAACAGTTGGGATCTCCATCCCAGGGCATGGTCCCCTCCTGGTTCTCCACCGCCAGGATGGGAATGCCCGCCGTCACAACACCAATGATGGGAATCTGCCCGGTTTTGGTATTGGGTACGGAAAGAGCCCGCTTCTTTCCCGCTTCATATGTAACAAGCCCCTTGGCCTGCAGATGGTTCAAATGGTAACTCACCGACGCGGTGGAGCGAAGGCCTACAGCTGCGCCGATCTCCCGCACAGACGGTGGATATCCGTTTTCCGTCACGAACTGGTCGATGTATTGGAGGATTTCCTCCTGCTTATTGCTGGTCCTTGGCATAACGCCGCCCCCTTTTTCTTTTAGTATATCACATCTTTGCCCAAAATGCAAACATACGTTTATTCTTTTTTAAAATTCGGGATAAACTTCTCCGAGGCCGCCGCCTCCTCCTGGACAAAGCCGTCCAGCTCGTTTAAGTACATCCAGCTAAGCACCGCTTCATACTCCTCCTGGGTGACCTGCCGGTCCAGAGGCGGCAGCCCGGCCACCCGGGGCATGGGCGTATACTGACGCATGAGAGACACCAGCACCGTCCCCTTGGGGAAGGTCTCCCCGATCCAATCCAGCACCCGCAGAGAATTCTCCACCTGCCCCGGAAGAATCAGGTGGCGGATCAGGACCCCCCGGCGGAGCCGCTCCCCCTCCATCTGACAGGGTCCCGTCTGTCGGACCATCTCTCCAATGGCGGCGGCAGCCACAGGAAAGTAATCCCCTGCCCCGGACAGCCTGGCACTCAGCGCCCCACAGGCATATTTCAGATCTGGCAGATAAATGTCCACCAGCCCCTCCAAATGCCTCAGGGTTTCCACGGATTCATAGCCGCCGCAGTTATACACCACCGGCACCGGAAGCTTCGGCGTCAGAGCCGGGAGAATCTCCGGCAGAAAGTGGGTGGGCGTCACCAGGTCGATATTTTCTGCGCCTTGGGCAATCAAATCCTCCATCGCCCTGCGAAGGTCCCGGGAAGTCCACTCCCGGCCAAGACCCCCGGCGCTGATCTCCTCATTCTGGCAGTACAGGCACCCCAAGGTGCAGCCGGAGAAGAAAATGGCCCCACTCCCCCCCGGCCCCGCCAGGGCGGGCTCCTCCCAAAAATGGCGCATGGCTTTGGCCACCCGCATCTGCCCAGGCATCCGGCAAAATCCCAGCTGACCCGTCCTCCGGTCCACCCCACAGGCCCGGGGGCAGAGGGTACAGGCCCCATAGTCCACAGCTCCCACATCCTTTCCACCGAAGCCTGCCAGCAAAAGGAGCAAGCCGGTTTTGATTTCTATTATACGAGACACATCTCTAAAGGGCAAGTCTTTTCTCTGCAAGGTCCCCATTCCCATAGGGCAGTTCATGTGCCTGTTACAAGCTTCAGCTGGAGTATGCCTCCATGCCATGCTAGCGCGGCAACGCCCGGGGAAGCCATGACGCTGCCTCGCCAGTACAGATAAAAGAAAGGCTGTTGTCCCACCTCTCCTCTGACGGTAGTCTGGACATTCCGGACAATTTGGTCTATAATACGGGAGAAAGAACGAGAAAGGTCGTGGAACGCTGTATGAAGCAGCTCAGTGCAGAAGAAAAGTTTCAACAAATGACGCAGACGCCGGTCAGACCTTTGATTTGTAAAATGGCAGTCCCCACCATCATCAGCATGCTAATCACCACCATTTACAATATGGCTGACACCTTCTTCATCGGGAAGCTGAACTCCACCAGTGCCTCCGGCGCTGTGGGGATTGCCTTTTCTCTCATGGCTGTCATACAGGCCTGTGGATTTTTCTTTGGCCAGGGCGCGGGAAACAACATGTCCCGGGAGCTGGGACATCATGAGAAGGAACGGGCGGAGCAGCTGGCTGCCACCGGCTTCTTCTCGGCGATTTTGTGCGGCGTTCTGATTCTGGTATTCGGCTCCATCTTCCTCCGGCCGCTCACCATGCTCCTGGGCTCTACCGAAACCATCGCCCCCTACGCCATGGACTACATTCGCGTCATTCTTTTGGGCGCGCCTTACATGACCGCCTCTCTGGTGCTCAACAACTTGCTCCGCTTTCAGGGCAACGCCTTTTACGGCATGCTTGGCCTCACCAGTGGTGGCATATTAAACATCGTTCTGGACCCCATTCTGATCTTCGGGTGCCGCCTGGGCATCAGCGGCGCTGCCTGGGCAACCATCATCAGCCAGCTGGTAGGCTTTTTGATCTTGTTTTATCAGTGCAATCATGCAGGCATCGTGAAAATCCGCCTTCGCAATGTTCGGATTTCCGGCGCCCTGTACCGGAAAATTGTGAACGGCGGTCTCCCCTCCCTCCTGCGGCAGGGAGTGGCCAGTCTGGCCACCATCTGCCTCAATCTGGCGGCCAAGCCTTATGGGGACGCAGCCATTGCAGCCATGGCCATTGTCTCCCGAATTGCGAATTTCACCAACTCGGTCATCATAGGCTTTGGTCAGGGCTTCCAGCCGGTCTGCGGCTACAACTATGGGGCCCGGCTTTATGGGCGGGTGCGCCAGGGCTTCTGGTTTTGCGTCCAATTCTCCACTGTATTCCTAGTCCTGATTTCCGCCGTAGAGCTGGTTCTGGCGCCGGGTTTTGTGGAGCTCTTCCGCAAGGGTGACCCACAGGTGGTGGAAATCGGCGCACGGGCCCTGCGGCTGCAGTGTTTGACCTTTCCCTTCTTTGGCTGGCTCATCATCAGCAACATGATGATGCAGACCATGGGGAAGGCCGTCCGGGCTTCGATTCTGGGTATTGCCCGTCAAGGAATCTTTCTGATCCCGGTGGTACTGCTTCTGCCCCAATGGATCGGAATTTGGGGCATTCAACTGGCCCAGCCCATTGCAGACATCGTCTCCTGCCTGTTGGCGGTCCCTTTGCAGCTGCAGCTGCTGCGTCAGATGCGCCAGGAGGAACAGCTTTCCACATCCCCATAGAGAGGAGGACCCTTCCTTGCATGTAACCGAATATAAATGTCCCTGTTGTGGGGCAGCGTTGAAATTTGGAGCGGAAGACCAGCAAATGCGCTGTGAATACTGCGAAAATACCTTCACCCTGGAAGCCGTGCAAGCCTGCCAGACTTCCGAGCCGGAGCAAGATACCTTTGACTGGTCCACTAGCTCCGCCGGCTGGAGCCAAGAGGAGCAGGGAGCCATGCGGGCCTTTCACTGCCCCTCCTGCGGAGGCGAGCTTTTGACGGAAGCCACCACAGCAGCCACCTTTTGCCCCTATTGCGGAAGCCCCGCCATTCTTCCCGGGCGGGTTTCAGAGTCCTTCCGCCCGGACCGGATCATCCCCTTCCAGCTCCGGCGGGAGGAGGCTCAGGAGGCCTTCCTCCGCTTTTGTACCGGCAAGCGCCTGCTCCCCAAGCACTTCTTGACCAGCCAGCAGCTGGAGCAAGTCACCGGCATGTACGTTCCCTTCTGGATCTTCGATTGCGGCGTAGAGGCCAGGGCCCGTTACCGGGCCACCCGGGTCAGCCACTGGGCAGATTCCCAGTACAGCTACACCAGAACCGACCATTTCCTTCTGCAGCGCGGCGGCGGCCTCCAATGCAGGGGCGTGCCGGTGGACGGCTCCCAAAAAATGGACAACACCTGGATGGAAGCCATTGAGCCCTACGATTACACCCAGGCAGTTCCCTTTGACATGGCCTATCTCTCCGGCTACCTGGCGGATCAATACGACGTCTCCAGTGAGGCGTGCCAGCCCATTGCCAACGCCCGGGTCCGGGCCACGGCGGAGGCCATGCTGGCCGGTACCACCCCTGGCTTTGCCACGGTGGTACCGGAAAGCAAGTCTGTGCAAGTCCATGGCGGGCAGGTGCAGTATATGCTGCTGCCGGTCTGGGTGCTCCACGCCACCTATGATGGGCGTAGCTATACCTTTATGATGAACGGCCAGACCGGCAAGCTGGTGGGGGAGCTTCCCATCTCCAGGGGGCGCAGCTGGGCCTGGTTTGGAGCCGTCTGCGGCGGTGTCACAGCTGCCGCCACCTTGGCCGGTCTCCTGTTCCGGCTTTTGTAAGGAGGCGATGGAATGAGACGATGGATTTCTTTCTTCCTTCTCCTGGTCCTTCTGACAATCTCTCTGCCTGTGACCTTTGCTGCGGCCCTCCCTCATGTGGTGGACGAAGCGAATCTTCTCACCTCCCATGAGCTCCAGAGCCTGAGCCAACAGGCGGAGACCATAGGGGACCGGTATCAGGTGGATGTCGTCATTCTCACGGTTGTCTCCCTGGAGGGGAAAGACCCGGAATCCTACGCAGATGACTACTATGACCAAAGGGGATACGGCCTTGGCAGCGACCGCAGTGGCATTTTGCTTCTCATTTCCACAGAAAGCCGGGACTGGGCCATCAGCACCTGTGGCCAGGCCATCACCTGGGTCACGGACCAGGACCTGGAACGGCTGGAGAAGGCCCTTCTCCCCTCCTTGGCGCAGAATCGCTACAGCACCGCATTCCAGAACTACTTACAAGCCTTAGACCAAATTTTGTCCGCTCCCCTGCCGGAGAAAACCACGTTCACCTGGGAGCTGGTTCTACGTACCCTACTTTGGTCTCTCCTCTTGGGTGGGCTGGCCGGTGGCGCCGTTCTGCTGATCCTGCGGCGGCAGATGCGTACCGCGCGGCCCCAGCGGTACGCAGGGGATTACGCAGTCCCCGGCAGCTTTCAGCTGACCCTGCAGCGGGACATTTATTTGTACAGCCGTACCACCCGGGTCAAGCGGCAAACCACACAAAATGGAGACAGCTTCCATGGCGGCGGCTCCTCCACCCACCGCAGCAGCAGCGGCTCCAGTCACGGCGGGAGCCACGGAAAATTTTAATGTAAGGAGAACATCACATGGGTTTATTGAAAGCAGGCGCAGGCGCCTTAGGCGGCGTCCTGGCCGACCAGTGGAGAGATTACTTCTATTGTGACGCCCTGGATGCCGGTGTTTTGGCTGCAAAGGGCAAAAAGCGCACCTCCCGGCGCTCCAGCAACACCAAGGCAGATGAAAACATCATCTCCAACGGCTCCATCCTGGCCGTGAACGAAGGCCAGTGCATGTTAATTGTGGAACAGGGCAAAATTGTGGAGGTTTGCGCAGAAGCCGGTGAATTCCTGTATGACAGCGGCACAGAGCCCTCCGTATTTTATGGCGGCCTGGGCAAGGGCCTGCTGAACTCTTTTGCAACCCTGGGAAAACGCTTTGGCTTCGGCGGCGACACTGCCATGGATCAGCGGGTTTATTACTTCAACACCAAGGAGATTGTGGGCAACAAATATGGCACCACCAACCCCATTCCCTTCCGTGTGGTGGACCGGAACATCGGCCTGGACGTGGACATCGCCATCCGCTGCAACGGCGAGTTCTCCTACCGGATTGCAGATCCCCTGCTCTTTTACAAAAACGTCTGCGGCAACGTGGCCGACGTGTACCGGCGCAGTGAGATCGACAGCATGCTGCGGACGGAGCTCCTCACGGCGCTGCAGCCCGCCTTTGCCGCCATTTCCGAGCAGGGTGTGCGATACAGCGCCCTGCCTGGACATGCCGGGGAGATTGCCGGCTTTTTGAATCAGGCTTTGTCTCAAAAATGGAAAAACCTCCGGGGGCTCACCGTCTCCTCCTTTGGCATCAACTCCGCAAGCGCCTCCCCGGAGGACGAAGCCATGATCAAAGAGCTGCAACGCACCGCCGTCATGCGGGACCCCACCATGGCCGCTGCCACCCTGGTTGGCGCCCAGGGCGAGGCCATGAAGTCCGCCGCCAAAAATGAAGGCGGCGCCATGTTGGGCTTTATGGGCCTCAACATGGCCTCTGCCGCCGGCGGTATGAATCCCCAGCAGCTGTACCAAATGGGGGCCCGTCCCCAGGCTTCGGAGCCTGCTTCCACCCCCTCCTGGTCTTGTTCCTGCGGCGCGCAAAACTCCGGAAAATTCTGCACAGAATGCGGCAAACCCCGGCCCAACGGCTGGATTTGCAGCTGCGGCACAGTGAACCGGGGCAAATTCTGCACCGAGTGCGGCAAGCCCAAGCCCAACGGGGAACCCCTGTACCGCTGCGACAAGTGCGGCTGGGAGCCGGAAGATCCAAAGCATCCCCCGAAGTTTTGCCCGGAATGCGGCGACCCCTTTGACAGCGGCGACGTCCGGTAACCACATTTGGTTCACATCCAATATCATCCACTTAAATCACACCGGCGCAGGAGCGCCTTGCCTTCCCCCGGGAGCATATGTGTACAGCTCAGGAACGTACAGCCCAGCTTTTCAGATTTTGGTTACGCAAAGCCCGGGTAGGGTGCGTCCAGAAGGCCGCACCCTAGCGCCCTGGGGGAAGGTCGGGCGCGGCTGCGCCAGGCAGACTGCAATAATTTAAAAATATGGCAGGCTATGTTGACAAACCTGTCAGCTTATGGTATGTTATGTATAAATGTCATGCTGTGCTTTATTTTTTAAAGTACTTGCAGCACAGCATACAGCCAAATATCTCACTTAGGAGGAATTTTTGTGGCAATTCGACTCTCCCCCAATGAACAGGCGATTATGGAGCTGATCTGGAGCGCCGGGCGACCCTTGTCCCGGCAGGAAATTCTGGAGGGGACGGACGGGCGGAGCTGGAACCCGGCTTCCATTCATTTGGTTCTCAACAACATGTTGTCCAAGGGGATCTTACGCATCACCGATCAGACCGTCCGGTATGGCCGCACCTACGGCGCAACCATGCCACGGTGTGAATACATTGCCCAGTATGCAGAGGAGGTCGCCAAAGGGAATACCCAGCGGGACCGCACTCTGGATTTGGCCATGTGCCTAGTCTGCCGCGATGGAATTGATGCGGACACCATCGCCGAGCTGGAGCAGATGCTGGAAGCGCGGCGAAAGGAGCTTCTGGCGGAAGGGGCGCCAGAGGAGGGATGATTGTCACAAAATACTCCCTCATGATGGGGATCGTATGGTTTACCTGCGTCACATTCCTGGGCAGTTGCCTGCTCTCCAGGGAGAAGGGGCGCACGTTCCAAATTGTCGCCCTGGTTTTTCTCCTGGGGGCAGCCCGGGCGCTGCTCCCTGTGGAAATCCTGCATGGCCATGTGGTGCAGTGTTGGAATCTGTACCCACAGGTCCGGGATCTCTGGAACCTGGAGCTTTTCCCCGGCCTGACGGTTTTGGAGGCCCTTGCCCAGGTCTGGGCGGTGGGAGCCACCGTGTTTTTGGTGGGGTTGGCGGCCCAGATCTGGCGGCTGCACCAAATCCGGTTGAAGGCGCTTCCCCTCCCGGAGAGTGACCCGGTTATGGCCATTTATAGGGCAGCGGCCCAACGCATGGGATATGAGGGCGCCCTGCATCTGGTCACGAACGCCCAGTGCGACAGACTCGTCATGATTGGCTTCCGGTCCCCCTGGATTCTTCTGCCAGGGGATGCTGCCAAGCTGTCTGAGGAGGAGCTTTTTGGCGCACTGTGTCACGAAATCTGCCACTTCCAGCGGCGGGACATGTGGCGCAAGATTGGTTTTCTCTCCCTGCGCTGCCTATTCTGGTGGAACCCCGCTGCCTATTTGATGGCCCGGAAGGGAGAGCACCTGATGGAACTGGAGTGTGACCGGCTGGTGTGCCAGCATCTGAGCAGCACCGAACAGCTGAGCTACCTGAACGCCATCAAAAAAATGATCCAGCCTGGCTCCCCCAACGGGGATAAAATCCCCATGGGCTTTGTGGGACGGACTTCCAAAAAAATGTTGCTGCAGCGCTTCCGGGTTGCCCTGCATCCCCAACGTGCCCTGTCCAGGAAGGCATTGATTTTAATTGCAATCTTGTGTGTTCTTGCATTTTTGGCTTCATATTGTTTCATCCTACAGCCGGCCTCCCACCCCACATCGGAGGACCTGGGGAATAGCCAGGTCATTCCAGGTCCAGCAGAAACTTCCTTTATCTTACATGAATCAGACGGGACATACTCTCTATTTATTGATGGAATCATGCGTGATATTCTGACTGCAGCAGAAATCATGACTGAACCATACTGTACATATGAAATTGTTGAAATTGGAGGTTGATTGATTGTGTTGATTACAAGAGCTCAAAAAGCTGAATGGCATTATCGGAACTACAATGGAAAATGCCAAAAGCGCCTTTGGTCTGTCACAGAGAGCAGATGGTTGACCGACTGGATTGACTGCAACTAAGTCCGCCGCCTTTCCCCGGTAAGCCCCATTCCTTAGGATCAACAACATATGCAGCAGATGCCGACGCTGCAGAATGGGCATTTGCTACGTATGTGTTGATCCTTTTTATTTTTGCCTAATATGCAGCAGCAATCAAAAGGCCGTCAAGGCAACCGCACGAACTGATTAACTGATTTTCATCGATCCTGCACTTTACCAATGTCGCGAACTTAAGGATAAACGAACAGCTTCGCTTTTGACACTGGCGCTTTCGCGCCAGTGTGATCGTGAAATATTTTACGCACCTAACCTGTTGGCATTGGGCCATACTTACAGTTAAATATTCTTACAACCCATCCGGTTTTATTTTTTGGCATTTTGCTCAAAATCCTGTTGACAAATGTAATGGTATATGCTATTCTGTCTACAGAAATGATGCGCAGCATCATTTCTGGCCGGAATTCCAAGTCTCAGCGTAATAAGCCCTCCCCTTAGGATCAGCTTCATGCAAAGCGGATGTTTGCGCTGCAGAGCAAACCAACGCGGCGGATGGGTTGATCACCGTCCTTGCAGCCTATGGATCGCAATGTCCCGCGCTTACCCCATCTGTGGCTGTGAGGATGCATCCGGATCCACCCCCAATCAGCCGTAAAGGCAATACGAAAGGAGCCCATTATGAAAAAAACCCACCGTAGCCGCATTGTCCTCCTGGTTCTGATTCTCTCCCTCTGTGTCTCCGCTCTGTGCTCGCAAGCTTTTGCCGTCACCTCGTATGTGTACGAATTGGCAGCGAAAGGGACCTCCAGTGATATCGGCAACGTCCGATACAAGGAAGACGCGCAAGAAGCCAAAGTCATGCCTTCCAGCGGTGCATATTACGGAAATGGCGCTCGTTATTTCATCAAAAACACGACAAGTACCGGTGTTTTCAAAGCCTCCGCGACCGGATACACCGACCGCTTCGACCTGATCACCTTCTACATTTCATATAAGCCCGCTTATGCTAAGGCAGGAACATATATGAGAATGGGTATTTACAGCTATACACAAAGTACAAGCTACACCGTCAGCGTAAACGGCAATTGGATGCCATAATCTTAGATTCTGCATAGATTTTACACATTTCACTAGGGCAGTTTGCAATATGTTTGTAAGCTGCCCTAGCAGCAATTGAGGTATCCAAATGGAAAAAAGCAAAAAATGGTCCGGAGTCGTTTTAGCCTGCATGATTTTACTATCACTATGGGGCTGTGACCATGAAGAAAAAAGCATACAGCCGGTAGATGTTGACACAGTTCTGAACTGGCAGATACCGGCAGAAACCATGCCCAAATCAAAGGAATTACCCATCTTATCGTCTCACCCGGTCCTGATATCTGAAGCAGCATTAGAAAATGCCGTAAAAACCTTTATGGAAAGCAAGCATTTCACCTACACTGCCAGCCCTCCGCAAACCTGGGATTCTCCTGTCTCTTATTTTTTTACTACATGGTCTGATCATCTTTACCAAGCGGGAAAGGATGGAAACGCATCCTACTCCCTCAATCTGGATGGCGAAGGAAATATCGTTTCATTTGGCCTTTCTCTTAGTACTTTTGAAAACAGCTACATCCGCCAAACCTTCGTTTTGCCAGATAAGGAGACAATCCCCAGCCATGCCTATACCTCAGATCGTTTCCAACAAGGCGTGGACCTGGATTTCCTCAGCTGTGAGGAAGCAAAAGCAAAGACCAGGGAATTTTTGGGGAACCTCGGCCTGCCAGTGGACAACCTGGAATTCACCATCTACACCATTGACCTGGAAACCCTCCAAACTGTGGCTGATGAGATGTACGCCGCCGGCCGGCTTGAAGTAATCCCTGCGTCAACGACCCCTTCTGGCCAAGTGAAGGAGGGCAGCACCATGATGTACAAGCAGTACGCCAAAAAAGACGAGTGCTATTATATCATCGTCCGGTTTACCTATGAAGGCATCCCCCTCTATGATGACGAGGTGGGACTCTCCGATGGCACCAGCAGCGCCACAATGGGGAAGATGGATGGTGAGAATCCCCCGTTTACAATGGCTGGGCCAGTCTGTCACCTGCTGCTGGAGCAGGACGGCTTCACCTATGCGTGGCTTAGTACCGGAGTATGCCTGAATTTCGAAGCCGAGGGGAAGCCCAAAGCCGTCCTCACCTTCCAGGAGGCCCGGGAGGCCCTGGCGTCCCTCTACGCCGGGCAGGTCATTGTAAAGCCGGACGCGGTGCAGAAGCTGGAGCTGTGCTACATTCCCATATACCACGAGGAGAGCAAGAGCTTCACCCTGGTCCCCGCCTGGCATGCGGAGCTGTATACATATCCTTACCAAGAGGACCCAGACCACATCCGGGTAGCGCAGGTCTTCCTGGACGCCTACGATGGCCACCAGCTCTATCCGCCGGAGGAGGTGCCTACCGATGCTGCGTCATGACCTGCGCCGGGCCCTGCTCTCCCCCAGGACCCTTTTCGTCGCCCTGGCCTATGGCGTGCTGTTGAGCCTGGGCGCCACAGAGACCTGGAACGACAGCGCCGCCTACCAGTTCGCCTTTTCCTACAAAACCGGATTTTACATCCTGTTTTACCTCTGCGCCGTGCTGCCCTATGGTTGCGGCTACCTGGAGGACCGGCTCAGCGGCTACTGGCGGTTCCTCCAGACCCGGTGCAGCTCCACCCGCTACTCCGTCTCCAAGGTCCTGGTCACGGCCCTCTCCGGCGCGCTGGTGGTTCTGGCCGGGTCCTTTCTCTTTGTGGTCATTCTGCGGCTGCAATACCCGGCGGACAACGACTTCCGGGTGGACTACAGCGGGTATGACGCCATCATCTCCATGGGGCGTCCTTACCTGTACTTCTTTGTGAAATCCCTGCTTTCCGCCGCTCTGGGCAGCGCCTTTGCGGTGGTGGCCCTGTACCTGTCCACCTTCCTGCGGAACATGATCGCCACCTTGGCGGTCCCTCTGGTGCTGTACTATACGATCAACGAACTGACAGTATTCGGCCTGATTCCTGATTTTTTAAGCCCCACCGTCATGATGTACCGCCCCCCTCTGAGCAGCCTGAACATGGCCGGAAACGTGGCGTACACCCTGCTACTCTGCCTGGCGGTGATCCTGTTGATGGGATGGCTCTTCGACGAGCGGGTGAGAAAGGAGTTCGAACATGGTTAGTCTGCGATGCTGCGCCATGCAGTTCCGGAAATGGCGGGCCTCCCTGCGGGTGATCACGGTGTTCATCTTCCTGGCGATCTTCGCCTATGACGCCAACTGGAATGTGCTGACCTTTTCCCGGACCTCTGGCGTCCCCGTGACCCCCTGGGTTTATCCCGCCGTGTTCTCAGACCGGTACCTGATGATGTGCATTTGCTTGGCGGTGATGGTGCTGTTCTGCGACGCTCCCTTCCTGGACCGGCACCAGCCCTACCTCATTCTCCGGTCGGGCCGGGGACACTGGGCCCTGGGCACCGCCGGGTACCTCCTGGCCAGCAGCGCGGTGGTCTCCGCCTCCATCTTCCTGATGGGGATGCTCCTGGGCATGGACACCCTCACCTTCTCCACCGGTTGGGGAAGCGTGCTGCAAAGTGTGGCGGGCAAGTCCATCATACCCACCCGTATCCTGGCGCTGTATTCACCTCTGGCCGCCTGTGGTCTGGCCATGCTGCTGTCGTCTTTGATTTTCTGCTTCCTGGGGCTGCTGTTTTTCCTGTGCAATCTCCTGGCGCCCCCTGTGGTGGGAACTTTGGCCGTAGGGGCGTTTTGCGTGCTGGACTTCTTCAGCCTGTTCTTCCTCCATGACGCCCCATGGCTGCTGCACCTCTCCCCAGTCTCTTGGGCAAACCTGAACCAGCTGGGGACCACAGGCTGGCCAACCGTTACTTACGCCCTGAGTATGCTCGTGGGGTTAAACGGAGTCCTCCTTTGCCTGATCGTCCTCCGGTGCCGCCGGATGGACATCCAGGTCACACATTCTGAGATGGGGCGGTGAAGTATATGAACGAAATTGAAATCCGCAATCTGACCAAATCCTACGGAGAGCAGACGGTCCTGAAGGACGTGTCCGTCTCCTTTGAAAAGGGGAAAATTCACGGCTTGGTGGGCCGGAACGGCTCCGGCAAAACGGTGCTGATGAAATGCATCTGCGGCTTGACCTACCAGGATCAGGGAGAAATTCTTTTCCCCGGCTGCAAGGGGAAGGCACGGCCCCCCATGGGCATCATCATCGAAGAGCCGGGATTCCTGCCCCGCTATTCCGGATTCCAAAACCTGTGGCTCCTGGCCCAGATTCGCCGTACCATCTCCAAAGAGCAGGTGGCAGCGGCGATGGAGCTGGTAGGCCTGGACCCCAAGAGCCGGAAGCATGTGGGGAAATACTCCATGGGTATGCGGCAGCGTCTGGGCATCGCCCAGGCCATGATGGAAGAACCGGAGCTTCTGCTCCTGGACGAGCCCTTCAACGGCCTGGATCAGTCCGGCGTGGAAGAAATGCGTGCCCTCTTCCTGGAAAAAGCCGCCTCCGGCGTGACCATCCTCCTGGCCTCCCACCACGGCGAAGACATCGACCACCTGTGTCACACCGTCCATCGAATGGAGAGCGGCGTCATGACGCCGCTTATGCCAGCTCAGTCTCATTCCGCAAATTTCTCAAGGTAGTGCAGAGACATTGCAGGGGCATACCGTGGCTCCCATCTGTCCCTGAGGCCTAGGGTGCGGCCTCCTGGACGCACCGGCGGCAGGAGGCTTCCCAATCTGTAGCATTTCGGCAAATTCGAACTTCCTCACAGGCTGGTACGAATTCGTAGGAAAGTAAAGCGTCCATGATACATGTACGCCGTGATGGAGCCGAGGCTGCCCATCACGGCGTCCTTTGTAAATGCACCGTTATGCTTCTGTCAAATCACAGTTCTGCATCTTCACTGCTTACAGGTCACCGTGACATTGCAGCATTGGAAATCGTAGTCCACATAATGGCTGAAGAGGCGCACCCGGAGATTGCGTGGGGTGCAGAGCTTTCCCGGCGTACCGGAGACATTCAGATCCTCGGGCAAAATGAACCGGATACCCCGCACCAAAACATTCCGGCAGGCCGGGCAATGGTGCACGGGAACCGTCACAGTTTTCATCCCCCGGGGATGCTCCTTCCCTTTTTCGTCCACCTCCGAAAGCAGCACGGCCAGGGCCACCCGCTTTTCGGGGCACACATTGTGAAGGGTTGCCCGCACCTCCAGAATTCTCCCCTGGGATTGCAGGTAAGTGTCCCCCAGGTCCACCGAAACGAAGTCCTGGCACCCGTCCATCGTCACTTCCACCGGCTCCGGGCAGCCCTCCGGTGTCGTCACGACGCCGCAATCCACCAGCACCTTGGGGTCCGGGAACGAAACATCCTGCTTCTCCCGGTCGGTGTAGGTGATCGATTGATTGACCGGTTTCGTCCCACCGGTTTCCCCAATGTGGCGGACATAAAATTCCAGGGTCGCCGTCTCCACATCAGTCGCCCCCAACTCCTCAATGGTCCAGCGGATGGTATTCGGTCCCATCAGCGTGGCGTCCCCCTTCTGGGGGGTGAGGATGCTGGTAATCTGGAAATCCGAATGGACCACCTCATCCACCACAATGCCGGTGGCGCCGGGCTTCGAAATGGACTGGGCAATGTCCGCAAACAGCTCCTCCAACTCGGCAGGGTCCGGCGTAACGGCTACATGCTCGCTGTCCGGGTCCGTGGCCCATTCATGGAGAGTCGCCACGTCGATTCCATCAGAGCCGGTGAGCCCAATGCAGTAAATGACAACGCCGGAGTCGCGTAAGGCCGCCGCAACCGGCGCAGGCGGCGGACCAATGGTGGTCTTGCCGTCTGTGAAGAGCACAATGATTTTCTGGGCGCTGGAGCTGGGGTCAAACAGCTCCCCCGCTTTGGTGAAGGCGTCTGCGTGGTTGGTAGAGCCAGCCGCTGTGAGGCTGTCTACCGCCGCCTTCAGAGCCGCCACTGAGGTGATCAGCTGGGTATCCTTCGTGGCTGTGCTGGCAAAGCTGACGACGGCGATCCGGCTGCCGCCTCCAATTTGCCCATCCTGGCTGCCCCCGGTGGACTCTGCCAGGATATCAATAAAGGTCTTGGCTCCGGCCTTCATGCTGGCCAGGGGCGCGCCGGCCATACTTCTGGACCGGTCCAGAACCAGGACAACGTCTGCCGGATGGTCCTGAATATCCGGCTTGGCTGTGAGAGAAATGGTCACCTTCAGCGTGCCGTCACAGGGGATTTGGCTGGCACTGATTCGTTTGTCAGAATGGATGATGCTCATATGGTGATTCCTCCTGTCGGCCCAAAGGACCATGACAGCTTATGATAAAAACCTTCCAAATGTGCAAAAAGCCGGAGGCCTCCGCCTCCGGCTTCCATATCGTGGGGTTATTTCAACATTTCCAGAAACTCCGCTTCCGACAGAACCGGAATTCCCAGCTCATTGGCCTTTTTCAGCTTGGAACCGGCATTTTCACCGGCTACCACATAGCTGGTCTTTTTGGAGACGGAACCGGAGGCCTTGCCGCCGCAAAGCTCAATCCGTTCCGTGGCCTCCTCCCGGGTGAAGAGAGACAGCGCCCCGGTGAGAACAAAGGTTTTTCCGGCAAACCGGTCGTCCTGCAGCTGCCGGGTGGACTGGAAATTGACCCCCGCCTCCCGGAGGCGGCGAATCAAATGCTGGGACTGGGGCTGCGCAAACCAGTCCAGGAGGCTGAGGGCTGTGATTTCTCCCACGTCCGGAACCTCTGTGAGGTCCTCCAGACCTGCCTCCATCAGGGCGTCCATGGAGCCAAAAGCAGCCGCCAGCGTCTTGCCGGCTTTCGCTCCCACCTGCCGGATGCCCAGGGCGAAAATCAGCCGGCTGAGATCCTGGGACTTACTGGCCTCAATGGCCGTCAGCAGCTTTTTGGCCGCTACCTCTCCATTTTTCCAGAGGCCCTTCAGCTCCTCCAGGGTCAGGTAGTAGATGTCCGCCGGGGAGGAAATATAGCCCTTTTCAATGAGCCCCTCCACAATGGCGCTGCCCAACCCCTCAATGTCCATGGCGTCCCGGGAGACAAAATGGGCAATGTTCCGGGAGAGCTGCGCCGGACATTCCGCACCGGTGCACCGCAGGAAGGCACCGTCCTCATCCCGGACCACCGGCGCGCCGCAAACCGGGCAAACTTCAGGCAGCCGGTACGGCTCCGCACCCGCCGGACGCTTGTCAAATTCCACCTCCAGGATTTCCGGAATGATCTCCCCCGCCTTGCGGATTTTCACCGTGTCGCCAATGCGAATGTCCTTTTCCGAGATGAAATCCTGGTTGTGCAGGGTGGCATTGGTCACGGTGGTGCCCGCCAGCCGGACCGGGCGAACCACTGCCTTAGGCGTCAGTACCCCGGTGCGGCCCACCTGGATTAGAATATCCTCCACCACCGTAGAGCGAATTTCCGGCGGATATTTATAGGCAGCAGCCCAGCGGGGAAATTTGGCCGTGCTCCCCAGACTGGTTCGTTGGGCCAAGTCATTGAGCTTGATCACCGCACCGTCAATGTCATAGGGCAGATCATACCGGCCTATGTCAATGTCCCGAACTGCCTGGGAAATCTGGTCCGGCTCCCGGCAGAGGGTATAGGGAATCACATGAAACCGCTTCTGCCGCAGATAGTCCAGAGTTTCGGCGTGGGTAGAAAAAGAAATCCCCTCTGCCAGCTGCAAATTGAACACCAAAATGTCCAGCTTGCGCCGGGCGGCAATTTTGGGGTCCAGCTGCCGCAGAGACCCGGCGGCAGCGTTTCGGGGATTGGCAAACGGTGGCTGCCCTGCCTCCTCCCGCTGCTCGTTGAGGGCCTGGAACACCTTTTTGGGCATAAACACCTCACCCCGTACAATGAGCCGCCTGGGCGCGTCCTCCAGCACCATGGGAATGGAACGAATGGTCTTCAGGTTTTCTGTGACGTCCTCCCCGACCCGTCCGTCCCCCCGGGTGGCGCCCCGAATGAACTTCCCATCCAGATACTCCAGCGCCACAGACAGGCCGTCCACCTTGGGCTCCACGGTGTACGCCCCGTCCGGCGCGGCCTCTCGTACCCTGGCCTCGAATTCCCCCAGCTCCTCCATGGAGAAGACGTCCTGCAGGCTCTCCAGAGGCACCGGGTGCTCCACCTTTTCAAACTGGCTGATAGCCTGGCCCCCCACCCGTTTTGTGGGTGACAACGGGGATGCCAGCTCCGGATGCCGGGTCTCCAGCTCCTCCAGCTGCCGCATCAGCCGGTCGTATTCATAATCTTCCATTTTGGGGTCATCCAAAACGTAGTACTGATAATTAGCCTCTTCCAGAAGCTTTGTAAGCTCCCGGATTTGCTCTGCTGCCTCCATGGCTCTTCTCCTTTATGATAGTTTTCCCGTTTGCAGGAAGGTATCCGGCACTGCACCCACAATGATGGTCTCCGCCACCACCACCTGGCTTGTCACGCGAAAGGTGGTGGTCTCACTGAGGACCAGAATGGTCACATCTACGCTCACTTCCATGGTCAGCTGCTGCAGGGTCTGGTTGATTCCGGCTTCGGAAAAATGGCTGACAAATTGGGCGTCCGAGTTGCTGATGGAAATCACCCGAACCGGCAGCACCGGTCCCTTGCCAGACAGGAGCTCCGGCAAGAAGATGCTGCCCAGGGGAATGCCAATGTCATGGGTGTCCAGCGCCAGGATTTCGTCGTTGATGAGGTTGAGAATGTCCGTCTTCAGCCGGTTGACCTCGCTCATGTTGGTCTTCAGGGCGGTAATCCGGCCGTTTAAGTCTTTTTCAAAGTAAATAATCCGATCATACTGAATGTTATCCCGGGCAATCTGCTCGGCAATGGCATCGTTGATGAGGTCGGAGGTCTGATTCGTCACCTGGGTGATCGCCAGATCCCGAGCGATGGGATTGAACCGGCTCCGCATGAGGAAAAACACGCCAAGGGCCAAAATGAGCAACAGAATCATAACCCGGCGCAGCCGGTGTCCTTTCCGTTTTCGCATATACCATCCCCTCCCGGACAGCGTATGCCGGCCTGGGGAAGCTTATACCTTCTTCATATGAGATGCAGCAGTTTTCGCCATGAGTTTTTTCGTGCCGATCTCGTCAAAGGCCACCTCCAGCAGGGCATCTCCCCCCATTTTCATCACGGAAAGCACCATACCCTTACCAAAGGCAGTGTGCTCCACCATATCCCCCTGGTGAAAGTCGATAGAAACTGACGCAACGGCCTTTGCCGCAAAATCGGAATACTCCGCCTGTTTCATATGAGCTTTTCTCCGCTCCGCCGCCGGGTTAGTCCGGGAGCCTCGATTGGAATAGGAATAAGACGAGGTGTGTCCGCCATGGGTCTCCTGGGGAGCCGGCTTTGGATGGTATCCGCCCCGGTGCTCCACACATTCTTCCGGAATCTCTTTCAAAAACCGGGAGGGCATACAGGCATTCGTCCGGCCATAGAGCATCCGCTGATGGGCATAGGAGATGGTCAGGCGCTCCCTGGCCCGGGTGATGGCCACATAGCAGAGGCGGCGCTCCTCCTCCATTTCCTCCGGCTCTCCAATGGCCCGCATTCCGGGAAACAGCCCCTCCTCCAAACCAACCAGAAACACCTGGGGGAACTCCAGGCCCTTGGCGCTGTGCATCGTCATCATCACTGCCGCGTCGGCAGTCGGGTCGTACTGCTCAATGTCTGTGTACAGGGCAATCTCCTCCAGGAAGCCTGCCAAAGTAGGCTCCTCTGCGTTCTCCATATAGCTCACAATGCTGGATTTCAACTCGTGGACGTTTTCCAACCGGGTCTGGTTCTCCTCCGTGTTCTTCTCGGCCAGCATAGCAGTGTAGCCCGTGCGGATCAGCAGCTCCTCATAAAAGTCTGTCAAAGGCATCCCCTCGTCCAGAAGCCGGGCGCACCCTTCCAGCATGTCCGTGAATTTGCCCAGCTTGTCCGCCGCGCGCTCCAAAGCCCTGTACTGATCCGGATGGGAGATCACATCATACAAAGAGCACCCCTCTGCCTGAGCCAGGCGCTCTACCATCTCCATGGTCTTTCCCCCCAAGCCCCGGGGCGGGTTGTTCACAATCCGCCGGAGTCGGAGGTCATCGCTCCGGTTGTTCAGCACACACAGATAGGCCAGCATATCCTTCACCTCCGCCCGGTCAAAGTAGCGGGTGCCGCCGATGATGCGGTAGGGAATGCCGTTTCGCTTGAAGGAATATTCCATAGCATTGGACTGGGCGTTGGTCCGGTACAAAACCGCAAAATCCCGGAAGTTCTGTCCATGGGAACGGGCCAGAATTTGGCCGGACACAAAATTGGCTTCCTCCGTTTCGTTGTAAGCCTCATAGACCAAAATGGGTTCCCCCACCCCGTTGGCCGTCCAGAGGGTTTTCCCCTTCCGGCCTGAGTTGTTGGCAATGACGCCGTTGGCCGCATTCAAGATCGACTGGGTCGAGCGGTAATTTTGCTCCAGACGGATGGTCCGGGCCCCTGGATATGCTTGCTCAAAATTTAAAATGTTCTCAATGGTGGCTCCTCGGAAGCGGTAAATGCTCTGATCATCGTCGCCCACCACACAAATATTCTCATGCCCCCCGGCCAGCAGCGCCGCCAGGCGGTACTGCAGGCGGTTGGTATCCTGGTACTCGTCAATGAGCACATAATGGAATTTCCGCTGGTAGTATTCCCTCACCTCCTGGAAATTCTCCAAAAGCTCCACCGTCAGGCAGATGATGTCGTCAAAGTCCACGGCATTGTTTGCCTTCAGTCGCTTCTGGTATTCCCCATAGGCTTCGGCTATTTTCTCCAGCCGGTAATCCCCTCTGGCCTGGGCCGTCCGGGCAAAGGCTTCCGGGGTCTGCTGCCTGTCCTTCACCCGGCCGATCATACTCAGCACGGATTTGGCAGGAAAAGACTTGTCATCCAGGCCCATGGACTTGATGATGTCCTTCATGATCCGCTCGGAATCCGACGTATCATAGATGGTAAAGCTCCGGCTATAGCCCAGCCGCTCAATTTCCCGGCGCAAAATCCGGCAGCAAGCGGAATGGAAGGTCATAGCCCACACATCATAGGCTCTGGGGCCCACAGCCGCCTCCAGACGGGTTTTCAGCTCGTTGGCCGCCTTGTTGGTAAAGGTTATGGCAATGATGTTCCAGGGAGCTGCCGGGCGCAGAGCACACAGCCGCTCCGCCCGGCTTTGATCTTCCGCCGGCACTTCCTGCTCCAGTCCCTCCAAAAACGCCAGGTCCTCCTCCGTGGCGGCAAAGGGAACCTCCGGGCTGTCGCTGCCGCAGCCAAAGGTAATCAGATTGGCAATCCGCTGGATCAGCACCGTGGTTTTGCCACTGCCTGCCCCAGCCAACAAAAGCAGCGGTCCCTCCGTCGTCAACACGGCCTCCCGCTGCATTGGATTCAGCTGCCCAAACCGGGACGCAATATAGCGCCGCCGGGCAGCTGCAAATCTCGTCTCAAAATTCTCTGTCATAGCATGTCCCATCCTCGTTTGATGGGTCTATTTTATTACATTTTTCGAAGGGCGTAAAGTGGCAAAAGCCACAAATCCCCAAAACTTTTCACACACAGGAACCGGCGCCCATGTCACAAACCTCAGAATAAACGCACAACCTCACCAATTCCTCCGGCCCTCCTTCCCCCCCAGGAAACATATGCGTACAGCAAATCTGCACCGCTCACACCCCCCTGGCGCGGCAGCGCCCACTTTCCGCCCACTGATGGATTTGGCTCACATTCTGGAAGCCGCACAGGCTTCCAAGCACTACTATGCTGATCGCTTCTGCTATGCTGCAAAAGTACCCATTGTACTCTTCTGTTGTCTCGACCTCTTCAAAGAAGTCGGTTAGTGTTGTCCTGTCCATGCCCTTCAGTATAGCATAGTTCTCGTAATTTGAAAATTGATTTCCGTGGAGAAAAAACCTCCACTCTTGACCTAAGGCAGCCTCCATGGTAAAATAAAACAGTATGCGGGTACGCAGCCCGCGAGGAGGATATGTTGTATGAATTATGCAGAAGAATCCCTCCGGCTCCATGAGGAATGGAAGGGAAAAATTGAAGTGGTGTCCAGGGTTCCCGTATCCACCAAGGACGACCTGTCCCTGGCCTATACCCCCGGCGTGGCCCAGCCTTGTCTGGAAATTCAAAAGGACCCCACCCGGTCCTATGACCTCACTCGGCGGCACAATCTCTGCGCCGTCATCACCGATGGCTCCGCCGTCCTGGGTCTGGGAGACATTGGCCCCGAGGCCGGTATGCCTGTGATGGAGGGCAAGTGTGTCCTCTTCAAGGCCTTTGGGGGGGTAGATGCCTTCCCCCTTTGTGTCAAAACCAAAGATGTGGATGAATTTGTCAATGCCGTTGCCCTCATCTCCGGCTCCTTTGGTGGCATCAATCTGGAGGACATTTCCGCTCCCCGGTGTTTTGAAATTGAACGGAAGCTGAAGGAAACGTGCGACATCCCCGTGTTCCACGATGACCAGCACGGCACTGCCGTCATCACCCTGGCCGGCCTCACCAATGCCCTCAAGGTGGTGGGCAAGCGGAAGGAGGAGGTCAAGGTAGTCACCTCTGGCGCAGGCGCCGCCGCCATCTCCATTGTCAAGCTGCTTCTGTCTGCCGGATATCACAACATCATCATGACCGACCGTACCGGCGCCATTTACGCCGGCCGGGAAAACCTCAACTGGATCAAGGAGGAAATGGCCCAGGTCACCAATCTGCAAAAAGAAACCGGCAAGCTCCGGGACGTCATCCGGGGGGCCGATGTGTTCATCGGCGTCTCTGCTCCCGGCACCCTCACCACCGAGATGGTCCGGACCATGAACCGGGACGCCATTGTCTTCGCCTGTGCCAATCCCACGCCGGAGATCTTCCCGGATGAAGCCAAAGCAGGCGGGGCCAAAGTGGTCTCCACCGGCCGGTCCGACTATCCCAACCAAATCAATAACGTCCTGGCCTTCCCCGGCATCTTCCGGGGGACCTTTGATGTCCGGGCCTCCGAAATCAACGATGAGATGAATATGGCCGCCGCCCACGCCCTGGCGGATCTCATCTCCCATGAGGAGCTCTCCCCCGACTATATCATCCCCAAGGCCTTCGACCCCCGGGTCGGCCCTGCCGTGGCCAAAGCCGTCGCCCAGGCCGCCCGGGACACAGGCGTCGCCCGGATCTGAGCCCATCGAAACCGGCAATGCCGTTACCCCACATTATATCAAACAGGAGGAATTTCCCATGGATGCATCCCTCAATAAAGAGCTGCAAAAGCTGGCTCTGGAAATTCGCATCGGCATCGTGGAGGAGATCCAGGCCCGGGGCTTCGGGCACATCGGAGGCAGCCTCAGCCTGGCCGATGCCCTGGCCGTTCTCTACGGCGCTGTCATGCGCTATGACTCGCAAAATCCCAAGTGGCCGGACCGGGACAAGCTGGTCTGCTCCAAGGGCCACGCCGGCCCTGGGGTGTACGCCACCCTGGCCGTCAAGGGCTTCTTCCCCTATGAGGACCTGAAGACGCTGAACCAGCCTGGCACCTACCTGCCCAGCCACTGCGACAAGAACAAGACCCCCGGCGTGGACATGACCACCGGCTCCTTGGGCCAAGGCACCTCCGCGGCCGTGGGCATCGCCCTAGGCGACCGGCTGAAGGGACGGGACAGCCGGACCTACCTGCTGGTAGGCGACGGCGAGAGCGACGAGGGCCAGGTCTGGGAGGCCGCCATGTTCACAGCAGCCAAGAAAATCACCAACCTCATCTGGCTGGTGGACGACAACAAGAAGCAGCTGGACGGCTACACCCAGGACGTGCTGCCCATCTTCGACCTGGAGGCGAAGTTCGCCGCCTTTGGCTTCGACGCCCGGCGGGTGGACGGCAATGACATTGCCCAGGTCTATGACGCCCTCACTGCCCCCATAGGGGATAAGCCCCGGGCCATCATTCTGGACACGGTGAAGGGCAAGGGCATCCGGGAAGTGGAAGAGACCATGGGCAACCACTCCATGACCGTTGCCGCTGACGTCTGCGACAAATGGCTGGCCGGACTCCGTGGGGAGCTGGCCGGACTGGAATAAAGGAGGGGTTTCCATGAAGATCGTCTATACCGGTGAAAAAGACACGCGCCTGTTTAAAGAGGCCCTGGGCCAGACCATCGGCCGCCTCCTGGAGGAGGACCCCGACGTTCTGTACCTGGACGCCGACCTTATGAGCTGCATCGGCACCGCCAAGCTTCCGGGCAAGACGGACCGTGCCATTGACTGCGGCATTGCCGAGGCCAATATGGTGGGCATCGCCTGCGGCGCAGCCTCCGTGGGCTTCAAGCCCATCGTCCATTCCTTCGGCCCCTTTGCCTCCCGTCGGTGCTACGATCAGGTCTTTCTGTCCGGCGCCTACGCCGGCAATCCCATCACTGTCATCGGCTCCGATCCTGGCATCACCGCCGCTTTCAACGGTGGCACCCACATGCCCTTTGAGGACATGGCCCTCTACCGCGCCATTCCCGGGGCCGTGGTGGTGGACGTCACTGATGTGCCCATGCTGGTCTCCTTCCTGGAGATGGCCAAGGACCTGCCCGGCGTGAAGTACATCCGGGTGGGCCGGAAAAACTCCTGGCAGGTTTACGAGGACGGAACCACCTTCCAGGTGGGTCAGGGTGCCGTCCTGCGAGAGGGCAAGGATGCCGTCATCGTAGCCTGCGGCATCCTGGTTCACGAGGCCCTGCAGGCCGCCAAAAAGCTGGCGGAAGAGGGGATCGACGCCGCTGTCATCGACCCCGTCACCGTCAAGCCCCTGGACACCCAGCTGATCCGGACCTACGCCGCCCGGACCGGCGTCCTGGTCACCGCAGAAAACCACAACAAAATCGGCGGCTTGTACAGCGCCGTGAAGGAGTGCCTGGACGGCGAGGCCAAGGTCGGCTACGTAGCCGTGGAAGATACCTTCGGCGAAGTAGGCCCTCAGGATTACCTCCGCACCCGCTTCGATCTGACTGACGACCATATCGTCCGTGTGGTAAAAGAAACTATGAAAAAAGCCGGCAAATAACGGAACCCCATACTGCGAGGGCGTCTCAAAGGAAATTTTGAGACGCTCTCTTTTGTGCGTACAGCTAAGATTGCACTGCTTACAGCCGCACCGGTGCGGGAGCACCCTGGGCTTCCCCCGGCAAGGCCAGGCGCTCCCGCGCCAGCTCAAAAAGGGAGTCCTGCCTCGCTTCTGAAATTTGTGACATGGGGCTTCCCCCTCCGACATCCCCCGCCCCGGAGCGCAAAACCCGTCGCAGGATTTCCCGGGAAACCCTCCAGCCTTTCGCGGGATTTTGCCAGGGGACGCGATAGAATGGAGAGGTCAGGATTTCCGTCACCAAGGAGGGCGAAGCAATTGCAATGCGGAAAATTGAAAACCTATATGGAGACCGGCCGGGTGGTGTTTCTCCCCGTCCGGTCCATCCGGCCCAACCCAGCCCAGCCCAGGAAGGTCTTCGAGCAGACCGGCCTCCAGGAGCTGGCCGCCAGCATCCTCCAGCACGGCATTTTGCAGCCGCTGTCCGTGCGCCGGGTTGGGACCAGTTATGAGCTCATTGCCGGAGAGCGGCGGCTGCGGGCGGCGAAAATTGCCGGTTTGGAGGAGGTCCCATGTCTGCTTATGAGCATGGACGAGGGTCAATCCGGAATTGCGGCTCTGGTGGAAAATCTCCAACGCCGGGACCTGGACTTCATTGAGGAGGCGGAGGGCCTCTCTCGCCTCATGCAGCTGGGGGGTCTCTCCCAGGAGCAGGCCGCCCTGCGGGTGGGAAAGAGTCAGTCCGCCGTGGCCAATAAGCTCCGTCTTTTGCGTCACAGTCCCGCCGTGCTGGAGGCCCTGCGGACTGCCGGTCTCACGGAACGGCACGCCCGTGCGCTTCTGAAGCTGCCTCAGGAGGAGCAAAAGCTGGCGGCCATTGCCGTCATCGTGGAGCGGGGCCTCACCGTAGCCCGGACCGAGCGGTACATAGAGGAGCTCCTGGCCCAGGCTGCCCGCTCCCCCCGTCCCCCCAGGGCGCCAGACGTCCGGGGCTTTCTCAGCAGCCTGACCCAAAGCCTGGCCCTCATCCAAAGCGCCGGCATCGCCGCTGTCAGCCACCAGCAGGAGACCGACCGGGAAATCACCCTCACCATCACCATCCCCAAAGAGATAAGCTGAGGGCATAGGCGTACAGCTATGGCCCCTTCGTTCCCGTAGTAGCCCCTACGGGCCTGCGGCAGATCCGTCAGCCAGAAAATGGGCAATTTTAAGCGTTACATGGTAGTAGGGGTGTACCATGCTTACGTCTGCCCCCCTCGAGGCGTAGGGTGCGGCTTCCTGGACGCACCGTCGGCAGGATGCTTCCCAATCTGTGGCATTTCGGCGAATCCGGGCCATCCTCACAAACTGGTACAAATTCGCCTGGGCCGTAGCAGCCAGCTACCCCCTTCTGCTGGTGTATCCAGGAGGCCGCACCCTACACAATTCCGCGTTACGAAAACCTGGAAAGCCGTACTGTGCTCCTATAACCCGGGGAAGGCTGGGGCGCTCCCGCGCCAGTACTGAAAAATGAAATGCTGTCACCTTGAATTGCTTGAAATCCCACTTGCATTCTCAGGAGAAATACGGTAGAATAGCGGGGACAAATTAATAATGGGAGAAGAAGTGAATTTCTGTTGTAACGCCGCAATGCGGCGGAAGGAGAAACGCAATGAGAAAACGAATTCTTGCAATTTTCCTGGCAGCGGTGGCTCTGGCGTGTTTACTTTGGGGTTGCAAAGAAACAACGAACGGCGGCACCGGTGCCAGCGACGAAACAACGCCTTCTTCCGGGGAGGCCACGGTGAAGCTCAAGGAGATCACCGTTGGCATTGCCCAGGACCTAGATGATAGTCTTGACCCGTATTTGACAACGGCCGCAGGAACTAGAGAGGTCATGTTCAATGTTTTTGAGGGACTTGTGAAGCCCGATTCTACAGGCAATTACGTATGCGCGGTGGCATCCGATTACGACGTAACGGAAAGCGGCCGGTGTTATGCATTTACCTTGCGGGACGGTGTGGTGTTTCACAACGGTGCCGTGTGCACACCTCAGGACGTTCTATATTCCTTTCAAACCTGCGCCGATACCACAGTAGACACAGCTGTGGCAGCGGCGCTTTCTGCAGTGGAGGAGATCTCTGCTAAAGGCAACGTGGTGACCATCCGGCTTCAGGAGGCAAACAACGACTTCCTCAGCACAGTGGCTAACGTCTCCATCGTTCCCGAGCATTATCAAAAGCAGGCGACCAGTCCCGTCGGTACCGGCCCGTTCCAATTCGCGTCCCGCAGTGTCCAGGAGAACGTCATCCTGGAAAAGCATGAGGCCTATTATGGCACCCCCGCCAGCCTCGACCGGGTAACCTATAAAATCTATGAGGATGGCAACGCCCTCTTCACGGCGCTCAACAGCGGCGCTCTGGATCTGGTCGCCCATCTCACCAGCGATCAGGTGGGCAATCTGTCCAACGGCTACACGGTGCTGGAAGGCACCATGAACCTGGTGCAGGCCCTGTATCTAAACCATCAGGTGCAGCCCTTTGACAACGTTCTGGTGCGACAAGCCATGTGCTATGCTGTGGATGTGGACGCCATGCTGGACCTGACGGCGGACGGACACGGCACCAAGGTCGGCTCCTCCATGTATCCCGCCTTTACCAAGTACTTTGAACCCACTCTCGCCGACCGCTATCCCCACGACGTTGACAAGGCAAAGGAGCTGCTGGGGCAGGCCGGCTATTCGGACGGCTTCGAATTTACCATCAAAGTACCCAGCAACTATGCGCCCCATGTCAACACCGCGGTGGTTCTGGCCGAGCAGCTGAAGGCGGTTGGCATCACCGCCCAGATTCAGCAGGTGGACTGGAACACCTGGCTCACAGAGGTATACGGCAACCGGGACTTTGAGGCGACGGTAGTCGGCTTCGACGCCAGCACCCTCAACGCCAGCAGCTTGCTGGCCCGGTGGGTCAGTGACAACGGCAAGAACATGATCAACTACAGCAATGCAGATTATGACGCCGCCTTTGCCGCAGCCCAGGCCTCTACCGATGACCAGGAGCGCACCGCGCTGTACAAACAATGCCTGCAAATCCTCAGCGACACCGCTGCCAATGTGTATTTGCAGGATTTGGCAGACTTTGTCGCCATCCGTCCGGAGTTGGAGGGCTTCCAGTTCTATCCCCTCTACGTCATGGACATGTCCACCATTCACTACAAGTAAACCGTCAAGGGAGGCGGGAACATGAAATATGCCGCTAAAAAATTAAGTGCTCTCATTATTACTTTGTTCATGGTTTCTGTTCTCGCCTTCCTTGCATTTCAGATCATTCCGGGCGATCCCACCACCAAGATGCTGGGCACAGAAGCAACCCCTGAAGCAGTCAGGGAGTTGCGTGCCCAGCTGGGTTTGGATCGTCCGGTTTTCCTGCGCTATGGGAGTTGGCTGGCCGGCTTCCTGTCCGGAGACATGGGCACCAGCTACAGCTATCAAATGCCTGTGGCAGACATGATCGGACAAAAGCTGCCGGTTACGGCCCTGCTGACCGCCCTGTCCTTTGTGTTCACGGTGCTGCTGTCCATACCCCTGGGAGTCCTGGCGGGCAGCGTGCGTAATCGGTTTTTGGACCGCGCCATTGCCGTCCTGGATCAGCTCTTCATGAGTATCCCTCCCTTCTTCCTGGGCATCCTTATGTGCTATGTATTTGGCATCCTGTTCCGTCTCTTTGTGCCCGGGGATTTTGTCGCTCTGGAAGCCGATCCCTGGGGATGTATCCGGTACCTGGTGTTTCCGGCCCTGGCCATTGCCATTCCCAGGGCGGCCATGACGGTGAAAATGCTCCGCAGCTCTGTGGCCAAGGAGCTGCGCCAGGATTATGTCTACACAGCCCAAAGCCGGGGCAACAGCCGCACAGCCATTTTAATGCGCCATGTGCTCCGCAACGCCCTCATTCCCGCCATTACGTTTCTGGCTGTCTCCATGGCGGAAATTCTCACAGGCAGCATCATCATCGAGCAGGTGTTTACCATCCCCGGCATTGGGCGGCTGCTCCTGGCCAGCATTTCCAACCGGGATTTCCCCGTGGTACAGGCGGTGGTGGTCATTTTGGCCGCCTGGATCGTGGTCGTGAACTTTTTGGCAGACTTGTTGAATCAGTGGACGGACCCCCGTGTCCGGCTGCGGTAAGGAGGCAAGTATGAAAAAAAGGAATTTCTTCTTTTGCCTGGGCGGCTTCCTGTCCGCTGCCATGTCCCTTCTAATTTTGATTGGCCTGGTGTGGACCCCCTACGGAACCACCCAAATGGACGCCTCCGCCAAGACCCAGCCGCCGTCTTGGCATCATCTCATGGGCACGGATAATTTTGGCCGTGATATTTTCAGCCGTGTACTGGGCGGCGCCGGAACCTCCTTTCTGGTGGCCCTGGCCGTAGTGGCCATTGGCTGTGTGTTTGGCCTCCTCATTGGCGGGTTGTGCGGCTATTATGGCGGTGTCGCGGATGCCATCCTCACCAGACTTTGCGATACCCTCACCGCCTTTCCCAGCGTCCTGCTGGCCCTGGTGATTCTGAGCCTGACAAAGGGCGGGACCTACAACATCATTTTGGTCCTGGGCATTCTGTTCATTCCCAGCTTTGCCCGGGTGGTGCGGGCGGAATTCGCCCGGTGCAAGGAGCAAAATTACGTAAAAAGCGCCCGCCTGATGGGAGCCAGCGATTTGCGGATCATGGCCCTGCATATTTTGCCGAACATCATGCAGGTTCTGTTGCCCAGCATCACCATTGGCTTCAACAACGCCATTTTGAGCGAGGCCAGCATGAGCTTTCTGGGCTTGGGCATCCAGCCGCCGGAAGCCTCCCTGGGCTCCATGCTCAGCGACAGCCAGACCTATCTCCTCAGCGCCCCATGGTATGCCCTGTGCACCGGCGGCACCATGGTTCTGCTGATTCTGGGCTTCAGTATGCTGGGTGAGGGCATTTCTCAATCCGACCGGAGAAAGTGAGGAAGACAATGGAGACTCTGCTTCAGGTGGATTCCCTGCGGGTCCATTTCCACAACGCAGCACCAAGCCGGTATGCAGTAGACAGTGTCAGCTTTTCCATGGAGCCGGGCGAAATTCTGGGTCTGGTGGGGGAAAGCGGCAGCGGAAAGACGGTCACAGCCATGTGCATCAGCGGCTTGCTGCCCCGGCAACGGGCTGCCGTGCAGGGCAGCATCCACCTGGCCGGGCGGGAAATCCTGAGATGCACGGAACAGGAGCTGCGCCAAATCCAGGGCCAGGACCTGGCGGTGGTGTTTCAGGAGCCTATGACCAGCATGAACCCGGTGATGCAGGTAGGCAAGCAGGTGGAGGAGAGCCTCCGGGTGCACGCCAAGCTCTCCCCTGCCCAGCGGAAAGAGCGGGCGCTGGAATCGTTGGCCCAGGTGGAATTGCCAAATCCCTCCGAAATATACCGCAAATATCCACACCAGCTGTCTGGCGGCCAGCTGCAGCGGATCATGATTGCCGCCGCCATTGTAAGCCGTCCCAAGCTGCTCCTGGCGGACGAGCCCACCACAGCCCTGGACGTCACCGTCCAGGCTCAGATCCTTGCCCTCTTAAAGAAAATCAACCGGGAAAGCGGCATGGGCATTTTGTTCATCAGTCATGACCTCCACGTTGTGCGGAAGCTCTGTACCCGGGTGGCGGTGATGGAACAGGGTAAGCTGGTGGAGCTGGACACGGTGGATGCCATCTATCAGAGGCCGGCCCATCCCTACACGAAAAAACTCATCTCTGCCATCCCCCACCGGGAGGGCAATTGACGGAAAGGAGCGGCCTATGGAGCGCCGGGCATTGCTGGAGGTCAAACACCTCAATAGCTTCTACGAGGAAGGAAACGGCATTCTATCCGCCGGAAAACGGCGCAAACAGGTTCTGCAGGACGTCTCCTTTTCCCTGTACCAGGGCGAGGTTCTGGGACTGGTGGGTGAGAGCGGTAGCGGGAAAACCACCCTCTCCAGGGCCATTGTGGGGCTTCTCCGGGACTACACCGGGGAGCTGCTTCTCCATACCGCCACTCCCCCGCAAATGGTGTTTCAGGACCCCTACAGCAGCCTGAATCCGGCCCATACCATCGGCTGGATTTTGGAGGAGCCCTTGAGGGTCAAGGGTGGAATGTCCAAAGCCGGGAGAAAAGCACAAGTTGGGGAAATGCTGGACAAAATCGGACTTGGGCCGGAGTACGCCCACCGAAAGCCCCATGAGCTGTCTGGGGGCCAACGCCAACGGGTTGCCATTGCAGCCGCTGTCATCGCCGGGCCAGAGCTGTTGGTGGCAGACGAGCCGGTCAGCGCCTTGGACGTGACCATTCAGGCTCAAATTCTGGAGCTGCTCCTCAGCCTCCGGCAGGAGCTTCAGTTAAGCTATCTGTTCATCAGCCACGACCTGAACGTGATTTACCAGATATGCGACCGGGTGCTTGTCATGAATCATGGGGAGATTGTAGAGGAAAACACCGTGCAGGAGCTCTTTGCCAATCCCAGGCACCCCTATACCAAGCAGCTGCTGGCTGCAGCCAAATAACTTCAATCAAAGGGCACAGACAAGAGGCCGTCTCAGGCTACCCAGGAGACAGCCTCTTGTCTATGCCCCTGCCGGTGAGGAACCCTCCCGCCTTTTGGATTCACCCCAGGCAATAAAAAAGCGGATTGACTATTTCCGGCAAATGGAGTACACTCTCCGTACCGCATGCAAACTGGCGGCCGAATCGCCGCATCTTGGAGGAGGACCTACCATGAAATTGATTCCGCAGCCGCAGCAGCTGGAGCTGCAGGAGGGCACATACCGCATTGGCTACCAAGACCGAATTACCCTGGACGCCGCCTGTAGTCCGGCGGCCTATGGCTACGCCAAGCTTCTGGCCGGAGAGCTGGAGGAGCAGGCCGGTATTTCCCTGCTGATCGACCGGCGCACCCACACCACCCATCCCGGAATTCGCCTGCTTCAGGCAGAGCGCCCCCGCTTGGGCCGGGAGGGCTATGAACTTGAGATTACCCCGGCAGGCGTCCGGATCACTGGCGGCGGAGAGGCCGGACTGCTGTACGGTGTACAAACCCTGCGGCAAATCCTCCGCCAGGAGGGTCTCGTCCTGCCCTGCCTCCACCTGACAGACCGGCCAGCCCTTGCCACCCGGGGTCTATTCTACGACGTCACCCGGGGCCGCATTCCCACCATGGCGTTCCTGAAAGATCTGGCGGATCGGTGCAGCTTCTACAAGCTCAATCAGCTGCACTTGTACATCGAACACACCTTCCTCTTTGACGGCTTCAGTGAAGTCTGGCGGGATGATACCCCCCTCACGCCGGAGGACATTCTGGAGCTGGACGCCTACTGCCAGGCCCTGCACATTGACCTGGTGCCTTCCGTGGCCACCCTGGGGCATCTGTATAAAGTCCTGCGCACCCGGAGCTTCCACAAGCTCTCTGAGGTGGACGAGCCTCAGAGCGCCCCCTTCTCCTTCTACCAGCGGCAGTGTCACCACACCCTGAACGTGACAGACGCGGATTCCCTGGAGCTGGTGTACCGCATGATGGACCAATTCCTGCCCCTCTTCTCCTCCCGGCTCTTTAACATCAACGGAGACGAGCCCTTTGACCTGGGCAAGGGCCGTGGGAAAGCCCTGGCGGACCAGGTGGGCAGCCACCAGATGTACGTGGATTGGATCGGCAAGCTCTGCCGCCATGTGGAGGAACTGGGGAAGCAGCCCCTGTTCTGGGGCGATATCATTTTGGCTCACCCGGAAACCATGCAGGAGCTGCCTCAAGACGTCATCTGCATGAATTGGGATTACGATCCCGCACCTCGTGAGGATCATGCCCAAAAGCTCTGGGCCCAAGGTGCAAACCAGTATCTCTGCCCCGGTGTGCAGGGCTGGAAGCAGACCGTGAATCGCCTGGACCTTGCCTATGCAAACGTCAAGAAAATGGCGAGCCTTGCCCACAAGTACCGTGCCGCCGGACTTTTGGTCACCGAATGGGGGGATTTTGGCCATCTGCAGGACCCGGAATCCTCCATCCCAGGCATCCTCTACAGCGCAGCCATGGGCTGGAACGCACAGCTTCCCCCTGAGGAGGAGCTGAACGCAGGTATTTCCGTGGTGGAGTACGGCGACCGCTCCGGTCAGCTTCTGTCAATCTTGCGTACCCTGAGCCAGCAGGTGGTATTCAACTGGGGCCACGTGGTGGAGCTCTCGGAAATTCTGAGCGGCCGTCTCACCGATGAGACGCCGGAGGAATTCTGGGCCCGCTTTTTGCCCCAGATTCAGCCGAATCTGCACAGAATTCAAGAAGTGAACGGAACCATTGACGCCTGCCAGGAGGCTATCTGCCGCCTGATGCCAGCTATGGACCGGTCTGGCCGGAAGCGGATGCTGCCCTTCCTCCTAATGTCCGACGGGCAGAAGCTCTTAAACCGGCTGGCCGCAGTTTGGGAGCAGCAGTATCTGGGCAGCGCCAACCCCTTGCAGCAGAATCCGGTGGATTTGGCCGCCCAGCTGGAAACATGGTACGCCAGCTACAAGCAGCTCTGGGCTCGCACCAGCCGGGAGAGCGAGCTGTACCGCATCGGTCAGACCATCTTCTGGCTGGCCGATCAGCTCCGGAGCTTGTCGTAACTCTGCTCAGCCCGAAAGCCAGCACTGGCCTGGGCGCCCTCTTATCCCCCGGGAGAAGGCAGAACGCTGCCGCACTGGTACAACTATACAAAGGGGGAACGCGCTCTCCTGCGCTGTGCACGTATACCCGATGGGGAAAATCCACGAAATATTTCTTGCAAATCATGGGAATTTATGGCATACTGGCAGTACCGAAACTGAGTTGAAGGAAGTGTACCATGTGATGGACCATGTCATAAAGACGATTCTCCCTCCCATCATTGGCGTGCTGGAGCTGATGGGTATCTTTGTGGTGGCTTGGAGCGGCCTGCGGGGCTTTTGGGATTACCTGCAAAATACCTTCCGGCATAAAAATTACCCCGTCCAATACAACCTGGCTTCCGGTATGTCCACGGCCCTGGCATTTAAAATGGCTGCTGAAATTCTGAAAACCGTCCTGGTTCATGATCTGTCCGAGCTTCTGATTCTGGGCGCCATCGTACTGCTCCGGGGCGCCATGAGTCTGCTGCTCCACTTTGAGCTAAAGCACAGCAAGCAAGACCGGGCTGCTGCCCAGGAAATGGAAACCGGATCCACCGAAGACATAGGGTCCAGCGCTCTGCCCACCTAAGGCAGGCTCTTCAAAACATCAAATTCCCTGCCAGTGGGAGACGTTTGCTCTCTTACCGGCAGGGAATTTTTCGATTTTGGTGTAAGACCCGGCTTAAGTAAAGTTCAGGTCCGTCTGCATCCGGCTCAGGCGGTCCATCATCTCCAGGGAATCCTCGCCTACGCAGCCCACCAGCAAATACCGTTTGTTGAAGTGATCCAGCAAAAACCGCTTGACCAAGTGGAAGCCCACCACATGGCCGGTAGAGGGCACATGGGTTCGGGGGCCGGTACAGGGGTGAAGCTTACCGCCAATGGCAATGTGGCTTTCGTCCACATAGTCAATGGGTACATCCTGGTCGATGATTGCCAACATCCGCCGCTCCAGATCCTCCAGGTCCAGATTCGGCTTGTACTCCGGAAAGGCCAGAATGAAGCCATGATGAATGTCATCGTGCTCCGCCCGGTCCCGCTCCTCCGGCGGAATGCAGAATTCACACAGATCCTCCGCCGTATGGGCCATCAGCCGGTATTTCAGGGATTCCTGGCATCTGCGGCTGATGCTGTCTGGGAAGGGACCGAAGGGGTTGGGACGGGCCACCAGGATTTCCTCTCCCACACCGATGAGCAAATTGGCATTGGTGGACAGGAAGGGATAAATGAGATCAAAATGCTCCACCACCACACGCTTACCCCGGTGTACTGCCTGCATAATGGCGTCCGCCAGCTCATGGGGCTGGGTGAAGCCCATTTCAAAGCGAATGTCCACATGGTATGTATGGGGCGTGAAGAAGCCGGTCTCACTGTCCTGGTCCATGAGGGGAAGGGGGCGGACATTGACGCCGCCGTCGTCGTTGGTGAGCTCCAGTCCGGGGAACATGCCCCGGATCAGGACGCTCTTTCCCGATCCGCTGTCGCCAATGACGCCAATGAGCTTGTCAAAGGGGCTCAGGTACATCTGGGCAATTTGAATGCCCAGATCGTAAATCCGGTTCCGGCCCCGGGGTGCATAAAAGGTACTGAGAATATGGCTTCGCTGCATTCTGCCTGAATAAGACATCCAATCAACCTCCCAATTTTGATGCGCAATATGCATACGTGGTATCGGGGACCAGCTGCCGCACAGACGCCAGGTCCCCGGCCGCCAAGCAAGCCCGAACCCGGCTGGCGCTCACCGGCTGGCCCCCCACCTCCAGCCGGGGCAGCTCCACCACCGCAATGCCCCGGCCCGGCAGGCTGGCCTGCAGGGCCTCGTTATACTGTCTGGTCACAGGGTCCAGGGGCTCCGTGCCCACAAACCGTTTCTGAAGGCCCAGAGCCGGTGCAAAGCTGCCGGCAAAAATCTCCAGATCCAGCTGGCAGCTGATCTCCTGCCCCCGGCTCCTGTCTTTGAGGAAATAGGTGGGGAAGGTGGCGTTGGAGATGAGGTAACCCATGGTGGGATGGACTGACACGTTGGGAAACTCCCGGCAGCCCTGCCGTACCAGCGCCAGCCGGTCCTCCGGCGAGAACATCCCCTTGTCCTCCGACAGGACAAATACATACAGCCAGTCGCAAGCCTGCCTGGCCTGATCCACCAGGTATTGGTGCCCCAGGGTAAAGGGAGCGCAGTTCATCACCACCGCGCCGTGCACCCCCCCGGACTTGGGCAGACTGTCCAGATACCGGCGTAGCCCTCCCCGGGTGCTTTCCAGCAGCATGGCCTCCCCGCTGGAGGCCACCGGGAAAAAGCTCAGGCTCCGAAACAGAGCCTCGTTGCTGGGCTTGGTAAACACAAACAGCTGCCTGTGCCCCCGGGCAAAAGCCTCCCGCCGGAGCTCCGTCATCAGAACCTCCGCCAGGCCCTGCCCCTGACAGGACGGGTCCACCGCCACGGTTTTGATGACATTGCCCTCCAGCCCACCGCAGGCCAGAATCCGCCCATCCTCACGCAGGCTCACCGTAGCCTGCACCCCGTGGTCGGGACGAAGGCCCTGCTCCTCCAAAAAGCGGGCAATGGGCTCCGACTGTCCGCCCTGGCCGGGTCGCTCCCAAAAAATCTCCATTGCCAGTCCTCCCCCTTTTGTTCCTCCCTTCAGTATACAGGATTTTTTCGTCCTTGCAACAGGAAAAGCAAAAATATCTGTTGAAAAAGCCGGGAAATTATTATACAATATCTACAAAACCAAATAGCGCCCACCTACTATTCCTAGGAGGTATACCCCATGTCTGAAATTCTTCAGCGCGCCACAGCTGGCACCATGGAGTCCAGTGATGCCTATGTGGAAATTGAACCCAACGAAAACGGCTTGGAAATCCGGCTGGAATCGGTAGTCCTGCAGCAGTTCGGCCAGGACATCGAGCAGTCGGTCCAAGCCGTTCTATTACGTTACGGCGTCAAAGATGCCAAGGTGACCCTCATTGACCGGGGCGCTCTGGATTGCGTCATTCGCGCCCGGATGGAGACGGCCATCCGCCGTGGAAGGGGGGAATCTGCATGATCCGCTCTATGCTCTTTCTCCCCGGCAATACGCCCAACATGCTCATCAACGGCGACGCCCTGGGCGCCGACGCCGTGATTCTGGACCTGGAGGACGCCGTATCCCCCCAGGAGAAGGACGCCGCCCGGATTTTAGTCCGCAACGCCCTGTCCCTCATGGGCTTCAGCTGCCAGACTGTGGTCCGGATCAACGCCCTGGACTCCGGCCTGTGCCAGCAGGATTTGGAAGAAATTGTCCCCCAAGGTCCCACCGCTCTGATGCTTCCCAAGACAACCTCCGCCCAGCAGATCCAGCAGCTGGACGCCGCAGTCTCCCGGCTGGAGCAGTCCCACGGAATGCCCCTGGGGAAGGTCCAGTTCATTCCCCTTTTGGAGACCGCTTTGGGCGTGGAAAACGCCTTCTCCATCGCCGCTGCCAGCAGCCGGATCCTGGGGCTTTTCCTGGGCGGGGAGGACCTGACCGCAGACCTGCGCTGCAAGCGCACCAAGGAAGGGAAGGAAATTGACTACGCCCGCCAGCGGGTGGTCTGCGCCGCCCGGGCCGCCGGGGTGGAGGCCTTTGACACGCCCTTCACCGACGTCAACGACGACGGAGGCCTTTGGGAGGACGCCCGGTACGCAAAGAGCCTGGGCTTTACCGGCAAGGCCAGCATCTCCCCCCGCCATGTCCCCGGCATCAACGCCGTCTTCTCCCCCACACAGGCTGAAATCGCCTACGCCCAGGAGGTTTTGGCCGCCATTGACGAGGCCAAGAGGCAGGGCCGCGGCGCCATTTCCCTCCACGGGAAAATGATTGACGCGCCCATTGTCACAAGAGCCCGGCAGACCTTGGCTTCCGCCCAGATCCTGGGGCTGATTGGAGGTGAAACTCATGGAAACTAAACTGCTCCCCTCCCTGTCTGCCGCCATGAAGGCCGCCGGTCTTCGGGACGGCATGACCATTTCCTTTCATCACCACCTGCGTAACGGCGACTACATTCTGAACCTGGTGCTGGAGGAGGCCGCCCGCATGGGCGTCCGGGACCTGACCGTCAACGCCAGCTCCCTCTTTGACATCCATATGCCCATCGTCGGTCACATTCGAAACGGGGTGGTGACCCGCCTTTTGACGGACTATGTCTCCGGCGGCATCGGCCGGCACATCTCCCAGGGGGTTCTCTCCACCCCGGTGGAATTCCGCTCCCACGGCACCCGGGCCGCAGACATCGCCTCCGGCCGTACCCCCATTGACATTGCCTTTATCGGGGCACCTGCCGCCGACTGCCGTGGCAACTGCACCGGCAAGCTGGGGAACGCCGCCTGTGGTAGCCTGGGCTACGCCATACCGGACGCCACCTACGCCAAGCAGGTCATTGTCCTGACGGACACCATCCTGCCCTATCCCCTGCCGGACTGGTCCATCTCCGAAAACCTGGTGGACTATGTGGTACAGGTGGAGGCCATTGGCGACCCCAAGGGCATCCTCTCCGGTACCACCCGGATCACCCGGGACCCGGTGGGCCTGGTTATGGCCGACACCGCCGCCAGGGTCATCCAGGCCTCAGGCCTGCTGCAGGAGGGCTTCTCCTTCCAGACCGGCGCCGGTGGCGCCTCTCTGGCTGCCGCCGCCTCCCTGAAGGAAATCATGCTCCGGGAGCACATCCACGGCAGCTTCGCCCTGGGCGGCATCACCGGCTACCTGGTGGAGATGCTCCGTGCCGGGTGCTTCCGCCAGCTCATGGACGTGCAATGCTTTGACCTGGACGCCGTGGCCTCCATCCGGGACGATCCCCGGCACCGGGAAATTTCCGCCAACCATTATGCAGGTCCCGGCGCCCGGGGCGCCGTGGTGGACAGTCTGGACGTGGTCATCCTGGGCGCCACGGAAATTGACACAGACTTTAACGTCAATGTCCACACAGACTCCAACGGCTGTCTCATGGGCGGCTCCGGGGGGCACACCGACGCTGCCGCCGGCGCCAAGCTCACCATGATCCTGGCGCCTCTGGTCCGGGCCCGGCTGCCCATCGTCACCGACCGGGTCACCTGCATCTCCACCCCCGGGTCCAGCATTGATGTGCTGGTAACCCAGCGGGGAATCGCAGTGAACCCCCTGCGGCCGGAGCTGGCCGGTAAGCTCCGCCAGGCAGGCCTCCCTGTTGTGGACATCCACGACCTGAAGGCCCGGGCTGAGGCCATTACCGGTGTCCCCAAGCGCGTTCCCCGGGGCAGCCAGGCCGTTGCCCAGGTGCTGGGCCGGGACGGCTCTCTCCAAGACACCGTGTGGAATTTGCCGGAGGAGCTGTAAATATTCTCCTCAGGGCCTTGACAGCCGGGGAAAAACAGGGTATAGTACCTCTGTGAATACATAATAATCTTGCATAACCGAATATTCCCCGGTTCCAATCCCATCCCCATTGTAACCCCCAGCCAATAACATGATTTGGAGTGGATAACCATGGAACGAAAAAAGAAAGTGTTGGTCATGGGCGTCATCGGTGCTGACGTGCACGCCGTGGGCAACCGCATTTTGTACCAGGCTTTTACAGAAGCCGGGTTTGACGTCATCAACCTGGGCGTGATGGTCTCCCAAGAGGAGTATATCGCCGCCGCCATTGAATCCAAAGCCGACGCCATTGTGGTCTCCTCCCTGTACGGGCAGGGAGAACTGGACTGCCGGGGCATGCGGGAAAAATGCGATGAGGCAGGCCTCAAGGGCATCCCGCTGCTGGTAGGCGGCAACATCGTCATCGGCAAGCAGCGCTTTGAAGATGTGGAGGCCCGGTTCCATGCCATGGGCTTCGACCGCGCCTTCCCCCCGGGAACCATGCCCGAGGTCACCATCGCCGCCCTGCGGGAGATCCTGCATGTGAGCCCCCCGGAGGACGAGAAAGCCCAGGACGGACGGTGAGACCATGACGCCCGTCTTACTGATTGATTTTGGCAGTACATACACCAAGGTCACTGCCATAGACTTAGACCGAGAGCTTCTCCTGGGTACCGCCGCCTCCTACACCACGGTGGAGACGGATGTGACGGAGGGCCTCGCCAATGCCCTGGCCCTGCTGGAAGCAAAGACCGGTCCTCTGACCTTTGCCCACCGGTACGCCTGCTCCTCCGCCGCCGGAGGGCTCCGGATGATGGCCTCCGGCCTGGTTCCGGAGCTCACGGCCCAGGCCGCCAGGGAGGCCAGCCTGGGGGCCGGAGCCAAGGTCCTCAAAACCTACTCCTTCCAGCTGACCGAGGATGACGCCGAGGAAATTGCCGCTTTGAAACCGGACATTTTCCTCCTGGTTGGCGGCACCGACGGCGGGAATACGGAGTGCATCCTCCACAATGCCCAGGTCCTGGCGGAGGTGGGGGGAGAGTTCCCCATTGTCGTAGCCGGAAACCGCACGGCCTCCCGGCAGTGCCAGCGGATTCTCGAAGGCCGGGAGGTTCACCTGTGCGAAAACGTCATGCCCAGGTTCGGCGTACTCAACATTGAGCCCGCCCAGAAGGCCATTCGGGAGGTTTTCCTCCGCCGCATTGTCAAGGCCAAGGGCCTTTCCAAAACCGACTCCCTCCTGTCCGGTATCCTCATGCCCACACCCTCGTCGGTGATGCGGGCCATGGAGCTGCTGTCCTGCGGCTGCCAGGAGGAGGCCGGCATCGGCGACCTGCTGGCCGTGGATGTGGGCGGCGCCACCACAGACGTATATTCCGTCTCCGAGGGGGCACCCACCCAGGTCAACACCGTCTGCAAGGGTCTGCCGGAGCCCTTTGTGAAGCGGACGGTGGAGGGTGACATCGGCATGCGTTACAGCGTCCGGGGCATTCTGGACGCTGCAGGCCCTGGCAAGCTCAGCCGGATTTCCGGCCTCCCGGTCCCCCGGGTAACCCAGCTGGTTCAGTTCCTGCGGGAACACACCGACACCCTTCCCGGCGGAAATCCGGAGCTGGAGGCCCTGGACCGGGCTCTGGCCAGCTGCGCCATTGAGACAGCCGTCACCCGTCACGCCGGTACCATTGAAGAGGCCTACACCCTCATGGGTCTGACCTATGTGCAGACCGGCAAGGACCTGACCCAGACCCAAAACCTGGTGGTCACAGGGGGCAGCCTCATTCACACTCAGCAAACCTCAAAAATCGCCTCTTACGCCCTATATGATCCTGCGCAGCCCACGTCCCTGCGGCCCAAGAAAGCCCAGGTGCTGGTGGACCGGCAATATATCCTTTCCGCCATGGGGCTGCTGGCAGCAAGTCATCCTGCCTGCGCTTTGCGAATCATGAAAAAGGAGATAAAGGTAGATGGAGATCCAAAATAAAAAGATTCCCGAAGGCGAATTTATGAAGCTTCGTCAAGAGGTCCTGACCCAGTGGCCCACCGGCCAGGGCGTAGACCTGGAAGACGCATTCGCTTTCCATAAGTCCCTCCCCCAGGAAAAAGTCTTTTCCCAAAAGCTCATCGCTGCCAAGCAGCAGCGTAAAACTCTGGTCCAGCCCCGGGCCGGCGTTCCCGTGATTGAAGAGCACGTGAAGCTGCTGCAATTCCTCCAGAATGAGGGGGAGGCAGACCTGCTTCCCAGCACCATTGACAGCTACACCCGTCAGAATCGCTACGAAGAGGCAGAGAACGGCATCCGGGAGTCCATGCGCCTGGGCCGGGCCATGCTCAACGGCTTTCCCGCAGTCAACCACGGCGTATCCGGCTGCCGTCACGTGGTAAACAGCGTGCGGGTTCCCCTCCAGGTCCGCCATGGCACCCCTGACGCCCGGCTTCTCACCGAAATTACCTATGCAGGCGGCTTCACCAGCTATGAAGGCGGCGGCATTTCCTACAACCTGCCCTACTGCAAAAATGTCCCCCTGGAAAGAACCATTCTGGACTGGCAGTATGTGGACCGTCTCACCGGCCTCTATGAGGAAAACGGCGTGTCCATCAACCGGGAGCCCTACGGTCCCCTCACCGGCACCCTGGTGCCCCCCTGCGTCTCCCACGCCGTGGCCATCATCGAGGCCCTTCTGGCCGCCGAACAGGGCGTCAAGAACATCACCGTGGGCTACGGCCAGTGCGGCAACCTCATTCAGGACGTAGCCGCCATTCAGACGCTGGAGGAGCTCACGGAGGAGTACCTGAAGAAGTACGGCTACGATGACGTGGTGGTCACCACCGTTCTGCACCAGTGGATGGGCGGCTTCCCCGCCGATGAGGCCAAGGCCTTCGGCGTTATCTCCCTGGGCAGCACCATCGCCGCCCTGGCCAAGGCCACCAAGGTCATTGTCAAAACGCCTCACGAAGCCATTGGCATCCCCACCAAGGAGGCCAACGCCGCCGGTCTGCGCTGCACCAAGCAGGTGGTCAACATGCTCTCCGACCAGGCCATCCAAAACGTGGAGTTGGAGGTGGAAAAGGGCATCATCCGCCATGAGACACGGCTGATTGTGGATAAATGCTTTGAGCTGGGCAACGGCGACATGGCTCTGGGCGTGTGCCGGGGCGTCAAGGCAGGTGTGGTAGACGTCCCCTTCGCCCCTTGCCGTGCCAACGCCGGTCAGATGCTTCCCGCCCGGGACAACGAGGGCGCCGTGCGCATCATGAACATCGGCAACCTGCCCTTCGACAAGGAGCTTCGGGACTTCCACGCAGCAAAAATGGCCCAGCGGGCCAAGGAAGAGAACCGGAAGGTCTCTTTCCAGATGGTCATCGACGACGTGTATGCCATTGGCAAGGGCCGCCTGGTGGGCCGTCCCAGATATTAACCTTTGGAATTTTGAAAACGAAATTTGGAGGCTGTGAAGATGAAAATTGTGGATCTGATTTGTGCGCCTGGTCGCACCGGCTTTTACTTTGACGATCAGCGGGCCATTAAGTCCGGCGCAGGCCATGACGGCATGTTCTACACCGGCGATCCGGTGACCCAGGGCTTCCGCTCTGTGCGGCAGGCGGGCGAGTCCATTTCCGTGATGCTGGTGCTGGCCGATGGGCAGATCGCCTGGGGCGACTGCGCAGCCGTGCAGTACAGCGGCGCCGGCGGCCGGGATCCCCTGTTCCTGGCGGAGGAGTTTATCCCCCTGATTGAAAGCTACATCAAGCCTGTCCTGGTTGGCCGGGAGGCAGATTCCTTCCGGGACCTGTGCCGGGACATGGAGGCCATTACCATAGACGGTAAGCGGCTGCACACCGCCCTGCGTTACGGCCTGTCCCAGGCCATTCTGGACGCCGTTGCCAAGGCCACGGGCCGCCTCATGTGCGAGGTTGTGGCCGATGAATACGGCTGCACTGTTTCCGAGACTCCCATCCCCATCTTCACCCAGTCCGGCGACGACCGGTACAGCAACGCGGACAAGATGATCATCAAGGGCGCCCAGGTTCTTCCCCACGGTCTCATCAACAACGTGAAAGAGAAGCTGGGCCTGCAGGGCGAAAAGCTGGCCGATTACGTGGCCTGGCTCCGGGAGCGGGTGCTTGCCAAACGGCTGGACCCCAACTACATGCCTGTGCTCCACATTGATGTGTACGGCACCATCGGCGCCCTCTACGGAAACAACAACTACGCCGCTATGGCCGACTATCTGGCCAAGCTGGAGGAGCTGGCCAAACCCCTGCACCTTCGTATCGAAGGCCCCATGGACTGCGACTGTGACCGCGAGACCCAAATGGAGGCCCTGGCCGGCCTCACCGCAGAACTGGACCGCCGGGGCATTCAAGTGGAGCTGGTAGCCGACGAATGGTGCAACACCCTGGAGGACATCAAGCTCTTCGCCGATCACAAGGCCGGCCACATGGTCCAGATCAAGACCCCTGACCTGGGCGGCATCAACAATACCATCGAGGCCGTCCTTTACTGCAAGGAAAAGGGCATCGGTGCCTATCAGGGCGGAACCTGCAACGAGACCGACCGCAGCGCTCAGGTCTGCGTGCAGTGCGCCATGGCAACCCAGCCGGATCAGATCCTGGCCAAGCCTGGCATGGGAGTGGACGAGGGCTACATGATTGTATACAACGAAATGCAACGCATTCTGGCCCTCCGCCGGGCCAAGCAGAACCGGGCTCAGTAATTCCAAATCCGTCTAAAGGAGTTTTCATATGCCAATTCAAGTCTACAGTGAAATTGCCCCCCTTCGCCGTGTGCTGCTGCACCGGCCCGGCCAGGAGCTGGAGCATCTGGTCCCCGGTTCCCTGGAGCGGTTGCTTTTTGACGACATCCCCTATTTGAAGGGTGCACAGGCGGAGCACGACCGCTTTGCCCAGGTGCTCCGGGACAACGGTGTGGAAGTGGTGTACCTCTCCAAGCTCACCGCCGAGGCGCTGTCTCAGGACAAAGCTCTTAAGGAGGCGTTCATCCGGGACTTCACTCAGAAAAGCGGAAGCGTCGCCCACCGGTATGAGCGGGAGCTTCAGGCATACCTGGGCTCCATCGAAGACGTACACGAAATGGTCCTGCAGACCATGGCCGGCATTCCCTTCTCCGACCTGGCTCTGGACCATGCGGAATCCCTGACCGCCATGCTCCACTGCAAGGCTGATTTCGCTCTGGAGCCCATTCCAAACCTCTATTTCACCCGGGATCCCTTCGCCTCTGTAGGCGGCGGCGTGGCATTGCACCGGATGTATTCCGCTACCCGCCGCCGGGAAACCCTGTATGGCGCGTATATCCTGCAGCATCATCCGGAGTATGCCGGAACGCCGTTCTACTACACGCCGGACTCTCCCTACTCCCTGGAGGGCGGCGACGTGATGAACCTGTCGGAGTCCGTCCTGGCAGTGGGCATCTCCCAGCGGACCATGCCGGAGGCCATTGAGCAGCTGGCACGGAACGTGTTCCGCCGTCCGGAATCCAAGATCCGGACCATCCTGGCCATGAGCATCCCCAGCAAGCGGGCCTTTATGCACCTGGATACGGTGATGACCCAGGTGGATGTGGACAAGTTCGTGGTCCATCCCGCCATTCTCCCCACCCTTCGAATCTTCGAGGTCACCCAGGGCAAGGGCGGCGAGCTCACCGCCCGGCAGCTGGACATGGATCTGGCCCACGCTCTGGCTCATTACCTCCATCTGGACCAGGTCACCCTGATCCTCTGCGGCGGCCAGGACCAGATTGCCGCCCAGCGGGAGCAATGGAATGACGGCTCCAACACCCTGTGCATCCGCCCCGGCGTGGTCATTGCTTACGACCGGAACTACATCACCAACGAGATCCTGGAAAGCTACGGTATTACCGTGCTGAAAATCCCAAGCGGCGAGCTCTCCCGCGGCCGGGGCGGTCCCCGCTGCATGAGCATGCCTCTCATTCGGGACGTCAAATTCTAAAAAAGGAAGGAACAACACTATGCCTGTCAATCTCCGTGGAAGACACTACCTGAAACTCCTGGACTATACCCCCGCTGAAATCCGCTACCTGCTGGAGCTGAGTAAGGACTTTAAGCGTATGAAGCGCTCCGGAACCCCCCACAAGTACCTGGCTGGCAAGAACATTGTCCTGCTGTTTGAAAAGACCTCCACCCGCACCCGCTGCTCCTTCGAGGTAGCCGGACGGGACCTGGGCTTGGGCGTCACCTATCTGGACCCCGGCAGCTCCCAAATGGGCAAGAAAGAGTCCATCGCTGACACCGCCCGGGTTCTGGGCCGCATGTTCGACGGCATTGAATACCGCGGCTTTAGCCAGAAGACTGTGGAGGACCTGGCCCATTACGCCGGTGTTCCCGTTTGGAACGGCCTCACCGATGAATTCCACCCCACCCAAATGCTGGCGGATCTGCTGACCATTGAGGAGCACTTCGGCTACAGCAAGGGCATCCGCTTCACCTACATGGGCGACGCCCGGAACAACATGGGCAACTCCCTCATGGTTCTGTGCGCCAAGATGGGCCTGCACTTCACCGCCTGCGCCCCCAAGGAGCTGTTCCCTGCCGAAGAACTGGTGGAGGAGTGCCGGAAGATTGCCGCCGAGACCGGCGCCACCATTCGCCTGACCGAGGACGTGAACGAAGGCACCAAGGACGCGGACGTGCTCTACACCGACATCTGGGTCTCCATGGGCGAGCCCGACGAGGTCTGGGAGTCCCGGATCAAGCTCCTGCAGCCCTACCAGGTCAACGCAGCCGCCATGGCCAACGCCAAGCCCACCGCCATCTTCATGCACTGCCTGCCCTCCTATCATGACACCAACACCACCATCGGCGCGCAAATCGCTGAGAAGTACGGCATCACAGAGATGGAAGTGACAGACCAGGTGTTTGAGTCCAAGCAGTCCGTGGTCTTCGACGAGGCGGAGAACCGGATGCATACCATCAAGGCGGTGATCTACGCCACCCTCTGCTGATTGCATCAGCTTTGAGGAGCCTGTTGCAAAAGCGGGCGAGTCAAGACTCGCCCCTACAGGAGATTGCGTGAAGCTTCACATGATGCGCAATCTCCTGCAGGGAACGGTCCTGACCGTTCCGCTTTGTAGCAGACTCCTCATTTTATTCCTCACCGGATCAGGAACCGCCCTGCCTTCCCCCGGGGTCATATGCGTATAACTCCGCCACCCTACCGCCTCGCGGGACCCCTACAGCGTCTCTGTGTGATCCTGGCCATTTGCAGGGCTTGCCTGAGGTGTAAGGATACTCAGAAGCCTTCGTCGGCATATAGTCCCAGAGTGGCGAAGACCTGATCCAGAGTTTCCCGGTTCTGGGCCGTCTGCTCCTGATTCACCGATGAGGTAAGGACGTAATAATACATGCCATCATCCAAAATGGCCGCCCGGCAGGATTCCATGCCGCTGTCTCCACTGGCCGTCCACGCCACATCGTACCGGGGCATCCCGAATTCCTCCGTCTGCAAGACCTGCAAAGACGCCTGAGGGAAGCCAGTCAAGGTCTGAAGCAGGCTGTCCAGGCTGTCTGCAGTCATGGTCTGCGCCGTCAGCTCATACTCGCCGCCCCGGTGGACGTAAACCTTCGTCTCGCCATCGGAAAGGGCTTCCACCAGAGGCGCATCCATGGGCGCCGCCACCTGCATGGTATAGGCAGGCGACTGATGGCTGGCCGGAAGCTCCAGCTGGTCTCCCACCGTCTCCCAAACCGTCGTTTCTCCAGCGCCGCATCCCCAAAGGCTGCAAAAAAGCCCACATAGTGCCAATAGAATTCCCCAACGTTTCATCCCATTACCCCCATTTTAAAAAATCGAAAGGAACCGACGCATGAATCATCTGAAGGAGACCATCCTGCTTGTTTCCCTGTTCCTAATGAATGCAGCAGGGTTTCTGGTTATGTTTATAGATAAGCAAAAAGCCCGCCGGGGCCGCTGGCGGATTCCGGAGCGGACGCTGCTGCTCCTTGCGGCTCTGGGCGGCAGCGTGGGGAGCCTTTTGGGAATGTATCTCTTCCATCACAAGACCAAACATCTGAAATTCACTTTGGGGATCCCCCTGATCCTGATTTTACAACTTCTTCTGGCCTGGCTTTTGTGCCGGTAAGCAGCCCGCAGTTTGCTCCCCCCGGATGCACAGGCCCCTTGCAGACAACAATTCCCCTCCCCGCAGGACAAGCTGCGGGGAGGGGAATTGATTCGGCGCTCAATTCCAGTTGCCCCTACGACAGGCTAGGACAGCCGGAGACGGTCAAATGCATAGAGAACACCTGGGACATGGCCTGGACCAAATAGGCCGCGTCACGGGCTCCAGCGGTCTCATAGCAGGAATGCATGGCCAGCTGCGGCAGTCCCACATCCACGGTGGGAATGCTCACCTGGGACGAGGAGATGTTGCCCAGGGTCGAGCCACCGGCAAGATCTGCCCGGTTGCAGAAGGTCTGGGTGGGAACCCCCGCCTTTTTGCAAGCCTGGCGAAAGAGTGCGGCGGAAACGCCGTCTGTGGTGTAGCGCTGGTTGGCGTTAAACTTGATGACAATGCCGCCGTTCATCACAGGCCGGTGGTTCTGATCGGCATACTCCGGATGATTGGGATGCAGGGCATGGGCATTGTCCGCAGAGACCATAAAGCTGTGGGCCAGAGCCTCCCGGTAGTCCATCCCCAGGCCTGCGCAAATCCGCGAAAGGGTATCCAACAGGAGGGTGGAATCTGCGCCCTGCTGGGTGTTGGAGCCAACCTCCTCGTTGTCAAAGATGCAGCACACGGGAATGCTCTTGCCCTCCTTGGCCTGGAGGAAACCCTCCATGGTGGCCCAGGCGCATTGCAGGTCGTCCAGGGCCCGGGCAGAGAGGTACTCCCCTTCCGCGCCCCAGATTTTGGCCTTCTCCCGGTTGTACAGGAACAGATCTGAGCCCAGGATCTCCTCCGGCTGGCAGCCGGCAGCCTCCGCCACCAGCTTGCGGAAAGCGCCCTTGGTCTCCAGAGAGCCCAGCAGAGGGATGAGATCCACCGCCGGGTTATAGGCATAGCCATCGTTGGCCTTCCGGTTCATGTGAATGGCCACATTGGGAATCATGCACAGGTCCCGGTCCAGGTCCACCAGGCGGGACTGGAGGCCCTCCGCCGTCTCCACCAGGACCCGCCCGGCCACAGACAGGGGTCGGTCCAGCCAGGGAGCCATGAGCATGCCGCCGTACCGCTCCACGGCCAGCCGGAGATAGACGCCTGCCGTCTCCAGCTCCGGGTTTTCCTTCACCTTGAAGCAGGGCCGGTCCGAGTGGCTGGCAGCCAGCATAAAGCCCTGGGGCGCGCACTGGGGCGCCCGGAAGGCAATGAGTGCAGACTGATTCCGGGTAAGGTAATACTTCCCACCAGGCTGCAGCTGCCACGAAGCAGCCTCAGATAAGGGCGTATACCCTGCCTCCTCCAGTTGCCGGGTCAAATTGGCGATGGCGTGGAAGCAGCTGGGGCTGTTGTCCAAAAAGGCCATGAGGCGTTGTGTGTCACTCATTGTCCGTCCTCCAGCAGTTCCAGGAACTGGTCAATCTCATCAGAGAGAATCTGGAGGCCCTGGGCCCAGAAGGCCTTGTCCGTTAGGTCAATATCCGCCACACGGGCAGCCTCTTCCACGGTGCGCACCGGGGTCTCGTGGAGGAGCTCCTTGTACTTGGGCAGGAAGCTCTCCCCTTCCTTTTCATACTGGGCGTACAGGCCGCGGGCGAACAGGCCGCCGAAGGCATAGGGGAAATTATAGAAGCTGACGCCGCCGTAATAGTGGCTCTTGCAAACCCACATGTAAGGATGGAGAACATGTTCGTCCAGGCCGTCGCCGTAGGACTGCTTCTGAGCCTCCAGCATCATACCACACAGGCGGTCCGCCGGAAGGAAATCGTTTTCACGGCCGGCGAAGACGGCGGATTCAAACCGGTACCGGGAGTAAATGTCGCAGATGATCTGGGTGGCGTCGGAGAGCTGGCTTTCGATGAGGGCCAACTTTTCTTCCCGGTCCGTAGCGGCGGCAATGGCAGCATTCATCACCACACACTCGTTGAAGGTAGAGGCAGTCTCTGCCACCGGCATGGTATAATCCCGGTTCAAAGCTCTCTGGTCATTCAAAATATGGTTATGGAAGGCGTGGCCCAGCTCATGGGCCAGGGTGACGATGTCGCTGAAGGAGCCGTCGAAGTTGGTGAGAATCCGGCTCTCGTTCAGCTTCTCCACATTGGCGCAGAACGCGCCGCCGGTTTTGCCGGGGCGAGGGAAGAAATCGATCCAGGCGTTGGAAAATGCCTCAGCCACCATGTCCCGGAGCTCCGTGTCAAACTGGCCAAAGAGATTGAGAAGATAGTCCCTAGCCTCCTCTGTGGTGTAGGTTTTCCCGCTTTTCCCCATGGGAGCAAAGAGGTCATACCAGGGCAGGCCATTTTCGTGACCCAGAGCCTTGGCCTTGGCCTTCAAATAGGCCCAGAACTTGGGCAGATACTCGTCAATGGCGGCGAACATGGCGTCCAGGGTGGCCCGCTGCATCCGGGCGTCCTTCAGAGCCTTGTCCAGAGGAGACTCGTAGCCCCGGAGCTGGGCGGCGTAGATGGTCTCCAGCTTGATGGAGTTGAGGGCAAATGCCACAGGATCCTTGATCTTATCGTAACAGGCCAGCTCCGCCTCGTAGGCAGCCTTGCGCACCGCAGGATCCGGATCGTAGGCCAGATTCCGAATGGCGGAAAGGTTGGTGGCGCCGCCGTTGTAATCCACAGATACTGTGCTGGTGAGGTAAGCCTGCAGGTCGCTCCACGCACTGGAACCAGACAGCTGCATCTTGGCCATAATGTCCTCACCCTGGCTGCCCAGAAGATACCGGCTGCCCTCACGCACCTGGCGGAAATAGAACCGGTACTGGCGAAGCAGCTCATCCGCCTCCAGAATTTCATCCAGATTCGGCAGCCCAGCGGCATAGGTCTGGAACCGGGCGTAGGCGCCGGCACATTGGCTGACCACCGCCATCACCTGACCCAAGGCGGAGCTGGCCTCTGCATCGCTGGTATCCGCAGACTGGCGCAGAGAGGCGTACTCAAGCAGGAGGTTGGACAGGCTGCTGATCTCCTCCAAAGCTTCTATCCCCTGGCGCAGGGCGTGAGCAGGGTCCATTTCCTCCAGAGATTTGGTAAAGGTGTCAAACCGGCCGCAGGCCACCTTCAGGGCCTGGAGGTCCCCGGTGAAATTCGGGTCGGAAAAACCATGGTACAAGGAATCCAGATTCCAACGTTCGTTCATATCGTATCTCCTTTTCTATTGGCAGAATGCCGAGTTTCCACAGTTAGTTTTACCATGAATTGGAGATTTCGTCAACAGCAATTTCCAGCCAGACCAGGGCGGCAGCATTTCCTTTTCCCGCGCCAGTTCGTCCAGGATACCACATCCTACCGCCCGGGGCAGACGGGAACTGCAGTCCATCCCCCTAAGGGCGCACAGTGTGGCCCCCTGGGAAACGTGTGCGAATACGTGGCCCGGGCCAATCCCTAGGGGTTGCCTGAGGTGTATGCATATGCCCCCGGGAGAAGGCTGGGCGCTGCAGCGCCAGTGGGGAATTTTCGAAGGTTCCGCCCTGAACTGCACGCAGCAATTGCGCCTGTCCCATTTATGTTTCCGGTGTGCGGCCCCGGCGCTTGCCACGGCGGCCGTCGGCAGAGGCCACCACCCGGCCCGGTACCCAGGGGTCGGAGCGGAAGGCGCGGCGGGGCTTGGGGGGCTCCGGCGGCAGAGGCCTGAGGGGTGGCAGGGGCTCTAGCTTCAGCTTTTGACCAGGTGCACGGGAGAGCTCCTCCTTGGCGCGAGCCGGCTTCGGAGTTGGCTTTGGGGTAGCCTTCGGCTCCGATACCTTTTTCTCGATCTCCTCCCTGCCGGACGGCCCATCTGCCCGGACCACCGGAATTTTCTTTCCAATCAGCTTCTCAATGTCCCGGAGGTAGGCCTCCTCCTCCCGGTTGCAAAAACTGATGGCAAGACCCGGGCGACCCGCCCGGCCCGTCCGTCCGATGCGGTGGACATAGGTTTCCGGCACATTGGGCAGCTCGTAGTTGATGACGCAGGGCAGGCCGCTGACGTCGATTCCCCGTGCGGCAATGTCTGTGGCCACCAAAACCCGGATGGTCCCCGCCTTGAAGCTGCCCAGGGCCAGGACCCGGGCGCTCTGACTCTTATTGCCATGAATGGCCATGGCGGCAATTCCCCCGCTGTTTAACAGCTCCGCCACCCGGTTGGCCCGGTGCTTGGTGTTAGTGAACACCAGAACGCTGGTCAGGCTTTTGTCCTGGAGCACCTCCTGAAGCAGGCATTTTTTATCCGCCTGCTCCACCCGGTACAGCTTCTGCCGGATGGCGTCCACTGTGGATGACTGAGGCGTCACCTCCACCCGCACCGGCTCCCGGAGCAGGGTCTGGGAAAGCTCTGCAATTTCCTGGGGCATGGTGGCAGAAAACAGCAGGGTCTGCCGCTTTTTCGGCAGCCAGCCGATGATTTTTCGCACATCCCGGATGAAACCCATGTCCAGCATCCGGTCCGCCTCGTCCAGGACAAAGATTTCCAAGCCCGTCAGACTCACATGCCCCTGGTTATACAGGTCCATCAGCCGTCCCGGTGTCGCCACCAGCACATCGGCTCCTGCCTGCAAGGCTTCCACCTGAGGTGTCTGCCCCACGCCGCCAAAAATCACGGCTGTACGTACTGGCAGATATTTTCCATACTGGGTAAAATTCTCCTGAATTTGCAGAGCCAGCTCCCGGGTAGGGGTGAGAATCAGCGCCCGGACCGGCTTATGGCTCTTCCCGACCCGGCCCTGAAGCCTCTGCAAAATGGGAATGGCAAAGGCCGCGGTTTTTCCGGTGCCGGTCTGGGCGCAGCCAATGAGATCCCGCCCCGCCAGCACATGGGGGATGGCCGCAGCCTGAATCGGTGAGGGCCGCTCATAGCCAAGCTCCTCCACAGCTTGCAAAATGGAGGGCAAAAGTTGCAACTCTTGAAATGTCATAGGGTATCTTGTTCCTTTAACTTAAATTTGACGCCGTCCTGCAGTCGAGGGCGGCCTCCCGGACGTCCCGTCCCATGATTTTCCGCAGGCCTGGTGCGCCCTATCCACCAGGACGCACACAAAAGGTGCGCACCGGGGTCAACCGTGCGCACCCTGTGTTCATTTCTGGACGGCCTGCAGAATCACCGACAGCAGCTCCTCCCGCCCGGTTCCCTTCTCGGCGGAAAAAGGAATCACAGGACAGTTCTGGGGAAGCTCCAGATCCAGACGAATCTGATTCAGATTGGATTGAATCTCACTTTTTTTCAGTTTATCCAGCTTGTTGGCCACCACCACAAAGGGGCAGCCTGCATGCCGGAACCAGGCGGCCATAGTGCAGTCGTTCATCGTGGGGTTGTGGCGGGCATCCACCAGAAGGACGCCCAGATCCATCAGGGCTGCAGCAAAATATGCTTCCATCAGCTTGCTCCAGCGCTCCTTCTCCCCTCGGGAGACCTTGGCATAGCCATAGCCAGGCAGATCCACAAAGTAAGCTTTGCCATCCACCCGGAAGTAATTCACATGGGTGGTCTTCCCCGGAGCTTCCCCCACCCGGGCGAAGTTCTTCCGCTGCAGCAGGCGGTTGATTACCGAGGATTTTCCCACGTTGGACTTCCCGGCAAAGGCAATCTGGGGCAGACCATCCCGGATCAGATCCTGCGCCCCGGCAGCCGAGCGAACAAATTCCACATTGTGCAGATTCATGGCCTTTCTCCTACTGCCGGATGGCGGGCTTGCGGCCGGTCTTTTTCCCCTCCAGGGCAATGGGCCTGGCCTCATCCAGTTTCAAACGGTCCCGAACCGGCGGCTCCAGCAGCAAAGCCGCCTCCAACACCGTGTCCACATGCTCCGCCGTGATGAAATTGAGGGATTTCCGCACGGTCTGATCAATTTCCTCCAGGTCCCGCTGGTTGGCCTGGGGAATGACCACCGTCTGCACCCCGTGGCGCAGGGCGGCCATGGTTTTCTCTTTTAAGCCGCCAATGGGAAGCACCCGGCCCCGGATGGAGATCTCCCCAGTCATGGCAATGTCCCGCCGCACCGGGGTCCCAGTGAGGGCAGAAACCATGGCAGTGCACACCGTAACGCCAGCGGACGGGCCATCCTTGGGGATGGCCCCTTCCGGGAAATGGACATGAATATCCCGGTTCTTGTAAAAGTCCGAGGGAATCCCCAGCACCTCCGCCCGGGAGCGGATGTAGCTGAGGGCGGCATGAGCAGACTCCTTCATCACGTCCCCCAGGTTGCCGGTGAGCTCCAGCTTCCCGGACCCCTCCATGACATTCACCTCTACCTCCAGGGTCTCTCCCCCTACGCTAGTCCATGCCAGGCCGGTAACCAGTCCCACCGGGTCCGCCGGGGGCAGCCGGTCCGGTAAATACCGGCGGACGCCCAGAAATTCCTCCAGATTGCTCCCAGAGACGGTAATCCGCTTGGGTCCGTTTTCTTCCACCAGGCGCATGTCTGCTTTCCGGCACAGGGCTCCCAGGCGGCGCTCCAGGTTCCGGACGCCGGACTCCCTGGTGTAGCATGTGATGATCTCTCCCAGAGCGTCATCGGTAATCCGAAGCTGGGACTTTCGAAGACCGTGCTTCTTCATCTGCTTGGGGAGCAGATGGTTTTTGGCAATCATCCGCTTCTCTTCATCGGTGTAGGACCCCAGCTCAATGACTTCCATCCGGTCCAGCAGGGGCCGGGGGATGGTATCGGTGGTGTTGGCAGTGGTGATGAACATGCACTCACTCAGGTCAAAGGGAACCTCCATGTAGTGGTCCCGGTAAGTCCCATTTTGCTCCCCATCCAGCACCTCCAGAAGCGCAGAAGAGGGGTCGCCCCGGTAGTCGGAGCCCATTTTATCCACCTCATCCAGGAGGAGCAGGGCATTCCGGGAACCGGCCTGAGTCAGAGCCGTCATAATCCGGCCCGGCATGGCCCCCACATAGGTCTTCCGGTGGCCCCGGATCTCCGCCTCATCATGGACGCCGCCCAGGGAGATACGGGCCATATTCCGGTTCAGGCACCGGGCGATGGAATAGGCGATGGAGGTCTTGCCCACACCGGGAGGGCCTACCAGGCAGATGATCTGGGAGGGCAGCTCCGGGGCCATTTGCTTCACCGCCAGGACCTCCAAAATCCGCTCCTTCACCTTCTCCAGGCCAAAGTGGTCCTCATCCAGGATCTTCCGGGCTACCTGAATGTCCACCCGCTCCCGGGTCCGCTTGTTCCAGGGCAGCTCCAGCACAGCGTCCAGATAATTCCGGAGCACCGCCCCCTCCGCAGAACCAAAGGGCTGCTTGGCCATGCGATTGACGTCCTTCAGAAGCTTCTCCTCCACCTCTTGGTCCAGATGGAGTGCCTGGATTTTGGAGCGGTAAGCCATCGCTTCCTCCTCCTCGTCCTCCTCCCCCAGCTCGGTTCGGATCACCTTCATCTGCTCCCGGAGGTAATAGTCCCGCTGACCCCGGTCAATTTGCTCCCGGGTCTTGTCCTGCATCTCCGACTCCAGCTTCAAAACCTCCAGCTCATGGCGCAGCAGCCGCAGGGCCATGTCCAGACGCCGCACCGGGTTCAGCTGGGCCAGGAGCTTGGCCTTCTCCTGGTAGCTGAAGGTGGCGTGCTGGCCGATGGAGTCTGCCAGAAAGCCCGGCTCATGAAGCGCCAGAATCCGCAGCTGCAGCTCCTGGGCCGGCTTCTGGATCAGATCCAGAAACTCGTCGAAGACCATCACCGCCTCCCGCATCAGGGCTTCCGCCTTGGGTGTGCCGGGGTCACAGCTTTGCTCTGGAACGGACTCCACCCGGCCTGTCAGGCAGGGCTCTAACTGGAGAAACTCCTTCACCAGCGCCCGGTACTCCCCCTCCACCAGAACCCGCACCATGTCTCCCTGGGTCCGGAGGACCTGTTTGATTTTCCCCACTGTGCCGATCCGGTACAGTCCGCTTTCCCTGGGATCGTCGTCTAAAATATCCTTTTGTGTGACCAGAAATACCCGCTGATCACCCTTCATCGCCACTTCCAGGGCTTTAACTGACTTTTCCCGGCCCACGTCAAAGTGGACCAGCTGCCTGGGAAACACAGTCAGGCCCCTGAGGGGCAGCACCGGCATTCGTTCTGAAATGATCATGTCGCTCATGAAAACCTCTCCTTTCCGCGCAGCCGCCGTGAAAGCAGCGCCCGTGGAAATTCACGGTAGTGTGGGGCTAGGCCCCGTAAAAGCGCGCAAAGGAGGCAGTCACCCTGCCCCCTTCCCGCATTTATCCTTGATCTCTGATTCCCGGTATTGCCGGGAAAGGGTCTCAGGCGCTGGGCCGGACCCGGCTCCTGGCCCTGGGGTGATTCTCATCCCGGATGATGCGAGGCTGGCCACCCCGGACACAGTCCTCTGTAATCAGCACCTTTTGGATGGTGAGATCCGAGGGAATCTCGTACATGATTTTTGTCATGATCTCTTCCATCACCGCCCGGAGACCCCGGGCGCCGATCTGGCGGTCGATGGCCTTCTGGGCAATGGCCGCCAAAGCGCCCTTTTCCAGCTCCAGCTCCACATGATCCAGCTCCAGCAGCTTCTGATACTGCCGGGAGAGGGCGTTTTTCGGCTCGGTCAGAATGCGAATCAGGTCCTCTTTGGTCAGATTTTGCAGAGAGGTTATCACCGGTAAGCGTCCCACCAGCTCGGGAATGATGCCAAATTTCAGCAGGTCATGGGGTTGAACCTGGGCCAGCAGCTTTCCCACATCCCGCTGCCTTTTACTCTGGACCGGGGCGTCAAAGCCAATGGCCGAGCGGTCTGTACGGGTCTCAATGATCTTATCCAAACCGTCAAAGGCCCCGCCGCAGATGAAGAGAATGTTGGAGGTGTTGACCTGGATCATCTCCTGCTGAGGATGCTTCCTCCCGCCCTGGGGGGGAACATTGGCCACCGTGCCCTCCACAATCTTCAGAAGGGCCTGCTGCACACCTTCGCCAGACACATCCCGGGTGATGGAAGTATTTTCACTCTTCCGGGCAATTTTATCCATCTCATCGATATAAATGATACCCCGTTCGGCCAAATCGATGTCAAAATCCGCCGCCTGCAGCAGACGCAGAAGGATGTTCTCCACATCGTCGCCTACGTAGCCCGCCTCTGTGAGGGTGGTGGCGTCTGCAATGGCGAAGGGTACATTGAGAATCTTGGCCAGGGTCTGGGCAAACAGAGTCTTGCCACAGCCCGTGGGGCCAATGAGCAAAATATTGCTTTTCTGCAGCTCCACATCAGAATTTCCACCGAAGTAGATCCGCTTATAGTGGTTGTACACTGCCACAGACAAGGCGACCTTGGCCTCCTCCTGGCCCACAATATAGCCATCCATGAAGGTCTTGATCTCCTGGGGAGTGGGCAGCGTCTCTGGCACCCGGATCTTCGCCACCTCCGCCTGGGGGGCGTAATCGTCATCCAAAAGGGTGCTGCAAACCCGGACGCAATCGCTGCAGATATATACGCCGGGTCCGGAAATCATCCGCTCCACCTGGGTCTCTCGTTTGCCACAGAAAGAGCAGCGGACTCCCTGTTCATCGCGTCTTGCCATGAAAATCCTCCGATTTTGTTAACGGGTGGTCAGAACCTTGTCAATGAGGCCGTATTCCAGAGCCTCCTGGGCCGACATGAAGTTGTCACGCTCGCAGTCGGCCGTCACAACCTCCACTGGCTTGCCAGTGCGGTCCGCCAGGATCTGATTCATCCGCTTTTTAATGGTCTCCAGCCGCTTCAGGTGCAGGGCCATGTCAGTCACCTGGCCCTGGGTACCGGCGGAGGGCTGGTGGATCATCACCTCCGCATTGGGCAAAGCCATCCGCTTTCCCTTGGTTCCCGCCGCCAGCAGGAAGGCGCCCATGGAGGCGGCCATGCCCACGCAAATGGTGGCCACATCGCACTTCACATACTGCATGGTGTCAAAAATGGCCATGCCCGCCGTGACACTTCCGCCGGGGCTGTTGATGTAGAACTGAATGTCCTTGTCGGGGTCCTGAGACTCCAGGTACAATAGCTGCGCCACCACCAGGCTGGCAGTCACATCGTTGACCTCTTCCGACAGAAAAATGATGCGGTCGTTAAGCAGGCGGGAGAAAATGTCATAGCTCCGCTCTCCCCGGCTGGTCTGCTCCACAACATAAGGTATAAAGCTCATAATCCAAATCTCCTTTCCAAACTGAGACATTCTAACCAGGAAAGCGCAGGATTATTCCTCCGTCTTGGGCTCTTCCTCCGCCTTGGGGGCCACAGGCACAGCAGCTTCGGCGACCAGCTTGGCAGCCTTCCGAACCAGCAAATCCTGGCGCAGGCTATCGGCGCCGGCCAGGGCTTTCACCTTCTCCAGCTCCATCTGGTAGGTATCGGCCAGACTCTGATACTCCGCTTCCACTTCCTCGTCGGAAACCTCCAGACCCTCGGCCTTGATGATCGCCTGCAGGGTCACATCCACCTTGGCCTGCTTCTCAGCGGCGGGACGGAAGGCCTTGCGCATGGTGCCCATATCTCCCCCCATCATCTTGGCGTATTGCTCCATGCTCATGCCGCTGCGCTGGAGCTGATAGGCAAAGTTGTTCATCTGGCGGTCCAGCTCCTCCTCCACCAGGGACTCGGGCATTTCCATGGTGGCGTTTTCCGCCGCCTTTTCCACAGCTGCCGTCTCAAAGGTCCGCTCCACAGCCTTGGTCCGCTCCTCCAGCTCCTTGGTCCGGATGTCGGCGCGGAGTTCGTCCAGAGTATCAAACTCCGACACGTCCTTGGCAAACTCGTCGTCCTTGGCAGGAATGTGCTCCACCGTGATGCTGTTCACCTTCACATGAAACACCACAGGCTTACCGGCCAGCTCCTTGGCATGGTATTCTTCGGGGAAGGTCACGTCAATGTCCTTCTCTTCGCCGGCGGACATGCCCACCACCTGCTCTTCAAAGCCGGGAATGAAGGAGCCGGAGCCCAGAACCAGGTCAAATCCCTCGCCCTTACCACCTTCAAAGGGTACGCCGTTTTCAAAGCCCTCAAAATCAATGTTGGCTGTATCGCCCTGCTCCGCAGACCGCTCCACCGTCTCCCGGCTGGCCACATTCTTGGCCATTCGGTCCAGCTCGGCCTCCACCTCTTCGTCGGTCACGGAGGGGGCAACCTTCTCCACCTCCAGGCCCTTGTACTGGCCCAGGGTTACCTCGGGATAGAGGTCCGTCTCCAAAACGATGGTGGCAGCGCCGTCATCGGCAATGTCCATATGCAGAAGGCTGGGGCGGCCCACTGCCTTCAGCTCCTGCTCCACAACAGCTGCCTGGTAGACCTGAGGGAAAATCTCCTCCAGACCATCTTCGTAGAACACGTGGGCGCCGTAAATGGACTCAATCAGCTTGCGGGGGGCCTTACCCTTGCGGAAGCCAGGCAGTTGAATGTCTTTACGGGCCTTCAGGTAAGCTTTGTTGGCGCCGGAATCCATCAGATCCTTCTCGATCTCCACGGTAATCTTGGCCTTGGAGCCTTCCTTCTCAATGCTCTTTACGTTCATGTTATTTGTCCTCCTATATCGGGCCGCTCAGGCAGCCATCCTGATTTACAAATTTTGAAAGCACCATGGTGGTATCCGTCCTATTCTAACAAATGGGCGGCGGATTGTCCACCATTTTCTTGCATTTCTTCCGAAATAATCTTTGCCGGACGAAAATTCAGGTAATCTGCCGCCAACAGGCGGAAATCCACCCCGTCCCACAGGCCCTCTATGGCCAGCTTGTGGCTGGCGCCATGGAGGTGGCCGTAATAGCAGGCCCGGACCCCATAGCGCCGGAGCAACTTCAGAATTTCCGGGCATTCATATCCCCGGTACCTGGGTGGATAGTGGAGGAAGCACAGCTTGGGCCGGTCCCCCGCCGCCTGGAGGGAGGCCTCCAGGCGGCAAAGCTCCCGGTGGAACACCTTCTCATCGTGCTGACCGCTGCGCTCTTCTTCAAAGAACCAGCCCCGGGTACCGCAGAGGGCGTATTCATTATAAAAATAGCAGTTGTTGTGGAGGACGTACATATTTTGGAAGCCGTTTTCCTCGCAAAAACGGTAAAACTTGGAGGCGGTGGTCCACCAATAATCGTGGTTCCCCTTCAGAATGATTTTCCGCCCGGGAATCCGGGCGATCCAGGCAAAGTCCGCCCGGGCCTGGTTCAAATCCATGCCCCAGGTGAGATCGCCCATCAGCACTGTGGTGTCCTCCGGTCCGACGGTGGAAAATCCCAGCTTCAGCTTCTCCGTGTACCCCTCCCAGACGCCGCCAAATACGTCCATGGGCTTGGCAACGCCCAGGGAAAGGTGCAGGTCGCCAATTGCATAAAGCGCCATTCAGTCCCCCCTCCGGCGCAGAGCGGCTTCCCGCTCCAAGCCGTCAATCTGTCCCACGATGTTCTCCGCAGGCTTGCCCAGAGCAGTCAGCACCTCCTCGCCCCACCGCAGGGGGCTCTCCTCCGCCAGGAGCAGGGCGGGCGCCCCCTCCCCGGTGAGCGCGCGATAGTCCATCAGGCCGCCGTATACCAAGGCGCCGTAGGGGCTCAGCAAATAGTCCGAGGTGCTGAAAATTCTGGGGATCAGGGCGCCGGGCCGGTCGGCACTCACCACGCTGACGGAAAAGCCCGCCCGCAGGCTGGCCTGCTGCTCCGGGTTCAGGGAAAAGGTCCCCCGGCGGCTGCGAACGGCTCCATACAATTCCGCTGTGTGCGTCCCCAGGGTCTGGCTCACCAGCCGCTCCAGGTTGCAGGGCAGACCTATGTCCAGCAGGGGCAACCGGGTGGATGCGCAATCGCTGCTCAGGCGCAGCTCTCCCCGGTGCAGAAGCTCCCAGGGAGCGCTGTTTTCGTTGCAAACACAGATCACATCCCCCAGGGGAAGTCCCATCCGTCGGGCATACCAGGCCGCAACAGGCATGGTAAACTCCCCGGAAGCCATAGCCAGCTGAACCGGCTCCCCTCTTCGCAGCCAGCCGGACCGGCACGCAGCGCCGTAGAGGCCAAACAGCAGCGCAATGTCCACCGCCACAAAAGGCCAATTCCCCCGGGAGCGGAGCTTGGAGCCCAGCCGGTCGCACAGGTCGGACCGAAGGCCCTGAAACGAGCCGGTCTTCCGGTCCCACAGCTCTGCCACCGCAATTTTATAACGGATGTATACCGGCTCCGGCAGCACCCCCTCCGTTCCCTGGAGACTGCTACCCTGGAGGCGCAGGGGGAAAAACTGATTGAGAATGCTTGCCACACAGTCCCAGAAGGGCAGCGCCAGCACGGCAGCCAGCCCCTTCCGGTCATACTGGGGCAGGGTCATAGGCACAAAGAGGCCCCCTTCCGGGCCTGTAGCCCGCTCCAGGGTGGCCTGGGCCGTATAGGTGACCGTCCGGTCTAAGGTCGTAACGTAGAGCATGATTCCAGCACCCTCATAGCATTGTTCCAGAAAAGGTCCTCCAGCATCTGGCGGGGAACGCCATGGTCCGCCAACGCCTGGGCCAGACTCGGGTAGGAGTCCACCCCGGTAAAGCCCTGGGGAAGGCCCTCGCAGCCATCCAGATCTCCGCCCAGGGCAATGTGCTTCCCACCGTCCAGGTCCAGCCAGTGGAGCACATGGCGGCAGGCGGTCTCCAGGGTCACAGGCTCCTCTCCCAGAAAACCGGTGTAGAGATTCAGCCCCGCCACGCCGCCGGTCTGGCAAATCGCCTGGAACATCTCGTCGGTCAGGTTCCGGCTGACAGGAAAGACTTTGCGGCTGTTGGAGTGGCTGGCGGACACAGGGCCGCAGGTGATGTCCATCACATCCCAAAAGCCCTCGTCGCTCAGGTGGCTCACATCCAGGGCCATGCCATAGCTCTGGGCTCGCCGCACATACTCCTTCCCCCGGGCGGTGAGGCCTCCGCCGGTTTTGTGGGACCCGGCCAGGGGATTGCATTCGTTCCAGGTGAGTGTGGTCATACAGAATCCCAGAGCCGCCAGCTCCTCCAGCCTGCCCGGGTCAAAGCCAATGCCTGCAGGGCCCTCCAGGGAAAACACTGCGGCAATTTTTCCTCCGTCCACCGCCTGGCGGATCTCCGCCGGAGTCCTGGCCTGAAGGATTTGATCCCGGTTCTCCTGCAGCTCCCTCTGCAAATTGGACAGCATGGCATCAAAAATCATCTCGGGAGAGAACCTCCCGGTGGCGTCCATATCGGGGGTGGTAAAAAAGGCAAAGAGCTGGGCATAGGCCGGCAGCTTCCCGCCCCGCTCCAGGTCGATGTGGCCCCGCCGCCGCTTCAATCGCTCCACAGGGCGGCACTGGCTGTCCAGCAGCTCCAGGGCTGTATCGCAGTGCAGGTCAAAAACAGGTAAATTCATTGAAACGCATCCTCCCAATGGCGAATCTCCGGCCGCCGGGTGGCCAGGCCCTCCGGGGCGTAGATCTCAATCACGTCAAATCTCGGTTGCTTTTCCGTGGGATGCAGGCTGAGCCACAGCTGGGCGGTGGTCCTCAGACGCTTTTGCTTGCGACTGTCCACATATTCCATCGCAGAGGCAAAGCGAGCCGATTTGCGCAGCTTGACCTCCACAAACACCACATACTTCCGGTCCTGGACGATCAGGTCCACCTCACCAAAGCGGCAGCGGTAGTTGCAGGCCACCAGGGTATACCGCTTTTTCCGCAGATACGCCGCCGCCAGCGCCTCCCCCCAGGGTCCAGTTAAATTACTTCCCGGCATAAAACTTTTTCAAAAAGCTCTGCCGGTGAATGGGGCAAGGGCCGAACTCCTCCAGGGCGGCATAGTGCCGCTTAGTGCCGTAGCCCTTATGTACCTCAAAGCCATACTGGGGATACCGCTCGGCCATTTCCAGCATAATATCATCCCGGTACACCTTAGCCAGGATAGAGGCGGCGGCAATGCTGGCGCTGAGGGAATCCCCCTTCACAATCAGCTTGGTGGGAACCTCCAATCCCGGGTCCCGGTTTCCGTCCACCAGGGCCCATTCCGGGCGGGAGCCAAGCCCGGCCACTGCCCGGCCCATAGCCAGAAAAGTGGCCTGGAGAATGTTAACTGCATCGATCTCCTCCTGGGAGGCCAGGGCAATGTGCCAGGCCAGGGCGCAGTCTTGAATCCTCCCATACAGCTCCCGCCGCTTTTGATCCGTGAGCTTTTTGGAGTCATTGAGGCCGGGCAAGGCCGCCTCCAAATCCAGGTCCCTGGGCAGAATCACCGCAGCAGCGCACACGGGACCGGCCAGGGGGCCCCGTCCCGCCTCATCCACGCCGCACACCAGCGTCGCCCCTTCTTCCCAGCAGGCCCGTTCATAGGCCCACAAATCCACTTGACTCATAGGGATTCCTCCGGCATCTCTAAAGTAAACCGGCCCAGCTTGCAGCTCCGGAATTCCTCCAGCAGCACCCGGGCCATGCGCTCTGTGTCAATCTCTCCTCGGGCCAGCAGGAAGCCCCGCTTCCTGCCTACTGCCTCCAGAAGGGCGTAGCCCCCCGGGTTCTCCGGCAGCGCCTCCAGCTTATACCGGTCCTCCAGGGCCTGGGGATACCGGGCCCAAAGCAGCTCCATGAGGCGGACCGCCAGCTCCTCGGCATCCAGGATGTCATCCTTCACCGCCCCGGTGTAGGCCAGGTGGAGGCCCACCTCCGGATCCTCAAACTTCGGCCAGAGGATGCCGGGGGTGTCCAAAAGCAGGAGGCTTTCATCCACCGTCACCCACTGCTTGCCCCGGGTGACGCCGGGGCGGTTCTCCGCCTTTGCGCCCTTTCTCCCGGAAATCTGGTTGATAAACGTGGACTTTCCCACATTGGGAATCCCCACCACCATGATCTTCAGGGGGCGGTTTTGCCCCTTGGCCGCATTGCGGGCAATTTTCTCCTGGAGCAGATTCCGAACGGCGGGGACAAAGGCGGTCAGTCCCCTCCGGCTCTTGCAGTCCGTTGCCACGGCGGCAAGGCTCTCCCGGCGGAAGGCCTCGCACCATGCCCGGGTAGCGGCGGGGTCCGCCATGTCCATCCGGTTCAAAATCACCAGCCGGGGCTTGGGTCCGCAGAGGGCGGCAATGTCCGGGTTCCGGCTGGAGATGGGAATTCTGGCATCCAGGAGCTCACACACTGCGTCCACCAGCTTCAGATCCTGCTCCATTTGCCGGCGGGTTTTGGTCATATGGCCGGGATACCACTGAATGTTCATAGAGTCCATAGGCGCTCCTTTACGAGACCCCGCCAATGCGGCCAAAGTCCCGGGTATCCTTTACCTTATCATAGCCGGGCATCATCACAAAAAGCACCTTCCCCAGAATATACCGGGTATCCACCTGGCCAATGGACGCCAGCCGGCTGTCGGAGGAATTGTTCCGGTTGTCTCCCATGAGGAACACATGGCCCTCCTCCACCGTGAGGGGAAAGGTGACACCCCGGCTGTCAAATTGCAGATGGGTAGGCTCGTTGATGTAGGGCTCATCCAGGGCGGCGCCGTCTACATACACAATGCCCCTGGTAAAGTCAATGTCCACCGTTTGCCCCGCCGTGGCAATGACCCGCTTCACAATGGGCTCGTCGTCAAACCGGGGCGCCAGCGCTACCACCACGTCCCCGTTTTGAATGTCGGAGCCGGAATAAAACACATTGCTGAGGAGGGCCACATAGTCCCTGTCCACCAGGGTGGGATACATAGACGGGCCCGACACGGAGACCACCCGCAATGCAAACACAAAGAGGATGGTGACAAACACCAGAATATACACCAGGTCATGGAGCAGCGTGTAGCACTCAATCCACAGGGAGGGTTTCTCCTCTTTGGGGGCGGCCGGTTGCGCTTCCCCTGGGCGCTCTGCCTGCATTGCTTCCGCCATCTGCTCCTGGGGGGTTATATCATGATTTGGTTCCTTCATGGTTATCATCCTTCTATCTAACAATTGGTTTTCTCCTATATTATACACGAAAGAGAAAGATCCGAAAAGGGGGTAATCCGCTTTTTTTCGGCCAGGATTGGAAAAAGGGCGCACCGCAAGAAACGGCGCGCCCATTGACTGGACGAAAGCTTACACTTTCTCTTTGACCTTGGCAGCCTTGCCGAAGCGATTGCGCAGGTAGTACAGCTTAGCCCGGCGAACCTTGCCGTGCCGGACGGTCTCCACCTTTACAACCCGGGGGCCATGAACCGGGAACACCTTCTCGCAGCCGACGCCATAGGAGATCCGGCGCACCGTGATGGTCTCCCCAATGCCGCCATGCTTGCGGGCAATGATGGTGCCCTCGAACACCTGAATTCTCTCCCGGGTACCTTCGGTGATCTTCTGGTGCACCCGGACGGTGTCGCCCACCCGCATCTCGGGCAGCTCAGGCTTCATGTATTGGCTTGTCAATGCCTTCATCAAATCCATAGTCATGTTCTCCTTCCAATGAGGCGTTCATGCCCGCGTGACACCCGGCACGAAATGGTCCGGCGCGGCAGAGGACACACCTGTTTTCAGACCGGTCTATTCTAGCATGTCCAAATGGAAAAAGCAAGCACTTTTTTATTATTTTCATGGCAGATTGTGTAGGGTTTACAATGATGTGTAACGCGAGGCGGGGAGCTTTGAAAATACGATGCCTGGGGCGCTTTTCCGGATTGAGAGAAAAAGGTGGCAAATAGGAAGGACCATGATTCCACGCCATTGCGCATCAAGTAGTGTCACTTACGCTGGCGGCCTGATGTCCACACCGGTCATTTCAGCGCGCCAGTGCGGAAAAAGAACATACAGCTGCCCTGAAATCTTGCCCGCGTTTACTTGACACCGGGTCAGGAATACAGTATGATTCTCCCAAAGCTAACTTGAACTTCTAAATCCAGGCTTTCAAGTAACAGGAGGAACCAATGTTGTACACAGTGGGAGAAATGGCCAAGCGGCTGCAGGTGGCGCCCTCCACCCTGCGGTATTACGATAAGGAGGGGCTGCTCCCCTTTCTGGAGCGGTCCAACGGGGGAATCCGGATGTTTCGGGAGTCTGACTTTGAATGGCTGTCCATCATCGCCTGCCTGAAGCAAACGGGTATGCCCATTAAGGACATCAAAACCTTCATAGACTGGTGCGTGGAGGGAGATGCCACCATTGGCCAGCGTCTGGGGCTCATTGACCGGCAGCGTCAGCGGGTCTTGGAGCAAATCCAGCAGCTCCAGGAAACGCTGCAGGTCCTGGACTACAAGCACTGGTACTACGAGAAGGCGCGGGAAGCCGGCAGCTGCGCCATCCACGATAGCCTGACGGAAGCAGACGTTCCGGCCCCTCTTCGGGCGGCCTGGCGCAGTGTCAAAGGAGGCGGCAGGTAGCGTCCCGGCAGCTGCATGTGTGGCACAATTTGCCATTTCCCGGCCAAACTTGACATTGGCAGGGAGCAGAAGTATAATAAACCCACTCTTTCGGATCGGAGTGTCTGTATGAAACGGGCGTTAAAATGGATTTTATCTCTTTTTCTGGTGCTGGCCCTGTTGCTGGGGGCGGCCTGGTTTTTTCTGCGCTACCAGCCGGAAATTGCCACTGGGATCCTAACCGGATGGGGCAGCCACGCTCTGGAGTCCGGCCGCTATTCCAGGGCCATCCGGTACTACGGCTGGGCCTACCAGCTGTCGGAGCAGGACCCGGAGCTTGCCATCGCCCTGGCCGATGCTTACAAAGCAGCCGGAAACTACACCAAAGCGGAGTATACCCTGGCCAACGCCATCGCCGCAGGCGCTCCCCTCCCTGTCTACGAAGCCCTGTGTCAGACCTATGTAGCCCAGAACAAGCTCCTGGACGCAGTCTCTATGCTGGACCAGGTGGCGGACCCCGCCGTCAAGGCGGAGCTGGATGCACAGCGTCCCGCCCCTCCCACCAGCAGCTTGGCCCCTGGCTTTTACAGTCAATATATGAATGTGACCATCTCCGGCCAGGGGAAGCTGTATCTCGGCATGGGGGAGGAATACCCCTCCACTGCCACCCCCTACGAGGGTCCCATTTCTCTGGAATTGGGCGAAACCTCCATTCGGGCGGTGGCTGTAGGGGAAAATGGGTTGGTCAGTCCTCTGTCCATATTTGGCTACACCATCTCCGGCGTGGTGGAGCCAGTGACTCTCTCTGATCCCGCTTTGGACGCTTATGTCCGGCAGCTTCTCGGCCGTAGCGGCGACAGCGCCCTCACCACTGCCGACCTGTGGAGCATCACCGAGCTAACCGTCCCCACTGAGGCCTCCAGTCTGGAGGATTTAACGTATTTCACCGGTCTGACGGCCCTGGTCATCCAGGGAAAGGAGAACCTGGACCTGAGCTTTCTCGCCCAGATGCCGGAGCTCACCACCCTGGATCTGGCCGGCAGCGTGATTTCTGCCCAGGACCTGCCCCTGGTAGGTAGCCTCGGCAAGCTCACCTCCCTGAATCTGGCCGGGTGCAGCCTGTCCACCCTGTCCGGCCTGGAGGGACTCACCGCCCTCACCAGCCTGGACCTGTCGGACAACAGCATTTCGGACCTGACTCCCCTGGCGGGCTGCAAAGGGCTCACCACCCTGAATCTTCAGCGCAACGCCATTGCCAGCTTTGGCCCCCTGGCCAATCTGTCCGCCCTCACCAGTCTGGATCTCTCCTACAATGCCCTGGCGGACTTTTCGGCGGTGGCCACCTGCGCGGCCCTGCAATTCCTGGACGTTTCCAACAACGTTCTGCCCAGCCTCACCGGCATTGGCAGCCTGGGGGCGCTGACAGAGCTAAACGGATCCTACAATCAGCTGACGGAGGTCACCGGATTGGGCAGCTGCGCCGCCCTGGTAAAGCTAAACCTGTCCAACAACGCCCTCACCTCCATGGATGACCTGGCCACCCTGACCCACGTCACGGAGATAGACGTGTCCTACAACGACATCCTCACCATTCCGGACTTCCCGGAGGACGCTGCCCTTGTGACCTTCAACGGCTGCCACAATTATTTCGAGGACGTCAGCGGCTTGGCCGGTCTCAACACGCTGAACTACGTTTATCTGGATTACAACAACATCACAGACATCAACGTCCTGTCCACCTGTATCAATTTGATTCAGGTGGGGGTCTTCCAGACCAACGTCTCCGACGCCTCCGCCCTGCTGGATATGAACGTCATTGTGAGCTACAACCCCACGTAAAATCCGTGTTGAACAAGAGCTGGCGCCAAAACCATGTGAAGCTTGGCGCCAGCTCTTAATCGCATTTCCCATCAATCTTGTACATTGGGGCGGAAGCCCCTTGCCCTCCCCCGAGGGCCAATATCATCAACTTCAGGACTGTAACTCCACACTGGCGCGGGAGCGCCAGTGCGGAAAAAGTAAATGCTGTTGTCAACCCTAAGTTTGTGGTACCCGGGGTGGGATGCAAGCGACTACAGGATTTTAAGAATTTCCTTGGCTTGCTCAGCTGTGCAGGTGAGGTCGCCAACCAGATTGTCATAATACTCCTCTCCACGGTTGTGGATCATATTTGCACGAGATGTGAAGAATGTTTCGCAGTCCATGTCGTGCATATCTGTACACGAAAAATAAATGCGATATCTGTCATTCTCACCCAAGCAAATTCTATGTTCACTCTGATCAAATTCTTCGATGGTTGCCGTATCATCCTTCCGAATTGCCTGTACCCGTAAAATCCAGTCCAGCCATCCATAACTCTCCTGGATCTCGTCATGATTCATATCAGCATAAGTCTGCATGAGTTGAATGTTCCCGATGTATATTTCCACACGGTCTGAACATGCGTTCCGGAGTACTTCCACTCGGCCAGCCCATTCCTCTGGAACATGGATTTCCAACCCTACATCTTTCACTGTGACTGTCTGGCCTTGACCAATGTAGTGATAAATCTGGTCCTTCTCATTGTAAACCGCAAAGCTCTCATCGTCAATAACATATGGCTCCGTTTGCCCCGTCACATCAGAGGGCAGTTCTGTCGGTGGCTCCGATTTCTCTGTAGCAGAAGCTGTAGGCTCCTCAGATGGGGCTGTGGAGGAGGCGGAAGTTTGCAGCTCATCCAATGGCTGAGGGGCTTCCTGGAGGTTGCAGGCGCACAGGAACGCCAGCAGCGCTATGATCAGAAGTAGAGCGCAGAATTTCCAGTTCATAACATATCTCCTTTTGTACATTTGACAAAGCAGAGAATCATGTCTCTTTTTGGGTCTGGGGACAGTCTGCGGTGGGCCGCAGACTGTCCTTTGTTTTAGACGGAAAGCGTTGTACACTTTCCCTGCAGAGAATGGGTCACTCGTCAATAACTCTCAGGATCTCCCTCGCCTGTTCCTCTGTGCAGGTCAGGTCGCCTACCAGGTTGTCATAATACTCTTGTCCTTCCTTTCGGATCATCATCTCACGTAATATCATAAATGTGTCACAATCCATATCATGCATATCTGTAGTTTTAAAATAAAATCTATATTTTCTATTTTCGCCGAGGTATATACAGTTTTTGTTTTGATCAAAGTCTTCGACCACAATGTAATTGTCTTTTCGAACTCCATTTACACACAAAACCCAGTCAAAATAACCATCGCTCCCTTTGATGTCTGGATCTGCGCTTTCCATATCATATGCCAGCATCAATGCAGAATTTCCGATATACAGCTCTAGATCGTCCTGAGAGGCATTTCGGATAATTTCAACTCGGTCAACCCATCCATCTGGCAGGGTAATCTTCAGTCCAAAATCTTTCAGTGTGATTGTCGGATCGCTACCAATGTACCAATAGGTCGAATCGAGTTCACTAAAAATCTCAAAGTTCTCATCGTCAATGACGTATGGCTCCGTTTCACCGGAAGGCTCTGTCGCAGGCTCCAGTTTCTCTGTAACTGGAGCTGTGGGCTCCTCAGATGGGACTGTGGGGGCGGATGCCTCATCCGATGGCTGAGGGGTCTCCTGGAGCCTGCAGGCGCACAGGGACGCCAGCAGTACCACGGCCAAAAGCAGAGAAAAAGACCGTAAAAGATTTTTCATAATATACCTCCTTGAGCTGCTTGTGGATCAGTAGATCCGGACCTTGAAGGTATGGGTTTCCTTGCAGCTATGGGCCTCCGTCGTCGCCACATCCCGCGCCGCCACCACTATGGTATATAAACCGCGTTCGGCAAACGTATAGTTTACGGTGGCGCTAGATGTACTGGTAAATTCACGCCAGAAGGTAGACTGGGTTTCGCAGCCCTGCCATTGTGCGCCCTGTCCTTTCATCTTTTTTTAATTTGGGGCAGTTTGCAAGGATTCGCAAGCTGCCCCGCCAGATCAGTAACTTCTTCTCCTGATTGGCGCAGCGGAGTCATGTCATATGACTTTTAGCATTTCTTTTGCTTCTTCAACTGTGCAAACCAAATCTCCTACCAGGTCATCATAATACTCCTGCCCTTGATTGTGAATCATAATGGTGCGGGCTGTTAAAAATGAATCTTCTCCATGCATGTCAGCAGTTGCAAAATAAAACCGATATTCGTTATTTTCCCCCAAATAAATACGATTCTCGCTTTGGTCAAGCGCCTCTATGGTAGCAGTATTATCCTTTCGAACCGCCTGTACAAGCAAAACCCAATCATACCATCCATATCCCCGCTCAATTTCTTCTTGTCCTGGTCCCATATCAGCGTAAGCCTCCATCAAGCGAATGTTTCCGATAAACAACTCCATATATTCTGGTCTTGCATTTCGGATAACCTCAACTCGGCCTGCCCACTCCTCCGGCAGTTCGATTTCCAGTCCTACATCTCTTATCGTGACCGTCTGACTGTGACCAATATAGTGATAAAGTCTTTCAGATTCATCCTCTTTATAGATTTCAAAGTCCTCGTCATTCACGGCGTAGGATTCCGTCTCCTCTGTCATATCCGCAAGCGCTTCCGTTGGAGGCTCCGTTTCCTCCGTGGCAAAAACCGTGGGCTCCTCGGCAGAAACTTGCGTAGGAGCAGAGGTCAGCAGCTCATTTGACGATTGTGGTTCATCCCGGGAATTGCAGGCACACAGGGAAGCCAGCATCACAATGGCTAAAGCCAGGGAACCAAACTGTAAAGTTTTTTTCATAATAAGCCTCCTCTAAGCCAAACGGCAGAATCAATAGATCCGGACCTTGAAGGTATGGGTTTCCTTGCAGCTGTGGGCCTCCGTTGTCGCTACGTCCCGCGCCGCCACCACAACGGTATACAGGCCGCGTTCACTAAAGGTGTAGCTCACAGAGCCGCTGGACGTATTAGTAAACTCACGCCAAGAAGTACTTCCGCTGGGTTTGGTAATGCCAATTGCAATCCGGAAGCACTTGACATTGGCCGTTCCAGTGATAGTTTTAGTGCTCCCAACCCGCAGAGGCCTCAAGAGAGAACCGGTAATAGTCAATTTGCAATCGCCGCATCTGGTGCAATAGCAGGAGGTTCCAGTGGAGGAAGATGCGTAGGTGTGGCCGGAACTGCTACACACCCGGCTTCGAATCATTGCATATGGGATGATAACGCGAATAGCGTGCGAGGTAAATTGGCTATAATCTGAAAGTTTAGCAGCTTTTCGCATAGGTGAATTACCGCAGAATGTGATATTTCCAAACCCTGTACCAGTTATCCCAGTTACGACAATAGCATGGCCATAATCCGTTTCATTTCCGTAGACATGTAATACGGCACCTGACAAGCGGGTCGTAGCATTAGAAATTCCAGCAAAACTTTGGCCCGCGGGTAAGATATACGTGCTGGCACTCATGCGTGTTCCAACCTTCTCTTTCGAAGATTCACTAACATAGTCATAGAACCATTGAGTATTTGTCCAATATACGTTTGCCTGCCATTGTCCGTTGCAGTACCATTGGTTATTGCCGCTGGTATCCATTGGGAACTTCAAGCTGTCAATGTCATCGCTTGTATCGCTTCCTCCAAGACCGGCCCATATACACTGCGAGGCAAAATTTTGACAATTTCCATCAGAGTAATACGAAAAATTGTCATTTGTGAAGTTAGTGTTATTGCCACTCGATCCCGTATAAGAATCCGTCGTATACGTATAGGCGTAAGCCGTGGCGTTATCCCGGTTATAATACCGGTAAGTATTGACTGCATCGTTGAGGGCGGCCGGTTCGGCGGCGCCATCAGTCTGGTTTTCCGGCTCCACCATTTGAACCACCGGCCCCTGCTCCTGTAGGCGGTCGAATTCTGCAATGGCAGCGTCCAGATTAAAGGAATCCGGGGTCATGCCGTAGGCGATCATCTCTTCAGACACGATATCCACAATGCACCAGGTACCGCCCACTTTGCCAAAGGTCACCTGATACCGGTCCCCACATTCGGCAGTCTCACCGCCTTCCTCATATTGGAAGGTAATGTGCGCGTACAGCTCCACAGTTGCACAGTCGTCGCCCACCTCCGTATTCAGAACGGTGGTAGCAAGGGTGAAGTTGTATCGTTGAATATTCTGGGCAGAGCGGGTGTAGCGGTAGTATGTAGCCATATCTTCAAAATTGCGGATGTTTTCACACAACTCCGCCACAGGGACACGCTCCCCGTGGAGGGTTTGGTACCTCCCATTTGATGGTGCGCCCATACCAAACTTCCTGTTCCTGGCTACGCCGCGATCCAGCCGGGCGGTTCTGCATCGCCCGGCTAAGCCAAGAAAACCGCCACCTGCGGGGTCGCATCACAGCCCATTGGGTTCACCCTCCTTCAGAAATAATGTGGTTCATTATTAGTATAGCAGATTTCTGGGATTTGTCAATCGACCCGGTAAAAAAAGCAGAAAAATTATGGACTGTGATTCAGGGAACACCTGATTTCACAGTCCATTCATTCTTGCAGCATGATGAATTCGCTTTCTTCCATTCCTCCGGTAGAATCATGGCCGGAAGCAGCTACGTCTCCAGCCCATTCAGAGTCTCCAAAACCAGCTCCAGCGCCCGGCAGCAGGCTGCCTCCCGGATTTCCTCCCGGTTTCCCTGGAACCGGCAAAGGACGGACTCCACCCCGCCGGGCCCGGCGCAGGCGATCCAGACCGTCCCCACCGGATTGCCGAACCCATCCCCGCCGGGCCCGGCCAGGCCCGTGGTGGACACTGCCACGTCCGCAGAAAGGGCCGCCTGGGCGCCCCGGGCCATGGCCTCGGCCACTGGTCCGGAGACGGCGCCCAAATCCCGGAGGAGGGTCTCCGGGACGTGGAGAAGCCCGGATTTCACTTCATTGGTATAGCTGATGATTCCGCCCCGGTACACCCGGGAGCTGCCCGGCACCGCTGTCAGGGCCTGGCCGACTCCGCCGCCGGTGCAGCTCTCCGCCGTGGCCAGGCTCAGTTTTTTCGCCTCCAGGGCCGCCAGGACATCAGAGGCCAAGGTCTGCTTCCGACTCATCATAGCGCACCATCACCTTCTCTGTTTGCTCCAAAGCCCGGGATATGAGAGCTTCCACATCCAGCCCTGCCTCCGCCTGCTCCACCTGAGCCAGGGTGGGCTTTGTCTTGGGGTGCTTCGGAGTAAAGACGGTGCAGCAGTCCTCGTAGGGCAAAATGGAGGTCTCCAGGGTGCCGATGCGGCGGGCGATGGTGACAATCTCCTCCTTGTCCATGCCGATGAGGGGGGTGAAGAGGGGCAGGCTCACCACTGCGCCGGTGACCCCCATGGCCTCCATGGTCTGGGAGGCCACCTGGCCCAGGTTTTCCCCGGTGACCAAGCACTTGCAGCCATGTTCCAGGGCAATGCGCTGCGCGATGCGCATCATAAACCGGCGCATAATGAGGGTGAAGTACTCCTCCGGGCAGCCGTCCCGAATGGCCTCCTGAATCTCCGTAAAGCCCACCACATCCACCGTCATCCGGCCGCAGTACCGGGTCACCAGACGAGCCAGCTCCAGCACCTTGTCCCTGGCCTGCTCGGAGGTGTAGGGGTAGGAGAAGAAATGGATGCACTCAATCTCCACCCCCCGCTTGGCAATCATGTAGGCTGCCACCGGTGAATCAATGCCGCCGGACAGGAGCACCGCCGCCCGGCCTCCTACGCCAGTGGGCAAGCCCCCCGCCCCCGGCTCCGCCGGTCCATGGACATAGGCCGCCAGGTCCCGGACCTCCACATACACCGTGTACTGGGGACGGTGCACATCCACCTGCAAATGGGGGTGAGCCTCCGCCAACCGGCCCCCAATTTCCTGGGAAATACCGATGGAGGTCAGGGGAAACGCCTTATCCGATCGCTTGGACTCCACCTTAAAGGACTGCGCGCACTCCAGATCCTCCCCCAGATACGCCTCCACCGCCTCAAAGATACGGTCCAGATTCTTCTCACAGGGGCGGCAGCGGCAGAGGGAAACCACGCCAAAAATAAAATGGCAGGCCTCCCAAGCCCCCTCCAGGTCGCAATCCAGGGACTTGGGCTCCACATAGACGGTGGACTGAATGATATACACGTCAAATTCCCCGTAGGGCTTCATCCGGCGGCGCACATTCTGCCGGAGCTTGCTTTCAAACTGCTTGCGGTTCTGTCCCTTCAGGACAATCTCCCCCAGCTTCAACAAAAAAATCTCATTCATGAGACGATTCCTCCGTTGTGATTCATATGCGAGTTATTGTACCACGTTCCCCGGAAATTGCCTAGTATTTTTTGAAAAAAGCCGAATCAACAGCATCTACCTTTTCCGCACTGGCACGCCAGCGCCTTGCCTTCCCCCAGGGGGAAGCGCAGGACTTGGCGCTCCTCGCCAGTGCAATGGAGGGCTGCGGGTAAAAAACGGGATCTGTCTCCTGGAGCCGCAATGAGGGGCCCAGAATCCAGATCCCGTTATGTGATTCTCAGAGATTGTCCGTCACCCGGCAAAGCGCTTCAAAAACTCCAGAAGCGCCCCACTGGCAATCCCAGCCAAGGTTCCGGTCAAAACATCTGCTGCGCCGCTCTGAAGGGCCCCTTTGATTTTCCCGGAATTCCCCTCTCGCACTGCCCGTTCTAGCTCGGAAAGAGCGTTCTTGAGTTCTTCCATTTCACCCAGCCGTTCTTGTAAACCTTCCAACTCATCCGCAAACCGTCCATAGTCCGATGCTTCATAATGGATGAACTGGGACTGGTCGCGAAAAACCACTTTTTTGATTTTCACGCAGGCAATCCCCCCTTGCTATTGGTGCACGCCCTCAGAATTGTTCAGAGCGGCATGGTCCTTAAATACCGCCTTTTTGATTTCCATTTTACTTGTGGAAATATTAAAAACAACATCGCTTGGCTCTTCAGGGTTGGCAATGAGCTCTTTGATGGTTTCCAAAACATTTTTTAAGAAACCTTCATCCTGAAATACAATCGGAAAACGCTTCCCTGCATTTGTAACAATTACCAGCCGTTTGCTCGCTTTGGCCTGTTGTACCTCCCTGTACCACCCATAGAGGATGATTCCACAAACCAAAACACACAAAATGCCAATCCAAAAATTCACTGAGAGCAGCACAATGCCAGCCAACACTCCTAACAAGCCCCAGATGGGAAATGCACTGTGTTCCACATCCTCTGTACTAACCAAGGAGACGTTGCTCAACTGAACAACGGTATCGCCAAACTCTATGCTGTTGCCGTGGATTTTCAGCGCTCCTACATGGATTTCCCGATTTGCTTTTTTAACCATTGGACTCTCCCCTCGCTTTTCATGCAGAATGAATGACTTCATTCTAACAGTTGCACCAGAATCCGTCAATTTAAGTTTCTTTTTTTCTCGCTCATTGTTGCGCAAAAGTGATATTTTTCTCTTTAAAACGCAGAAAGCTCCCCATTTCGCCACTTTAGCGAACGGGAAGCTTTCTTTTTTCTGTACCTCACTTTGCCCTTTCTATAACATGTCTGAGTATAAAACCAGATTAGTCATCCTCCGGCAGTATCCGATACATATGATCCAAAGGCCCCGGGCCATGGCCCAAGTCCAATCCGGCGGACAGTGCGCCGGTGAGGTAGTCCTTGGCCCGCCGGACGCTTTCCTCCAAACTGCAGCCTGCTGCCAGACCGCAGGCGATGGCGGAGGAGAGGGTGCAGCCGGTGCCGTGGGTGTTGGGATTGGAAATTCGCCGGGTCCGGAGCCACAGCGCTTTCCCCTCCTCATACAGAAGGTCTGCGGCGTCCCCAGCCAAATGGCCGCCCTTGATGAGGACCGCGCAACGGCAACGACGGGAGATTTCCCGGGCGGCCCGGAGCATGTCCCCTTCTGTTTCCACCGGCTGGCCGCTGAACACCTGGGCCTCCGGGAGGTTTGGCGTCACCAGGGTACTCAGAGGCAGCAGCTCCTCCCAAAGGGCCCTGCGCCCTGCCTCCGAAAGGAGGCTGGTTCCGCTGGTGGACACCATCACAGGATCGACCACCACGTTTTTGGCCCCATACTGCCGGAGCTTTGCCGCCACAGCTCGGATGGTCCCCTCCCCGGACAGCATGCCAATTTTGACGCTGTCCGGGGGGATGTCGGTAAAAATGCAGTCCAGCTGTTTGGCCACAAAATCCGGAGAAATCTCCTGTACCCCGGATACGCCGGTGGTATTCTGGGCGGTAAGGGCCGTAATGACGCTCATGGCATACATGTGTTGGGCGGCAATGGTCTTGATATCGGCCTGAATGCCGGCCCCACCGCTGCAGTCGGAACCGGCAATGGTAAGTACTGTCTTCATATTTCTGTCTCCTTCCGGATCCCACGGCCCACCTATGCCCTGACCATTGCCTCCGAAAGCGCCCGAAGCTCCCGGCTGGCCGTTTCCACATCCGGCGCGGCAAAAATGGCGGAGACCAGGGCCACGCCATCTACGCCGCTTCCGGCCAGGGACAGAAGATTCTCCCTTTGAATGCCGCCAATGGCCACCACAGGGATGGACACCGCCCTGCAAATGGCCTGCAGAGTCTCATAGGACACCGGCATGGCATCCGCCTTGGTGGAGGTAGAAAAGACTGCGCCGACCCCCAGATAATCCGCGCCGTCCCGCTCCGCCTGCACCGCTTGCTCCACAGTCCGGGCGGATACGCCCAGAATCCGGTTAGGTCCCAGCAGGCGTCGGACCTCCCGGGCGGCCCGGTCCTTTTGCCCCACGTGGACGCCGTCCGCGCCGCACTGTAAGGCGATTTCCACACGGTCATTGATGAGAAACGGGACCCCATAGGACCGGCAAAGTGCCCCAATCTCCTCCGCTTCCACCAAAATGGCAGGGACTCCCAGAGATTTTTCCCGCAGCTGCACACAGGTTACGCCGCCCCGAAGGGCCTGCTCCACCTGATCCCCCAGGGTCCCCTGCCCCACCCAGGCCCGGTCTGTCACAGCATACAGCCGCATGGTTTTCCTATCGCATCTCATACCTGGCTCCTTTCTCCAGCTCCTCCGGCGTCAGCCAGGAAATGGCGTCCATGAGATACACCCCAAAGGAAGCCGTCCCGTCCTGCCCGGACAGCCGGGCAAAGGCCATTTCTCCGCAAAGCCCCATGGCGCAGACGGCGGCGACGGCCCCTTCCAGAGGTTTGTTCGGATTGGCGGCCACAAAGGCTGCCGTCAGCGCCGAAAGCTGGCAGCCCATCCCGGTGACCCGGCACATCATGGGATGTCCGTTGCGGATGAACACAGCTTTGTCTCCATCGGTTACCACGTCAACTGCCCCCGTAAGGGCCACAACCGCCCCGGTCTTCCCCGCAAGGGTTTGGGCCAGGGCCGCCGTGGCCTCCAGATTCTCCTGGGTCACCTGGTCCGTTATGTCTGCATCCACGCCCCTCGCCCCGGCAGAGCCCAGGACCAAGGTCTTGATTTCGGAAGCATTGCCCCGAATGACGGCAACCGGCACGGCGTCCAGCAGCTTCCCGGCCGTCTCCCGGCGGAAGCGGGAAGCCCCCACGCCCACCGGGTCCAGAAGGACCGGGATGCCCACTTCCCCCGCCCGGGTCCCCGCCGCCAGCATGGCGCTGGCGCTGCTGCAATGCAGCGTCCCCAGGTTGAGATACAAGCCGCTGCTGACGGCGGTAATCTCCGCTACCTCCTCCACATCATCGGCCATGACCGGAGAAGCGCCGCAGGCAAGCAGGAGATTGGCGCAATCGCGGGCCGTCACATAATTGGTAATGCAGTGGACCAGGGGCGCCTGGCGCTTCACCTGGCGCAGCAGTTCCCCCAGGGGCAAAGGACCATCTGCAGGTGGAGTCTCCCTCCGTTTCCTGAATTCCATGGTAGAACCTCCAGTTAAGTTGGGATATCCGGGGCACTCCCCTCAGGCCAGCGTTTCCTGCATGGGCTTCAATGCCTTTGCCTTTTGCAGAGAGAACACCAAAATGCCCGACAGGATGGAACCAGCCGCCGTAGAGATCAAAAAGGGAACGATGTAGGCATAAAACGCCACACTGCCCGCTTCCTTGCCCATGAGGAATATAGCCACAGGATAGGCGCTGAGGCCTCCCAGGATGGCTGTGCCAAAGACCTCCGCCGCCAGGGTGAGGAGGAGGTTCCCCGTCCTCCGGTACGCAAGACCGCACAGCAGCGCGCCGAACATGCTGCCGGGGAAGGCCATGAGACTCCCCAAGCTCATGAGATTCCGCAGCAAGCTGGAGGTAAAGGCACCGGCCAACCCGTACCAGGGGCCCAGAAACACCGCAAACAGGATGTTCACCATATGCTGCACCGGGGCACATTTGCTGCCGAATACCGGGAAGGAAAGGGTGCTGCCTGCCACGGCAACGGCACACAGAAGGGCGGCAACCGCCAGTTTTTTCACTTGATTCTTTTTCATGTTGCAAACTCCTTTGAAGTGGTACAGAGAATTCGGCAGCCATGGCAGCGTCGCTTCCCTGTCCGAGTCTGGCAGACCCCTGGCCCGCCGGGAAGGTCGGTCGAGACTTACTGGTCTCCTCTCACGCCGGAACACGGCTTCCCTCGCTGCAAAGACACGGCGCAGGGCGCTCCCCCTCCGCCGGATATCTGGCCGCTCCACCTCTCCCCTTTCAAACAAGTTCCAATAAAAATCGGAGGCATCTTCCCAAAATGCCCCCGAAAGAATCAAGTTATGACTCCCTACGGCGGCATTATCCGCATCAGGTAAAGGGTCGAAGTTAGATGACTTCCTCTCAGCCTGCTTCACAAGCTCCCCCGATTTTCCTTCATGATACCACGTTCACCCCGCCTTGTCAATTGCATCTCAAGCTCAAATTCAGCAAAACCGGAGCAGTGGGGCTTCCCACAGCTGAAGCCAATGGCGGCCCCAAAGCGGGAGCCATCAAACCTTTCTCTTTTCAGAGTGGACAAGGTATGTTATAATGGCACCAACAGCGGTCCATACCGCCAATGGGGGTATACACCGGTCGAAAGGGCCAGTCGCTGAGCGCAGGCTGTACGTCCGGATCGGCCCCGAAGGGAGCGAACCATATGAAAGAACCAAAAGCCATGGCATATGTGAACATGTATGGCGTCTTGGGCACCCTGGAAAATCTGTGCAGCTTGGACGAAGCTTCCAAAAAGATTCTCTCCGGTCTCAAGAAGCCTGTAAGTCTGTGTTTTCAGGTCAAAGACGGCCCTTGCTGCACCTTCCACTTTACCCAGGAGGGCTGCCGCATGACCGAAGGGGACGGGGGGTGCACCTGTAAAATGAACTTTTCCTCGCCAGAAAAGTTCAACGCCCTCATTGACGAGAATAAGCCCGGCCTACCCGGGAAAAACCCGGTGCAGCTTCTCCCCTTCCTCCTGGGTCCCTTCACCCAGCTGACGAACCGGCTCACAGAACTGCTCCGGCCTTCTGAAGAAGCACTCAAGGACCGGGCTTTTTTTGAAAAAAGCACCGTTCTCACCATGTACACCATTGCCGGAGCCATTTCCGCTCTGGCCAACACCGATTCCATTTCCCAAATCTCTGCCAGCTACACCGTGGATGGGGAGGTCTCTCTGGGGATTCGGGATGTAGCGCAGGTGACGATTTCCGTCCGGGACCACCATTTCACCACCCTCAAGGCCCCAGCGGAGCATCCCCGGGCCGTGATGGAATTCGCCACCATCGACCTGGCTTACGGCCTCTTCACCGGCCAGGTCTCCACCATCAACGAAATGTGCAAGGGCACCATCCACCTGCGAGGCATGCTCTCCATGGTGGATAACATCAACCGGATTCTGAACCGGGTGTCCGCGTATCTGTCTTAGGAGGAGCCGTTATGAGCAAATACCCTGAATACCAACACACCAAAAGCCGGGCCTGGTTTGACCGGGCGCTGCAGGTCATCCCCTCCGGGGTTTACGGCCATTTGGGGCCCTCCGAGGGCCTGTTTCTCCCCCTGGAGAAGTGGCCGCTCCTGTCCTCCAAGGCCAAGGGCGCCTATTTCTGGGACCTGGATGGGAACCCCTACCTGGACCTCATGTGCGCCTATGGACCCAATGTCCTGGGCTACGGCGACCCCGACGTGGACCGGGCCGCCATGGAGCAGCTGATGGCCGGAAACTGCACCACCGCCCCCTCCTATAAAATGGTGGAGTGCGCCGAGCTGCTGGTGGACACCGTGGCCATGGCGGACTGGGCCTTCTTCATGAAAAACGGCACCGACGCCACCACCTTCTCCATCCTCACCGCCCGGGCCTTCACAGGGAAGAAGAAGACCATGTTCCTCCGGGGCTACTACCACGGCAACGACCCCTGGGCCATGAAAGCCGACTACCCCGGTGTCCTGCCGGAGGAGGTAGCCAACAACCTTGTGGTACCCTGGTTCGACCTGCCCGCTATGGAGGCGGCCTATGATGCCTGCGGCGGCGACGTGGCCGCCCTCATCGCCCAGCCCTACGACCACGGCAATTTCGCCGACAACCGCTGCGCCACCAAGGAATTCTGGGCCTCCGTCCGCCAGTTCTGCGACAAGCGGGGCATCGTCCTCATCATCGACGACGTGCGCACCGGCTTCCGGCTGGACCTTCAGGGCTCGGACCACTACTATGGCTTCCAGGCGGACCTCATTTGCTTCTGTAAGGCCCTGGCCAACGGCTACAACATGTCCGCCGTCTGCGGCCGGGAGCACCTGAAGGCCACCGCCTCCTCCATTTCCTTCACCGGCTCCTATTGGATGAGCGCGGAGCCTTTTGCAGCTTGCATCGCCTGCATCCAGAAGCTGAAGGCCCTGGACGCCCCGGCCCTCTTCCGACGCATGGGGTTGCAGCTCACCCAGGGCTTCCAGACCGCCGCCAAGGCCCACGGCTTTGACCTGGTGGTCTCTGGCGAACCGGCCCTCTTTTACCTGCGAATTGCCAATGACGACAGCCTGATGCTCCACCAAGAGTGGGTGGCCGAATGCGTCAGCCGAGGTCTGTTCCTGGCCAGCCACCACAACCACTTCCTGAACGCCGCCATCACCGACGAAGACATCGCCCTGGCCATTGACATTGCCAACGACGCCTTCTCCGTGGTAGCCGCCCGGCACCCGGAGCTGGCGCTGAAAAAATAGCCAAACTGCCCTCAAATCCGAAGTACATCGGAATTTGAGGGCAGTTTTTCCATTAAAAGATGATACAAATCATCCCTGTGGCCCCTTCGTTGACCACCCGGGCCAGGGAGCCCCGGAATTTCACCCGCACATCATCGGGCATCCGGCGCAGCTTGGTGGTGAGGCCGTCGTTCACCATTTCAAAGACGGACTTACCAAAAATATTGCTCTCCCACAGCTGATCCGGTGCAGTCTGGTACTGCTCAGACAGGCTGTTCACCAGGTCCTGGGACTGTTTCTCATCCCCTACCATGGGGCTGATCTCCGTGTCCAGGTCCACCCGCAGCATGTGGATGGAGGGCGCGCCGGCCTTCAGCTTCACGCCGTAGGCGCTTCCCTTGCGGACGATCTCCGGGGCCTCCAGCTTCATCTCCCCCCGGGTAGGCATCACCACGCCGTAGCCGGTGGCGCTGGCCTCCTCCAGAGCCGAGGCAATTTTGTCATAGGACCGCTTCACCTGGGCCAGCTCCGTGAGCAGCTCCATGAGCTCACCCTCTCCCGTGATGTCAAAGCCGGTCTTGCCGCTGAGAATGTCATAATACAGGCTCTCCGGGAACTGAAGCTCGCAGGCTACCATGCCGCTGCCCAGGTCGATTTCCCGCAAGCGGCAACCGGCCACGTGCTCCACCTCCGTGAGGGTCCCCAGCACCGTCTCCGCCTGGCACATTTCGGAAATCTCGCCGGCCCGGGCGGCCAGCGCATCGTAAAGCGCCGCCTTCACCGGGTGGTCGTACTCCAGGCCGTCCATCCACCGGGGGAGGTACACCCGCAGCTCCTGCATGGGGAAGGCATACAGCAGGTCCCGCAGGAGCTCCCCAATCTCTTGGGCGCTCATGGTCTGGCAGTCGGCACAGAGCGCCTTCACCTGATAGGTCTCCTGGATCCGGCTGCACAGCTCCCGGGCAGCCTCTCCCCGGGGTTCCCGGCTGTTGACCACCACCACAAAGGGCTTCCCCGTGGCCTTCATATCCCCAATGGCCCGGTCCTCAGCGGCCACATAGTCCGCCCGGGGAATGTCCGTGATGGTGCCGTCGGTGGTCACCACCAGGCCAATGGAGCAGTGATCCTCCATCACCTTTTTGGTACCCAGCTCCGCCGCCTCGGTCATGGGAATCTCATGGTCATACCAGGGGGTGGTCACCATCCGGGGCGCCCCGTCCTCCGTGGCCCCCACGGCCCCGGCCACCATATAGCCCACGGAGTCGATCATCCGCACCCGGAGCTTTGCCGTCCCGTCGGGGGAAATCTCCACCGCCTCCTCCGGCACGAATTTAGGCTCCGAGGTCATAATGGTCTTACCGGAGCCGCTTTGGGGAAGCTCATCCCGGGCCCGCTCCTTCCGGTAAGGGTCGGAGATGTTGGGAATCACCAGCTCCTCCATCACCCGCTTGATGAGGGTGGACTTCCCCGTCCGGACCGGGCCCACCACGCCCACATAAATATCTCCGCCGGTTCTGGCTGCAATCTCTTGATAAATGGATTTTTCCATCGCCATCCTGCCTCCTTCAGTCTCGGCAGGAGGGCGCTCCTGCCATGGTGTAGTACAGGGTATGTCCGGCAGGGACGGGTTAGAACCAGGAGCGGCGTGCGCTTTCCCTGGACCATTGCAACGGTAGAATTGTCCGTCACAAGGACAGGGCAACTGCATTTTCTCTTCCAGATATACCTCAGCCCGGGGGCTGCCGTCAGGCATGCTCCCGGGCTGTGTTGGGTTTTATTTGCGGTGTAGCCAGGACATGGTATCCTTGGAGAGCTCCATACCCACCTTCCTCTGCAGGCCCATGGACTTCTCGTTGCCCACGATGACCTGGTCGAAGGGCACCCGGCCCTGGGAGAGGTAGCGGTTGATTTGGAAGCTCTCCAGGGCCAGGCCCAGGCCGTGGCCGCGATATGGGGGAAAGACCTCCAGCATGCCCATGCTGCCCTCGTGGTGCTCCCCTACGAAGCCGGCCAGGCGGCCGTCCACAAAGGCGCCGAAAATGACACCGGCCTTCAGACGGTCCTCCACATACTCCGGGTCGTGGAAGAGGCTGTAGCCGTCCAGGACCGCCTGGAAGAAGCTCATGTCCAGGGGCCGCACGTCGGCCCGGACCGGCAGGGGGTCCCCCCGGAAGTAGGCCGCCTGGTAGCAGCGGCTGCCTTCCTCCAGGTCCAGCGCCTCCGCCACGGCCTGGGTGAGGGCGCCTCCCATGACATTCCACGTATTGGCCTCCGGGACTGCCTCCAGCAGGCGCAGAGCCTCATCGGGGGCCTCCGCCGCCACCATGGCGATGCCGTCCATTTCCAACACCACACCCCGGCTGCTCCGGGCAGCCACATGGGCCCGGCCCAGACGCAGGGGCTCGGTCATACTGATGTTCAACACCGGATCCCTGCCCAGGTAGGCAAGGGCCTGTTCTTTCTCTGTCATGGGTTCTCCGTCACTCCTTCTCCAGCTCCAGCTTTCCCTCCCGGACCACAGCCCGGAGGGCGGAGATGGGAGACTCGAAGCTGTCAATGATGGCCTCGGCAATGGGGTCCTCCAGATCCCGCTGGATGGTCCGGCGGAGGTTCCGGGCCCCGTAGGTAATGGAGTAGGCCTTCTTTGTAAGGTAATCCCCCAGGGCTTCGTCCCAGGTAAGGGACAGGCCCCGCTCCGCCAAGGAATCCCGAAGCTCAGCAAGCATAATCCCGGCAATGGCCCGGAAGTTCTCCTCGGACAGGTGGTTGAAGCTGATGATCTCATCCACCCGGTTCAAAAATTCCGGCCGCAGGAACTCCCCCAGGGCCTTCATGGCCCCCTCCTTCCTCTGCTCCGTGAGGGTCTGACCAAAGCCCAGGCCGCCGCCCTTCCGGTCGGAACCGGCGTTGGAGGTCATCACCAGAATGGCGTTTTCAAAATTCACCACACGGCCCTGGGCGTCGGTGATCCGGCCGTCGTCCAGCACCTGCAGGAGCACATTCAGCACATCGGGATGGGCCTTTTCAATCTCGTCAAACAGAACCACGCTGTAGGGCCTGCGGCGGATTTTCTCCGTGAGCTGGCCCGCCTCGTCATAGCCCACATAGCCCGGGGGGGAGCCAATGAGCTTGGAGACCGTGTGCTTTTCCATATACTCCGACATATCCAGGCGGATGAGGGAATCCACCGAATCAAACATCTCCCCGGCCAGGCATTTCACCAGCTCCGTCTTGCCCACGCCAGTGGGGCCCACGAAAATGAAGGAAACCGGCCTCTTCTTGGGGGAAATGCCCACCCGGCTGCGGCGGATGGCGCGGCTCACCGCCTCCACCGCCTCGTCCTGGCCCACAATCCGCTCCTTCAGGCGGTCACTCAGGGTGCGGAGCTGCTCATATTCCTGGGCCTTGATTTTGCTGGCGGGAATCTTGGTCCAGAGCTCAATGATTCGGGCCAGATTCTCCATGGTCACGGGAGGAGGCGGCAGCTGATCCAGCTTCTCAATCTCCTCCGCCACCCGGCAAAGCCTGCTGCGAAGCTCCGCCAGGCGCTCGTAATGCTCCCCCTCCGTGTCCTCGGTGAGCATCCGGAGCTCCAGCTCGTAGTCGTCCCGCTCCTTTTTCAGCTCCGCCAGCTGGGAGATCTCCTTGCTGCGCAGATTCACGTCAGAGCAGGCCTCGTCCAGCAGGTCAATGGCCTTATCCGGCAGAAACCGGTCCGTGATGTACCGCTCCGACAGGACCACGCACTGCCGGGCAATCTCCGGAGAGATGGACACCCCGTGGAACTGCTCGTAATAGTGAGCCACCCCCCGCATAATCTCCGCCGCCTCGGCCAGAGTCGGCTCCGCCACCGTCACCGGCTGGAACCGGCGCTCCAGGGCGGCGTCCTTTTCAATGTACTTCCGGTACTCGGAGAAGGTGGTGGCGCCGATGACCTGGATCTCCCCCCGGGACAGGGCCGGCTTCAGGATGTTGGCGGCGTTCATGGAGCCCTCGGCGTCACCGGCTCCCACCAGGTTATGGACCTCGTCAATCACCAGGATGATGTTGCCGCAGGCCTTCACCTCGGCGATGAGGCTCTTCATCCGGCTCTCAAACTGGCCCCGGAACTGGGTCCCGGCCACAAGAGCCGTGAGATCCAGGAGATAAACCTCCTTATCCCGGAGCTTAAAGGGAACCTCTCCCTGGGCAATCCGCTGGGCCAGGCCCTCGGCAATGGCGGTCTTGCCCACGCCGGGCTCGCCAATGAGGCAGGGGTTGTTCTTCTGGCGGCGGTTCAGGATCTGAATGACCCGCTCCGTCTCCGTGTCCCGGCCCACCACCCGGTCCAGCTTTCCCTCCCGGGCCTGGCCTGTGAGGTTCAGGCAGTAGGTGTCCAGGAATTTGTGCTTTTTGGTTTTTGGCTTGGGGGGCGCCTCTTTTTCCCGCTCCTTGTTCTGCTTCTCCGGCAAATCCCTGCGGCGGTCGGAGCCGCTGAAGAGCTGGTTCAGGAGGGGGAAGGTAGCGGTCTGACTGCCCACTTCGTCCTCCTCCTCTGGCAGATTCTGGCCGAAGGCGGCGGACATCTCGTCGCTGATGAGATCCAGATCCTCCTCGGAAATGCCCATCTGCTTCACCGCTTCTTCAATCTGCGGAATCCCCAGCTTCCGGGCGCACTTCAGGCAGTAGCCCTCGTTCCGGGAGACGCCGTTTTCCAGCCGGGTGATGAACACCACGGCCACATTCTTTTTACATTTTACGCAAAGCTTTGGCTGCATGATTCAAACTCCAATTCAAACGGGTGTGTTTAGAAAAAGTATAGCACAAATCCAGGAAATGTCCAGTTCCATTTTCCCCCGGGGCATCCAAACGCAGCTTCCCGGGAAGAAAACAAAAGGTCCGCCGCAGGCAATCTGTTTCCTGCGGCAGACCTTTCCATGGATTGGTTATCGTAGCACCTCCCGCTCTGTCATCACCCCGCCATCCATTTCGTGAAGGGTGTCACAGAGAATCCGGGTATCCTCCGGGTTATGGGAGGCAATGAGAATGGTCTTTCCCTGATCTTTTAGCTTCAGAAACAGCTCCCGCATTTCTGCTACGCCCCCTTTATCCAGGCCGTTCATGGGTTCATCCAGAATCAGAAGCTCTGGATCCTCCATGATAGCCTGAGCCAGTCCCAGCCGCTGGCGCATGCCCAGGGAATATTTGCCCACGTGCTTTTTACTGTCCGGGTCCAGACCGACCTGGGAAATAGCCCCCCGGATTCTCTCTTTGTCTGCTTTCCCGCTTAGCTCCATGAGATACCGAAGGTTTTGGTAGCCGGAGCAATTGGGCAGAAAACCTGGGGTTTCGATGATGGCTCCCACTCCCTTAGGCACGCGTTTCCCATCCCCCATTTTCTGGCCCAGAACGGTAATCTCCCCCTCCGTCACCGGAAACAGACCGCAGATGCATTTAAAGAGCACCGTCTTGCCGGACCCATTCCGCCCGATGATGCCGTGGATTTTTCCCCTCTCCAGACTGACGGTAACCCCGTTTACCGCTACCGTTTCCTTGAATTTCTTGGTCACATGAACGATTTCAATGGCGTTTTCCATGTTCTCACTCTCCCTGTGTATCCAGATTGCACCGGTGAATGGTGCCAATGATGAGCAGTCCCAGGGCGATGCCAAGCCCAATGGGCATCAGCGCCCCATAGGTGTAGGACGGCAAATTTTGATGGCTGTTTCCCATGAGGCTCCGGTCCAGCCAGGAGACGGGAGAAATCCAAAGAAGCCGCTTGGTGAGGCGCGGTGCGTAGGCAAAAACGCTGATCACCAGGGGCAGAATGGAAAAGCCGGATACCACCACCGCCCCGGCGCCCTTCCGGGCCCACAGGTTGCACACCACCATGATCTCCCCCAAGAGGAAGCACACCGCAATCATGACCCCCGCCACCCACAAGGTCGCCTCCAGGGGCGTGGCGCTGGTCATACAGCCATAGGACAGGATCAAGGGGGCGTTGTAATCCCACTGCCCCCCTGCCACGGCAGTGGTGGTCAAAACCGGGCCCCAGTCATTCCCCCATGCCAGGTTCGGCAGGAGGAAAATCCAGGACAGGAGCCAGAGGGCAGCTGTAAAAACCACGCTGGTAAAAAGAATGTACATCAGCTGCCCCCCGATCCAGGCTCCCTTGCCCACCCGCAGCAAAACAAACTGCTGCTGCCGGTTGCGGAAGGGCGCATCGGAGACCAAGAGCACAAACGCCAGGAAAATGGGGACAAAATTACCCGGGTCGCAGGGCAGCAGCGGGAACAGCCAGGGGCGCACGGGATATCCCAGCGCCCGGCTGTAGGCCACAAACCCCTGGGTCTCATACCACATATAGAGGACCATGTACATGGCCACAAAGGCATATTTGGGGTTGATCCTCCACTGTAGGATATTTAGTTTGCAGGAACGCAACAGCTTCATAGACCCTGCTCCTTTCTCAACCGTCCCAGAAAGCCCTTGGCACACAGAGCCGTCATGGTCAGCATCACCACAGAAGACCAGAGAAAGCTAAACCCGGGGTCCTCAAAGGCCTGATAGAACAGGATTCCACTCAACCGGAATGCCTGGGTAATCCAAAGGGAGTGGGTCGCAAGGCTCACAACCGCGTGCAGGACCGAGTACAAATAGTATCCCACCAGAGGCGCCAGCAGCCCCACAAAGACATTCCGGATGATGGCAGTCATCATAAGGCCAAAGACCGAGGCCAAGCTGCAGCTGAGGCCCGTGATTGTAATCCGCGCCAGGTAGTACCCCACCGTATGGCCGGAGGCTGCAAAGCCCAGGTAACCCTCTCCCCCTTCCAGGGCGGGCTGAGTTTCCGGCAGACCCAGCAGGAAAAGCGCCCCCACGAACAGGCCAATGGACACCGCCGCCGCCAAGAAGGCCGACAGGGCCACAGACAGGACCTTGGCAAAGCCATAGGCCCAGAAGCCCACCCGTTCCACCGCCTGATTCTCAAAGCCGCTCTCCCGGTCCTGGAGGAAGCTCCAGGCGTAGGGCACCGTGGCGATGGCAAAGAGGAGAGGCGCCAGACCCAGGGAGGTGCAAGTGGCGATAAACAGCATTTTGGGGGCGCTAATTTGGCTCCACATAGCCGGATTAAACAGATAATGGGCGCTGTTGAAGCACATCCAGGCCAGCATCAGGGCAACCGTAAGGAAAAACGCCCCGGAGAGCAGGCTGCGGCGCAGGTCCACCCCCAGAGCCCGCCCCAGGGCCCTCACGCCGACCTCCTGGCAGACGCTGCCTGATAGAAGAAAACCATAGAAATTTCCACCTTTCTGTCAGCCCTACAGGTTGGTGCGGGGCTACACAAAATTGCTTAAAAACACATTCTAGCAGCAGCCCCCGGCTGCTGGGGGCCGGGAGCTGCTGCCTGTTCCCTACTTATGGGTCGATCTGCACATTAGGGCCACCACTTCCCGCCAAAGCCCTGAACCATGCCGTTGGAGTAGGCACCCAGATCTAAAGGAACGATCGCTCCTTCTTCGCCTTCGTAAAAAGCATCGTCGAAGTAATAGAAGTATTTCGTACCCACATAGGAAACCGTATAGTCAATGGTCACATCCGTACCGTCTGGACGCTCCACCCACATAGTCGCCTGACCACCGCCAAATTCTCCCCCGGTAATGTTGGCCTGTGCATAGTACCCAGAGCTGTCACCCACATCGGTTTTATTGCCTCTGGAATATCTCCTGCCCGTGGTGCCACTCCATGTGAAGTTAAACACCTGCTCTGGCGAGCCAGCAAAGGCCACCAGAGCAACCATGGGGACCAAAATCGCAGCCAGTACCAGCATGGACAGAACACGGCGCTTCAGTTGTTTCATCAAGTATTCCTCCTTTACGTTGTCAGAAATTTGAGATTCTGCTATCTGTAACCCCCGGGCCCAGCCCCGGGATATTACATTCCAAAATCAGGACACAATCTCTTTTCCGGTAATGGCGTCCACCGTCACATAGGTACAGCTCTCCGGCACCCAGCTGTCCGGATCCTTGGAAGCTTGGTGAATCACCGCCTCCCAGACCGGGATCAGGAGCCAGGCGTCTCCATCCTGCCGGTAGAGATACCGCAGGGTCAAGCTCTGAAGCTCCTGATTTTGGTCCGTGATGACATTGCCAATTTTGTTTTGGACTACCAGCAAAGCCTCTTCTGCGGAAATCACCTGATCCGGCTCCTCTATAGCCTCGTCTGCCACCCAGGGATAGTCCACCTGGAGGGAGAGGATGCCATTGGCATCATACCAGACCTGAATGTCGTTACCACAGTAGGTCGTTGTTTCCCGCTTCCAGTTCTGGTAGGACAAAGGCATCCCATCCACACCGCAAAAAAATTCAAACATGTAGCAATCGTCTGCTTCCGTCCAGTCCCTTCCCTGAAGTCCCCCTTTCGCAATATCTATCCATTCCTCGCTTTGCATCAGCTCGTCCGCCTGCACCATCCGGTCGTGGCTGATGTACAGAGTGCGGTTGAGCACCACATCGGAAAGCCCCAAGGCAGTTAGTGCCGCCCGGATGGCCTTCTCCGCCTCCTCTGCCGTACCACAAGCCAGGTCCACAGGCTCTTCAAAGAGAAATGCCAATCGCTTATTTTTATTTTCATTATAATCATCTTGTCCAGTATATATTGGATATTCTTTTAACGCATTTTCTTCTCTATCGTAATTGAATATGGAAGTCGTAGTGGTTCCGTCTGCATTTGTCTGCAAGAAGACGCGCCCGCCATTGGTACAAATTCCAGAATAGTGATAATTTTTACCCTTGATTCCATCGCTTCGAATCTCGGCCACGCTGTCTCCCACCTGCTCCAGGAATGCATCAACCTCCTCCTTGGAGAAGCTCTTATAATGCCCCCGATAGACCTTGGGAACCACTCCCTCCGGGGGGCCGGAAATCTCCGCATCTATGAGGAAATTTCCCCCCACCTCCTCATAGATATGGGTGGGGTCCGTGGCTGCTGCTTCCACCTGCTGGGCGGAAGGGTCCGAGGTCCCCGAGCCGCTGGTCCCAGGATCTGGGGTTTGGCAGCCTGGGAGCGCCATCAGCACGGCCAAGCTCAAAGCAGCCGCTTGTTTCTTTTTCCATAATTTCATACAAAGTCCCCCTCAAAATTGTTTTTCTCTATGGTGTAAAAGTGCCACTTCATAGCATCTTTTGTCTGAGCAAGATTCCAAATCAAACTCCAGCTATCAATCTCATTATACAGAATATTCCATATTTTTCAATTGACAGAACAAATAAAACAGCCTCTCTGTCTTTGTGCAAATTGCACATTGTCCCTGTTGCCCTTCATTCGGTCCACCAGGTTTTCTTTGCTTGATTTCAAAAAATCTAAAAAAAGAATTTGGGGCCCGCACGGCTGCGGGCCCCTGTGCCGGTTAGGACAATTCCCCGCAAACCTGCTGCAGGTAATGCCGCACCATGCAGAGGAAATCTCCTGCCGTGGGTGGCTGGGTAATTTCTCTCATGGCCATTTTCTGGAAGAGGGTCGGGTTGGCTTCCCAGGCAGTAGCGACTGTGGTGCGGAGGCTGCGTTCCACGCTGGCCGCTGTGCAACCGCAGCGCTTGGCCACCTCCAGGTAAACTCCCGTCATCAGCCGCCGCAGCCGCTCCGGCTCCTGGAGCACCAGGTCTGCTGCCGCACAAATCACGGGATACCCATCCTGGCTCAGGTAAATCCCCAGATGATACAGCAGCTCCTCCAATTCGTGTTTCCAATTCTGCATCATAAAATTGACTCCTCTGCCCCAATAGATTTTGTTTCCCATTATCTTGAGCAAACAAGGAGGGGCAAAATCTATATTAGCGCACATTCTGTCAATTTGTATTATTTTAGGAAAAAATCGACCTAAAAAGTAGCAACGACGAGGTTCCTGGCAGAAGCCGTCTGAAGACTTTCCACGATGTCCGCCTAGGAAATACCTCGTGCGGCCTCCCGGACACATCCTACGCCGCAAGGGACAACGGGAAACTAGGGTTTTTCTTGGAACAAGGAAAATAAATTCTAGCAGCAGCTCCCGGCTGCTGGGGGCCGGGAGCTGCTGCCTGTTCCCTACTTATGGGTCGATCTGGAGGTTAGGGCCACCAGTATCCCCCAAAGCCCTGAACCATACCGTTGGAGTGGGCACTGAGGTCCAATGGGACTTTTTCACCCACTTCACTACTTCTAAAAGCGTCATCGAAGTAATAGAAATACCGGGTACCCAAGGAACCAATCCCATAGTAGTCTGCAGTCACGTCCGTGCCGTCAGGACGCTCCACCCACATGGATACGGTCCCCCCGCCAAATTCGCCACCAGTGATGTTGGCCTGAGCGTAATACGCAGAGCCATCACCCACATCAGTCTTATAACCCCGTGAAAACTCGGAGGCTGTTGCGCCGCTCCAGGTGAAGTTTTACGTCGTCAGAAATTTGAAATGCTGCTGTCTGTAATTCCCAGACCCAGCCCCGGGATATTACATTCCAAAATCAGGACACAATCTCTTTCCCGGTAATGGCGTCCACCGTCACATAGGTACAGCTCTCCGGCACCCAGCTGTTCGGATCCTTGGAAGCTTGGTGAATCACCGCCTCCCAGACCGGGATCAGGAGCCAGGCGTCTCCATCCTGCCGGTAGAGATACCGCAGGGTCAAGCTCTGAAGCTCCTGATTCTGGCCGGTAATCACATTGCCAATTTTGTTTTGGACTACTTGCAAAGCCTCTTCTGCGGAAATCACCTGATCCGGCTCCTCCGCCACCTCATCCGCCACCCACGGATAATACACTCCAACAGACAATAACCCGTCTGCATCGTACCAAGCTGTAATATAATTGCCGCAATATGTAGTTGTCTCTCGTTTCCAAGATTGATAAGACAATGGTATTCCATCTACACCGCAAAAGAATTCAAACATATAGCAGTCATCTGCTTCTGACCAGTCATTTCCCTGAAACTGGGAAATCTCTCCTCCCTTGACAGAGCCACTCCATTCCTCGGTTTGCATCAATTCGTCCGCCTGAGCCATACGGTCATGACTGATGTATAGGGTGCGGTTCAATACTATATCAGATAGCCCCAGAGCAGACAACGCCATCCGGATGGCTTCCTCGGCCTCCGCCGCAGTACCGCATGCCATATCTGTTGGCTCTTCAAACAAATATGCGAGTCTTATTTCCTTACTATCGTTATAGTCGTCTTGGTTTATATATATCGGGTATTCATAAATTTTATTTTTTCTTCTATTATAACTAAAATCAGATGTCATAGTAGTACCGTCTGCGTTGGCACAAGTGGAGAAGCTCCCGCCACTGGTGCAGGCTCCAGAATAGCAATAATCTTTGCCCTCGATTCCATCGCTTCGAATCTCGGCCACACTGTCCCCCACCTGTTCCAGGAATGCATCAACCTCCTCCTTGGAGAAGCTCTTATAATGCCCCCGATAGACCTTGGGAACCACTCCCTCCGGGGGGCCGGAAATCTCCGCATCTATGAGGAAATTTCCCCCCACCTCCTCATAGATATGGGTGGGGTCCGTGGCTGCTGCTTCCACCTGCTGGGCGGAAGGGTCCGAGGTCCCCGAGCCGCTGGTCCCAGGATCTGGGGTTTGGCAGCCTGGGAGCGCCATCAGCACGGCCAAGCTCAAAGCAGCTGCTTGCTTCTTTTTCCATAATTTCATACAAAATCCCCCTCAAAATTGTTTTTCTCTATGGCGTAAAAGTGCCACTTTATTGCATCTTTTGTCTGAGCAAGATGCTCAGTCAAGCTCCAGCTATCAATCTTATTATACAAAATATTTCATATTTTTCAACTGACAGAACAAATAAAATAGCCTCTCTGTCTTTGTGCAAATTGCACATTGTCTCTGTTGCCCTTCATTCGGTCCACCGGGTTTTCTTTGCTTGATTTCAAAAAATCTAAAAAAAAGAATTTGGGACCCACCCAGCTGCGGGCCCCTGTGCCGGTTAGGACGACTCCCCGCAAGCCTGCTACAGGCCCGTAGGGGGTGGACCGTAGCTCCCGTCTGCCCCCAGGGCGGTAAGAGGCGGCCTCCCGGACGCACCCTACGCCTCAGGGGGCAACGGGAAACCAGGGTTTTTCCTGGAAAAAGGAAAAAAGCTCTTGACAAGATTTCCCACAGCGCATATACTAAGGACGTTGCTTACATGAGAGCAAACATCACATGAGAGGAGGCGCGCAATATGACCCGGATTGGTAACGTTGTTGTTTTGACTTTCGGCTTTGGGGGGACTGTATGTCCGGCACCAGGGGGATTTTTGCGCGCCTGCATGGTGGGTTAGGCCCACTGGATGAGAAAAGCAGCGCTCCTCCGGCCGGAGGAGCGCTTTTTTGTCTTTTATCACTTCAAAGGAGGGAATGAACCCATATGGAAACATCGTTTAAACTGTCGCGGCGGGAGAAAACCGACCTGATTCTCCGCTACCTGCGCCGCTGCCTGGGCCTCTTTTCCGTTGCCCTGGTCTGCGCATGCCTCAGCATGGTGCTCAACGCCGTGACGCCCCAGATCATCAAAATCACCGTAGACTCCATTCTGGGGACGGAGCCTGCCGCGCTGCCCAAGGCGCTCCAAGGTGTTCTGTCACTGGATATTCTGCAGAGCGACCCCATCCGGGCCCTCTGGATGGCGGCAGGGGCGGTCATTGTCGTGGCCCTCCTGCGGGGACTTTGCAGCTACGGCCAGAGGATTCATCTTTCCAAGGGCTCCGAGCGGTTTGTCAAGGGGATCCGGGACGACCTGTACCGGCACATTCAGCACCTGAGCTACGCCTGGCACACCGCTCACTCCACTGGCGAGATCATCCAGCGGTGCACCTCCGACGTGGACGTAATCCGCAATTTTGTGTGCAACCAGCTGGTGGAGGTGGTGCGCACCGTATTTCTCATCATTCTATATCTCTCCATTATGTTCTCTATGAACGTCAAGCTGTCCCTGGTGGCAGTGCTGTTCATTCCCATTGTGGGCCTGTCCTCCGGGGTGTTTTACAAGAAGATCTCCTCTCGGTTCCAGGTGGCCGATGAGGCCGAGGGAGAACTCACCACCTGCGCCCAGGAGAATCTAACCGGCGTCCGGGTGGTCCGGGCCTTTGGCCGGGAGCGGTACGAGGTGGATCGGTTTAACCGGCGCAATCAGCGGTTCTCCCAGCTGTGGATCCGCCTGGGCAAGCTTCTGTCCATTTACTGGGCCTCCGGCACCCTCCTAACCTGCCTGCAGGTCATGGTGATCATCCTGGTGGGCACAGTGGAAACTGTCCATGGCAACATGACCTTGGGCGCTTTTCTGGCCTTCATTACATACAACGAGGCCCTGGCCTGGCCGGTACGTTCCCTGGGCCGTGTGCTGTCGGATATGAGCAAGGCAGGGGTCTCCCTGGACCGGGTGGGCTACATTCTCCAGGCCCAGGAGGAGCAGGACGTCCCGGAAGCCCAGGAGGCCACCACCGGCGACATTGAATTCGACCATGTGAGCTTCGGCTATGAGGGGCAGCCGGTGCTGCGGGACGTATCCTTCACCATCCCTGCAGGCAGCACCTTCGCCATTTTGGGCGGCACCGGCTCCGGTAAGAGCACCCTGGTCCATCTCCTGGACCGGCTCTATGACCTGCCGGAGGGACAGGGGACCATCACCATCGGCGGCGTGGACATCCGTAAAATGAACCGGGAGAGCCTCCGCCGTCAGATCGGCTTGGTGCTCCAGGAGCCTTTCCTCTTCTCTCAGACCATCCGGGAGAACATTTCCGCCACCAAGCCCCAAGCGACGGAGGAGGAGCTTCGCCGGGCCGCCGCCATTGCCTGTGTGGATGAAGCCATTACGGAGTTCCCCGACGGCTACGAAACCGTGGTGGGCGAACGGGGCGTAACCCTCTCCGGCGGCCAAAAGCAGCGGGTGGCCATTGCCCGGATGCTGGTGCAGCAGGCCCCCATCATGGTCTTTGACGACTCCCTGTCCGCCGTAGATGCGCAGACCGACGCCAAAATCCGCGCCGCCTTGCGGGAAAGCCTGGGCAAGTCCACGGTGATCCTCATCTCCCACCGGATCACCACCCTGATGCAGGCGGACCGGATTCTGGTCCTGGATGGGGGCCGTGTGGCAGACTTGGGTTCCCACCGGGAGCTCATCTCCCGTCCCGGCACTTACAAAGATATTTACGACATTCAAATGAGCAGCGACGACCGCCGGCTGCTGACGGAAGGAGGCGAGGCCTAATGGCTGCATTCGACGAACAGGAATATACCAAATCCTTTGATCTCAAAATCTGGAAACGTCTGACCCCCCTGCTGGCCCCCTACAAGATGGCTTTTGTGGGCATGTTTGCATTCAACGCCCTGTGCGCCCTGGTGGACGTGGTCCTGCCCCTGTTTCAGCGGTATGCCATTGGAAATTTCATTGAGGCAGGAACGCTCCAGGGGCTTGTCCCCTATGGCCTGTGCTACCTGGCAGTCATTCTCCTCCAGGCACTGTCTGTGGTGGCCTTCAGCCGGAACTCCATGCACATTGAAATGAGCGTAGGCCGGGACATGCGGCGGGTCCTTTTCACCCACCTGCAAACTCTGTCCTTCTCCTTTTACAACGTCACCCCGGTGGGCTACATTCTGACCCGGGTGATGAGCGACACCAACCGGATTGCCAGCATGATCGCCTGGAACATGACGGATATCCTCTGGGCCATGTTTTACGTGTTTGGCACCTTTGCCGCCATGCTGGTCCTCAACTGGCGGCTGGCGTTGGTGGTCATCCTCATCGTGCCGGCCATTGCCGTGCTCACCGGCTACTTCCAGAACCGGATTCTCCATTGGAACCGGAAAGTTCGAAAAATCAACTCCCAGATCACCGGCGCCTTCAACGAAGGCATCACCGGCGCCAAAACCTCCAAAACCCTGGTCATTGAAGACCAGAATACGGAGAGCTTCCGCACCCTCACCAAGTCCATGCACGACGCCGGCATCCGTGCCGCCCGGCTAAACGCCGTCTACATTCCCCTGGTCCTCTTCTTCTCCACCCTGGCTGTGGCCATTGTGCTCCTGCGGGGCGGCTACATGGTGCAACAGCAGGTGCTGGAAATTGCTACTCTCTCCGCCTTCACCTCCTACGCCGTGGGTATTTTCGAGCCCATCCAGATGACGGCGGCAAACATTGCCGAGTTCATCTCCCTCCAGGCCTCCATCGAGCGGGTCACCGGCCTCATGGACCAGATTCCCCAGGTCCGGGATACCCCGGAGGTGGAGGCCCGGTACGGAGACGTGTTCCACCCCAAAACGGAAAACTGGGAGCCGCTCCTGGGGGAAATTGAGTTCCGGGATGTGACCTTCCGGTATCCCGATGGGGGTGAAAATGTGCTGGAGCACTTCTCCCTCCACATCCCCGCCGGGACCACCGTGGCCATTGTGGGCGAGACTGGGGCAGGCAAAAGCACCCTGGTGAACCTGGCCTGCCGGTTCTTCGAGCCAACTGAGGGGCAGATTCTCATTGACGGCCGGGATTACCGGGACAGGAGCCAGCTCTGGCTTCACTCCAACATTGGTTACGTCCTTCAGAATCCCCATCTCTTCTCCGGCTCCGTCCGGGAAAACATCCGCTATGGCCGCCTGGACGCCACCGACGAAGAGGTGGAAGCCGCCGCCCGGGCTGTTTCCGCCGATACGGTGGTGGCCAAACTGGAAAAGGGTTGGGACAGCGACGTGGGCGAGGGCGGCGACCGGCTCTCCACCGGGGAAAAGCAGCTGATCTCCTTCGCCCGGGCGGTGCTGGCCAATCCCCGGATTTTCGTCCTGGACGAGGCCACCTCCTCCATCGACACCCAGACCGAGCAGCTGATCCAGGCCGCCATCGACCACCTCCTCCGGGACCGCACCTCCTTCCTCATTGCCCACCGCCTCTCCACCATCCGGAAAGCAGACCTCATTCTGGTGGTCCGGGACGGCAAAATCGTGGAGCAGGGCAAACACCTGGACCTCCTCAAACAGGGCGGCTACTACCACGACCTGTACAGCAAGCAGTTTGCAGAGGAAAACGCAGCGAAAGTTTGGCAGCAGTCCTGATCCTGTTCCTCCAACCTGCAACATTGGGGTTCCAGTGTCTTATTTTCACATAAATTTGAAATCTGGCTAGAAATCGGAAAAATTCTCGATTTCTAGCCAGAAATAATTTATTCCCTGTTCAGAACATGCTACGGTAGGTCAGAATCCCTTTCCAATAGACGTAGTGGCGCCTCTTTCCCGTCTATTCCTCTGGTTTCTGCCATAAAATGCCTTTATTTTGCTCCAGGAACTGCAGGAATCGCTCTGTGAGGGCCTTGATCTTCTCATAATCGGTGCGGTAGCCAGTTTTGCCCCGCACAGCTTCCAGAACCAGAAGCTTTGCGCAGAAGAGACTGTTGAGGTCACGGTGAACGGAGCCGGGATTCAAGCCCAACGCTTTGGACAGTTCCTGGATGGTCATGGTCCTGTACATCATAGCCTGGAGCATCCTGGCTCTGGCAGGATTGCCCATCAGGCGAAGAGCTTCGAACTCCTCATCGGCCATAGAACAGGGTTCTGCTCGCCGGGGTTCCGGCTCCTTTCCCACGCCAAGGTGGAAGAGAATGGTCCCGTCTTTGCTCCAGATACGTCCCAGGGCCATGTCGGAAAAGAAATACCGAAAGCGCATGGTCACAGTCTTGCAGTTGTCACAAACCACGGCGCTACGCTGGAGGAAGAATTCCTCCGGCGAATTCTCCAGAAAAAATTGGCTCCATTTCTCTTGCAGGCGCGCAGCCTGTCGCACCCAGGGCTCCAGCAGGGCAGGCAGACGGCCGATGATGGGGGTCAGAAGCTGCAGCAGCTGGTCCAGGTAGGTGTCAAAAGCGCTGAACGCCTCCAGCAGCTGCATCCGGTAGCTTTGGGGAACCGGCAGCTCCGCCATTTCCTGGGCCAGGGATGAAAAGCCACCAGCATCCTGCTCCTCCACATTCAGGGAATTATCGCTGATGCTGGTAATTCTGAGGCCCCGGCTGCGCATAGCACGCCAGTTTTGGGTCAACTCCCGGCACATCTGGGCAGCGTCAGAGGAGAAACTCTTGAGTGCCGTGTACAGCATGCAGCTACCCAGGCAAGATACCTCCTCGCCCTCAGCTCCTACTGTAACCTGTCGAAAATAAAAGTCCAGCGCTGTTTGGTGGCTCTCGATCCCTGCACAAGCCTCCCGGCGAATGCGCTGGATCGCCTCGGCGGGAATGCAGTACAATCCGGTCCCGGACAGTTTCTCCGCAGGAATATCATTGACCAAGCTGTACGCCAGCTCCGCCGCCTCCAGCAAATAACACGGTTCTCGCTCAATGACCACATCCACAGGAGTCACCCCTAATGTTTTGGATGGGTCCATTATAGCACTTTTTGCCACAAAGTGCAATCACCCCTTTCGTCAGCGATGAAACAACGGCCTGAAATTGCAGCCGGAGACCTGGGTGGGTCCCCGGCTGCCTGTGCGTCACACGGTCTTTGGATTATGCCTGGAGCAGGTCATACAGTCGCAGAGCCGTAGTTGCAAATTGGGCCCTGGTGGCGGTGCCCTTGGGATCCAGTTTGCCATTGCCCATCCCGTGGATGATGCCTGTATGTACCGCCCAGGTCATGGCGTCCTCAGCGTAGGCAGAGACTTTGGAAGCGTCGGTAAAATCCCCCAGGTCCCCTGTGGCCGTAGTGTCCACACCGGAGAACTCCGCGAAGCGGGCCAGGAAGGTCACCATCTGCTCACGGGTTGCAGTCTGGTTGGGGGCAAAGGCGGTGGCGCTCATACCCTCTGCAATGCCGTTTTCGGCCGCCCAGGTGACGGCGTCTCCATACCAGGCAGAAGCAGCCACATCGGTGAAGGGAGAGGCCGCCGTCGCCTCAGGCTCGCCTGCCATCCGGTACAAAATAGTAACCAACTGTGCCCGGGTCAGCTCCCTGTTGGGGGCAAACGTAGTATCGGTGATCCCCCGGATCCATCCGCAAGCATGGGCAAATTCCACGCTGTCACGGTACCAGGCGTCCTGGGCCACGTCTTCAAAGGGGAAGTCCATGTAATACAGATCCACCGTCACGCTTGTGGCAGCGCCGCTGTAATCAGCAGCCAAAACTGTTACATAGTTGTGGCCTTCATGCAACGGAATCTCATGGCTGAAGCTCTGGCTCACAGTATCGGCGCCACTGGCATTGCCAAAGTCATAGGCCCCTTCCACCAAACAACCATTGATATAAATCTGCGCATCGTCCAGCAGCGTTGTGACTGAGCCGCTGAGCAGGAAGCGGTCCTCATATACTCGATAGACGCCGTTTGCATCCGGATGTACATGCAGTGTCAGACCGGGGCCTTCGCCGGTATAGTAAATCTGTGCCAGATAGCTCTTGCCCTGGGCATCCCCTTTGTAGGCATAAGCATTCACAATATTCACCCCGGGTTCCAGCTGAATATCGCAATACCAAAGCAAGGAGTCCGGGTCCACCACAGCCTCCACGCCATTAATCAAAAGCTTGTCCACCTGATTAAAGAGATATCCCTCCACGCGGAATGTCCCGTCAGGCTGCAACATATCTTGGGTCACCTGCGTCAGCGAGGACACATTCTGGATCATGGGAGTCAAATTCTCTGTAAGATCCAGTCCTCCCACAGAGGCCCCATACTGGGCTGTGGACTTGGTATAGAGATAGAGGTTCGTGTCGCGATAGTAACCCACTGCATCTCTGAGCCCCAAGGAGCACTGTGCCCCTACCAGGCCCTCACCCAGTTCGGGCAGCTCTGCCAACTCCACCTCAAAATGCAGGTAACCGTCTTCATCCGGGTACATGATTGAGGATTCGCCCGTTCCGTAGTTATGGAAACGAACGTACAGTTCAGACGTGTCGCTCATCTTGGTACGGACCGAAATCTTGGTCCCCACAGGATAATCCTCATGCAGCATCAATGCCCAGCCGCTGCCAATTGCAGTGGCGGAACATCCGCCCTCCACCTGGAAAGCACCGTGGAACGGATCGTCCCGGTCCAAAACCAACTGCGCCGTACCGGAAAGCAGGGTGTCACCACTGGCATCCTGAATCAAAACCTCCACAGGTGTTACGTCCTCGGTTAGCTGAAGCTGGACGGAGAAACTCCGGCCATAGAAGGTAGCTTCTTTGCCATTGAAGGTTGCGGTGCTGCCCTCTGGCGCGTAACCATAGAAGTAAAACACGGAGTTGCGGTCCATTTTGATATACGTGGGCTGTTCCAGAGACATATTGTAGAGTCCGCAAACTGCGTCATCTTCATTTTGTGCCGGGATGGTGACACTGTTCATTGTTGTGTTGCCCGCTTTGTCCGACACCATGATATAGACGCATAGCTCATCGCGCAGATCCACACTCCAGTCTCTCATGGAGTCGGCAGGGTTGAAGGTCAGCGTATATGTGTCGGTTTGCACGTCATACTCCCAACGGGTTCTGGTTCGGGTCCAAACATTGTCATAGCCATTTACATTGACGGCTACCACATTATGAAGGCCATGGAGATCCTTGGCGCAGAAGCTGACTGTCAGGGTGCCATCATCATTTCGCTGTGCGTTCATGCTTTCAAATTTGGGTCCTGTTAGATCAATGGCCAGAGGAAGCTCTATGCTTTGCCAGTCCCCATTTTCCCGAACCCTGGACTGAACGCGGACGACATATTCGCCCTCCGGCATGGGAACAGATTCCCCGGTGGTCTGGTCATAGGTGGTGCCATCCCAGCCAACGGGCTCCCCGTTGGCGGTCAGAGCTATGCCGTGGGTATAAAGATCCGGAGCCAGCAGCTTCCGCATCATAGAGACCGTGCCGGATTCGAAGAGGACTGCCCCATCGGAGTCCGTCACCTGGAATCTCACGTCATGGGCATTGCGCAGCATGCCAAGCCAGGGAATTGCCACGTCGTAATGACCGTCGCCATTTGGAGAGATGGCGATGTTCTCATACTGGATGTATCCCCGGCTATTGGGGGTTTCGGTATACTCCTCGCCCAGCATCGCAGCCTCGGCGTTATGGATAGAAACCAATCCCGTACCATAAGCGCTGTACCCGGCATACCACTCATACGATTCGATCACCTTGTTCTCATCCCATTCCGGCAAATCCACAATGGGCTCGGCATCCCAATCCCCCATAAATCCCAGGAAGGGAACGCTGAGCTGGGGCGCCTTTGTAGATTGCAGCAGCACATAGCCCTCTACAAAATGCCCCTCTTTGCTTTCCGGAATGATTAATGTAAAGGTAACCTCTGCCGTCCCACCGGCAGGAACTACCACCGTGGCAGGATCAAATGTTACCTTTGCCCCATCCAGAGGCGCATCGTAATAGTCCTTCGAGACAGGGTCTGTGTAATCCGTGTATACATCGGTGGCTGAGAGGGAGTAGGTGACTGACTTTGTGCCATAGTTTGTAAGGTGCAGGGTCCCTGTGGTCGTTTTGTTCAGCTCGTCTTGCAGCTCAATTGCAGCCTTACCATTGTACGTTACGGTCACAGTATTTTCCAAAGCTGCAGGGGCATTCACCAGCCCGGCGCCCTGCTGCCGCACGGAATACAGGGAGTCGTGCAGCTCATCCACAACCGGGTTCGCCGTATTCATTAAAATATGGCGAATCCACTCGGCCTCATTTTCCACCTGGAATCCAGACTCATGGATGCGCTGCTTCACCAGGGCCGCCACACCGGCCACAAAAGGAGATGACATGGAGGTACCAGACATCACCGTATAAACCTTCTCCCCGGCAGCCAGGGAGAAAATCATACCGCCGGGTCCTGCAATCTCCGGTTTGATTTCCAGAGAGGGCGTGGGCCCCCAAGCCGAAAATGCGGATGCCGTCACGTCCGCATCTGCGGAGCGGAAGAAAAATCCATCAAAGCCCGTTACACGCTGCGCCACCGTTCCGGAGCCTGCCAAGCTCAGGAGGTATTCTCCATCGGAGCGGCCAACAATCGCAGAAGGGATGTGGTAAGAGTCAGAAGTCTGATAGCGAAGCTCCAAAGGCAGGTCGTCGCTACCGGTATAGTAGACAATGACAGCGGCACAGCCTGACAGCTCCCCATAATAAATGGGGTTGAAAGGAGCATAGTCCCCATCGCTGTAAGAAACCAGGACAACTTTGCCCACCACGTCCGGATTGGGAACATAGGTGTAGTTCCAATCGTCATCCACCACATATTCGCCGAAAATGGTGTAGTCGCCATTGCCTGCATCAAAGAATTCTGCATCTGTAATATCCAGATCCTCATAGGTCAGCATCATACAGGCAAAGGTGCGGCTTGTATCCTCCACAACCGTATCAAAGGAGTAGGCCAAATAGCCGTTTCCCTCTACAGAAGCGATGCTGACGCCGCCACGAGCGGTGGAAGGGTCCGATACTGTGGCAGTATCTATGAGGCCCCAGTCGTTTCTGCTGACACCATCGTCCTCATAGATATCCGTTGACATGCCCGCATTCCCTGCGGAAATGGCAACAAACACCCCCTGCTCATTGGCTCTGTTGACCGCACGGTTGATATAGCGGTCATCCTCATAGAAGCCACAGTCCTGGCCCAGGGACATATTGATGATATCCGCGCCAAGCTTCACGGAGTCTTCAATTGCGCAAATAATATCGTCCGAGAACCCTCCGTTACCAGTTTCTGCATCATAAACCTGCATAGCCAGAACCTGTGCATCCGGAGCGACACCGGAAATATAACGCTCCTCTTCCGAGCCATTGGCCGCTGCAATCCCCGCTACATGATAGCCGTGGATATTTGCCGAGTTCAAAATTTCATTGCGCTCAGACACATAGCTATAGCCAAAGGGTACTTTGTCAGAAAACCACTGTCCATGGCCCAAATCCTGAATTTTCTCTTCCATCTCCGACTGGGTGTACTTCAATGTATCTGGATTTTGGTACATATCATGGTGCAGATAGTTAACGCCGGTATCAATGATGGATATCACGGTTTCCTTGCCGGTGTATCCCGTGTCGCCCATTTGCCAGGCCTCATAGACCTGAGACATTTCCTTGGCAGAGAACATGTCCACCTGGTACTGCGTGGCTTCCGTCACAGACAGGACGCCGGGCAGCTTCTCCAGGGTTTCCAGATCGCCCCGGCGAATGTCGTAGGAAACCATGTTCACCAGGTAGCCGGTGCGATGGACAGGCTCCAGACCCAGCTGGCGCTTGGCTGCCTGAATGGTGGACTCCTGCCCCTTCAGGGCTGTAACTTCAGCAGCCTGCATGTTGGCGGCGCCTTGCGTGGAGGCAATCTCCAGAGCAGGCGCAGACCGGGTCTCGACCAGAACCCGAATGATTTCATCCGGGTCTGGAGCCTCCGGCGCTTCATAGTCTTCTGCGTAGATACGGTCGTCGGCGGAGAAGAGTTCCTGGCGCATTTGCTCTTCCAAAGCAGCCAGATCCTCCGTGCGGTCAGTGCCCACGGCAAAAGCCGATACAGGCAGCAGAGTCAGCACCATAGCCAGCGCCAACAGGATGGATCGAATTTTCCGCATGTTTACTTCCTCCTTGTTTTTTAGTGCATCACCAGTATATCAGAAATTTTGCGTTTTTGCAACACCGTTTTCTATTTTCTTCTTTTTTGCGTTTTTGCAATTTTCTGGATATGCCAAAACAAGGAAAAGCAGGAGCTTCCCAAGGCTTACCCTTGCAGAAGCTCCTGTTTGTTCTCCAATTTTTCCAGCCCCTCCGCCTCTATGCGCACATCATAAAACATCCGCACCCACGGAAGCTCTCCCTCCACGGCTTCTGTCAGCGACAACAAGCGGTGTTTTCCGTGCGGCGGTTCAGCAGTGCAAACACGCGCACCAGAGGGCGGGGCTTTGAAGGCTCCCATGCCCTGATTCTCAAACTCCCGGAAATTCCGGTAAAAATTCCTTTAGAAAACTCTCTCTGATTCATAGCAATGTATGTGACTCCACCGTTTCACACGCATTTCTCCTTACAGTTCCGCTGGAAACAGCTTTTCCATGGCAACCCGCGCCGCCTCCTGCTCCGCCCGTTTTTTGCTGCTGCCAGTCCCCTGCCCCACCACGGAGCCGTTGAGGCGGACCTCCACCTGGAACTGCTTGGCATGATCCGGGCCGGACTGGCCGGTGAGCTCGTATTGGATGACCTGGTCCTTTTTCTGCTGGACCAGCTCCTGGAGCTGGGTCTTATAGTCCACATTCCGAGGATGCTCCGCCGGGATGTCCGTCAGGATAAACCGGTGAACCAAACTGGAGGCGGCAGAAAACCCCCCGTCCAGATAGGCAGCCGCCAGCACGGACTCCACCGCATCGGCCAGGATGCTCTCCCGGGTGCGGCCGCCCCCCTGCTCCTCCCCGTGGCCCAGGAGGAGATAGGACCCCAGATGAAGCTGCCCCGCCACCTTGGCCAGGTTGGTCTCACACACCAGATCTGCTCGAATCCGGCTGAGCTCCCCCTCCGGCCGGTTGGGGAAAGTGCAGTAGAGATGCTCCGCCGTAATCATGCCCAGGATGGAATCCCCCAGAAACTCCAGCCGCTCGTTGCTGGCCAGGCTGTCCCGCCAGCGCTCGTTGGCATAGGAGCTGTGGGTCAGGGCATTTTGCAAAAGGGTAATATTACGAAAATGATAGCCCAAGGCTTGTTCCAAATCCCGAATCACGACTCCATCATCTCCTTCAAACCTGCCAGGCGCTGGAGCGACTGCTCCAGCTCCGTGGTCATATCCTGCCTCGCAGCCTCCATGGCCTGGCGGATGGCGCTGCGGAAGGCCCGGGGGTCAGAAGAGCCGTGGGCCTTAATCACCGGCTTGCGAATGCCCAGAAGCGCTGTGCCGCCCACCTCTCGGTAGTCCAGCATGGCCATCATCTCGTCAATGCCGGATTTACAGCACAGGGCCCCCAGCTTTGTAAGCAGGTTCTTTTGGAACATCCGCTTCATCATGGAGCCCATGAACATGGCAGTGCCCTCAATGGATTTTAGAAGGACATTCCCGGCGTAGCCGTCACAGACGATCACGTCCACCTGGCCCAGTGGCACCTCCCGGGCCTCCGTGTTGCCCACGAAATGCAAGATACCTGCCTGGCCAGCCTGGGTCAGGAGGGCATAGGCCTCCCTTTGCAGCTGGGGGCCCTTGGTCTCCTCCGTCCCGTTGTTCAGAAGGCCCACCCGGGGCTGTGCAATGCCCATGGCCTTCCGGGCATAGAGGGAGCCCACAACGCCAAACTGGAGGAGGAATTCCGGCGTACACTCCACATTGGCGCCGCAGTCGATGATGAGGGTCTTGCCCCCCGCTTTGTTGGGCATCACCGGGCCAAAGGCCGCCCGGCGAACCCCCTTCACCCGCTTGATCAAAAGGGTGGCCCCTGTGAGGAGGGCCCCAGTGCTTCCCGCCGAAACAAAGGCGTCTGCATCGCCATCGGCCAGCATCTTGAGACCTACGATCATGGAGGAATTCTTCCGCTTGTGGACCACGGCAGCGGGGTCATCGTGCATGTCCACCACATCGTCTGCATGGGCGATCTCCAGTCCCTTGGGCAGGTCCTGAATCTGGTGCTTGCGCATGACCCCCAAAATCTCCTCCCCCCGGCCCACCAAAGTGATTTCCGTTCCGAAATCCCGGTGGGCTTCCAACGCACCCAGAACCGCAGCCTCCGGGGCCAGGTCGCCGCCCATCGCGTCGAGAATGATTTTCATGGAGACACCTCTTTTCTTTATATTCCGTTCTGAACCATGCGGTCCAGGACCTCCAGGGCCCGTTGGGCAATGGCCAGATTTTTCTGTGCTTTCCCCTTCACCCGGCGGTCCAGGGGAGAAATGATGCCGAAATTTACATTCATAGGCTGAAAATCCGAGACGGATTCATCGCTCACATACAGCGCCAAGGCGCCGATGGCCGTCTCTCGGGGGAACTCCGGGGGCTGTTTCCCCTGGAGTCTGGCGGCCATGGCAATGGCCGCCAGACAGCCCGAGGCCGTAGATTCTACATATCCCTCCACCCCGGTCATCTGTCCGGCAAATGCCACCAGAGGGTCCCGCCGGTCTGCGTAAAACCGGTCCAGGAGCCTGGGAGAATCCAGGAACGTGTTCCGATGCATTACCCCATACCGGACGAACTCCCCATTGGCCAAAGCCGGAATCATGGAAAAAACCCGCTTCTGCTCCAGGAAACGCAGGTGCGTCTGGAAGCCCACCAGGTTGTACACCGTCCCAGCGGCGTTGTCCCGGCGCAGCTGCACCACGGCGTAGGGCTCCCGGCCGGTCTTGGGGTCCTTCAGTCCCACAGGCTTCAAAGGGCCATACCGCAGGGTGTCGTACCCCCGGCGGGCCATCACCTCCACCGGCATACACCCCTCAAACACATTCCGGTCCTCAAAGCCGTGGACCTCCGCCTCCTGGGCCTCCGTCAGGGCCTTCCAGAATTGGTCATACTGCTCCCGGTCCAGGGCACAATTGATGTAATCCGCGCTTCCCCGGTCGTAGCGGGAGGCAAACCAGGCTTTCTCCATATCAATGGACCCAAAGGTCACGAGAGGAGCCGCAGCGTCGAAGAAATGCAGGTATTCCTGCTGTCCAAAATACTGGGCAATGCCCGCAGACAGGGCATCTGAGGTGAGGGGCCCCGTGGCCACAATCACCGGTCCCTGGGGAACCTGGGTCACCTCAGTGGCCTCCACCGTAATCCGGGGATGGCTCCGGATGCGCTCCGTCACCAGCTGGGAAAAACCATGGCGGTCCACCGCCAGGCAGCCGCCGGCCTCCACCCGGGTTGCATCCGCACAGGAGAGAATCAGGCTGTCCAAATGACGGAGCTCCTCCTTCAGAAGGCCTACGGCATTCTCCAGCCGGTCGCCCCGCAGGGAATTGGAGCAAACCAGCTCGGCAAAGTCCCCGCTGTGGTGGGCAGGCGTCATTTTCTCCGGCTTCATTTCCATGAGGCGAACGGGAATGTCCCGTTTGGCCAGCTGCCAGGCCGCCTCGCAGCCTGCCAAGCCCGCGCCAATCACCTTTACCTCTGTCATCACTGGGCCTCCCCGGACTTTTTCTTTGTTTTGGCTGCTGTGGTCTTTTTGGCGGCCGTTTTCTTAGCCGTCCCCTTCTTGGGGGCCTCCTCCGGCGTTTCCTCCTGGGCCGGTCCCTCTGCCTGGGCTGCCGGTTCCTCCGTCTGCTCCCCTTCCTTCGCCTTCTTCCGGTAACCACGCTGGTCCTCCGGAAGGAAGTTGGGGCAGGCTTCATTCACACAGAAGGGCTTCATCCGGCCCCGTCCGGACTTCTTGAACATGGTGTGGCCGCAGGAGGGGCAGTCAAACTCTGTGGGCACGTCCCAGGTCATAAAGCCACACTCAGCCCCCTTCTCGCAGGCGTAATAGGCGTAGCCCTTCTTAGACTTCCGCTTCAGCATGCCGCTGCCGCATTTCGGGCACCGGCCTGGCATACGTTCCACAATGGGCTTGGTGTTTTTGCACTCCGGATACCCGGGGCAGGCCATAAAGCGGCCAAAACGGCCCATCTTGATGACCATCTTTCGACCGCACAGCTCGCAAACCTCATCGGTTTCCTCATCGGGCACCTTCAGTCTCGTGTCCTTCAGGGCCTCCTCCGCGTTCTCCATCTCCTGATGGAAACCCTGGTAGAAGTCCCGTAGAACCTCCTGCCACTGCCGCTTGCCCTCCTCCACCTCGTCCAGGCGGTGCTCCATGTTGGCGGTAAACTCTACGTCAATGATGTCGTTGAATCGATCCATCATGAGGCCGTTGACCACCTCGCCCAGGGGCGTGGGGGCCAGGCGCTTGTCCTTCTTAATGACGTAGTCCCGGTCTTGAATGGTGGATATGATGGAGGCGTAGGTAGAGGGCCGGCCTACTCCCTTTTCCTCCATGGCTTTGACCAGCATGGCTTCGGTGTACCGGGCGGGGGGCTGGGTGAAGTGCTGCTGCTTGTCCAGGCTCCGGATGGAGGCTTGGTCCCCCTCCTGGAGATCCGGCAAGGGCGAACCCACCGCCTCAGTCTCCTCGTCCTTCCCCTCCTCGTACACGGCGATGAAGCCGGGGAACCGAAGGCTTTGGTGGGAGGATTTGAACCGATGACCGCCGCACTCGGTATCGATGGACACCGTATCATATATGGCATTTGCCATTTGTGTGGCCAAAAAACGGCTCCAGATCAGTTTGTACAACCGGTACTGATCCTTGCTCAGGGAGGACTGAATTTGCTCCGGGTCCAGCTCCACATGGGTGGGACGTATGGCCTCGTGGGCGTCCTGCGCCCCCGCTTTGGTTTTAAACTGGTGGGGCTTGCCATAATAGTAGGACTCGCCATACCGCTGACAGATGAACACCCTCGCTGCCTCCACCGCCTCCTCAGACAGGCGCAGGGAGTCGGTACGCATGTAAGTGATGAGGCCCAATGTGCCCTCCCCGGCCACATCCACCCCCTCATAGAGCTGCTGGGCAATGGCCATGGTCCGCTTGGGGGTCATATTCAGCTTCCGGGAGGCCTCCTGTTGGAGGGTGGAGGTGGTGAAGGGGGGCGCTGCGTTCCGCTTTTTCTCCGCCTTCTTCACTCCAGTCACGGTAAAGAGCTTGCCGGTGATGTGGCCGATGATCTCGTCCACCTCAGCCTCGTTGGCCAGCTCCCGCTTTTTCTCCTCCCCGTGGTACCTCGCCACAAAGGAGCCAGGCTTCCCCAGCCGGTCCAGGGTCACATCCAGGGACCAGTACTCCCTGGGGACAAAAGCCCGGATCTCGTTCTCCCGGTCCACCACCAGCCGGGTGGCCACCGACTGCACCCGTCCGGCGGAAAGGCCCCGGCGGACCTTTTTCCACAGCAGGGGACTCAGCTGGTAGCCCACAATCCGGTCCAGGATGCGCCGGGCCTGTTGGGCGTCCACCAGGTCATAGTCAATATTCCGGGGATGGGCAATGGCGCTGGTCACCACATTCTGGGTAATCTCATTGAAGGTCACCCGGCGAACCTTAGGGTCCGGCAGTGCCAGGAGCTCTTTCAGATGCCAGGAAATGGCCTCCCCCTCCCGGTCCGGGTCCGTTGCCAGATAGACCAGGTCGGAGTGGTCCGCGCTTTTTTGCAGGTCGTGAATGATCTCTTCCTTCCCGGGTACGGGGCGGTAATCCGGCTGAAAATCATGCTCCAGATCCACGCCCATTTTGCTTTTGGGCAGGTCCCGCAGGTGGCCCATACATGCCTTCACCGTATAATCGGGGCCCAAATATTTTCCAATTGTCTTCGCCTTCGAGGGCGATTCCACAATCACTAAATTCGTCGCAGGTTCTTTTGCCATGCAAACCTCCATGCTACCCTTCTCTGGCATTGTTTCGGACCAGAGAGTAAAATTTGCCGGGGTGCCGCACAGCCAGTCCCTTCACCTCCAGCAGTGTCAGGGAGGCCAAAACCCGGGCCGCCGGCAAGCCAGAGCCAGCAATCACATCGTCCACGTGCCGCAGGTCATCCGACAGCTGGGATGTCACGGTTCGCTCATCGTCAGACAGAGTTGATATCAGCTCCTCTGATTCACTATACGGTTTTCCGCCGCAGTTGTCAATCTTTTTTTCTGAATTTCCTGAAACCGGCGGGCTAGGCTGCTCAAAGTGCCAGGGCGGCTCCCGCAGTTCCGCCAACTCCCTGGGGTAGGAGGAAAGGGCCGTTTGGCCGGTCCAGGGATGTACTTTGTCCGGAAACAGGGCCTGGTATTCCTCCATCACGTCCCAGCCGTGCTGGACCACAATGGCGCCTTCCCGCAGCAGACCGTTGCTGCCGGCGCTGCACGCCGCATCCACATTGCCCGGAACGGCAAACACATCCCGCCCCTGATCCAGGGCCAGCTGGGCGGTAATGAGGGCGCCGCTTCTGGCGGGAGCTTCCACCACCACCACACCGCAGGTCAGGCCGCTGATGATCCGGTTTCGCCGGGGAAAATTCCGCCCAATGGGCGGCGTGCCCGGTGGGAATTCCGACAGCAGACACCCCCGCCATGCCACGTCCCGGTACAGGTCCCGGTTGGACCGGGGATACACCACATCCAGTCCGTTGCCCAGCACACCCACCACAGGTTGCTCGGCCAGGAGCGCACCCTTCATGGCCAGAGTGTCCACACCCCCCGCCATACCAGACACCACCAGGCCGCCGCATTTGGCAATCTGATACCCCATCCTGCGGGCAGTGAGGCAGCCGTAAGCCGAGGCGCGGCGGGTCCCCACCACAGCCACCGCCGGCTCTGCGTCAAAGTCCGGCAGAGTCCCCTGATAATATAATGTGAGGGGCGGGTCCGGAATATGCTTCAGGCGGTTGGGATACGCCGCATCCTGATAGGTGAGGACGTGAATTCCCTTAGCCGCGCAGTCCCCCAGAATCCCGTTGGCTTCCCCAAGGGATTTGTCGCACAGGGCCTCCAGATGCCTGGAATCCGCCCCTTCTACAAGGGCGTAATCCTCCCTCCCGGCATAAAACAGCGCCTCTATATTGGGAAAGGCGCGCAGCAACATCAATGCGCTCCGCACGCCGATTCCTGGCCGCGTAGCCAGCCAGATCCAATGTGCCAACATATCCATCCCGCCCGTTTTTGTGTTTATTCTCGCCAGCCGGGCCTGCCCGTCTGCATCTGCCACATGACAATGGCCGCCGCCACCGCCGCATTGAGAGACTCGCAGCGGGGATTCATGGGAATGATCCACTCCGCGTCCCCCTGCTCCAGAAACAGCTTGCTCACCCCCTGGCCCTCACTGCCGATGACCACGGCGTACTGGCAAATGGCTTCCTGGCGGATATCCCTGGCCCTTGGAGACAAAGCGGTCACAGCCAGGGGAATTCCCTGAGTCCGGCAGAGGGCAAGGATCTCCTCCTCTGTTCCCTGCACCGGCTGGGTGCGAAATACCGCACCCATAGAGGCCCGAACGGTTTTCCAGCTATAGGGGTCTGCACAACCCGGGGTGAGAACCACAGGCACCTCCAAAGCGTCTGCGGTCCGCAAAATGGTGCCTAGGTTCCCCGGGTCCTGAATGCCGTCCAAAATCAGGCAACCGGGAGTCAGGGCCAGGGGAGCAGGCGGCTGCAGGCGGCAGAGAAACAAGGCCCCCTGAGGCGTCTTCATGGGAGAAAGCGACTCCATCACGTCCGCTGGCACCTGATATACTGCTGTGTCAGGCGGCAGCTCTGGCACCGGCAGGGTGTCGGTCAGAATCACTGTCTCCAGGCCGCCGTACCAGTGGGCGGCCTCCTCCAGAAGCTTCGTCCCGTCTCCCACAAAAAGCCCTTCCTCCTGCCGGGCGCGGCGGGAGGCGAGAAGCCGGCGGATCTGCTGCAGCAGCGGATTCCGTCGGCTGGTAATACGCTCCGGCCTCATTTCCGCTGCACCGCAGAGAGGGCCTTGTAATCCCCCAGGGCCACAACCGTGTCCTCCGGTTCGAACACATACTCCGCCCCGGGAGACACCTGAATCCGGTCTCCCCGCCGGATCGCCAAAATGTTGACCCCCACTCTGGCCCGCACATTGAGCTGGCGCAGAGACTTACCGTTCCAAGCGGCCGGGGCTTCAAACTCAGAAATGCCGTAATCAGCAGACAGCTCAATGTACTCCAGCACATTGGAGGTGGCCAGGCTCTGGGCCAGCTTGTTGGCAAACTCCCGCTCCGGCACCACCACCCGGTCCGCGCCAATCTTCTCCAGCACCTTCCGGTGGTTCTCATCATGGGCCTTGCAAACCACCAAGGGAATGCCCATCTCTTTGAAATTCAGAGTCGCCAGGACGCTAGCCGACAGGTCCTTTCCAATGGCCACAATGGCGCAATCATAATTCCGAATGCCCAAAGCCCGGAGCACATCCGAGTCCTGGGCATCTGCCACCACCGCTTGGGTCACAAAGTTGGAAATCTGCTGGACATATTCCGGGTTCTTATCCAAGGCAAGCACCTCGTTCCCCAGCTCACACAGGCGGCAGGCAATGCTCTGTCCGAACCGGCCCAGGCCAACCACAACATAGGTTTTCATAGCATGACGCTCCTATCCAATCAGCAATTTTGTCTCGGCATAGCGGAAGCGCTCCACCGCCCGATCCCCCATGAGGAAGCCCAGGCTGATGGTGAGGATTCCCACCCGGCCAAAATACATAAACGCGATGATAATCAACTTAGAGGGAAGATGCAGCAGCGGCGTCACATTGGCTGTAAGGCCTACCGTGGCTAAGGCGGACGCCGTCTCATACAGGGAATTCAGGAAGGAGAGCCCACTGTCAGCCACAAGGACAACGGCCCCCGTAAAGCACAAAATCAGCATGATCACCGTAATGGACATGGCGTCTCGCACCTGCCGGTCGGAAATAGACCGCTTAAACACCCGGACATGGCTCTGGCCCCTGGCGCTGGCCACGGAGGCCAGCAACAGCACCGCCACCGTCACCGTCTTGAGACCGCCGGCTGTGGAGCCGCTGGAGCCGCCAATCAGCATCAGCACAATGGACACCGCCCGGGTGGACTCCCTCATAGCGCCCTGGTCTATGGCGGCAAACCCCGCCGTCCGGGTAGTTACAGACTGGAAGGCCCCGGCCAGTAGCTTTTGGGGTACCGTCATAGGCCCCAGAGTGGCCGGATTGTTCCACTCCATGGCGCAAATCAACCCGGCGCCAATCAAAATCAAAAGACCTGAGCAGGTCAAGACCAGCCTGGAATACACCGACAGGCGGCGTAGGCTACGGGTACGCACCGCCCGGAGCAGATCCTCCCAAACAAAAAAACCCAGGCCGCCCACCACAATGAGCGCCATAATGGTCAGGCAGACGACTGGATCCTTCTGAAACAGCATCAGACTGCTGCCCGGCTTCAGAACGCCTAAAATGTCAAAGCCCGCGTTACAGAAAGCCGAAACCGAGTGAAACACCCCCCACTTCAGGGCATTCCAAGGGCCATAGGAGGGTAAAAAACGGAAAAACAGGACGAGGGCTCCCAAACTCTCCAGGGAGAAGGTGCCCACCAGAACATGCTTCTGTAGCCGGACCACACCCTCCATATCGTTGAGGCTCATAGCCTGAGCCAGAAGCATCCGCTGCTTCAGGCCCAGCTTTTTGTGGAGCGAAAAGGCAAAAATGGAGGCAATGGACATAAAACCCAAGCCCCCAATCTGAATCAGAGACAAAATGACCACCTGCCCAAAGCCGCTCCACTGGACAAAGGTATCCACAAGAATGAGGCCCGTCACGCAAGTGGCAGAGGTGGCAGTAAAGAGGGCCGTGAGAAAACCGCAAGATTCCCCATTGCGGGAGGCCACGGGCAGGGTTAGCAAAAGCGCGCCTGTCAGAATGATGGCGGCAAAGGCCAATGCAATGATGCGGGTGGTGGAGAGCCGGTTGGAGCTCACCGACAAGCGGAGCCGCAAAAGATGGCGGACATATGACATGAAATTTCCTCCAAAATACCCACAGGCGGCAGACATTCCCTGGCACATCCGTCTGTTTGGACCTGAATTGGGCGGACAGGCAAGGAGCTTATCCGCTCCCCCCCCCCAGTCACCAGTCGCCATTTCTTTTTGTCCAATACAGCCTAAAAGAACCTGGCAACTCTGCATCATCTTACCATATGGATACCGAAATTGCAAGTCCCGATCCCAGTACGGTCAGGGCAACAGCCTTTCCGTTCTCCTGCCCACAAATCCCGCGCGTAGGGACCCGCTTTTTCCCACTGGCACAGTGGGAAAAGCAAACAAAATTCCCTGCCATTTGGACATACAACAGGCCGTTGCCCTGTATATTCAGGTGAATGTGTTTCTGCAAGTATTTTGTTCAAGCCCTTGTCGTGCCAATTATTTTATGCTATAATATTATTAAAGTAATATTCAAATTCACCCGCCGCTTACGCAGGACGTATAAAGCAAATGTGCTATTGCTGACCCGCCTTGAGGAGAATCCTATGGACGTTCATCCCTATGCATTTCGCCTGTTTTTGCCATTGCAGCGCATACATAAGTGTGGTTCCCAAATCATCCCTTTTCAGTTCCAAAGGCACTTCCAGTTCCGCGCAAAGTACTCCACCCCGGAATACAGGGTTGTGGCCACCACCACCCAGATGACGGCCCAACGCAAAGGTTGGATGTGGGGGAATGCCATCAGGAGGCACAAGCCCACCATGGTGCTGGCGGTTTTCACCTTGCCGGACCAACCGGCTGCAATGACCGTTCCCTTCCCTGCCGCCACCAAGCGCAGGCCTGTCACGGCAAACTCCCGGGCAAGGACCGCCATAAGCGCCCAGGCAGGCCAAAGGCCCCATTCGCAAAACATAGCCATTGCCGCAATCACCAGAAGCTTGTCCGCCAGGGGGTCCAGGAATTTGCCAAAGTCACTAACCTGATTGCAGTGGCGGGCAATGTAGCCGTCCACAAAGTCCGTCACACTGGCCAGGATGAATACCCCCAGAGCTCCCCACATCCAAGGGCCAGCCACGCCGCCGCTGACGTACATCAGAACCATATACACGGGAATCAGAAAAATCCGGGTCAGGGTCACCTTACTTGCTGCAGTCATGCCATTCCCTCCTGCCCCACCAGCTCCCCATCCTGGACGCCGGTGATCCGAACCTGGCAGAAGGAGCCGGTCTTCACGGGGCTGCTGGCAGTGAACCAGACCTTCCCGTCAATGTCCGGGGAATCTGCGTAGGTTCTTCCGTAGTACCGGCCCTCCTCCGGGTCGTATCCGTCGCAAAGGACCTCCAGGGTCTTTCCCAAAAGGGATTCGTTGTACTGATCCATAATCCGGGACTGGAGTTCCTCGATGATTTCCGCCCGGGCCTGGGCCGTCTCGGCGTCCGGGTGCTCCATGGCTGCCGCCGGGGTCCCCTCCTCCGGGGAAAAGGGGAAGGCCCCTACCCGTTCCAGCTTCGCCCGTTTCAGGAACTGGCACAACTGGGCAAATTCCTCTTCTCCCTCGCCGGGAAGGCCGGTGATGAGGCTGGTCCGCAGCACCAGCCCGGGAATCCGCTCCCGCAGCTTCTGGAACAGGGCCTCCACATAGGCCCCATCCCCCCGCCGGTTCATCCGGCGCAGGATGCCATCGTGGATGTGCTGAATGGGAATGTCCAGATATTTCACAATCTTTGGCTCCTCCGCCAAGACCTCCATCAGCTCCTCGTCAATTTCATCGGGGTACAGATAGTGAACCCGCACCCAGTGAATGCCATCGATCCGGCACAGCTGACGCAGAAGCTCCGCTAAAAGCCGCTTGTGCCCCGGCAGGTCAGTGCCGTACCGGCTGGTGTCCTGGGCCACCACAATGAGCTCCTTCACTCCATCCGCAGCCAGATTTCTGGCCTCATAGAGCACGTCGTCCATCTGGCGGCTCCGATACCGGCCCCTGAGGGAGGGGATGACACAGTAAGCGCAGTGATTGTCACACCCTTCTGCAATTTTCAGGTACGCATAGTGCTGGGGGGTGGTGAGCACCCGCCCGGTCTCCACCTCCGGCTGGTGAATATCCCCAAAGGAGGCCACTGGCTTCCCCTCCAAAAGTGCCTCCACAGCAGGGACCACGTCCCCATAGCTGCCTGTGCCCAAAAGGCCGTCCACCTCCGGCATCTCCTCCAAAATTTCCTTCTGATATCGCTGAGACAGGCACCCTGTCACCAGAATTTTCCCCACCACGCCGGCCTCCTTCAGCTGGCCCATGGCGATGATGTGGTCGATGGCTTCCGACTTGGCCGAGTCGATGAAGCCGCAGGTATTGATGAGCACCACATCGGCCCCGGTTACATCCGGCAGGATCTCATGCCCTGCCTCCTGGAGCCGGTACATCATTTGCTCACAGTTCACCTGGTTTTTGGCACAGCCAAGGGAGATGACGCCAATCTTTGCCATACTCATTCCTCCGGTTCTCCGTCCACAGATTCCCCCCGCTGGGCCAGGCACCGGCGAATGTCCTGCCAGGCAAAGCCCCGGCGTAAAAGGGCATCTATGGTCTTTTGCAATTCCTTGCGGTCCGGCTCCGGGCTGAGCCGCCGGTCCAGGAAGGCGGCGATCGCCTCATCCGGCTCCGGCAGGTCCTCCAGAACCTGGTCCCACAGCGTTTTGGGAATCTGTTTTTCATAAAGCATTTGCCGCAGGCGGCCCGGCCCATAGCCACGGGCGAGGCCACGACGGACCAGCTGCCGGGCAGTGTCCAAATCATCCACCAGCTGCAGCTCCTCCATCCATGCTACGGCAGCCTGGGCGTCGGCCTCCGTCTCCCCCTTGCGCCGCAGACGGCGCTCCAGATCCCGGGCTGACACGGCAGAGGCGGAGACAATCCGCACCGCCCGCATTTTGGCAGAGACCGCTCCCGCCGCCTGGCGAAGGGCCTCCAGCTCCTCCGCCTCCAGCTCCCGGCCGGCATACAGGTGGAACTCCGCCACCGTCTGGGGATACAGCCGGAGGACACAGCCATCGGAGAGCTTCAGGTAATACTGCCCCGCCCGGTCTGCCTTCTGAGAGACGGACTCAATCTTCATCGCTAAAATCGTCAGCCGAGACGCTCACCGGCTTGTCCGCCGCCTTGGCCGGGGTCTTGGACTTGCCGTTCTGGAGCTTGTAGAGATTCTCCCGAATCTGTTCCTCCAGCTGATCCATCAGCTCCGGCCGGTCCATGATATACTGCTTGGCGTTGTCCCGGCCCTGGCCGATCCGCTCGTCGCCGATGGAGAACCAGCTGCCGCTTTTCTGCACCAACTCCAGCTGCACCGCCATATCCAGGATTTCCCCGCTCTTGGAAATGCCCTCGCCATACATGATGTCGAATACTGCCTCCCGGAACGGGGGGGCCACTTTGTTCTTCACCACCCGGACCCGGGTCCGGTTGCCAATGACATCGGAGCCGTTCTTAATGGACTCCACCCGGCGCACGTCCAGCCGCACTGAGGCGTAAAACTTCAGGGCGTTGCCGCCGGTGGTGGTCTCGGGGTTGCCGTACATGACGCCAATCTTCATCCGCAGCTGATTGATGAAGATCACCACGCAGTTGGTCTTGGCGATGGAGCCGGCCAGCTTCCGCAGCGCCTGGGACATGAGCCGGGCCTGGAGACCCACAAAGCTGTCGCCCATTTCCCCCTCAATTTCTGCCCGGGGGGTGAGGGCCGCCACCGAGTCCACCACCACAGCATCTACAGCGCCGGAGCGCACCAGGGCGTCGGCAATCTCCAGAGCCTGCTCGCCGGTGTCCGGCTGAGAGACCAGCATGGAATCGATGTCCACCCCCAAAGCGGCGGCATACTCTGGGTCCAGGGCGTGCTCCGCATCCACAAAGGCCACTTCCCCGCCCCGCTTTTGGGCCTCGGCCAGGATGTGCAGAGCCAAAGTGGTCTTGCCGGAGGACTCGGGGCCATAAACCTCAATGATCCGGCCACGGGGCACGCCGCCGATGCCCAGGGCGGCATCCAGGGCCAAAGATCCGGTGGGAATGGCGTCTACCACCATCTCCGGCCGGTCCCCCAGGCGCATCACCGCACCCTTTCCATAGGTCTTTTCAATCTGGGCCAGGGCGGTGTCCAGTGCCTTTTTCTTGTCGCTGGCTGGCGCCGGCGCTTCATACGCAGCTTTCTTCGTTGCCATGGTGCTCTTCCTCTCTCCGTTTCCGGGCCAAAACCGCCCGTTCTATTTCGTTGAAATCCTTTTTACGTTCCACAATTTCATAACCGTTCCGCTCCAAAATGGCGCAGACCGCGTCTCCCTGCCCCATGCCGAACTCCAAGCAGAGCCAGCCGCCGGGCTTCAGGGCCCGTCCATAGCGGGAGGCAATGGACCGGTAAAAGTCCAGGCCGTCCGGCCCCCCGTCCAGGGCCAGGATAGGTTCAAAATCCCGGACACTGGGCTGCAAGGCCGCCAGGTCCCCGGAACGGACATAGGGTGGGTTGGACACAATGAGGTCAAAGGTCCCCAGGAAAGCCGAGGGGTCCTGCCGGGCATCGGCCTGAATGCAGCTGACCCGGCCGGTGAGCTTCATAGCAGCGGCGTTTTTCTTGGCCACCACCAAGGCCTCCCGGGAGACATCCGCCAGGGTGACCCTGGCATCCTTCACCTTCCTGGCAATGGCCAGGCCGATGCAACCGGAGCCGGTGCACAGGTCCAGAATCCGTGGGTCCTGCTCCAAAAACAGGGCCTTCTTCAGCGCCAGCTCAGTGACGGCGCAGGTATCGTCCCGGGGAATGAGCACATCCCGGTTCACATACAGGGTCATGCCATAAAAGTCCCACTCCTCCAGAATGTAGGCCAGAGGCTCCCCTGCCAGGGCTCTTCCGGTAAAGTCCTCCATGGTCCGGCAGACCTCTTCAGGGGCGTACTGGTCCCGCCTGGACAGAATCTCCTCCTGGCTTTTCCCGGAGGCGGCGCACAGCAGCTCCCGGGCCAGGAGCCCCGCCCGTTGCTGCCCCTCCCCGGGCAGTAGGGCTTTCCGGGCGTCTAAGTACAAATCACTGTATTTCTTTACCATTGGTCAGCCCCCTCCTTCTCTGGAAGGACGGCTTCCAGGGCTGCAATCCCCACCTCGATCATGGAGTCGTCCGGCTCGTTGGTGGTGAAATTCTGGAACCACATGCCGGGGGCGGTGACAATCCGGGTCAGAAGGTTGTCATACCGGCCCACCCAGCGGTTGATCTCGTAAGCCACAGACACCACCAGAGGCAGGAGCAGCAGCTTATACACAATCATCACAAGCCGGAACAGGAAGCTCCCCCGCAGGGCCTCCAACCCCGGCGCCAGAGCCAGGAGGGCAGATGACGCAATGGAAAAAATCAAAATGGACAGCACCATCACCACCAGCAGGAAGCTGGTGCCGCATCTGGGATGCAGCCGGGTCTGGCGGCGCACGTTTTCCACGGTGAGGGGCAGCTTCGCCTCATAGCAGCGGATGGTCTTGTGCTCCGCCCCATGGTAGGAAAACAGGCGGCGCATATCCTTCATGCGGGAAATCAGATACATGTACAGGAAGAAAATTCCCATACGGATCACCCCCTCCAGGAGGTTGATCCCCAGGTTGCTGGTAATCCACCGGTCAAACAAGCCGCCGATGACCATGGGAAGCAGGAAGAACAGGCCCACGGACATTCCCAGGCCCAGCACCACGGCAAAGCCCACCAGGGCCTTCTGGAAGCCCTCATTTCCCAGCTTTTTTTCCAGCCACTGGTCAAACTTGGAGGGGGCCTCTGTCTCTCCCTCCTCCGGGGAGAGGTCCGCCGACCGCATCAGAGCCTTCACCCCTACGATGTTGGAGCCAAAGAAGTTATAGATCCCCCGGATCAGGGGCCATCGCAGGGGAGAATGCTCCGGCGGCAGCTTCCGGGGGGTCACCTCCACCGTGAGCCCCTCCTTGCCCCGGACCACCACAGCGTCTTTGTCCGGTCCCCGCATCATAATTCCCTCAATGAGGGCCTGACCGCCGATCATGGTTTTGAATTTCTCTTGTGACTTCAATTGTTTTGTCTTTGCCATGGTACCGCCTTTCTGAGCTATTGCACCGCCACCGGCAGCTGCACCACCACCAGGGTTCCTCCACCTGGCGCATTGGAAAGGTCCAGGCTGCCTCCGTGCATCTCTATAATCTCATCGCAAACTGCCAGGCCGATGCCGGAGCCTCTGGCCTTGGAGCTGCCCTTGAAAAACTTCTTTTTCACCAGGGGAAGCTCATCGTCCGGAATGCCCGGGCCGTAGTCCCGAATTCGAATGACCACAAAGCTCCCCTCCAGACGAATGGAGGCGTCAATCCGCTTGCCCTCTCCCCCGTGCTTGGCCGCATTGTCCAGAATGTTCAGAAGCACCTGACGCATCCGCTTGGGGTCGCAGGGAATCTCAGGAATCTCTCCGTCGTTCTCCAGCACCCGGAGCTGGATTCCCTCCTGGCGCAGGCGGCTGCCATACATATATACCGTGTCCTCAAATTCTCCCCGGATATCCGTCATGTCCACATTCAGGGTCATGCGGCCGTCCTCCATCCGGGTGAAGTCCAGGAGCTCCGTCACCATCTCCGTCAGGCGGCGACTCTCCCGCTGAATGATGGCGATGCCCCGGCGGGTCTCCTCCGGGTCCAGGCTCTCCCCGGACAGCAGGGTCTCGCTCCAGCCGCTGATGGCGGTGAGGGGCGTACGCAGCTCGTGGGACAGGGAGGAGATGAACTCCGTCTGCATTTTTTCATTCTGGTTGATCTTACTGGACATGTCGTTGATGGTCTCGGCCAAGTCGCCGATTTCATCGTCGTATTTGGACCTCAGCTGCACGCCGTAGCTGCCGCCTGCAATCCGCTTGGCCGTGGCCGTGATCTCCGCTACCGGCTCCAAAATGGAGCGAATGTAAAAGTTACTGCTGAAAATCACCACCAGCACCAGCAGCGCTCCCGCCGCCAGGGCAACCAGGGTCACAAACACCAGCTGCCGGTTGACCACCTTCATGCTGGTCACATAGCGCAGAACACCGATGACCTCGCCGCTGGAATAGATCATGGGGCTGGACACCGCCATAATCCGCTCCCCCGTGGCCGGGTCCTTGCCCATATAGGTGGCCAGCTGTCGGGTCTCCATGGCGCTGGAAATATCCTGGGTTGTGGGAGACGGACCCACCCAACGGCCATAGGAAGAGGCCACGATTCGTCCGCTGGTATTGATGAACTGGAGCTCAATGGTGTTCTTCTCTTCGAAGGTCCTGGCGTAGGTAACGCAGGACTGATAGTAGGCGTTGTAGCTCTGGCCGATGTAGTTGGCAAAAAACTCCGTGGTGGTCTTTGCCCGGTGCTGCATGTCAGACTGCATATTGGAGTAATAATAGGCTGCAAAGGAGGCCGAGATGATGATCACAAAGACCGCCGCAAGGGCCAACACCGGCCCCACCGTATGGGTCATCCACCGGCCCCGCAGGCCCTTGATCCGGGTTTTTCTCTTGTTCGCCCCGGTCTTGCGACGGGTTATGCGCCCCACTTATAACCAAACCCCCAGACTGTGGTAATGTATTTCGGTGTTGTGGCGTTGTCTTCGATTTTGATCCGAAGCCGCCGGATGTTCACGTCCACAATTTTGAGCTCGCCCTCATAATCCGGCCCCCACACAGCAGCCAAAATGTCCTCCCGAGACAGGGCCCGGCCTGGATTCTGCATAAACAGCTTCAAAATGGAAAACTCCACCTGGGTCAGACGGATGCGCTCCCCCTGCTTTTCCAGGGTGCGGTTCCGGATGTTCATCACAAAGGGCCCCTGGGTCAAAAGCTCGGTATCTGCCCCGCCATCGCCCCCAATGCGGCGGTACAGGGCATCGATCCGGGCTGTAAGCTCCGCCGGAGAGAAGGGCTTGGTCACATAGTCGTCCGCCCCGGTCATGAGGCCCGTCACCTTGTCCATCTCCTGGGTCCGGGCCGTGAGCATGATGATGCCGATCTGCTTATTGGTGGCACGGATGTTGCGGCAGACCTCAAAGCCATCCATATCCGGCAGCATAATATCCAGAATGGCAACGCCGGTGTCTGGATGTTCCTTCAAACGGTCCAGCGCCTCCTGACCGGTACCGGCCTCAATGGCGTCATACCCGGCCCGCTTCAGGTTGATCACCACAAAACTGCGGATGTTGACCTCATCCTCCAAAATCAGTACCTTTTTCATCTTCTTCGCTCCTTACATCTCACCGGTCTTCCAGTCCTCCCGGATGAAGTTAAAATAGGAAATCAAGGTCTTTTGATCCAATTGGCGCCCCATACTTCCACCACCCAGGCAGGCGGCATAGGTCACCTCGTCGGTCTTTGCCAGGGGGAAACGCCCGTCTGAGGCAGCCAGCTCCTCCCGGTTGTCCCCCGTAAACGCGTAAATGGTGAACAGCACCTGGTGCTTCTGATCCCTCCCGGCAGAGAACACATATCCCTGGACGCCGGCCACATCTGCGCCCCGGGTGACGGAAACCGTGTCCACCCAGTCCCTCTGAATGCACACGTACCAGCGGTCAGCATAGTTGTGGAAGGTATATAGCTTCTCCACCTCATTCCCCTCCGGGGTCAGGTTATACCACCGGATGAGCTCCCGTCCGCCGGAGGAGGCCTCCTCCATGGGAACCAGGGAGGGCAGCTCCATGAGGCCATCGTTGTCGATATCGTCACCATACACATAGTAGTTACGGATGGTTTTGACGCTGGTGCCAGACTCACTGGAGAGGGACACATTGGTGAGACGGTCCTTGACTATGGCGTAAACATCTGTGATGATGGTATCCTCATCGTAGTTGCTGGCGGCAAACACTGCTTGGGTCTCTTGGTACATGCCCCCGGCTGTCATCCGCTTCAGATTCTCCACCGGGACCGACATCACCGCCTCGGCGGAGCGCTCCATGGCGCCGCCGCGATAGTCGTACAGCTCCGCCACCCCATTGCCCCCATCGGCGCCTGGGCGCAGCAGAAACAGCTCCCGCAGGTTGTCCCGGTCCAGGTCCACCGTGAGGAAACGGCTGTAGTTAGCCGTCAGTAGGGTCTCTGGCGTGCCCTGGGAGAACGTGTAGGCGGACAGGGCGTGAACCACCTCGTTGCTCACCTGCCGGCCCACCACCAACTCTACACCGCCGGCGCCGTCCAAATCCGCATACTCCACCTGCTCAAAGGCCGTGCCCGCCGTCTCAATGGTGGCGGTGTTCACATAGGCACCATGCTCCTTAGCAAAAATGAAAATTTTCAGAGGGCGCTCTCCCACTCCCTTGGCAAATACCAGAGCTTCCGACTGACCGTCCCCGGTCAGGTCCACCATCTGCACCGTCTGCTGGTTCTCCCCCTGGAGGGGGGCGCAGTACTCCAGTCCGCTCATCACCTGGTCCATGGCGGCCTGCAAATTGTGGTATTCCTCCGAGCGCCGGGGCAGACAGTACATTTGATCCACAGTCTTCAGCATGCATCCGGACAACAGCGTCAACAGGGCGGCAAGCACCCCCAGGCAGCACATCCGATTTCGTCTCATAGGCCCACTCCCTCCCCCGACAAGTTGAAATGTCCAAATCGTCTATTTTCCCTTATCCTTTTTATTATAGACCACTTCCATGCAAAAGGCAAGGCTGAAGGCAGAAAAATTCAGGGCAACTTGAGGGTCACATCATTTTTGCACATACACGTAGCCGTTTTGAATCAGCTGGCCCAGCAGGCAGATCAGTCCGCCGGTCCAGAATGCGTTGAAGCAGTCCTTCCAAATGGGCGACTTGGGGCCCATCTTTTTCACATACTCACTGTATTCCTTCGGATTCATGTTCATGATGCACCCCCCTTTTCCCGGAAATACACGCCGGAGGCCACAAAAAACGCCACCCCCTGCCATTCCGGCCGGAGGTGGCGATATGGTTCGGCTCAAAGGGAATCCGTCAGCGTTCCCGCTTTTTTCGCGAGCTCCATAAGCTCCCGGTTTTTTCCGTTCATGGCGCCAAACTCCCGAAGGCAGCACAAAACCTTGCCGCAAGTCTTCATGCGCGCCGCCGCCCTTGCAAAGGCGCTTTCCCCAATGGGCTCAAAGGACCGCTCCCCTATAACCTCCACTGCCAGGGCCTTTGCCACCGGGTAATCCACATCGTTTTCCTGCAAAACCCCTGCCGTAAAGGGAATGCCCCGCCGCTGGAGCTGCCGGTACACAGGAATCCCGCTCCCGCCTCCGCCAATGACGAAAATCTCCGGCTTTCCCCGGGCAGGCTCCATCTCCAGGCAACCAAAATCCGCATTGTAGCTGCCTCTGGTGGCGCCGTAGAGCTCCATGATGTAATCCGAGGTGAAAATCTCCTCCGGCGGTCCATAGCGCTCGATGGCATTGTTGTGCACACAGACCACATAGTCGGACACCTTCTGGGCCAGGTCCAGCTCATGAAGAGACATGACCACCGCCAGCTGCCGCTGGCGCACCATGTCCTTGAGGGTAGACAGCAGCTCCAGCTTGTGGCGGATGTCCAGAAAGGAGGTGGGCTCGTCCAGCACGATCACCTCCGGCTCCTGGCACAAGGCCCGGGCCAGCAGAATGCGCTGGCGCTGGCCGTCGCTGATCTCCGAGAAATCACAGTCCGCCAGGTCCTCGCTGTGGACCAGTGCCATAGACTCCCGGACGATCCGCCGGTCCTCCGCTGTCAGGATGCCCAGGCGGCCCGTGTAGGGGTAGCGCCCGGTGCTGACCACATCCTCACAGGTCATGAGCTCCGGCCGGATGCGCTCAGTCATGAGGACCGACAACCGCTTGGCTACTTCCAGCTCCGGCATCCGGGCCATAGACCGGCCGTCCAGGTACACAGCGCCGCCCAACAGGCTCAGCTGCTGGATGATGCTCTTCAAAATTGTGGATTTTCCGGAGCCGTTGGGGCCGATCAGGGTCAGGATCTCCCCCCGGCGCAGGTGGAGGTTGATGTTCCGGATCAGGGGCTTGCCGCCGTAGCCTACGGTCATCTGCTCCGTGTAGATATAGTAATCCTTCATCTGCCCCTTCCCCCTTCAGGATATGGATTTGGTCCGCCGGGAGACCATCATATAGATCACCACCGGCGCGCCAAACACCGCAGTCACAGAGCTGATGCTCAGCTCCGTCGGCGCGAATACCGTCCGGGCGATCAGGTCACAGAACAGGCAGAACACAGCGCCGCCCAGAAAGCAGGCTGGTATGATGACAATAGGCTTTGCCGTGCGGAACAGGCTCTTGACCAGGTGGGGCACCGCGATGCCCACAAAGGAAATGGGCCCTGCAAAGGCGGTGACACAGGCGGACAGGACACTGGACAGGAGAATCAGCACCACCCGGAAGGCCCTGATGTTGACGCCCATATTCTGGGCGTACACCTCCCCCATCTGATAAGCCCCGATGGGCTTGGACAGAAGGAAGGTCAGAATCAGGGCCACGCCCACCACCACGGCCATCACTGCCACATTCTCCCAGGACAGACCGGAGAAACTGCCCAAAGACCAATTGTGGAGGTTCACAATATTGGAGTCATCTGCAAAGGTCACCACAAAGTCCGTAATGGCCGAGCATATGTACCCGATCATAACGCCGCTGATGACCAGCATGGACATTTTCTTCACTTTGTTGGAAATGAGCAGGATGAAGCCCATGGAGATCATGGCTCCCACAAAGGCGGCGGCGATCAGGGCCAGGGAGCTGGCCAAGAGGCCCTGGCTCAGCAGGAAAATCATCACAAGGGACACCGCCAGCTTGGCTCCTGAGGAAATGCCCAGGACAAAGGGCCCGGCAATGGGGTTTGCAAAAAAGGTCTGGAGCAGGAAGCCGGAAACCGACAGCGCCCCGCCCAGGAGCATGGCGGAAAGGATCCGGGGCAGCCGGATATCCCAGACGATATGCGATTGTGTACTGTCCGCCCCGTGCCCGGTCAGGATGCGCAGGATTTCCCCCACCGGCAGGTGAACGCTGCCTGCGTTTATGTTCCAAATCAGCAGGACAAGCACCAGCGCCGCCAGCAGGACAAAAGACCCCAAATATCTGGAATATGCCTTCTTCATCTCTTACACTCCCGTCAGCTGAGCGGATGCAAATAGGTCAGGTCCAGGCTCTCCCCATCCTCCGCAGTCACAATGGTATGGATGTCCGCAATCAGGTCGCCCAGCCCCAGGCTCTCCTGGAACAGATTCTTCCCGGTGCACCACACGCGCCCCTCCTGCACAGCCTTGAAATTTTTCAGAAGGTCGCTCTTTTGCAGCAGCTGGTCCATGGTCTGGAGCTCACCGTCAATGGTGCTGTTGTAAATCAGGATATCCGCATCCTTGGCAGCGGCGAAAAAGGACTCCATCTGCATGTTCATGGTGGACATGGCGCTGTCATCCGCAGTCAGGTCCTGGAGGGCGTATACCCCTCCGGCCAGACTGATGGACTTGGCAATGTAGTCCCCGGATTTGCGCACATTCACCGCACCGTTGGAGGTGATGTAGAAGAAGGCCACAGTTTTTCCCGTATTCTCCTGGCCCAAAATGGGGATGAGCTTCTCCATCTGGCTGTCAAAAAAAGCCTCGGCCGCCTCCTCCTTTCCCAGGAGGACGGCATAGAGCTTGATCCACTCCATCCTTCCCAGGGGGTGGCTTTCATAGCTGGAGCGCTCCACCAGCACCGGAATGCCCAGTTTCTCCAGTTGCTCTTTGACCTCCGGGGTGTGATAGATCATGGTGGACTCCACCGCCAGGTCACAGCCGCTGGCTAGGATCAGCTCATAATCCGGGGCACTGTATTTGCCCGCATAGGTCATGCGCCCCTCCTCCATAGCCTGCTTTGCCTCCTGGATGTACCAGCCGGAGGCATCCGTACCGGACAGGCGAATGGCATCCATAGCGTCCAGCTCCCGGAACAGGTCCATGGCGGAGGTCGCCACCAGGTAGACGCTGTCCAGCGGCTGCTCCAGCACGGTGACCCCCTCCGGCAGGCCGGAGGGAACCGCCGCCCCCTCCGGCACCACCAAGTAGGTGTCCGCATCCCCGATGGTCAGCTTTGCGTAGCCGCCCTGATCGTAATCCACGGAGAACTGGTCTGCATAGAGAAGCTCCATGCTGCGGTCAAACTCCAGGGTGTCCCAAGTCACTGCCGCCTGTGTGGCCTCCGGGGTGGGACTCCCCTCCCCGGCGCAGCCAAAGAGGCACGCCAGAGACAAAAGCGTCAGAAGCCAGCAAAACCCTTTGCATCCGATGCGCTTCATTGGGCTTTCTCAATGGTGGCGGAGTCGAAATACAGGGTGTACTCGATCTCGTGAGGCGTGCTCATGGCAGTGGTATCCGCCAGGACGGGCATTTTCCAGTCAAAGGCGGAAACGGGGATCTCAAAGGTGGCGTTCCCCTCCGCATTCAGCGGGTCGTACTTCTCGCCGTCCACCTTCATGTAGTCATAGTTGGAGCTGCTCCAGATAATGGTAGCGTAAGCCACGCCATTTTCCACCCGCAAAGCCGCAGGAGACGCCACGCTGGCCTTGCCGGAGCCGCCCTCCAGCTGGACAGACACGGTGTAGCTGCCGTCGGCTAGGGAAAGGCTCTCCACTTTGGTGTAAGCGCCCTCCTGGAACGCGTCCATTGGCAGCGAATCGGCACGGAACACCAGCGTCCGGTCATACCACATCTCCTTGCTCTTGCTGAATGCGGCGCAGGGGATCCCCTTGTCCAGGGCCTCCACAGGGACAGTGAAGGTATGCTCCCCTTCAGCGTTCTCTTCAAAGGGGATGCAGTCCTCCTCGTTGGCAGCAACGGCTTCCTCTCCGGTGCCCATGAAGAGCTTCAGGTAGCCCTTGCCGCCCATGTGCATCACGGCGGTCATCTGGCCGCCTTCTACGGTCAGCTCACAAGCTGTGATTTTGAACATGGAGGAGCTGGAGTCCACCGCAATGGAGTAAACGCCGTCCTGAATGGCGCTGCCCTCAATGGGGACCATGCCCTCCTGCACCACATTCTCCACACCGGCCATGTCCTCAGCAGAGGCCACCTGGCCGCTTTTCGTGGTTTCCGTGGAGCTGGTCTGTGTGGGTTGGCTCTCCGCTCCGGTGGGAGTTGTGGCCGGGCTGCAGCCGGAGGCGAGCAGCATAGCGGCCACCAGGGCCAGACATAAGATTTGTTTCATTGTTTTCATATGTTTTGCACCTACCTACACACAGCAGGCCAAAAGAATTCCTCTTGGCCTGCTGCATAAAATATGACTAGATGGTTCTGATTTTCGCCTTAATTCAGCGCATCAATTGCAGCCTGGGCATGGGCAACCAGCAGATTCTGGACGGCCTCCAGCTCGCCGAGGCCGTTCACCAGGCACTCCACCTGATAGCCAGCGGCCTCAAAGGTCGTCTTCCAGGAGCCCTCTTCATTGCCTGCCATGTCGTTGTTGGCGTGATCACCGGCCACAATCATCAGGGGCTGCAGCACCACGCGCTCATAGCTGCCGGCCTGAACCAGAGCCAGAACGTCCTCCAAAGAGGGAGTGGCCTCTACGGTGCCCACGAAATAGTTCTCGTGGCCGCCATCGGTCAGCAGCTGCTGCATCTTGGCGTACACGGCGTTGGAGTCAGCCTCGGTGCCGTGGCCCATGAAGCAGATGGCGGTCTTGCCGTCATCATAGGAGGCGGTGGCCTCTACGATGGCATCGGCAACCGTCTGGAAATCCTCATCGGAGGTCAGCAGAGGCTCGCCGATGGAGACAGCCTCAAAGGCATCGGAATACTGGGCAACCTCGTTCACCAGGTCGCTGTACTCCAGGCCGTTCATCAGATGGGTGGGCTGAATCACCAGATTCTTGACCCCGTTGGCGACGGCACGGTCCAGGGCCTCGCCCACATTGTCAATGACCTCGCCGTCCCGGTCCTTCACATGGTCGATGATGATCTGGCTGGTGAAGCCTCTTCTCACGGAATACTCAGGGAAAGCCTTCTCCATGGCCGCCTCAATGGCGCCAATGGTCAGGCGGCGGTTATCGTTGTAGCTGGTGCCAAAGCTGACCACCAGCAGCTCGTTCTCGCCGATCTCATCCTGGTTGCGGGGATTGTCCAGGGAAGCGTCGCCGGTGTCATAGTTTTCTCCGTCGTCTTCGGTGGGAGCAGTGGTCGTATCGGTGGTGGCCGTCGGCTCTGTGGCCTCCGGCTTACCGTTGCAGCCTGCAAACAATGCCGCTGCCATGGCAAATACCAGCAGCAGAGCCAGCAGTTTCTTCATTTTCATGTACGTTTCCTCCTTCATGTTCCGGAACGGCGCACAAGCCCCGCTCCTTCCTGATGTATGTAAAATTTTTACACCAGCAGCATCAGGGTACAGGAATGCGCACAAAAAACATGGTCATCATAAAGATGACCACGACAAAACTGCGCCCGCAGGCAGACGGTACCAATCAATTCCTCGTGATCCGAAATATAGTACTATATTCCTGTACCAGCAGCCGGCAGGTATCCTGACTCGTAAGTCATCGCGCACCACCGTCTTCCCAACTTTCGTCAGTGACTGTCTTTTCCGACACAGGCAATACACTCGTTACATACAGTGACGAGATCGTACAGGCCTTTCACCTGTTTCCCTATTCTCCGTTCTCCTCTTGCAAGAGAAACGGCACCGGCTACACTATTCAGTTGGCCCTATTATACCACGCTGACTGCTCCTGTGCAATACCCTTTTTTCCACAAAATACAAATCTGCATTGTCAAATGATATGACCCCCACGGAGGAATCCCCCCTGTGTGAGGAGCTAGAAAGATATTTCCTGAGGACAGAGCCTATAAATCCTCGTCTGGGGAGCCACCGCCTTCGGGGGCTTGACAAAGGGCGAAGGTTCTTGTATATTAGTCGCAGCTAACTACAAGCCTATCTGTCTGGCTTTCCAGAGGGTTGGCGTCCCTTGGTTAGTTTATTCTAACCAAGGGGCATAAAACCTGCAGATTTGCGGAAGCTAGTCGAAATCCCACCCCAAATCATGAAACAGGAGGAGACATCATGCTGGAGCAAAGCCTCATCACCCACTGCGCTCCCACTCTGGCCGGGCTGAAAACCGCCGGTCTGTTCTGCTTTTCCTATACCTCGGAATCTATGCTCCAGGCAGAGCTGCGGCGCTGCCGCCTGGCCCTGGGGAACAAAGGGGTCCGGATTCGCGTGCTGCGGCGGCACCGGGGGCGGGCGCTGCTGTACGTCTACCGCCCGGCAAAGCTGCGGCAGGACTTCCAAAAGCCCGGCGTCGCCCCCTTCCTGCAGCGGATGGGCTATGCCCTCCAGCCGGAGATAGCCCTGGGGCAGCTGGAGCAAAGGCTGGCCCGGCGGCCAGGCTGCCCCCATGAGATCGGCCTCTTCCTGGGCTATCCCCTGGCGGACGTGGTGGGCTTCATGGAAAACGGAGGTGAGAATTGCAAGTACACCGGTTGCTGGAAGGTCTATTCCAACGTGGCCGAGGCCCGGCAGCGATTCGCCCAGTTTAAACGGTGCCAGTCCATTTATGCGGTTCAATTTCAGAGGGGAAAGACCCTTTCACAGCTCACGGTTCCCGGGTTCCCCCCCTCCTGAGGCTCAGGCCTTTTTCTGGCACACATAGTCTTTGATGGCCGAAAAGGACTCCGCACTGATCACGTGCTCCATGCGGCAGGCGTCCTCCACCGCCACACCGGGGTCCACCCCCAGCTCCGTCAGCCAGTCGGAGAGGAAAACGTGGCGCTCGTACATCCGCTCTGCAATCTCCTGACCCTTGGGGCACAGGGTGATGAAACCGTCGGAATCCATCTCCACATAGCCGTTCTCCCGCAGATTTTTCATGGCGACGCTGACGCTTGGCTTGGAAAAGGAGAGCTCGTTCACGATGTCAATGGAGCGCACCGCACCCTTCCGCTGATGCAGCATATAAATGGTTTCCAAATAATTTTCCGCCGACTCCTGAATCTTCATAGCGAGACCTGCTCCTTCTCTTTTAGGTTGTTTTATTATTCTAACACATCCCGCCAGAATTTTGCAATCCCCATTTGGAAAAATGCCGGGGCGGCAGGCTCTCCTCTTCCCTGCCCGGGGATGGGGCGGTCTATTCCCGGAACAGGGATGCCAGCATCTGGGCGATTTTTTCCAGGCGGCCTCCCTGCATGCTGGGGTGCTCCAACAGGAATTCCCACTTGCCCGCCGGGGTCCGGTGGATTTTGATGTGGGCGCCCAGGAGAAACAGCCCGGCAAAGAGGACTGTCATTTCCGGGACCCTCAGAAGGGCGTAGGTTTGGGCGGCCTGGGCGTTTTCCTCATAGGATTTCGCCAGCTCCCCCAGGGCCGGGTCCTCCTCCACCGCCGCCATCAGCTCCTCCACCAGCTCCGCCGGGAGCTCCGCCACCTGAGGCAGCGCCTGCCGGTACCGGTCCAGAAAGGCGGGAAATTCCGGGTCCCCCTGGGCCAGGGCCAGCAGGGCGGTTTCCTTTGCTTGCAGGGAACGGTCATTCTTGGGCATCATTTGCATCCTCCTCCATGTTTTTCCATGCTTTTTTTAAACACTCTGTTAAATACTCTGCCATTTCCTTTGGCATTTGTTCCTCCCACCTGCTTCGCAAGGCCTCGCGCTCGGAGGGCGGGGCGGTATGTAGAAGCCGGGCGTAATTGTGGACTGCAATTGCAAGGTGATACTCGTCCCCGGTGCTTGCCAATCCTTCTATCGCCTTGAGAAAGTGGGCAGCTGCGCTTTGAACATCCCGCTGTTTTGCAGCAAGCACGCCCAGTTGACCGTAGGTAAGGGCCGCGCCATACTCGTCGCCCTGCTTTTCCTTAATCGCCAGGGACTTCTGGTACCACTCTTCCGCCGCCTGAAAATCCCGCTGCTCCTCGGCAATCCTACCCAGTTGATGGTAGGTTATGGCCGCGCCATACTCATCATCATTCTCTTCCTTAATTTCCAGGGAGTTCTTGTACCGCGCTTCCGCCGACGCAAAATCCTGCTGCTCCTGGGCAATCACGCCTAATTGATGATAGGTACCGGCTGTACGACGTTTATCACCATGCTTTTTCCAAATTTCCAGGGACTCCTCGCACCACTTTTTCGCCAACTTAAAATCCTGCTGCTCCCACGCAAGAATGCCCAGTTGATCGCAAGTGTTTGCTATTCCTTCTTCGTCTTTATACTTTATTTTAATCTTCAAAGATTTCATATAATACTCTTCTGCCAATGTAAAATTCCTCTGCCACTGGGTGATTGTACCTAACTGATGATAAGTATAGGCAGAAAAAAGTTTATTATAATTTTCTTTGTAAACATCTAGTGACTTTTTGTACCATGTTTTTGCCGACTCAAAATTCCATTGTTCTTGGGCAATCACGCCTAGTTGGTGGTATACCATTGTTCTTTCTTCATCATCTTGTATTTCCCTTCGTCCCAAAAGATACTGGTATAACCTGTTTGCCTCTGAAAATTGTCGGCTTTCTTGCGCATAATGTGCCAAGCTTCGCGTCAAAGTCATCAAACCCATGTTCATCCCAAGCGATTCCGCTAGCTGCCTTGCATGGTAAAAATTAATTATATTTATATTATATATATTTTTATAAACATAATTTGGCAAAATTATTGCTGTATTAGACACTTTTTCCATCACGCTCACAAATTTTTCTTGCATCTCCTTCGGAGCGGGTAATTGCTGCTGCAAATAGCCCCGCAGGGCAGGATGGAGCCGGTAAACATTGCCCCCCACATGGGTGCAGAAGCCGGCGTTTTCCAAAAATTCAAAGCAGGACTTTGCCGCCTCCGGCGGTACCGGTTCCTCCGCTGCGGCCAGCATCTCTCTCACCAGGTCTGCATCTGCATAGTATTCGTGCAGGCCGGTCACCTGCAAAACGGGGAGGAACCGGGATTTGAGGCTCTCCCCGAAGACGGCGTAGGCCGCCTGGAGGCGGCGGGTGCTTTCGTCCCCCTCCTGCCCCTCAAAGGCGCGGTCCAGGCCCCTTAGCAGGTCCTCCGGGGTGCAGTCCTGGAGGCGCAGCAAAATCGCCCGAATGGCCAGGGGGTTGCCGCAAAGCTTCTCCAGAATCCGGCGGTAGGTCATGTTGTCCCGGTCCAGGGTCAGGCCCAGATACCGGACCACCGCATTGCAGTACTCCCACAGCTCCTCCCCCTCCAGACCGCCCAGAGGGACACGGAAGCAGATTGAGAGGGGCAACCAATTTGTCTCCTTCTTCCGGCTGGTGAGAAGGGCCTTGGTTTTCCCGTCCCGCAGGTCCTTCAGGAGCCCTGCCAGAAGCTCCAGGTCCTCCTGTGGCAGCTGGGGCTGGACCTCCGTCCCCGGAATGCCGGTGGCGGACTCCAGGTTGTCCCAGACCAGAAGATGGGCCTCCCTCCGCAGTTTCTGAATGAGCGCTTGCAGCTTCCGCTCCATGGGCTGCGCCGTGGCGGACAGGCCCAGAAGTTCCCGCGCCAGCTCATTCACCACATATTCCGCCGAGTGGATCTCCTGGAAATTGAACCAAAATACCCGCCCCTGCAGTCCGCCGGTGCTGCGCAGCCAGTGGAGAAAGCCCCGGGCCAGGGTGGTCTTGCCGCTGCCGGCCTAGCCGTGGATCAGGAGGGCCGCCTGGGGCTGGCGCTGCATGGCCCGCTCCAGCTGCTGAAGCTCCCAGTCGCGCCCAATGAAGCCGTAGTCCCCCAGATCCGCCTCCTGGGGCAGAGCCGGTCCCCCTTCCTTCCCCTGGCAATCCGGCTGGAGGCTGGGGAAGCGGGCATCGCTCTCCGGCATCTGCCGGTACAGCACCGGAACGACCCAGTCCTGGAGGGGGAGCTTCCCTGTGACGCAGCTTCGCTGCGGCTGCCGGTACATCTCCTCTCGCCCGGCCCGCACGGCCTCGGAGACGCTGCCTTTCTCAAACAGCTTCCGGTAAAACGCCGGAACGAACTCCTTGGCGGCGCTCACATACAGGCTGTAGCCCATGGCCACCACGCTGTAAACCCCTGCCCTCAGCAGGCCAGCTGCCACACAGGCAAAGGGGTCCCGGGCCTGCCCGTCCATCATCCCGGACTGGCAGGCGTTCAGCACCATGCAGGGAATCCGGTATTGGGCCAACAGCTGGGCCAGGCGGGTCGTCTCAATGGCCTCCAGCTGGCCCTCCTCATTCTCAAAGGCCAGCCGGCCCTCCGCCGCGGCATAGCAGCCCGCCCCAGGGGCCGAATCGCCGTAGCTCCCATGGCCGTCAAAGTGAACGATGTGGTAATATCCGGGGCGTTCCCCCAGCACCTGCCGCAGCCGGTCAAAGGTGGGCGGGCGCAGAACGTCCACGGTCACAGGCAGGTTCTCTTCCTCAATGCAGCCCACCAGGCTCTTCGCCAAGGTCCGGTAGCCCACGTTCCCCGTACCATCGGGACGGGGAATCACATAGAGGATGCGGAGGGCGTCCTGGGGCAAGCTCTCCGGCAGAGGCGGCGGGTCCCCCAAATCGGTGGAAAGCTGCCGCTCTACGGGAAAGCGCAGGGCCAGGTAGCCGTCCTCCCGGCTGTACAGAGCCTCCCAGGGCCAGGCCATGATCTCCGGCGAATCGCTGGTGATCTTAATCCGGAAGTCCCGGAAGCTTTGCCTTCTGGCAGTCTGATACCAGTTCTGGGCCTCGCCCACGAAGAGCCGGTCAAAGACCGCCCCGCCCCAGGCCTGCAGCGTCTCCGCCACCGCTTGGGCAGACTGCCGGTAGGCGCCGAAGGGCGCTTGCAGGTACCCCTCCAGGTACCAGCGAAGCCTCGGAAGAAGCCCCCGCTCCGCGTCGTCCCCCACCGGAAAGGAGACCGGCGACGGAAGGGAGACCGGAGCCGTGCGCTTCAAATCCCCGCTGCGCACTACGGAAAACAGCGGGGCTCCATTTTGATCGCCTACATGGCAAATTTGCAATTCCATCCAAACAACCTCCTTGGCTGCGGCCGTCCTCTGGCATGATTATACCAGATAATGGCCGCCAGGAAAAGAGGAGTTTTACAATTTTCGTGCTTCAGTGACAAATTTCTGGGGTGCTTCCAAAACAGGCCGTCCAGACGGACTTTGCTCCCCCGGGGGCGAGAGCGAAGCGGCAGGGCGCTGCCGCGCCAGCGCTGAATCCAAGCGTTCTACCAGGTTTCCGTTCGTGACATTGCACCGTAGTTTCCCTCTGACCCCGAGGCGCGGGGTGCGGCCTGTGCAGCAAATCGGCCAACCCTGTTGGGGCTGGCCGATTTGGAATGGGTGGCGTATGGATGGGTCCGCAGGAATGCCGGGGCAGGCTTCCGGTTCACGGCCGGAAGCCTGTGTTTCGGTTACTCTACAGTGCGAATTCGGATGGCGTTGTTTTCTGCATCCAGGTAGAAGGCGATGGCGTCGTCTCCCGGGATGAGGTTTGCCAGGTCGGATTCGGTCAGGGTGTAGCTGTCTGTGCCCTTGACCACAATGGTGTCTGCAATCCGGTAGGAATCGTTCAGAATTACCTTGTGGGTCAGCGGGGATTCCAGCACAAGCCAGGTGTTGTTGACCGTTTTGGAGGTCTGGTTGGTCCATACCGTCAGGTCCTGGTTCAGCTTGGCAATGTGCACCTCAGCGGTCAGGTTCTTGTTGTAGGGCTTCAGGAAGAGTCCATCGTACTGTGAGCCTGCTGCGGAGCTGTTGCCGGAGAAGTCGCCGCCCTTCAGGCGCACCGTCGCCCCGGACTGCACATAGCCGATGCCGCCGCCCCCCAGGGTCGCAGTAGTGCCGGTGCTGCGGTTATTGGTAAAGGTGCCGCCGTTGAAATTCACCTCTGCGGCAGATTCTGCACTGTTGTACAGGGCAAAGACCGCGCCGCTGTAGCCCAGGTGGTTGTTGCTGAAGGTGCAGTCGTTGATGTTGACCTGATGGGCGCCCGCTCCGATGAGGTACAGCAGACGCGCCTCATTGTCTGTAAAAGTACCGCCGTTCACCGTCAGGGTACACTGGCCTGCACCCGTGACATAGAAGATGGACGCGCCGCTGTAGGCCGTGTTGGAGGTGGAATAGGTATCCAGCCCCGTCACCGTCAGATCTTCAATGGTGGCCGTGGCCGTAGCACCGGCGGTGGAGGAGAGATAGATCACGCTGTGGGTACTGCTGCGGACATGCTGCACCACTGTGCCGGACTTTGTAGTGATGGAGCCGCCCTTGGAGACGGAGAAGATGGCGCCGCTGGTCTTGCTCCTGGGCACATAGGGGCTGTTGCCGTCAATCACAATGTTCTCCGTTACAATGGTACCGCCGCTTACGTTGAAGAAGTAGCTGGTATTGGACTCGTAGCGCATCAACGCCCCATTGGGAATCCCCTCCAGGCTGAGGGTGACCGTCTCCCCTTCCCCAACCGGAATGGCGTTCATCACATAGATGACGTTCTCGCCCTCCGCTTTGGCGTTGGCAGCCAGGATCGCCTTGGCCCGGTCAAAGGTCGCCACGGGAGTCTCCGGCGTCAGGCCGTCGTTTTCGTCGTTACCGGGGTTCACCTTCTGTGTCGGGGAGCTGAGATAAACCGCCGTGCCGATTTTTTGGTTGCTGACCACGTGGTAAATGCCGTTGTCCGTATCCATGACCGCCTTAAAATAGGGGTCCAGATCGTTTCGCAGACGGTACGCCGCCACATCTACCTGGGTGATCTTGTAGGTGTTATAGCCTCTGAGCAGGACCGTATTGACGTCAATGTCACTAAAGGCCACCTGCAGCGTGCCGCCCTTCACATTGCTGATGGGCTTTGCCGCATAGATGCCATATGCGCCATTGTAATCATCCACATAGATCTCGCCGATTTCCACAGCATCCTTGGCGCTGTTCAGCACAACCTGGCCGCTCCGCATGGCATAGATCTGGGGGCTGCCCGTCTCCTCTGCGCCGGTGTTGTCCTGAACGGTGCCGCCGGTGAGGTACAGCGTACCATTGCCGGTATAGCTCGTGCTGGCATAGCCAATGGAGATGCCACCGGTGACTGCGCCGGAGGTATTGCCGGTTACTGTACCGCCGTTCATGTTGAAGACGACGCTTTGCAAGGCGCCGATGGTGGCGCCCACCGTGGCATGGTTATCCGTGAAGACGCCGCCGTTGATGGTGAGGGTTGCCGATGTGCTGGAGCCCACTGACAGGGCGGAGCCGTAGCAGGAATAAGAAGCCGCTGTGCCAGTCTGGCGGTTGCCGGAGAATTCGCCGCCGTTGATGGTGATCTCGCATCCCGCGCCGGCGATGATTCCACCGGTGAAGGCTCCGTCGTTGTTCACGATCCGTACGCCGTCATTGACCGTAACCTTGCAGTTGGAATTGGCGTAAATGGCGGCTGTGGTAGAGCCGTGGACACAGTTTTGCACCACGGTCCCCTCGTTCAGGACCAGTTCTGTCCCGGATTCCAGATATAGCATGGCGCCGCAGGCGCTGCCCGTCTTCAGGGCGGGGAACATTTCGCCGCCGCCGTCGATGATGATGTGATCCAGGGTCAGAGTGGCTTCGTTCTGCACATCAATCAGGTAGGTGGTGAGGCCGGTGTTGCGGACCACCTTCCCGTTGGGCAAATCCGCCATGGACCAGGTGGTGTCCTGGGTGATAGGTACCTTGCCGCAGAGAATGATCACAGGATTCTTGGCATCCTTTAGCAGCTCCTTGGCCCGTTCAAAGGTCCGGACCGCCTGCTCCATGGAGGAGCCGTCGTTGGCATCGTCACCGCAGACGCCGTATGCCGGGTATTGGGTGTCGTTGGCGCCCAGGTATACGTAATCCGCCCGGTCGTCCTCCCGCCACATGGCATACAGGTCCAGATCGCTGGTGGTCGCGCGGAGGAAGCTGTATGCATCGGTGAGCGCAGGGTCCGTATACCAGCCGACGAAGAGGTAGCCCTCCTTCTGGGGATCGGCGGGACGCTCCACTCTGGCGTTATACCGCACCTGCTGGGTGTACAGCAGGGTTTCCCCATCCCAGAAGTTGACGGTAAAGTGCTTCACGCCCCACTTGGCGTACAGGGTGATACTTTCGTAGACCGGCTTTGTAAAATCAAAAAGATGCTCCAGGGCAGGCTCCGTGTACCAGCCGGTCACCTCATAGCCGGTGCGGGTGGCCACCGGCTCCTCCACCGTCTGGCCCCAGGGAATCTGTACCGATGCCGGTTCGATGACGGCGGTCTGGGCGGAGACGAAATTCACAGTCAGCACCATGTCCTTGGTGGAGAAGCTTACCGTCACATCCTCATGAATGTCCTTGAGCACAAAGGCAGAGCCGTTTCTGCTCAAGGTGCCGGAAGTAACCTGCACATCGTCCAGCTCATAGCCCACGGTTTTGTCGCCGAAGAGGCTGAAATTCAGCCAGGTCCGGCCGGGTTCCAGGGTGACAGACTCCACCTTCTTCCCATCCACCTTGGCATAACCCTGATCTCCCACAAAGGTGACCGTATAGCTTTCGGGGGGATCCGTGGGAGCAGTGGGGTCCGGCGGATCGGTGGGGTCCGGCGGATTCGGCTTATCCGGCGTCTTCTGGAACAGACCGTGGAATATCACAATGATCTTGGCAGCCTCTGCACGGGTAATGAGATTCCAGGGGCGGAAGGAGCCGTCGGGATAGCCCTCCAGAATGCCGGCCTCTGTGCAAAGCTTCACGGCTTCCTTGGCCCATCCGCTGATTTTCGCCTCGTCCGTAAAGATTCTGGGCTCCACGGTTTTCTTCAGCTCCACCTCCTGGAGGGCCGCAAACCGGGCCAGCATGGTAACTGCTTCCTGACGGGTAATGTCGCCATCGGGGCGGAACCGGCCGTCGCCGTAGCCGTAAACGATTTCATGCTCCGCTGCCCAGAGCACAGCGTTGGTGTACCATTTCCCGGTCCGCACATCGGTAAAGGGATTTTCTCCCTGAACCCCCGGCGTTCCCGCCATGCGGTACAGCAGCATGGCCATTTGCGCCCGGGTCAAATGGCCCTCCGGCACAAACCGGTCCTGCCCCATGCCGTTCATCAGACCGGCATCGTGGGCGGCATAGACATAAGGGAAATACCAGACCTTCTCATTGGTCACATCCACATAGCGGTAAGGCTCCTCTATGGGAATTGTGACGGGAATGGTCTCATGGTCCTGTTCCGGCAGGGTGATGGAGCCCTGATAGACCCCCACCGCACCGGCAAAGCTCAGCTCCAAAATGGCCGTCTCTGCGGCGTAGTCCTCGTAGCAGGTCCAGGCAAAACTCACAGAGGTATCAGAGGTTCCCAGGTTGCTGATTCCCTCGCTGCCCACCAGGGACTTCGCGCCTTTCAGTGTCAGCTCTTTGGGGAATTGATAGACCAAACGGCCATTTCCAGAACCCGCCCCGCCGGGGACGGTCAGTCGTACTGTGACGCCCTCTTGATTCTGCATGGTCACGATCTGGGAAACAGCAGGCTTCGATTCGGCAGCCAAGACGTTTCCGGTCATGCCCAGGAGCAGAGCCAAGACCAGCAGCCAGGAAAAAATTCGTTTGAACATGTCACATGCCATCCTTTCATCCATTCTCTGTGAGGAGCGCCGGCAGCGTCTCCATTTCTGCTTGGACGGGGGCTGTCATCACAGAAGCCTCCATGGCACGGACCAACCGCTCCGCCGTGGCGGTAGCGCCGGCCTGGACTTCCAAGCCAACCACAGGCCATACATCCGCGCCAAAGTTGCCCAGGTCGGCAACCGCGCCACTGTTCAGGTCCAGAGCCACCAAGTCGGTCTGCTCACCGGACCACAGGGAAGCATACAGATAAGCGCCATCTGTGGCGATGGAGGAGAAGTACCAATTTTCTTCTGTGGTAAATCCCAAATTGGTCAACTTCTGAGGTGCGGTACGCAAAATGTCGTCGCCCTCCTTCGTAAAGCCAACGGTCCAGACATTGCCCTGAGAGTCCAACAGCAGGCAGAAGTCCAGGAGGTTCTCCGCCTCATCCTTCTGGCTTCCGGCATAGGCAATGCCCACCAGTCTGGCGCTTCCAATGGAGCTGGAAAAGTCCCAGGCTCCGTCGTAATTGCCCGTGGCAGTATTCACCACAGCCACGTAGTTGCCATAGGTGGCGAGCACAGAGCCGTCTACCAGATTGGGGCACCAGGTCATGTCGGTATAGCCAATTTCAGAGGTTCCGACTTTGGTCAGCGTATATCCGTTGGAAACTGTGTAAAGGGTGGAAATCAAGGCTTGGTCCGCGCCTTCCTCCTGGGTTGCTGCGTAGGAGACCCCCTTAGGACCGGCTGTCATGGCCATGAGGGGCTGCCTACAAGGCGATTCGGTCAGCTTGGTGTAGGAGGGAATGGTATCCGTCCGGAAGGAGCTGAACCAGACCTGGCTGTCTGCATCCCAAACCAGGCCGGTGAGTTCTGTCTCCAGTGCCGTGACGGTGACGGTGCAGGTGGCAACCGCCTGGGGATTGAGCACAGAGGCGGCGGCAATGGTGCAGGTGCCGGTGCCGGTGGCAGTAATAACCCCGTCTTGAACCGTGGCAACCTTCTCATCGCTGGAAACCCAGGTGCACGCCCGGTTCACCACCGTCCAGGGCTTGGCAGAAACCTCCAGGGTGAAGGTGCCGCCCTGCAGCATAGAGACCTCACTCTGGCTCAGGGAGATTTCCTGCACATCCTGAGAGGGTCCAAAGATGCTGGTTGTCTTTTTGGGGATGAACAGACCGGCCAGCTCGTGGGTGCCGAAGTCGCCCACAACGGTAGGCTTACCGGTCTCCAGATCATAGGTGAGCAACCGGCCCACGTAGCCGTTGCCTGCCTCGTTGTAGCCGTAGTTGGCATGGTACAGCTTGCCGGTGTTGTGGTCATAGGCCATGGATTGGATAAAAACAGTGGAAACTCCGGTTGTGCTAGGAGCTGCCTGCACCTGGAAGCCCTCCTCACTCAAGGTGAAGGAGTACAGGCGGGAATTGCTGACGTGATTGGTCACACCATAGAAGGTTCCTTCTGTGGAACAGGCCAGGGTCTGCAAATTGTCGCCCGCCGGCAGAGGGATGATACCGATCTGCTCTACCGATCCCATCAGCGGGTCCAGGGTGTACAGGTAGTTCTTGGTGCAAAGGGCGTACAGCTTCCCGTCTGCATAATTGTAAGCCAGATCCAGCACATTGCTCAGCACATTCAGGGTCTCAATGTAGGTCTGATTCTCCAGATCCTCCAAAGGGGCCACGCAGAAGCGGCGGTCCTTGTCTATGGTGAAGACATAGCCATCCATGTACTCTGCGGCGTAAATTTCGCCGGTTGCAATCTTCTTGGCATTCTCCACCGCCTCCGGGCGGAAGGTCAGCCAGCTGTTGTCAAAGGTGTCGTTGGCATAAATGAACTCGGTGACATCGCCATCCTCTTCCCCGCCACCCAGGGAAACCTGGTAGGCCGTAACGTTTCCGGCATAGTCCACCGCCATGATAACCACATCCGAGGCAGTCACTTCGGAAATGTCCACTTCCACCTCTGTTGCGGCACCCAGTTCTCTCTGGTCCGCACCCTGGCGAGCCAGATATTCCGTCTGACGGGAATTGGCAACCAGGATAGCCGCCACATACCGGTCATCCTGGGCGGTGATGTTCAGCTTCGCCGCACCGGTCACCAGATTGCGGGAATAGGTGGCGTCCAGAATCTCCGGAGCGGTGTTATCCACCGTGAGATAGGTGTCCCAGGACGCGCCACCGGCCAGGGTCCCAACCACTTCGCCTGCTTCACGATCCCAGTTGTACTCCGGAATGGCGTAGACAGATACCTTCACCCGGGTGCCCTCCGGCAGTGGCTTGCCCTCTGCGTCCGTTACACTCCAGCCAAGGGCGGTGCTGGTGACCGTATTGGCCCAGGCTCCGGCACTGGCGTTGTAGAATGCGCCATATTGCGCCCCCTTCTGAACGGTCTTGTATACCTCGCCGGTTTCGGCGTTGGAGATCTCTGCATACATATTGCCGCCGGCGTTCCGGATCAGAGTGGCATAGGCCGCCGTGATGGTGGTCTTAGAGTTGATGGCAGTCCGGTCTGCCAGATAGGTGCCGTCTGCGGCATAGGGATTGGCCGTCAGATAGTAAGAACTATTCATCACCAGAGCATTGGTGTATTGGGGCCCCACATAGGGGTAGGCCGTCTCATCGCCGCTGTCCTCCAAAGCGATGTACTTATCAAACATAGACGGCTCCGTCCAGCTGCCGTAATAGGCCAGCATGGGCAGGGAGAGCTCTGCAACCGCCCCATCGGGATCGGTGGCATAAATGAAGCCCTCTACATAGCAACCGTTGGCGTAATGCTCCGCCAGATAGGCCCGGTCCGCCTCAGACAAGGTCACAACGGCATGCACCTGAATGGACTTACCCGCCTCCACCAGATAAGACTGACTCAGGACGTCCACCACGTCCTTTTCTCCCTGGAGGCTGCGCATGTAGATTTTGACATCCTTCGTAGTGATTTCTCCGTCGCCGTCAAAGTCATACTTGACTGTATTCTCTTCGGACAGAGATTGGGAATTGGTTTGATTGGCAACCGCCAGCAAAGCCTCCGCATCCTTTATGTCCGCTTCTCCGTCGCCGTTCAGGTCATAGACGTATCTCACAGCAGCGTCGGTGGTAAAGGTCACCTCCGGCATCAAGCCATAGGCGGAATCGGACATGTAATCCTCCCCATCCACCGTCTCCACCGCCATGGTGTTGATGCTGGCACGGAAGGCGTAGTCTGCCGCCTCCTTGGAAAGGTTGTTGACAGTGAAGTCAAAGGCATACACGCCGGTGCGCTGAGGATCATCTCCCAGGTTGACCTTGGCCTTGCCATCGGTGGCCGACTTGCCATCTGTCAACAGATAGGCCGGGGAAGTCACCGCCGCGTAAACATTGGCCAGGCCGGAGCCCTGCTTTCTGGGAGAGTACTCCACATTCCCCTCCTCCACCAGAGGAACAGCGGTAGACAGCAGCAGCGCCTGGCTCAGAGCGCGGACGGTCAGGCCCTCCTGCCGGTTCAGACCCTGCTCCTTCACGTACTGGGCCACCACCGCCGCCATACCGGTAACGCTGGGGGCAGACATGGAGGTACCGGACATGTTGCCATAGGTCCCATTGTTCAGGGTGGACCAGATGTTACCACCGGGAGCGGTGATCTCCGGCTTCAGGTCCAGATTGCCGGGAACACCCCAGGAGGAAAAGCTGCTGGGAAGGTAGCCGCCGGGGGCGTCCTGAACGGTCTGGACCTGGTTGGCAATGACCATTTTGCCACTCCACAGTCCATCCTCCCCCTGCTGGGAGGCAGCCAGGATCATATCACCGTAGGCTTTGTCCAGCATGATCGCCGGATTCTTGTAATTGTAGCCGGACATGTTCATGTTCAGAGAGCCGGCGGCATTGTTGTACACCACCGTGGCGACGGCCCCGGCCTCCACAGCCCGGTTGGCTTTCTCAAAGAAGGACACACCACCGCCCCGGGAGATGAGCACCACCTTTCCGGTGAGGTCCAGCCCGGCGAAGTCCTCTTCCGCGCCATAAACATGGGTACCGGTTACAGGATCGCCCAGAAACACATAGTCGTACTCAGACCCGGAATGGTCCTCTGTGGTGTCCAGGGTCCAAAAAGCCCGCATACCATAGTCATCGTAGGTGTCGGAGTAAGCCGCAGCCATGCCATTAAACACTGGCATCACACCGGTCAGGCCCGCATTATCCACAGAGGCCACCGTGAATGCATTGCCGAAGGCGCCGGGAGAGCCTACGGTGTCGATGACCGTATCTCCTGTCAGCTGCATTTTAAGCCCTGTGGCGTTATACTCCGCAAAGCTGTACTTATTACCAGCAGAAATGGTCACCACGGTATCGGAATTTACCAGACTGGCAAAGAGGGCGTCATAGTTGCTGTAGGTATGACCAGCCGAAGAAGAGCCCAGAGACAGGTTCACTGTGTCACAGTCCAGCAAAATTGCGTCCTCAATGGCCGCCATGTAGTCCGAGTCATATGCGCCGCCACCCCGGCCGAACACCTTCATGGGCAGCAGCTGGGCGTCGGGCGCAATGCCCACCACACCGTTGGCCTGCCGGGCAGCCACCATATCTCCGTCGGCATCCTTAGACCACACATAGGTGTTGGCCGTGGCAATGCCGGAGACGTGGGTACCATGGTCGCCCTGGCTGTCGTTATCGTGGGTCACATCCAGATCCTCGTCTATGTAGTTAAAGGCGAAGGGAACCTTGGCCGAGCGGTAGAGGTCCCCTGCGGTGAGGCCGGCATAGAGCTCTGCCGCGTGGAGCTTAGGCAGAACCTCCGCCACCTCCTCCGCCGTCAGCAGATTGTAGTCCGCCATATCCTTGCCAAACCGGGCGGCTGACAGCTCCAGCCCGTGGAGGAAGCAGCTCTCGTCAAAGCTGGGATGATCCAGATCCAGGCCCGTATCAATGACCGCAATTCGAGAGCCTGCGCCGGTGTAACCATCCGCCCAAGCGCTGTAGGAGCCCACCATGGTGCCGGAAGTGGCGGTGTCCGGTGACTCCTCATCCAGCTCATACCGGTTTTCCACATAGACCTCCCGGACATATTCCAGAGCCTCAATTTTTGCAATTTGGTCGTAACGAACCGTGGTTGCCACACCGTTTACGCCCAGGGTGAATTGATACTGAACCTGCAGCTGCTGGCCCAGGGCACGGTTCACTGCCGCCATGGCTTGTGCCTGCTTCTTCTCCAGTGTGGCACGGTAGGCCATGGCGGAGGCATTGCGGGACAAGCCGCTGGTGGAATAGCCTTTTTCAATCACAGGCTCTTCCTGGAACATGATGATGACACGTAGATTTTCATCCGGTGCCGGGGTATCCAGTTCCGGCAGCTCCGCTGTCTCTGCCTGCAGAGCTTCAGCCGCTGCGGGAACCTCCTGCAGCTGGATGTCGTGAGTCTCGCTTACAGCAGCTGCAACGGGGATGCAGCTCAGCAGCAAGCAGAGCACCAAAACAAGCGCCACAAGATGCCGGGGGTGGGTTCTTCTCATGGGGATCATCCTTTCTGTCGTTCTGTCTGTCAATTTGTCAGACTATTCCAATTATATGCTATTTCACTTGCAAAATCAAGCAAAAAGGAAGAAAGGACATGGCAGCCACATGTCCTTTTTCTGTGGACAAATCCCGGGGCCCTTTGGGGACAGCTGCAAATATGCAGCAATCAAAAAGCGCGCGAATTCGCCCGATCCCGCAGCCACCGGCCAGCCTCCTTCTGCTGGTGCGTCCGGGAGGCCGCACCCTGCACACCACGGAACAGTACGCTCCTTAGCTGTACCCATATGCCGGGGAATTGCCCCAAAAACGTGAAACAGGGTCTGTTGCAAAATGTGTTTTTTGCAACAGACTCCGTTCTAAAAGTGAAAGATAGCGGGAGAAAACACAGAAATTCGTGCCTTCTCCCGCTAAAATATTAGGGATCATTTTAGAACACGCTATTTCGCAACGCGCCCCTTATGGGTCAGTTTGCTATGGGGATCAGGCTTCCACGGGCGCCATTACATGCCTTGGCAATAGCGCAGGAAAACGGTGGCAACCTGAGCGCGGGTGGCGTTGCCCTTCGGGTTCAGCAGGCCGTCCATGCCGGTGATGAGGCCGGTTTTCACAGCCCAGGCCATGGGCGCTTTGGCAAAGTCGTTCACGGCCTGCGCATCGCCAAACTCCGTAAGATCATAGCTGCCGGTTACGTCCTTGCCGGAGAACTTGGCATACCGGTACAGGAAGGTCACCATCTGCTCCCGGGTCACTGCCATGTTGGGGGCAAAGGTGATATCCGTCATGCCCTTGGCAATGCCGTGCTCCGCCGCCCATACCACAGCCTTGCCGTAGTACTGGTCCAGATCCACATCCAGGAAGGGGTTGGCAGCCTCGGTCTCAGGCTCTCCTGCCAGCCGGTACAGGGTGGTCACCAGCTGGCCACGGGTCAGGATGCCGTTGGGCAGGAACATGCCGTTGCCCACGCCATTCATGATGTGGTGGCTCACGACAAAGTCCACGCCTTCATGATACCAGCGGGTGGTATCCACATCCTGGAAGTCCTTGGAGGGGCAGTTGTCACTGCAAGCCGGCAGAACGCGGGTCTCCACTTCCTTGCAGACGGAGCAGCTCCGGGTCTCCAGGCCGGCGGTGAAGCAATCGGGTGCCTGCTCCACAGCCCATTCGCTCCAGCTGTGGCCCTGGGCAGGAGTGATGGTGTCACGGTAGGTCACACCGCAAACGGTGCAGGTGTGCTCGGTGTAGCCGCCTGTGGTGCAGGTGGGAACCACCACCGTGTCGCGCAGGGTGTGGCCCTTGGGAGCGATGACCTCGCCCCTGGTCACCAGTTCATTGCAGACAGTGCAGTAGATGTCGCCAGTGTAGCCGGCCTCGGTGCAGGTGGCCTCCTTGGCGTTCCGAATCTCCGTGACGCCATGGCCGGAGGCGTCCACAAATTCATCCCGGTAGGCATGTCCACAGACGGTGCACTCGTGGAGGGTATAGCCTTCCTCCTCACAGGTGGGCTCTACAACGGTCACCTTGTAATCGTGGCCCTTGGCGGGTATCTCCCGGGTCTCCGTCTCCTGGCAACGCTCACAGGTCCGGGTCTCCTGACCGGCCTCCGTGCAGGTGGCTTCCTTGCTCACGGTCCAGTCGCTAAAATCGTGGCCCTTAGCCGGGATCACCTCACCCTTGGTGAGGAGCGTGCCGCAATCGGTGCAGTAGGTGTCACCGGTGTACCCTTCCTCGGTACAGGTGGCGTCCTTTGCATTCCGAACCTCGGTATTGGCATGGGCGAAATTCACCTTCAGCTTTTCCACATAGCCGGGCTTCGTATCATTGAGCTCCTTGTGGGTGACAGTAATCTCAGAATTCTGCGCCATACCCTCTTTTACCACAAATGTAAGCTCTGCAATGGACCTATAATAGAAGATGCTGCTCCACTTGGCGTAGCCAAAGGTCAAGGTACCGTCCCCAGTTACATATGCATTGTGGTCGCCTGCTACCTGGATGTCCCGCAGCTCCAGGGAAGTTGCATCATACTCCACAGTCACCAGGCCGTTGTTGGACCTGCTATCGCTGCCCTTTTTATTCTTGGCCGTGATCTGCACCGTGACGGTCTTCTCGTCTGCGCCAACGTTGGACTTCGCTTGAGGCGCCAGTTCGTTTTCAGCCACAGACTGCCCCTCCACGCTGGAGGCCGCATTCGCCAAATCCTGAGCAGAGACCGCCTCTGCCTTCACCTTCCGGGCGTTCGTCAGGGTGCGGACAGCCGTCCCGGCATCAGTTCCGGCAGTTTCATTGCTCTTGACTTCATACAGAGCCGCGGGCCAAACATCGTCTCCAAAGTTGCCAAGCAATGTGGCGTCGCAGTAGCCTACCGTATGATCCATGGCAATGCGGTAGAGATTGTTGGTTTGGCCGGTAAAGGCGGACAGATACAGATACCCATCCTCGCCGACCACCATGGAAGAGAACATATTGTTGCCGCTGTTGTCGCCCAGGAACTGCTCATTCAGATTGCTTTCATAGCAGCTCAGAAGCGCGGTAAATTCTCCCTCCTCCTGATAGACGCTCCAGTTCCAGAAATGGCCGGAATTATCCAGGAGGACAAAGTGCTCTGTGTCAAAGGTTTGGCCCTCAAATTCCACCGTTTCCGCACCTAGACTGGTGGCGGCAACCAGATAGGTGGCGCCCACACTGGGCAGGTATTCCTGCAGGTTGAAGGCTGCGCCGGACAGCTTCATGGGATTCTCAGGAACCAGGAAGTAATAGTAGTAGATGCCGGATACCAAGGGCGCCTCTGCCGTAGAGAACCGCTGGCTGTACACCAGATCCCACAGAGGAACGCCTGCGCCGTTGGCAGCAGTGTCCACCGACTTGCCGGTGGCCGGATCCACCTTGTGCATGCTCCAGGCGTCCGTGGTGCTGTCCACAACGTACAGTATGTTGTTCACAGGATCCTTGGTCACGGAGCTGAGATAGACATCCAGGTCTGCAGTCTTCTGCCAGGCGCCTTCCTGCTCCATATTCCAGGAGAAGAGCTGGGCTTTTCCATCGGGATCCTGGAGGGCGCCCTTCAGGGTGATCTCCAAATTCTTCACTGTAACATGACAGGAAGCCGTAAAGGCAGGATTCAGAACTGAGGTGGCGGTAATCACTGCTTCGCCGGGAACCAGGCCTGTGACAACGCCCTTGTCATTCACCGTAGCAACCTCCGGATTGGAGGAGGTCCAGGTAACGCTGCGATCCGTTACGGTCCAAGGCAGCACCGAGGCGGACAGCGTCTTGGTGGTGCCCTTCAGCAGGGTGAGAGATTCGTCCGAAATCTGAATGCCGGTGATTTGGTCCGTGGGTACAACCCAGTCGCTTCCGTCTGTCTTTTCCGGGATAATCAGGCAGGACATCTGATACCCCAGGTTGCTGGAGGTGGTACGGGTACCGGCAACCGGATCAATCTCCTCCAAGAAGGTGTACGGAACCACAGTCCCCAGGACATTCGCATCGTAGTGGCTGAGCCAGTACAGCATTCCTGTGTTGGGATCCATCTCCATGGTCTGTTGACCGTTTGTACTGCCGATGCCGCTGACGATCTGCTTCGTACCGGTCAGCTCATTCTCCGTGAGCATGGCCAGGAACTTATAAACATCCCTGGTATTGAGTTCGCCGTCGCCGTTAAAGTCCGCATGTTCCCCATTGGAAATGGAGGCCCGGGAACCGGTCACATATTCCATCAGTGCCTGCACATCGTCCGTTGTCACCTGCCCGTCGTCGTTCAGGTCGTAAATCAGGGGGATCTGATTCAGGACGCCGTTCATGGTGAACTTCCAGACGTGGAAGTTACCCCGCTGGTTGCAGTAGAAGTTGCCATCTGCATCGCAGGCCAGGGTATCCGAAGGCACGGGCAGGGGGCCCACAATCTCCGTGGCCCCGGTGAATTTGTCCACCGTCACCAGCTTGTCATTGGCAACGCCATAGATTTTTCCGTCGGCGGGGTTATAAGCCATATCCGTCAGAACCATACCCAGATTGGCAATCTTAGTGGTATTGGCCAAATCATCCTCCGGCATAATGTACAGGTCACCCGTCTTGGTAGAGGCCAGCACATAGTGGTCTACAATGGTCGCCGCATAGAAGGTCTGGCTGGCATCGGTATAGGGCTTCAGATCGTCCGGGGTGGGCTCCTTGGTTATGCTGGTCCAATACCCGGCGTCCAGATTGAAGGCAATCATGCCGGGCAGAGGCTCCGGCTCGCCAATCTGCATGTCCACCTTATAGGTGGTGGTGTTTCTGGCATAGTCCATGATCTGGAGGAGGAAGCCCTTGCCGTTGACACCAGTCAGATCCAGGGTATACTCCGCCTCTTCGCCAGGCTCGATATCCTGCTTCGCCCCGTCATAGGTCAGGACCTTGGTACCAGACAGATTATACAGGGCCACAGCAGCCACATACTGATTGTCGCTGGCCGTCACCTCAATGGCGTTCCGGGTGAAGCTCAGAGAGGCGTCCTTCACCACAGGAGCCGTGTTGTCCACCACCATGGGAATCCGGAAGGAGGCGCCTTCGCCCAGAGCATCCCAATTCACCACAGCTTTGCCCTCTGCATCGTAAGAGACATAATACTCCGGAGCCATGGTCAGTGCGAGCTCCAGACGGTCACCCTCTGCAGCGCCCTTGGGGAGGAACTTCGTATTGAGGCGGTAGTTGGTATTCATCCAGTAGCCGCCATTGGTGAAGTAGAAGGCAGATGCAACAGCGCCCTGCTCCGACTGCATGATGACCCGGTCTTTCGTCAGGTTTTTGGCGGAGACACGAGTAGCTGCAGCATTTCGGATGAGCACAAATTGAAGCTGCGTAATTTGGTCGCCATTCTCGCTGTTGATGGCGTTGCGCTCCGGCAGATAGCGTTCATCGGGCACAACGGGGTTGCCGCCAAAATAGGCGGTTTGCGAGCTTTCCCCATAAGCCACAACTGCAGCATTGCCCTTCATGTCTCCCAGATAAGGAGCCCGAGTTTCCTCCCCCGTCAGATACTCCATGCGGGAGCCCACATCGAACATGGAAGCATCCGACCAGTTGCCGTAGAAGCCCAGAACCGGGATGGAGTGGGTAGTGCCCACTGCGCCGTCATCTGTGGTCACACCTTTGACAAATACATAGCCCTCAATGTAAGCGCCATTGGGATAATTCTGGTTCAGGGCAGTCTTCTGCTCCTGCGTCAGGACTGCTGTAACCTTCACATCGACAGAACTGCCGGCAGGAACCGTGACCGTATCGCCTGTGCTGAATGTCACCTCAGCGTGGAGACCGGTGGTCCAGGTGTTCATGTAGGAGATCCCCTCATCCGTAAACAGATCCTGGGTAAAGAGATCCCCAGACAGAGCGTAGGTCTGCTCCGACTCTGTCAGGTTGAAAATGGAGAAGGAGAACTCGTAGCGGCCGGTCTTTTCCGGGTCGTCGCCCAGCTCCGCCTTGATTTTGCCATCGGCATAGGACTTCGTGGCGTCCTCGCCCATGAGAATGTAGCTGTCCGCAGAGACCGCCGCGCCCACATTGGCAAGGCCGGCGCCCTGGCGCAGGACGGGATAGTAGCCGTCACCCAGGTCATTGCCTTCCGCATCCTGGCCAAAGTCCTCCAGCTGCGGCACAGCCGTGGACATGAGCAGGCTCTGAGCCAGCTGACGGGCGGTGTGGCCGGTCTTTTCCTCCAGCCCCGCCTCCCGGATGTACTGTCCAACCAGAGCAGCCATACCGGCCACCTGAGGAGCGGCCATAGAGGTGCCGGACATGTTCTCATAGCTCTCGCCGCCGGGAACAATTCCATCCACGGAGTAGATGTAGCCGCCGGGGGCGGTAATCTCAGGCTTCAGCTCCAGAGAGCCGGGAACGCCCCAGGAGGAGAAGCTGCTCATGGTATTGTACTCCTTCGGCCGAATCTGAGAGCCGACCTTCACCTCTACCGTCAGCTTGCCTTCATAGTAGAGAACCTTGCCTGCCTCGTTGGTCACAGGAACGGCGTTGGCCTTCATCAGGGCGCCATCCTCCTGAGTCACGGAGACGCAGGGCTGGGTGTACTGATAGTCCGTCAGGTCCATGTTGATGGTGCCAGCCGTGTTATTATAGATAATCGTGGCGATGGCGCCAGCCTGAACGGCGTAATTACCCTTCTGGAAGAAGGAGATGGAGCCACGGGAGCAAACTGCAATGGCCCCCTTCAGAGCATCGCCCACGGCGGCCCACTCCGCTTCCGTACCGAAGCCGTCAATGAAGATATATCTCTGTTCTCCGGGGATGGTGGTGAACGGCTCGTTCATATACTCGTAGCTCTGGGTGTAGAACACCGCATGCTCGCCCACGGACAGGTACTCGCCAGTGGAGCCTGCATTGTCGATTGAAGCCACGGCCAGGGAGTTGGTGTAGGAGCCGGGCACGCCATCGGTCTGCATGCTCACATCGCTGGCATACAGATAGCTGCTGCCATGCTTGGCGTTCTCCACCCAGGAGCCGGAGTTACCGGCGGACATGGTCACCACCGTGCCGGCCTTGGTCAGATTCTCCAGAATGGCCTGGTAAACCGTAGTGGCATTCCTGGAGGTACCAGGACTGCCAGAACCCAGCGACAGGTTCACAGAGTCACAGTCCAGGACAATGGCATCCTCAATGGCGGCCATGTAGTCGGAATCGTAAGCGCCGCCTCTGGTGCCGAATACCTTCATGGTGATAAGCTGAGCATCCGGTGCGACGCCCTGGGTGCTCACCGCCTCCAGCGCCGGGGTGAAGGTGCCATCCCCATTGGGAATGTACCGGTTAGCTGTGGCAATACCGGCCACATGGGAGCCGTGCTCACCCTGGGTGTCGTTGTCATGTACCACATCCAAGTTCGTATCTACATAGTTAAATGCAAAGGGGAGCTTGGTGTTGAGGTATGTCTGCTCGGGCTGATAATTGAAACTGCTGATGTTCAGCTCCGGCCAAACCTCTGTAATCTCCGCTACATTCAAGAGATGGAGACCCTTCACATACTCCTCCGCCGTCTTTCCGGCCCGGACTGCATCCTGCTCCAGGGCGTAGTCAAAGGCGCTGCTGTTGAAGGACTGGTGGTCGGTGTCGGTACCGGTGTCGATGATGGCGACCCGGCTGCCAGCACCAGTGTAACCAGCGGTCCAGGCGATGGGAGAGCCAATCATCTCGCAGGAGGTGCCCATATTGGGATCTACAGGCAGATCGGTCTCAGCCACATCTGGCTCATACCGGGTCTCAATCACAACCTCGGCCACCCCGGGGATCTTCTCCAGGGCCGGAATCTGGCCATAGGCCACGTTGGCAGAGATGATGTTGGCAGCCAGGGTCAGGTTCCAGACCACATCCAGCTTCTCGCCCGTGGCCTTCTCAATCTTGGCCTGTACGCCGCTCTGCTCTTTGACGAGTCCCGCGCGGTAAGACATCGCCGCATTGTTATGCGCAATGTCTTCCGTAGCGAAGCCTGCCCCAACGGTGGAGGCTGTTTCCATCACAATCGACACACGGACCATATCGGTATCGGCATAGTCCGCTTCCTCCGGTTCCTCCACCGCCTGCTCCTGCAGACTGGCGGAAACCGCGCTGTTGTCTACCTGCGTCAAGCTGAGGCCTGTACTGCTGGAACCGGCAGCGCCCACGGGGGCCGCGAAGCCGCACAGCAATGCCAAAACCAGCAGCATGGAAAGCAGGCGGGAGGGCAAATGCATCTTTTTCATACGCGTTCTCCTTTTTCGTTGATTCCGGTTTCCCGGCAAATTATATCCACGCAGTTTCCTGCGGCAGATATCCCTCAAAAAAGCAATGCCGTCAACTTAAGCCCTGCCACCTAGGATGAACTGGAACGGCAGCTCCCCTGTCTTCCCCCCCGGGGGAAGACAGGGCGCTCCTGCGCCAGTACAAAACTACAAGTAAATGATATTGCCGAGAAAAGGGTTGTTGGGAGGCTCCATGCTTCTTATATTTTGCACTATAGCACATTGCGCTGTTTTTGGCAAGGCTGAAGTTTGGGTATCCTGTTTCCTGTTTCAGAAAATTTCCCCAAAAAACCCCTTGCAAATTTCTGTTTTATTGCTATACGCGTCCTTTTTCCCCACTTTTCTTCAATTTTGCCGAGCAGCAAAATTTTTTCAAATTTTTTCACGTCAGAAAAGTTCCACCCCCATGCATCCCTGGCAAGCTGCAGATTTCGTCCGCCGCTGCATGATGCTTGAAATAGGGAAAACAATTTCCGGCCGGAAATGGGAGAAATACCCATTTCCAGCCGGATTTCAAGTTGACGTTTCTGCAAGTGAGACGGCCCCGTCACTTTGCCTTTTGCCGGTAAAAGCTGTTCCCGCCGATGAACTCCCGGAGCAAGCTGGTGGGGGGGATTTCCTCTTCGGGATCGGCCTCCAACACGTAATTGAGAACCTTCACAATGGAGCGGACCTCCTCATAACAGGGGTCCTCCCAGGTCACCGCATTCAGCAGGGGGAAGATGTGTTTCTTCAGCACCGCCAGCTCATAGAGCAGAGAGCTGTTGAAAATCACGTCGGCATGCTCCTGATAAGGGAAAATCCACCGCTCCTCCCCCTGGCGCACAGAATCCCACATGGCCAGGGTGTGGGACACGGAGGCCCCCCGGGTCTCGTAGTCCCGGACAATCCGCCGCAGAAGGCGGAGGTAGCTGGTGGGAATCCGGTTGTGATTGTCCAGATTCAAGGGCAGGAGGGCGCTGACATACATGCGGAAAATCAAGTGCTTCTCCACATCCTTTGGAAGCAAAACCGGGTTCAGGCCGTGGAGTCCTTCCACAATGATAATGGCGTCCCCGTCCAGCTCCAGGGTCTTGCCTGTGTCTGTTCGCCGCCCGGTTAGGAAATCAAACCGGGGCAGCTGCACCCTCTGCCCCTGAAGAAGCGCCGAAAGGTGCTGACGAAACAGGTCGGTGTCGATGGTGTTGATATGCTCCAAATCCAGCTTCCCGTCGGGCCCCGGGGCGATGGTATCCCGGTCCCGGTAGTAATCATCCAGGGAAATGAGTACAGGCTGTTTGCCCCGGACCCGGAGCTGTACCGCCAGACGGTTGGCGCTGGTGGTCTTGCCAGAGGAGGAGGGACCGGCCAGCAGCACAGCCTTCGCCTCCCTCTGCAGAATTTGGTCCGCAATCTGGGAGAAGCTGCGCTCATGAAGCGCCTCGTTCACCCGGATCAGCTCGCTCAGGCGTCCCTGCTGCACCAGGTCATTGAGATCCGCCACCGTAGAGCAGCCCATGAGGTGGCACCAGCGCTCGCTCTCTGCAAATACTGCGGAAAAGTTGGGCAGCTCCCGGTACTGGCAAACCCGGTCCGGATTACCAGAATCCGGGAAGCAGAACTGCACCCCCGTCCCCCCGTCCGACACCAGGTCCCATACGGAGAGGTAGCCTGTGGAGGGAGCCATCTCCCCATAAAAATAGTCCATATAATCCCCATAGGTATACACGTCAAAATATGGTGTCTTGCGCCAGGACAGGAGCCGGGCTTGGTCTACCTGCCCCCCAGCTGCAAAGGCAGCCATGGCCTCCTGGGTGGTGATCCGCTTCCGCAGCAAGGGAATGTCCATTTCTACCAGCTGGGCGACCCGCTCCTTTAGGGCGGGCACATCCCCAGGGGTGAAGGCCGGTTCCTTCTCCACCGTTACATTCAGGGTCTGCCCCACGGTAAAATTCATCTTGGCAACGGCCCCCGGGTAGAGCTGGCGAATGGCCAGGAACAGAACAAACTGCACCGTCCGAGTGTAAACCTGCCGCCCCCTGGAGTCGGCATAGCGCAGCAGAGTGATTCTCCCACCGGAGGCCTCCATAGCGCGGCGCATGGCCGCCGGATCCTCCTGCTCTTCCCTCTGGGGGACATAGTTCAAAGTAAAGGTCTCCCCAGCAATCCGCGCCGCCAGAGGGCGCCGGGACAGCTCCGGATGATCCAACCCCAACCGGCGCACCGCATCCAGCAGGCGTTCCCCCGGCACAGCCTCAACCTGCCGTCCGTCAATCCACAAATTCATACAGACACCTCCTGAAAATGCAGGGAGTTTTCTATGCTATTATACGCAAAACCGGCCCATGTTGCAAGGCCGGACGAAAAAAACGGCACTGCCCTCCCACAGAGCATGACATATCAGCTGTACACCTATGCCCCAAAGGGAGGCAAAGCGCTCCCCCATCATGACATAAGAAATCACCGGGCCTCATGTGTGATGGGAGGCTCCGGTGATGATTTCAGGAAGGATGGGCTTATGGCTTGCGGCCCAGCAGGCCGTACTGCGCCAGCAGCTCCAGCCGCTGGCGGCCAAACCGGGCAGCGGCGGCGGCTCGCCCCCCCACATTTCGGCCCTCTTTCAGGTAACCAAGGCCCCGGGCGCACCAGGCAACCGGCAGCAAGCAGGGCCATTTCCGCAGGTAGGGATACCGCCCTGCCAAGCTGGCAGCCGGGGGAAATATCGCGGACCCCAGGGTCCCCTCCCGGCCCCTTCCGTCAGAGGCCGCCCGGATGGTGATGAGGCTGCTGTGCTTTCGCTCCATGGTGCTGGAGCCGAATACACCGGCATCCAGAATATCCAAAAGCAGCGCCTCGCTGTCGGCCTTCGGCAGCTCAGGCGGTCCCCAAACCATGTGAGGGGCCAGGCCCAGATACCGGACCCCCAGATCCATCATGTTCCAGACCAGGCGCTCCAGGTGCATCGCCGTCAGGGTTCCCCAAAGGGCCGGCCAGTCCAATTCCCCGCTCCGCTGCCTGACAAAGAGGCAAATGTCACACAGCTGCCGGATGCCTACGCCACCGGCCAGAAAATGCTTATAAAAGTGAAGGAGCAAATAGAGGAGATGATCCTGAAGTCCCAGGGTTCGGACCGTCCCCTCCCCCACATTCCAAATCATGCTGCGGTTGAAACAGCCTGCAAACCAAGACTCCGCCTCATGTCCCGCTACGGTCAGATCGCCGCAGAGGCTCCGGTGCAGCTCCACCCGCAGACCGGGGGCGCACCAGGTCCGCACAGCTTCCCCCGGGTCGCCCTCCTCCTGGAGGGAGTAGCCTCGCTGACGGAACACCTCCTCGGCGCGGGCCAGATCCTCCGGCCGAATTAAAATGTCCTCATCGGAGGAGGGCCGCAGGTCCGGCGTGGGGTACAGACTTCTACACACCGCACCCTTGACCACCAGAGCCGGGACGGCAGCCCGCTCCAGGGCCTGAGTCAAAGCCAGCAGCTCCTGGGTAGCCACCGTTTGCCGGGCCAAGGCCTGAATGGTGATGCTCCGCACCGCCTCCCGGGGCAAACCCGGTGGATTCAGCAGTAGCATCTGTTGGGCCAGCAGTGGAAATAAATTGTGCAGCCGGGCCAGCTCCAGAACCTGGTCCTGAAGCACCCTATCCATGTTGGCGGCTAGCTCCCTGGATTCCTGGCTGCAGACGCCATACAGCCCATCCCGAAGGAGCGCCAAAAAGCAACGGTCTCTCAGCTCCATGCTCATCCTCTCCCCAGGTCACCGGAGCTCCGGTGGGCGTCATCCTGCTTCCGGGAGCCGTTTTTCCCATAGCCGTATTTTGTCCCGTAGCCATATTTGCCATAGCCATACCGGTCATAGCCGTAGCCATAGCCTCGACCTCTTCTGGTGGGTCGTCCGTTGATAACATAGCCCGTAAGCTCCGCCCCCCTGCCGGAGACGCTGTGCATGGCGTCGGCCACCTGGTTCCGGGCGAAGCTGTCATAGCGCACCACATAGAGTACCTGATCCGCTGAGCGGCATAGCACCGCTGCATCTGCCAGCAGCCCCGCCGGAGGCGCGTCGATGATCACATAGTCGGCCAAGGTCCGGGTCCTCTCCAGGAGACTGCGCATCTTTGGAGAATCCAGAATTCCCATGGGGGACGTCATCCGGGTGTCCCCAGCCAAGAGGCTTAAGTTGGCGACCCCCGGCACCGGAATCAGCACCCGGGCAATGTCCGGCTTGGCTGCCCTGGACAGCTCTAGCAGCCCCGCTGAGGGCGTAGTAATGCCGAACCGCGCCTTGACCACCTGGTGCCGCAGATCTGCGTCCACCAGGATGACCCGCTTCCCGCTCTGAGCCAGAGAGGCCGCCAGGTTAAAGGACACCGTGGTCTTTCCCTCTCCGGGCATGGTACTGGTAATCAGAATGATCCTTCCGGTCCCCCCGGCGGGCTGAGAGCGGAGCAGGCGAACCTGAAGGGCCCCAATGGGCACGGACAGGGTGTCTCCCAAATGGGGATTCAAAATCGAAACTCCGCTGCCCGCCGCCTTTCTCCGGCGCTTGACCTGAATGGCCGGAATGGTGCCCATGCAGGGCACGCTGGTGCTCCGCTTCAAATCATCCGCCGTCCGGACCGTCTTTCTGCCAATGGCCATCAGCAGCGTCAGGGCCAAACCGAGGAGCAGACCGGTTGCCACACCCTTAGCAGCGGAGCGGGACCCCCGGAAGGTATTCACCGGCACTGTGGGCACCTGGGGCTCCTCAATCATGGAAAGCTGGGTTCCGCCAATGACGAAGGAAGCCACCTGAGGATAATTCTGAATCACTGCATTTAAAATATCATAGGCATCCTGAGGGTTGGTACTGGTCACGGTCAGGGTGAAGATGTTGGTCTCTCCAATGGAAGAGGCTGTCACCGTGCCGTTGATCCAGCTGGTATTCAGGGCCAGGCAAATGCGCTCCTGCATCGCCTCCGAGCGGATGATATAGGGAAAGGAGCTCACCACCTGCTCAGCGGCCTGATTGTCATAATACTGGGTGCTGTCCACCAAATCGGTGGTGCCCACGTACCCGCTTTTCACTGAGAAAGAGGCTGTGGCTGTATACTGGGGAACAAAGCTTCTTTGCGCCTGCACATAGCGCAGAGCCCCCACCAAAATGGCCAGCAGCGTCACCCACCACCAGGTTCTCTTCAAAACGTGGAGAAAGTTCCGGAAAATCAGCTCCAGGTCCACTTTTTGATCCGTATTGTGCTCATAGGAATGCTCTTGCATGCTGCCACCTCCTCAGCGGCCCCGGCCTTCCGTCCGGCTGCCCTGTTTTTCTGAACCGTAGCCATAGCCGTAGCCGTAGCCGCCATAGCCATAGGCGGAAGTCCGGCCAAATCGGAAACCTGTCTGCATATTGTTGAGAACACAGCCCAGAAACGCCGCTTTTCCCTGGCTGATGGCGTCGGCGGCATCATTGATATCGCAGGCGGAGACCACGTCCTGACGCACCACCAGAAGCGCGCTATCCGCCACATCCGCCAGCACATCCCCATCGGCAAACATCCCAACGGGCGGAGAGTCAATCACAATATAATCCATGGTTTTCCGCAAAACCGACAGCAGCCGCCCCATGTTCTGAGAGGACAACAGCTTGGCGGCGTTGCGGCAGGGGGCTTCGCTGATGATGGTCACCAAATTGGTGGCCTCATCGTATGCGGCAGCCTCCATGATGCGGTTTGCATCTGGGGATTCCTCTTGCAGCAGTCGTTCCAGCCCTTGTTTTCCCATGGCCTTCCGGCCCAAAATCCGAATCTGGGTAGGATTGCGCAGGTCTGCGTCAATGAGCATCACCGCCCGGTGCTTTTTCGCCAGGGCCAGGGCCAGATTGGAGGCGACGGTGGATTTTCCCTCCCCAGCCGTTACGCTGGTAACCAACAGCACCCGGCACTGCGGGGCAGTGCCAGGCTCAGCCGCTTGCTCCACTGCCGTGCGCAGGCGGAAAAAGGACTCCTGGAAAAAGAAGCTGACCATGGGAGAGGTAAGCAGCAGCTTGTCCTTCCTACCCAGACGGCCCCGGCCCCGCTTCTCATGAGGTACCACTGCCAAAACTTCTGCATCCAGCTTGTGTCTGGCCCCGGACCGAGTCTGAATGGTATCCCGGGCCACAGAGAACCAGGCCAAGGCCACCAGCATAGCGCCACCGGCCAAAACAGCCGCAAACAGCACCGTTCTTCTCGGATTCACCGGGTTAGAAGGCCACATGGAAACCTGGGCATTGGTCATCACATGGAGCACCGCATTCTGGTCAATGTGTTGGCCCAGCTCCGGATAGTGGGCATCCACAGCCCGCACCATCTCAAAGGCCATCCGGGAAGACGGAGCTGTGGCGGATACCTGGAGCAGGTTGGTCTCGCCCTCCACCTGGGCTGTGATGGTCCCAGGCAAGGTATCCACGCCCAGAGCCTGGCAGATCCGCTCCTTCATCAGATGGCTCTCCAACATGCTGGAATATTTCACTGCCACTTCATTGGCGGCATTGTAATTGGCTCTGGAGGTGGCAGAAGCTGACTTGGAAAGGACTGCGTAGGTGATGGTGCTGGTATACTCCGGGGTCCAAAGCCAATCCAGAGCCAGCTTCGCCCCCATGCCGGCAATCAACGCCGCCAGGATCAGCATCCAGCAATTGCGTAGGACCATCCGCAGCACACACCATGGCTCCACATCCGCCCACCGAAATTCGTTCTTCTGATTCATAGCTTTTATGCCCTTCGCTTCCCGGTGGATCATTCCACCACAACAGTCAAAATGGTCTTCCCGGTTCCGGCCTCGCCAGTGTACTGATAAGTCACCTCATAGACTCCCGGGTGATCCATATCCACTTTGGAATCGATGCTCACTTCGTCCAGGGGGCAGGTCCGCTCCCTGCCGGCTATCAGCTCGGTCACCCGGAGCAGGTAGGACTCCGGATCAAAGCGATCCCCCTGCTTCAGGTAAACCAGGTACTCCTGCAAGGCAATGGATGGCAGCTTGCCGTTCTCCCGCATGATCACAGACAGCGGCACAATGGCAGTATCCCCCAGACTGTTGGTCACCTGCAGGGTGATGGAATAGGTACCGGCCGCCGCAATGTTGAGGTTTTGCACCGTCATCCGGATGCTTCCCGTGAGGTCCCCATCCACCAGGTCATAGGCGGTAAGACGGTCCATCAGGGTCACAGTCTTGCCCACATCAAAGATCAGGGGCTGGCTTAGGGAGAATTTGGGTGCCTCATAGTCCGTATATGCCACCGTCCGGGTCAGCTTCGATGCATTGTCAGCGTGGTCAAACACCACATAGGTAATTTTCGCCGTGTTGGCGCTAATCAGGGTGGAAATGTGATCCACCATGATTTCGCCCGTGAGGTCCCCGTCCCGATCATCCCAGGCGGTGATGCCCCGAAGCAGCTCCCCCTGGGACGCGTTCACGGAAACCTCCAGCACCTCTTCCGTGCACGTCAGCACCGGCGGCGTATCATCCACAGACTCCTGGCGGTAAAAATGGGAAAAACACGTCAGCGCCGTCATAAGCACAAATAGAATTACCAGGATCACCTTGCAGGTTCTCATCAAATCCTCTCCTCTTCACCGGCTTCCCTCATTCAGGCCGCGCCGGTACAATCGCCTCGTTCTGGAAAACCCGCCGGGGATTCTCCTCCAGTAAGATCTCTGCATACTGCCAGGACAGGTCCTGGCCAATCAGCTCCTGCACCTGGGACAGGTCCGGGTTGCGGTGCTCCACACTGTGGGCGTCGCTGGCTACCACATGGGCAAGTCCCCGCTCCAGAAGCCACCAGGCCGTCTGCTTTGACGCAACTCCCATACGGCCCAGGATGGTTCCCTTGTTCAGCTGAAGAATGCACCCCCGGCGGAACCAGCTGGCCGCCAGAGCCGGATTCCTTTGTATCTCATGATACCGCTCCGGATGGGCCACCACTGGGACATATCCCCGGTCCGCCACCAGACGCAGGGCGTCATCCATATAGTCCCCCCGCTCGTCAAAGTAAAATTCAACCAGCAAATACCGAGAATCTGCCAGGGTCAACACCTCCTGCCGGTCCAGCAGCTTTGGCAGCTCCGCCGTGGCAAATACTTCCATACCGGCACGCAGCTCCAGCCCGCAGCCCAGCTCCCGGAGCCCCTGCTGCAGAAGGTACACATAGCGGCGATACTCTTGGACAGAGCGCCGCCGTCTCTGATCCGGCCGGCAAAAGTGGGGGGTTGCAATGATGCGCTTGGTCCCGTTCTCCCAGGCCTTCCAGGCCATGGAGCATGCCTCTTCCACACTGCCGGCTCCATCATCCACACAGGGGAGAATGTGGCAATGCATATCTGTCATGGCGATGCTCCTTTCTTACGGGGCCTCAGGCTGCGCCGGGAAGGCCAGCAGCAAAGTATTATACCATAAATCACTCCGGGGCGCAACTAATTTCGCTCCATTTCGCAGGGCGGCAACATTTCCTTTTCCTCCACCGTTGGTTGCCTGATGGAATCATGGGACCACTCGCCGCCGGCAAGTAATGGGATCCTGTGGCGCTTTACACCCGCTCCCACGCTCGCAGGCGGCTTTATTATATAGTTGTATCTTTTACAGGTTGTCAACAGAAAACCGGATCACCCCCCTGCTTTTTGGCGCTTTTTACATTGTTTGAGACATTTCTCAGTTCTGTCTAGATTTTCTCCCAAATTTGTTGTATACTGTATGGGAAAGATTTTGTGCAGCCGCAATCGTGCTGACCTTCCCATCCCTTGATCTTTTAAATTTCATTTGTTGGAGGCCCATATGTTTCGCAAACACAAAGGTAAATTTGCGGCCGGTTCCCGCAACCGCTACCAGAGCGGCAACGTTCCTCAGACCCCACAAAAAAAGAAAAAAGCTTGGAAGTGGGTGCTGCTGACTATTTTGCTCATTCTTTTGGCGCTGATCGCCGCCATTGTCATTTTCGTCATCACCTCTCTAAACAAGATTCAGCGGGCAGACCCTAATGTGGAGCGCTTGTCCCAGGAGGAATACGACCAGCTTTTAGGCACCGATGAGCTGGACCCTGACGCCGCCTATCCCACAGTGGACGAGAATTCCATCACCTTCTCCACCACACCGGATGGCCAGGTCATCGGCAAAGAGGATCACATCGTCAACATCCTCCTCATCGGCCAGGACCGCCGGGAAGGCGAAGGCCGCTCTCGTTCCGATTCCATGATTCTGGTCAGCTTTAACAAAAAGACCAACAAAATCACGATGGCCTCCTTCCTGCGGGATAATTATGTGCAGCTTCCCGATGATTACCTGCCCAACCGGCTGAACGCCGCCTATGCCATCGGCGGTATGGAGATGCTGGACGAAACTCTGGAGATAAATTTCGGCGTCTCCGTAGACGCCAATCTAGAGGTGGATTTTTCCAGCTTCTCCTCCATCATCGATATTTTGGGCGGTGTGGACATTGAGCTCACGGAGGCCGAGGCCAGCCACATGAACGGTGAAAACGGCTGGGGTCTCACTGGAGGTATGAATCACCTGGACGGGGAGCAAGCTCTGACCTATTCCAGAATTCGGAAGCTGGACTCGGACTTCGGCCGGACCAACCGGCAGCGCAATGTGCTCACATCTCTGTTCCAGGCCTTTAAAAACATCGACCTCACCCAGGCTCTGGGCCTCATCAATGAGATATTCCCTCTGCTGACCACGGACATGAGCAACGCTGAGATGATCGGTTACGTCACCGATCTGCTGCCCATGCTGGCCAAGGCAGAGCTGACCAGCGTCCACATCCCTGGAGATGAGGACTACTATAACGCAACCATTCGCGGCATGATGGTCCTGGTTCCAGATCTGGACGCATGCCGGGAGGTACTGGCTGAGGCACTCCAGTAGCTTCCACCGGCAAGCCTCTCAAAATCCATTTGGAATCTGCCGGTCGGAAGTTTTGCCCCAAATCCAGCGTGGAATCCCAGGAAAGCGGACGTCTTTCCGATTTCCACTGCAAGCGTTTGGGACAGACTCTCCCGCAGAAATGAGATTTGGTGACGCCCAATACCCATATGCCCATATATAGAGAAAATTAAGGAAAACAGGGGAACAATATGACACAACACAAACCATGGGACCGTATAAAGGTCACGCGGATTTTTCTGCTGCTTTTGTTGGACATCTTACTGATCAATCTGTCCAGCTTTCTGGCCCTCTTTACCCGGATGGAGCTGGATCTGACGGCGCTGTTGGAATCCGGCTTTCTGGACAGCATCTATCGGTATGCACTGATGGACACTGTGTGTACCATTCTCATTTTTTGGTTCTTCCGGTTGTACAACAGCCTCTGGGCCTACGCCGGTACCAACGAACTTACCCGAATTGCCGCCGCTTCTATTGTGGCCGCAGCGGTCAAGTACGTGGGCATGCACCTGTTGGCCTTGCCGACGACCAAAAGCTTCCCTGTGCTGAACTGTATGTTTCTCATGGCCTTTGTGGGCTGCAGCCGCTTGGCTTACCGCTATTTCCGGGACATCCTGCACCGCAGCCGGAAGAGCGGAGCTCAAAAGCGCACCATGCTGATCGGCGCTGGTGATGCTGGCGCCATTGCCCTGCTGGAATTTCAGAACAGCCAGCACTCCTCCAATCAGGTGGTCTGCATCATCGACGATGCTTCCCGCAAACGTGGGCAGCTGCTGCGAGGCGTCCCCATTGTAGGCGGCCGGGAGAGCATTCTGGCTGCCGCTGAAAAATACCGCATTCAGGAAATCGTTCTAGCCATTCCTTCCGCCAGCTCCAGGCAGCAGCGAGCTATCCTTTCCATCTGCCAAAAGACCAAATGCACCCTGCGGACCCTGCCCGCTATCTACCAACTGGCAAACGGAGAGGTCAGCATCCAAAAAATCCGCAACGTGGAAATTGAGGACCTGCTGGGCCGCGACTCTGTGCAGGTGGATCTGGCAGGCATCGGAAAGCATGTAGCCGGTAAGACCATCCTCGTCACCGGAGGCGGCGGCAGCATTGGCAGTGAGCTTTGCCGCCAGCTGGCCACTTTCGGCCCTGCTCAGCTGATTCTCTTCGACATCTATGAAAACAATGCCTACGACATCCAGCAGGAGCTGCGCAGGACCTACCCAAATCTGAATCTCACCGTCCTCATTGGCTCCGTCCGGGACCGGGAACGGCTGGAGGACCTGTTCGCCCGGTACCACCCGGACCTGATCTACCACGCCGCTGCCCACAAGCACGTCCCTCTTATGGAGGACAGCCCCTGCGAGGCCGTCAAAAACAACATTTTTGGCACCTTGAATGTAGCGGAAATGGCAGACCGGTATAGAGCCAGCCGGTTCCTCCTCATCTCCAGCGACAAGGCGGTCAATCCCACCAACGTCATGGGCGCTACCAAACGGGTTTGTGAAATGATCATCCAGATGATGGACGGGCGCTCCAAGACTGAGTACGTGGCCGTGCGGTTCGGCAATGTCCTGGGGTCCAACGGCAGCGTCATTCCCCTGTTCAAAAAGCAGATCGCTGCCGGCGGCCCTGTGACTGTCACGGACCCCCAGATCATCCGTTACTTTATGACCATCCCCGAGGCGGTCTCCCTGGTGCTCCAGGCTGGTGTGTACGCCAAAGGAGGCGAGATTTTCTTTTTGGACATGGGAGATCCCGTCCGAATTGATGACCTGGCCCGGAACATGATCCGCCTGTCCGGCTTTGAGCCGGATGTGGACATTCCCATTGTCTATACCGGCCTTCGCCCCGGTGAGAAGCTGTTTGAGGAGCTCCTGCTGTCTGGGGAAGGGATGCGTAAAACGCAAAATGATCTCATCTACATTGGCAAGGATCAGCCCTTTGACGGCGAGAAGCTGGAGGCTCAGCTTCAGTCCCTCTACCAAGCCGCTGTCCAGGGGCGGGACGTCCGGGATCTGCTGGCCCAAATCGTTCCGGAATACCGGGTTCCAGTCCACACCTGAAACACAGCCGACATAAGGAAAGCGTGCTACAGCATGTCATGGGGTTTCGCCCAATTACGGTGCTGAAGCACGCTTTTTATGCACTCTGGCAGCCCACCGGAGCAGCTGGGGCCGCCAAGGCCGCAGAACCCACCACAGGCCCCAGAGTACCCGCTGGTCCAGACGCCTGGCCGGAAACGCCTTTCCCCCATTTCGGCTGAGCCAGGTCACCACCCCTAGAATTTGCTCCGGCCGTACCACCTCCGTCCAGGTCTGGGCATCCCCGCCCACCTGAAACGAGCCGTCGGCATACCGGCTCAGGACCCGGTGAAGAACCAGGGCCTGTCCCCCCTCCCGGCAAAACAAAATCACATCCCCCTCCCGGGGGCTCTGGTAGCGGATTCCCCGAATGTATACCACATCCCGGCGGTGCCGTAAAAAGGGGACCATGCTGCCGCCCGTCACCAGGAGCGGCACCAGCAGATCCTTCTCTAAAAGGCGGGGGAAAGACCGGGCAGCCTCCTCCGGGGTCATCATTCGCAGCTTCGTCCGGGGGCACACAGTCACGACTCCTCCGGGCTCTGGCCCTTTTTTTGTAGCTTGTGCCGGTTTCCTTGCGCATCCACCACATAGGTGTTCTCCAGCTGAGCCGTCAAATTTTCCCGGATGGCGTCCAGATAAATCCGCCGCAGCCCGTCCCGTTCAGAGCGTTCTGCCGGGGTCAGGCCCTCCGCCTTGGCTTTCTTTGCCAGCTCGTTGATTCTCGCAATGACATCCTCCATCATCGCAATCCGCCTCCCTTTACTTGAATTTTTCAATTTCCACTGAAATCCGGCCCTTCCGGGTCTGTCCCTTCACCTCAGCCAGCCGGATTTTCCCCATTCCCCGGAGGGAAATTACAGCCCCAGGAGCCACCTGCCGGTCCGGCTTCTGGCAGGGCAAGCCGTCCACCGCCGCCCCGCCGGACAGCACCAGCTCCCCCGCCCGGGTCCGGCTCAGGCGGAAGCCTGCCCCAATGACGCTGTCCAAACGACAGGAGGCCAGGGTTCCCCGGATGGTCTCCGTCTCCGGAGTGGGAATCTGGGCCTCCTCCAGGGGGATTTCCTCCAGGTGCAGCCGGGTCCGCCCCGCACTGGGGAGATTTTGCACCACATAGGGGGCCATCTCCCGGAGGAGAAAGAAGTCGCAAGAGCCCTTCCCTACACAAATATCCCCCACCGTCTCCCGCTTGATCCCGGCCCCCATAAGGCTCCCCAGAAAATCCCGATGGGTGAGGCAATCTCCCTCAAAATAGCTGGCGCAGATGCAGGTCACCGGCCCTTCAGCATACAGGCTGTTCTCCTCCAGATAGGGCGGCAAATAGCAGGCCACCGCCCGCTCTGCCTCGGGATACCCACCAAAAAAGGTCAGTGTCTCCTCCCCCATGAGGCGGCGCACCAGCTCCTGCTCCCGCAGAGAGAGAAAGCAACTGAAGGCCGGAATCTCCCGCCGCTGCCCTGCCGACAGCCGCTCCCAAACCCGGGCCAGCAGCACCCGGTCCTCCGGAGTCTGGGCCAGACGCTCTATTTTTTCCTTCGGTCCCATTGCCACTCCTCCCAACCGTCTGGAATATCTTTGTCATTATACCCCATTTTATCCCAAATTCCTAGGCCCAAATTCCCCTTGGCAATGATACGGATTGCTAAGGGCGAAAAAGCCGGAACCATCGAGTGCTAAACGGGACGTTGCGCGTTTAGCCTTAGGTTCGTAGCATTGCGCCCATGCTGATGCAGCGTTGCGGCGCCCCGCAGAAGCAGAGGGTCAGGAATGGCTCAATGCCCTCCTTCAAATTAAAGAATCCTTAAGAAAGCAGCCTCTTTCATCTTAAACTTCCCGGGGATATAATGAAGGGGCGGAGAGGTGAAGTACATGTACAACATTTTGATTTGTGATGACCAGCCAGACATTGTAAATGCCCTGAAAATTTATCTGTCCATGGGCGATTACCGTCTGTTTGAGGCCTATACCGGACGTCAGGCGGTGGAGCTTGTCCAGAAGGAAGAGATCCATCTGATCCTCATGGATATCATGATGCCGGAAATGGATGGCATTGCCGCCACCCAGCGCATCCGGGAGTTCTCCAACGCTCCCATCATTTTACTCACAGCCAAAAGTGAAAATGAAGATAAGGTCCTGGGCCTCAACGTGGGGGCCGACGACTATATTACCAAGCCCTTTGTACCCATGGAGGTCCTGGCCCGGGTCCGGTCTCAGCTCCGGCGGTACACCCTCCTGGGCGGCCAGGCTCCGGAGAAGCCCAGCGTCCTCACCATTGGCGGTATCTGTCTGGACGATGAAGCCAAGACCGTCACCGTGGACGGGGAGCCTGCCAATCTCACCCCCATGGAGTTTTCCATTTTACGGTTGCTCATGTCCAATCCCGGGAAGGTTTATTCCTCCCGGTCGCTCTACGAAGCGGTATGGAACGAGGCGCCCCTGGGCAGCGAGGGAGCCGTGGCGGTACACATCCGCCACCTTCGGGAGAAAATTGAAATCAATCCCTCAGAGCCCCGGTACCTGAAGGTGGTCTGGGGTCAGGGATACAAAATGGAGGGGGGAAAACCCTGATGTATAATAAACGCTATAGCCTGGCCCTCAAAACCGGCTGTTTTCTCCTTCTTCTGGTGGCCTTGGTAACCGGTGTGGCGGGAGGGGTGGCCACCTGTTACCTGGCCGATCAGGGAGCCTATACCCTAAGCCGGGATGATCTCCTGGAACAGGGACTCCAGGAGCGGTGCAGCAACATAGCCGACAATGTAGCCCGGGCCTATGCCCAGGAGGCCTCCGGCGTCCCGGAGGAAGAACTGCCCAGCTATCTCTTCCAATATTCCTACAACGGACACTGGCAGCTGTATCCTGAATACTACAGCGGGAAAAGCAACTATCGCTATGTAATCCGGGATGCATCCGGCAAGCTTCTGAAAACCACCTACCAGGGCGAAGAATACCTGGCCAGCCAAACCAACACCGTGCTGGTGGATTCCATTTTGATTGCCGAGCCCCAGTCAACGGGATCGTCGGACGAAACCGTCCCTCAGCAACAGGAGGATTCCAATACCGTTTTGGAAGCCTTTGACGACAGCACATTCTGGTACCGGAAGACGGTGGATCTCACCTACTCTGTCACCGGCTATGTGCTAAAGGACATGGCTTATGATGACACCTTTTCCCAGTATGTCACCCTAGTGGGAGCCATGTATCAGTACCGGTTTGTACTGGTGGTTCTGGTTTGCGTCTGCCTGGCCGCCCTGCTGTGCCTCACAGTCTATCTGCTAAGCGCTGCCGGACGCCGTCCTGACCAGGAGGGTATCTTCTTGAATCCCCTGGACCGGGTACCCGGGGACCTGTACCTGGTGATCCTTGGCGCCAGCCTGACGGGTCTCTTCGCCCTGTTTAACCAGTCCTTTTATTGGTACGGCTGGATCACTCTGGTCACTGGGGTGGGGTGTCTCATTGTAGGCGGCATTCTGGTGATGGCAGCCCTCCTGTCCCTGGCCACCCGCGTCAAGTACGGCAATGGGTATTGGTGGCGTCATTCCGTCACCGGCTTCTGCCTACTGATGCTGGGACGGGGCTTCCTGTACCTGTTTCGTGGCCTTTGCTCGGTGTTCCGGATGCTCCCTGTTATCTGGAAGTGGGTGCTCACAGGCGCCATCGCAGCTGTCGTCACCCTGGCGTGTCTCAATCCTGTTACCTCCGGAGTGGGGATGCTGATTGTCTTGGGTATGTGGACCTTCCTCATTGTGTACCCCGCCTGGTCCCTGGGCAAGCTGCAGGAGGCTGCCCGGCATATGGCCCAGGGAAAGCTCCAGGAAAAGCTGGACCCCACCCATCTCCACGGCTCCTTCCGCCAGATTGCCCAGGATCTGAACGCCCTGGGTCAAGGAGCCAGCCTGGCCGTGGAGCGGCAGCTGAAGTCCGAGCGCATGAAAACCGAACTTATCACCAATGTGTCCCACGACATTAAAACCCCCTTGACCTCCATTGTGAATTATGTGGACCTTCTTCAGAAGCCCCACACACCAGCCGAGGGAGAGCAGTATCTGGAGGTCCTGGCCCGCCAGTCCCAGCGGCTTAAGAAGCTGACCGAGGACCTGGTGGAAATGTCCAAGGCCTCCTCTGGCAGCATTCCGGTGAACCTGGCCCCCGTGAACGTGGTAGAACTGGTGAACCAGGCCCTGGCAGAATATGAGGAGAAGCTGCAGCGCGCCAACCTGCCTGTGGTCCTCACCGCCCCCCAACCGGAGATCCTGGTCTCCGCCGATGGCCGCCTCTTCTGGCGGGTTATGGACAATCTCCTGGGCAACTGCGTCAAATATGCCCAGCCGGGAACCCGGGTCTATGTGGATGTAGTAAAATACGAAAAAAAGGTTATGATTTCCGTGAAGAACATCTCCCAGGCAGAGTTGAACCTGCCTGCGGAGGAGCTCATGGAGCGTTTCGTCCGGGGGGACAGCGCCCGGAACACCGAGGGCAGCGGTCTGGGGCTGAACATCGCCAAAACCCTCATGTCTCTGCAAAAGGGGAAGCTGAACCTGGTCATAGACGGCGATCTGTTCAAAGCCGTCCTCCTCTTCAACTGCCTGTCCCCCACCCCGGAGGAAAATGCCCCATAGGCATGCAGCTAAGGTAGCCCTGCTTGTAAACGCGCTGGCGGGGGAGCGCCATATCCCCCACCAGCATGCAAGTCCCACAGAAAGGAACCGTGACGTCCCCATGTCTCTATCTGAAAAGAAGAAAAAGCGGCTTTTGACCCTCATCATCGTACTGTCCCTCATCCTGATGGGACTGGTCACCTGGCTGGTGGGCAAACCCCTGGTGCAGTTTGCCAAAGATCCCAACGGCTTTCGGGCCTGGGTGGACACCCATGGGATCTGGGGACGGGTCCTGTATGTGGGTATGGTGATTTTTCAGGTTCTGGTTGCCTTGATTCCCGGCGAGCCTCTGGAGATTGCAGGAGGCTACGCCTTTGGCGCCTGGGAGGGAACCCTTCTGTGCCTGCTTGGCGCCACCTTGGGCAGCACCCTGGTGTTCCTGGTGGTCCGCCGGTGGGGCGTCCGGGTTCTGGAGCTGTACTTCCCCCGGGAAAAGATTGAATCTCTCAAATTTATGCAAAACACCCCAAAAGTGCGGGTTGTGGCCTTCCTCCTCATGTTCATCCCCGGCACACCCAAAGACCTCATCAGCTACTGCATGGGGCTGACCAAAATCCGTCTGTCGGAATGGATCATCCTCAGTACCGTGGCCCGCATTCCCTCCATCGTCACCTCCACCGTAGGAGGCGACGCCCTGGGAGGGCAGGATTACCGCTTCGCCATTCTGGTCTTCACCATCACTCTGGCCATCAGTCTCCTGGGTGGGCTTATCTACAGCGTTTACACCAAGCGCCACAGTCTCAAATCCGGCCCCCAGAAAAAAGGACTGGAAAACACCTAACAAGGAGGGACCTAAGGTGGAGCATGAGGACTTTCTGTTTTTTGTCAGCCGTCTGGCCATGGCCTCCCGGCTGAGTCAGGAATCCGCTTTCCTTCAGCACGGGGTTACCCGGTGCCTTCTGCACAGCATCGCCGTGGCCTACTACTGCGACCGCCTGGCTGGGTATCTGCAAGCGCTCCGGTTCCAGCGGCGGCAGCTGCTGCGGGGCGCCCTGCTACACGACTATTTCCTCTACGACTGGCACGACCCGGACCCCTCCCACCGGCTCCACGGTTTTCATCACCCCGCCCGGGCCCTTGGCAACGCCCTTCAAGATTTCAGCCTGGACCCGGTGGAGCAAAACATCATCCTGCGCCACATGTTCCCCCTGACCCCCATTCCGCCTAAATACCGGGAGGCGATTCTCGTATGTCTGGTAGATAAGGGCTGCTCTCTGTACGAGGTCTTTGCCCGCCGCCCCTACAGCAACTGGCGGATTCAGGCAGCCTGGGCCTTGGTCCTCCAAGGCGCCTCCATTTCTCTTTCTGGACCCCATAATAGCTGAAAAAAGAATTACCATCTGTGGGCACAGAACGGAGTTTTCCGGTTTCTGTGCCCGTTTCCAGGTTTTATATGGCGTTTGACACCAAAATTTAAGAAACTCCCCCTTCCATTTTCCCTGGGAACCCTGTATAATTATGCCTATGATGAGAAAAAAACTGAATTTGAGCCCTCTGGACCGGCAGGGTTCCTTCCCCTTTTACACCATTGCGCCTGTGGCCGGTACCATCTTGTGCAACATGCTCACCTATTATGGCAGCCGTCTTATTACCCGGGGCCTGCCCCACTGGGATCTGACTCTGCCTCTGGACCGGTGGATTCCCTTTGTCCCATCGGCTGTTTCCATATACGTTTTGGCTTTTTTATCCTGGGTGGTGGGCATTTGGGTCATTGCCCGGGAAAGCCCTGCCGTCTGCTACGAGGTTTTGGCTGGGGAGCAAATTGCCAAGCTCCTGTGCCTGGCCTGTTTCCTCCTCCTGCCCACCACCATGGAGCGGCCGGAGGTCACCGGCAGCGGCTTCTTCCCCTGGCTGACCCGGCTCATTTACCGGCTGGATTCCCCGGACAACCTGCTTCCCTCCATCCACTGCCTGGAAAACTGGATTTGCTTCCGCGGAGCTCTTCGCTGCCGGAAGGTGGGACGTGGGTATCAGGTTGGGACGTTGATCTTTGCCCTTATGGTGTTTGTCTCCACCCTACTGGTGAAGCAGCATCTGGTGCTGGATGTAGTCACTGGCGTAGCCGTGGTGGAAATTGGGCTCTTCCTCTCCCGGCAGACTGGCGCTGGGCGGATCTATGAGCGGCTGAACCGCCGGTTGGGTGTTCCGGTATGAAGAAACGAAACCATTTGCTTCTGTGGCTTGTGCTGTTTCCTCTGCTGGCCATTGCCGCGGTGTATACCGTGGTTTCCGCCAATCAGAATTTTTCTACAGACATATTCTTGACTTACCTGTCCCAGGTGCAGCCAGTGTGGCTGGCTGCGGCCGTGGGCTGCACTTTATGCTACATTTTTTGGGAAGGATTGAGCCTGCATACCATTTGCCGCCGCTTGGACAGCCCCTCACGCCTGGGGCGCGGCGTCGTCTGGTCTGCAGCGGATATTTTCTTCTCTGCCGTCACCCCCTCTGCAACCGGTGGACAGCCGGCCTCCGCCTGGTACATGCTTCGGGCCGGTGTGCCGGGCTCTGTCTGCTCCGTAGCGCTGCTTCTGAATCTGGTTCTTTACACCCTGTCCATTCTGGTCATCGCGCCCATTGCCATTGCACTGTGCCCCGGGGTTTTGGCCACCTTCTGCCTTCCGGCTCGCTGGTTCATTGTGGTGGGGGCAGTTCTGCAGCTGGCTTTGGCCGGACTGTTTCTTCTGCTTCTGGTCCGCCCGGGCCTGGTGGAGCGGATTGCGCTTTGGTGCCTGAACCTCCTGAGCCGGGGTCGACTGCGCCTCCGGGCGGAACAGTGGCGGGCTGCCTTGGCCAAGAAGATGCCCGAATACCGAGCCTGTACCCAGGTCTTGCGCCGGGACTGGCGGCTACTGGCAGCTGCTTTCTGCTGCAACCTCCTGCAAAGGCTGTCCCTTCTTCTGGTGCCGGTGTGCCTTCTTTTGGGCTCGGCCGGATCCCCACAGCAGGCGCTCCGTGCAGCGGCCATCCAGGCCTGCATCATCCTGGGCTCCAACGCCGCGCCTCTGCCAGGCGCCATGGGTGTGGCAGATTTCCTCTTCTTGGACGGCTACGGCCATCTGACCCAGGACCCTGTAAGCATGGAGCTTGCCAGCCGGGGCATCTCCTTCTACGGCTGCTTCCTCCTGTGCGGCCTCATTTTGCTGGCCGGTGTGCTGGCATCCGGAATCTACAGAAAGAGAGAGAATCCATGATTGGCTTTTACGATTATACGGTCGTCCTGACCTATTGCTCCATCATCTCCGCCATCGTTGGCATCGTCCTGTCCCTGGGCGCCACGGCGCACCCCCAGTGGGCGGTGCTACTCCTTCTGCTGTCCGGCCTGTGCGACGCCTTCGATGGGAAGGTGGCCAGGACCAAGAAGAATCGAACCAAAGCCATGCAAAACTTTGGCATTCAAATCGATTCTCTGGCGGACATTGTGGCCTTTGGCATCCTGCCGGTGTGCATCGGCCTGGCCCTGTGGAATCATAGTGCCACTCACGCCGAAGCCGGTTCCTTTGTCCTGCCCCATTCCGTCCCCATCCTCATCTCCTGCCTGTACATTCTGGCAGCTGTGGTCCGCCTGGCCTATTTCAACGTGACGGAGGAGGAACGCCAAAGCACGGGGGCCTCCAAGCGGGAGTTTTACACAGGTCTGCCCGTCACCTCCGCCTCTCTGATCTTCCCTACCCTAGTTCTCCTCCAGCGGATCACCCGTGCAGACCTGTGCTGGCTGTACCATGCCGTCATGCTGGCCACAGCCGGCGCCTTTGTGGGCAAATTCCATGTGAAGAAGCCAAATCTCCGGGGCATTCTCATTTTAGTAGCCTTGGGCGCGGCGGAGTTCCTGCTGTTTTTGTTGCTCCGTCTGGTGACACGCCATGGCTAAGCAGCCGGATCGCTCCCCCGTCCTGTCCTTCCTTTACCGGACTGCGGCAGGCCGGTTCCTTCTAAAGGGACTCACTGCCCCGCCAGTGTCCCGCCTGGCAGGCCGGTATCTGGACAGTCACCTTTCCCGAATCCACATCGCTGGATTTGTCCGTCGATACGGGATGGATCTGACCGGCTGTGAAAAGCAGTCCTTCTCCAGCTTCAACGACTTTTTCACCCGAAGGCTGCGGCCAGACCAGCGCCCCATAGACCTGGACCCAGCTGCCTTCATCTCTCCCTGTGATGGGCAGCTGTCTGTGTTCCATTTGAATTCGTCGCGGATGTTCCAAATCAAAGGCAGCCGGTACAGCCTGCCGGATCTCTTGGGAGGGCAGGAAAACGCCACGCGGTATGCCAATGGCCTTTGCCTGGTGTTCCGCCTGTGCGTAGACGATTATCACCGCTACTGCTATATTGACTGGGGCGTCAAAGGGGAGAACCACTTCCTGCCTGGGATACTGCACACCGTGCGGCCCATTGCCCTGGCCAGCTGCCCCGTGTTCATCCAAAATAGCCGGGAGTATACCGTCCTGGAGACGGAGCATTTCGGCGCCGTCACCCAGGTGGAGGTGGGCGCCCTGCTGGTGGGCCGCATTCAAAACCACCACGGCCCCGGTCCCTTCCAAAAGGGCCAGGAAAAGGGCCTGTTCCTTTTTGGCGGCTCTACCATTCTCCTGCTCCTGGAACCCCATCGGGTAGCCCTTTTGCCGGAGCTTCTGACCCAGTGCCAAGGGGGCCGGGAAATTCCCGTGCGCCAGGGCCAGACCCTGGGGTACGCAGCTTCTGCCCAAAACGCTCTTCGCCCCTCCTCCGCGGTTGCGGCAGCAAAGGCCTAGGCACCTTTTCTTACTCACAGAGCCGCCGTCCGGCATAGACGGCGGCTTATTTGCATATGGTAGAGCAAAAGGGGAACAGGAGGGCGGACCATGGGGACAAGAGTGACGGAACTGCGGTGCAAAGAGGTAATCAATATCACAGATGGCCAGCGTCTGGGCTTTGTATCAGATGTGGAGGTCCAGCTTCCGGAGGGAAAGGTCCTGGCCCTGGTGGTACCAGGCCCCTGCCGCTTTTTTGGCCTGTTTGGGCGGAAAGACGATTTTGTCATTCCCTGGAACTGCATCCGCCGCATCGGCTCCGACATCATCCTGGTAGAGCTGGAGCCGGACAAATGCCGCGTTCCCCGTCCAAAACCCAGGTGGTTCTGACCCTGCCGGGGCACATGCCTCCAGCAAAAGCCGCTCTGCCTTGGATCCCCCTTGGGACATGGGCGATGTAGGGTACGGCCTGGACGCCCCCTAAAACGGCACTGCATGAATTTCATTTACCCGGAATCGTGAAAAAAGTGGAAAATTCCGAAAAAAACACTTGCAATTGGGATTTCCATTTGTTACAATGTCCTAGCGTGGCGTAAAACGCCATAGCTTCAAAACCACACACCCGGGGATCAGGCCCGCAGGTGCCGCCAAGGCGGTGCGTTCCTGAGATGATCGGGGTGGAGGCGAAACAAAAGGAGAAACAACATTATGGCAATCGTATCTATGAAGCAATTGCTGGAAGCCGGCGTGCACTTCGGCCATCAGACCCGCCGGTGGAACCCCAAAATGGCCCCCTATATCTACACCGAGCGGAACGGGATCTATATCATCGACCTGCAGAAGACCGTGAAGAAGCTGGAAGAGGCCTACTCCTTCGTACGGGAGCTGGCTGCCAACGGCGAGAGCCTTCTCTTCGTGGGTACCAAGAAGCAGGCTCAGGACGCCATCAAGGAAGAGTCCGAGCGGGCCGGCCAGTTCTATGTCAACGCCCGTTGGCTGGGCGGTATGCTGACCAACTTCCGCACCATGCGGACCCGGATTGACCGGCTGGCTCAGCTGCGGAAGATGGAAGAGGACGGCACCTTTGCCATGCTCCCCAAGAAGGAAGTCATCAAGCACCAGGGCGAAATCGCCAAGCTGGAGAAATATCTGGGCGGCGTGAAGGAAATGAAGAAGCTCCCTGGCGCTCTGTTCATTGTAGACCCCCGGAAGGAACGCAACGCCATTGCGGAGGCCCGGAAGCTGGGCATTCCCATTGTGGCCATTGTGGATACCAACTGCGATCCCGATGAAATTGATTACGTGATTCCCGGCAACGATGACGCCATCCGCGCCATCCGCCTCATTGCCGCTACCATGGCCAACGCCGTAATGGAAGGCCGCCAGGGCGAGAGCTACAGCGAAGAGGCTGCCGCCCCCGCCGCCACCGAAGCGCCCGAGGCCCCTGCCGCTGAATAAAGCATCCAAATTGAGGGGCTGTTGCCAGACGGAACGGTCAGGACGCATCCTGGTCCCCCGCTCTTGGTAGCAGCCCCTTTGAAGAAACGAAGACGTTGATTAGGAGGATATCATTATGGCATTTACTGCTGCTGACGTAAAGAAACTGCGCGAGATGACCAACGTAGGCATGATGGACTGCAAGAAGGCCCTGACTGCCTCCGACGGCGATATGGACAAGGCTGTGGAATGGCTCCGGGAAAAGGGCCTGGCCGCTGCCGCCAAGAAGTCCGGCCGGATTGCCGCTGAGGGCGCTGTCTGCGCCATCGTGGAAGACGGCGTGGGCGCCATTGTAGAAGTCAACTGCGAGACCGACTTCGCCGCCCAGTCCGACAAGTTCACTGGCTTTGTCAAGGATGTGGCTGACGCCGTGGTCAAGTCCGCTCCTGCCGACCTGGACGCCCTGCTGGCTGCCCCTTATCCCAACAGCGATAAGACTGTGGGCGAGATGATCCCGGAGAAGGTTCTGGTCATCGGCGAGAACCTGAAGGTTCGCCGTTTCGCCCGGTACTGCACCGGCGTGACCGTTCCCTATATCCACATGGCCGGCCGCATCGGCGTGCTGGTGAACATGGAAGTGGAAGGCATCGAGGCTTCCGCCGTCACCGAGCTGGGCAAGGATCTGTGCATGCAGGTCGCTGCCATGAATCCCTCCTTCTGCGACAAGGCTGACGTAGACCAGGCCACCCTGGACAAAGAGAAGGAAATCCAGTTGGCCCTCATGGACAACGACCCCAAGATGGCCTCCAAGCCCTTGCAGGTGAAGGAAAAGATCGTCCTGGGCAAGATGAGCAAGTACTACGAAGAGAACTGCCTGATGCAAATGGAGTTCGTCAAGGAGAAGGGCGTCTCCGTGGAGCAGCACGTGGCCGCCGTCGCCAAGGAGCTGGGCGGCAAGATCGCCGTCAAGTCCTTCGTCCGCTTCGAGCGGGGCGAGGGCATCGAGAAGAAGCAAGAAGACTTCGCCGCCGAAGTCGCCGCTCAGATGAACATGGGCAAATAATTCCTCAAATTTCAGGGCCGCTGCAAACGCAGCGGCCCTGTTTGATTGCCTACCGCTCAGAAAGTGTTACCGTTCTCCCCCTCCACACACTTTGCCCACATCTCCCCCTCGGGGTATATGCGTGCACCTAAGACCCATTCCTTGCGGTAAGGGCAGACCCATATGTCCGCCCCTGGTCAGTGGGATGCGGCCACCCGGACACACCGCTGGCAGGCAAAGCAGAAATCAAGGTTCAAGTGACGAAAGCTCCCACTAAACCTAATAGAGCGCCTATGGCGACGATCTTCTCAGCATCAAATTTGGGTCAGGCGCCAAGGAATGCATCCCTCCACCATACGAGACCCCTACCTGGATCCATATCATTTGACAACGCAGAGATTGCTTCCAAAAAATGCAAAAAGCTATTGCAATTTACATCTAACTTTGCTATACTAGGGGTAAAGGAGGAGTCGATTTGAAACATGTCGCGCACACCAAACCTGCACCCAGTAAAATAGGTCCCTACATTTTCGACACTTTAGGCCAACGTGACTGACCACCATAGCCACTGTCTGAGCTACATAGAAGGTCCCATACATCTTCCTTGTAAGGAATTGTAATTTGATTGTCACTATTCATTTTTCAATGCTAAAACCTATTGGAATATCGAACTATGGCACAGCGCTTCCAGCTACATTCGAGTCGTTGCATCTGCATGTAATCCGTAGTGAATTATAGGTTGGGTGGTATCTTATGAATCGATTCATTAGTATTCTTATATTTTTATTATCTGTAGTATGTTTTATTATATCTGTTGATGTTTTTTATAGCCAAGCCGTTTTTGTTGACGAACATAATTTTAGCATGGGGGAAATATTTGGCGGTAACTTCAATCTTTATATGGTCTGGATTCGGCTCTTCCTTCAGGCAGTTCTCTGCATCCTCTCCGGTATTAGAATGTTCTCCAAGAAGAAATCGTGACGATTATGAAAAGGCGTTTATTGGTAATCGTTTTGCTTTTTATGGTCACTTTGGTAAATACAGTTGGATGATATAAGTCAACTACTGAGCGGAAACTTTGAGGGTGTTGTTTACTTTGTCCGTGATACTTGGCCCGCTTAACAGTAGGAACAAATAATGTCCCTTTCTCAGGACCGCTGCGTTTGCAGCGGTCCTGTTTGACTGTCATCTTCCGTTCAGGTAGTGAGTGTTACCGTCCCTCCCCCCGGGGGCTATGCGCGTGCACCTAAGACCCATTCCTTGCGGTAAGGGCAGACCCATATGTCCACCCGCTGGTCAGTGGGATGCGGCCACCTGGACACACCGTTGGCAGGCAGTCCAAATTCGGAGATGGGCAAACAACGAGATCTGTTCCCGCCTGGGGGACTAGCCTGTCAATCCGCCTTTTCTGTGCGCAGAACCAGGCAACCCCCGTCTTCATCCACCGTCACCGTCTGCCCCGGCAGAATGCCGCCTTCCAGAATGCGCTTGGCCAGGAGAGTCTCCACCGTATGCTGCACATACCGCCGCAGGGGGCGTGCACCGTACTGGGGATCGTAGGACTCATCCACAATGAAGTTCTTGGCCCGGTCTGTGAGGCGGCAGGAAATCTCCTGCTCCTGCAAACGCCCATTCAGATGGTCAATTTGCAGGTCAATGATGGAGGCCACATCCGCCTTGGTGAGGGGCTTATAGAAGACGGTTTCGTCCAGCCGGTTCAGGAACTCCGGCCGGAAGGACTGGCGCAAAAGCTGAAGCACCTGGCCCCTGGCCGTCTCGGAGATGGAGCCGTCCGGCCCAATCCCCTCCAGGAGGTACTGGGAACCCAGATTCGAGGTCAGAATGAGGATGGTGTTCTTGAAATCCACCGTCCTGCCCTGGGAGTCGGTGATCCGCCCGTCGTCCAGCACCTGAAGCAGCACGTTGAACACATCGGGATGAGCCTTTTCCACCTCGTCGAAGAGGACCACGGAATAGGGTTTCCGCCGGACCGCCTCCGTGAGCTGGCCTCCCTCTTCATAGCCCACGTATCCAGGAGGCGCTCCAATCAGCCGGGACACAGCAAATTTCTCCATATACTCCGACATATCAATGCGGACCATGTTGTTCTCATCGTCAAACAAGGCCTCGGCCAGGCTCTTGGCCAGCTCCGTCTTGCCCACGCCTGTGGGGCCCAGGAACAGGAAGGAGCCAATGGGCCGGTTGGGGTCCTGAATGCCGGCCCGGCTCCGCTGGATGGCCTCCGTCACCGCTTGGACCGCCTCATCCTGGCCTATCACCCGGCGGTGCAGGGTTTCGTCCAGGTGCAGGAGCTTCTCCCGCTCCCCTTGAACCAGCTTGGCCACAGGGATACCGGTCCACCGCTCCACAATCCGGGCAATTTCCTCCTCGGTCACCTTGTCCCGAAGCATGCTGGACTCCTTGGCGCTCTGAACCGCCTGCTCCTCCGCCTCCAGCTGCCGCTTGGCCTCTGGCAGGCGGCCGTACTTCAACTCAGCAGCCTTTTCCAGGTCATAGCTCTGCTCGGCGGCTTCAATCTGCCGGTTCAGGTCTTCGATTTTCTCCCGCAGCTGCTGGACCCGGCCAATGGCGTTTTTCTCGTTCTCCCACTGGGCTTTTTTAGAGCTCAATTGCTCCCGCTCTTCTGCCAGCTCCTTCTGGAGCTCAGCCAACCGGGCTTTGGACCGGGGGTCCTCCTCCTTTTTGAGGGCAGCCTCTTCGATCTCCATCTGAATGATTCGCCGGGAGATCACATCCAGCTCTGTGGGCATGGAGTCCATCTCCGTGCGGATGAGGGCGCAGCCCTCGTCAATGAGGTCAATGGCCTTGTCTGGCAGGAACCGGTCAGAAATATACCGGTGGGACAGGGTTGCCGCTGCCAAAATGGCGGCGTCTGTAATTTTCACCCCGTGATAAACCTCGTAGCGCTCCTTCAGGCCCCGGAGGATGGCGATGGTGTCCTCCACCGTGGGCTCATTCACCATCACCGGCTGGAACCGCCGTTCCAGAGCCGGGTCCTTCTCAATATATTGCCGGTACTCGTCCAGGGTAGTGGCCCCAATGCAGTGGAGCTCGCCCCGGGCCAGCATGGGCTTCAGCAGATTCCCCGCGTCCATGGAGCCCTCGGTTTTCCCCGCTCCCACAATGGTGTGCAGCTCATCGATGAACAGGAGGATCTTTCCCTCAGACTTTTTCACCTCTGCCAGGACCGCCTTCAGCCGCTCCTCAAATTCGCCCCGGTACTTGGCCCCTGCAATCAGGGCCCCCATGTCCAGGGAGAAGATGGTCTTGTCCTGCAAATTTTTGGGCACATCCCCCCGGACAATCCGTTGGGCCAGGCCCTCGGCGATAGCGGTTTTGCCCACGCCGGGCTCGCCGATGAGTACCGGATTATTTTTGGTCTTCCGGCTCAAAATCCGGATCACATTCCGGATCTCCTCATCCCGGCCAATGACCGGGTCCATCTTTTTCTCCCTGGCCCGGCGCACCAGGTCCGTGCCGTACTTTTCCAGGGCCTCATAGGTATCCTCCGGGCTGTCAGAGGTGACCCGCTGGTTGCCCCGGATGGCCTGAAGGGCCTGGAGACAGTCCTCCTTGGAAATGCGATAGGTCCCCAGCAGCTCCTTCACCGGCCCCTGGGCCGCCTCCACCAGGGCCAGGAGGAAATGCTCCACAGACACGTATTCGTCCTTCATGCTGGCCGCCAGACGCTCAGCCAGCTGGAGCACATCGTCTACCCCCTGAGATATATAGAATTTGTCCGCCTCCCGGCTGCCGGAAACCCGGGGAAGCTTGTCAAGCTCCGCCTGGGCCGCAGCTTCCAGACTCTCCACCGTCACGCCCAGCTTTCGCAGAATCTGAGGCGCCAGGCCTCCCTCCTGCTGCAGCAGGGCCAGAAGCAGGTGCAGCTGCTCCATTTGCTGATGATGATGTTCCACAGCCAAACTCTGGGCGCTTTGCACCGCCTCCAGAGACTTCTTTGTATATTGATTAAAGTTCATATTCCACACTCCCTTCGCAGCCATCGGCCGCCATTTTAGCACTCCACCTTTGAGAGTGCTAATTGCTTTTGTCTTCACTATACCCCCTTTTTCTAAAATGTCAAGGGGAACACAAAAAATTCACAAATCTTCCACCTAGGGCATGTGTGTATGGCTTTTTATTCTACACTGGCGCGGCAGCACCCCTGGCTTTCCCCGGAGCACGGAAGGGGCTCTTCCGGGCTGACGCAATTGTCGAAACGCTACGTTCCCTCCTTGGTATCAGAAGGCAACTTCACAGCATCTTAACATTTCCCGGCTTACATCTTAATAATTTCCCGCTATACTAAAAGTAAGGTTTTTTCATTTTTGCCTCTCCTTTATTTGCTTTGGAAAGCGCCCCGCCGCCGGTCTGGTCAACCGGGGCGGGGCGCTTTTCCTGTTTCATTTCCGGCATTGGTCTGCCAGGGAGCTTTCTGGCCCTTCTTCGGCTCCTCGCGCCTGGGTAACCGCGCCTTTGGGCCGGGGCTATTCTTCCCCATTCCCACCTTTTTGTGGCTCCAGGAGGCAAACCAGGGCGCGCTGGATGCGGTGGTCCTGGATGAGCTGAACCTTGACATGCAGACCACAGACCTCCACCTCCGGCTGGGCACCGTCGCCTGGAATCGTGCCCAGAGCGCCAAAGACCAGGCCACCAAAGGTGTCGTACTCCTCCAGAGGCAGGGTCACCCCCAGCTCCTGGGCCACCTCATCCAAAGGCGCTGCCCCCTGAATGCGCCAGGTCTGGGAGTCCACCCGCTCCACCTCCGGAGCTGCTTCCTCCTCCGTTCCTTCTTCGTCAAAATCCCCCACCAGCTGCTCCAGCAGGTCGTTCACCGTGACGATGCCGCTGAGTCCCCCGTATTCATCCAGAACCACGGCAAATCGGGTCCGACTGCTTTTCATGTTCCGGAAAAGCACATCGGCCTTTACCGTCTCCGGCACAAAGTAAGCCGGCTTCACCGCCTGGGTCAGTACGGCTTCCCGGCTGCGGTCTGTCAGTCGGAAATAGTCCTTGGTATTGAGAACTCCCACCACCTGATCCACAGACTCCTGACAAAGCGGGTACATGCTGTGACGGCTGCCCCGGATGGTCTCGTCCCACTGCTCCGGGGTTTCATCCAGCCATAGCAGATCCACTTCCGTCCGGTGGGTGGCAATCTCCCCGGCAGTGAGGTTGTCAAATTCGAAGACGTTCTGAATGAAGCTCTGCTCCTCCGGGTCAATGGCCCCCCGCTCACTGCCGGCATCCACCATCATCCGGATTTCCTCCTCGCTGACCTCCTCCTCGTCCCCTTCGGGGTCCACGTGCAGCAGCCGCAGAACTCCGTTGACAGAGACGGTCAGGAGCCAAACCAGGGGAGCAAAAAATTTGGAAATGGCGCTGATGAGACCCGACATTCCCAGGGCCAGCTGCTCCGACTTTTTCATGGCCAGCCGCTTAGGCACCAGCTCGCCGAACACCAAGGTAAAGTAGGACAAAATAATGGTGATCAAAATCACCGAAATGGTGTCCAGGGTCTTGGCGGGAATGCCCACCCCCAGACCCACAAGCCATTGAACCAAAAGCTCCGAAAAGTTATCTGCAGCAAAGGCGCTGCCCAAAAAGCCGGACAGGGTAATGGCCACCTGAATGGTGGCCAGGAACCGGGCGGGCTGCACCGTCAGCTTCCGCAGTCTGGCGGCCTTCCGGTTACCGTCGGCGGCCATGCGCTCCAGCTTGGTCTCGCTCACAGACAGGACCGCAATCTCCGCACAGGCAAAGACGGCGTTGAGGCCAATCAGCAAAACCTGCAGCAGAAGCTGCCATAGAATGTCGTACATGGTATTATGTTCCTCCTCATATTGGCGGGTTTGGGGCCTCAAACGCACAAACAAGCATAGTCCGCTGCCGGACAAACCGGCGCAGACTATGCTTGTTCTGTTTTTAATATGTGGCAGCTCGCGTGGTCGTCGCCGCTACTATCGCTGTCGCTCATTGAAGTCTTCCCTTCCCACATTTTGAGATTATTATACAGGCCCTTGCTAAAAAGTCAAGGGGAATTTTGTAATTTCCCCAGACCAGTCGCAGCAATTGTGGCACACCCGCCAGGCCCGCCCCATCTTCTTCAGCCGTTGGAGCACTCACACAGGGGCATAGGCGTACAGCGCAGGACGCACTGCATGCGGCCGTACTGATGCGGGAGCACCAATTCATCTGCACACCTACGCCTTTTCAGGTCTAGCCGCCACGTCATCCAAATGGACGCAGCGCTCCATGCCACACCAGACAGGCGGCTTTTCAAGCAGTCGTAAGACCGGAAATCATAGAAAATGGTCCGAAAACCACATATTTTAAAGAATTTCTTAATTTGCTCAAAACCCTTGCAGGCCGGGAAGGCTTGTGCTATGATGGTGCCATTCCAATGAAGAGAGGTAGCGCGTATGCTCCGAATCGAACACTTCACCAAAACCTACGGCACCAAAACCGCCGTGGATGATCTGAGCCTGCACATCGCCCCGGGGGAGATCTTCGGGTTCATCGGTCATAACGGCGCAGGCAAAACCACCACCCTGAAGGCCTGCTGCGGCATTTTACAGTTCACCAAGGGAGAGATCTTTGTGGCTGGGCATTCCATCCGGAAAGAGCCCCTGGCCTGCAAGCGGGAGCTTGCCTACATACCGGACAATCCGGACCTGTACGATTTCCTCACCGGCCTGCAATATCTGAACTTCGTAGCCGATATCTACGGCGTGTCCCAGGCGGACCGCACCGCACGCATCCAGAAATATGGGGAACTCCTGGGCATGACCGATGACCTGGCCCAGCCCATTTCCGACTGCTCCCACGGCATGAAGCAAAAGGTTACCCTGATTTCCGCCCTGCTGCACAATCCCAAGCTAATCCTCATGGACGAGCCCTTTGTGGGGCTGGACCCCTTAGCCTCTCATCAGCTGAAAAATGTGATGGCCCAGCACTGCGCCGCCGGCGGCTCCATTTTCTTCTCCACCCACGTGCTGGAGGTCGCGGAAAAGCTGTGTCATAAGGTGGCCATCATCAAAAATGGCCGTTTGGTGGCGGCAGGACCCATGGACGAGGTCCGGGGACAGGCTTCTCTGGAGCAGGTGTTCCTGGAGCTGGAGGGACAGGCATGACAAAGGCACTTCTTCGGGTCCGCTTCCGGGCCCTGTTTCACTCCATGCTCCGCCAGAGCCGGCAGAAGCGGCGGCACGGCACGGGGATGACCGTCCTCTTTATCCTCCTGTTTGCCTACGTGGGGGTGGTCTTCTGCGGCATGTTCGCCCTCATGTTCAGTAAGCTGGCCCCTGCCTATCACACCGCAGGGCTGGATTGGCTGTACTTTGCCACGGCGGGGCTCATGGCCCTGGGCCTGTCGGTATTTGGCAGCGTCTTTGCCACCCAAAGTCAAATTTACGATGCCAAAGACAACGGTCTGCTCCTGTCCATGCCCATCCCACCCCGGACCATTCTCCTGAGCCGGGTGCTTCCCCTGATGGTCCTGAACGGGGTCTTTTCTCTTCTGGTTCTGGGACCTGCTGGGGTGGTCTATGGTACTATGGTTGGATACACCCCCGTAGGATTGGTTGCCTTTGTGCTGTGCTGCCTGGCGGTCATTTTCCTGTCCCAGGCCCTGTGCTGCCTGCTGGGCTGGCTGCTCCACCTGCTCCTCAGCCGGATCAACAAGTCCCTGGCCTCTGCCGTTTACATGGTCCTCTTCCTGGGGATTTACTTTTATCTCTACAGCCAGGCCGGGAATATTTTGAACGCCATGGCCGCAGAAGGCGCCTCCATGGCCAGCGCACTGCAAAGCTGGGCCTGGCCCCTCTACGCCATGGGTCGGGCCTGCACCGGAAGCCTTCCGTTCCTGGCTGCCTTCCTGGTCATTTGCACAGCCGTATCCGGCCTGGCCTACTGGTTCCTCTCTGCCACCTTCCTGGGCTCTGCGGCCATGCAGCACACCGGGCGGCGGAAAAAGGTGGACTACGGCAACCTCCGAGCCGGTTCCACCGTACAAGCCCTGATGTTCAAGGAACGCAAGCGGTTTTTGGGCTGCCCGGTTTACCTCACCAACATGGGTCTGGGGCTTGTGATGATCCTGGCCCTGGCAATTGCCGGCGCCGTCTTCCGGAAGAAGGTGCTGGAGTTCTTTAACCTCATCCCCGGCCTGTCCCTTCTAATGCCCCTGCTCATTTGCGCCGTGCTGGGCTTCCTGGTGAGCAGCACCTGCATCTCCACCCCCTCGGTGTCCCTGGAGGGCAAATCCATCTGGATTCTCAAGTCCCTGCCCCTGGCCCCCCGACAGATTCTCCTGGCAAAGCTGCGGTTCCACAATGTCCTGGTGGTCCCCATAGCCATGGCCTCCGGTCTGATTTTGTCCCTGGCCTACGGCTGTGGGCCGGTAGATACGCTCCTGGTGACGGTATTTCCCGGCCTCCTGGGCCTGCTGTGCGGCCTCCTGGGCATGGTCTGCGGCCTCCAGTGGGCCCGTCTGGATTGGCTGACGGAAGCCCACCCCTGCAAGCAATCTGTGGCCCTGGCGGTCACCATGCTGGGCGTTATGGCCTGGCTCCTGGCCGGCGGCCTCGTCTACGGCTTCCTGCTTCATTCCATCCTGACCCTCACAGAGTTCCTGGCCCTCTTCACCCTCCTCACCACCCTGTGCTGCCTGGTCCTGTACCGGACCCTCGTCACCTGGGGCGCAAAAAAATGGGAGGCCCTGTAAGAAAATTTCCGGTTTTCCGCATCACTGCAAACGCCCCGGCTTCCCACAGGAGGCCGGGGCGTTTGCTTCATACAGCTAAACGGGCGCTGACTCAGGAAGTTTGCTTCAGGATTTCCCGCTTGAGGCGGGTCATGATCCGCTTTTCCAGGCGGGAGATGTAGGATTGGGAGATGCCCATGAGATCGGCCACTTCCTTTTGGGTTTTCTCCCGGCGGCCTGCCAGGCCGAAGCGGAGGACCACAATTTTTTTCTCCCGTTCCGGGAGCTTCTCCAGGGCCTCCCGGAGGAGCTGCTGGTCTACCATATCCTCCAGGGGCCTGGAGATGAGGTCGCTGTCTGTGCCCAGGACGTCGGAGAGGAGCAGCTCGTTGCCGTCCCAGTCGGTGTTGATGGGCTCATCCAGGGAGACCTCCGTCTTTTGGTTGGCGATCTTTCGGATATGCATCAGGATTTCGTTTTCAATGCACCGGGAAGCGTAGGTGGCCAGCTTGATGTTCTTCTCCCGGCGGTAGGTACTTACCGCTTTGATGAGGCCAATGGTTCCGATGGAAATGAGGTCCTCAATGTTCACCCCTGTGTTCTCAAACCGGCGGGCGATGTAGACCACCAGGCGGAGGTTGCGCTCAATGAGGACGCTCTTCGCCTCCTGTTCTCCCGCCTCCATCCGGATCAGGTAATCCTGCTCCTGTGCCGGGGGCAAAGGCGGCGGCAGCACATCGCTGCCCCCTATGTAATAGATGCTGCCCGGTTCCCAAAGACCCAGTCGCTGTAGCAAATTCATCCAAAATTTATGCATACTGTCCCCCTCCTGTCAAAGCCTCGTACTCCCCCGCCGCCGACAACCGGTCCGGCGCAAAGGCCACCAGAGGCCCGGCGGGCTTGCCCCCAATGGTCACCTGGTCGCACTGGACGGCCAGCAGTAGCCCTCCTGCTCCCACAGCCCGGTAAGGAATGAGGCGGCATTTCACCGCCGGAGCCTGGGCGTGGAGGGCCTCCAGGGCCTTGCCAGGGTCCCGGAGCTGATCCCGGCAGATGGGCAGAAGCCGCTCCGCCGTGTCATACTGGGCCACCAGGACCCCCTGGCCGCTGAAGGGATCGGACAGGGTATTGCCGGAATCCCGAAGGGCCGTAAGCTGCACCCGCTTGCTCCCCAAAGCAATGGACACCGGCACCAGCTGCCCGGCGTGTCCCATGCCGCCCCGGAGAAAGAGACGGCACAGAAGCGCCAGGGTCCCCACCCCCAGAACCAAGGCCCAGAAGCTCCGAAGCCGGAGGCAAAGGGCCAGGCCGCCCAAAGCCAGGCTGAGTCCCAGGAATAAAAAGCCCTGGCGGAGCTGCTGCCGCCCCAGGCCGAAGGCCGCCGTCACCATAAGCCCCAGAAATACCACCCGCCACAGGTTCCCTGCCAGGAACCCCAGCCCGGGTAAAACACAGGCCCCGGCATAGAGGGCCCCCACTGCCGCCCCGGCTCCCAGCCGCCAAGGGCCCGCCCGGGCCCCGGTGAGTTGGGCCGTCATCCGGAGCAAACCGTAATTCACCGCAAAGTTCAAAAGTACCACCAGATCCAGATATACCTTCAATGGTTTTCCCTCCTTCACACCGTGGGACTGCCTGCCGGAGCAGAGCCCATATCATCCGGTTACGTGCCAGCTGGGTATTTCCGGTCTTCAGGCCATCCGGTTTGCCATTGCTCTCTCAGTATACCTGGCCGGGGACAAAAAACAGGTCGCAATCCCCGGGGGAATTGCGGCCTGTCTCAGTCAGGAACCGGTGCCATATGTAAAAAGGGAGCCTCTTTCCTCCCGAGGCCCCAAATTTTCCAGCCGAACCGGGCGGGGCTGTCCCACATCCCGTCGAAGGCTTTTCACCCTTGCTGCTTGTCCACCCGTTTCCCCTCCCGGAACACGGCGCGGATGCTTTTTTCCGCCTTGAACCGGGGCGTCATCACCTCCCGGCCGCAGCCCAGGCAGCGCAGGCGGAAATCCATGCCGGTGCGCAGTACCTGCCACCGCTTCTCCCCGCAGGGATGGGTCTTCTTCATTTCCAGCACATCGTTCAGGCGAATGTCCATAGGCTTCTCCTTCCAGCATAGCCCGGAAGCGCCGGGCATAGAATGGGGCAATCGGATTTTTGAAAGCGAGGGAATCAATATGCTGACCTATCGTCCGGAGGGGCTGCAAAGTCTGCCCATCCCCACCCCAGAGTCGTTGCGCCGGGCCGGGGGGAGCCGGGAAATTTTTCAGGCCATGTGTATCAAATGCGACGAATTCCACAATCTGGTGGTGGATCTGGGCAACCTTCGGGGGCTCATTCCCCGGGAGGAAACGGCCATGGGCATCGCCGACGGTAGCGCCCGGGAGATTGCCATTTTGTCCCGGGTGGGAAAGCCGGTGTGCTTCCAGGTGTTGGGCTTCACCTCCGATGGCACGGTCCTCCTCACCCGGCGGGCGGCCCAGGCCGAGGCCCTGGACTATTTCCTGGACCACTTGCGGCCGGGCGACATCCTCCCCAGCGTGGTTCAAAACCCCGCCAGCTTTGGCACCTTCTGCGACATTGGCTGCGGAGTCACAGCCCTCATGAGCATCGAACGTTGCTCTGTCTCCCGGATCACTCACTGCAATCAGCGGTTCTCCCCGGGGCAGAAGATTTATGCTGCCATCCTGGGGGTAGACCGGGAGGCCCGGCGGATCAGCCTGACCCACAGAGAGCTCCTGGGCACCTGGGCGGAGAACGCTGCAGGATTTCGAGCCGGACAGGCCGTCACTGGCATCGTGCGGAGCGTACAGCCCTACGGGGCATTCATTGAACTGACCCCCAACCTCTCTGGCCTGGCGGAGCCGGAGGACGGCCTGGAGCCTGGCCAGCTGGTCAGCGTGTACATCCGCTCCATCCTGCCGGAGAAGCAAAAGATTAAGCTCACAGTTCTGGAGCAGCTGGACCCCAGGAATGTGCCGCCCCAGCTCCTGCGGTATTACCGGACGGTGGGGCGCCTGGACCGCTGGGAATACGCCCCGGGCAGCGGAACCGTTACGGTTTTTTGATCTCCTGCCAGTACCGCTTCGCTGCTTGCTCCAGCTTGTTTGGGCCGTATTCATAATACACCGTTCCCACCAGGCTGTCCGGCAGGTACTGCTGCTGTGTCCAGTGGTTGGGGAAATCATGGGGGTACAGGTAGCCCTGCTCCCGCTCCATGGTGTAGGAGTCGGCGTGCACATTTTGCAGGTGCCTGGGAAAATCCCCGCCCTTGCCCCGGCGTACGTCCTGCAAGGCCCGGTCCATGGCCAGGTAGGCTGAGTTGGACTTGGGCGAGGTAGCCATGAGGACCGCCGCATCCCCCAGGGGAATTCGGGCCTCTGGCATTCCCAGCATATTGGCGGCGTCCACGCAGGCCTTCACAATGGGAATGACCTGGGGATAGGCCAAACCCACATCCTCGCAGGCAATGACCATCAACCGGCGGCAGGCGGAGATCATATCCCCTGCCTCCAAGAGCCGGGCCAAATAGTGCACCGCTGCATCGGGATCTGAGCCTCGGATGGATTTTTGCAGGGCGGACAGCAGGTCATAGTGATTATCCCCATCCCGGTCATACCGCATAGCCGAGCGTTGAGCCACGGCTTTGGCGTCAGCCAGGGTCAGAGTCAGCTCCCTGGCCTTGGGATCTGCCGCTGAAAAAAGAACCTCCACGGCGTTGAGGGCCTTCCGCAGGTCCCCGCCGCAGGCGGCGGCCACGTATTCCATGGCTCCCTCCTCCGCCGTGACCGTGAGGCCAGACCGCTTGGCCATGGCGGCCACCGCCCGGTCCATAGCCTGCCGCACCGCCTGAGGCGTCAGCTGCTTGAACTCGAAAATGGTGGAGCGGCTCAGAATGGCGTTGAAAATGTAAAAATAGGGATTCTCTGTGGTAGAGGCAATGAGGGTAATTTTTCCGTTTTCAATGTGCTCCAGCAGGGACTGCTGCTGCTTTTTATTAAAGGACTGAATTTCATCCAGGTACAACAGTACCCCATCCGGAGCCATAAGGGTATCCAGCTGGGCCACAATGTCTTTGATATCGGACGTAGAGGCTGTGGTGGCGTTGAGCCGGTATAGCTTTCGCCTGGTCCGCTGCGCGATGATGTTGGCCACCGTGGTCTTCCCCGTGCCAGAGGGGCCATAGAAGATCAGGTTTGGAACGTTCCCGGAATCAATCAGCCGCCGGAGCACCGCGCCAGGGCCCAGGATGTGCTCCTGGCCCACCACGTCATCCAGAGCCGTTGGGCGAATCCAGTCCGCCAAAGGCTGATACATGGGCTCTCCCCCCCTATCCCTGGAGACCACGGGCCTGACGGTCCATGTCCTCAATGACAATGTCAAACATCTCTCCCAGGCTGGCGCAGTACTCCAGCACACGCCACGGCTCGTTGGTGTGAAAATGAATTTTGATCAAGCTCTCATCCCCCACAACCAGGAGGCAATCCCCCTGAAAATGGGATTGAAAATAGCCGAGAATCACAGCTTCATCCAAGCTTCTCCCCTCAATGAGGAGCTGGGTGTCATAACGGTATTCCATACTTGCCCTCCATTTCATACTTCTTTCCAAGGTGTCGCAACCCCAAGTGTGGGCCGCAGGGTACGCGCCATGTCACCAGCTTCAAAAGGGGTGGATCGTAGTTCTCGTCACCCCCAGGCGGTAGGGTGCAGCATCCTTGACGCACCGGCGGCAGGATATTCTGTGATCCGCAGTACTCAGGCGAATCCGGAGCTTCTTGTCAGGCTGGTACGCATTCACCCGGGTCCGTGGCCACAGCCTGCCTTCACACATTACCATTGGGTTCGTTCCTACACAAGGGAAAGAAGCTAGAAAAAATGCTCCAAATCCTTCGATTTGGAGCATTTCTTGGTGCGCGAGGCGGGACTTGAACCCGCACGTGCGTAATGCACACTAGAACCTGAATCTAGCGAGTCTGCCAATTCCACCACTCGCGCATCTGACAGTTTCTTACGGCCTCACTTGACCGCCCCCATATACTATCACAAGAAGTTCCGCTTGTCAACAAGAATTTTTCAAAATTTTCACTTTTTTGCAGCAGCCTAAACAGGCAGCAACCCCTACCCCTTAAAATCACTTTGACCTTATTTAATACACAAATTATACAAAGGTGTCAAGCAGGCTTTCAATTGCTTCCTAGCTTCGCTTCAATTTAGACTATATTCTACGCGATTCAGCCTTATTAGAAATTTTTGAGTTCTGCCTAAAATTGTTTTATTATATGCAATCTAACATTTATGGCAGTCAATTGTTCTTCTCTGCTCTTCTCAAGGCTATCTGTTGCTTTTTTCTATTTTAGTGCTATAATTATCTCCGCAAAGCAAAGCGAGCAAACTAACAGAAAAAAGAAAGAGAGGATTTGTTCCATGAAAAAGTATGCTCTGCGCCTTCTTGCACCGCTGTTTGCCCTATTTCTCCTGCTTCCCGCCATTCCCAAAGGCTACGCTACCACCTCCTTCGTGGCCAGCGTCAACAGCGATGTCTACCACGTTTCCAGCTGTTTTTATGTAGACCGCATCAAGGAATCCAACCGCATCTGGTTTACATCCGCAGAAGAGGCTGAGGCCTCCGGCCGGCGCGGATGCTCCCACTGTCAGCCAGAACAATACAAGAGCAGTCCATCCCAAGAGTCCCAGGAAGACCCAGCCCAGAGCCCCCAGGAGCAATCTCAACCAAATTCATCCGTCCAGTCCACGCAGCAAGAGACGCCGAGCACGTCCGCCTATGTCAACTCTGAAGAGGACACACTTCAGGAAGAATACCAGCGAGGGTATGATGCTGGATATAAAAAGGGCGTCCAAGACGGAAACACGGAAGGGATCAAACAAGCACAGAAAGAAAATGAAGCTCAAATAAAGTCCATTCAGGAAGAACATCAGGCAGAGTTGACCTCTATCCGTGATGAGAATCAGGCGGAGTTAGATTCGGTTCGCCAAGAAAATCAGGATAAACTGGACTCCATACAGCAGGAATACCAGGCTGAGCTGGAGCATGCCAAGGAAAGCAAAAGTTCCCCGGTACTTCTTACAATTTCCGGACTCGCCATCGGATTCGGAGGCGGTTACTATGTCAAAAAGCGCACAGCAGAAAAGTGACGCCTTCTAGGGAAGGAAAGAACGAGCAAAAGCGCTGCATCGAGGCTCCACAAGACGGAGCTCTGATGCAGCGCCAAACATATCCAACCCTACCTGACACTTTGCGCTCAAACCAAGCTAGAACCCAGTGGTTCGGTGGCAAACGGAGGTACAGTCGCACGAACACGCTTTGATATTTGTAAAAAAGTCGGAGCAAGCTTTCTGTCGCTTGCTCCGACGTGCCAGGTGTTGCCGAAAAAGATGCACCCACAAAGCCTTGCGGCGCAACGGATTCGAGACTTGCCACTTCCGCAGCTTCGCTTTTTTGCAAAAATAGGGCAGGCAATCCGTCCCCCGCTGTGTCACTCAGCGGTCCAGCCCAATCGGCTATTTCAAATATTTTCGTTCCAGAAAGTCAAGGGATCTCTGGGATGGAGCGCAGCCATACTCATACAATTCCATGTAGATCCGGGGCACCTTTTTCAACCGCAGGTTCATATCGTCCAGGTCAAAGGCGGTCAGATCCGATTCATCCCTGCCAAGCCACTCCCGGTAGTTTTCATAATCGTCCCCGCTCTTTTGCCGGAACGCCGCTGCCAGCTGTTCCAGCCCGCCGGTCCCGCCGCAGTCCTCTATGATCCCATAGCCCTCGCCGGCCAGCACACGGGGCAGCTCACGGCCCGGCAGTTCCTTGTCCTCTAACACAGATTCCAGTGTGATTTCCACTTCCCAGCCGTCGCCGTAATCGTATTCCAGGGTCAGCTTTTCTCCCTGGCAGCCCTGGAGGATGGAGCGCATCTTATATGTCGAGGCGTCAAACACTTTTTCACCCTCGCCCGGAAACAACTCCTCGTTGCCGATCTCAAACCGCCAGGACTTGTCCGGGAACACAGATCCAACGCCGGAGAGCGTTTCATCCAGCTTCACATTGTCACGAATCGGGACCGTAACGCAAAACAGATGATTGGCTTTCATCTCATACATGGTCATCAGAATATAGCCCAGCCGGGCCATCGTGATGTTTTCCGGCACCTGAAACCGCCGCCAGATCTTCGGCTCGTAGTCCTTCAATTCCGCGTAAAACTGATAAATCGGCTGGGATGCCATGCGCTGCCGCCTCCTATCTTTCTTTTGCCCGATAAGGGATTCCGTTGTCCTCACACCACTCCCTGGCGATCTCCATAAACGCCAGAAAGCGGAAATCGTAGTAGGCGCTGGTCAGTCTGAAGTAATTCAGCTCATCCTTAAAGCGGCGAAAGGGCCGTTTTCCACGCAATGCCCGGAATAGTTCCGCCTGCTTCTGTTTGTCAGACACGGTCTCGGCAAACTGTTCCATGATCCGGTATTCGTGGATATCATATTGATTGGGCAGGCGCACATAATCTGTCGAGGCTTCGATCCGCTCCACCAACTCCTCGTCGGCATCCAGATACATCCCATCCGGGAGGGATTCAAGCTCGCCGGTGGCGACATTCAGATATTGCTCCCAGTGGTCCATCGTCTCGTCCAGTTTTCCCGCGATATCCTCCAGATACATCATGACCGGCTGACGGCCCGCCTTATCCCGAACAAACATAGACCGCACCTCCACCGTCTGAATTTGGCGTTTTTCATATCATACCATATTCTGACTGTGCTGCATAGAGGCAAACCAAAGGATAGCAGCCAAACAGCAATTTTATCTGGCTGTATCTCCGCGTTTCTTTTTCTTCTCGCCTTTGTCCACCTGCTGCATATCCGGAAAAAATAGCGCGCCATCCGGCGCATACCATCAAGGTCTGTTTCTTCAGGGAGAGCTACTAAAATTATCACCGCATCGGAGATTTTAAGTGTCCCATCCTTGCGCTAAAATTCTATTTCGCTGCCCCCAGCAGCCATCGCCGCCAGTACGAATTTCATCAGAGCGGTCATCGACTGTCAGCAAATACCGCGCGGTATCAACGCCGATCATCTTTTCCTTCATTTTCTGGGCCCTGTACTTCATCCCATCCAGGTATGTTTTCATGGTCTCGGCCGGAGCAAGATAGATCTCCATACTCCGTTCCATAAAATCTTCGAACTGCTCGTTTTTCTCCTCCAGCAGCACCAAGCGGGCCTCAAAGTGTCCGGGCGGTTTATTAGTCCACGACCAAGCTCCGCAATTTCTGTCCCTTGTATTGCTCAAAATAAAGCAGATCGCCAAAGACAATATGTTCTGGGCATTGTATCTTGTAGACTTCTTTCTTCATTGTGGCACGCCTTTCTATCATGAGTTTTTAATCGAGTAGGAGGCTACCCATTAATTGAGTAGCCGACCTCTCACACCACCGTACATACCGTTCGGTATACGGCGGTTCAATCGCATAAGGATAAGGTATAATAAGTTGCGCAAAATCGGCAAGAAAAAGTAGACACGGCTTGCCGGTCTCTGGTAGAATGAAGTTGCGACACAAACATTCGAAAGGAGACGGCAAACCATGTCCAACAACATTGTACAATTAAACGAGGAAATTATCAAGGGGCAAATCAAGGAATTGGTTCGGGGAAGCGTGGAGGAAACACTGAATGGGCTTCTGGAGGCGGAGGCTGAGAAATTGACTCAGGCTGCCCGCTACGAGCGCAGCGAGGCCCGGCAGGGCTACCGCAGCGGTCACTATGACCGAAACCTTACCACCACTTCCGGAGATGTGACGCTCCACGTGCCTCGTCTAAAGGGCATTTCTTTCGAGACTGCCATCATCGAGCGTTACCGCCGCCGGGAGAGCAGCATGGAGGAAGCTCTCATTGAGATGTACCTGGCCGGTGTATCCGTGCAACCTGTAGAGGACATTACCGAGGCGCTGTGAGGCAGTAAGGTGTCCGCATCCACCATCAGCGAATGCTATTGAGTACCTCGAATTGTCTGGCACCGTAATAGCGATAGCCGCTGGCCGGGTCAGTATATTTCGGTGTAATCAATCCCACATTCTCATAATGCTGCAAGCTACTTATGTATATTTTGTACTCCTCCATTTTCGTATTCCTTGTTTTTCCGCATTAACACTGCAAAAGCAATTACGCAGATCACAACAGAGATAATTGAGCCGGAAGCGGTGGCAAGTCCCATTGGCAGTAGCGTTGTCGGGAACAGCTTGGAAGTCAAATATACGCCGGGAATACGCATCAACACAATGGCAATGATATTATGTAGGAAGGAGATCCCGGATTTCCCCACCGCACAGAAATATCCACTGAAGCAGAAGTGAACACCGGCAAAAATACAATCCCACACATATCCCCGCAGGTATTGTCCACCCAGCTTGACAACTTCCGCTCCGGCTGCCGTAGATGGATCGGTAAAAAGAGATACCACGGGTTCTGCTATAAACTGAATGATTACAGCAACCACAATTCCGAAACCTACCGCAAGCATTGAGGCATAGCGCAGAGTATCCGTGGCGCGTTTTTGCTTGCCCGCACCAATATTCTGAGCGCCCAGCGCAGATACCGTGGAAAGCATAGAGGACGGAATAAGGAACAGGAAACTCATGACCTTTTCCACAATTCCAACCGCTGCTGAATCATTTAGTCCTCGGTTGTTTGCAATGACCATGATAACGATAAAGGCTATCTGAATGAGTCCGTCCTGAAACGCCACGGGAACACCGATCTTAAGAATATTCCCCATCACCGGGCGGCAGGGTTTGAAATCGGTCTTGGACAAAGAAATCCCCGTTTTTCTTTTCAAAATTACCGCAAGAGATACGACAACGCTGATTGCTTGAGAAAGGGTTGTACCAAGAGCTGCTCCGGCAGGTCCGATGTAAAATACACCCATAAAGAGATAATCAAGTCCAATATTGGCCGCGCACGCAATAGCAATAAAATACATGGGGCTTTTTGAGTCACCCATTCCGCGGAAAATGGAGCTGATCACGTTATAGGCAGTGATGAATGGAATACCAATAAAGCAGATGGTTAAATAGTCAAGCGTCCCTGACACAGCATCAGTCGGAGTAGACATGATTGCGGTGATAGGCTTCACCAGTAACACCAGTATTACCGTCAATACCACCGAAACAGCCATAAAGAGGGTCACAGTATTACCAATGCCTCGTGCGGCTTTCTTCTGATCGTTACCGCCAATGGATTGGCCAACAAAAACTGTTGCACCCATAGCAAGTCCTACAATCATGACCGTAAGCATATGCATGACCTGAGAGCCAATGGAAACGGCTGTTGTCTCAGCTACTGCTCCGAATTGGGTAGTGTCAAGAGTTATGCGCAAAATAGATTTTGGAATCTGGTAGAAATCCATT
>ERZ772883.9-NODE-9-length-265209-cov-8.535587_pt1 | contig 265209 bp, 212 predicted proteins | sample MGYA00580575_ERZ772883 | MGnify/ENA primary metagenome ERZ772883 (study PRJEB29015, sample SAMEA2737666) | human gut metagenome | biome: human gut; feature: human-associated habitat; material: faeces | place: China | collected 2012 ... | reverse complement strand
CTGGGTTCAGAACGTCGTGAGACAGTTCGGTCTCTATCTGTTGCGGGCGTAGGAAGTTTGAGGGGTCCTGACCTTAGTACGAGAGGACCGGGTTGGACGAACCTCTGGTGTATCAGTTGTGCCGCCAGGTGCATTGCTGAGTAGCCATGTTCGGACTGGATAAGTGCTGAAAGCATCTAAGCACGAAGCCTTCCCCAAGATGAGACTTCCCTTGAGGGTCGTAGGAGACGACTACGTTGATAGGCCACAGGTGTATAGGCAGTGATGTCACAGCCGAGTGGTACTAATTGCCCGAAAGGCTTTCTTAGAAGAGGGCCCTTTTCTCATCCTTGATCGTCAAATACTGAGGGGTATTTGAGTCAAGAACTTTACGATATAAGGTTGCAATAAACCTAAGAGCTTTAGGTGGTTATAGCAATGGGGTTCCACCTCTTCCCATTCCGAACAGAGAAGTTAAGCCCATTAACGCCGATGGTACTGCAGTAAAATGTGGGAGAGTAGGTAGCCGCCACTTCAAGGAGCGATTCGAAAGAGTCGCTCCTTTTTTGTTGTATTACGCCGAGTGAGGTGTGGATGGCATGTGAAATCTCACAGTAAATTACTTTCTCCTCAATATTCTCTTTTGCATTTGCATGTGATAGGCCTTCTTTGACCGCTCCCATCATTACTTAATTCGGTTTCGCTCCTGGTCTGTTTACGACCTTCCCCATGTATTCTTCTTTAATAGGCATTTATGCGGAAGCAATCAGGAAGAAGATGCATAGGACTCACTTCTCTCATTGAATTCTGTATGTTAGCTTATGTGTGCTATTCTCTCAGCAAGCTCTTGATCAAAAAACGTTTATCTATTGTTGAGATAATGGCATTTTACGAGAGTATTTATATAGGTTTGAACCTTTTTCTGAGCTTATTTTTCGTAGAAAGTTGTACCTTTGCACATCTTTTCAGTCTCTTATTTATAAATGTAGATTCAGCCAATGTCACATCCGCAGTTTGTTCCTACCGCAGACAATGCATTTGTGATCTCTTATCCCGACAAGTTGGATAAGGAGTACGATTTCCCTGCAATTTTGTCCTATTCCAAAGTTTGTGAGCGCAAAGGTGAGATTGAAAAAGCTTGCAATTTGCGTTATGATGCAGTGAAGCGTATTATTGATTTGATTCCAGACGAAGATGAGATTGTCTTGGATTGGGATGATGAGGAGAATCATGTGGTGCTGAATTTATTGCGTGGTTCGGCCATTGATCATTTTTTGATCGGTGATTTTGAAATGGCTGCCGGATTGATGGAGATGACTTTGGATCTGGATCCTGAAGATCATTTGGAGACTACGAAACCACTGGCTTTTTGTTATGTTGCTTTGGGCGAGTATGAACTTTTTGACGAAGTGCTCAACGATATCAGCGATAAATATCCCGAAAAGGAGATTTTAAAGATGTGGAGTGAATTCCGTCAAAAGAACGAAATTCCAGCTGGTGAGTTAATCCATTTCAAACGCAACTTCCCTGTGTTTTATGCCGAATTTAAGGCTGCTGAGCATCCTGTTTCGGCGGCTTATTTGGCTGATATTGATAGTGAGCATCCCTCTCGCGAAGCCTTGGCTCGTGAACTGTGGTTGCAGACTGAACATCTTTGGAATCAATTTCCAGGATTTATTGAAGCATTGCAAAAGCATTGATGATGTATCCTTGGGGAGACGAACGGCGCTATAATAGTTATTCGGGGTACTTTCGTCGAATTTTTGGTTCTCGTGTACAAAAGCTGTCGGTCAATGTAGGTTTTACCTGTCCGAATCGTGATGGCACGGTGGGTTTGGGTGGGTGCACGTTTTGTCGCAATGATGCTTTTACCCCTTCATATTGCAGTTCAACCAAGAGCGTTCAGCAGCAATTGCAGGAAGGTATTGAATTTCATCGTAATCGCTATCGGTCTGCTGAGCGATATATAGCCTATTTCCAATCCTTTTCCAATACGTATGCTTCACTTGATGTTTTGAAGCAGCTATATGCATCCGTGTTCGATAACCCGGAAGTGATTGGTGTTATTGTCGGGACTCGTCCAGATTGTATGGATGAAGAGAAGTTAGATTTTTTTGCGGAACTGTCTCGACATCATTATGTCTCTATTGAATATGGCATAGAGTCTTGTTACGATACGACATTAAAGGAGATTAATCGAGGACACGATTATGCATGCGCAGCACATGCGGTGAAGATGACCGCAGAGCGGGGACTACATGTTGGGGCGCATTTTATATTGGGGTTGCCAGGTGAAACGCGCACCATGCTGTTTGATCAGATTGAGCGGATCAATGCATTGCCTTTGACAACTTTGAAATTTCATCAGTTGCAAATTTTTCGAGACACGCCGATGGCGGAATTGTATGCAAAATCGCCGGACCAGTTTCATTTTTGGACATGCGAGGAGTATATCGATTTTGTCATTGACCTGGTGGAGCGTTTACGTCCAGATGTCGTTTTAGAACGTTTTGCCAGTGAGGCTCCACCCCGCTTCCAAGCAGGACCTACTTGGGGAATGATTCGGAACGAGCAGTTATGGAATCGGTTTGAACGCCGATTGTTAGAACGCGATACTTATCAAGGAAAATTTTTTGCTCAGATTTAATCGTCCGAGATTTTTATTGCAAGAGCCTCAGTGACGTTTGTCTCATTCTGATCGTAGTGTAAGGCCGGTTTAAACAGACCTGTATTGATTGTTAAATCGAATATTAGCAAATTCGATTGTTTATCTTGTCCAATTTTTCATCGTCTTTTGAGTGTAGTTTCTAAATCCAGTTGATTAATTATGCTTGTGCAGTTCTAATCTGTTGGATAATCTGCTGCATTGTGAATTGTGGTATAATTTTTTTTGATATATTTGTATGGTTAGTATAAGAATTAGATAAGGTGTAGAAACGACTATATGACGATTATACAGTTAGAATATTTAGTGGCTGTCGCCAATCACGGTAGTTTTTCACTGGCTGCGGAGAAGTGTTTTGTTACCCAACCTTCGTTGAGTATGCAGGTGAAAAACCTGGAGGAGGAGTTGGGAGTCATTTTATTGGATCGCAGTAAGAAGCCGGTTATTCCTACTGAGGCTGGGACGGCTGTTTTGCAGCAGGCACGAGAGGTTTTGACAGCTTTTTATCGGGTCAACGAGGTGGTCAATGACCTAAAAGGGGAGATATCGGGGCTGTTGCGTTTGGGGGTGATTCCTACGATCGCTCCATATTTGGTACATCGTTTTGTTCCTGATTTTGTCCGCAAACATCCTAAAGTGGAGTTGCAGATTCGGGAGACGCAGACAGCGGATATTGTCGAGGCATTGAATCGGGATATGTTGGATGCGGCGATTTTGGCAGGAGGGACCTCTCCGGGAGAGATTATCGAGGAGGAGCTGTTTAATGATCGTTTTTATGCTTATGTGTCACCGTTGCATCCTTTGTATGAGCGCAGTAATATTCGTATTGAGGATATTGATGTGAAGCATTTGTTGTTGTTGACAGAGGGAAATTGTATGAGGGACCAAGTGATTGAGTTGTGCCAGGCTCGTCGCAATGTCTCTACTCAATATGCGTTCGAGAGTGGCTCTTTGGAGACTTTGATGCGGATCGTGGACAATACGGCCAACATGACAATTATCCCTGAGTTGGCCCTTGATTTTATTCCTAAAGAGAAACATTCGCAGATCAAGACGTTGGCACGAGGGGCCACCTCTCGCAAGATTACGATTGCGGTACGTCGCACTTATGTAAAACGTTCGTTGATTTCGGCGTTGAAAGAGTCGATCATTCGGGCCGCGAAATAGCAATAATTTGCAGGATATTTGTACTAAAGGGATACTGATTTCCGTGGATTCATATCTTTTTAGTATCTTTAACGCCTTAAATAGTATAATTGATTTATGAGCCAATTGATTGAAACGATTGCACAAGCCATACAGGATAAGAAGGGTAAAAACATTGTTGCGTTGGATCTGAGTGGATTTGACGGTGCAGTATGCCCTGCTTTTGTTATTTGTAATGCAGATTCTACTACTCAGGTAGAGGCTATTTCTCGCTATGTGGAGGAGCAGGTTTTGGAGAAGCTCGGAGAAAAAGTTTGGCGAGTTGAAGGTCTGAACAACGGTGTTTGGGTGGTTATGGATTATGGGGATGTGTTGGTTCACATTTTCCAGACCGAGTTACGAGACTTTTACAAACTGGATGAGTTGTGGGCTGATGCTCCAGCTACCCGGTATGCATCCGAGGAGTAGTTGAATCCTGTTTAGAGAGTAATATATGACGGGCTCATCCGTTACAGAAAGGAAGAGACCAAATTGATGTAAACATGAAATTTAATTCGAATAATATTTCGTCGAAACCGGGCGGTCGTCGCCCCCGTTTCAATATTTATTGGGTATGGGCACTGATTGCGGTGATGTTGGTCGGCTGGAGCCTGATGGGCAACACCGAGATTGCGCAGACGACCAATTGGGACAGTGTCAAGGTGATGATTGAGCAGGGTGATGTTCAAAAGATTGACGTCATCAATAAGGAGACTGCTGAGGTTTATCTGAAATCGGATAAACTGGCGTCATATACAGAAAAGAAAGAGTACAAGGATCTACCCAAACAGGGGCCTCAATTTGTATTCAATATCGGATCGTTGGACTATTTTCAGAGTGATTTTGAAAATACGATAACCAAATACAAACAGAGTGTTCCGTTAAGTTTCGAAACACGTCGAAACATGTGGACCGATCTGCTGACGGGTATTTTGCCTTGGGTCCTGATTATTGGCGTTTGGATTTTCATCATGCGCAGTATGTCACGGGGACAAGGTGGTGGCCAAGGCGGTATCTTTAGTGTTGGCAAGGCTAAGGCCCAGATTTTTGACAAGGGGTCCAATGTTCAGATCACCTTTAAAGATGTAGCCGGATTGGAAGAGGCTAAGGTAGAGGTGATGGAGATTGTCGATTTCCTGAAGAATCCGAATAAATATCGCGAATTAGGAGGTAAAATTCCGAAAGGAGCGCTGTTGGTTGGCCCTCCGGGAACAGGAAAGACCTTGTTGGCAAAAGCCGTAGCAGGAGAGGCGAATGTACCTTTCTTTTCAATCAGTGGCTCTGATTTTGTGGAGATGTTTGTTGGTGTCGGTGCGTCTCGTGTTCGGGACCTGTTCCGTCAGGCCAAAGAGAAGGCTCCTTGTATCGTGTTTATCGATGAGATTGATGCGATCGGTCGGGCCCGTGGTAAAAATGTAGGCTTTTCGTCGAACGACGAGCGTGAAAATACGCTGAACCAGTTGTTGACGGAGATGGATGGTTTCGGTACAAATGCAGGTGTGATCATATTGGCTGCGACCAACCGTGTCGACATTTTGGATAAGGCTTTGTTGCGTGCCGGCCGTTTTGACCGTCAGATCAATGTAGAGTTGCCGGAGCTGAAGGAACGAGCTGAAATTTTCGATGTACATCTGAAAAATCTGAAGTTGGATCCTAAATTGGATCGTTCGTTCTTGGCTAAACAGACTCCCGGTTTTTCAGGAGCCGATATTGCTAACGTATGTAATGAGGCTGCTTTGATTGCTGCCCGCAATAATAAGAAACAGGTTGAGAAGGAGGATTTCCTCAGTGCCATTGACCGTATTGTTGGAGGTCTGGAACGTCGCAGCAAGATCATTACTCCGACCGAGAAACGTACGATCGCTTATCACGAAGCGGGTCACGCAACGGTTAGCTGGGTGTTGGAGCATGCCAATCCGTTGATCAAGGTGACGATTATTCCACGAGGCAAGGCGTTGGGTGCAGCCTGGTACTTGCCGGAGGAGCGACAGATTACTACTAAGGAGCAGATGCTGGATGAGATGGCCTCGATTTTGGGAGGTCGAGCATCGGAGGAGATGAACTTCGGTAAGGTCTCGACAGGCGCGTTGAATGATTTGGAACGTGTTACCAAGCAGGCTTACGCCATGGTAGCCTATTACGGCATGAGTGAACAGATCGGTAATTTGAGTTTTTACGATTCGACCGGTCAGAGTGATATGGCATTGACTAAACCTTATAGCGAACGCACGGCTCAGGATATTGATTCGGAAGTCAAAGCAATTGTTGACGGAGCATATCAACGAGCTCTTGAGACATTGCAGACGCACCGTGACGGATTGACTCAGTTAGCCGAACTGTTGTTGGAGCGTGAGGTTATTTTTGCGGAGGACCTTGAAAAGATCTTTGGCAAACGCAAGGGAGAACAACGTAAAGAACTCGATGTAACGGTCGATGAGACGGTAACAGAAGACGAATAAGTGATGGCGTTGGATAGGAATTTGGTAATTCGGACGTTGAGTGGCATTGTGATGCTGGTTGTTGTGTTGGGAGCGGTTTTGGTCTCTCCCTACACGATGGCAGCGTTGTTTGTGTTACTGACGATCGGAGCACAGTGGGAGTTTTATAAAATAGCACGCCAGACTGGAGCTGCGCCATTGCGAGTCTATCCGACGATTATAGGGGCATTGTTGGTTGGCGGCGGGTTTGCCGTTGTGACCGGAATGTTGTCTTTGAGTTGGTTATTGTGTCTTTTGCCATTGTACGGGGTGCTGTTTATAACCGAATTATACCGCAAGAGTTCGATGCCTTTGACCAATGTGGCGTGGGCATTAACGGGAATTATGTATATTGCCGTTCCTTTTGCGCTATTGACGGTTTTACCATGCACGGAGGCTCCAGAGGAAGGTTTTGTTTATAACCCTTTGGTTGTATTGGGTGTGATATTTACGGTCTGGGCCAATGATATTGGGGCGTACTTGATCGGCCGTTGGTTAGGACGTCATCGACTGTTCGAACGAATCTCTCCGAAAAAGTCGTGGGAAGGATTTTTGGGAGGCGTCTGCTCTGCGATTGCAGTGGGCATTTTGATGGGGCATTGGCAGAATGCATCATTGCTGTTATGGGCCGGAGCTGGTTTGGTAATCGCTGTAAGCAGTGTGTTTGGCGATTTGGTTGAATCGATGCTTAAACGTTCCGTTGGATTGAAGGATTCGGGATCGATCATTCCGGGTCATGGCGGATTTTTAGATCGTTTCGATGCACTGTTGATGGCTGTTCCGTTTGTTTTTGTCTATTTTATGCTATTGAGTTGATATAGTTTTACATTCAAACAATACGCTGTACGAATGAAAATTCATAAAGAGGGATATTCCATTATTTGGGTCACAATAGCTTTGGCAGCTTTTGTAACAACGGTTTGTGTATGGGCATTACCACCAGTTGCTGCTTGGATTGTGGCTGGAGTTGCCCTATTTGTAATACTTTTCGTAACGTCATTTTTCCGTTGCCCGTCCCGTAAGCGGATTGAGGATTCTAATTTGATATTTGCACCGGCTGATGGTAAGGTAGTTGTGATCGAAGAGGTGACTGAAACGGAGTATTTTCATGACCGACGTTTGTTGGTTTCTGTCTTCATGTCGTTGAGCAATGTCCACATCAACTGGTTTCCGGTAGGTGGACGCATCGAATATTTCCGCCATCATCAAGGCCGTTTTTTGGTTGCATGGCACCCAAAATCCTCCGAAGAGAATGAGCGTACTACTACAGTGGTCGATATGGGGCCACGTAAAGTTTTGTTCCGTCAAATTGCAGGCTTGGTAGCTCGTCGTATCGTATCTTACGCTCATGTGGGTGAGCATGCGGGACAAAATACGCAGTGTGGATTTATCAAGTTCGGCTCGCGTGTTGATGTTTATTTGCCAGTGGGAACCGAGGTATTGGTTAAATTAGGTGATAAGGTGACCGGCTCTCAAACTCCTATTGCCCGATTTACTGATAATCTCGACATTAAACAGTAATCTGCTTGCTGTTGATTCCGAGTGATATTCATTGATATTGCAGGTCTGAATTCCTCTATTCGTGGCTTTTTGTTGGTAAGCAACTCAGTCCTTCTGTATAAAAAAGAGCCTTCTGTGTGGATCGAGTTGCTGATGTCGTTACTCTTCTTTGATTATTATGCTTATGCGCAATTTGCTCGGATTTGCTATCGCTGCTTTTCTGTAAATGCCGATATCTGATGACAGATCAATACGGTCAGTAGCCTGTTGATTGCGTTAAGTTTAGGATAAATTCTTCTTTTGCGGGACAGACGTCAAATTTTTTCGTACATTTGAATATGTCCAAATTGCAACGATATATTATTGCGGCAGCTATTACGGCAATTGTCGTATTTTTGGTTTGGTACTTCAGTAATGTGGTTACCTACATTCTGATTTCAGCAGTATTGGCTATTATTGGCAAACCTTTGACCGATTTATTGACCGGGTTACATTTGGGCCGTTCTAAATTGCGAATTCCAAAGGCCATAGCTGCGTTAATTACGTTAATTGTCATTTGGCTGGTCATTATTGGGCTGTTCTGGTTGTTTGTCCCGACGCTGTTTCAGAAAATCAATGAATTCTCTTCATTGAATGTCAGTCAGATTATCACCTCTTTCCAGGAACCTTTGTTGGCGGTCGAACATTTTATCGAAAGTGTCTTTTCGATTCCAGACCAGGATTTTTCGTTGATTGAATCCATTGCCAGTCAGTTCAGACCGTTGTTAGATGTGAATGTAATCAACAATCTGCTCTCCTCGATTGTAGGTACTATCGGTACGTTATTGGTTGCGATTTTTTCCATTTCGTTCATTACCTTCTTTTTCCTCAAAGAGAGCAATCTCTTTTACGAAATGGTGATCATCATGTTCCCGAAAAAATATGAGGAGAATATTTCACGGGCTTTGGATTCGATTACCAAATTACTGATTCGCTATTTTACGGGCATTGTCGCAGAGTCCAGTATCATGACGATATTGGTTTCAATCGGTTTGTTGATTTTTGGTTTCCCGTGGCACGATGCATTGATTATTGCGATGTTTGTTGGTGTTCTCAATGTGATTCCCTATTTGGGCCCCATTATTGGTATTGCGATAGGAATCTTTATTGGCGTGGTAGGTTCTCCTTCTGATTTGTCGGTTTTTGCCCTGGTGTTAAGAATTGGAGGGACCATATTGGTTGCACAGGGTATCGATAATTTTTTGTTGCAACCGTTGCTCTATTCACAACGGGCGAAAGCACATCCTTTGGAGATCTTTTTGGTGATTTTGATTGCCGGAAGTCTTGCCGGAGTGGTGGGTATGTTGTTGGCGATTCCAGCTTACAATGTGATTCGAGTGTTTGCCAAAGAGTTTTTCTACAATTTCCGAGTTGTTCAGAAGTTGACAGAACACATTTAAAACATCGACATATCTGTGGCTTCGATGCCTGGAGAAGACGCCTCGTTTACTCTTTTGCTCAAGCTATTGGTGTTAAATAGAAGTCAGAAATAGTAGTCAGGCAGAAAGGTTGCTCAGCGTGTTAAGCGATTAACACAAATAAAGCAATGACTGAAGCTGCATGCTGTGGTCTTGGAATAGACGCTGCTATTTATCGGAGCCCTTTTATCCCCTTAATGGCAGAAGAATAAGTGTGAAATGAAGGGCCTTCTTGGGCTTTATGCTCCAATCTGAAAGGAATGGTTAAGAACTAAATTTCGCTTAATTCTAACCAGCGCATTGAGGCGGAGTCAATTTGATCGATCAACTCTGAAATGCGGACAGATTTGGCTGTCAGTTCGTCGATAGGCAATGTGCCACTGCTCATTTCGGCTTCGAGGGCGGCTTTCTCTGCTTCCAGTTCTGGGATCAATTTTTCGAGTTGTTCCATCTCTCGTTTCTCATTGAAAGAGAGTTTGCGTGGTTTGGCAGTGCGATTACTGTTCCCTTTTGTTCCTTCTTGTGCTTGGTCCGTAGTAGATTCGGCTCTATTGTTATTCCCCGTTTTGGTAGCGTTGAGATTTTTGGGTGCGTTTTTGGCAGCGGCTTGAGCCTCTTCGCACTCTTTGAGCTGTTTCCATTCGAGGTAGCGGCTGTATCCGGCCGGAAAGTCTTTGATCTTCCCATTGCCTTCAAATACAAGCAGGTGATCGGGTACTTTGTCCATGAAGTACCGGTCGTGCGATATGACAATCAGGCAACCCGAGTAGCTTTGCAGGTACTCTTCGAGCACTTGCAAGGTGACGATATCGAGATCATTGGTCGGCTCGTCAAGCACCAGGAAGTTGGGATTCCGCATCAGAATGGTGCAGAGATAGAGCCTGCGACGTTCCCCACCACTCAATTTTGAAACAAAATTGTATTGTGTCTGAGGCGTAAATAAGAAGTATTGCAGGAATTGGGATGCACTCATGCGACGCCCATCGCTCAATTCGATATTTTCGGCAATTTCGGTAACGACATCGATCACCTTTGCATTTTCGTCGAATTGGATACCCTCTTGGGAGTAGTATCCAAAACGTACAGTCTCTCCAATATCGATGGTTCCACTGTCGGGGGAAACTATCCCGAGCAGCATTTTGATGAAGGTCGATTTGCCGGTTCCGTTGTTCCCGATGATCCCCATCTTTTCATACCGAGAGAAGGTGTAGCTGAAATGATCGAGAATGATTTTGTCTCCGAAACGTTTGGATAGCTCTTTGACCTCAAAAATCTTTTTGCCTATATAGGCTGCTTTTACATCGAGACGGACTTTGCCTGCTTCACGCTCTTTGCGCAGACGCTCTTCCAATTCGTAAAACGATTCGATACGGGCGCGAGATTTGGTCCCTCGAGCTTGCGGTTGGCGACGCATCCACTCTAACTCTTTGCGGTACAGGTTGCGATCACTGTCGCGTTGTGCCTCTGCTGCATCAATCCTCTCTTGCCTTTTTTCAAGATAGTAGCTGTAATTTCCTTTGTAAGAGTAACAATGCCGGTGATCGATCTCTAGAATTTCGGTGCAGACCCGATCCAGGAAATAGCGATCGTGTGTCACCATCAGCAGAGTCAGTTTGGTTTTGGCAAGATATTCCTCCAACCAAGCTGTCATCTCCAAATCGAGGTGGTTGGTGGGCTCGTCGAGGATCAGCAAATCGGGTTCGGTAATAAGAGCGTTGGCCAAGGCGACTCGTTTGGCTTGTCCTCCGGAGAGTTTGTCGGTATGTTGATCGAAATCGTTGATATTCAACCGGGAGAGAATCTGTTTGATGCGAGTCTCGTAGTTCCAGGCACCAAGCTGATCCATGCGGGTCATGGCCTCTTGCAGTATCTCTTCATTGGCACCGGTTGCACTCTGTTGCAGAGCCTGTTCGTATGCGGCAATGGCCCGAACGACAGGAGAGTCACTTAGGAAGCAGGCTTCGAGAACGGTTGAGCCTGTAGGGAATTTGGGACTTTGCTCCAAATAGGCCACCTTCAGGTCACGACGGAAGGTGATTGTTCCCGCATCGTAATCTTCGTGGCCGGTTAGGATGTTGAGCAGAGTAGTCTTTCCGGTTCCATTTTTTGCAATTAGTCCTACACGATCTCCCTCCCCGATGCCAAATGAAAGGTTGTCGAACAGTACCAAATCGCCGAACGATTTGGTGAGGTTTTCTACTTGCAGGCAAGGAATCATTGCTTTAGGATTTAATGCTATGGAACAGAAGGTTGAAAAGTAGATCGGAAATGATGAACAGCACACCGAACAGCCGCAGATCAACTTACCAACCGTTCGGTGTGCTGTAATAAGGTATTAATATCGATAGAAATCGGCTTTGTAGGGACCTTCAACCGGCACGCCGATATAGTCGGCCTGTACTTGAGTCAGGCGGGTCAAATGGACACCGAGATACTCCAGGTGCAGGCGAGCCACCTCTTCGTCAAGTTTTTTCGGCAGGCGATATACTTCGACGTTAAGTTTGTTGGTCCACAGCTCAATTTGTGCAAGCGTCTGGTTGCAGAATGAGTTACTCATCACGAATGAAGGGTGTCCTGTAGCGCACCCGAGGTTGACCAGACGGCCTTCAGCCAGCACGAAGATCGAGTGTCCGTCGGGGAAAGTGTATTTGTCCACTTGAGGCTTGATCTCAGTTTTGACAATGTTGGGATATGCCTCCAGGGCTGCCATCTGAATTTCGTCATCGAAGTGGCCAATGTTGCAGACGATGGCCTGGTCGCGCATCTGCTCCATGTGTTCGATGCGGATGATATCTCGGTTGCCGGTGGTTGTCACGTAGATGTTGCCTTCGGAAAGTGCGTCTTCGACGGTTTTTACCTCGAATCCCTCCATGGCAGCCTGCAAGGCACAAATTGGATCGATCTCAGTCACGATTACGCGGGCGCCGTATGAACGCATGCTCATGGCACAACCCTTACCCACATCGCCGTAGCCACAAACTACGACTACTTTGCCGGCGATCATTACATCGGTGGCACGTTTGATACCGTCGGCAAGGGATTCGCGGCAACCGTAAAGGTTGTCAAATTTGCTTTTTGTTACCGAGTCATTCACATTGATGGCCGGTACAAGCAGTTCCCCACGGGCTTGCATTTGATACAGTCTGTGGACACCAGTCGTTGTCTCCTCTGAAACCCCTTTCCATTCTGCTACGGTTCGGTGCCATTTGCCTGCATCTTCAGCGAGCAGCGTGCGCAATGTGTCGAGAATAACTTTTTCTTCGTGACTTGATGGGGTAATATCCAACGTTGAGGGATCATCTTCGGCTTTGTAGCCTTTGTGGATCAACAGGGTGGCATCTCCACCGTCATCGACGATCAAGTTGGGACCTTTACCATCGGGGAAAGAGAGCGCCATGGCTGTACACCACCAATACTCTTCCAGTGATTCGCCTTTCCAGGCAAATACCGGCACTCCGGTGGCTGCGATAGCCGCAGCGGCATGATCCTGAGTGGAGAAGATGTTGCAACTGCACCACCGAACGTCGGCACCTAGTTCGACAAGGGTTTCGATCAGGACTGCGGTTTGAATTGTCATGTGCAGTGATCCTGAGATACGGGCTCCTTTCAATGGCTTTTGTGCGCTGTACTTGCGACGGATAGCCATCAGTCCGGGCATCTCCTTTTCGGCGATTTCGATCTCTTTGCGTCCCCAATCTGCTAGGTTGATATTAGCGATTTTGTAGGGAAGGTTCCGGTCTATTAACATGTTTCTAATATTTTAATGATTTTCGTTTTGTCTTGTTCGATTTGTTGGCGCAGGGCATCGATCGAAGCGAACTTCTGTTCTGGCCGGATAAAGGCGACCAACTCCACGTCGAGCGTTTTCCCGTATAGATCTCCCGAGTAGTTGAGCAGGTGTGCCTCGAGCAGTCGTTGTCCATGTGTGGGGACGGTTGGTGTATATCCGATATTGACCAGTGCGCCGTAGGTGTGACCGTTGAAGGTAATTCGTGCGGCATAGACGCCGTTCTCAACAGTCAGAGAGCGGTCCACGAGCAGGTTGGCGGTTGGGAAGCCGATATTTCGGCCCAATTCTTTTCCGTGAATGACGGTGCCGTTGATGATACGCTCCATGCGAATAGCCTTTGTAACGAGCAAATGTAACAAGAATAATCCACTTGTGAAAACGGTTTGTTTTTTGTACCTTGCTGCTGCTTTGAACCCCTGTCTACGATGAGCACCAGCGTACGGAAAAACAGAAAAGTATATTATACTATGGGGGAGGTGTCGGAGATGTTCGATGTCAATCCCTCGTTGATTCGGTTTTGGGAGCAGAAGTTTGATATTCTCAAGCCGGATAAGAATAAGAAGGGGAATCGTCTTTTTACTCCCACTGATGTTGAGAATTTGAAGTTGATCTACCACCTGGTTAAGGAGGAGGGGATGACTTTGGCCGGAGCCCAGAAACGGATCAAACAGAATCCGGAGGGGTTGAAACGGGATATGGAGATTGTGGACCGCCTGCAGCGACTCAAGACGTTGTTGTTGGAGGTTCGCCAGGAGTTGAAAGGGGCGAATGATGAAGATGATGTAATCTTTGTGGATCAATCTGTTTCGTCCGAGGCCATGGAGGAGAATGACTTTTCTGATCCTGTACAACTATTGAATACTTCTGACAATGTGTCGGAAGGGAATGAATTTGCAAGCACTTCTGATTGGAGTGTGGGAGAGCAAATTGCTGTTGCAGAACATGAGCTCAGTATTGATAAGACAGTTTCACAGCAAGAATCGTTTGAGACTGCAAGCGTAGGAGATTTTGCTTCTGATTCAACATCTCAGATCAAAGAGGGAGGAATGTCCAGTTCGGATCAACAAGCAACGAGCATCGAATCAGTCGATCTTTTATCAAAAATTGAGGATCATCCCATTCTTGACATGGCAATGCCTGCTCAGTTCGTGTCAGATGAGTGTCGAGACGAAAAGGTTAATGAAGACTTTGCCTCTGTAGCTCAGACCGGTTTTGTTACGGATGAACCAGAAATAGCGGTTGCTGAGAGTGAAAACATAGAGAGCGTTGATGTCCAGTCTACGAGTTTGTTTGAGAGCCCTGAATCCACAGATAGACAATTGGATCCGTCGTCGAATGCAACGGGAAATGCATTGATACAAGATGAGGTTGGAGAGGTGTCCGGAGAGGATATTCCGGCCGTTCCATTTCAAGTGCAGGAGTTGTGGCCGGATCAGCAGATCGAATCAGCAGATAAGCTAACAGATAAGACGGACGAGGATATTTATGCTGAAACAGTGGCAGAGGTGGCCATAGCTCAAGCAGGGCCGATCGTAGCGATTGAGCAGGAGGTTGAGGCTGGCGCTGAGCGAGTTTTAGAATCAGAGCAGTTGATTCAAGAGCCTGAATTACCGATGATGCCGCAGCCTACGCAACAAGCCACTGAAAAATCCCGTCCACAAGTGTTCGAACAGACCCTTTTTTAATGCAGGGTTAATATAGATCAGATACGCTTCCTTTTAAGGATGGGAAATATTTTGAGAGAGTTTTCACTCTGATCCTTGTCTTTATTAGCGAATACCTAAAATATAGGGAACGGGTATCTGAGTTTGTTTAATTCGGCAGAATGATGAGGGGATGATCCCTTTTTGACAATGAGATGTATATGGCAGTCAAAGTAAAAGATGTCGCAGCGGTCATTGAAGCGTTTGCGCCGTTGAATTTGCAGGAGGAGTACGACAATAGTGGATTGAATGTCGGCGATTATGAGGCTGAGGTCCGCGGTATTTTGTTGTGTGTCGATGTGACCGAATCTGTGTTGGATGAAGCGGAATCGTTGGGCGTAAATCTGATTGTCTCTCATCATCCTTTGTTGTTCCATCCTTTGCGTCAGATTGTTGATGCCAATTTTACTCAACGCATTGTGAAACGGGCGCTTTTGTCCGGAATTTCGCTCTATGCTGCCCATACGAATTTGGACAGTGCGGCTGGTGGCATGAGTTTTCGTTTGGGAAGTCAGCTTGGTTTAGTTGACATGCAGGTCTTGGAACCTCATGCCCCGGGTGCAGCAACGGGTTTTGGTGTCGTTGGGAACCTTCCGGAACCGGTAGATGTGAAGCTGTTTTTACAAAAGGTGCAATCGGAGTTGCATTGTGGAGCTATTCGTCATTCGGCGTTGTGTAAGGAGACAATCCGGCGAGTTGCGTTGGTAACGGGAGCGGGGGCATCGATGGTTGGGTCTGCCATTTTGGCAGGAGCGGATCTGTATCTGACAGCAGATATGAAATATAATGACTTTTATGCTCCGGATGGTCGCATTGTGATGGCAGATATAGGTCATTTTGAGAGTGAATATTGCGCAATCAAGCTTTTACGTGATATAATTACAAAAAAAATAGCTACTTTTGCAGTTCACGAGAGTGTGAATTCAGTCAATCCTGTAAATTATTTCATTTAAGCATATGGCAGTTTCAAGCAGAAAGAACAGCGATGCGAACGATTTTTCGATGGAAGAGAAGATCGTTGCGCTGTACGAGCTTCAGAAGATCGATTCGAAGATCGACGAGATCAACAAGTTGAAGGGCGAGTTACCTTTGGAGGTACAAGATCTTGAGGATGAGATCGCGGGTCTCGAGACACGAGTTGCCAACATTACCGCCGAGGTGGAAGATTTGACCAAAGCCACCAAGGATCACAAGGATGAGATTGAGCAGGCCAAGGCACTGATTAAGAAGTATGAAGGCCAGCAGGATAATGTTCGCAACAATCGTGAGTTCGATGCACTTTCCAAAGAGATTGAGTATCAGAAGTTGGAGATTGAGCTTTGCGAGAAGCGTATCAAGGAGGCTGCGGCTGACGTTAAGGTAAAGAAAAAGGCTATTGAGGATGCTCAGGCTGTTTTGGCAGAGCGCAAAGTAGATCTTGAGGCAAAGCAGAAAGAGTTGGAGGGAATCGATGAGGAGACCTCTAAAGAGATGGAGTCATTGACCGCACAGTCAGAAAAGGCTGCTGCGAAGATTGACGATCGTCTGTTGGCCGCATACAAACGCATCCGTCGTAATGTACACAACGGCTTAGCTGTTGTAACGGTAAAACGTGATGCATGTGGTGGTTGCTTCAACCGTATCCCGCCTCAGCGTCAGATGGATATCCGCATGAACAAGAAGATTATTGTTTGTGAGTATTGCGGTCGTATTTTGGTATCTAATCAATTGGACGAGCAAGAATAGGCGGTATCTATAAGAATTTGACTCCTATTTTGTAGAAATATGTCAGGAAGTGTCAGCCGAAAGGTTTGGCACTTCTTTTGTTTTGTGAGGTTGTGAGACGATATGTCAGTTGCGAGGTGAAAAGATATAAACGAAAAAAATGGCATCTTGTTTTTGATTATTTAAAAAAAACTTTCTACCTTGCGTTTTAGAAACTAATACAAATTCTTAAACTCTATTGCCTATTGACGAAATATCTACTCGAACCAACTCTAGGAGTTAGATATGAATCTGAACAGATTGAGCGATTACGAATTACTTAATAATTATATCTCAGGCAATGAGATTTCAATAAATATTTTGCTGGATCGGCATCGTAAGCGGATTTTTGACTATATCTATATGATGGTCAAGAATCAGGATGTTGCGGATGATATTTTCCAGGAGACTCTGATCAAGGTTGTGCGTTTTGTACGTGAGGGACGTTACACGGAGAACGGCAAGTTTTTGTCATGGGTGTTGCGGATTGCGCACAATCAGGTGATTGACTATTTCCGTCAGAAGAAACAGCGGAATAACATCTCCGAGGGGGATGCTGGTTATGATTTGTTGAATCATCCGAAGTTCTCGGATCGTACGGTTGAGGAGCGGTTGATTACGGATCAGATTGAGGCCGATGTACGCAAGTTGATCGATTTTTTGCCGTCCGAGCAGAAAGAGGTTGTATTGATGCGTTATTATATGGGGTTGAGTTTTAAGGAGATTGCAGAGCAGACCAATGTGAGTATCAATACGGCGCTGGGTCGGATGCGTTATGCTTTGATCAATTTACGCAAATTGATTGACGAAAATCGATTAACTTTGAGTTAACGTATAATAATGTGGTAATATCCTTCGTTATATAGGCAAACACTACTAAAACACAGTGCCTATGGAGGATTGCTACTATGAGGGACTGGCCGATGATGTACTTTTCGAGGATGATGAATTATTCCAACGGGAGGTTATTCAAGATGATGAGGGGTTGTTGTTGACGGATGCTTTTTTGAGTGAAGTTTTTCGACCATACAGAATCGGCCGTAAGGATAAAGCGGAGAAGATTTAATCTTTCTCCGCTTTTCTTTTTTTAGCTTCTCATTTTATTGATTAGGTTTTGTGCAGGAAAGGTCTGTTTAATGCCTTGAAGTAGTGAAATAGCCGATTGGGTGGAGGGTAAATATAGTTATATACGCAGAGATTAGTCGGTCGGGCACAATGCAAAACAAAAGGCGGGTCAGAAATACTGACCCGCCTTCTTGTAGGGTGTAAATAGATTAAAATTCTTCCTGTACGGCTTTGAACAGTCCGATATCTTCAGTGCAGCTGCAACCGATGTATTTGGCTGCAGCGCTGACCTGAGCTTCGCCGTAGCGAGTGTAGATTTCGGCTGAATTGCGGTACTCTTCGCAAATCGATGCCTGTTGTAACAGCAGGTGGCTCAAAATAATGTGGCCAGCCATTTCGACCATACGACGTGCATGGAAGTCAATGGTTTCGTTATTGCCACCTGAGGTTACCTTCTCAACAGCTTGTTCGTATTGCTCACGCATTGCTACCAACTTCTTGTAGGTGTTATCCAATTCGGGAGCATGTGCAAGAGCTTCGTACTCTTTGATCTTGGCCAGGTAGGTGCCGGTGGTTACGTGACGGATCGCTGCAACAACCTGCAATTGCGAAGTACCCTCATAAATGTTGGTGATACGGGCGTCGCGATAGATGCGCTCGATGGGGTAGTCCTTCATGTAACCTGATCCACCGAAGATCTGAATCGCATCGTATGCCAACTGGTTGCAATACTCGCTTGACATCAATTTCAACAGAGGAGTGAAGGCATCGGCCAGGCGGGTGTACTCTTTCATCTCAGCCCGCTCTTCCGGAGTCAGTTTACGCTCTTTGCTGATGTGGGTGAGCTCTTTGTAGATGCTGACGAAACGAGTTGTCTCGTAGAGCATGGCGCGTGATGCCTGCAATTTGGCTTTCATGTTTGAAAGCATCTCGAATACAGCAGGGAATTCGATAATCGGTTTGCCGAATTGCTTGCGTTCGTGAGCATATTTCAACGCTTCACGATATGCAGCTTCAGACAGACCGGTTGATTGAGCTCCAATACCTAAACGGGCAGCATTCATCAACGACATTACATATTTGATCAGACCCATTTTGCGGTCGCCGACCAGTTCTGCAGGAGCGTTGGTGAAGACCAGCTCACAAGTAGGAGAACCTTTGATACCCAGTTTGTTTTCGATACGGCGCACTTTGACAGCCATGCTGGCACGGTCGTACACAAACATAGAGAGACCGCGTGCATCGGCAGTACCCTCTTCCGAACGGGCCAGTACCAATGAGATGTGGCCATCGCCGTTGGTGATGAAACGTTTAACACCATTGAGCAGCCAGGTCTGTTTCTCTTCGTCCCAATGGGCTTTGAGCATAACGGCCTGCAGGTCACTACCGGCATCCGGTTCGGTCAGGTCCATTGCGCAGGTTTCACCGCGAGATACACGAGGAAGGTATTTGGCTTTGATCTCTTCCGAAGCGAACTCGTTGAGAGTTTCGGCGCAGTCCTGCAATCCCCAGATGTTTTCAAAACCGGCGTCGGCACGGGCCACCATTTCGTTGGCCATGACGAATAGCGGGAGCGGGAAGTTCAAACCTTCGTATTTGCGAGGCAGAGTCAGACCGAACAGTCCGGCTTTGTTCAACGCTTCAATATTCTGTGCGGTTCCTGGAGCATAGACAACGTGATCATCCACCACTTTAGGTCCTTCGTGATCTACACCTTCAGCGTTAGGTGCGATTACATCTCCACAAATTTCACCGCAAATATCCATGACACGGCGATAGCTGTCCATGGCATCTTCAAAGTCCACGGGAGCATAGTCGTATTTGCCTTTATCGGCATAACCCCTCTCCTTGAGCTCCACGATCCGTTTCATCAACGGGTGATTCAGGTGGAACTGGAGGTCTTTGTTATCTGAAAAGAAATTGGCCATGTTCGCTATTATTTCGAGTTTTGTTTGTAATACTTAATCATTTTGGGAATTACCTCCATGACATCACCTGTGATTGCGTAGTCTGCGATTTTGGTGATTGGAGCGTCGGGATCGGTATTGATCGATATGACCATTGACGAACCGTCCATACCTGCAGTGTGCTGGATCTGTCCGGAGATACCGCAAGCAATGTAGAGTTTCGGGCGAACGGTTACACCGGTTTGACCGATTTGGCGAGCGTGGTCTGCCATGCCGGCATCGACAGCAGCACGTGAAGCACCGACTTCACCTCCGAGTACAGACGCCAGTTCATAAAGCAGAGCAAAATTTTCTTTGCTGCCCATACCGTAACCTCCTGCAACGATAACCGGAGCGCCTTTGATATCGATTTTGCGCTTTTCGATTTCGCGATCGATAATACGGACAACGAAGTCGGTATCTGAAGTGTATTTTTTATAATCAACTTTTTTAACGATACCTTTTCCTGGCGTTTTGGCTACCTCTTTTTTCATCACGCCTTCGCGGACGGTTGCCATTTGAGGACGGCAGTCGGGGTTGATAATGGTTGCGATGATGTTACCGCCGAAAGCCGGACGGATTTGGTAGAGTAGATTCTCATACTCTTTGCCGCTCTTGTTGTCTTTGTGCGGACCGATTTCGAGACTTGTACAGTCAGCAGTCAGACCGCTGTGGAGGGCTGACGATACACGAGGACCCAGATCACGGCCTACTGAAGAGGCTCCGAACAGGGCGATTTGTGGTTTTTCTTCTTTGAAAATACCGCAGATGATGGCGGTATGAGGCAGTGTCCGATAGGGGCTGAGGCATTCGGCATCAGCTACATGTACGGTATCTGCGCCATATTTAGCCAACTCTTTTTCGATGCCGTCGAGTTTGTAACCGATAGCGAGAGCTTCGAGGTCGCACCCGAGGGTATCGGCCAGCACACGGCCTTTGGTCAACAGCTCCAGCGACACATCGGCCACCTTGCCGTCTTCAATTTCACAATATACGAATATGTTGTTCATCTGTTGTTCTGTTTTTACGGTTGAGGTTAGCCTAACCCAGTGTATGGCTGGCGATCAGTTCCTGCATCAGTGATTCGATGTCGCGATCGTCATTAGAAAGTCTTTTGGCCTCTTTGGCAGCGAAGACGACATTATCGATCTTTTTAACCTTAGTCGGTGAACCGGTCAGACCCAGTTGTTGATCATCGGCATCAATGTCGTTTACGCTCCATTCGTTAATGTTGAGGTAGGGGCGTTCCTGGCGCAGATCGGTGTAATCTTCCTGAGCCTCCTGCATTTCGCTCGGAGTTTTGGCATATTTGTATTTCATCACCAGTTTAGCATGGCGGGGACGGCATTCAGCAGCCGAACCGTTTACAGTAACCAGCAGCGGAAGCGGACAAGCGACTGTTTCGACACCATGTTCCAAACGACGTTTGATGACCAGCTCTTCGCCTTGGAATCCTACGATCTCTTCGGCATAGGTCACCTGGGGCCATCCCAATTTTTCAGCCACCTGCGGACCCACCTGAGCGGTATCGCCATCGATAGCTTGACGTCCAGCAACAATGATATCGGGTTTCATGTTGATTGCGGCGCGTGACAGAGCGTAAGAGGTTGCCAGTGTATCTGATCCGGCGAATTTGCGGTCAGAGAGCAGCACACCACCATCAGCTCCGCGGTACATGCCTTCACGGATAATTTCAGCAGCTCGTCCGGGACCCATGGTCAGAATTTCCACGGTGCTTCCGGGGAACATATCCTTGAGGACGAGGGCCTGTTCGAGTGCGTTCAGGTCTTCGGGATTGAAGATGGCAGGAAGTGCGGCACGATTGACCGTTCCGTCCTCCTTCATCGCATCTTTTCCCACGTTGCGGGTGTCTGGAACCTGTTTGGCCAAGACAACGATTTTCAACGTTTTCTTCATTATGGATTCGTATTTTAGTTGTTAGTTTATAACCTTACGTCTCTCTTGTTGATTTTGAGGACAAATCACCACAAAATTAAAATTTTTATCGGAATAACCGCCGTTTTTGGTCGGAAAATGTTTGTTCGCAGCGTGTTGTAGGTCGTACAGGTATAAACAAAGGAGATGACCGTAGGCCATCTCCTTGTGTTTGGTCAATTTTATCGAAAGGACAGAAAGAGTATCAACAAAAGTGAGGCTCTCTTGTCGCTCTCAATATGAATATGAAAGGTATGAACTTGTTTCTGTCTTATGGAACGATGATTGTTGAATCAATCAGTCGCCCTTCGAGAGCGTTGCTTCTGCTGCTCAGATCATATCGCAGTGTGTAATTTGGAGCGATTGCTTTTGTTGAGAAATTCGTTGGAGCAGGATTCGTTCCAGTAATGGCTGTGATGGCTTTTGCCAGGAAAGGATCTTTGGTGTCGCCTAATGGGTATGCCATTTCAGTCAGATCCGCGTAATTGGCCGAAATGTCTGGCGTTAATCCATTGGCACTAACGGCATTGCCGTTTTTGTCCGTAAACTTGAACATCATCAGATAGAGAATCCAGTTGTGTAAGTCGGGATCAATGACAGTTTGTCCTCCTTGCTGAATGCCAGGTTGAAGCATGCTGCCACCGCAAAACTTACCGGCAGTGGCGGTTCCGATCTGCACGACAGGCATGTGGGCCTTCAGGCATAAAATAGTGGATTCGGAAGCAGAGGCCGTCATCTGCTCAGTTAATACGTACAAAGGCAGACCGTTCAGATTGACGCTGATTGACGGATCAAAATAGTTATTGACGTCATAATTATTTTGTTTGAGGTAGGCTCCGTAAATGTCATTATAGGTTTTTGACATGAGCACATCGCCAGCTTGGACTGCGCTTTGCGGTGCTAACATGCTGCAGAGTTTAGTCATCGTTGTGACTTCGCCGCCGGAGTTAAACCGTAGGTCGAGTATTACGTCGGTGACTTGTTGTTGCTGGAATTTGGTTATCACCTCTTGCAATCGGGTTACGGATTGAGTTACATAGTCTGTGTAACATAAGTAACCGATTTTCCGCCCTCCAATTGTATAAATGGAATCCTTCACGACGGGATCTTGATACATCTCTTGTAGTTTGAGCATGATCTTTTGTGAGCTGGTCGTGATGGTTGATCCTTGTAATTTCCCTTTTTGGACCGTGATATGAGGAGTCCCATTGAAAAGCAACTTGTAATTGTAAGCAGTGATATCGACACCATTAACTTGAGTGAGGATGTCTCCACGTTTAAGACCTGCTTTTTCTGCGGGTGAGTTCGGATAGGTGAACAGTACAACAGCGAATAGTGTGCCCGTATTGCTAAATTGCCCGAATATTAGACTATAACCAAATGTTTGTCCTTGATTTGTTACAGAACCGGTAGTCTCAGAGGCTTGTTCACTGAGCATCGACCATTTATCCTGCTCGTAACGCAACCGCGTAAAGAGCGCTTGTGGGTCGGCCTCTTTGGTGATGTCGATGTTGGTGGGCATCTCTTTGTTCCAGAGATAAAAATCTTGCATCGATTCAACGATAAACCGGTTGAGCCGTTGTGTTAGTTCAGGTACGGCAGTTTCTTCGGTTGGATCGGTGCCTGGATCTGTTCCCGGCTTGGGTTCTGGCGCGGGGGTAGGTTCATTACCACAGGCGCATAGCAAACATAGTGATAGAGTGATGCTTGCGAATCGGAGATGAGAGGACTGTTTCATATGGCTTAGGTTGAGAAGTTAGTGTCGCAGGCATTATACCCCATTAAGAAACAGTACTTTATCGGAATAAACAAGAAAAGCGACCGTTTTGCGGTCGCTTTTTAGAAAAATATCAGTAAAACAAACTACATTAAGTTAAGATATGTAGTTTTGTTTTTGAATTATCAGGTTTTGTATTCCTGTTAAGGAAGTACGGTCGTGATTATCGTACGATTGTTTCGTCACGGTCTGGACCGACTGAAATGATTTTGACAGGAACACCAGTCTCTTTTTCGATAAACTCGATATACTCTTTGAGTTCAACAGGGAACTCTTCGTAGCTGCGGAGCTTATTGATGTCGCATTTCCAACCTTTGAACTCTTTGTAGATCGGAACAATCGTGTCGGTTGCTTCGTATGGGAATTCGGTGATCTGTTTGCCATCCATCTCGTATGCGACAGCTACTTTGATCGTATCGAAATCATTGAGCACGTCAGCTTTCATCATGATGAGGCCGGTAACACCATTCATCATGACAGAATATTTCAGAGCTACCATATCGAGCCATCCGCAACGGCGAGGACGTCCAGTGGTTGCGCCGAATTCCATACCGATTTTACGCAGGGTCTCACCATCTGCATCGAACAGTTCAGTTGGGAATGGACCGCTGCCGACACGAGTGCAGTAGGCTTTGAAAATACCATATACGTTACCGATTCGTGAAGGTGCAACGCCCAGACCTGTGCAGACTCCTGCACACAAGGTGTTGGATGAGGTGACAAAAGGATAGGTGCCAAAGTCGATGTCGAGCATAGATCCTTGAGCGCCTTCGGCCAAAATGCCTTTATCTTCGTTGAGCAGTTTGTTGACAACGTGCTCGCTGTCGATGAACTGGAAACGTTTGAGTGTTTCGATTCCTTTGAGCCACTCTTTTTCGTATTCGCTGATGTCGTATGCGAAATCGTACTGTTTAAGCAGTTCGATGTGTTTTTCTTTGAGGCGGTTGTATCGTTCGGTGAATTCACCCGAAACGATATCTCCTATGCGGAGACCGTTACGACCGGTCTTGTCCATATAGGTCGGGCCGATACCTTTGAGGGTTGAACCGATTTTGGTTTTGCCTTTCGCAGCTTCAGAAGCGGCATCGATAATGCGATGGGTAGGCAGGATCAAGTGAGCTTTTTTCGAGATCAGCAGTTTGCTCTGTACATCGACACCATCTTTTTCGAGTTGGGTGATCTCTTCAGCCAGAATGACGGGGTCAACCACTACACCGTTGCCGATGATATTGATGGATCCGTCGCGGAAGATACCTGAAGGGATTGTGTGCAGTACATACTTTTGGCCTTCGAAGTGCAGCGAGTGGCCGGCATTGGGACCACCCTGAAAGCGGGCGATCACTTGGTAATTCGGTGTAAGTACGTCAACGACTTTGCCTTTGCCTTCGTCGCCCCATTGTAAGCCTAAAACAACATCTACTTTTTTCATTGGATATTCAGTAGCAGGATTTCAGCGCAAAATTGCCTTCAAAGTTACTAACTTTTCGATAATGTGGAAACTTCGAGAGCAATTAATCGTGTGAAAATCGTATGAAAAGGTAAAAAATGTAGCTGGCAATGGAATACCAAACCAATTTATTGTTGCGTTTTTCATAGGGTTGGATTGAGAAGAGTAATGTTTGAACCCTGCATGAGACATTTTTGGGAAGGACTGTTTTATAGAATCGGAAAAATGGCGGGGTAATTTGAGTGAACACTATATAGTTATGTGTAGGAAGCTGTTTGACGTCTTTTGTTGATTGAGATATGGCGGGGAACGGTATGTGTTTCAAAAAAAAAGTCTGAGTATATGATTCGCAGATTTGTTCGGCTCATATGATGATTATAAAAAATGCTTAGTGTTAATAAATGTATGTCAGTCAGGTCTTATGATTTGATTAGCAGATTTTAATAAGTAATGCTTTTTGATCTCGAATCTGTTCATCTTAATAAAAGTTAAGATTTTAAGAAATTTTAGGAAATTCGTCTTGAATTGCATGCTTGGAGCGTTATGTGGCTTAATAGTGAGGTTTTTCGTTGAGGTTTTCTGCTGTAGAATTATTAACTTGCGCCTTGATTATGAATTCTCATATGCGTAAATTTTTTGTCAGTCTGCTGCTGTTTTTGGTGCTGGGGTGTCTGGAGGTTTCGGCCCAGTTGAACAAAAACTATTTTTTCTGGGTGGGCAGAAGCTATATCATTGACAATAAATTTCGGGATGCAATCGAAACGCTGAATGTCTTGCTGAAAGTGGACACGACAGCATATGAGGGTTATTTCTTGCGGGGGATTGCCAAATATAATCTAGATGACTTGTTGGGAGCTGAACAAGATTTCTCATTGGCCATTGAGACAAATCCAGTTTTCACCAATGCATACCAATACCGGGCGATTACGCGATCTCGGTTAGGTAGTTACGATGATGCGCTCAAAGATTATCAGGTGGCGATCGATTTACGTCCGGACCGTCCTGACCCCTATTTCAGCCGTGGCGTTACCTATCTGTTGAGCCAGCAGTTCGAAAAGGCAATTGAAGATTTTACCATGTTCCTCCGGTTTGATAATAAAGTGGTGGATGCCTATATCAATCGCGGAACATGCTATTTGATGTTGAAGGACACCACGCGGGCATATGACGATTTTAATACAGCAATTCGGACCAATCGGGAGAGTCCATCGGCATATAATCGTCGAGGAACTCTGTATATGGAACAAAAGAGATACGACGATGCGCTGGCCGATTTCAATAAATCGATCGAGTGCGATTCAACCTATCTGCCGTCCTATTTTAATCGCGCTTTGGTCTATTCGAATTTGAACCGGCCTGTGCAGGCGATTGAAGATTTTGGTCGAGTTTTGGAAATTGACTCCACCAGTTCACTGACCTATTTCAACCGGGCTATTCTTCGTACCCAGATCGGTGACTATAATCGGGCGTTGGATGATTACGATAAGGTGGCCTTTTATGCGCCGAACAATGTCTTGCTGTATTATAACCGAGCTGGATTGTATCGTCAGTTAGGAGATATTCAGGCTGCTATTGACGATTATACGCGGGCCATTGAACTGTACCCGGATTTTGCGAATGCTTATCTGGGACGATCTGCGTTGCGTTATTTGCTCAATGACATGCAAGGTTCGAAGAGCGATAAAAAGATTGCAGACAAGAAGATTGCCGAATATCGTTCGCAGTTGAATGACAGTACCTTCTCTGTTTATGCCGATACCAGTAAGCGGTTCAACCAGTTGCTTTCGTTCGATGCCCATATGGGAGGAGAAGAGGGTGCACAACGCATTGCTCCGACCAGTTCTGATATAGCGCTGTTGCCGTTGTTTAAATTCTCTTTGGTTCAGCCGGATACAGCAGTTGTGCATACGGTTTATTACGTGCCTGAGGTAGAAGAGTTCCGCAAACAGATCGGGAATCCTTATATGAAGTTAGTCAATCGAGACAGTGATTTCCCTGCTGATTCGTTGTTTGCTTTTGATCGGGTGGTTGCCGATTCGTTGAGGTATAATTTGCCGACCTGGCAGTTGCTGTTTAAGCGAGGTATAACGCAATCGCTGATTCGTCAGTACACCAGTTCGATTGCCAATTATACGTCAGCGATTGATTTGGCTCCGTCAAATCCGTTCTTGTATATCAATCGCAGTACGACTCAGAGTGAGATGATCGATTTTATCTCCTCTATCGATAACGGTTATCAACGGATCACAGTCGATACAGATCCGGCCAATCAGTTGAAAAATAGCTATACGCGGACCTATAATTATGATGATGCAATAGCGGATTTGAATAAGGCGGCGATGCTGTTCCCTAAGTTTGCTTACATCTATTATAACCGTGCTAACTTATTGTGTCGTTCGGGTAAGATTCCTGAAGCGATGGAGGATTATACAAAAGCCATTGAGTTGAATCCCTATTTTGCGGAGGCATATTATAACCGAGGTTTGGTCCAGATTTTCTTGAAAGATACCCGGAAAGGTTGTCTGGATATGAGTAAAGCCGGTGAGTTGGGCTTACAAGATGCTTACCGTGTGTTGAAACTTTACGGCGGTATGTTAGAAAAGTAGAGTGAACGCGAACCGAATGATTGTTGAGGTACGAATGAGACGTGGAGTAGGATACCGACGGATGGAGACGCTTGGAAATGAATTAAGTGACTCAATCATTTGGCTAACATAGTGATGGTGGATTAAATTAATTACTAAATCATAAACAGTAACAGATAAATGGTTGCAGCTTTACAAAAGAAGATCAGCGAGTCGGCTACGGCCCGTTGGAGCGTGTTGGCGCTGGTCGCTTTCACGATGTTGTGCGGATATTTTATCACGGACGTGATGGCTCCGCTCAAAAATATGCTCGAAACGCAAATGGCGTGGGATAGTAGTGATTATGGGTTCTTTACCAGTGCTTATGGCTGGTTCAACGTCTTCCTGCTGATGCTCATTTTCGGAGGAATGATCCTCGATAAAATGGGCGTGCGTTTTACCGGTTTGATGTCCACGATCATCATGGTCGTTGGTGTCGGTATCAAGTATTGGGCTATCGCCAGTGACTTTGGAGGATCGGTGGTTCACATCTTTGGTGTCTCTATTTCGACACAGGTGTTGTGGGCTTCGATTGGATATGCAATCTTTGGCGTAGGTATCGAGATCGCGGGCATTACAGTTTCCAAAATTATTGTCAAATGGTTTAAGGGCAAAGAGCTCGCTTTAGCCATGGGACTTGAGATGGCTTGTGCTCGTATCGGTACTGCACTGGCTTTGGGTGTGACGCCGATGTTAGCTGAACATTTCCAATCGGTAAGTATGCCGATCTTGTTGGGATTGTTACTGCTCTGCATCGGAATGATTTCGTTTGTGGTTTTTGTCGTGATGGACTCCAAACGAGATCAAGAACTGAAAGAGACAGCAGCTCCTAAAGAGCCGTTCCGTTTCCGGGATATTTTTGATATTATCAAACTCAAGGGCTTTTGGTATATTGCCATTTTGTGTGTGCTGTTCTATTCGGCCGTTTTCCCCTTCTTGAAATATGCCCCGGATTTGATGATCAATAAGTTCGGGATTTCTAGCAAACTTTCTGGTATTATTCCTTCGTTGTTGCCGTTCGGTACGATTCTGTTGACCCCATTCTTTGGAAATCTTTATGACCGCAAGGGTAAAGGGGCGACGATCATGTTGATCGGGTCATTCATGATTGTGGGAATTCACCTGCTTTTTGCTATACCGGCATTTACCAGTTGGTGGTTGGCTTTGGCGCTGATTATTGCTTTAGGAGTAGCCTTCTCCTTGGTTCCTTCAGCTATGTGGCCGTCTGTTCCTAAGATCATCCCCGAAAACAAATTGGGAACCGCTTATGCATTGATCTTCTGGATTCAGAACTGGGGTTTGATGGGAGTTCCTTATTTGATTGGCAAGGTGTTGAATAACTATTGTGTGATTGGAGGTGATGAGGCAATGGCCGAAGAGATTACCGGTACGGTAGTTCCCGAGGTGGCAACTGAAGTTGCTTATGATTACACGATTCCGATGCTGATTTTTACTGCTCTTGGATTGTTGTCGATTCTGTTTGCTTTCTTGCTCAAACGTGAGAATACGAAGAAAGGATACGGCCTCGAACTTCCCAATATTCAGAAATAATATAAAAAGATTGAGCGGATTCATACCGCTTGATACTGTGATTTGTAAGACTGCTGTATGGCATCATGCCTGCAGCAGTCTTGTTTTGCTCGAAGTCTATCCTTGTTCTGAGAATAGATTAAGATCGGAATTGTAAACGTTGAGCAAAATAGTTTTGTGTCGCCAAATGTTTTTGTATGTGCTGCTGTGATGAACCTCTGTTCATGTGGCTCATATTATTAAGTAGGTGTGAAAAGAGTAGATGAATTTAGATGGTTATGGGACAAACTATTTTAGAGACCGAACGATTGTTGCTGAGAGAGATGACCTGTTCTGATATGGGTGCGCTGCGAGAGATCCTGCAAGATCCTCGAGTTATGTATGCTTATAATGGCCCGTTTGATGAACAAGAGTGTGCGGCGTGGTTACAAAAGCAGTTGCGTCGATATGAAGAGTTCGGTTTTGGACTTTGGGCTGTTCTTCTTAAAGAGACAGGGAGGATGATCGGACAGTGTGGCATTACCATGCAAGAGTATAAAGGCAAGATGGTCCCGGAAGTGGGGTATTTGTTTGCTTATTCGTTTTGGCATCAGGGCTACGCTACGGAGGCGGCACGAGCTTGCCGTGAATATGGAGTTAAAACGTTGGGCTTTCCTGTGATCTATTCCATTATTCGGGATACGAATGAAGCCTCACAAAAGGTAGCTATACGTAACGGTATGCACCCGATCGATACTCTCGTTAAACATTATCGCGGAGTTGAGATGCCACACATTGTGTATGCGGTGGAATCAGAGTTGGAGCCAGGAAATAAGGGGTAGTAGTAACAAGAGTAGATTAAAAGTTTCTGAGTCATGTTGGGAAGGCCGATTTGATCCTCCATTAGTTTTTGTGGAAGTTCGTGCATGGAATGCATCGCATAATGACTAGAAATTGATTGTATGAGTTGAATAAAAAAGAGCATGATGAAATCATGCTCTTTTTTATTTATATCGACTCGACACTGTGCAACCTTGATAGTGTTGTTTTGAGTGCCTTGCGAATGGTGTTTAGATGTTATCCAGTTCGTAAGTGTAGCCGAGGCGTTTCCCGGTTTGGAATTTCGAGTTTTCGATTTTGGTGTTGAATTGATCCATCGAAACAATCTTCACCGTGTCGTAAGGAGGAACCAGCAGATCGAAATCGAGCGCATAGTCAATCGACGCTTCGATAATATGAATCAGAGCCTCTCGGTCAATCTGATGAGATCCGAAATGGTCGTAATGGATGCCGACTTGTCGTTTCCCTTCGACGAAATACTGTTTTTCACGATTTACGAAAATTCTACCGATCAGGTAGCCTTCATCGGCACTACGGTTGTATTTGAAAGAGTCGGTGAGAAAATTGTAAATGTTGATAATGCCGCAATAGGAGTTGGCTTTGTTGTCCTTGACGTAAGGATTTTGCCAAACCGGATGTTCCCGATTGAAAGCGAATACGTTGGAGTGCATGCTGAAAATTAGAATGTCGTCAGCTACTTGCAATTGCACTTCAAATTTACCTCGGTCACGATAGTCGATTTTGACTTCGCGGTCTAGTTCTTCGAGTCTGTCGTCAAGATCGGCAGACATTTCATGCAAAGTCTCCTTTAATGAAGTAAATACGGCAAACGTGTTGTCGAACACGAGTTGATTGAGGGCGGCTTTGCCGCTAAGTTTGTCGAGTAGAGCGGCATTGATCGCCGCGCCAGGATCACTGTCCATAGATTTCTGTTAAAATTTATAAATAGAGGTCAAAGTGACACTATGATTAAGTGTGGTTTGTGTTGTGACACTTGCCTCGTTCTGTAAGTTCCTTTATTAGGGAATTACAAAGTTAACAAGATTCGTTGTTCTTACCAAAAACGCTATCGATGAAGATGTAATTCTTATCCGTGAATTAACCTCCATGTTTTTCTGCATGAAGAAATAACGATTCCTTATTATATTTATATGTTGGTGCGTAAATCGAGCAGAAATGTTGTTTGGCCGGGCAATTAGATTCAAAATGTGGTTGCGTGGGTAATCCTTTTATTGCGAAGTTGATCTGGATGACCGATTTTATTATAGGGTGTGCCCCAAAGGTTAAAGAAAATAGCGGTTACCGGAAAGGTAACCGCTAAATCATAAGCAACTGAATAGATGTAATCGTATTGTCAGATTTTCGGTGAAATGTTGTCCTATGAGGGCCTACAATCTATCGTTCAAAGGTTGAACTCCTCCCAAGAAGGGATAAAAAGCCTTTGAATTACATCAGGCGGATTTGCTGTCCGCTCTTGACTTCACTGTCAGCTGTGCGACGATTCATATTGCAGAGATTCTTCAACCGAATACCATATTTTTGAGCAATGCTATACATGGTTTCATTCTCTTTCGCTACGTGAATCAGCTTGCCATTTTCGCTCCGTTTGTTTTTCTGGCGTAGATAAACCATCTCTCCCGGTTTAAGAACGGGAACAGTTGTCAAGTCGTTGTATTTGAGCAATTTTTTAACTGTAAGTCCGAACTCGGCCGCGATCGTCGCATAGGTGTCGCCGGCTTTTGCCGTTGTAAATTCACTGCCATTGTTGTGATATACGGTATGATGTCCCGCTTCACCAGTGATTGCAATGCTGTAATTGTCCACATCTACGACCTGTTCTTTGGGCATAGGTTCTGTAGCTGCCAGTGTTTGCTGTGGTTTTTCGATTGCAGATTGATCAGGAGTAGTCGGATTCAACTCTTCACCTCGGTCGAGATGATACAGTTGATTGTCCTCAATGATTTTGATCAGCAGTTCAGCATAGGCCGGATTGGTCGCGTAACCGGCCTGTTTCAAGCCATATGCCCAACCTTTGTAATCCAGCGGATCGAGTTTGAAAAGGTCTTGATAACGTGCTGATTTGTCAAGAAATTCGGAGTGATCCGTATAGGAGTCTTCGACGGTCGCATATTTGCGGAAACACTCCCCTTTGGCGTCATCGTCATGAGAAATGGTCATCCCCGTCCAGCTGCTTTTGCATTTGATGCCGAAATGGTTGTTCGCTTCACGTGCCAGACGTCCGTTTCCGTCATCCGACTCCAAAAGTGCTTGGGCCATGGTGATACTGGCCGGGATTCCGTAAATCTCCATCTCCTCGATGGCCAATGCTTTGTATTTTTGAATATACTCTTGACGCGTAAGGCGATCCTGTGCGTTGGCAGACAGGGCCATGACAGATGCGCAGAGCGTGAATAGGGTAATATAATTTGCTTTCATAATGGCTTCCTTTTAGGGTTTGGCAAGCTTCTAGACAAAAATAGATAAATATTGGAAATTGAACAAAATTCTTTAGTTTTGTAGTATTAATCCCCCTGCTTATGAAGTTCACCACGCTCTGCTGGGAAATTTTCCCGGCCGTTATCGAAGATTATCATCGTTATGATAATGTGGATCAACCAATTGCTAATCCTTATCAGGATGGATCGATTGAGTATTTGCTCTATTTGAAAAATTGGATTGATACTGTGCAATGGCATCTGGAGGATCTGATTCGGGATCCGCAGATTGATCCGGTTGCAGCGCTTGAACTTAAACGTCGGATTGACCGTTCGAATCAAGAACGGACCGATATGGTTGAGTATATTGATAGCTACTTTTTAGACAAATTTAAAAATGTGAAGGTAGCTGACGATGCTCGTATCAATACCGAAAGTCCTGCATGGGCAATTGATCGCTTGTCGATTCTGGCGTTGAAAATCTATCACATGACTCAGGAGACGAAGCGGACGGATGTGGAAGAAAAGCATATCCAAGAGTGTCAGCGTAAGTTGGATGTACTGCTTCAGCAACGGCAAGATTTGACCACTGCTATCGATGAGTTATTGGAGGATATGGAAGCAGGTCGCAAGTACATGAAGGTTTACAAACAGATGAAGATGTACAACGATCCCGAGTTGAATCCTGTATTGTACGCCGCAAAATAGTTATTGAATGGTCTCACGTTCTCAATCGGCTTCATTACGCATTTTGGTAATTCGTCTTTCGGCGATGGGCGATGTTGCGATGAGCGCACCGGTAGTGGGCGCTTTGCGCAAATGCTATCCCGAAGCTCAGATTGTGATCATGACGCCCTCTTTTTTACAGCCATTTTTTCGGGGAATTGAACGGATAGAGTTTATTTCGCCCGATTTTAAAAGACGGCATAAAGGGTTTCGCGGTCTGTTGCGATTGAGTGCTGAGTTGGGTAAATTCGATATGGTGGCGGATCTGCATGATGTGATCCGGACGAAGATGCTGCGTAAGGTGTTTTGTTTGCGCGGTGCTAAAGTGGTCCATATCGACAAAGGGCGTGAGGAGAAAAAAGCGTTGGTCGCTTTTGAAAATAAAAAACTTGTCCAGTTAAAAACCACGATTGAACGTTATCGTGAGGTTTTCCTCAAATTGGGTTTTGATATTCCTCCAATTGCACCACCGCAACGGGTGAAGTATGCAATGAGTCCAGAAACAGCTCAGTTGGCTGGAGCTCATGATGGGAAATGGATCGGAATAGGTCCGTTTGCTCAACACCAGGGAAAAATATATCCGCTGGATCATATGGAGCAAGTCATTGCAAAACTTTCTACGTATGAGAATGTACGGCTGTTCATTTTTGGTGGAGGACCGGTTGAACGGGAGTATTCGGAACGTATGGAACAGACCTATCCGCGGGTTACTTCTGTAATTGGCAGGATCAAGTTGGGGCAGGAGATGGAGTTGGTTTCAAATTTGGATTTGATGGTTAGTATGGACTCTTCATCCATGCACATGGCTTCGTTGGTTGGAGTTCCTGCTGTATCGATATGGGGTGCCACCCATCCTTATGCTGGCTTTTATGGACTCGGTCAAGATCCTCGGCATGCGGTCCAACTTGACATGGCCTGTCGTCCTTGTTCCATTTACGGGAATAAACCTTGTGTGTATGGCGATTATCCTTGTATGAAAAATATTGATCCCGAATTGGTGGTTAAGAAAGTTCGCGAGGTAGCCGAATTGAGTTAACTGGGGTCAATGGACAGGGTAATTGTCGTTAGGTAAAGCAAGTGGTAATATTAGACGGAGACAAGATAAACGTTGATCGCGAGATACGTTTAATGTTAATAAAAGAGTCTTGTAATCCGCATAATCATTTATAATCAATAAAAATGTCGGCGCAGAGATGTGCCGACATTTTTATTGATATGTGTATGGCCGTTTTAGGAATAGACTTATTGGAAGTTGCATATATCGGATAAAATGGTCTGAAAGAGGAGTGTAGTTTGCACTCCTGAAGATTCTGGTTATCTTTATGCCACTGTGAATTGCATTAAATCATCAGATTTGATGCAGCCGTTTACAATGCTGTCTAATCTGTGAATAAAAAGGAAAAGATGAACATGCGAAATCTTTTACATCGTGTAGGTCGTGTGGCGATGTGGTGTGTTGGCAGTTTGTTGGTTGTCGCATTGCTCTTGTTTGTCTATTCTTGGGTCTCGGAATATCGTCCCGAATTGGTCGAGCATTTAACACCCTTGCAAGTAGGCCAGCATGATGAACTTGTTAACCATCAGGAAGACAGTATCAGTCATAGTGATTTCGTTGCTGAATATGCATCCGGAAAAGCAGAGGGTGATACTACGGACTCTATTACTGAATTGAAATCACGTTCCGACAGTACCCTTTGTCGTAACCAGTTGCCGGATACCCTTCGGTTAGTGAGTTGGAATATCGGTTACGGCGGCTTGGGAGAAAATATGGATTTCTTCTATGATGGCGGTAAGCGAGTACGTGACAGCAGAGAACGTACGACTGCAAATTTGGCTCGGATTGTGTTGACACTGCAGCAAATTGATGCTGACATCATGTTGTTGCAGGAGGTGGACCGGTCATCACACCGCACTTACAGAATTGATGAGGCAGAGTTGATCGGTAATGCTTTTCCCGAATATACCTCATTCTTTGCCTATAATTATCGGGCCTGGTGCGTGCCTATACCAGTGCACAATCCGATTGGACGAGTCAATAGTGGAATGTTGATGTTGTCTCGTTGGCAGCCTATAGATGCGGTGCGCTTACAGTATCCTTCTGCTTTTCCGTTCCCTGTGCGATTATTCAATCTGAAAAGGGGATTGCTGTCTGCCCGTTTTCTGACTGCTGCTGGAGATACGATCATGATTAACAATACGCACAATACGGCTTACGATACTGGAGATATGCGGTACAAAGAGTTGGTGTTCTTGTCGCAGATCCTTGCACAGGCCGATTCAGTTGGTATAGCCACTGTAACTGGCGGAGATTGGAATCAATATCCACCGGAATACATCCCTACGGCAGATGAATTGTCTAATCCTAACTTTGTTCCGCAACAGATCGATAATCGAATGTTTCGTCGGATTGGCCGTTTCGTTTATGATGAAAAAGAACCCTCGTTGCGTTATTTAGATCGACCGTTTGATCCGGACTCCTCTGTTCGTACTTTGACTGACTTCTTTTTTGTGTCTCCTCAAATTGAAGTGTTGTCTATCGAAACAGTGCCTCTTGAATTTTGTTGGAGTGATCACAATCCGGTTGTGATGACCATTTGTTTGCATCCAGCCCGTTGATTCTGTATTTGTGTTAGGTGGTTTTGCAGGCTTGTCTCGCGAAAAGGTTGTCTTAGAATGAACGGTTTTGCAGACAGCCCTTATAAGGAGATGAGCCGTGGTGAATGGGGTAGTGTTTGAGGAGACTCGTCTCTGGCAATGTTGACCCCCAGAGTGCAGGTTTTATGATGCAATTTGAACTGGAGGGTGTCCACAGTGGCATGTTTTCTCATGTGTTACGAGTGAAGGCCGAGAGACGCTATCATGAGGTTAGCGTTTGGTGTGAAAAAAATCACAGTAGAATTTTATTATCGCTGAAAAAGACGTACCTTTGGGCATCTTCAAAACAGGCTGTCCGAACGATCAAGTTGTGTGAATGCAGTGGCGTTCAGATGGGCTGGAGTTGAAGGATTTTGATCATACAAACCAAAAATAGATACAGATGAACATTCCGTCTAATTTGAAGTATTCGAAGGATCACGAGTGGATCCGCGTCGAAGGCGATGAGGCTTATGTAGGCATCACCGATTTTGCACAGAGTCAGCTTGGCGACATTGTTTTCGTCGATGTAACCACCGAAGGGGAAACTCTTGCCCAGGGTGAAGTTTTCGGTACGATCGAGGCTGTTAAAACCGTTTCAGATGCATTCCTGCCTGTTGGAGGTGAAGTGCTTGAATTCAACGCTGCTCTGAACGACGCTCCGGAGCTGGTGAACAAAGATCCATACGGTGAGGGATGGATGGTCAAAATTAAAGTGACAAATCCTGCTGAGTTGGATGTTCTGTTGTCAGCAGAGGATTATGCGAAACTGATTGGTTAAATAACAATAACGTAATTTAAGATTATGAGCAAAGTTACAGTTGTAGGCGCCGGTAACGTAGGTGCTACATGTGCTAATGTACTTGCTACTCGTGAGGTTGCTGACGAGGTAGTTCTGTTGGATATTAAAGAGGGTGTTGCAGAGGGTAAAATGCTCGATATTTTCCAGACTGCAACGCTGATGGATTTCGATACTAAGCTGACTGGCGTAACCAATGATTATGCAGCTACAGCTGGTTCAGACGTGGTTGTGATCACTTCTGGCATGCCTCGTAAACCGGGTATGACTCGTGAGGAGCTGATCGGTGTCAATGCAGGTATTGTAAGCTCAGTTGTTGACAATGTGCTGAAATATTCTCCTAAGGCGATTATTTTGATTATCAGCAACCCGATGGATACGATGACCTTCTTGGCTCTGAAGAAGAGCGGTCTGCCTAAGAATCAGTTGTTTGGTATGGGTGGTGCTTTGGATACCGCTCGTTTCAAATGCTATTTGAGTAAGGCTTTGAATGCTAACTCGAACGAAATCGAGGGTATGGTTATCGGTGGTCACGGTGATACAACGATGATTCCTTTGGCAAGCAAAGCTACTTACAAAGGTATTCCTGTTACCGATTTGCTGAGCAAAGAGGAGTTGGATAAAGTGGTAGCTGACACTATGGTTGGTGGTGCTACCTTGACCAAATTGTTGGGAACTTCGGCTTGGTATGCTCCGGGTGCAGCTGCAGCGTATGTAGTTGAGTCTATTATCCGCGACCAGAAGAAGGTGATCGTATCTTGCACCTATTTGGAAGGAGAATACGGTCAGCAGGATATCTGCATCGGAGTTCCGGCTGTAATTGGTAAGAACGGTGTAGAGAAGATCTTGTCGCTGAAGTTGACTGATGAGGAGAAGGCCCTCTTTGAAAAGAGCGCTGCTGCGGTACACAAAACCAATGCAGTTCTCAAAGAGATCAACGCTCTCTAAAAGATAATTCGATTTCAGCTTGCATACTGACGTATGCAGCCAAACAATAAAAGAGCAACGGATTTTCCGTTGCTCTTTTATTGTTTAATATCCCAAATTCACGTTTGGGCGTATTTAAATGCAAGAAAAGTTACGGTTCAGAGCTTTTGTTGGTCGATTAATTCCCGAATCCGTCTTTGGATGCGATGCAATCCGCAGCGTAAAAGTGGCGTGTCATGAAATCTGCTTTTGAACTCCTCTTCGTTCAGTTGGAGCCAATCTGTTGCGGACATCTGTTCAATTCCTGTAGTGGGGGAGAAACAGGTGTGTGTAGATATGGGTGCATGCCGGTTGTGCGGACAGGCTTGTTGGCATACATCGCAGCCGAAAATCCACCCATGCAGCTCTCCTTCATCCTTCTCTTCCACCTCAATCGTACGGCGTGCGATACAGCGCGATGCGTCGATGGTCCGGTCCGGGCCGATTGCGCCGACAGGGCAGGCGTTTATACAGGCTTGACAGTTGCCGCAGGGATCGGCATTTGCCAGGGGAGGATCAGGCTCGAGCTCGGCAGTCGTGACGATGACACCAAGCACAACAAATGATCCCACATCAGGAACGATTAATAAGGAGTGACGCCCAATTCGTCCTATTCCGGCTTCGGCTGCCCAGCTTTTCTCGAGAATCGGTGCCGTGTCAACAAATACGCGACCTTTGGCCTCCGGAAGTAATTCTTGAATATAAGACCATAGAGCGTATAGCTTCTCTTTCAGAATGGAATGGTAATCGCGTCCCCAAGCATAGGAGGCAAAACGAGAGAGAATTCCTGTAGAGGTTGGACGTTTATAACTTATGGCACATACGATTACTGAACGGGCTCCCTCAACTAACAGATTCGGGTCGAGACGTTTGTCAAAGTTACGCTCCATGTAAGTTAGTCCTCCGTGATGTCCACTTTGGAGCCATTTTTGCAGTTGATCACGACGCTCATCGAGAGGGCGGCAGCGGGCGATTCCGCACCGGTCGAACCCCAAAGATAGAGCTTGCTGGTGTATGGATTGTTCTCTGTTCATGATCTAAACATCGCCAAATGTAAGGATTTTATGAGAATATGATCTATCTTTGTTGTTGATAAACTGATGTGAAGTGTCATCCAATTATCAATTATAATGAAATTTGACACATTACGGGAGCTGTACCTGCACAGTATTGAGAAGTTTGCGGCTCATCCCTGTTTTTCTATGTATGGAGGAGAGTCGCTCACCTTTGCCGATTTTGCTGAACGGGTGGATTCTCTTGTTGATACGTTTCTTCGCGCTGGATTGTGCAGCGGAGATAAAATAGCACTGTTGAGCAGCAATATGCCGAATTGGGGTGTTACCTATTTTGCTGCAACTATATCGGGAATGGTAATTGTTCCCATCTTGCCAGATTTTTCCGGGCCAGAACTCGATCGGATTATTCAGCACTCTGAAGCGAAAGCTTTGGTAGCTTCGGATCGCCTCTATTCCAAAATTTCGAAAGAGGTGATTGCTGGATTACGTTTAGTGGTTCGCAGCAAAAATCTCGGAGTAATCAAACATGTAGAGAGTGAACGCGGGAAGATAGTTACGCCTAAAGGCGAGGACCTCGCTGCCATTATTTATACATCCGGAACCACCTCTTCGCCTAAAGGGGTGATGTTGTCGCATTGCAATTTGTGTAGTGAGTTGGCGATGGTGAGTATTTTACAGCCGGTGTATCCAGAAGATATTTTCCTGTCGATTCTGCCTTTGTCTCATACTTATGAATGTTCGCTGGGTATGTTGCTCCCAGTGATGTGGGGTGCATCTGTTGTCTATATTGATAAGCCCCCTACGGCGTCAGTCCTGTTGCCGATTCTTAAACAGATTCGTCCGACCATTATGTTGACGGTTCCGTTGATCATCGAAAAGATTTACAAACATAAAATCCTGCCCCAGTTTACCAATAATTGGTTGATGCGGTTGATTTATCGGAAAGAGTGGGGACGGAAGTTTTTACATCGTTTGGCTGGAAAAAGATTGGCGGAACTGTTCGGCGGTCGTATCCGCTTTTTCGGCATTGGAGGAGCCAAATTGGATCCTACTGTGGAGCAATTCCTGTTTGAAGGAAAGTTCCCTTATGCAATTGGATATGGGTTAACAGAAACGGCACCGGTGTTGGCGGGTGTTAATCCGACTATGGTGCGTCACCAGTCCACAGGTCCAATGTTGCAAGGTGTCGAGGCTCGTTTGGACAATGTGAATGCAGCGGGTGAGGGTGAGATTGTGGTCAAAGGGCCCAATGTGATGATGGGGTATTATAAAAATCCTGAAGCCACAGCCGAAGCTTTTACCTCGGATGGATGGTTCCGGACGAAAGATCTCGGCGTATTTGATTCGGATGGCTATCTTTATATCAAGGGCCGGCTGAATAATATGATATTGGGACCCAATGGTGAAAATATTTATCCTGAAGAGATTGAAAATGTGCTTAATGGCCATGCGCTCGTCGCTGACTCTTTGGTAAAAGAAGATATGGGCAAATTGGTGGCTATTGTCCATTTCAATCGGGAGGCCCTTGAACAAAAATATCATACGGTGCGGGAAAATCTCGGGAATCGTATGGAGCATATTAAGAAGGAGTTGATGAATTATGTCAATTCCAAAGTCAATAAATTTTCTCGCATTTCGGTAGTTGTCGAACAGGAGGAGGGGTTCGAGAAGACGCCGACACAAAAAATCAAACGTTTCCTTTATACGAAGAGCCCCCGAAATCGTCACTCCTGATTAGGGCTCGATCTCTTGGGTGATATTTGAGCAGCCCTTATACGACATGGGGTGCCGGATATTTGTGCCGGTAAGTCGGATTTGTTATCTTTGCTGAAAATAGGGTGGGTCCCAATTTTGATTTTTGCAATATGTAATGAGGTAATATCGTTCCGTGAGAATATAACCTCATTGAAGTAATAGCCTTGTAATGTATGAATGGTAGCGATATCAAATATTTGGTTCCTGCAGAGGGGGATCAACTGTGGGGACTGACCGTAACCAGTGTGGGTAATCAGGTGATAACTTCTGAGGAGGAGTATCCTCCGCAGAATCACCCGAAAGGCTATTTTTTTGATGTTGAAGCGGGGCGTGTGCTCGACGAGTTTCAATTGTTGTATATTACCGATGGTGAGGGCATAATTACTTATGGAGAAAAAAAGATTACTCAACGGCTCACCGAAGGTAAAATGTTTTTAATCTTTCCGGGGATGTGGCACACCTACCAGCCGGATGAACATTCGGGGTGGAAGGAGTATTGGATCGGTTTTAAAGGAGAGATGATTGACCGATTGGTTGCAGCGGGGTATTTTACTCCGGATAAGCCGGTTTTTGAGATGGGTTTCAACGAGCCGATAGTCGATCTTTATCTCAAAGCATGTGATATCGCTCATGCAGATCGTATTGGTGCACAGCCTGCCTTGTCGGGTATTGTTATGCACATGTTAGGATTGATGTATTTCCGTCAGCAAAGCCATCTGCTTGATGATGAAAATATGATCAGTAAAATCAATAAGGCCAAAGTGGTCATGCGTGAAACGATCTACGAAAATTTGACGCCTCATGATATTGCGGATCGGATCGGATTGGGTTATTCGGTTTTTCGGAAAGCATTCCGCGAATATGCCGGTATTGCTCCAGCTCAGTATATGAAGGAGTTGCGAGTAAACGAGGCAAAATTGTTATTAGCAAATACCACACATACGATTAAAGAGATTTCCTATATTCTCAAGTATGATAATCCGGAGTATTTTTCGATTGCGTTTAAGAAACGGACAGGAAAAACGCCGTTGATGTATCGTAATTTTGCGCGTCAGAAGGTGGAACGTAAGTAAACGTTAATGAGGAAAAGGCGTAACGTCGGTGCTTCATAAATCGTCGTTCAGAGTCGCGTAAAGAAACGCACAAGCGAATATTATCCGTAAATAGATTTAGAGGTTATAAAAGAAGGGAGAGTGATTTAGTGATCATTCTCCCTTCTTATTTTGATTAACAATTGGTGGTATGTGTTGTATTGGTGTGTGCTAATCTTCATGCAGAGAAGGGGATGATGTTTATTGATCTTTCGTGTCGCATAAAAGCATCGTGGTACTTATTGATGAAAAGAGTTCGTGAGATAATTGCACCTTAATCTCTGAAATCAGGAGAGATGAATCTTTACAAGATCTAAAAAGAAAGAGCGCTGGTTTGCTGCCAGCGCTCCTTCTTTTTTTATGGATTGAGTAAAATTACTTAATCATGTCGAAGTGAGTGTAAGGAACCAACACCTCTGGAATGCGAATGCCTTCTGGAGTTTGGTTGTTTTCCAACAGTGCAGCAACGATACGTGGCAATGCCAATGAACTACCGTTCAGTGTATGTGCGAGCTGCAATTTCTTGTTGGCGTCACGATAACGAAGTTTCAGACGGTTGGCTTGGAATGATTCGAAGTTCGACACTGAAGAAACCTCCAACCAGCGTTGTTGAGCAGCAGAGAAGACTTCGAAATCGAAAGTCAGGGCTGAAGTGAAGCTCATATCTCCGCCGCAGAGACGAACAATACGATAGGGCAATCCCAGCTTCTGAACCAAACTTTCGACATGTTTCACCATGCCATCCAATGCTTCATAAGAGGTAGCGGGGTGAGCGATCTGTACGATCTCCACTTTGTCGAATTGGTGCAGACGGTTCAAACCACGTACATCCTTGCCGTATGAACCCGCTTCACGACGGAAGCAAGGGGTGTAAGCGGTCATTTTGATCGGGAAATCCGATTCGTTGATGATAACATCCCGATAGATGTTGGTGACAGGTACTTCTGCTGTCGGAATCAGATAAAAGTCATCTACCTCGGCGTGATACATCTGACCCTCTTTATCAGGCAGCTGACCCGTGCCAAATCCAGATGCTCTGTTCACCATCAATGGGGGCATCATTTCGGTGTAACCGGCAGCGATGTTATTGTCGAGGAAGAAGGTGATCAATGCACGTTGCAGCGCAGCACCTTTACCTTTGTAAACGGGGAAGCCGGCACCAGTCAGTTTAACACCCAGCTCAAAATCGATAATGTCATATTTTGTAGCTAATTCCCAGTGAGGAAGTGCGTTTTCTGGCAGATTGGGAGTCTGACCACCCATGCGCACAATCACATTGTCCGCAGCTGTTTTTCCCAGAGGAACAGAACTGTGCGGGAAGTTGGGCAGTGTAACGATCAGATCGTTCAACTCGGCTTCAGTCTGTTTCAGCTTTTCATCGAGTTGTTTGGAACTCTCTTTGAGTGCTACCGTTTTCTCTTTAGCGGCATTGGCTTCGGCCTGCTTGCCTGCTTTGAACAGTTGGCCGATCTCTTTGGCAATGGCATTCTGCTGGGCCAGGTTGGAATCCAATTCTGCTTGGATTGCTTTACGAGCATCATCCAGTTGTTCGATGCGATCCACCGTTGCGGCGGCATCAACCCCCTTCACGGCCAAACGTTCGAGCGTAAAGGCTTTGTTGTCTCTGATTTGCTTAAGTGTCAGCATGTTTCCTCTGTTTTGTATTTTATTTTCGATATTTCCAGCCAGTGGAGCAAAGATACGAATTTTTCATACCTTTGTCACTATGAAGCATATTTTTGTCCATACACTCCGAAGTGTTGTATTGATTGGTATATCAGCACTCACGATGTTGAGCGCCTGCGCGGGGAGCGACTCTTCTCGTTCGGGTGATTCAACTGTTATTACAAAAGCGGTCACTCCTTCTACTCAACCAACATGGTTTGCAGAGATTTCACCCGTGTACGGGGACCGTTTCGTGCAGGGAGATCGTGTCGCTATAGGCTACACCTTGTCTCAGGATTGCACGGTGGATAGCGTAATACTTGCCGTGAATAACCGTCGGATTGGACCGATTGCCTCCTCTGGTTTTACGTATAATTTAGGGCCTACCTATCCAGTGGGACGAACGGTGTATCGATTAACGGCTTACAGCGGGAATCAAAGTCAAAGTCGTGCAGGCGAGTTTTTAGTTTTGGCAGCCAAATCACCTGTAATTTACGGGCATAAAGTTAAAAAGAGCTATCCACACGACCGCCAGGCTTATACGCAAGGACTTTTGTTTCATGACGGAAAGTTGTATGAAAGTACAGGTTTGGAGGGTCAATCCTCTCTTCGTGAGGTAGATTTGGCAACAGGACGAGTGTTGCGTAGCCGCTCTTTGCCGGACAACTATTTCGGTGAGGGGTTGGAGTTATTGGATGGGAAGCTATACCAGCTGACCTGGCAAAATAACAAGGCTTTGGTTTACGATGCGAAGAGTTTTGATTTGCTCCAGGAGTTCGATTACGGCGGAGAAGGCTGGGGATTGGCTACAGATGGAGAGGTGCTTTATATGAGCGATGGTTCGGAAAAAATCCGTGTTCTCGATCCTGAGACATTCCGGACGATTCGGACGATCGAAGTCTATACGGATCAGAACAAAATTATGTATGTCAATGAGATGGAGTGGATTCGCGGCGAACTTTGGGCCAATGTTTACACTTCAGACAATGTGATTCGCATTGATCCGCAAAGTGGAGCTGTCCTTGGGGTGGTTGACCTGAGCGGATTGCTGTCGGCTGCTGATCGGGATGCAACGACAGATGTCCTGAATGGTATCGCCTATGACAAAGCAACGGGACGCATATTTGTGACCGGTAAAAATTGGAATAAACTTTTTGAGATAGAGGTGCTTCGTCACTGATCCTAGGCACGAGGGGAAACAAACGTCTGTGATCTCAAAAGCAGCCGTACTACGGCTCAGGTCGTCCTTGGTGTTTGATGGCGTGAATCTGCAAAATGGGACTAGGCAGATAACCAGTGCTTTATCAGTTGGTTGGATAAAGTTGGTTGCGTTTGTGTCTCGGTAGTTGTCAACGTGTCTTAGAGGAAGAAGGTTGTCCGTTAAATTGAGCAGGGTGTCCATAGGCTGACATCGTTTGAGACAACGTTATTTGAGTGATTCAGTTTGAGAAATAGTAATAGATTAGTTGTACGATTGTATTTCCCAGTGCGCGACAACTTTTTCATGATATGAAATAGTATATAGTAAAAACTATTGGTGCGGAGGACAAGTAATCAGCATTGTATTTGTCAGAATAACCGCTTATTGTATCTAATACATCTCCGTAGCAATGCATGGCTGTGTACACGGAATAGCTGTGCTGTAAAAGAGAAGCAGACAACGCTGTCTGACTCTTTGTAACGACAAACACGTTAACAAACTATTTTATGTTGAAATTTTCGATACAGTCTGAAATGGCCCGTCGTATTTTGATTTTGGACGGTGGGTTGGGCACGATGGTGCATGGCTATGGGTTAACTGAGGATGATTTTCGGGGTGAGATGTTCCGGGATTGGCCAATGCCGTTGTTGGGATGCAACGAGGCTCTGGTGATGAGTCGTCCGGATGTGTTGTCAGAAATCCATGAAGCCTATTTGCAGGCAGGAGCCGATATTATTTCGACAGACTCTTTTAATGCCAACGCCCTTTCGCTGTCGGATCAGATGCTCGATTTTTATGTGTATGACATCTGCAAAACAGCAGCATCGATTGCACGGGCTGTGGCCGATAAATATACTTTGTTAAATCCATCGAAACCACGTTTTGTGGCCGGTTCGATTGGTCCGGGAAATCGTTCTGCTTCCATTTCACCCGATGTGAATGATCCGGCTGCACGTGCTGTCACTTTTGACCAATTGTCACAAGCCTATTATGATCAGGCGCGTGGTCTGGTGGATGGTGGAGCAGATCTGATTCTGTTGGAAACCTTCTTTGATACATTGAATGTCAAAGCTGCCATTTTTGCTGTTGAAAAATTGGCGAAGGAGCGCAAAAAGCCTATCCCGATTATGGTTTCCGGAACGTTGACTGATACCGGTGGACGTACATTGGCAGGGCAGACCGTTGAGGCATTTTATGCTTCGGTACATCATGGCAATGTGATTTCAGTCGGCTTGAATTGTGGGCACGGAGCAGAGCGAATGCGCCTTTATATCGAGCGGTTGTCGGCTGTGGCGGCTTGTGCAGTATCGGCGCATCCCAATGCGGGATTGCCTGATAACGAGGGCAGATATAGTGAGACGCCGGAGATGATGGCTGCCACGATTGAGGATTATTTGTCTGCCGGACTGCTGAATATTGTGGGCGGATGTTGTGGTACAACCCCTATGCACATTGCAGCGATTGCAGCAGTGGCGTCTAAATATGCACCTCGTCAAATTCCGCAACCCAAAGATAAGATTTTGCTGAGCGGCTTGGAGCTTGCGACCTTCCCAGTGACACCATGCTCGATAGTATTGGGTACACGTTCCGATGTGACACAATCTACGGCGTTTGCGGCGGCTATTCGTGAAAAGCGTTATGCCGAAGCTGTCAATATTATTCGCACAGATATTGAGTCCGGATCTCCGGTGGCGGTGATCAATGTGGATGATCCGATGGCGGTAGGGACAGAGACTGTTCGCAATCTGCTTAATTTGGCGATGGCGACACCTGAGATCGCCCGAGTTCCGGTTGTGGTCTTCTCTTCGGAGTGGAAGACGTTGGAGACTGCTATGCAGTGTGTGCAGGGCAAACCGCTAATTGGTCCGTTGACTCTTGCCGAAGGTGAGGAGGAGTTTTTACGCCGGCTGTCGTTGGCGGATCGTTATGGAGCTGCCGCATGGATCGCTTTGATCGATGAACAGGGAATTGCCGACACGCTTGATCGTAAACGGAGCGTTGCACAACGAATTACAGCTTTGTTGGAGCAAGCTGGTTTCCCGCAGGACAGTGTTGTGATCGATCCCGTGTTGCTGCCGGTGATAGGTTATGCGGATACAGCCAAACAGTTCATAGCGATTGTGGAAGAACTCCGAACAGTCCATCCGCAATGGCGGTTTGGGGGACAGATCAATGTTTTCTCTTCCGAGTTTCAGGGGTGTGATGCGGTAGTCAAGACGTTAAATAGTGTGATGTTGGAGCGTGCTGCTGCTATTGGTTTAGACTTTGCGGTGGCGGATCCTCAAACTGTGCAACCGACGCAAGATCAACCTGCACAGTTGCGGGTTTTATGTGATAAATTGATCACAGACGGTAGTACGGAAACAATCGACGCATTCACGGAGTATGTTGTTTCTCAATGTTCCGAACCTGTACAACAGTTGGCTCAACAGTTGGGAGGTGTTACGGATGGCGAAAGACTTTCGTTGCAAAAACTATTGACGGAGCAGATGGATGCCCTGCTCAAATTGGAAAAATGTGTAGAGGAGGGTGTAGCTCCATTGGCTTTGTTGCAACGGGTGATCCATCGCAGTTGCAATCAACAAAACGACATGGCGCAAGCAGCAGAGCCTGCCGCAGATCCCACAGCGGACAAATCGCGTCGTTTGTTGTGGGTGTCCATCGACAATACCGAATATGACCCGTCTGAAACTTTATTGAAATGTTTGTTGAGTAAGACGGGGTATCAAGTCAAAGAGCTGCTATATGCGAATGATGCCAAACAATTAATAGAAGTTTGTCGGCAAAGTGATTGCGCAGCTGTGGTGTTGCACGGTGCGACTTCACGTGCTTTGGGCTTGATTGAGTCGATTTTGACGACAGCTCAGAAGGAGGGGTTGATGCTGCCGTTCCTGGTAGAAGGTGCGGCAACTTCGGTACTGCATACTGCGGTAAAATTGGCTCCCAAATATGCAAATGGAACGGTGGTTTACCTGCCGGCACCGGTATCGGCCTTTCAAATCATACAGCGTGTTTGTTCGAATGAACGGGATATCTACTTGATCGATGTACAGATGGAGCAGATTTCCTTACGGGAGGAGTTTGCTAATCGAGCCAAAAACAGACCATTCCGAACATTGGCTGATGCGCGAACTCATGGCCTGAAGGCAGATTTTAGTCAGGTTAAGGCTCCTTTGAAAACTGGTCAGGAGTGTTTTGTCGACTACGACTTGAAACGATTGTTGCCGCTGATCAATTGGAATTATCTGTTTGGATTGGCTGGAATGCCAGGTCGTTTCCCGGACCTACTCGATGATCCGACAAAAGGGGAGCAAGCTCGCCGTCTGTATGATGATGCCCAACAATTGTTGCAAGAGATCATCGAACAGGGTTGGTTACATGCTCGGGGCGTTGTGGCGCTCTATCCGGCTCGTCGGGATGGTGAAGATATTGTGCTGTACGAGGATGAGGCTTGCACGAATGAGTTGTTGCGTATGCCACAGCTCCGCAATCAGCAGAGTTCTCAGGCTGTAAACCTTTCGTTGGCCGATTTTGTGGCTCCGGCTGGAGATGTTCCCGATAGTGTAGCTCTTTATGCGGTAACCGTAGGAGATGGACTTGATGTTTTGCAGCAGCGTTTACGTGAAGCGGGCGATGAAGCGCGGGCCAAATTGGCCGGTTTGTTGGCTGGTCGTTTGTGTGAGGCTATGGCGGAAGAGATGCACCGTTATGTTAGGGTGCAGATGTGGGGAATTGAACAGGATGATCAATTGACATCTGTGGAACTTTTGGAGGGAAAATATTCCGGAATTCGCCCCAACTTCGGTATGCCTTCGTGTCCCGATCGTTCATACCGCAAAACGGTGGCAGAACTGCTGAATCTTCCGGAAACCATTGGGTTGCAGATAACAGACCAGTATGAATTGACACCTGCACCTGCTTTGTGTGGGTTAATTTTTGCGCTGCCTGAGGCCCGCAATTTCAATGTGGGACAGGTTGATGCCGAGCAATTGGCTGCATATGCTTCTCGTCGAGGAATCAGTGAGGAGCAGTTGCGTAAACTGATCCCGCAATATATACAGGCGTAAAGCCGTATCGAAATAGTTAAATAAACAACTTTTGTAATTCGAAGTGATGACTCAACAACTGTTGGATACGCTCAAACGAGAAGCGTCGGAATTGCATGACCGGACGGTCGCATTTCGTCGTAGGATTCACCAATATCCTGAACTTTCATTCGCCGAACACGAAACGGCACGTTATATCGCTGAACACTTGACAGAGGAGGGGATCTCTTTTCGTCCGATTGCAGAAACAGGCATTTTAGCTAAGATCGAGGGTAAAGGTGATCTGTCTCGGTGTGTGGTTTTGCGGGCCGATATGGATGCGCTGCCCGTGACCGAACAGACCGGTTTGCCTTTTGCCTCCTGCCATGAAGGTGTTATGCATGCCTGTGGTCATGATATGCATACGGCTTGTCTGTTGGGTGCGATGATCATGTTGAATCGGCATAAAGAGGAGATCGAGGGGACGATTTTCGGACTTTTTCAACCAGGAGAAGAGGTGTGTCCAGGCGGGGCAAGTTTGGTATTGGCTGAAGATCCCTTTGCGGATTATCAGGTGATAGCCGTAGTGGGAGAACATGTCGGTGCAGAGATTCCGCTTGGTCAACTTGGATTCCGTCCGGGCAAGTATATGGCTTCCGGAGATGAGGTGCGATTGACGGTTAAAGGGAAAGGTGGTCACGGGGCATTACCGCATAACCTGAACGATCCGGTTGTGGCAGCTGCGGCATTGATTACTGCACTGCAGCAGATTGTCAGCCGGAATGCCGATAGTCGGATGCCGACCGTGTTATCATTTGGTCGGGTGATTGCCGAGGGAGCCACCAATGTGATCCCTTCCGAAGTGCATATTGAAGGAACTTTCCGTACTATGGATGAGGCGTGGCGTGCAAAAGGAAAACAGCGTATCCGTGAAATTTCAGCCGGTATTGCCATTGCGTACGGTGTAGAGGTCGATGTCGATATTGCCGACGGGTATCCTTGTGTGGTCAACGATGAACAACTAACCGAACATGCCCGCCAGTTGACTATGCAGATGTGGGGTGCGGAGAATATTCAGGCGTTGGATTTGAGGATGACAGCTGAAGATTTTGGTTATTATACGGTTCGTTATCCGAGTCTGTTTTATCGTTTGGGCACAGCGGGACCGGACGGAACCTCCGGAGGAGGATTGCACACCGGGACATTCAATCCGGGCGAAGAGGCACTTGATCAAGGGGTAGCTACGATGGCTGCTTTAGGAATATCACTTCTTAAGCAGCATTAGTAGAAGAGAACACTGTAATTGAAAATGTTCTATTGGTGAATCGCTTAACGTAAGTAGTGTGTCGGTCGATTTGTGATAGAAAATTTTATTTGTAGAGAAATGGTAAGGTGAAAACCTTATTGTGAAACTTTGGTTGCGCTCGTGCTTTTGTATCAAAAATGCACAAGAGTAATCGATGAGATGATAAGTACAAAAGGAACAGGGGAGTGATCGGATGACCACTCCCCTGTTTTGGTGAATTAAACAACTATGCTAATCTTCTTGTTTTATGTGTGTCTGGTCGAAATAACAAGTGGAGGGATCTCTTTACTATTGTATAACGAATTTCTTCCTCAAAAGTAACATTTTCAAACTTTCCCTGCAAAATGTAATCGAACTTGTAGTTGGTTAATATCTTTTCAGTTGGTTGCTGTTCAGCTCTTTCATCCAGCGTGAGAGAGCCTCTGAAATTTCATTGTAATAAGCAAATTCAGTCCGTAATGCAAAACCGTGGTATCCTTGTGGAAAAATGTGAAGTTCTGCAGGAATGTGTTTTTGTTCTAAAGCCAAATAATAAAGAACGCTATTAATAGGAGGAACCGATTTGTCCTGAGTGCTTGTGGCAATGAAAGCAGGTGGGGTCTGTTCAGTGACCTGTTTGTCTGGACTGAAACGAATCACCAGGTCTTCTGTTGGATTTTCTCCTAACAAATTTCGGCGCGAACCGGCATGTGTAATGGCCGAATCCATGGACAGAACCGGATAGAACAGAATCGTAAAGTTGGGTCGATCCTTTTCATCCAATAATGTAGAAGCTGATGCTGCCAAATGGCCTCCGGCTGAGAAACCCATAATGCCGATTTGATTAGGATCAATATGCCACTCTTCAGCATGGGCGCGGATTGTCTGCATTGCTTTACGTACATCGGCCAAAGGAATGTTATAATGGCCATTGGGCATACGATAACGCAAGACGAAGGCAAAAATCCCTCGTTCGCGGAACCATTCGGCGGGACCAAGGCCTTCGTATCCATAGCAGGTAGATCCGTAGCCGCCTCCCGGACAGATGACGACTGCTTGACCTGTTGCTTTATCAGGATCAGGCTGAACAATGAAATAATCAGCTTCAACCGCTCCACTGAGTACATCTGCTGTTACCGTGATATTGTCTGGTGAGAGTCCATTGCTTTCTACAGGTGGAACGTCAGGATATAAGGCCTGTGGTTGAGGCCGTTGTGCTGGTTGGTCGGCAGGTATCGGGTTGGCTGCTTGTAAAGAGACTGTGCTTGCAGTCAAAAATAAAAAAATATGATTAAATATGTTTCTCTTTTTCATAGGTGTTTTATGTGTTGCTTGCATGTGCACAAGATAACAAAAAAAAGGACTTTTCTTGTATGTCGTGAGACTTATCTGGGAGATCGATCTGCTTTCGTTTTGAGTCTAATTGATGTAATAGTGAAGGTGAATGTTGTTATGTATCGTCCTTTCCCAAGCGCTTTTTGCAAACTCAAGAAAAATAGAATGTTTATTGAGTAATGATAAGCATGTTTTTTGTGGAGAGGAAACGTTATAATAAAAAACGAGGATTACCAATTAAGCAATCCTCGTTTTTTATTACAATTTTTTTGCGTTTAGGCATCCTCAGTGTTGGTTGCGAATGCCATAATTTTGTTGTATTTCTTCTCGATTTCGCGTAAACGTTTGATCTCATCTTTGAGTTTGGTGGGATCGTTTTTTGCCAATTTCTGGTTGGTAACTTTTAATTCGCGGCTATTGGTCTTGAGAATAAATAGCTCTTCAATGATCTTAGCAACCGGTCTCTGCATGTACATTGTAGTGAAATCTTGCAGATTATCCGGCATTTTTTCTCTTGGCATAGTTTCAATGTTTATGGTTAATGTGACATTCTTTCAACAAACAAAGATAAATAATATTTCTCGATAGGGAGAAATGTGTTCTTAGAAATAATGAAACAAAAAATAGGCCATAATATTCGTGTTATGTATTTTTAGTGGATAAATATAACATAAAACCTATTTTGTGTTTTATTTTAGTGGGTGAAGATTTCCCCTGTTAAAGTTGTTTTATGGTGTTGTTTAGCTAAAACTTTGAGTCTTTTAACTTTTCAGAACAGGACTGAATTATGACTATAATACATTTATACGATAGCACAAGCTTTTAGGAATTAACAATGCTTACTTAGTAAACGTGTCAATTCCATTTTTATTGTTTGATGAGGTTGTGTGTGTTACAGTGCCTAATTCTTTGTCTTTATGGATGTTTAGATTGCACTTGTTGTTAGATGATCAGAAAGTAGGAATGATAAATGATAGAGCTATCGCTATGTCTCAAGGTTGTTGAGCTGTTTGGTGAGAAAGTGAGTGGGTTGCGTCTTTGGGTATTATGGGAATTCATAGGGAACTTTCTTTTGTTGTATTGGGAAATGGCGAGGAGAATGATTAGTGATATATATTGAACAGAGTTGTGGTATATGACACAATGTAGATGTGTTTCCTGTTTTAATCGCTACGCTGATTTGTTTTGATGTTTTGCGCTGTTGGATTATATGTATTCGTTATGTTTGAGAAGCTGATAAATTGAATTGTAAGGCGTATAAAAGAGAAATGCGGTGTCAATAGGAATAATGGTAGAAAGTAAAGATTTTGCGGTGTATTGAGCGAATTTGAATCTATCGGTAGAGTGGCTTCAAAGGAGAGTTGGGTTAGAGTAATAATGGAATCGGTTTGAATTGCGCTTTTAGCGATAGTTGTAACGGTGATGTGCTATGTGACATGCAGTGGAATTGCGGGGCGTTAAAAAGTTAAAAAAAACTCTGGATGTACGAAGAGTCCTTTGTGGTAAATTCAGATTGCAAGGAAAATTAACTGAGTAGTGGTTACTGTCGGATAGAGATCTGAAGTGTGTGAATGGATAAATAAAAAAGAGACTTACATCATCTGTAAGTCTCTTTTCTTTGTGGGAGCTGAGGGATTCGAACCCCCGACCCTCTGCTTGTAAGGCAGAATCCGCCTATTTTTCCTTATTTTACTATATTTTTATTTATTCCTATAAAATACTGTTTTTCAGCCATAAATATACGATATTTATTTTTACCTGCTTTTCTTTATTTACCGTTATTTTCTACTTTTGTGTTGAAGTTGTGTTGAAATTGTGTTGAAGTTGTGTATCCAAACATAAAAACATACGAACAAATGCAGTATTCAAAAGACGGTATTACGGTGGCTGCGATATTGGATAAATACAAGCCTAAAAAGAACGGATCATACCCGGTAAAAATCCGGGTTACATACAGGAGGAAGCGTCAGTATTACCCAACCGGGAAAGACTTGACCCCGGAACAATGGGAGGCAATGCCAACGACACGCAACCGGGAACTACGAGCCACACGGGAAAGTATTGCAAACAGTTTTGATATAGTCCGACAAAACGTTGAAGAACTTGCATACGTTTCCGGATTTTCTTTTGATGCGCTGGATAGCCGGTTAAAAGCAGGATATAACGACACAGTAAACACCGCATTTCGGGCCAAAATAGACGATTTGCGGGCAAATTCACGCCCTGGTAATATGCTTGTATATGACAATGTATTGAAGGGAATAGAACGTTTTAGAGGCACAAAAATACCCTTTGAAGCGGTAACGGTTGACTGGTTGAGAAAGTACGAACGCTTCCTGATAAAGGAGGAAAAAACCGCCTCAACGATAAGTATACATTTCCGAACGATCCGGGCCATATTGAACGATGCCCGCCGTGCCGGTATTATCAAGGATTCGCAGTACCCGTTCGGGAAAGGCCGGTTTGAAATACAGGCCGGAGAGGGGCGAAAAATGGCCCTTACATTGGAGCAAATCGGAAAGATAGCCAGATATAAGGACGGAAGCCAAGCAATAGCAAAATACCGGGATTATTGGCTGTTTCTCTATCTGTGTAATGGTATTAACGTGGCGGATTTCGTAAAGTTGAGGTATCGGGATATTGTAGCCGGGGAAATTTGCTTTGTCCGTCAAAAAACAGAGCACACCACAAAAACCCGAAAGGAAATACGGGCCGTTATTTCGGAGCCGATGCAGGCGATAATAGACCGATGGGGAAACAGAGACCGACAACCGGATAGCTTTATTTTTCCGGTTCTCTCAGGCACGGAAACAGCTTTAGAGCAAAAACACAAAACGCAATACCTGACCCGGGCGATTAATCGGCGTATGGCTACTATCGGCAAAGCGTTAGGAATTGAGCGCATTTCAACCTACACCGCCCGGCATTCATTCGCCACCGTACTAAAGCGAGAAGGGGCCAATATAGCCTACATTTCCGAAAGCCTGGGACACCAGGACCTGAAAACAACGGAGAACTACCTCGCCTCTTTCGAGAGAGAAGAACGGGAAAAGAATGCGGAACTACTAACGAAATTTTAAATAATATGAGAAAGAAAATACGTGAATTTGAAGACATTGTATATCTGTACCTGAGTTCAATATACGATATTGTTGTAACAAAAGACTATGCCTTTTTAGATTCTGCCACAGAAATTTTAGAGTATATGAAATCTAAACACACTCCTTCAATTCCAATAGATATATATGAAGAAGATGCATTAGCGTGCTATTTTTTTGATATTATAGGCGAAATGGAGGATTACATCCTACACTTAGATATGGAGGCACGAAGGGTGTTTTTAGCACAATGTATACGATCCTTATACCTTGAAACATATGAAGGTATGAAGGAAACGGATAAAAAAAAACGATATTATAAGAACTTTAAGCGGAGATCACCAAATGGCTATAGGATTAATTGGTAACTACTTTTCAACGATCAGAATGTATATTATTGATTTTGGACTAAAAGACATCCTTAGTAATAATATACCAGAGGATAGATATAATATACTTATGTCCTTGCCAGATCCAACTTATATCAATGGCAAATTAATCGAATTAAGGGACGAAACAAAGGGGTACACAACCACGCCGATAATGCACCGTAGGGCGGCGGTAATGGCATTAATCGACAAATCAGGCCTTTGTAAAAACATAGACAGAACCAAAAAGGCGGAATTTGTTGAGGCCGTAGTAGGTGGGAATATCAACGCAAAGCCCCAACATACCGCGTCATATCAAACCCCCACACCCCAAGCAAAAAAGGCAGCTTCCGAATTATTAAATAAAATCGGGATAGATATTAAGATAACGTACTAAAGCAAAAGCGCCGGCAATAAAACCGGCGCTTTTTTTGTGTCCAAATTTGAATAGATCAAAAAAACGCACTTTCCACGACATTTCTGATATTCTTACATTTATTCTTACACTCCTTTTTTTCGTCAATTTGCACCGTAGCCGGATACAAATCCCGGGACGCCGGGAAAAATGGGTTTATAACAGTTAAAAAAATCTGTTTTATGGAAAATCAGGTAATAGTCGTAACCCCGGTGCAGTTGCGAAATTTGATCGATGAATCAATACGGGATATTCTCCCGAAATTGGCAGACTTCAGACGCAAGAATGAGCCAGTAGAAACGGACGGCCTTTCGATTGATGATGCAGTAAGATTCTTTGCCAACCAGGGGATACCAACCACAAAACAAAACCTCTACAACCTGGTATTTAAGAAAGAGATCCCGTACAGGAAAGTGGGTCGGCGGGTTATCTTTTCCCGCAAGGAGCTTTTGCAATGGATCGAAAGCCGGACCGTACGGCCTGCGAGCAAATCTGATGCGGCTTTAGCTCTAGCCAACAGTGTTAATTCTAAAAAATAGGAGGGTTGGCAATGAATAGTAAAACAAAAGCCGCCCCCAATGGAAGCGGCAATACAAGTAGATTCTCTTCAGTTCGGCGAAACAAAGATAATAAACGCTCACTTCCCCCCCCAAAGAAAAAGGTTGTTTTCTCTCTTATCTGACGGGTTTCCTCGTTCAACCGCTGAAATATCTACTGAGTTAAACCTATGTGATCCCAGAGGCTTGATCCGAGACCTTCGAAAATCAGGTATCCCCGTTTCTGATTTCTGGGTAAACGGGGCATACGGTCGCAGATTCAAACGATATTTTATCAGAAAGGAGGCAGGCAATGGGAATAAATAATACCGCACCGGCACTTGAAAGCAGGGATTTTTTGAAAATGATAACAACGGATATAGGGACCCGGGATAAGAAAATGAGAGAGGAAAAGACCCTAAAGAAAGCAAAGGAATTACAGGGGTTGAGTTGCCGGAAGGTATTAGCCGATTTATTGGACCAATTCGAAACCGTAGATTTTCGGGGGCGTGCAGGATTGGACGAGGACGCAAAGCTAACCCGGAAAATATACGTTATTATTTCCATTGATGAAATAATTTCGAAAGCGACTGACAATAATTGGGGGCTTTGCATAAAGGACGGTTTCACCTATTTGTATAACGGGCGATATTGGCAAACGCTGGATATAGAAACATTAAAAATATTCCTTGCTGAGGCCGCTATAAAAATCGGTATTCCGGAGTTTGAGGGCAAATATTACAAAACGCGGGATGAGCTATACAAGCAATTTATGACAATGGCCAATATGCCAACCCCGGAAATAACCGAGGGGGTAACGCTTATTAATTTGCAAAACGGGACATTTGAGATAACAGACACAAGCCAGCAGCTAAGAGAGCAACGCCGGGAGGACTTTTTAAAATACCAGCTTCCATTCTCATATGATCCCAATGCTACGTGCCCTTTATTTGACAAGTATCTAAAAAGGGTATTACCAGATAAGGAAAGCCGTAAAGTATTGGCGGAATATGTGGGGTACATTTTCACAAATGGGCTGAAGCTCGAAAAGGTTGCAATATTGTACGGCGGCGGCGCCAATGGGAAAAGCGTATTTTTTGACATTATTCAGGCTTTGATCGGGGGGGATAATATTTGCAACTACTCTTTGCAAAGTCTTACAAAAGTAGATAGTTACGAACGGGCAAGCTTATCAAATAAGCTACTCAATTATGCCTCCGAGATTAACGGAAAATTGGAGGCCTCCACATTTAAACAGTTGGCTAGCGGTGAACCGATCCAAGCGAGGCAAATATACGGCCAGCCATTTACTATGATGAATTACGCCAAGCTGATGTTTAACTGCAACGAACTACCTAAAGAGGTAGAAAATACAGAAGCATTTTTCAGGCGCTTTCTGATATTCCCATTTACTCAAACTATACCCAAGGCAGAGCAGGACCCAGAACTATCAACGAAGATCATACAAACAGAGTTAAGCGGAGTTTTCAATTGGATGCTGGAAGGGTTGAGGCGGCTGCTTGAACAAAGGCGGTTTTCTGATTCCGAGCAGATAGACAACCAGGTGAACGAGTTCCGCCGGGAAGCTGACAGTGTGGCTATGTTCCTCGAGGAGGAAGGATATAGACCCGATACAGGTAGTTTCGTACTACTGAAAACCCTATACCAGGAATACAAAACCTACTGCCAGGAAAACGGATATTCCGTTTGCTCCTCAAAGACTGTATCAAAACGTTTGAAAGGGTACGGGTATAATGTAAAAAGAATATCCCCGGGGAATGCGGTACAGTGCGTAAAACTCGGGACAGTGTAAAAATTAAAAAAGTTTTTCCAGCTACATTTCCTACACTACCTACATTATAAAAATGTTTTTATTTGATTTACACATACTTACAGAATGTAGAAAAATAACACTTTCTTACATTGTCCGGATAGTTCGTGCGGTGTAGCAAGTGTAGAAAATGTACATAATGTAGGTAAAAAAACATTTTTAATTTTCACCTCAACGATTTCAAGGCATGAATCACCGATATAAGCTCGAAGAATACAAGGGACCGGGAAGCCGGTACGATTGCCCGGCCTGTCACCAAAAAAGGGTATTTGCCCGGTATATCGATACCGAGACCGGACAGCACATATCGCCTGATGTTGGCCGATGCAACCGGGAGGATAAGTGCGGATACCATTATACCCCCTCACAATATTTCAAGGATCACCCGGAAAATAGGTCGGAATACCGACCAGATGATACAGGGTATAGCCATAAAAAGTCTGCATTTTCGAATGCAATAAAAAAAGATGAAAACCAGCATATCAGCATTGATACAATCCCGGGGAAATACGTTTCCCAATATTTGGGGTATAACTCAGATTTCGTTCGCTTCCTGCTTTCTCTCTTTGATCACTATTTTATGGATTGTCCTACAATACAGCGGCTGATGTCAGAATATTATTTAGGCTGCACGGGGAACGGGTCCGTTATCTTTTGGCAGATTGATTCACAAAACAGAATCCGAACCGGGAAAATAATGCGATACAATCCGGACACAGGGAAACGTATCAAAAAGGAAAGCGGGGCGATTGATTGGATGCACGCAAAGATGAAGCGGGCCGGAATGCTCATCGATTCCTGGACTTTGTCTCAGTGCCTATTCGGGGAGCACCTTTTGAGAAAGCGTCCAGAGGATACAGTATGCCTCGTTGAAGGTGAAAAATCAGCCGTTATAGGAAGCGGATTTATGCCGGAATATATTTGGCTTGCAACGGGTGGAAAACAGAATTTGAAGTCCGAAAAGTGCGAATGCCTGAAAGGACGCAATGTCGTATTATTTCCTGATCTCGGAGCCTTTGACGCTTGGAAGGAAAAAGGGGAATCAATAGCCCGGAAAGTTGGGTTTTCTTTGAGCGTTTCCGATATACTAGAAGAAATAGCAACCGGACAAGAAAGGGAAAACGGATACGATATAGCGGACTATCTAATACGATGCAGACGAGACCGAATACAAAAGCAAATGCAGTTCGCTTGCGGGCCTCAATACCAAATGGAGACCGTACCACCACCGATAAAGGAAGAGCGTATTTTGCAAAGTATGGCAGCTGTAAACCCGATACTGTCAAACTTAATAAACGCTTTGGATCTTGTAACAAAAGACGGACACAAGCCACGTGTAAACTAATATTTGACAACTGATTTTTTAATAAAATAGACAAAAGTAGAGAAAACCGACATATGGATACTCAGATAATATACGGGAATTGCCCAAGCAAATCGAATTGTTACAAAGTGGTTACGATCAACGGGCACTCCTCACTATCGAAAACAAAGGCCCTGAAAGCCTACGAAGAAACGTTTTTTATTCAGTGCGACAAGTACCGCAACGCCAATATCTCAGGGTGTTTTGAACTCTATTTGCGGGTATATTATCCGTCGCAACGCTCAGACCTTGACAACTCGCTAAAGGTTGTACTAGATTGCCTGCAGCGTGTCAAAGCCATAGGAAACGATAACAAGTGCGTAAAGATCGTAGCCGACAAGTTTCTTGACAAAGAACGCCCACGCATTGAATTTGCAATCAAAAAAGCCTAAGGAAATGCCAAATAAAGGACCGAGCGATATAGCTATTAGATACGATCGAAAAGCCATAGCGGCCGACCTATCAGCCGAGCAACTGGAAGAGATATTTCGGGAATTGGATAACTATTTCGCCCAAAAACAGCCCCCAAAACAGACATTACATCTACAAAACTATGAAAACAAGCAAAGAGCAATTTAAGACGATTCAAGTACACGAAACCCCTGTAACGGTAGGCCCTTTCGGATGTGACGATAACCAACCACAAAGGCACGAGCACACACCGTGAAGTGTACCTACTGATCGAAAACGAGTTGATCGGAGACACAGTGATAACGCTCAGTTCGGAGCAGGCTCACAAATTGGCCGGGGCGCTGCACTCTTACGCCGCCCAACTGGAGATTGAAAATAACAATTAAATACTTTGAATTATGCCTCAACCAAAAGGAAAGACAGGAAACCCCAACGGTCGACCCAAGGGAAGCCCTAACAAAACTACTCAGAGCGTTCGGGAATGGCTTACGAGGTTGATCGACGACAATAGAGAACAGATCAGAAAAGATTTAGCAGCGCTTGAACCCAAAGAGCGATTGCAAGTCCTTGAAAAGTTCATGCAGTACACGGTCCCCAAGATGCAGAGTGTCGAGGCCCGTGTAGACATTGACCGGCTTTCTGACTCCCAGATAGACCAAGTTATTAACGAGTTATCAGAAAAACTATGAAGCCTCTAACACAAGAACAAAAACGCTACCTCCTTAAAGCATTACAAGCCGGAGAATTTGACGAAAAAGAACTGATCCGTAAACTTGAAATACAAAAAGAAGTTATCGAAAGCCGGGTAATTTTCGAAAATTACAGAGACGATACGCTGGCTTCAAAAATAGAAGAAAATAGATAAAACGGGGTGGGGCAAACCAACCCACACACGAACAAATAAGGGGGCAAATGCCCCCTTGTATTTTTTCTGCCATTCAGTTACAATACCGCTACCGCCTTGCGTATCTGATCAAGAACCGCCGAAAGCCTGGTATCCCGGCGGGCGGTCTGCATATTGTAGGCCGATTGCATATTAACCCAAATATAAGCCGGAATACCCGTTGCCGCCTCGATTTTCAATGCCGTGTCAGTAGTTATCGGTCGTTTGCCGTTTATTATTTCGTTGAACGCCGTGTAAGGCATTCCGATAATACGGGCGAATTTCCGTTGCGATATGCCCCGTGCCTGTAATTCGTCTTTGAGCATTTCGCCCGGATGAATAGGGGTCGCGGGAATCAACTCGTGCGGGGCGTAAATTCGTTTCGTCTTTTCCATATCGTTGTTACTTGTAATGGTTGCTAATATCCAACAACCGGCACACGGTTATTATTTGTTCGTTCATTACCTCCCTTACGGTAAATTCAAGCCTATATTTTCGATTGATCCGCACGGATGATGTGCCGGCCTTATCACCTTGCAGGGCCTCGTAATTCAGGGCGTTATTTCGGAACAGGTCAGCGACGCAGTTTGCCGATATGAGTGCAAACACCGCCTTTTGGTATCCCCGTATTACTTCGGGTTGGTAGCGGTGCTTTTTATCGCCCGTGCGCCCCTGCTCGAACAGTTCCCGCAAATACTCTTTGTCGAACTCTATAAACATCGTGCCGTATCGTTTTCAATGGCAAATATAATGCTTTGCCTGGGAATATCCACAAAAAAAGTGAATATTTTGCAAGAAAACAAACAGACTCAACGAACAGCACCCAGGCAAAAAAGGGACGCTATTTGCGCCCCTTTTCGCTTTTCCCGGTACATTCAAACCCAGCCAAATAGCCTCTATTCTATGCCTCGTAGCCCTCGTAGTAGTACGACTGTGTGATACCCTTAAAAATAATTTCCCGGTCGTTCACCCGGTCCGTTAATGCCTGTTGTAATAGGGTTCTTAATTCAAGGTCGTTTATTGGGCTACGCTCCATTGCTTGCAGGTATTGCACCTTATCCACCCTTTGCCAGTCCACCACACGGCCGAGATTCTTTTTAAGCATCATATCAAGCCATATCCGGGAGGCCCGTCCATTCCCCTCCATAAATGGATGTGCGATATTCATTTCAACGTATTTCGCTATTATCTCTTCAAACGTACTTTCCGGCATTCGCTCGATAACTGGCAAAATAGCGTCAAGGTATAGAGCATTGGCAAAGCGAAACCCGCCCTTTGATATATTAAGCGTCCGTATCTTTCCGGCGAAATCATACAACCCGCCGAATAAATACCGGTGTATGTCGCAAAGCCCCTTGACCGTTCCGACCTCTATACGGTCAATTGCGCCCGATTCAAAAAGGGAATGTGCTTTGTTGAGGCTTTGGGCGTCTATATTATCCGTCTTTCCCATATAAACGATATTATTCCGCTTTTATAGTTATCCGGTTCCCACACTTGGGGCACGTTATTTCGCCCTCTTTGGGGGCCTCGAATAATTCCGATACAGAAACATTTAGAGCGGCGGCAATGCGTTCCAGCAAATCCAAAGACGGAGATGTTTTACCGTTGGCAATATTCGACATATTGGGCTGGGTGATTCCGACTAATTCCGCAAGTTTGGTAATTGAAACCCCTTGTGATTTACTTACCTCTTTGATTCTCAGTTGCATAAGTGTGTGTGATTTGATTTATATCGTATGTAAATATAGTGATTATTTACAATATCGATATAAAAAGCGTAAAAATATTCTTAAAAATGATATAAAATATTTGGTAATTATATTTTAATATGATATATTTGTATTGAAATCATAACACAAAACGATATAAATATTATGACAACAACGATATTTAACGAGCTTACACAGATTGCAATCAAGGCTGCGAATTACTTAAACGGCCTTTGTTCTGATAGTGAAACTTTCCAGGTTGACGGTGAAACCCTTTCGGCTGTGATCAGATACAACGCAGAAACAAAGTACTACGAGGGTGACTACTGGACGGCTCTGGGATCAGTAACCGAGAATGAAATGGTAACGGTTGAGGGTGTTTATGATGAGGACTGGGAGAACAATAAAGAATACACCGAGTATCTGCAAAAACTTTTGAACTAACAAATAACAAGGGGCGGCCTCAACAACCGCCCCCACATATAAAAACACTATGAAAAAGTACGATCTTTCAAACATTATGCGCCGGGCGTGGGAACTATTCCGGACAACGGGCAAAACCTTTTCGGTTTGCCTGGTGAAAGCCTGGGAGTTTTACCGATTGACAAAGCGGATGCGAAAGGGGGTTGTTTCCTTTTGTTACGAGAAGGCAAACGGAGACACACGAAAGGCAAAAGGGACATTGCAAGGGATTGCACCACTGATCAAGGGATCGGGCCAGGATTCGCCTAAAACATTTCGTTATTTTGATGTTGAGGCGGGCGGGTTCCGCTCTTTCCGAATTGAAAACCTTATAACTGTTTACTAAAAACAATAACCAGGCATTCAGGTATAGAAAAAATCCGTATATTTGTATTGCTAAAGTTTCTCAAATAGATAGGCGGAATAAGAGACCGCCGCCCGGTTCGGGTCCGGCGTTTTTTATTTCCGTTACATACACCATCCGTTTATATTTTGCGGTGCGTACCCCCGTGCATTTGCTGTAATGGCATTTGCGAGCCTATCTATGAGACTTTAGCAGCGGGAAAGGCGCACCGCTTTTTTTGTGCCTGAATGCTAAAAAAACATAGAGTTATGAAAGGACTAACCACAAAACAAAAATTTCAGCTCCTCGACATCGCCGACAACATCCAAAAAAGAGCGTTCTATAAGCCCGGGGACGAAGTAGCCTTTATCGCATTGATGCGTATTTGTAGGGATTATGTGGATAAAACGACATACCCAGCAATCAAAGACCGGGATACCTGGTTACTTGAACGCCTGAAAAAGTTCCGTATCCGTTTTTATGAAAAAATCTAAGTAGCGTATTTTCCATTTTGGAAACAACCACAAAACGGATAAGGTTATGACAGAAACACAATATAGAGTAGTTGCGGCCCGGATCGTATTTCAATGCCTGAAGCATAGGCGATTTATCTTCAATGCTAATTTAGATTTTGACACTTTCAAATTAAATTTGACGGTAAGATACACCGGTGGCCGCCGGTTCTGGATTATCAAGGCCGACAAATTCAAGATCGACAAATGGCAGATCACAGAATGTGCAGAGCCGGTATTTTTCGACCCTACACGATTACTGCAATACCTGAACTAATAAACCTGCTTTTTCGGCCTATTTTCAACTAAAAAAAAGAGTAGACAATAAATCCCATTACAACTTGGCAAAAACAAAGCAAACTAAGGAATTTAAAGTTGCCCCAGAAGATGCGGTAATAATCGAATACACCGACAAGGCGGCATATCACAAAGCGGGTGAAAGATCAACCGTGCATCGCTATCTGGCTGGAAAACTCGAAAAGAAGGGTGTCGCAAAGATCATACAGGACCCGGCACAACCAACCGAAGGCAAATAACCATCAGCGCCACCCCGAAACAAGCTATAACGGTAATATCGGAAATGTACGGAATGTACATAATGTAGGTAAAAAAACATTTTTAATTTTCCATACGCCGCATATTACAGACAATGAAACAAGGCAGTAAAAAGTGTACCGATTAATTGAGTTTCGGGGTTTTTGTGTTGAAATTGTGTATCCGCAAAAAATAAGAGGTTACGATTTTTTGTCGTAACCTCTTGATTTTCTTTGTGGGAGCTGAGGGATTCGAACCCCCGACCCTCTGCTTGTAAGGCAGATGCTCTGAACCAACTGAGCTAAGCTCCCTTCTTTGGTCGCAATCATTGTCCCGATTGCGAGTGCAAAGATAGGTAAAATATTTTTACCTCCAAATTTTCGGACGCAAAAAGTGTCTTTTTTTGAAAAATTATTTTTTCACAGCAATTGCGAGTTCTTTGAGCTGCTCGTCTGAGATCTCCGATGGAGAATCGATCATCATATCGCGTCCCGCATTGTTCTTTGGGAAGGCGATAAAATCACGAATTGAGTCGGCTCCACCGAATAGTGCACAAAGACGATCGAAACCGAAAGCGATACCTCCGTGAGGTGGTGCACCGTATTTAAAGGCATTCATCAAGAAACCAAATTGTTTTTCGGCAGATTCATCCGTAAATCCGAGGACTTCGAACATCTTACGCTGCAGGTTTGAGTCGAAAATACGCAGGGAACCACCACCCACTTCGACACCATTGACCACAAAGTCATATGCGTTAGCTCGTACTTTGCCGGGGTCGGTATCGAACAGATCGATATCTTCCAGCTTGGGAGAGGTGAATGGATGGTGCATCGCGTAGAAACGTTGCGTTTCGTCATCCCACTCCAACAGCGGGAAGTCGATAACCCACAGCGGAGCATAGTTTTTGTGATCCCGCAATCCCAAACGATTACCCATCTCCAAACGTAATTCGCATAATGCGCTAAGAGTCTGTTTACGTGCTCCAGAGAGAATCAACAACAGATCGCCTGGTTTGGCGTTACATTTAGCAGCCCAAGCACGCAGATCGTCTTGGGTGTAGAATTTATCTACGCTCGATTTGAAACTGCCATCGGCTTCGCAACGAACATATACCATGCCTTTGGCTCCGATTTGGGGACGTTTTACAAATTCGGTCAGACCATCGAGCTGTTTGCGGGTATAAACGGCACATCCTTCTGCGCAGATAGCTCCGATATATTCTGCTGAATCGAATACTCCAAAGCCTTTGCCTTGTGCAAGCAGGGTAATGTCGTTGAAAGTCATGCCAAAGCGGATATCGGGTTTGTCAGAACCGTAACGGGCCATGGCATCCGCCCAGGTCATGCGTGGGAACGGTTCTGTGAAGTCGATATCGAGGATGTTTTTGAACAGATATTTGGCCATGCCTTCGAAGAGTTCCAAAACATCGTCACGGTCCGCAAACGACATCTCGCAGTCGATTTGGGTGAACTCGGGTTGACGGTCAGCGCGCAGATCCTCGTCACGGAAACACCGTACGATTTGGAAATAACGGTCATACCCAGAGACCATCAACAGTTGTTTGAAGGTCTGAGGAGATTGAGGCAGTGCGTAGAACTGTCCCGGATTCATACGTGAAGGAACAACGAAGTCACGTGCTCCTTCCGGCGTTGATTTGATCAGGTAAGGAGTTTCGATCTCCAGGAACCCTTTGCTGTCGAGGTAGCTGCGTGTAGCCTGTGCGATGCGGTGGCGCAGAATCAAAGCGTTTTTCAGTGGGTTGCGGCGCAAATCCAGGAAACGGTAACGCATACGCAAATCATCACCTCCATCACTGTTGTCTTCAATGGTGAAGGGCGGTGTTTGAGCTGCATTGAGGATCTTCAGGTTGTCAAGTACCACTTCGATTTCACCGGTAGGGATTTTGGTGTTTTTAGAAGAGCGTTCTACGACTTTACCTGTAGCCTGGATGACATATTCACGTCCCAGTTGAGCTGCAATTTCTTTGACGTCAGCAGATGAATGTTCTTCGACGACCAGTTGGGTGATACCATATCGGTCACGGATATCAATGAAGGTCATAGCGCCCAGGTTGCGCACCTTTTGTACCCATCCCGCAAGGGTGACTTGTTGTGATAAATTGGCGAGACGCAGTTCGCCGCATGTATGGGTTCTGTACATTATATGGAAATTTACTATTTTTGTTCATATAGCAAGAGAATACTGCGGTATCAGTTGCAGTGAATCTCTCTCCTTGAATCGGGCCCGGCAGAGCCGTAACAGAGACAACCCGAACCGTTTAGCTTTACCAAACGGACTTCAAAGGTATAAATTTATCATGAACGACGTGCAAAACAAGGATGATTTTTTCATGCGTCAGGCGTTGGCGGAAGCTCGTAAGGCGTATGATTTGGGAGAGGTCCCTATCGGTGCCGTGGTGGTGTGGAACGATCGGGTTGTTGGTCGTGGGCACAATTTGGTCGAAACGTTGAAAGATCCAACGGCACATGCTGAAATGCAGGCCATCACGGCTGCGACAGCTTCGATCGGGGGGAAATATTTGGCGGAGTGTTGTCTATATGTGACCGTTGAGCCGTGCACCATGTGTGCTGGAGCTTGTTATTGGGCACAGATTGGTAAAGTGATCTACGGAGCTGCAGATCCGAAACGAGGAGTTTTGCGCCTCGGACAATCGGTGTTTCATCCAAAGACTGTTATTGTGGGTGGAGTGTTGGAACAGGAGTGTGGAGATTTGGTTCGCACTTTTTTCCGAACGCTGCGTAAGTGATCTGAGATGAGATATTGAACATATAAGCCATGATCTGACCTGCAAAATCCCCGAAACTCGTTTTTTGCATTTGGTTAATATCCTTGCTTTTTTGAATAGATGCATGTCCTGTGGATTGAAAGATGGTGCCGATAGTCTGTGTTCTAATGCTCTAATATCTATCTATATCCTCAAACATGATCGTATTTGATTGCCTGGTTTACGGTGCCTTTTCTCGTTTGATAGGAGTAAGCATGCTTTAGCTGAGGATTTGAGGAAGAGCCGGCTGGAGGGATGTGATGCCATGGAGTGTTTGAATTCAGATAATGCGGTTGGATAGATGTGTTTATTGGGGCTTACGGTGTAACATTAAGCATAAAAAAGCAGGGAACCATTGGCTCCCTGCTTTTTTATGCTGATGTAATCAATTAATCTTTATACACCTCTTTGCGAGCAGCTTTCAGCGTGTTTTTCATCAATGAGATGATGGTCATAGGACCTACACCGCCCGGTACAGGAGTGATGTAGCTGCATTTGGGGGCCACTTCGTCAAATTTGACATCACCGAGCAATTTCCAGCCCGATTTCGTTTTATCGCTCTTGACACGGGTAATTCCCACGTCGATAATCACTGCTCCTTCTTTTACCATGTCAGCAGTTACAAATTCAGCCTGTCCCAAAGCTGCAATGATAATATCGGCCTGGCTAACCACCTCTTTGAGGTTTTTAGTGCGGCTATGGCACAGCGTAACGGTACAATCCCATCCCTTTTGTGAAAGTAGGTTGGCGATCGGGCGTCCTACAATGTTGCTGCGACCGATTACAGCACAACTTTTACCAGCGGTTTCGATGTTATAATGTTTCAACAGCTCGAGGATACCATCTGGGGTAGCGGGCAGATAGGCCGGCAGTCCCGAAATCATACGACCCGTATTCACCGGGTGGAATCCATCCACATCTTTGCGAGGATCTATCGCTTCGATTACTTTTTGTTCTGAAATGTGTTTGGGCAAGGGGAGCTGTACGATGAAACCATCCACTTCGGGATCGTTGTTTAATTTGGCGATTTCGCCCAACAGATAGGCTTCGCTGATCGATTCATCAAGGCGCAATACGGTTGAACGAAAACCAACTTCGTTGCAACATTTTTCTTTGTGTCCAACATAAGTTTGACTGGCACCGTCATTGCCGACCAGAATAGCTACCAGGTGAGGAGTTCGGTGACCTGCTGCTACCCATGTCTCTACTTCGGCAGCAATCTCTTTGCGCAGTTTGGCTGCGACCTCTTTACCGTCAATGATATTCATATTGTGTGATATTTTTATTTTATGTTCATTCTGATCTTATGATGCCCTTAGATGGGAGGTGCCAACTGGTAAAGCTGTTGAACTATAATAGCGTTCGAGTCTAACCCGTATACGGTAGTGCTCCAAACATTGGCACGCAAGAAATCGTCAGGTGACACCTTTGGTAGTTTTGGTTTTGTCCCTAGCTGTCCTTTGTCCTTCTTATTCCTCCTTGCGCCTAAATCAATCGTAGTCTCAAATTGAAAATCGGATTGATTCCGAATTTGGTGCTCATGGAGTGCGGTAGACTAGCGACGGAAAGCTCTTGGGTTAAAACCGCGAGGAAGTTTGGGAATGCCGCCTGCCACGGTTTTCATCACTTTGCGGGTGTCTTCGAACTGCTTCAGCAGGCGGTTGACATCTTGCAGAGTGGTGCCGCTGCCTTTGGCAATACGTTGCCGACGACTACCATTGATAATTGATGGATCGGCACGTTCGGCCGGTGTCATCGAGTGGATGATAGCTTCGGTCTGTTTGAATACGTCGTCGTTGATATCGACATTTTTGAGCATTTTGCCTACACCGGGAATCATGCCGGCCAGATCCTTCAGATTGCCCATCTTCTTGATCTGATTGATCTGGTTGAGGAAGTCGTTGAAGTCGAATTGGTTTTTGACCAATTTCTTTTTCAGACGGCGCGCCTCCTCTTCATCGTATTGCTCCTGAGCTTTTTCGACCAAAGAGACAATGTCACCCATGCCCAAAATGCGGTCAGCCATACGTTCGGGATGGAACACCTGGAGGGCATCCATCTTTTCGCCGGAGCTGATGAATTTCAACGGTTTTTTGACAACGGCACGGATCGAGATGGCGGCACCACCTCGGGTATCACCGTCGAGCTTGGTCAGTACGACACCGTCAAAATCGAGACGATCATTAAACTCCTTAGCCGTGTTGACTGCATCCTGACCGGTCATCGAGTCCACCACAAAAAGGGTCTCGCTTGGATGGATGGCTGCTTTGATAGCCGTGATCTCCTGCATCATCTGCTCATCTACGGCCAAACGACCCGCAGTATCGACGATAACCGTATTAATATGTTTGTTCCGTGCGTATTGGATGGCGTTTTCGGCAATCTGTACCGGATTTTTGTTGCCCTCTTCGGTGTAAACCTCCACACCGATCTGTTGACCCAGGACCTTCAACTGTTCGATGGCTGCAGGTCGATAGACGTCGCCAGCAACCAACAATACCTGACGCCCTTTTTTGCTTTTGATCAGGTTGGCCAGTTTGCCCGAAAAGGTGGTCTTACCGGAACCTTGCAGACCGGCAATCAGCACAACGGCCGGATTACCTTCCAGCTTGATGTCGGTCATTGTGCCGCCCATCAATGCCGCCAACTCATCGCGTACGATCTTGGTCATCATCTGACCCGGCTTGACGGACTTGAGAACATCCTGTCCCAGTGCTTTGGTCTTCACCTCGTCAGTGAAACTCTTGGCAACCTTATAATTGACATCGGCATCGATCAGCGCACGCCGAATCTCTTTGAGGCTTTCGGCTACATTGATCTCGGTGATACGACCCTCGCCCTTGAGGATCTGAAATGACCGTTCGAGTTTATCGGTAAGATTTTCAAACATGGCGTAATCGGTGTATGTGAATTAGGGTTGAAGCCCTTTTATTTATTACGTTCCAATACGAAATAGGCCAACTTGCGCAGACTTTCCCGGATGGGTGAGTCTGGATAACTTTCCAGCGAGGCAAGTGCTTTGTCCCGGTATTGTGCCATCACTTCGGCGGCATGTTCCAAGCCTCCGCGTTCGCGAACTGTGCGGGCCAAATATTCGACATTGTCCGGTTTTTGGCGGATATCGCTCAATTTGCCGATCAATTTGCGATGTTCGGTTTCAGAGCAGTTTTCCAGAACATAAAGAAGAGGTAGTGTGATTTTGCGTTCGCGCATATCACCACACATCGGTTTCCCGGTTACCTCCATTGGAGAGTAGTCCAATATGTCATCTTTGATCTGGAAAGCGATGCCGAGGTTGGTGCCGTAAGCACGCATGGCAGCAATCTGCTCTTTCGGAGCCTTGACAGAGATGGCACCGATTGCGCTGCAAGCCGCCAGCAAAGAGGCCGTTTTTTTGTAAATGATGTCGAGGTAGAGCTCGCGTGTCATGCGCAGGTTCTCCGACTGCTCGGTTTGGGTTAGTTCACCTTCACTCATCTCGTGAACTGAGCGGGTGATTTCCAGCAGCATGTCGTTCCCTCCCTTTTCCATGCAGACGTGGTAGGTGCGGGCAAAAATATAGTCGCCGATCAGTACGGCAGTGTGCGAGCGCCACAAGGCATTGACAGATGGAGCTCCGCGACGGACGAAAGCTTCATCCACAACATCGTCATGAATCAGCGAGGCGGTGTGCATCATCTCGACCAGTGAGGCCCCCAAATAACTGTAGGTGTCAATCTCGCCATGTAGTGCGGCAGAAAGCAGTACCAACAGCGGCCTCATCTGTTTGCCACGGTGTGAGAGAATATAGTTGCAAATCGAAGAGACATAGGCACTGTCACTATGGAGAATTTCGGTGATGAAGTTCTCATAATGGCGGACCTTGTCTGCGATCGGTTGTTGTATCTCTTCGAGTGTTACCATGAAAGTTCTGGAATCAAGAATACAAATATCTGCGTTTTTTCCGAATTGGCCAAGTCGCCGGTGGATTATCTCAACAATTTTTTGTTACTTTGCATCTCAACCTTAGATTTTTCTGACGGCATGGAGCATAAGGCGAATGTCACTCGGGCACTGCCCTATATTGGCGCGTTGATCCTCTTTTTAGTGGTCACAATTTTCTGTTTTACCCCACAATTCCAGGGTAAAGAGCTGGTTCAACATGATATCATGCAGTATGAGGGCATGACCCGCGATATTTTGCAACATCGCGAAGCTTACGGAGAGGACCCTCAATGGGCGGGCAATATGTTTTCGGGTATGCCGGCCTATTTGATCAACATGAAGTATGACGGAGCGCTGGTTAAAACCGTTTCTAAAGCGTTCTACTTTTTGGGACAACCTGCAGCTTTGATCTTTTTGGCCATGGCAATGTTCTTCTGCATGTTGCTCTGCATGAAGGTCAATCCGTGGATCGGCTTGATTCCGTCACTGGCATACGGATTTTCAACCTACTTTTTCATTATTATAGGTGCTGGCCATATGACCAAGATGATGGTATTGGCCTTTGCACCAATGCTGTTTGGGGGGGTATGGTATGCCTTTCGCCGTAATATGTGGGTGGGTGCCGCGCTGGCGGCGTTTTTCGGATCGATTATGATCGGAGCCAACCACCCGCAAATTACCTACTACTTTTTGATGATCATTGCAGCATTCTGGATCAGTGAGCTGGTCCGTGCCTGGAAAGAGAAGGTGCTTCCTCGTTTTGCCAAAGTAACCGGTTTGTTATTGGTTGCCGGAGTGTTGGCTGTGGGTAGTAATGCTGGAATGCTTTACTATATTCAGACCCATTCGAAAGACACGATTCGTGGAGGAAGTGAGCTGAAATCTTCTGCCTCGACCATGGAGGGTAAAGAGGGGCTTGATTTGGAATATGCTACGGCATGGAGCTATGGTAAGGGAGAGACGTTTAATTTATTGATCCCGAATCTCTATGGTGGCTCTTCTGAAGGTGGATTCAGCGAAGATGGCGAAGTGGCACAGGCTCTCTCTAAATACGGTGCTCGCAATATGGCAACCCATCTGCCTGCCTATTGGGGCCCGCAACCGATCACATCGGGACCGATGTATATCGGTGCAGTTGTGTTGTTCCTGGGTGTGTTGGGGCTGTTTTTGCTGCGTCGTCGCTCCACCCTGTGGATATCTGTGATTGCCCTGTTAGCGATTCTGTTGGCATGGGGTAAGAATATGATGTGGTTCACGGAGCTGTTTTACCACTATTTCCCGATGTACGATAAGTTCCGTACCGTTTCGACCATCTTGGTGATTGTTGGATGGTGCGTACCGTTGTTGGCTGCTTTGACCCTGCAGCGTTTGTGGAGTGGAGAGGTGCCCCGTGAGAAACTGATCAAAGGTCTGAAATATACAACCATTATTTTAGGTGGTATCACGTTGCTGTTCTTGCTGTTTGGCGGTACTCTGTTGTCGTTTACGGGCGAGGGCGACAGCCAAATGTTCGGTGGACAGCAGGTAGAGGATGTCTTTGCTGCTATGCGCGCAGAACGAGCTTCGCTGATGCGGGCTGATGCCTTGCGTTCGTTGCTGTTTATCGTGTTGACAGCTGGAACGGTACTGCTGTTCTATCTCCAAAAGATCAAACGGGGCACTTTTGTTTGTGTGCTGGGACTGCTCGTGATCTTCGATATGGTACCGGTCAATCTGCGTTATTTGAGTCGGGATAAGTTTGTGGAACCGACTCGTAATGAAATCCGTCCGTCAGAAGCAGATCAGCAAATTATGGCTGATAAAGAGTTGGGATATCGCGTACTGAATATGACGGTAAGTCCGTTTAATGATGCGACTACCTCCTATTTCCATCGTTCGGTGGGCGGCTATCATGGTGCAAAACTGCGTCGCTATCAGGATCTGATCGAACATTATTTGGGTAAGATGGATTTGGGCGTTTACAATATGCTCAATACCAAATATGTGATTGTTCCGGACGAGAAAGGACAACCTCTCGTTCAGTTGAATCCGGAGGCTAACGGCGCTGCATGGTTTGTCGATTCAGTCCGTATGGTGGATGGCCCTGATGCCGAATTGGCGGCATTGGGAGGCCTTGATAATAAGCGTGTAGCCGTAGTGGATAAACCGTTTGCAGCGGAGGTGGGTGACCACATTGCGGCTGTGGCGGATTCGACCGACACGATTGCGATGACTGAATATCGTGTGAATCTGCAACGATACGAATATACCACTTCGTCTCCACGCGTGGCCGTTTTCTCGGAGATTTACTATCCGAAAGGATGGACAGCATGGATCGATGGCAAAGAGGCTTCCTATTTCCGGGCAGATTATGTGCTGCGGGCTATGGTGCTCCCCGAAGGAATCCATACGGTTGAGTTCCGTTTCCGGGCTCCACATTATACGTTGCTCTCGACGGTGACACTGATTTCGTCGTTGATTTTGTTAGCTGGTGTTGTGGCGGCCGTGGGAGTGTCAGGATGGCGTGCTTATCGCAAACAGAAAGAAGATGTAGAGTAGTTCGTTTGAATTATGGACAACAATAGAAGAATTCGGCGGAAGGTCCGCAATGCCTATATCATTTCGACAGTCAGTGTCGCTTTGGTGCTGTTTCTGTTGGGAAGTGTAGGTTATCTCATTCTTGGTGCATTGGGAACGACGCAGCGTTTGAAGGAGAGCATGACGGTCTATGTGATGCTTTCTGACACCGTTTCGACACAGACTACTACGGCTATCGGGGAAAAACTGAAGGCCAACACGTCGGTTCGCGAAATGAAATTTATCGGTAAAGACCAGGCGGCTCAGGAGTTTCAGGAGTATTTGGGCGATGATTTTATTGAGTTTCTGGATCAGAATCCGTTACCGGATGCGTATGAGCTGAAAATGACGGCCGCAGCATCGGATAAAGCGTCTCTCGAGGCCCTGGAAAAAGAGATTGCAGCTTGGGATGGTGTCAATGAGGTGGTGTATCAACGTGGGGTCTTGGAGCAGATCAGCCAGAATATCAATAAATTCAATCTAATTTTGTTGCTGTTTGGCGGTACGTTGTTGATTATCGCATTGATTTTGCTGAACAATACGATCCGTGTGACCATATTTGCCAAACGTTACATCATCAATACGATGAAACTGGTTGGGGCGACCCGGTGGTTTATCATGCGACCTTTTCTTGGACGCAGTATTCTGCAAGGAATCTATTCCGGGTTGATCTGTTGGGTGATGCTGGCTGTGATGATCATGGGATTGCATGAAGGGCTTCCCGAAATTCATTTTGTCAGCGATGAGCTTTATCTGGCCTATATTTTCGGTGGAACTATGGTGGGAGGTATTCTCATATCATTGATCTTTACCACTTTTGCTGTACGGAAATTTATCCGGATGAATTCAAGTAAATTGCATATGTATTGATAATCTTGTTTGCAAAGCGAGGCCGAGATGTTGCAAGCGAATGAATAGTTCGAGTAGTGATGAGATAGACAAAGATTTTTATGTCTGTTCCGAATGCCTCTTTGCACACAGATCACGTGTGAGTCATAAAAATAAGAGCCATAACAAATAGTCTGTATGATGGAGAAAAAACAGAAACAGGTTCCGGCTGATTTGGCCGAAAAACAGAATAATATGCCGTTGACAGTGGCCAATTATAAACTGATGTTGATTGGTTTGGCCATTATTATTATTGGTTATGTATTGATGACAGGCGGCGGCAGTGATGATCCCAATGTTTTCAATGAGGAGATGTTCAGTTTCCGACGCATTACGTTGGCCCCAATTGTGGTATTGGCTGGTTTCGGATTCGAAATCTATGCAATCATGTATAAACCCAAAAATAAAAAAGAGAGATAATCTGTTATGGAAGTTTGGCAAGCTATTGTACTGGGACTCGTACAGGGTCTCACTGAATTTTTGCCGGTAAGTAGCTCCGGCCATCTGCAGATTTTTAACGCTCTGTTTGGGTTGCAAGGAGAAGAGAATCTGACCTTCGCGGTTGCGGTTCATGCTGCAACGGTGTGCAGTACAATCGTAGTTTTTCGACAGGAGTTGGCTCGATTGATTGCCGGTTTTTTCCGTTTGCAGTGGAATTCGGAGACCATCTACATATGCAAGATACTGCTTTCGATGATTCCGGTCGGTATCGTTGGCTTTTTCTTTAAGGATAAGGTTGAAGCGCTTTTCGCATCAGGATTGCTGATTGTCGGATGTTCGTTGATCTTGACAGCCTTACTGCTGACATTTGCCTATTATGCCCGGCCTCGAATCAAAGAGGAAATCTCTTACAAAGACGCGTTTATCATCGGTATCGCACAAGCATTTGCGGCTATTTTGCCAGGTTTGTCTCGTTCAGGATCGACTATTGCGACCGGGTTGTTGCTGGGCGATCGTAAAGAGCAGGTCGCTCGTTTCTCTTTCTTGATGGTGTTGATCCCGATTTTGGGTGAGGCATTCCTCGATTTGATGAAGGGTGGTTTCCATCCGGCTGAATCAGGAATTTCAGCGTGGGCCCTGTTGGCCGGTTTTGTAACAGCCTTTATTTCCGGGTTGTTGGCATGTAGCTGGATGATCAATATCGTGAAGAAAGGAAAGCTGATCTATTTTGCAATTTACTGTCTGATCGTCGGCGTCGTATCAATTGTATATAGTATCTGATTCAATTTTATTCAGTTTTGTAAATAAGCACTGAGGTTAGATTAAGGCTCTGTGCTTATTTGGTAATAATCCCCAACTTTAAGATTGTTGTGAAACAACCTTTGACTCCTGATTTCCCTTTTCCTGAAGGATATGTATTGCCGGTTGATAAACCGTTAGGTTGGACCTCGTCCGATGTTGTGCGCAAGATACGTGTGATCATGCGCAAAATCGGTTATCGTAAAATTAAAGTAGGACATGCCGGTACGCTGGATCCGTTGGCAACAGGTGTGCTGATCATCTGCATCGGTCGTGCAACTAAGCGTGTGGATGAATTGCAGGCAGAAGAGAAAGAGTATTTGACCACGATACGTTTAGGGGCGACTACAGTTAGTTACGATTTGGAGCATCCGATTGACAAGACGTATCCATATGATCATGTGACACAGGAGTCTATCGAAGTAGCGTTGCGAGAGATGGAGGGAGAACAACTTCAGGAACCGCCGCTCTATTCCGCCAAAAAGATCGAGGGACAGCGTGCGTATGAGTATGCGCGTGAAGGGGAAGAGGTAAAGTTGCGTCATGCCTTGATCAATATCTATGAGATGCGGTTAGAGCAGGTCAACTTGCCCGATGTGACATTGCGCATTCGATGCAGCAAAGGAACGTACATCCGGTCAATTGCTCGTGATTTGGGAAATAAATTGGAGTGCGGTGGCCATTTGATCGCTTTACGACGGACTCGCAGTGGTGCCTTTGCTGAATCGGATCTTTATACGATCGAAGAGATTGAAAAAAGTCTTTTGCCTGAACCTTTGCAACCATTTGTTCCCTCTCTCCCGCTGGATCGCGAATAATATTGATGGGGATGTGTACGCAAATAGGTCGGTTGCAGTTGCTCTATTTTTAGTAAACCGATTCTGAGTTTCTTTGTCAGAAGTAGTCCTCATGCCCATTACTGTGGGAGGCATGAGGGGTAAGGATCAGCGGTATTTGTTGTCGGTAATTGAAAAATAGTGATTCTTACATTCGTCTAATCTTCATGAAAGCGAGCTATCGTCGAAAAGATCTGCCTGGGTGGGGGCTTGATTCTAATTGACGTGTATCGTTGTGTGTAGATTGATCTTGTCGAACATGTTTGATCAGTAAATTGGATGCAATATTGTGTTTTTGTTTTGTTAATGAATTTATATTGAATAAAAACTGTAGTTAATGAAACAAAAATCATTTTTATACGTAATATAAATAATTGTCCGTGTCTTGAAATCAGTCTGAATTGATTAAGAGCTGAGAAAGACTGGGTTATGCTGAATGTAGCGTGAGAAACCAATAAAATAATATAAAGATGAAGCTTTCACAGTACAATTACAGCTTTTCACCCGATATGCTGGCAAAGTATCCGGCAGAAAATCGTGATGAATCGCGTTTGATGGTGATTAACCGGGCCACTGGTAAAATCGAACACACCATTTTTAAAAATGTGATTGATTATTTTGATGAGGGGGATGTATTTACATTCAATGATACAAAAGTATTTCCGGCCCGTCTTTATGGAAATAAGGAGAAGACCGGAGCCGAAATCGAGATATTTCTGCTGAGAGAGCTGAATCGGGATCTTCGTTTGTGGGATGTATTGGTTGATCCGGCTCGTAAGATCCGAATTGGCAATAAACTCTATTTCGGTGATGATGATCTGTTGGTTGCAGAGGTGATCGATAATACAACGTCACGAGGTAGAACGCTTCGTTTCCTGTTTGATGGGGATTATGATGAATTTAAGGCAACTTTGTATAAAATGGGAGAAACCCCACTGCCTCGGTGGATTCGTCCAAAGGTAGAGCCGATTGATGAGGAGCGTTATCAGACAATTTTTGCTAAACATGAAGGAGCAGTGGCTGCCCCGACAGCTGGATTGCATTTCAGTAAACATTTGATGAAACGCCTTGAGATCAAAGGAATCAATATGGCGTTTTTGACCCTGCATATTGGTTTGGGAAATTTCCGGACTGTCGATGTGGAGGATTTGACCAAACACAAGATGGACTCTGAGCAGGTATTCATTTCCGAAGAGACTGCTGACATGGTTAATAACGTTAAGCGTGCAGGTGGTAAAGTGTGTGCTGTAGGTACAACCGTAATGCGTGCAATGGAGAGTTCTGTCTCAACTGAGGGGTATTTGAAGCCGTTTGAGGGTTGGACTAACAAATTTATCTTTGCACCATACGAGTTTAGTGTGGCGAACTGCATGATCTCGAACTTCCATCTGCCATACTCGACTCAGTTGATGATGGTGGCAGCCTTTGCCGGCTATGATTTGTTGATGGAGGCATACAAAGTGGCTAAAGAGGAAAAATATCGTTTCGGTACTTATGGCGATGCCATGTTGATCCTCTAAGCGTTTTAGAAGTGTTTGAAGAGGGGTAAAGTGCCCTCAGAGTTAATTTCATGCAGGTAGATACCTTTGTTTTGTTGTTAAAAAGTGGTACCTTTGCAAACGGCCTTGTGGTCCGCGGTAAATAAGTTGAAACGTCATGAGTAACTGCAAAATTTTATATGTCTGTCAGGAGATAACCCCTTATCTTGCTGAAAATGATATGTCGAAACTCTGCAGAAGCCTCTCGCAGTGCATGCAGGAACGAGGAAATGAGATTCGTACCTTTATGCCGCGTTATGGACTGATTAATGAACGACGTAACCAGCTCCACGAGGTGATCCGGCTTTCGGGTATGAACTTGATTATCGATGATAATGACCATCAGTTGATTATTAAGGTCGCATCGATACCTTCAGCTCGTGTACAAATCTATTTTATCGATAACGAGGACTATTTTCAACGTAAGGCTATTTTGCGGGACAGTGAAGGGAATTCGTTTGCTGATAACGATGAGCGTGCGATCTTTTTTGCCCGCGGAGTGCTCGAAACCGTCAAAAAATTACGTTGGGTGCCTGATGTAGTGCATATACACGGCTGGTTCTCTTCTATCATTCCCGTCTATTTGCGCAATACGTTTGCAGATGATCCTATTTTCAAAAATGTGAAGATTGTCATGTCTTTGTATGACGATGCATTTGAAGGAGAGTTGGATGCGAAATTTGCTGACAAGGTGCTCGGAGAAGGGGTGGAGAAAAAACATATTGCACTTTTGAAACATCCTACATACGAAAATCTGATGAAGTTCGTTATGAATTACATCGATGGAGTAATTTGTGAAAGTCCGACTCCGTCGGAGAAACTGATAGAATGTTTCAAAGAGTTAGGAAAGCCAGTGTTGCCTTACCAAGATAAGACAACTCCTGAGTATTTGGCTCAATACGAGGCGTTCTATCACAAAATTTTGACTAATGAATAGACGTCGGAATGCGGCTTTGGCCCTTACCTCTCTTTTGGTACTGTTTGTCTCATTGGGAGCTTGTACTAAAGTTGACAATACGCTGGGAGACTCATTAATCCCTAATGATCAGCAGATGCACATTTACCACGATACAGTTTCCGGTATTGAGGCTTATGTTGCTTTGGTTGACTCATTCCCATTGAATTTTAGCGGATATAGCTGGTATTATGGCTGTATTGGTGCTAAGCACGACGCAACATTTGGAGGCTTTGAGTCCGGTTGGTTCGGACAGTACGGTGGTTTGGGCTTTTATACCACTAACGATGATGAGGATGCTGATGTTACTGATGAATTTATCAAAGCACAAGCAGATTCATTGACAATTTATTTGTCTTTTGATGAAACATTGTGTGATGGAGATACCTCAAAGACGCAAACTTTTAATATATACGAAGTAACCAAGCGCCTTTATGTAGATTCATTATATTATATCCGTGAGTTTAATGTCAATGAAGTCATCGATCCGGAACCTTTGTTTACATTTGATTACAAATTGTCCGATGGTAATCCGTATGAATTGCGCCTGACCGGGGCAAAAGTTGAGGATCTGATGGATCGTTTGCAACATGCATCTCGGGATATTTATGAATCAGATTCGATGTTTGTTGATGAGTTTAAAGGATTGTATATTGCTCCGGCATCTACCTCGTCCCGCGATGCCGCAGTGTTGTCATTATCTATTATGTCAACTACATTGAATTTCTATGCACATAAAGATTATGTGGATGATTCGAATACGGAACAAAAAGATACCATTGTAGGTTCATATTCATTTGATGTGTCAACTTATACTGGGTTGTTAAGTTTGAATACGTACCAGTTTGATTATTCAAGTAGCATTTTGGATCAATCTCAATTCAATGATACATCCGCTACGTCTTCCCCTGTTTCGGTTAGTTATGTTCAAGGGTGTGGAGGTGTGACCACCTATTTGAAATTCACGGAAGATTTTGCTAATCAGTTGAAAGATTTGAAAAAAGAGAAAGATCCGAATTCAACTATGGTGATTCATAGTGCAAGGTTAGAGATCGGGATAGAGGATCCTACACCTGAAAATTTGGATATGGCAATGACTCGATTGGGTTTTTATACTGATTATAGCTCTTTCCTGCCGGTTTCGGATTATTTATATACGTTGGAAGTTTCGGAGACGAATCCGATTACCTTGGCCTATGGAGGATATGTTAATCGTTCGCGTAATAGTTACACGATGGATATTACCCGAATGGTACAAACTATAGCGGATATTTCGGCTCAAGATTATATGATTGATGTAGGACCTTCGTTTTTTGAGTCATACAATCCGATGCATCGGGTGATTTTGAATACGTCAACAGATCCGTCGGCACCACTTCCGCTCCGTGTGTCTGTGACATACACATTGGTACGTAGACCAGAATAAAATGAAATAAAATAATAGTAAAACCTAAAGCCAGTCTTTAGGTTTTTGCGTTTGATATAGACTGTTGGTATGCAGGAAAATTTAGTAATAGTCGAGTCTCCAGCCAAAGCCAAGACGATAGAGAAGTTCTTGGGCAAAGAGTATATGGTTAAATCGAGCTTTGGCCATATTCGTGATTTGTCAAAAAAAGAGTTGGGAATCGACATCGATCATAATTTCGAGCCCCATTATGAGATCCCGGCTGACAAGAAAAAGCTGGTAACGGAATTGGGAAAATTAGCCAAATCGGCAAAGACCGTGTGGCTGGCATCCGATGAAGACCGTGAAGGGGAGGCTATTGCTTGGCATCTTGCTCAGGTGTTGGGATTGGATCCTCAAACGACGAAACGCATTGTTTTTCACGAGATCACGAAGAATGCCATTCTCCATGCTGTGGAGAATCCTCGTTCGATCAACATGAATCTTGTCAATGCACAACAGGCTCGACGCGTGTTGGACCGTTTGGTGGGTTTTGAATTGTCTCCGGTGTTGTGGCGTAAGGTAAAACCTTCGTTGTCAGCAGGGCGTGTTCAGAGTGTTGCCGTTCGATTGATTGTAGAGCGCGAAAGAGAAATTATCGCTTCCCAATGCAAAGACTATTACAATGTTGTAGCTGAGTTTGTGGTAGATACTCCTGAGGGACCCAGTGCTGCATTCCGGGCGGAATTGAATAAACGCTTTGCTACGGAGAAAGAGGCTGAGGCATTTTTAGAGGCTTGCAAAACAGCTCGTTTTAGTGTGTCAAAAGTAGAGCAGAAGCCTTCGGTGAAAAATCCTTCTGCTCCATTTACAACTTCAACTCTACAGCAGGAGGCTGGGCGTAAATTGGGAATGTCGGTTAGTCAAACCATGTCAGTTGCTCAAAGGCTGTACGAGGCAGGTTATATTACCTATATGCGTACTGACTCTGTTAATCTTTCTGCTCAGGCATTAGCTGCAGCGAAAGCAGAGGTTACGGCTCTGTTCGGAGAGGCATATTCTCAGGTTCGCAACTATAAAACCAATTCAAAAGGAGCACAAGAGGCACACGAGGCAATCCGTCCCTCTTATATGGATCGCCGTTCAATTGAAGGAACTCCGCAGGAGAAACGCCTTTATGATTTGATCTGGAAGCGTACTGTAGCTTCTCAGATGGCCAGTGTACAGGCGGAACGAACTTTGGTTGATATCGCTGTAGAGGGTCAAGCAGAGCATTTTACGGCAACTGGTGAGGTGATCAAATTTGACGGTTTTTTACGACTCTATTCGGAATCAGTTGAGGATGAGCCGGAAAAAGATACGACACTGTTGCCAGCCATGAAGGTGGGAGATCTGTTATTGGCTAATTCCGTAACCTCTTCTCAGCGCTTTACGCAAGCTCCACCGCGATATAGTGAGGCCTCGCTGGTTAAACGCCTTGAGGAATTGGGGATCGGGCGTCCATCTACGTATGCTCCGACCATTTCGACCATTATTACCCGTGGCTATGTGGTGAAAGAGAATCGGGATGGTGTTAAACGAAATTATGCTCAAATGGTTTTGGCGAAAGGTAAAATTACGCGCAAGACTTTGAGCGAAACGGTAGGTAAAGAGAAGAATAAACTTTCTCCGACGGATATCGGTATGATTGTGACCGACTTCTTGGATACGCAATTTGCCGAAGTGATGGACTACAATTTTACAGCATCGGTAGAGAAGCAGTTTGATGAAATTGCGATGGGCGAGATGAGTTGGCCGGATATGATTCGTAATTTTTACGGCGAGTTCCACAATAAGGTCAATGAAGCTTTGGATAGCAAGCCTGTCAAAAGTAGTCAAGCCCATCAGTTGGGAGTTGACCCCAAGAGTGGTAAGCCAGTTTTTGTAAAGATAGGACGCTTTGGTCCGGTCGCTCAGATCGGAGGAGGCGAAGGTGACGAAGAGAAACCTCGTTTTGCCAGCCTCAAAAAGGGGCAATTAATCGCCACCATTACATTGGAAGAGGCGTTGGCTTTGTTCGAGTTGCCTCGTAATTTGGGTGAATTTGAGGGAAAAGAGGTCGTTATTGGGGTAGGCCGTTTTGGGCCTTATGTGCGTCATGACGGCAAATTTGTCTCTTTGGCCAAGACCGATGATCCTTATACGATTGAGTTGACCCGTGCGATCGAATTGATTGAGCAGAAGCGAATCAAAGATCAGAAGATGAAAGAGCCGATCAAAACTTTTGCTGAGGAGCCTGCCATGCAAGTCTTGAATGGACGTTATGGTCCGTATATTGCATTCGATGGCAAAAACTATCGTATTCCGAAGGGACAAGTTCCCGAGGAGCTTACTTTAGAGGCTTGTCGTGAAATCATCGCAAAATCCAATAAGAATAAGAAATAGTAAGTCCTATTGGCCGTTTGGACAACAACGGATTATTTTAATCAATAGAAAGGCGAGATCAAGTAGGGATCTCGCCTTTCTGTTTTCAATATGTCGTGTGCCTGTTATAACAAATGTGTTACTTCTAATATCGCTCATTGCCGTTGTATTGGAGGTTACAGAGCGACTAAATATAATACGATAATATGTTTGGGGAAGCGAGCTATTTGTTGACTTGGCCTGGCTGTTACGAGTAGTATCTCAGATTATTCGGTGGGGCGGTTGGCTACATAATTGCGCCAACGCTCGATAACTGTTTGCATGTCGTTGGGCAATTCGCTTTCGAAATGGATGTATTGGCCTGTGGTGGGATGTATAAATCCGAGGCTGCGGGCATGCAGCGCATGGCGAGGCAACTGTTGAAAACAGTTCTCGACAAACTGTTTGTATTTGGAAAATGTAGTGCCCTTGAGGATGCGGTCTCCGCCGTAACGTTCATCATTAAATAGAGGATGGCCAATATATTCCATGTGTACGCGAATCTGGTGCGTACGTCCGGTTTCGAGTCTGCATTCAATCAGATTGACGTAACCTAAACGCTCAAGCACTTTGTAATGTGTAACAGCATGTTTCCCTTGTGAACCGTCAGGATAAACAGCCATTTTTAGCCTGTCTTTTGTGCTGCGTCCGACGTTGCCAATAATTGTTCCCTCGTCGCTCTCCATATTTCCCCATACCAATGCACAATAGACACGGTCGATGGTGTGATCGAAAAATTGTTTGGCCAATTTTGCGTGTGCCCGTTCATTTTTGGCAATAACGAGAATTCCCGAGGTGTTTTTGTCAATGCGATGCACCAATCCTGCACGCATATCTCCACTTTGGAACAACGGTAAATCTTTCAGATGATAGGTAAGCGCATTTACCAATGTCCCTGAATAGTTCCCATGTCCCGGGTGTACGACCATACCGGCCGGTTTGTTCACAATGATGATGTCTTCGTCTTCGTATGGAATGTCAAGAAGTATGTTTTCGGGGATGATCTCAACTTCGCGGACCGGATAAGGCATGACAATCGAGATCCGATCAAGCGGTTTTACCTTGTAACTGGATTTGACTGGTTTCCCGTTTACCAGAATGTTGCCAGCATCAGCAGCTGTTTGAATCCGGTTGCGTGAGGCTCCTTCCATCCGATTGGTCAGGAACTTGTCAATGCGAAGCAGGGCTTGTCCTTTGTCAACCGTCAGACTGAAGTGTTCATACATTTCGTCTTGCTGCTCTTCGTCCGTGTCAGGCAGTAAAATGTCATCAGTTAACGGTTCGGTGAGATCATTCGGTTTCATCGATATCATTTGAGTCGGACAGAAAATTTAAGCAAAGACGAATGTCTTTAGTGCAGGCGATTTTATAGTTGATGCTGTTTAGCAGCAAGATGTGTTATTTTGTTTTTGCGATTGAATCGGCCGCTTCTGCATGTGCTTTCGCTGCTGCACGCATTGCACGTTCAGCCTGTTTGCGTCCCTCTTCGATCTTTTTTTCATCAAGCGTTAAGGTGAAATCGACTGAAGTGCCAAGACCCAGGCGTGTTCCGGCAGCTGGAGATTGCGCACAAACTTGTGCCTCTTTTTCATTGAGCAAATTGATTCCTGCATCACGTTTGATCCGACCGACGTTGAACCCGGCCTCCCATAATCTGGATTTTGCTTCGCGTGCAGAGAATCCGGCAAGACGAGGAACAGCCTGAACGGCATCTTCACTACCCAAGCCGACCACCAAAGTGATTCCGGAGCCCATTTCGGCTTGCACCTTGTTGCCCGGTCGAATGATTCGTCCGTTGTATCGCTCTTCGAGTACGTTATTGGTCGCCAAATCGCTTTGGTAAATCAACTTGTCGATTTCGAGTCCGGCCATCTCGAGATTACTTTTGGCCTGACGTAGTGAATACCCGGTTACATAGGGGATGGTCACCATCTTTTGGTTGTAGGAGTTGATGGTAACAAATACACGACGTCCCGATTTGACTTTGGCTCCTGCTTCCGGATTCTGTTCGAGGATAACTCCGCCGGGGTAAGCCGGAACATAGAGTGAGTCATTGATTTCGATCCGGAGTGATGCCCCCTTGCCGGCATGTTTGGCTTCATCGATGGTCATGCCGCTCAGGTCCGGTACTTCACGGATTTGTCCATGTCGGGTGAACAGGTTCAGCAACAGGTTGGCAACGAAACCGAATACGATAATGGCGCAAAAAGCCAATACCAAGTTGCGGGCGATAGGATTACCGCTGATTTTAGCGATCAATTTACGAAGATATTCCATACTCAGATTGGGAAGCGATTTGGCGCTAAGGTACTATTTTTTCACCGGATTGTAAAACGTGTCGCGCTCGACTGGCTCATAGCCTGCAGAACGTATCATCTCCTCCATCTCTGCAGTAGTAACGGAGGGCTTACGTTCTTCAGCTCCAGCCATTGAGTAGATTTTTGTGCTGTCGTCAATGGTGCCGTCCATATCATCGGCTCCGAAGGCAAGAGCCAATTGCGCAGTCGTTTTTCCGAACATTGGCCAGTAGGCTTTGATGTGGGGAATGTTGTCGAGATAGAGGCGTGCTAACGCCATCATGCGCATATCCTCGACAATGCTAACTTCACCGATACTCTCCATGGAGTTGTGGAGACTGCGGTATTTGAGCGGAATGAAAGCATTGAATCCTCCCGTTTCATCTTGCAGGCTACGCAGACGGTCGAGATGATCTATGCGGTCGTCCAGAGATTCAATATGGCCGTAAAGAATCGTAGCGTTGGTCGGAATCTGCAGCTTGTGGGCAGCACGATGTACCGCCAGCCACTCTTCTGCACTCCCTTTCTCAGGACATATACGTGAACGGATCGGTTCTGCAAAAATTTCCGCACCGCCGCCGGGAATGGCCTCCATGCCTGCCGCTTTGAGACGTGCAAGTCCCTCTTCGAGACTGTGTCCGGCTTTGTGAATCATGTATGCAAGCTCGATAGCCGTGAAGGCTTTGACGGATACATGAGGCATCTTTGCCCGAATAGCCTGGATCAGTTCGATGTAATAATCCAGCCCGTTGCGAGGGTGTACGCCTCCAACAATATGGATCTCTGTTGCTCCGCTATTTTTGTGTTGATCGACTTGCTTGAGAATGTCTTCCATGGAGTAATCCCATGCTTCGGGAGAATCGGCAGGTCGGCGGTAGGAGCAGAAACGGCAATTGAAAACACAGATATTTGTGGGCTCGATATGAAAATTGCGGTTGTAGAAGACGGCTTTACCGCTCGTACGCTCTTTGGCTTGTGTCGCTAACAATCCTAACAAAGCGAGGGGTGCATCCGTAATCAATGTTTTAGCCTCAGTTCGGGTAAGGCGCCCTCCTTGATTGATTTTGTCAGCCAGCAGGGCAACGGAAGCGGGAAGGTTAAACATATTGAATAATGTTTTTGTACAAATTGGGTTGTAAGTAAGCGCGAGAAAATCTCGCTGTGGCTGTGGGTCGCAACTGAAAGTCGAGATCTCTATTTTACGTATCCTTACAGATGAGGAAGGATACGTAATAATCTTTGTCAATTATTGTGCGGTCTCCATGATTGGGGATCGACTGAAGCGGATCGCAACCCAGAACCCACTATATGACTGTAGGTGCTGCCGATGCGGTTATGCGAAGGTTCTGTGGATAGGTCTGCTGCAATTGTGCTGAATACTCTGTTTCTAAAAAGTTCGAGAAGGAGTATAAGCCTTTTGAGACAACGTTTCAAAAACACAAAAGGCTGCTCTGCAGCAGCCTTATAAGTATTCTGTCGCGCAGAACGCAACCGAATCTACGCACTATTTTGCGCGAGCTTCGTCTGAAACGGTCAGCTTTTTGCGTCCTTTAGCACGACGTGCAGCAAGCACTTTGCGGCCATTAGCCGTAGCCATTCTTTCACGGAATCCGTGCTTGTTAATTCTTTTTTTCTGCGAGGGTTGGAAAGTCCTTTTCATCGGTTTATCTTTTATTTAAATATTATCACTTTCTGCCTTCACCGTATCCCTGATGACAATCATCTTATTATATGGTCAAGCGGTATTCGGCGCACGGAGTGCAAAGGTAAAACAATTTTGAATGATTCAAAAATTTCCAAGCTATTTTTTGCTCTCTGTCGGGCAGTTACATAGCATGATTTGTAAAAATGAATTGCCTATTCCTGGATTTTGCGACTATAAAAGATGTCGAAAGACAACGTGTCTATGTTTTTTTGATGGCAAAATCCGAAAAAGGAAATGAGTTTATCAATACAGTTAAGCACTCTGTTTGGAGAAAAACCTTTCCCACAAGATGGTTGTCATGTGACGTTACATGTGTTTAACGTGGTATATACACCACCTTTTTTGTCTCAAAAAAAGGTTCGGAGAACTGCTCGTGGATGTCATAAATCGTGTACGGCTTTTTTGTTGCCGCGAGTTCGGCTTCAAGATCACCGCCTTTCAGATATAATACACCATTTGATAGTGAGCCCGCATGATTAAGCGGTTCGATTTTATTCCATATCCAACCGAGAAATGGTTTCATTTCGGTAACGGCACGGCTGACCACAAAATCAAATTTGTCTTGAATGGTTTCGACCCGTGCATGGTGTGCGGTCAGATTGTTTAGACCGATTGCTTCGGCAACGGCGTTGACCACTTTAATTTTTTTACCGATTGAATCGACCAATGTGAAACGAGCCTCTGGAAAGAGAATAGCCAGGGGAATGCCCGGAAATCCACCGCCACAACCCACATCAAGAACTCTTGCTCCAGGCGCAAAGGTGCAGAAACGCGCAATGGCTAATGAATGCAGTACATGGTGCAAGTAAAGCAAGTCAATATCCTTGCGGGAGATCACATTAATTTTGGCATTCCATTCCCGGTACAGTGCATCTAGGGCTGCGAATTGTTCGTGTTGAGTTGGGGTGAGTCCTGGAAAGTAGTGCTCAATCAACTCTATTCCATAATGCGGCGTGGCAACGGAAGCTCTATTTTCAGATGTATGCGACATGGTTACGGCAGTTTGGTGTTGAACCTGCAATGAGTTTTAGGGAAAATTGGATTTATTGAGGTTGCAGCTAATTGCTCAGTTTTGTCGGGCGTATTTGGTCAATTGTTGTCTTTTGTTGGGCTTGTATATGTGGCGCGCGTGGATAGGCAAGAGGTATCTATGCGATGGAAGGTAATGTCGATTGCTGTTGTCGAATTTTGTTTGTCGGTGATGTATCTTTTCTTACAAGAGTTTTGCTCCTTGAGGAAATCCGGGCCCCAAAATTATGATTGGGTTGAGTCTTGGTGGAACACATTGTCGATTGGACGGCGCAGATACCTGCTGAGGGTGGTTTATGCGTGGGGTGTTGTCGCAGATGCAGTCGCGATCGAAAGGCGCTCTTTAGAGGATGTATGCTCTTTGCGGCTCATGGCTGGTCGTCGTTATGTTCGGTGATGTAGCGGCAGAGCTGTTCCCGAGCGCGATGAATCTGAGTCTTGACTGTACCGATTGGTAATTGCAGCTTGTCTGCAATCTCTTTGTATGAAAACTCACGAAAAAAACGCAATTGGATTAACTCCCGATAACGTGGCGTCATCTTGTTGAGGAATTGTTCGAATTGGGCTGCATTTTGGTGAGTAATCATGTGCTCTTCCGGATTGGGACTGTCAGGAGCCGGCAGTGCACACATGGTCTCCCCAGCCCGATCTATGGAGATTGTATCGTCACGCCGCCGACGGGTAAAGTCAATGAAAGTGTTGCGTGCAATCGTATAGACCCATTTGCCGAACGTGTGTTCTGGGTTGTAGCTGTCCAATTTTAAAAATACCTTGACAAAGGTCTCCTGCAGCAGATCGTTGGAATCATCGACATTTCCTCCGGTACGCTGGATATATAACTGGTAAATCGAGTCTCGGTAGCGGTTGAAAAGATGTTCAAAAGCGATCGAATCTCCTTTGAGTGCAAATTCGATGAGTTGTTGGTCAGTAGCGACTATGTATTGCTCTATCTCCATATCGCTTTATTGGGGCGCAGCCTGCGGCTCAAGGCCAGGCAGAGTTCACTGAGTGGTGCAACGAGATCGTACAGAATGTAGGTGCCCGCCATTTTACGTTCACCGAGTCGTCTGCCGATACTCCAGATCTTGATCTCGACAATCAGTAAACGCAATAGCAAAACGAGTGCCGGAAGGAGTTTCCACCACAAAGGTAGTACGACCAAAGCTACGATTGCCGCTATAAACAATAATGCACGGGTCCATAGCTCGAAAGCGGTTTGGAATCGTATCTGTAGTGGATAGTATCGGAAGGCGTAGGTCTGTATTTTTCGGATTGAGCGCCACCATCTGAGTCCTCCGTATTGAGTTTCCCGAATGGTCGCGTGTGGATTCATGATGACACTGACGTTGCGACGGGTGACGATTGACTGAATAAACAGATCGTCTTCACCGATGTTCATATTCAGGTAGTTGTATCCACGGTGCGAAAAGTAGAGCGATTTCGTGAAGCCAATGTTGTGTCGGATGCCACGATAGGCGTGTCCGCGAATTGCGGCTGCCAGATAGCGTATTGAGGTGGCTAACCGATTGCAGCGGATGAATCGGTTGGCAAAGCCTTTTTTGATTTCGAGATTACAGTAGCCGATCACCACATCTCCGCAGATAAAGCCTTTAGCCATGATGGAGAGCCAACGTTGCGAGGTGGGGTAGCAGTCGATAGTGGTAAAGAGGAGGTGTTCGTACGTAGCGGCTTTGATTCCAACAGTAAGAGCCAGTTTGTTGCTGTGTTCGTAGTTGGGTTGCGGGTTGATACGAGTCAGCTTCAGATGCGGATATTGCATGGCCATTTCATTGAGTTGCAGGCTGATTTCGTCATCATAGCTGCAATCGACCACTACGACCTCAAACTGATGGTATTGTTGTGTGAGCAGTAACGGCAGGGTGTTTTCGATGAAGTAGTAGGCATTTTCGCGAACAACTACTACAATCGAAACAGGAGGGGGAACTGTATCGGGGGATATGCCTCGATTGTTGCGGAAGCGGGGCAATCCTCCGTAAATGCCCAAATAATAGTAGAGTTGGATAAAAAATAGAATGAGCAGGGTTCCGATGAGAATCCATGCCCACTGGGATTCGAGCACATTGCTCGTGATCAATAGCTTATGGTATATGTCAGAAAAATTCACGTGACGAGAGAGTGTTTCGTGCAAAGCTACATGATTTCGGACAAACCTCAAAAGAGTAAAGCGACTATCTTCCCGTTAATTTGGGAAATTTATTTACCTTTGCATCATTCGCAACACTTTTGAGTTGGGGTGATGTTGAGCCCCTTGTTCAGATCAATATCCGCATGAAATTCCAGTTACAGCATACCGATTCCCGCAGCGCAGCGCGTGCCGGAGTAATTAGTACCGATCATGGAGAGATTCTCACCCCGATCTTTATGCCGGTGGGGACCGTTGGTAGTGTAAAGGGAATTTTTCATCGGGACCTGAAAGAGGTTGGGGCTCAGATTATTTTGGGTAACACCTACCATCTCTATTTGCGTCCCGGAACCGATATTCTCGAAAAGGCAGGAGGTTTGCATCGTTTTTGCAGCTGGGATCGTCCTATTTTGACCGATAGCGGAGGATTTCAAGTTTTTTCTTTGGCTGAGTGCCGTAAATTAACCGAAGAGGGGTGCCGTTTTCATTCTCACATCGACGGTTCTTTGCATATGTTTACGCCCGAGAATGTGATCGATATTCAGCGCAGTATCGGAGCCGATATCATGATGGCATTCGATGAATGCCCTCCGGGTGATGCGGAGTACGGTTATGCCAAACAGTCTTGGGAGCGGACGTCACGTTGGTTGGAGCGTTGCTTTAATCAGTACGAAAAGACCCAGCCGAAATATGGCCATTATCAATCTCTGTTCCCGATCGTGCAGGGGTGTACATATCTTGATTTGAGGTCCCGTTCTGCACAATTCGTGCAACAGTTTAATGCGGATGGCTATGCGATTGGCGGATTGGCAGTAGGTGAGCCAGCGCCGGTGATGTATGAAATGATCGAGTTGGTCAATTCGATTTTGCCACAGGATAGACCTCGTTATTTGATGGGCGTGGGAACTCCGATCAATCTGCTCGAGGCGATTGAGCGGGGTGTGGATATGTTCGATTGTGTGATGCCGACACGTAACGGTCGAAATGGTATGCTCTTTACCAGTGAAGGGGTAATCAATATTCGCAATCGGAAATGGAGCGATGATTTTTCGCCGATTGATCCGATGGGACACTGTTTTATTGACACCCTTTACACCAAAGCATATTTGCGCCATTTGGCTATTGCCGGAGAGATGATGGCGGCTCAGATTGCCAGTCTGCACAATATTGCCTTTTATTTGTGGCTGGTGGGTGAAGCCCGTAAACAAATTTTACAAGGCACCTTCCCTGAGTGGAAGGCCGTCATGGTTGAAAAACTATCGCGTAGGCTATGAAATTGAAATTTCCGGGAGTCAAGATACTCGACCGTTACATCATGCGTAAGTTCCTCGGAACTTATATCTTTGCCATAGCCCTGATCATTGTCATCGTGGTTATTTTCGATGCAGCCGAAAAGATCGATGACTTCATTGAGTTGAAGGCCCCGCTTTCTAAAATTGCCTTTGCTTATTACGTCAATTTTATTCCCTTCTTCATTAACCAGTTCAGTGGACTGTTTACGTTTATTGCGGTCATTTTCTTTACGTCGAAAATGGCCTATCAGACCGAGATCATTGCGATTCTGTCTGGAGGTGTGAGCTTTAAGCGTTTTTTGTGGCCCTATTTCCTCAGTGCGGCTATCATTACTGTGGTCAGTTTGGCATTGAACCTGGTGGTGATTCCGATTGCAAATACGCATCGATTGGATTTTGAGATGCAATATCTCAAACGAATGAAAAACATGAAGTACGACCGGCATATTTATCGCCAGATCGAACCCGGTACGTTTGTTTATATTCGGGACTTTCAGGGGCAAACCAATGCAGCTGGGTATTTCGTGTTGGAGACCTATGAAGATGGTGCCATTGTTTCATCTTTGGAGGCAAGCAATGTAAAGTTTGATGCAGAGACCGGGCGGTGGAGTGCCCCCAAGAGCATTATGCGTCACTTTGAAGATGAAAAAGAGATCTTTAATAATACGCAACCGTTGGATACGGTGATCAACCTGAAACTGAATGAGCTGGGGCGTATGCAAGATGTGGTGACCACGATGAACATTTCGGAGCTGGGCCGCTTTATCAAGCAGCAGAAGGAGAAAGGCTCTGATATGGTGCCGCATTTTCAAGTTGAGTGGCACAAGCGCTTTTCTGCCCCCTTCTCGACATTTATTTTGACGTTGATCGGAGTCTCGTTGTCGTCGCGTAAGGTGCGGGGAGGTACCGGTCTGCATATCGGTATTGGCATTGTCCTCTGCTTCTCATTCATCCTCTTTAGTAAGTTTACGGATGAATTTGCTAAAGGCGGTCTGTTGCCGCCGGGTATTGCGGTTTGGATTCCCAATTTGATCTATGCTTGCATTGCGGTATATCTCTATCGCAAGGCTCCTAAGTAGTCGAAAATTCTTTCATGAAAGCGGGGCCGGACGTGTGATTGAAGTGTCAGGTCAGTAAATTCGCATCCCCGTTGTAAGTTTGCTTCCTTATTCATGGACACAATAAAAAGCCCGAAGCGCAATCGGCAACCTTTGCCAATGCTCTTCGGGCTTAAATGTGATTGTCTTCCCTTAGACTTAGTTGCCGAACGGAATAGGCATTTTCAGTGTCTCGTTTTCAGTAATTAGACAGTTTGTCAATTCGAGCTCTTGCTGATTATCCGGTAAATTGATTCGGGTGATGCAGCCCGCATGCAGTATTACAGGAAGGTTGTTGATAATGGTCTTGAATGAAATATCCGAATTGTTGAAAATGTCCAACGTCGAGATTTTTTTCTGCTCGTTGCGCGAAACAAGGGTACTACTGAGTGAGGCCTTCACCAGTTCACTGAGATATTGAGCCGGACCGATCAGTAAATCATGGAAAACGACAACAGTCCGTCGAGCAAACATGGCCTCTTTGATCCCTTCGACTGAACGTTCTTTGGCAAAGACTAAAGTCATTTGCCGGGGCATGTGCGATGAGCCGTATTTGGTGACAATTAGACCGTGTGCGTCTGTTCCGCACAGATAGGCTAAATTGTAATCCCGGCACCATGCAATAGCTTTGGGGTGGTATTCAGGTCCGTTAATTAACTCGATGCCGTGAATCTTATTCTCTTCAATTAACTGTTTGTGTATATCGTACATGGTAACCTTGTAGTCGGGCCAGCCGGGATGATTCCACATAATGAATGCGTCTTGTTCGATCGCAGCGTCAATAGCCTTCAGCGAATCGGCAACATCCAAAGCATTCGCGTCCTTTAAAAAGAAAACGTTGAAATGTCCAAAAGGTTTGTAGCGAGATATTTCAGCACCCGGAATCACCAGAATCCCCATGCGATCACCCTGTTTTTTCGCAATTTGGTAGGATTGATTGTGGTCGCCCTTTAGCAGTCCGTTGCGTACATTGGGGCGATTTTCAATGTGTTCGGTGATAGCGATGGCATCCAATCCTTCGCTCCATGCCTCGTCGACGCGGACGGAAGGCCATACCGCGCCATCCGAATAGGCTGTATGGATGTGCAGGTCACATTTCAGTGTGATGTATCCCGGAATGTCTGGGATGCGGATGTAGTTTCGGACGTTCGTATAAAAGTGATCGATGAATTCAGGGGTGTCATTGGTTGGTGTCGGGGTAGGTTGAGCCGACAATAGCCCGATGTTTAGGAGCAAACACCACGCAGTAAAGTACAGCTTTTTCATAGGTAAATAGTTTGAGGTGGAAATTGTTGTTTGTGAATTATCTGTTGTAATGACGTAATTATCACCAAATTTATTAATAAAAACAGAGAATCGACTTTAAATTATAGTGAAGAAAAGATTATCAGTTGAAATTTGGTCCAACAGAGAAGAGCAGTGTATGTAAGGATATAAAAAAGATAGAGTCAATCCTTAGGATTGACTCTATCTCTGTAATGGAAGTATTGACTGATTAGAGTGCTTTTACACCCGAATCAGAAATTTCGTATGCATAGTTTTTATCACCGACGGTATAGCGCAGTACAGGATTTTTACCGCTTTCATCAAGTGTAAACTGGTTGGCACCAGCAGCCTGATCTTTCAGTTCAGTTGGATAGAAAACAGTTCCGATTACCGTCGTCTCGCTCGGAGCTTTTACCGTGGTGTAGAGGCAAGGAATCCAAGAGTATGGAGCCTTTTCTACAATACGGTAGTAGAATTGATTCTGTTTCGAAATGGTCAATGGAGCACTGCACATTGCACGCATCTCCATGTGAGCTTTCTCTCCGTCGAGTGAAGCATAGCTTCCGTCAGGCGCAACAGCCATGTTGATATTGGAGTGGAACAGCAGGTCGATCTGTGCGTCTTTAGCACTCTTGATCTTGTCAAGAACCAGAACGATATTATTCTCTTTGTCGAGAATCAAAGTACGTTTCCAACCTTTGAGCTCTACACCGGGATAAGTTTTGGTTGCATCCATCTGGGTGTATGCGTATGTAGGCAGTGACTCGAATTTGGTAATCTCACCACCGATGCCCTCTTTCCAAGGCTGATTTTTACGTTTAGCGATGATCTGCTCCTCACCGTTGACCAATACAACATTGTGACCCAAACTGCGGATGTTGAGGTAGTCCCAACGACCGTCATCGAAAATGAACATATCGTAGAACTCTTGTGAGAACTCGCCGATAACCGATTCCCCTTTCCAGGTCAGGTTGAATGTACCTGCGTCGAGGTGTCCGTGGTGGGGATCATCGTGTTTGCCGCATTTGGTTGCAACCTGCAGATATTCATCGCCAAAATCCTTACGCATGAAAGCCCATTCAATGCCAGGGAAATATTTAGAGGCATCGGCAGGTTTGACAGCTGGAATATTGGTCGGGATAGGCCAAATCAGATCCCAAATGGTATTGATGGCGTTGTTACGTACACCACCGAAAGCGCGTTGTTTGTAATCACCAAGGAAGGTGTCGATATAATACATGGCAACCCCATCGCCTGTTTCGGCAGCCAGTTTGCCATACATGGCCGGAGAACCGATCGGTCCACCGATACCTTTATCGCGTACACCGCCGTCGTTGAAGTTACCGGTCATGCCAAAGAGTGCAAAGTCAGCCGGAGCCTTTTTCACACCTTCGATTTCGAACATATTGATTTTCCCGTCAGTGAGACGTTTCATGGCGTCCATAAAGATCATGGCTTGGCTGAGGCCATAAACGGCATAGTGACGGCCTTCTTGCCAACCACCTTCGGGAGTGATGTTGCTCAACATGCCTCCGATACCTTCGACACTGCGAATCACTACGTCGGTCAATTGAGGATCTTCGTTCAGCAGGGTGAGAGCAGCCAGCCCGAGACCGTTGTAGCAGATACCAGACCAGTTGCATTTGTATGCAGAGGCCCACCATGCATATTCATAGTTGTTGCGTACACGCAAAATAGCCTGTTCGAGCAGACCGTTACGAAGACGATCGCGTTGAGCTTTGTTCAGAGCCGGGTAGATCCAGTCGTAAGTGAGAGCCAAGTCGGCAGCAGCGTCACCAACCCAAATATCGAATGGGAAAACGACTTGATCATCTTTAGCACCATAGGGCCATACACGCTCATACAAGGTCTCAAAGCAGTGGGCACTCAATCTCCAGGTGTCCATTGCGCAGAGTTTCGAAGCCAGTTCATAAGAGCGTTGAGCGTAAACGGTGTCACCCGTGAACTGGTATAACAAGGCGCAGATGATACTTCCGTATTGGTAGTAGTTCTGATAAGCTGCATGATCATCTTTACCGGTGAAACGAGCGCGGATATCATTCATTGCGGGTTCGGGGGCGTTGTCTACGCGGAGGTAACGCTCTCCTTCAAGAACCAGCATCTGATAAACCGTTGCTGCATGTTCATCTTTTTTGATGTTGTCGAGAATTGCATTCTTTCCGGCTTCGTCAAAAACCAGATATGGGTGCTGCAGATTTTGAGAAGGCAGCGCGTTGCAAATCTCTTTGTAGTTAGTTGGGATAGCAGCAGTGGTAACAGCGGGACGGTTATCCTGCTTGTTGGCTGCCAAGATCGTCATCGGGAGCAACAAAAGCATCGAGACGGTGGTCAGGAACTTGGTTCCGAGGCGGAATCGTTTCATGAATCAGTATTTTTTGAAGTTTGGTTTGAATTCCGTTTATATGAAGTCAGTTCTTATCTACAGTTATGTCGTTGACAGAGGTGTTAACTGAACGTGAAATCAAGGTTGAATTTGAGGCATCCAAACGCATACTCTCATATTCATGCTCTTGCAGGCTGCTTTGCGAGTCGTTTTTTACGGCCTCTATAACACGATAGTCATGTTTGAACTTGAGATACAAAAAATATCAGTCTGTTCTTTTTTGTCCAACGTGTTACCTTTCAGTTCAGTTAGACTCCCCATTTACAACAAAACGTCTGAAGCCAATCGTTTATTTTGCCTGACGTTTGCGGTCTGTTTCGTTCAGCAGAATCTTGCGCAGACGAATGTGTTTGGGTGTAACCTCTACGTATTCGTCCTCTTTGATGTATTCCAGCGCCTCTTCCAGCGAGAAGATCACCGGCGGGGCAATGGATACCTTTTCATCTGAACCGCTGGCACGCATATTGGTCAACTTTTTCGATTTGGTCAGGTTGATCACGATATCGTCCGAACGGGTGCTTTCGCCGACTACTTGTCCGCAATAGATCTCTTCACCCGGGGAAACGAAGAATGTTCCACGGTCTTGGAGCTTGTTGATTGCATAGGCATAAGCTGTTCCGGTCTCCATGGCGATGAGGGAACCGTTGGTGCGCATTTCGATATCCCCTTTATAAGGTTCAAAGCCTTTCAGACGGTGCGAAATGACCGCTTCGCCGGCAGTTGCTGTCAACAAATTGCTGCGCAAACCGATGATACCGCGAGAAGGAATGTCGAATTGAAGCCGTTGCCGGTCATGAATGGTTTGCATGTCGGTCAATACTCCTTTGCGTTTGGTGGTCAATTCGATAACTTTTCCTGCGCTCTCTTCAGGTACATCTACAGTCAGCTCTTCGATCGGCTCGCATTTCTGGCCATCGATCTCTTTGATGATGACGTGGGGCTGACCTACCTGCAGCTCATATCCTTCACGACGCATGGTCTCGATCAACACTGAGAGGTGCAGTACACCACGACCATATACGATGAAACTATCGGAAGAGGTGCCTTGTTCGACGCGCAGGGCCAAGTTCTTCTCCAATTCACGATCCAACCGTTCTTTGATGTGGCGCGAGGTGACATATTTGCCATCTTTGCCGAAGAAGGGCGAATCGTTGATGGTAAAGAGCATGCTCATGGTCGGCTCATCGATTGCGATCGGATCAAGCGGTTCCGGATTTTCGTAATCACAGATTGTATCGCCGATTTCGAATCCGTCGATACCAACCAATGCACAGATTTCGCCACATTCAACCTGTTCCACTTTGGTTTTACCCAACCCTTCGAAAACCATCAAATCCTTGATGCGAGTCTTGATCATAGTCTTGCCGTCGCGTTTTGCCAAAGTCACCGGCATGCCAGCTTTCAGCGTACCGCGAGTAACCTTACCAATAGCGATACGACCTACGTATGGAGAGTATTCCAGGGAGGTGATCAGCAATTGTGGTGTTCCTTCTACAACGGCCGGAGCAGGAATGTTGTCGATGATAGCGTCGAGCAGCGGAGTGATGTCGTTGGTCCGTTCTTTCCAAACGTGTGACATCCAACCCTGTTTTGCACTACCGTAGATGGTGACAAAATCTAACTGCTCTTCCGTGGCTCCCAAAGTGAACATCAAATCGAATACCTGTTCGTAAACCTCTTCGGGACGGCAGTTTGGTTTATCCACCTTGTTAACTACTACGATCGGTTTTTTGCCCAATGCAAGGGCTTTTTGCAATACGAAACGGGTCTGAGGCATGGTGCCTTCGAAGGCATCGACCAGCAACAGTACACCGTCACACATATTGAGAACCCGCTCTACCTCTCCACCGAAGTCGGAGTGGCCCGGGGTGTCAATGATGTTGATTTTGTAGTCATGGTAAACAACTGACACGTTTTTTGACAGAATGGTGATGCCGCGTTCACGTTCGATGTCGTTGTTATCCATGATCAGTTCGCCGGCTTTTTCATTGTCCCGGAAGAGATGTCCCTGCAGGATCATCTTATCGACTAACGTTGTTTTACCGTGATCGACGTGGGCAATGATCGCGATATTGCGTATTTTCTGCATATATGATTTTTTTAACGGACACAAAGGTACGAAATAAATGGGGATAATTTATCTTTGTCTGAGGATCGTTCTCCTGAAAATGCGGTTATAACGGTAATTTTTATGCTTTGGCAGCATGATTGCAAGAGATTGAAGCCGTTAGAGTAATTAATGGTGCCTGTTTTTGGGAATAACCTGTTGGATTATGAGAGAGATTATTGAAGTATCTCGCCTGGGCAAAGAGCCCTCGCGGATCGTGATTGGCGATGTGGTCAATTCTTTGGAAAATTATTTGCCCGAAGGCAAACGGGTGATTGTGATTGCCGACGAGCATGTCTATCATACATATCGATCTATTATCGGACGTTATGATTATTGTTTGATCGGCTTGGGTGAAACCAACAAAACATTGGCTACTGCACAGCGGCTGTATGGTGAACTGTTGAATCTCGGTGCTGACCGCAGTACGTTTATTTTGGGCTTCGGCGGGGGAATTGTCACCGATGTGACCGGTTATGTAGCTTCCACTTATATGCGTGGATTGTCGTTCGGTTTTGTTGCTTCGACCTTGCTGGCTCAGGTAGATGCGAGTGTCGGTGGAAAAAACGGAGTCAATTTCGAAGGTTACAAGAATATGGTTGGCACATTTAACCAGCCGGATTTTGTACTATGCGACCTTTCCCTGCTGGATACGTTGCCGGAGCGTGAATTTAAATCCGGACTGGCCGAGATTATCAAGTCGGGATTGATTGCTGATCCCGAGCTGTTCAAACTGTTCGAAACTCATACCCTGAAAGAGTTTCGTGAAAATCGGACCTTGTTGCTGGAGGCTGTTCATCGGGCAGTACGGGTCAAAGCCGATATTGTTGAACGTGATGAACGGGAACAGGGAGACCGACGTAAATTGAACCTGGGGCATACATTTGCTCACGCCATTGAGAAGAGTACGCGAGAATATCTGCATGGAGAGGCTGTTGCGATTGGCTTGGTGATGATTGCTGCACTTTCGGTGCAGCAGGGTACATTGACTCAGGAGGAGGCAGATCGAGTACGGGCTGTTGTGGAGAAGATGGGGTTGCCGGTACAGTCTGGAGTTGAATTGCCACAGCTGTTGCAGGCTCTGAAACTCGACAAGAAAAAAGCGGCTAAATCGGTCAATTTTGTATTGATGGACGGATTGGGATCGTGTCAAATTCGACCTTTTACTTTTGAAGAGATTGATCGTATTCGATTGTAAGAGAATTTGTTATGTTTAATGCGCTTTAGGCCTGTCGATCAGTGCGATTGTGTGAATGTCGCACTGTGGCAGAGGAGCATAGGACGGTGTCGTGAACGCACGAGCGAGGTATGGTGTCAGGTCAGTACTGTGTGTTGTTCGGCTGATAGGTGGCGCAAGGCGGAGGATTGAAAAAAATATGCAATAAAAAAGCAGGGTCGTTGGCCCTGCTTTTTGTGTATATGGTTTTGACTGTTTTAATCCTCTACTGGAAGATTAAACGCAACCTTGCGCGAGCATTGCGTTGGCTACCTTCATGAAGCCGGCGATGTTGGCTCCTTTGACGTAGTTGATGTATCCGTCGGGTTCAGTGCCGTATTTTACACATGCAGCATGAATGTTGCGCATGATGCCGTGCAGACGGTTGTCCACCTCTTCGGGTGACCAAACGAGACGTTCAGAGTTCTGGGTCATCTCCAATCCGGAAGTGGCTACACCACCCGCGTTGGCTGCTTTGCCCGGAGCGTAAAGAATCTTGTGTTGCTGATATACTTTGATGGCTTCAGGAGTGGAAGGCATGTTGGCTCCTTCGGCTACACAGATGCAACCGTTCGCTACCAGCATTTCGGCCTCTTCACCGCTCACTTCGTTTTGAGTAGCACAAGGCAGAGCGATGTCGCATTTTACGCTCCAAGGACGCTGCCCTTCGTAATAGGTTGCTTCTGGATAGCGCTCTGCATACTCCTTAATGCGACCGCGGAAAATGTTCTTCAGCTCCAGTACATATTCCCATTTTTCTTCATCGATACCTTGGGGATCGTAGATGTATCCTGAAGAATCAGACAGAGTAACGACTTTACCTCCCAGTTGGGTCGCCTTCTGTACGGCGTATTGTGCAACGTTGCCAGATCCGGAGATGGCAACGGTTTTGCCTTTGAAGCTCTCTCCACGGGTTGCGAGCATCTCCTGTGCAAAATAGCATACGCCATAACCTGTCGCTTCGGGACGCAACGGGCTACCGCCCCATCCCATGCCTTTACCGGTCAGGGTGCCGGTGAATTCGTTGCGCAGACGTTTGTATTGTCCAAACAAGAAGCCGATTTCGCGTCCGCCTACACCGATATCACCAGCGGGAACGTCTGTATCCTGCCCTACGTGACGTTGGAGTTCGGTCATGAAGGATTGGCAGAATTTCATCACTTCGTTGTCAGATTTGCCTTTGGGGTTGAAGTCCGAGCCTCCTTTACCGCCACCCATGGGCAGGGTGGTTAAGCTGTTCTTGAACACCTGTTCAAATGCGAGAAATTTCAAGATGCTGAGGTTAACAGACGAATGGAAACGCAAACCGCCTTTGTATGGGCCGATCGCGCTGTTCATTTGTACGCGATAACCACGGTTGATTTCGATTTCACCTTTATCGTTGAGCCACGGAACGCGGAACATTACAACTCGTTCGGGTTCTGCGATTCGTTCGAGGATTTTCATTTTGGCAAGTATCGGATTTTCCAGAATGTAAGGTGCCAAGGATTCGACCACTTCGTGAACGGCCTGATGGAACTCTTTTTCACCTGGATTTTTCGCGATGATCTTGGCCATGAAATCATCCACGTACTGCTGAACATGTTTTTCCATTGTCATATTGCTTCTTGTTTATCGTTATGTGAGGACAAATATAAGATAGGGTGTTATAATTTGCAAATCGCTGTGTGGTAATGTGTTTGTTTGTGATAGGAATGTTAAAAATTACACATGTAAAAATCCTAATAATTGAAGCCAAGAGGTGAATTTTGGTTCAAAATAATAAGTTGAAAGAGGAAAAATCAAATCGAATTGTAATTTATAAAATTTTTTAGGAAATATTTTAACGTAGCGATTTTATTAAGGGTTGAACGTGATGTCAGATTGAGGTGGGAAGATTCATAACGTGTAGAAGTTATAGATTTTCTGTTCGTTTTGTAGAGAATGCTTAAGAAGTGTAACTTGAGCAAAGGAAAAAGGTGATTTTAACCGCTTTTTATAAGAAAAACATAGCAAATAACCAGGAGAAAGTTAATAAATGAAAGGTCGTTTTGTTGTGGTAGGCAAGAGGCCCGGTGTGTGGAAAAAGAGAAGAGAAAGGTCATCGTGTGTGATAGGATGTGATAAGAGCACTGTAATGCTCCGTGCGATGCTTTCTCAGTATTGTATAATTCCAACAGCAGAAAGCTGTCGAAACAATGTGAGCGCTGAGTCAATCAAATTAACGGGTTTCGGCTAAGAACCGGCGACGGATCACTTCACCCACAGGAATCCCTTCAACTTTACTTTGGAGCCAAGAGAGAACATCCAGATAGTAGAAGGTCCGACGTTCGTATGGGTGATGTTCGTATGGCTTAAGAGTTTCGTACAGTTTGCGGAACTCATCTTTCAGGTTGCTGGCATAGACTGAATTCAGCCGTTTGAGGAAATGCATCATCTCCTTTTGAACTTGTTGAAGGTCATTCATTCTGTCCAGGAAGACGTATACAGCACGGATCTGGTAATCGATATTGTAGTCACTGCCGGATTCGTAGGAGCAGATCAGATTGAGAATTCGTGCATAACATTGTAGATCTCGGCGGATCTGAGGATCGCGGGTGCTAATGATCCGTTTGAGATAGCTCATACAAGAATCGTAATCTCCACTGCCGAAATAGAGGCATGCAATTTTATAGCAGAGCAGCATGCGGTGGTGGATGTCCAAATGTTTTTTGTAGCGTTGCACGAATGCTTCCACCTCCGGGATGATTTTAATCCCTTCGTTGAATAACCCCTCGTAAAAATATTTGTTGATTTGGTGGGTGTAGTGGATCTGCAAAGCGATCATGCGGGAGTTGTCACTGACGTTGTCGATACCCGCAATCTCCTGCTCGAAGGTGTTGAGGGTTTGAGCGAACCGTTTATAACTCCGTAACAGGAAAAGACTGTCCAATAACCGTGAATAACCACGCATATAGGCATCAAACATCAGCCTTTTCATTTGGGGGTGTTCGTCGAACAGCGCGATCCAATGGCGGACATATTTGTAACACAACAGCATGTTGTGCAGGATGTAATGATACCATGCATAGGCCTGATAGAGATAAAAGCGTTCGGTAAAAGAGAGTGTCTCTTCAGGTAATGTATCAAATTTGGATAACCTCTGGCCATACACATGGATAATCAGATCGATATCTTTTTGGGTGCGGGTATACCCCAATTGGAGATATAGACCGTAGAGTTGTGTGGCGATATTGGTCAGTTCGCTGATGTGCGTGATACGGTTGCACAATGTGTCTGCCAAACGATTGAGCTTTTCACTTTTGGAAATGATGCCTCGCGTGGTGTTTTGGGTATCGATCATTTTCTGGAGATCGATAAAATCAAGAGCCATCGTGAATTGCTCCGTTTGAAGCGCCTGTTCCGCAGCTTTGTCGAGCAGTTTGGAACTTTGTTGGTACAGCCCTTTGTTGTATAAAATCCGGGCGAAATCGAGCTGTTCATGCAACTGCATGTGCAAGGAGTGCTGCACCTCCAACAAACGGATACTAATTAAGATCTGCTTGTAAAGGTGTGCCTTCATGTTGGGCAGCTGCTCTTTTTTGATCGGGCAGCGTTGCAGGATACGCTTTTCGTTGTATTCATCCATCCCGTCGAGACAATCGAACAGGGTGATGAATTTGGCTTGCTGATTTCCCGACAAACGGGTAGCATAGAGTTTGAAATTCCGTTTCTCGGCTTTACTCATGCTACGGATCAGTTCAAATACGGGCTCCTGTTTGGTCGGTATCACTGCCATGGATAAAGAATTCTATCTTAGCAAAAATAGGCAAAAGTTGGCAACATACGAAATAAAATCCCTATCTTTGAACTCAATTACAAAATAATACGAACTGTATATTATGTCAACTTCCTCCCGTTATGCTGGACGTGGCGTCTCCTCGTCGAAAGAGGATGTGCATGCCGCAATCAAAAACATTGACAAAGGGCTTTATCCTAAAGCGTTTTGTAAAATTATCCCCGACCGTCTTTCCGGAGATCCCGATTCATGCCTGATTATGCATGCTGATGGAGCCGGAACCAAATCCTCTTTGGCTTATGCTTACTGGCGTGAAACAGGAGATTTGTCGGTATGGAAAGGCATTGCACAGGATGCAGTTGTGATGAATACCGATGATCTGTTGTGCGTGGGGGCTGTCAGTGATATTTTGCTGTCGTCAACAATCGGGCGTAACAAACGCTTGGTTCCGGGAGAAGTGATCTCGGCGGTCATTAACGGTACCGAAGAGTTTTTACAAAATATGCGCGATTTGGGAGTCGGTATCTATTCGACAGGAGGTGAAACTGCGGATGTGGGAGACCTGGTTCGTACGATTATTGTCGATAGTACGGTAACCGCCCGGATGCAGCGGAAAGATGTGGTTGATAATGCCCATATCCAAGCAGGATGCTGCATCGTAGGACTCAGTTCGTCGGGACAGGCTACATACGAAAGCGAATATAACGGCGGTACAGGCAGCAATGGACTGACCTCTGCACGTCACGATGTCTTTTCGAAAGAGGTGGCCCAGAAATATCCTGAAACTTTCGATGATGGCATTCCATCAGATCTGGTTTATACCGGACGTTATGGTTTGACCGATCGGATCGAGGGATGCCCGCTTACTGTAGGAAAGTTGGTGCTTTCTCCAACCCGTACCTATGCCCCGATCATCCGTGAAGTCCTCAAGGAGTACCGTGGACACATTCAAGGCATGATTCATTGCAGTGGCGGCGCACAAACCAAGGTGTTGCATTTTGTAGACAACCTGCATGTAATTAAGGATAATCTGTTTGAGACGCCGTTGTTGTTCAAATTGATTCAGCAGGAGTCACAAACCCCATGGAGTGAAATGTACAGTGTCTTCAATATGGGACATCGTATGGAACTTTATGTGGATGAATCTGTGGCTAACGATATTATTAGCATTTCGAAGTCATTCAATGTCGATGCCCAGGTGATCGGTTATGTTGAAGCTGCCGACCATGCCCAAGTGACTATTAAGCACAATGGTGCAGAGTATGTCTATACGAAATAACTTTGCGGCAATAAATTAAGACTTGCAAGATTAGTATTGATTTTTTGTTGAAAATTATACGGGAGAATGGATGTCATTCTCCCTTTTTTTATTGAATACACTCTTGGTACATCTGCAAGTATGATGTGAAGGAGATTATAGTGATATTATCAATTAGGGACTTAAATTGATATTTGGAGAAGACGGTGATTTGGTGAAATAAATTGAATTGCTATGGTCTGTGAGAATATGTAATGTTTCTTAAATAGCAGGATAGCAGAGTGACTTGTTCAGATCATATAAAATGACGGATGGTATAGGTATAAAAAAATAGTAAGAGGTTCTAAACCTCTTACTATTTTTTTGTCTGTAAATCTGACGTTCGCTAAATTATTTAGCAGCAGCGGTTGAATCAACAGCGGTTGAATCAGCAGCAGCAGAGTCAGCAGCGGCAGCAGCAGCATCCTCAACAGCAGCGATTGAATCAGCAGCTTTAGCAGCAGCGATTGAATCTTCAGCAGCTTTCTGTGCACCAGCGTTACCGCAAGAAGCGAACGATACGAATGCTGCAACAACAGCCAGCATCAGAGCTGATTTAGTAAAAGTTTTCATAGTAAAAGAAAATTAGTTAGTTATTTAATTCGGGGACAAAGGTATAAATGTTTATTAAGAAAAGAAACTTTTTTTGCAGAAAGTTTCGTCGAAACTACATTTTTTTTGCAATTATCCCACAACCTTATCAGTGACTTACTTGGTTGAGGGTGGGGAGGTTGAGTCTTCGTCAGCTACTCGGCAACCTCTGAAGAGTGGCTTTTTTCAGCTGCAGTTGTAGGAGCTTCTCCGAATAAGGAAAGCGGGATGTCTGTCCGGATGATAAAAGCTTGGTCAAATACACTGTTGATTTTCCCCCAAAGGATGATCGCCTCTTCTGAGGTCAGGCAGTTGCCAACCGATACGCTGAAGTAAGGCGCTTCATATTTCCAATATGCGGGAATGTCGGGGTAAATTTCATTGAAACGGGCTTTTGCAGCCAGTGCTGATGAGCGTGCATTTTGACCATTATCCAGGAAAATACGGACACGATATCCCGGGATGGTTGCTCCTGTAGGTTGTACCTGCATCGCTTTAATAGCGGTTGCGGCACTGCCATGTTCAATAGCCGTTACTCGGGTCTGGTAAGTAGGATTAGCTTGGGCGGCTTGCCGCTTGAACTGATCGAGAGTCTGTCCACTGAGCGGTGCTGCTGTCAGTAAACACAGTGCGATGAATCCTCGAAATCCATATTTTTTCATAGTCGACTGATTGATGACGTTGTTCCGTGTATAAAAACTTAACCGATTGTGCCATCCGGTTAATCAAAACAGGGTTACTCAAACCTTTTTATTGATTGCTATTCTGACCTCATGCCTACTTTATCAAAACTGTAATGGTCGGTTCGTATGTATTGCTCGCTTCCAGTAAACGACAATAGTTTTGCTAAGATCAGATTGCCGAATAACGCACCCAGTTTGTTTTGTTGTACGATGCAAAGATTGCAGATCAATCTTGTATAATCTGCAAAATAACATTAAAATTAACAGTTGCAAAATTATGGTGTGATACTATTGGGCAAATTGTCCTTGTAACAGTTTTGCTGGATCGATTCCGCTCCGTCGAGCCAATTCTTCCAACGGCATCTCTGGAACATCAAACCGTTTTTTCATCCAGCCCGCTTTGATTGTTGCGTAACCGGAGACAGTGACCCCCTCTAACCCTTTGGAGAAGGTTGAATAGGCGCCCAATGCCCCTAAAAGACCGTTGAATCGAATGACCAACGGAAAGATGACCACTCCGTCGCTTTTGCGGGGTACCACACTTTTCTCGCGCAAATTGAAGGTGAGTTGAGTTGTTCCCTGACGTTTGATCTCGATTTGCATATCGGTCAGGGTAACGTTATGGCTGGAGCTATTGGTTGCGTGGACTCCAATGTCAAGACCCATCTGTGACGTGGAGACCCCTTTTAGCTGGATCGATTCGATCCCTCCAAAAGTGAGTTTGTCAGGGTTGACACACGAACTCATCAGGACTGTAACCGCAATGAGTGTTAATAAAAGTATCTTTTTCATGGTTTTACTCCGTAATAGATCTGTGCGATTCCTCCCCAGAGGTTGGTGATGCGGCACTGGGTGAAGCCGGTGTCAGACAATATTTTGCAGAAGCGTTTGCCGTAAGGGAACTCTTCCACCGATTGAGGCAGGTAAGTATAGGCGCTTTTGTCGTGTGAAATCAGGCGTCCGATTGTAGGCAAAACTCGATGGAAATAGAAACGGTACAGAGCTCCGAATATTTTGTTTTGGGGCATGCCGAATTCCAAAACATAAACGGCTCCGCCTGGACGCAGTGCCCGGAATATTTCGGACAGACCCTTTTCAATGTTTTCGAAGTTGCGGACACCGAAAGCGACTGTTGCCGCATCGAAACTGTTGTTCGTTACCGGTAGGTTCTCTGCATCGCCTTGTTCCAAGGTAATGCGTTCAGCCAGTCCGGCTTGCAGCACCTTGTGGCGTCCGATGGCCAGCATCTGTTCCGACAGATCGATGCCGGTTACATGGGCTTCGGGACAGTTGCGGGCCAGCAGAATGGCCAAATCGCCGGTTCCTGTGGCCAGATCGAGGATGGTTGAGGGGTGTGAGGCTTTGACCCGACGGACCACTTTGCTTCGCCATTGACGATCCACTCCCATCGATAGCAAATGGTTGAGTCGGTCATAGCGGAAGGCAATGGCGTCGAACATGGTTCGTACCTCCTCTTTTTTGCTTTGTGCAGTATTGTATGGTTTCATTTCAGACTATTCGAATCGAATGCTCTTCTCCGGCAAAATTAGTGAAATTATCATCGTCGGCAAGGACAACAGCGCAACGATAAACAGGAAGGTGATCAGGTTAATCAACGCCCACCACCCCCAGTCGATATAGATGGGGACGACGGCCAAAAAGTATCCGGCCTGGTCGAGATGGACGAGCCCTGTCCAGTGTTGCAGCAGACAGAGTCCAACTCCTAACAGGTTACCCCAGAACATTCCTTTGAGAATGATAAATGAGGAGCGTATGATAAACATTTTTTGCAGGGATCGGTTCCCCATTCCGAGGGCTTTCAATACACCGATCATCGAGGTGCGTTCGAGCAGGATAATCAGCAATGCGGTGATCATGTTGAACAGGGCCACCACCAACATGACGATGATAATCACCGCTGCGTTGACGTTGTGGGCATTGAGCCAGTCGAAGATGGTGGGGTAACGTTCTCGGATGTTGATCACCCGCAGCGAGTTACCTTCAGCCGGAGGAGTGTTGAATACCAGATCGTCAATGGCATCGGTGAAGGGCTCGAGTCGTGAAAAATCGGTGGTTGTGATTTCGAATCCGGTAATTTGGGTGGAGTCCCAGCCGTTGAGCCGTTGTACGTTGCGGATGTCGGTCAACACCATCATTTTGTCCAGCTCATCGAATTGGGTGTCGTAAATTCCACGCACACGGAATCGGTCTCGACGAGGCGGATTCTGAATAAAGAGCATTTCGAGCGGATCGTCCACCTTGAGTTGCAGCATGGCGGCGAGTTTGTGCGAAATGAGAATATCTTTATACCGGACGGTATCTCCGATTCGAGGCATTGAGCCCTCGATCAGATTGTCTTGGAAAAAGGTCCAATCGTAGTCTGCTGCTACACCTTTGAGGACTACGCCCTGCATGGCGTCATCGCTGCGCAGAATGCCTGCTTTGATGGCATAGGGGTGGATGCCTCCGAAGTCAGGTAATTTTTCGATCAATGGAACCACCGGTTGGTTGATCGAGATCGGTACCGTTTCGTAGGAGGTGTTTCCGTCGAGGTTGACGATTTGGACGTGGGCGCCGAAACCGGTCAGTTTAGCGGTGATTTCATGTTTGAAGCCGAAAATGACGGCCAGCGATATGATCATAACGGCCATGCCGATCGCTACGCTCAGGGTGGCGATGCGGATCATTACGTTGTTTTTTTGCCCGCCGTGGTTGAAGGCGATTCTGCGGGCCAGGAAGTATTCGAGATTGATTCGGCTCATTGTGGTTGCAAGATAGAAGTTTCCGCTGAAACCGCTACAAAGTAACGTAAAAAATCCATACATTTGTTTTATCACGAAAGCAGAATGTTATGAGCAAGATTGCATTGATTACGGGGGCATCGTCGGGGATCGGCGAGGCAACTGCACGCAAATTGGCCGCAATGGGGTATGATTTGGTGATTACAGGTCGCCGTTGTGATCGTTTGCAACGGTTGAGCGATGAGCTTGAAGATCAGTGTAAAATTAAGGTGCACGCATTGGGTTTTGATGTGCGGGAGCGGACGCAAGTCGAATCGGCTATCGAGACGTTGCCGGAACATTTCCGTGCGATTGACGTATTGGTCAACAATGCAGGGTTGGCGTCGGGCCTCGAACCGATCGATGAGGGTGATCCGATGGATTGGGATAAGATGATCAATACCAATGTCAAAGGACTGCTTTACATAACCCGTGTCGTGTCACGCATGATGGTCGAACGGGGGCAAGGTGGATTGATTGTCAATATCGGCTCGATTGCTGGAAGTCAGACCTATGCCAATGGAGTTGTCTATTGTGCTTCGAAACATGCGGTCCATTCGTTGAGTGAAGGGATGCGGATCGACCTGCTCAAGCATGGTATCAAGGTGAGTGAGGTACGTCCCGGTATGGTGGAGACCGAATTTTCAGTAGTGCGGTTCCATGGAGATAAAGAGCGTGCCGATAAGGTGTACGAAGGGGTTAAACCGCTTTGTGCAGCTGATATTGCCGAGGTGATCGGCTGGATCGTTTCGTTGCCGCCGCACATCAATATCAACGATATTTTGGTGATGCCGACTCAACAGGCAGATTCTCATTATACATACCGTGTTCTGTAGCTTTTCATCGTTAGTGTTTCCGATGGGAAAGAGAATAAAGAGGTATCCTATCCTGCGCTTCTGGTCTTGTATCGGAAGCGCTGTTTTGTTGTGTGCCTGCACCGGACGGAATACTACCCAGGTGCAATATCAGGCTGCTGAACACTCTGCTGTTGTTGCAGATCTTGCACAGGATGAGGGCAAAGATATGCAGGAGCAGTTAGCGGACAGTTCTTTGAATTCATTGGCTACGGAGCAAGAAGGTCAGCTTACAGATGAGACCGTTGCAAGAATGGACGCTTCATTTGGAGGAGACATCGATACTCTTTCTGATGCCGAACGGAGAATGATTGAAGCGGGTCTGGTAGAGATTGTGCCCAACGATTCGACCATTTCGATCCATTTGGTCTATGCTACGCCCGACAATTTTATGGGAAAGGCGGTCTATGGTGATTTGCAGCGAGCCTATCTGTTGCCAGAAGTAGCATTGATGTTGGAGCATGCAGCAGAGTTGTTACATCGAGAGAGACCCGATTTGCGGTTTATCATATACGATGCAGCACGTCCTATGTCGGTTCAACAGCGAATGTGGAATTTGGTGAAAGGAACCTCTAATTATATATATGTCTCCAATCCTGCTCGAGGTGGAGGATTACACAATTACGGTGCTGCGGTCGATTTGACGTTGGGAGATCAATATGGAAGACCGTTGTCGATGGGAACTCCGTTTGATTTTTTCGGTCCAGCAGCCCATATTGATCGGGAAGAGGAACTTTTGGCCAAAAATTTGATAACTTCTCAAGAGTTGGAGAATCGACGCTTGTTGCGGCGTGTAATGCGGCAGGCTGGATTTATTCCGTTGCGTAGCGAGTGGTGGCATTTCAATGCGATGAGTCGTGCAGAGGCTCGAGAACGTTATCGGGTACTTGAGTAGGGAGGTGTCTGGACATTTGAACAAAAGGTATAGTAATTTTTCTCTTTGTCTGAGAAATGTTGCCCAGCTCATAAAAAGCAATAAATTTGTAACGGCAACGTTACTACATTACCAAAGTAAATAACCCAATAAACGATTGATTAGAATTAGAAAATGATGATGAATCCAGGTTTTATATTGATTATCATTATTGCAGTAGTCGGTTTTATTGTACAGGCTAAACTGCAATCGGTATTTAAGAAGTATTCGCAAGTCATGTTTCCAGGTGGATTGACGGGGCGTGATGTAGCCGAGAAAATGTTACGGGATAATGGTATTTATGATGTGCAGGTGACTTGTACCCCCGGACACTTGACCGATCACTACAATCCGGCAACCAAGACTGTGAATCTGAGTGAAAGTGTGTATAACAGCAATAGTGTAGCCGCTGCTGCAGTAGCTGCACATGAGTGCGGACATGCCGTACAGCACGCACGTGAATATGCACCGTTGAAGATGCGTTCGGCTCTGGTTCCTATCGTACAGTTTTCGTCGATGTGGTCCACTTGGGTGATTATCGCAGGTATTTTGGTGATGAACACTTTCCCAGCTCTTTTTTGGATCGGTATCGCGATGATCGCCATGTCGGCACTGTTTAGTCTGATTACCCTCCCGGTAGAGTACAACGCTTCGGCACGTGCCATGGATTGGCTCGAAAGTACGCACACGTTGGTTGGAGAACAAGTCGGCCAAGCTCGTATTGCTCTGTCGTGGGCTGCACGTACCTATTTGGTCGCAGCTTTGTCGGCTATTGCGACGTTGATCTACTATTTGGGTTTCGCTCGTCGCGATTAAGCCTCGTAGTGCAGATCGAAAAATACAAGGGCATCCTGTTTGGGATGCCCTTTGTTGTGTGTATAAATAATGGGGTGGCAATAGCTGTAACCGAATGTTTATTATACAGGAACGACGTTCTTGAGCATAGACGTTAGGGGGTATGGTTGCGCTGCCAATCATTTTAGAGAATGGATGTACGAAAATGGATATGCTGGTGATGAACTATCCAAGTACATAGCGAGTGAAATAAACAAAAAAACAGGACCGATTCGGTCCTGTTTTTATTTATGCAGTCGAAAGGGAAGTATGCCCCAATCAATAAAATTACTTTTTCTGTTTGGGAATGACGAGAGGATAGGAGTGTTCCGCTAACCGATCTCCCTTCTTGGCCCACGGCATGGCATCTTTATGGGCAACAAAAATGGTCAGCGTATATTTGCCCGGTTTGAGGCCGTCAAATGCCGCCTCTACAGGGGCACTGCCTCCTGGTTTGATATTCGAGGCTAAACGTCCGCGAAGGATCTCCTTCGATCGATTCGCAACGATGAATCCGACATCAAAATTGAGTAGATTAGCCAGCGTAAATCCATTGCGAATCATGGCCTTGCCGTGTTCGATGTCAATCGGTTCGATATTGATCGATGCCGGCGGTACTGGAGTCGCCTGCCATTGTGCTGGCGTTGCAAAGTGCAACGTGTAACGGTGATCCGATTCGTTACGACCATCCGGGGTGCCCACGACCATATCGCTGTTCCATTCCGCTCCGGCCCCTTCGTAGATGACAGGCCTGCTTTTTTCGACAGCTTTCAGAGCCAAATATGCCTCATACATGTTGTAACCGCGTCCGGCATCTCCACCCAACGAGAACATGATCACGGAAGGATGATTTTTTGAGAAATGATACATGTTCAATACACGATCCGTGTAGGCGTGTTGCCAGATGGTGTCGTTTGTGGGTGTGCCTCCGATTTTAAGAGAACTGCCGCCCAGACGGGTGTCGAGATTGGTCTGGTCGCATACATACATGCCGTAGCGGTCACATTGTTCATAGAACCATTTCGGTTGTGGATTCTGTTGCACGCGCAGCAGGTTGATACCGGCCAAATGGAAATTCAACAGATCTTTACAAAGAGTTGCCTCGTCTTTCGGGCAGACATAATCGATTGCTCGCAGTGTGACAGGACGGCCGTTGATGGTAATTCCGTCATTTGAGAACTGAACATCACGGAATCCTACTTTGAGTGTGGTATAATCGGTAAAACGCCCTTCGTGTTGGATGCGCAGTGCTACGGTGTAGAGTTTGGGGCTCTCATGACTCCAAGATTCGATGTTCGGGATGTTCTCGAAAAAGCGTACGGTATCCTCGAGTCGCATTTCGAAACGGGCGTCGCGTTTACCTGAGCGAACCAATGTGCTGTCCGGTCCGTAAAGATCGTAATAAACGGTTACCTGTTTGGGGTTAAGCAGGTGGGATTTGACGATGATACCGAAATTGAACAATCCGCTGGTTCCGTCAGGGGCAAAACGGGCGTCGATGACATAGTCACGCATCCGCACTTTAGGTTGAGCAAAAACATAAACGTCACCTGTCAATACTGTTCCGGTGCTTTGGTCTTGGTTTTCCAGTTGGATCGAGGCTGGTTGCGCATAGGCAACAATAGCCATGTAGTTTTTGCCCTCTTTAATTAATTTGGTGATGTCGAATTCGGCCGGAGTCTTCGAGTCTTCGTGATAGCCTGCCAGCTTACCATTGATGTAGAGGTAGTATGCTCGGCTGACGGGGCCGATGTGAGCAAATACTTGACGGTCGATCCAGGCAAATGGCATTTTGAAATCATGCCGATAGATGGTTGCCCAGGCATTGTTGCCACTCTGTTCCGGTGGCGTAATCTCGGCCCATGAGGCGGTGTTGGCAGTAATTTCGAGTGAGTCGATTGTTGCCGGTGCATTGAAACGCTTGACCTTCCAAATGCCGTTGAGAGGTTGTATATAGGTGGAAGCGGCAGTGTCTCCGCTCATGGCAAATTCCTTCTTGTTGAAGCTGTATAGTTGGGTGCGTGGAGTCTCGCGATTCAATGCAACCTGTTCAGGATCTTCAAGTGGCGGCAATAGGGGTGCCGGAGGTGTCTGGGTCAGAAATTGTGCACCTGCATTTGTATAGACCAAGCAACAAAATAGTGCCGAATAAATAAAACGTTTCATGATCGGAATGTAAGTGAGAACGTTCGAAGGTGTCTTGAACTGTAAAGGCCCGCATCCGGGCCTTTACAGGGATCTTATTTGCAAATATAAGCATTCGGTGGAATTCCCGAAATCCAGCAACCTATTTTGCCGGGGTAGCCTCTGCCGCTGCAATCATTCCGAGGTTAATCAGCGTGCGGACACTTGCCGTTTCGGGAACGAGGTGAACATTGGCACGACTCAATCCCATCAAAATAGGACCGTTAACCTCGGCGCCGCCTAACATTTCTACCAGTTTGTAGGAGATGTTGGCTGCGGCCAGGTTCGGGAAGATAAATGTATTGACTTCGCGATCACCCAATTTGTTGAATGGATATAGACGCATGCGGGTCTCTCGATCCAAAGCGATGTTGGCTTTCATTTCTCCCTCGACCAACAACTCTGGGTATTGGTTGTGGAGAATTTCGACTGCTTTGGTTACTTTCATTGCACGGGGATCGTCAGAGGTGCCGAAGTTTGAATAGGAGAGCATTGCGATTACCGGTTCGATACCGAAACGACGGACGGTCTTGGCGCTCATCAGGGCTATTTCAGCCAAATCTTCAGCATTGGGTGAGGGGTTAACCGCTGTGTCGGCGAAGAACATCGGGCCTCGTTTGGTGGTGACGATCTTCATGGCAGCCAATCGGCGGTCGTCAGTTAGGCCGAATATTTGACGGACTGGCTCCAAGGCATCGATGTAGTTGTGTCCGAAACCTAACAGTGAGGTATCTGCATCACCGGCTGAAATCATCATCATGGTGAACCAGTTGCGCTGTAGCATATATTTGCGCGCTTCGTCATGGTTGATGCCTCTCCGGCTCATTTTCGAATACAGCAAGTTGGCATAGCGTTCACGGCGCTCTTGTTCTGCATCACTGAGGAAGTCGAGAATGTATTGATCGTCAAGAGACAAATTGTGCTCTTCGAGCAGCGCGTGAATTTTGTCACGGCTTCCAACCAGAATCGGAGTGGCAATGCCGTCTGAAAGCAGGTGAATTGCTGCTTTGATTGTGTTGATGTTGTCCCCTTCACTGAAGACTAGCCGGCGTGGAGTTGCGGTGCGGGCCATCGAACGGATCGAACGCATCAGTTTATCGTCACGGCCCATGCGGCTTTCCAGCTGCTGACAGTAAGCATCCCAATCGGTGATTGTTTTGCGGGCAACACCCGATTCGATCGCTGCTTTAGCTACAGCCATTGAGATACGTGTGATCAGACGGGGATCGAGTGCTTTGGGAATCAGATACTCTCGGCCGAAGGTGATGTTATTGTCGTTGTATGCCGCTGCTACGATATCCGGAACCGGCTCTTTGGTCAGAGCTGCCAGTGCCCGTACTGCAGCAATTTTCATCTCTTCGTTGATCTTGGTGGCGCGAACGTCGAGCGCTCCGCGGAAAATGTACGGAAATCCCAATACGTTGTTTACCTGGTTCGGATAGTCTGAACGTCCTGTTGCAAAGATGATATCTGGACGGGCGGCATGAGCCACTTCGTATCGAATTTCAGGATTGGGATTGGCCAGTGCGAATACAATCGGGTCTTTAGCCATGCTTTGTACCATATCGGTAGTCAGCACATCGGCAACGGAGAGTCCCAGGAAAACATCAGCTCCTTTAATTGCTTCGGCCAGTGTTTCCACTTCACGCGAGGTGGCAAAAGCAGCTTTCGTTGGGTTAAGGTCTTTGCGGCGAGTTGAGATAACCCCTTTGCTGTCACACATCACCATGTTTTTGGGGTCAACGCCGAGAGCAATATATAATTTTGCGCATGAAACGGCGGCAGCACCGGCTCCATTAACGACAACCTGTACCTGATCGATTTTTTTACCGCTTATTTCGAGAGCATTGAGCAGGGCTGCTGCTGAAATGATGGCTGTGCCATGCTGGTCGTCGTGCATGACCGGGATGGACAGTTCGTCGCGCAGACGCTCTTCAATGACGAAACATTCCGGGGCTTTGATGTCCTCGAGATTGATGCCGCCAAAAGTGACCGAGATATTTTTAACGGTTTCGATAAATTTTTCGGTGTCTTTGGTGTCCACTTCGATGTCGAACACGTCAATGTCTGCAAAGGTTTTGAACAATAAACCTTTACCCTCCATAACGGGTTTGCCGGCCTGAGCTCCGATGTTTCCCAATCCCAATACGGCTGTACCGTTGGAGATCACGGCAACAAGGTTTCCTTTATCGGTATATTTGTATGCGTCATCGGGATTTTTCTGAATTTCGAGGCAGGGTTCGGCCACACCTGGAGAGTAGGCCAGTGACAGGTCTTTTTGTGTACTGTACGGTTTGGTGGGGATCACCTCGATTTTTCCGGGGCGACCTTCAGCGTGGTAGGCTAAGGCCTCTTCTCTGAAACTTTTCTTGTTTGCTTCCATATTTTGCTTATTTCGTCTCTATTTTTGTCTGATTCCATACCTTTTCGGCTAATTTGGTTATCTTTGCAACAACTGAGCCGCAACCTGTATTCTATCCGGGTTTGCGGTCTGTTTTTTGTTCCGAAAAAGATCTCCGCAAGATACTAATAAATTTTAAAAATGGGGCGACTGCCTGCGTTAAATTTCCCTGAATACCAATTCCGGCTCCGTAAAGGCGAGGAGTTTTATGAGGTTTGGGATCCCTTGCGGGGACAGTGGCTGGTATTGACCCCCGAGGAGTGGGTACGGCAGCATTTGATCCGCTTTCTCAGTGAACGGATGGGAGTGGTGCCTCAATATGTGTCACAGGAGTATCCGGTGACCTTGGGAGGAATGGCGCAGCGGGCCGATGTGGTTGTGTGTGGCCGAAACGGTAAACCTTGTCTGTTGGCAGAGTGCAAAGCTCCTGATGTGGCGCTCGAAGAGGAGGCTCGGGCGCGAAGTGTATTGGCGCAAGCCGTGCGTTACAATAGCGTGGTCGGAGCTCGGTATGTTTTGCTGACTAATGGCAAAAGACATCTCTGTTTCGAATTTGATGCGATTCGAAACCGTTATCAGCCTTTGAAAAGTTTTCCTGATTTATCAGTATTTTTTGGGATTGAGTAGTTGGAGCATGTATTCATCCTGCCAGTCACAGGTGGTGCGTGTCCACTCTTTTTTTAATCCGATAACATGAAAACCCTTGCTTCGGAAAAGGGCCATGCTGTCGTTGTTGCCTGCCGTAATGTTACAATAAAGCTGATTAAGGCCCAAAATCTGGAAGCAGTAGCGAATCAATAAAGATACGGCTCCTGATGCATATCCCCGTTTGTGATCATTGCGGTCGTAAATCAGAATCCCAACGCCGGCTCTCAAATTGTACGGGTCGATATCGAACAGATCGATGGTTCCGACCGGTTTTTGTGTTTCCAATGCTTCGATGATCAGTCGGAGCTGTTTGGTTTCGTAAATATCGTATTTCTGGTTTTCGATAAACTGGCGTAAAATGTATTTGGAGAAGGGGGCGATGGTGTTGCTGACCTTCCAAACATCGATATCGTTCTCCCAACGATACAGAATATCTACATCTTCGGGTTCGAGTGCCCGTAATCTGACCAGGTTGTTTTTGAGTTGATCTGCCATCATTACGCTGTGTTAGATACCGATAATTTTGTTGCGGATCAGCATGGCAGCTCCCAATGCACCGATGTTGTCGTCGAGCTTGGTGGTGCGGAAAAGCGTGTCATTGTAAACCAATCGTAACGAAAATTTGTTTACAGCCGATTTGAGCGGCAGCATCAGGTAATCGCCGGCCCCAGCCAAATAACCTCCGATAATCACCTGTTCGGGATTGAAAATGTTGATCAGAAATGCGATACTCTTTCCGATTTTTTCACCGGCCTCCTCGATTAATTCGATCGATAGATTGTCGTCGTTACGGGCAGCACTGATGATATCGGTGATGTGAATCTTACCGGTATGGTTGTACTTCTCCATCAGAATCGTGTTGCGTCCTTTTTGGATCTGTGCAATCATTTTGTTCTCGATGGCAATCCCTGAAACTTCGGTCTCCAGACACCCTTTTTTACCGCAATCGCAAATAATTTCGTTTTCAAAGAATGGGGTATGACCAAATTCACCGGCGAATCCTGAACGTCCGTAATAGATTTTTCCATCGACGATGATGCCGATTGCCACTCCTCGTCCGAGGTTCAGGTAGATGATGTTTTTTTCGTCTCCTGTACACCCTTTGGTATATTCACCATAACATTTTGCCCGGGTGTCATTTTCGATCAAAACGGGATGACCGATATAGGATTCGATAATTTCAGCTAAAGATTGGGGATTCGAGGTGAAATACTTGTAACTGCGTCCTGTTTCGGGATTGACACGCCCTGCGATACAAACACCAACTCCCAGCAATTTTGACCGATCGATCGAACAGCTGGTCAGGAAGTTCTCGATTGCCTGACAAATTTTGTTGAGGCAATCGTCCGTGTCTTCCAAAATAAAATCGATGTTACGCTGGGTGGTAATGATGTTGTTTTGCAAATCTGTGATTGCCAAAACCATCTGGTCACGACTGATTTCAACACCGGCAAAATAGATTGTCGAGTTGGCCAGGCCGAAAATATTGGGACGACGCCCCCCACTGGTGGAAATCTTTCCCCGATCGATGATGATCTTATCCTGCACCAATTCATCGATCAGTTTGGTGACGGTCGGGATGCTGATGTGAAGTTTTTGTGCCAGCTCAGCCAAAGTGCAGTCGCCATGGATGGCCATGTGGGCGATTATATTGCGTTTAATGATGTTGTTCTTTTGTACAATCCCCTTTGTGTGGCTAGGGTCGGGGTTGTTGAAAAAATCTTGTAGGGAACTCATGGTTCTATATGATAGGGTGAATAGTGTGCAATATGTTTTCTATACCCAAAGAAAATAAAAATAACGGGATTTTCTAAATTTTTTTTAAAATAATTTACTGTTGAGAAGGGTTTTTTATTAATCGGGAGTGGGTTGCATGGAAAGTTAGGGTTTGATGGTGTTTCAAGGATTGTGTTGTATGTCTGAAAGTTGTGCTATGGAGGTAATTTGTGTAGCCAATAGTGTCGAAAGAGTCGATTGTACACAGTTTGACTAAGACTTCTCGCTGGGCAAGTAGGTGTGTTGATATATTTGCGTATGATGATGCTTGATATGTAAAATAATGTAATAGGTAGATTTTGGTGAATAAATAATTTGTTTAATTTCTGTTAGAATTATTTATTTTTATAAATAATTTTTTATATTTGGCAAAAATAAAGTTCTGTGACATTGCGCAATTAAAATACTTTCCTAATTTTTTGTGTTATGAAAATGAAACCAAACTTCAGTGCTTTTCGAATTGCTCTGTTGGTCGTTTTGACGGCTGGGGTGATGACTTCCTGTGGAAAAAGTGATCTTTTGACCGTCGGAGATGTGAAAAATGCGGTGAAAGAGATTTTGGAACCGCATGGGAAATATTATGCGCCTGCCGTTATTCAGACCGGATTTTATGAGTTGAATAATGAAAACGCCCGTACGGTATTGCGCAAATTAGCAGCGGCGGGAGTCATTACTTATGATGCGCAAATCGTTGTAGAGAAGGTGCAGCATTATTACTACAGTGCAGAGCGTGAACATGTTTTCGTTTCGGTTGCATTGACTCCGGAAGGGGAGAAATATGTGATGAGTGAGGAGGATGCTGAGAAGTATCAAGAGGCGGTTGAAAATGCGCAAAAGGGTTCGGATAAAGATCTTGAGTCGCCGAATGCTGATACAGAGTATCCGGAATCGAATATCGGAGAAGAGGTGATTACCAAAATCGTTCGGGATGATCAGCCTGAGAGTTCCGTTTCAACCCAAGAGGTTGTAGAGACACCAGCTCAAGAGAGTGAAGCAACGCAACCTGCTGAAAGTGCTGATAGTGATGAAGGTCAGCAGAATAAAGTGTTGACCGTGTATGAAAAGGCATTGCAACAGGTTTCTGAGGAGACGGTGTACGTAGAGTCACATAAGGTAAAACTGTATAAGGTGCGTCATGTGTTGTGTACGCCGGCAATGTTTGAACGGGGACAAGGTGAGGCAGAGGTTATTCTGGAATATTGTGATGTAACGCCTTTCGGCCGTATCCTGAATGATATTCGTGATGGAGATAAGATATTGAATAAATGGGAATTCGTCTATTATAATGATTCGGGTTGGACAATAGCAGATAAAGAGTAAGGGTTTAGGTAAGTGACTGTAATGTTTAATCCGTGTGTTGAGCAGCTGCATGATGAGTGTAGCTGCTTTTTTTTTGTGTTAGATGGGAGTATAAATGTGGCTTTGTTGTGGCGGTGATAAAATAAACGACGCCGTTGTAAATGAATGCATGTTTAATAAAAACGCGCCGAATGTTTTATTATCCGGCGCGTCTCTATGTTTAGTTTACTCAATGCAATTTCCCTGAAAGGCATTTTTGTGTCAGAATAGATCGACGAATCAGCTGATTTGCTTGTAGATCAATTGTGCTCTTCCTAGCTTCTAACGTTGTGTAAGAAGAGCGAATTACGTGCAAAAAAACTTGTCCGCATCTTCTTCTGTGCACAATGGAGAAATTTATTCTGTTTGTAGATTCAGAAATCCGCAGCGAATAATGGAATTCTGAACCGAATATTTTTTCTCAGTTATGCCTTTGGTAGTAATTGCTCTGTATTGGTCTTTATTCCAAAGACTGTTTTGAAGTGGCTACGGCAGCACGATCTACCTTTTTGATCAAGCCTTGCAGTACAGTGCCAGGGCCAAGTTCGGTGAATGAAGTTGCACCGTCAGCGATCATGTTCTGTACAATCTGGGTCCAGCGTACCGGAGCGGTCAGCTGTGCAATCAGATTGGTTTTGATCTCTGCAGGATCGGTGTGAGGTTTAGCGTCCACATTCTGGTATACCGGGCAAATCGGCGCTTTGAAAGGTGCGGCCTGAATAGCAGCCTCGAGCTCAACACGTGCGGGTTCCATCAGCGGAGAGTGGAATGCGCCACCGACGTTCAGTTTCAGAGCACGTTTTGCACCCGCTTCGGTCAATTTTGCGCAAGCTGCGTCAATGGCTTCGTTGCTGCCAGAGATAACCAACTGACCGGGGCAGTTGTAGTTGGCGGGAACGACTACGCCTGGGATTGATGCGCATACCTCTTCAACTACATTGTCAGGCAGAGCGATGATTGCAGCCATGGTTGAAGGGTTCATTTCGCAAGCTTTTTGCATGGCCATAGCACGTTTTGAAACGAGGGTCAGACCATCTTCGAAGCTGAGAGCTCCTGCAGCAACCAGGGCGCTGAACTCTCCCAGAGAGTGTCCGGCTACCATCTGCGGGTTGAACTGATCGCCCAGTGCTTTGGCCAAAATTACTGAATGAAGGAAGATGGCCGGTTGGGTAACTTTGGTCTGTTTGAGCTCTTCGGCAGTGCCGGCGAACATAATGTCAGTGATCGAAAAACCGAGAATTTGATTGGCTTTTTCGAACATCTCCTTGGCTTCGGGTACGTTGTCGTACAGGTCTTTGCCCATGCCGACGAATTGGGCACCCTGACCGGGGAATACAAATGCATTCATTGCTATTTTGTTTTGAGGTTGAAATTTCTATTGCAGCAGGTTCTCTGTTTTTTAGAGATAAAAGCATGCTATAAACGGAGCAAATATACATATTTTTTGTTATTGTGTCCTGTTTGATGGGTTTGACTGGGGATTGTGCTGTTTTCTGGTCAAAATGAAAGAGTTGTAAGAGCTATTCGGGTCGGGGATAGTGGGTCTTCAGGGTGATTAAATGTTAATAAAATGGGTGGAAACGGGCGTGGAAAAAACGAAAAATTGTGTTAAACTTGCACATTGTATATGTATAATGGCAAAATCTGTCGTGTGATGGCCTCAGTGCTCTATTATTTCCTTTTTTTGCTGTTTACGGTCGTCTGTTTTATTCCTTTTACCCTGCTTTTCCTGCTGACGGTGCGATTCGATCGGGAGCGGGTGGTGCTTCACCGTGCATCGCGACTCTGGTCGTTGGGGATATACCGTCTTTGCCCGTTTTGGAAAATCGAGGTGAACGGACGTGAAAAAATTGACCGCAGTAAACCGTATGTGATTGTGACCAACCATCAGTCGATGCTCGATGTGCCGCTGATGTATGTGTTGCCGCTCAATTTCAAATGGGTTTCGAAACGGGAAGTGATGAAGTTTCCGATTTTCGGATGGGTATTGCGTATGCATGGAGATATCGCGATTGAACGGGGATCGAGTAGCAGCGCCCGTCATATGATGACGATGGCAGATGATTATTTGCGACGAGGAACATCCGTGATCTTGTTTCCTGAAGGAACACGCACCAAAACGGGACGTATGGGGCGCTTCAAAGAGGGCGGCTTCTTGATGGCAAAAAGTGCGGGTGTTGGCATTTTGCCCGTGGTACATGATGGTAATTATGAGGTGCTCAATGGGTGGAGGCTACGGATGCCTCACCGATTCCGGGTACAGGTGCTCGATCCGATTGCGCCCGAGAGAGTGATGGCCACGGATGTGAAGCAGTTGACTCGTGAGGTAGAGCAGATGATGGGAGATCTGCATCGGCAGATGGCACCGGAATATTATGCCGAGGAGGCAGGCTCAGCGAAGAGTGCCGGTGTATTGAATGAAGAGAAAAAATAGTAACAGATAAAATGAGTGGTATAGCGAATTACACGGACGACGATATCAAGACCCTTAGTCCTCGGGAGCATATTCGATTGCGACCGGGGATGTATATTGGAAAGTTGGGGGATGGTTCGGCGGCCGATGATGGAATTTATGTGCTGATCAAAGAGGTGATGGACAACTCGATCGATGAGTTCATCATGGGTGCCGGTAAATTGATCGAAATCACGGTTGAGAATAAAACGGTTACGATCCGAGACTACGGACGAGGTATTCCGTTGAAGAGTCTTGCAACGGCGGTTTCGGTGATGAATACCGGTGGTAAGTATGGTTCATCGGCTTTTGTTAAGACCGTGGGCTTAAATGGTGTCGGTGTGAAGGCGGTGAATATGCTTTCAAGTAGCTTTACCGCTCGTAGTATCCGCGATGGAGAGGCGCATACGGTTCGTTTTGCCGCAGGTATTCAGCAGGATGATTTTTGGGAAAAGGATGTAAATGAGCGTAATGGAACGCTGATCCAATTTGTTGTGGATGAGGCGGTTTTCGGTGAATACAATTACAACCTCGAGTATGTCGAAAACCTGGTCAAGAACTATACTTACCTCAATCTGGGGCTGACGATCAAGTTCAACGGGCAAAACTATTCTTCGAAAAATGGATTGCTCGACCTGTTGAATGAAAACATGACCGAGACTCCGCTTTATGAGCCGATTCATCTCTCCGGTAAGGATATCGAGGTGGCGATTACGCATGGCACCGGCTATGGTGAGAGTTACTTCTCATTTGTGAACGGTCAGCATACAACGCAGGGCGGTACTCATCAAAGTGCTTTTCGGGAGGCGATTGCCAAGACTATTCGGGAGTTTTATCGCAAAGATTATGATGCGTCGGATATCCGGACTTCGATTGTGGCGGCAATCAGTGTGAAGATTGTCGATCCGGAGTTTGAGTCTCAGACCAAAATCAAGCTCAGCTCGAGGCTGATGGACAAGACCAACCCGGACAGCCCGACGGTCCGCAACTATATTGTTGATTTTCTCAAGGAGCATCTCGATAACTACTTGCATAAACATCCCGAGACGGCCGATATTCTCAATAAAAAGATCATTGAGAGCGAGAAGGAGCGTAAAGCGATTTCGGGCGTACAGAAAAAGGCTCGCGAAATTGCCAAAAAAGTGAGTCTGAACAACAAAAAATTGCGTGACTGTCGCATCCATTTGGGAGATAAGCATGAGCGGGCCGAGGAGTCGATGATCTTCATTACGGAGGGTAATTCGGCCAGCGGTTCGATCACCAAGTCGCGAGATGCCAATACGCAGGCGGTTTTCTCGTTGCGGGGTAAGCCGTTGAACTGCTACGGACTGACCAAAAAGATCGTTTACGAGAACGAAGAGTTCAATCTGTTGCAGGCGGCGCTCAACATCGAGGAGGATATGGATAACTTGCGTTACAACAAGATTATCATTGCGACCGATGCCGATGTGGACGGGATGCATATCCGTCTGTTGTTGATGACCTTTTTCCTGCAGTTCTTCCCAGATGTCATTCGTTCGGGGCATCTTTATATTTTGCAGACGCCGCTGTTCCGGGTGCGTAACAAGAAGGAGACACGGTACTGTTACAGCGAGGAGGAGCGCTTGAAGGCGGTCGATGCGTTGGGCCCGAATCCGGAGATCACCCGATTCAAAGGTTTGGGTGAGATTTCGGCAGATGAGTTCAAGGAGTTTATCGGAGAAAACATGCGGCTCGACAAGGTACGTGTCACCAAAGAGGACCCGATTCATGATCTGTTGGAGTTCTATATGGGTAAAAACAGCAATGAACGTCAGGGGTTCATCATCGGCAATTTGCGAATCGAGGCCGATTATGTGGAAGATTTGATTTAGTGAGCAACGGCTATGAAGGAGGATTTGAACGATATTCATAATATAGAGCAACTCTCTGAAGAGGAGGTGTCTTATACAGATTCGACGGAGGCAACCGGAGATGGTATCGGTTTGGATTCGTCGGAGCAGGAACCTGTTTTTGATGGAGAGAAGGGACCACAGCACATGGATACATTGAGTGTCGAGGAGGAGACTGCTGCGGCCGAAGAGATGCGCAATAAGGAGATCCGTGCGGCCAGTGAGGGCAAGTTCGGACGACTCATCAACGAAGAGGGCGGACGGAAGAAGTTGACCGGCATGTACAAGGAGTGGTTTTTGGACTACGCCTCGTATGTGATTTTGGAGCGTGCGGTGCCTCACGTTGAAGATGGATTGAAACCGGTTCAGCGACGTATTCTGCACGCAATGAAAAAGCTCGATGACGGACGTTATAACAAGGTGGCCAACATCATCGGTTCAACTATGCAGTATCACCCGCATGGTGATGCCTCGATTGGCGATGCGCTGGTACAGTTGGGGCAGAAAGAGCTGTTGATCGACTGCCAGGGTAACTGGGGAAATATCCTGACTGGCGACAGTGCTGCAGCACCCCGTTATATCGAAGCACGTCTGTCGAAATTTGCGCTGGATGTGGCCTTCAGCCCGAAGATTACCGAATGGATGCTCTCCTATGATGGCCGTAATCAGGAGCCGGTGACCCTGCCGGTCAAATTTCCGTTGCTGTTGGCCCAGGGTGTTGAGGGTATTGCGGTCGGCTTGGCCTCGAAAATTCTGCCTCATAACTTCAACGAACTGTTGGATGCCTGCATCGCCTATTTGCGAGGTGAGAGTTTTGAACTCTATCCGGATTTTCCGACCGGCGGCTTAGCTGATGTGTCGCGATACAATGATGGTTTGCGAGGTGGATCGGTTAAGGTGCGTGCTCGAATCAACAAGATCGATAAACGGACGCTGGCGATTACGGAGATCCCTTACGGTACGACGACCGAATCAATCAAAGAGTCGATCATTAAGGCCAACGATAAGGGTAAGATTAAGATCAAGAAGGTGGATGATAACACCTCTGACAAGGTAGAGATTATCATCCATGTGAGCAACGACGAATCGTCGGACAAGACGATCGATGCGTTGTATGCCTTTACCGATTGTGAGGTGTCAATCTCTCCGAACGCTTGTGTCATTATGAACGATAAACCCCATTTCATGGGGGTGCGTGAGATCCTGTGCCGCAATGTCGATCATACCCGTGAGATGTTGAGAGCCGAGCTGAACATCCGTTTGGATGAGTTGGAGGATGACTGGCACATGTCTTCTCTCGAAAAGATTTTTATTGAGGAGAAGATTTTCCATGACATTGAGGAGTGTACCACGTGGGAGAGCGTGTTGGAGACGATCGACAAAGGGTTGACCCCTTTCAAACCTCGCTTGCATCGGGAGGTGACCCAAGACGATATTATTCGGTTGACCGAGATTAAGATCAAACGAATTTCGAAGTATGACAGCTTCAAAGCCGATGAACATATCCGCAGTGTGGAGGAGGCGATAGCAGAGGTAAAACGCAATTTGGCCACGTTGACCGAATACACCATCGCCCATTTCCAGCGCATCAAGGAGAAATATGGCAAGGGGCGTGATCGTAAAACTGAGTTGCGGGAGTTTGATTCGATTGAGGCGACCAAAGTGGTGGTGGCCAATGCCAAACTCTATGTGGATCGTGCGGAAGGGTTCTTCGGTATTGGACCGGCCATGCGCAAAGATGAGTTCGTTTGCGACTGCTCGGATATCGATGATGTGATTGTCATTACCAAAGAGGGTAAATATATCATCACCAAAGTCTCGGATAAAGCCTTCTTTGCCAAGAATATCTATTATATCGGCGTGTTCAAACGCAACGACGAACGGACGATCTACAACGTTCTTTATCGCGATGGGCGTAACGGTCCGTTGATGATGAAACGTTGTGCCATCAAAGGAATTACGCGCGATCGGGAGTATGATCTCACGAAGGGTACCCCCAAGAGCGAAATTCTCTATATGAGCGTTAATCCGAACGGTGAGGCTGAGGTGCTGAAGATCTATTTCAAACCCCGTCCCCGTCTGAAGAAACTGATTGTTGATCTCAATTTCGGTGATTTGGCCATCAAAGGGCGTCAGTCGCAGGGTAATCTCTTCTCGCGGTATGCGATTCATAAGATTGTCTTGAAAGAGAAGGGAACTTCGACTTTAGCCGGTCAGAATATTTGGTACGACGATGAGATCCGTCGGCTCAACACCGATGGAAGAGGAGTGCTGTTGGGTGAATTTGCCGGTGATGACCACCTGATTGTGATGAATGATAAGGGACAGTACTATACCACATCGTATAATCTGGGGTTGCACTTCCCCGAGGATACGGTTCGGGTGGAGAAGTATGAGTCGGGTCGGATCTATTCTGTTGCCTATTTTGATGCAGAACAACAGTTCTACTACATCAAACGTTTTATGGCTGAGGTGAGCGATAAGATGCAGAACTTTGTTGAGACGGCTACCGGTGATCGTGTGGTGGCCATCAGCATCGATCCCTATCCGCAGTTGGAGGTTGTTTTTGGTGGTGCACATGCTTCGAGACCTGCAGAACGCATCGATGTTGATGCATTTATCGGTGTGAAAAGTCACCGGGCCAAAGGCAAGCGAGTAACCACCTTTGCGGTTGACCACCTTGAATTTGTCGAGCCTTTGGATAAAGATCCGCAAATTTCCGGAAACGGAAATGATGGCGATGAGGTTGATGAGGAGAATAGTGCCGAGCAGCCAAATGGAGAGAATGCTGGTAACGAAACTGGTGGCCTGGCTAACGGAGAAATGTCATCGGCCGGAGTAGGCAATGAGTCTGCATCTGTTATGACTAATAAAACATCGCAAGACGAAGGAAAACAGACAACGTCAGGCAGTACATCGGCGGGAGGTACTTTCAAACGGGAGTATGTGGCTGGAGACAGCGTAGAGTTTGACTTTACCGATGAGAAGCAGCAATCGGCTGAAGAACAGTCTCAGATGGAGTTGTTTTAACTGTTAGAGCGTTGGCACTTTGAAGAATTATTGTTATTTTAGAATTTCGCGGATTGGGCTCAACCTGATTCGACGATAGATCCGAGAGGAGTAGCTGTTTATGTTGCTGTTTTTGGTGGGATATATGGGGTGTGGCAAAAGTTCGATTGGACGACCGCTGGCGAAGAGACTCGGGATGCAGTTTGTCGATATGGACACAGAGATCGAGCGGCGTTGCGGCATGAGTGTCCGAGACTTTTTTGCAGCGCATGGCGAGCAAGAGTTTCGTCGTTATGAGCATGAAGTGCTCCAGGAATTGACTCAGGCTGAGAATACGGTGGTCGCTACAGGTGGTGGTGTGCCCTGCTTTTTTGACAATATGTCGTTGATGAATGCTGCGGGAATTACCATCTATTTTAAGTTGTCTCCCGAAAAGTTGGCGGCACGGCTCGAATATGGGAAAAATAAACGACCTTTGCTTCGAGGTAAAAGTCAGGAAGAGCTGGTTGCCTTTATTCGAGAGAATTTGGAACAGCGCGAACCGTTTTACGCTCAGGCTCGGTTGATTGTGGAGGGTGACAGGCTCAGTGATGAGTATATGGCTCGCCACGTGATGTTGTATGTAGAGAATGTCAAATCCTTGAATAAGGAACAATAAGGTCGATCATGAAATATTATTTGATGATTGCTGCCCTTTCATTGCTGATGGCTTGTGGGGGCGTAAAACCGCAAACTGAATTGGCTTGGAAAACCGACTCGTTGCAACGGGCCAGCGATAGTACATTGCTGGTTCATTTGGTTTATCCAGTATTGACGGATAGCAGTGCATTGGCTGATTCGGTTAATCAGACGGTAGAGAAGGTGCTCCAATCTTCGTTTGAAGGTTTGGACTCGTTGCAGGGTGATTATACCCTTATGCAGCGGATCGATTCGATCCAGCAACAGAAGAATAGCGATGAAATTACCCGTAAGATACCCTATACATTTATATCAAACGGTTCGGTTTATCGTTATGGTGATGTGGTGTCGGTTTGGCTCGAACGGTATCTGTTTACTGGAGGAGCACACGGTATGACCTTCTCGGAATTTTACAATTTTGATTACAATAACGGCAAACGTTTGGCAGTTGCCGAGATTTTTGACGATACAACCAAGTTAAGTCAACTGAATCGCGACGCTTTCGGAAACTTCCTGACAGAACAGGGAATTACCGATGTCGATCAGGCTTTGTTTGTTTCTCCGGATCAACTACCTTTGCCGAAGAATGTCGGATTTGACTCTACCGGGGTTGTAATGCGGTATAACCAATACGAAATTGCACCGTATGCCATGGGAATTCTGTCGTACAGTCTGCCCTATGATCAGGTGAAATCTCTGTTGCGTTAGCATGCTCTCTTGAAATGTGTCAGAAACAGAACCAGAGCCGATTAAGATTAATGCACACAGACTCGATTGCGGAACATTGAAGGCAGTATCTACGATAAAATCGTATAGGGGTTTTGAGTAGCGATATGTTCTGTGTGGATCTTAGGTGTGGTTGCGAAAAGTCTGATGCAAAACTGATGCGAAGAAGGTGAGAGGATGAACCGAACATGGAGATTGGGTGATGTTCATATCGAAGTAAAACTTGAGAGTAATATGTGCAGTGCCCCTTCTCAATAAAAATGTGAATTGAAAATTTGATAAGTCCAAATAAACCAATCCCAACAGGAATGATACTCTTTTTCAGAAAAGCAAATGTCATTTATGCCGTCGATGCGTGCAAGGAGCTTTCGACTGCGGACCTTGCCAAGTTGACTTGGCTTTTCAGTGAAGCGAAACAACTCGATGCCGAGGTACTCAACGGCATCTTCATTGGCCCACGCCGTGAAATGATCACCCCTTGGAGTACCAATGCCGTAGAGATCACCCAGAATATGGGTATCGAGGGCATTGCACGTATCGAGGAGTTCGAAATTGTCAAAAGCGAGGATACGCCTTACGATCCGATGCTGCGTCGTTTGTATCGTTCCATCGATCAGGACGTTTATACGATCAGTAAGCAACCCGATCCCGTCATTTATATCGATGATATTGCGGCCTACAACCAGCAGGAGGGTTTGGCTTTGAGTGAAGAGGAGATGACCTATTTGAAGAACCTTTCAGAGCGGATCGGTCGTAAACTGACCGATAGCGAGGTGTTTGGTTTTTCTCAGGTGAACTCAGAGCACTGCCGCCACAAGATTTTCAATGGATTGTTCATTGTGGATGGGGAGGAGATGCCTTCGACCCTGTTCGGTCTGATCAAAAAGACTACCAAGGTCAATCCGGGCCGTGTGGTATCGGCTTACAAAGATAACTGTGCATTCTTGCAGGGTCCTGTGGTGGAGCAGTTTGCGCCGGCATCACATGAAACAGCCGATTATTATACAGTCAAGGATTTTGAGAGTGTGATCTCGCTGAAGGCCGAAACCCACAACTTCCCTACGACCGTAGAGCCGTTCAACGGTGCGGCAACCGGTACGGGTGGTGAGATTCGTGACCGTATTGCCGGTGGTAAGGGAGCCTTCCCAGTGGCTGGTACAGCTGTCTATATGACGGCCTATCCCCGTTTGGATGGCGGTCGGGAGTGGGAACAGAACACGACTCCGCGTGAGTGGCTCTACCAGACGCCGGAAGATATTTTGATCAAGGCATCGAACGGAGCATCGGACTTTGGTAACAAGTTCGGTCAGCCTCTGATTTGTGGTAGTTTGCTCACCTTCGAACATTTCGAAAATGGCAAAAAGTTCGGTTACGATAAGGTGATCATGCAGGCCGGTGGTATCGGTTATGGCCGCAAACAGGATAGCATCAAGGAGGAGCCGCAGGCTGGCGACAAGGTGGTGCTGTTGGGTGGTGATAACTACCGTATTGGAATGGGTGGTGGAGCCGTTTCTTCGGTGGCAACCGGTGAGTATGCCGGTGCAATCGAACTGAATGCCGTGCAACGTTCAAATCCCGAAATGCAGAAACGTGCCTACAACGCCATTCGTGCAGCTTCTGAAGAGGAGGAAAATCCGATTATCTCGATTCACGACCATGGCGCAGGTGGTCACTTGAACTGTCTCAGTGAGTTGGTAGAGGCTACAGGTGGCCGTATCGATATGGAGAAGTTGCCGATCGGTGATCCGACCTTGAGTGCCAAGGAGATTGTGGGCAACGAGTCTCAGGAGCGTATGGGTTTTGTGGTCAAAGAGGAGCACATCGAAAAATTGCGTCGAATTGCCGAGCGTGAGCGTTCGCCTTTCTATGTAATTGGTGAGGCAACCGGTGATATGCAGTTCACCTTTGTCAACAACGAAACAGGTGAGAAACCGATCGACCTCAAATTGGAGGATATGTTCGGTAAGGCACCTCGTACGGTGATGACTGACCATACCGTCAAAGAGAGTTATGCTGAGCCACAGTATGATGCCGGCAAGTTGGTACATTATATTGAGAATGTTTTGCAACTGGAGGCTGTCGCAGCCAAGGATTGGTTGACCAACAAGGTTGACCGTTCTGTGACGGGTCGTGTGGCTAAGCAGCAGACAGCGGGTAGCGTACAGTTGCCTTTGAATGATTGCGCTGTGGTTGCACTCGATTATCAGGGTAAACACGGTATTGCAACGGCGTTGGGACATGCTCCGGTAGCGGCATTGGCTGATCCGGCCAAAGGTTCTGTTCTGTCGATCACCGAGGCGTTGACCAATATCGTGTTTGCACCGATTGATGGCGGACTGCCATCGGTATCACTCAGTGCAAACTGGATGTGGCCTTGCAAAAATGAGGGTGAGGATGCACGTCTGTATGCTGCTGTTCAGGCAGCCAGCGATTATGCATTGGCCCTCGGAATCAATATTCCGACCGGTAAGGACTCGCTGTCCATGACCCAAAAATATAAGGATGGCGAACAGGTATATGCTCCCGGTACCGTGATTATCACCTCGGCCGGAGAGGTTTCCGATGTGAAGAAGGTGGTTTCGCCCGCTTTGAAACATCGTCGCAGCCAGATTATTTACGTGGATATGTGCCGCGATAAGTTCCGTTTGGGTGGTAGCAGTTTTGCCCAGGTGGTAGGCAGCGTCGGAATGGATGTCCCGACCGTCACCTCGGCTGACTATTTTACCCGTGCTTTCGGAGCAGTTCAGCAGTTGATCGAAGAGGGTAAGGTTTTGGCTGGACACGATGTGTCAGCCGGTGGTTTGATTACTACCCTGTTGGAGATGACCTTTGCCGATAATCGCAGCGGTATCGATCTGAGTCTGGCCGCTTTGGCTGAACCTGATCTGATCAAGGTGCTGTTCAGTGAGAAACCGGCTGTGGTACTGCAAGTAGAGAATGGCTCTGAGATTTGCGAAAACCTGAAATTCGACGGTATTGACGCATATGTAATTGGTGATGTCAACCAGGAGCGTCGCTTTACCTTGACCAATGCTGGTGTGGAGTTGACGTTGTTGATCGACGATTTGCGTGATACTTGGTTCAAGACCTCCTATCTGTTGGATCGCCGTCAGAGTGGTGCACAAAAGGCATCGGAGCGTTTTGCCAACTATAAAAATCAGGAGTTGTCGTTCATCTTCCCCGAAAACTTTACCGGAAAATTGTCTCAATGGGGACTGGAGGCCAGCCGTCGTACACCGAGTGGTATCAAGGCTGCAGTGATCCGTGAGCAGGGCTCTAACAGTGAGCGTGAGATGGCATGGTGCATGTATTTGGCTGGTATGGATGTCAAAGATGTACACATGACCGACTTGATCAGTGGCCGTGAGACACTGGAGGATGTCAACATGATTGTCTTTGTCGGTGGTTTTGCCAACTCAGATGTGCTCAATTCTGCTAAAGGTTGGGCTGGTGCTTTCTTGTATAACGAACGGGCTAAAGAGGCGCTTGATCGCTTCTATGCACGTGAGGATACCCTCTCGCTGGGAGTTTGCAACGGATGCCAGTTGATGGTGGAATTGGGATTGATTACCCCTGATCACGATAAAAAGCCGCGGATGTTGCACAATGATTCGCATAAATTCGAATCTTGCTTTGTTAATGTTGAAGTGGAGAAGGGTTCGGTGATGTTCGATTCATTGGCCGGCAGCCGTTTGGGAATTTGGGTAGCGCACGGTGAAGGTAAGTTCCGTCTGCCTTATGAGAAGGAGCGTTACAATATTCCGTTGAAATATGCTTACAGCGAATATCCCGGTAACCCGAACGGTAGTGATTATGATGCAGCCGGTATTGCATCGGCCGATGGTCGTCATGTGGCCATGATGCCTCATATCGAGCGTTCATTGCGTCCGTGGAACTGGGCTTGCTATCCCGAAGATCGTATGGATGATGAAGTAAGTCCATGGATCGAGGCATTTGTCAACGCACGTAAGTGGATTGAGCAGAAAAAGAATCGGTAATGAATAATGCGCCGATAGCCGTTTTTGATTCGGGGCAGGGAGGGTTAAGCGTTTGGAGCGAATTATACCGTGGCCTGCCCCATGAATCACTGCTCTATTACGGTGACGGCAAAAATTGTCCGTACGGGAATCAATCGAAAGAGCAGGTAACGGAGTATGTCGATTATGCGGTCCGTCGCATGTTAGAGGCGGGTGCGAAGATGATCGTAATTGCCTGCAATACGGCGACGGCTGCTGCAATCGATTATTTGCGAGCTACTTATTCGGTTCCCTTTGTGGGTTTGGAACCGGCTGTCAAACCGGCAGCACTTACCTCTCGTAGTGGGGTTATTGGCATTTTGGCCACTGCGGGATCTCTCAAAGGTCACCTGTTTCAAACGACAGCCCATAAGTATGCTGATCGAGTCCGCATTATCGAACAGGTTGGTGAGGGGTTTGTCGAGTTGGTTGAAAACAATCAAGAAGAGAGTCCGGAGGCATATGAAACGGTGGCTCGGTTATTGAAACCGATGTTGGATGCTGGAGCAGATCGGATAGTGTTGGGTTGTACGCACTATCCTTTTTTGGCTGATACGATGCGCAGGGTGATTGGTGATCGTGATGTGCAATTGATCAATCCTGCCCCTGCTATCGAACGGCGTGTAGCGTCACTGCTTGAACAGTATGCCTTGACGGCAGATGCAGATCATAAGCCTGAATATACTTTTATGACCAGTGCGGATGATGTCTATTTGGCACGTCTGATTGCCAAGAGCGAGCAGGCCAAAGCATTGGTGTCTGCATAAGAAATCTGAAATTTTGTTGGTAAAGTATTCTGCGAAATTTTCGGTGTATCTCGAGATTTTCAGGGAAAATGGGTGTCTGCAGGCAATGCAGCTATTTTTAGATGAAAAACGGCCCGAGAAAGGTTCGGGTAAATGGCTTAGGAGTTAAACACAATATGGCAACAACGGCAAAGAAAAAGCCGGCAGCAACAGCTGCTAAACAACCCCGACAGCAGGGGCTGAGTGATATGCAACGGTGGATGTTGGGTGTCATTCTATTTGTGGTGGGGTTGTTGATCCTGTTATCGGTTATCTCATATTTCTTTTACTGGAAAGCGGATCAGGCCATTACGACACATGGCGCATTGGTCAGTGATATGGAGTTGACCGTTCACAACTGGTGCGGTAAATTGGGGGCAAGAGTCGCTAACTTTATTGTTGGGCGATGGTTTGGTCTCTTCGGTATCTGTGTGCCGATTGTCATCATGATTGTGGCTTTGCGGATCATGCGGTTCCGCCCGGCATTTTTACGGAAGTCGGTACGTCTGACTTTGATTCTGATGATTCTTGGCTCCCTGACCTTGGGGCTGATTTTCGGCGAGGCCTGGAATATTTTCGGTTCAGGATTGGGTGGAGAGCACGGTATTGCAATCTCCCGTTGGCTCAGTTCATTGATTGGCTCGCTGGGAACTGGATTGGTGCTGTTGTTGGCCTTTATTATCTATGCAGTTTATATAAATCGCAATACTATTGGTTTCCTGAATCGTTTGGGGAAGGGAGTTGTGGATAATGGTAAAAAGCTGGGCGGGGCTTTGACTTCGACGGCTGCTGATCTGCTGACCCACGAAACAGACAAAGAGTCTCAGCCACGTGTAGAGCCATCTACTGAACCGTCTGCCAGTGTTGCAGAAAAAAAATCACCCGTTACTGGAACTGTCCCGACAGATGTGAATCCGAGTACTGCATTTGATCCCAATGAGGTTCATCCGGTACCCGGTTCTGCCTATCCGTTAAATGCAGGTTCGGACAGCCAACAGGTGGTAGAAAATGCTGCTCAACATACCGGAGCAATGGTTGATGAGTGTGGCTTTACGGTGTTGGCAGATCAACAGAATTCAGGAGCAATGGATCATACTGCTGATTACGATCAATCCCCAAGGATGATCGAGGTGCAGGATGATAATGGTTTTTGGATTCGGAAACCTGCAGAGGAGACTGAACCACAAACCGCATTCCAGTCGACCGAGTCGGGTGCAAATGTGTATCAGGATGATTGTGGATTTACCATCCAATATGCAGTTGGAGATGAACCTCAACCGGTAGATGTACCAACTGGAGTCTGGCCTGATCGTCCCAATGATGATACCCTGCCAACAGGTACTCCTGTAGATTATTCATCTTACGGAGCCTCGACGGATACACAACCTGTAACTTGGGAAAGTTCTCAACCTGTTCAGGATGAAACTCCATTTCAAACGGTCTGGCCTTCTTCGGAAGAGAGCGCTCCTCAGCCCTCAGAGAATCCGTTTAAACCTGATCCGATCCCTCCTTATGCTAACACGTATGGGGAGTCTGCCTCATATGTTCAGTCTGCACCAGAACAGGTTACAGAGACTGTTTCAGATGTGCCGTTGACAGCGAATACGGACTTTGTTGCAGCGGTCCCGGTCGATTCGGATGTAACCAGTATGCCGGGGATGGCGGTAAATCATCTTCCTGAGGATCGAAGCTTGACGCCTGAGGAGATTGAGAATGCACTATATGATCCGACACTTGAGCTGTCGCATTATCAGCGGCCGCCTCTTGAACTTTTGGAAGACCACACGGTCGAAGCGAGTGTCTCGAGTGAGGAGATTTATGAAAATCGCAACCGAATCAAGGCTACTCTTGAAAACTTTGGTATCAAGATCGATAAAGTGATGGCTACCGTCGGACCGACGGTGACTTTGTACGAAATCGTTCCTTCACCGGGAGTACGTATTTCGAAGATCAAAAATTTGGAGGATGATATTGCTTTGAGTCTGGCTGCGTTGGGAATTCGTATCATCGCGCCGATTCCGGGCAAAGGAACGATCGGTATCGAGGTCCCCAATAAGGACAAGAAGGTGGTCTCGATGTATTCGGTCATCAAATCGGCGAAATTCCAGGAATCTACGTATGATATTCCGGTGGCTTTGGGTAAGACGATCCAAAACGAAACTTTTGTGATCGATCTGGCCAAGATGCCACACCTGCTGGTGGCTGGCGCGACAGGACAAGGTAAATCGGTTGGATTGAATGCCTTGATTACCTCTTTGCTATACAAGAAACACCCTTCGGAATTGAAGTTGGTATTGGTCGACCCTAAGAAGGTCGAATTGACGTTGTACAGCAAATTGGAACGTCACTTCCTGGCCAAAATGGAGGGTGAAGATGAGGCAATCATTACCGATACGCACAAAGTGATCTATACGCTCAATTCGCTTTGTATCGAAATGGACAGACGATATGAGCTGTTGCGGAAGGCAGAGGTGCGTCATGTCAAGGAGTATAATGCAAAATTCAAGAATCGACGATTGAATCCGAATAAGGGACACCGTTATTTACCCTATATCGTGGTGATTATTGATGAGTTTGCCGACTTGATCATGACTGCAGGGCGTGAGATCGAGACGCCGATTGCGCGTATTGCTCAGTTGGCTCGTGCGGTGGGTATCCATTTGGTCATTGCGACACAACGACCGACTACCAATATTATTACCGGTGTGATTAAGGCCAACTTCCCGGCCCGTATTGCGTTCCGCGTGACCTCCATGGTCGATTCGCGTACGATCATCGATCAGCCGGGTGCCAATCAACTGATTGGTCGAGGCGATATGTTGGTATCAACGGGAAATGAGTTGACTCGTGTGCAGTGCGCCTTTGTCGATACTCCGGAAATAGAACGGATTACGGAATATATCAGTTATCAACAGGGACTCCCGTCCGTGTATGAATTGCCGGCCTATAGTCCGGATTCTGCAGATAGTGGCAGCTCGATATCGGGAAGTCGTACCGATTCGGCACAGTTTGATTCCAAATTCGAGGAGGTTGCACATTTTGTCGTGCAGAACCAACAGGGATCGACCTCTTCGATTCAGCGACGGTTTGCTTTGGGGTACAATCGTGCAGGACGTATCATGGATCAACTCGAGGAGGCTGGTATCGTAGGACGTGCCGAAGGAAGCAAACCTCGTGAAGTGTTGATCAAGGATGAGATCACATTGAACAATATTTTGCAGAGCCTGAGAAATTAAATAGTTTGGATATGGCTTTTTGTGTGAAAAATTGGCGACAGATTCTATTGGTTTTGTTGTTGGGATTAACCTGTAATTGGGTATCGGCCGATCCCAAATCCAAACAGTTGTTGGATGGTATGACGGCACGATTGGCAAGCTATAAAAGCTATGAAATCGCCTTTGATTTTTCCATGCAGGGAGCAGCCAATATAGCCGGTACGGTGGTGGTGAGTGGTAATCGCTACCGGGTAACGATGCCTGATCTTGAGATCTATTGTGACGGCAAAGTATGTCAGACGTATGTCCCGTCTAACAACGAAGTGACGATTGAATCTTTAGATCCGAACGGAAACAATTTTTTCGCCTATTTTATCCGTTTCTTGCGCTTGTACGATCAGGATTTCAATCACATCTATCGGGGAACGCAACTCCATGCCGGTAAAAATTTAGAAGTGGTACGCTTGACACCAAAGTCTTCAGACTCTGAATTCTCTTCAATACAGTTGGATTTGGATCCTACGACCAAGTTGCCGGTGAAAGCCAGTTTCACCATTCGGAACGAGTCAGATCCGATGGGAATATCAGTACGTAATTTGAAACCCAATGTTCCTGTCAGTGCGACGATGTTTACTTTCGATAGATCAAAACATGCGGGCGTTGAGGTGATCGATTTCCGGTAACATCCGGTAACCATGCGTTACTTCTCATGGCTTTTGCAAGATCGGGGTAAGTGCTGCCTTCATGAAAAGAACAAATGGAATGTAGGGTGGTCAGAGGTGTTCGTTTATAACGTAATAGCGTATGTTGGGCAGTACGAATGTATTTAAGGTGCTGGACGTGATTTAGATGACAGGATAGAGGTTCCATCATACATATAATAAAAGAGGCTGTATATGCATACAGCCTCTTTTATTGTAGTTGGTGATCTCTGTTATTATCGGATGCGATCGAGAGATCGTACTAATGCTTCATCTTTGGCAATGCGGCGACGGGCAATCCATACCGATACAATACTCAGCAGCAATAAACCGCTTTGCGAGAGCAGTACAAATTTGGGTTGAGCCATTCCCTCAATGAGTATATCGGTTTGTTGCAGGTAAATCAAAAGCCCTGCTGAAACAGCGAGCAGGATGATTTCGACAATGCAGAGCAGCATCTGTCTTTTCCGGTTTTTATACAGAAAGATCGTAGCAAACGGCAACAATGTGGTTACGGTTAACAGAATTCCGAACCAGGAGTGTGAGAGGACTTGGGTGATCAACCCGTTATTGGTCATGTCGGTTACATATATGCCCCATGCCGTTAAATCTGCATGCATATTGCTTATGTCACTGCTGGCTAAAGGAACGAACAGCAGGAGGCCGGTGAAAATCGTTGCTAATAATAGATATAGAGTTTGTACGCGTTGAATCATTTTTTAGTTTGCTTGAATCGTTTGAAAATATTGTGCGGAATAAAAGCAATAAGTTTTTAATTACAATCTACAATCCAATTGATTACATGGAAAATAGATCACGCTCAGCTGGGGCCGCAGGCTGACTTTTTGCCGAACTTTCGTTTTGGGCTGCTGACGTCTTAGAAGAGTCAACAGGCTGTGTCGTCCGTGCTTTGTGATTGGCAGCGGACATTGCAGAACGATTATTCGCAGTCGGTCGATTTGCAGTTGTAGCCGCATTGTTCTCGGAACTCTCTGTTATAGGAGCCTCTTTGGGTGCAGCCGGTTTTGTCGAGGTTTTGCTTGCTGTAGCTTGCTTGGCCGCTGTGGTGAACGGATCATTTCCCGTTGCTGTGGTGGTAGCAGTTTGCTCCAGCTTATTGGCCTCAACGGTTGTTGCAGATGAAGCGACAGAAAAGGCAGTTGGGGCCGTTTCCGCTGAATTTAAATTGTCGTGGCTTGAAGAACCTGAAAAAGCGTTTTCATCGATTTGATTAACGTTTTTTGCAGGGGCTTCGGTGCGTTGATTCTGGTTCGTTTGATTTTTATTATATTCGGTTGTTTCCTCCTTAGATTGCTGTGCATCACTGGATGCAGAGGCAGTCCCTCGATTCTTGTCGAATTTTCCACGACGGGACCGGTTTCGAGATGGACGTGAACCTTGTGACTCTTCGTTTGTGATCTCGGAAGCACTGCGAGCCTTTAAAGATGCGGGTGCAGAGTGATTGTCCCGATTCTTTGGGCTGTTATTTGTTTGGTTTGCGCGTGAGGAACTATTGTTTTCAGTTGTGTTATCGGGTGTCGGTTCGAGGCGTTCGTCAATCAGATAACGGTTGCGCTCACCCGAATTCCGGTTGATCAACTCTCCAATGAAACCTGCCAGGAAGAGTTGTACACCAATGATCACTGCTGTAATCGCAATGAAGAACAACGGTTGTTCGGTTACACCACGGATAGGCAACATGTGGGCCTGTTTGTAGAGCTTTTCAGCGATCAAGGCGATAGTTGTACCTCCACCGACTAAGAACATCAGTGTTCCGAGTCCGCCGAAAAAGTACATTGGGCTCTTGCCGAATTTGGACATGAACATGACCGTAATCAGATCCAGGTAACCCTTGATCATGCGTTCCCATCCGAATTTGGATTTTCCATATTTACGAGCTTGGTGATGAACTACCTTTTCACCAATGTTACGGAAGCCTGCGCTCTTCGCCAACAGCGGAATGAAACGGTGCATCTCACCGTAAACCTCGATGCTTTTGATCACTTTATTGCGATAGGCTTTCAGGCCGCAGTTGAAGTCATGTAGCTTGATCCCTGAAGCTAACCGTGCACAGAAGTTGAAAAATTTGCTCGGCAATGTTTTCCCCAGTGGGTCGTGACGACGTTTTTTCCATCCGCTGACCAGATCGTAGCGTTCGAGCTTGATCATACGATAAAGTTCGGGAATCTCGTCTGGAGAGTCTTGCAAGTCTGCATCCATGGTGATGACCACCTCTCCCCGGGCTGCTTCAAATCCGCAATAGAGAGCGGCCGATTTGCCGTAATTGCGGCGGAAACGGATGCCTCGGATGTTGGCATCACGACGTTGGAGCGAACGAACAATATTCCAGGAGTTGTCACTGCTGCCGTCATCAACGAAGATGATTTCATACGTGTAATTGTTGGCTTCCATTACACGACGAATCCACGCGTGCAGTTCGGGTAGAGACTCCTCTTCATTGTAGAGGGGAACTACTACAGAGATATTGATATTATAGGTTGTTGCCATTGGCTGAGGTATTATCTGTATTAGAATCGGGTTGTGCGGATGGTGGAGGTGTGACCGGCGGTCGTTTAACGAATGCCGAAATGAATACACCGATCATGCCGCCGTAAAGCAACATGCTGGCAGCACCGCTAATTGCCATAACGATTGGATTTTTCGTCATGCCGGTCTCCAACGCCATGTCAATATTTTGTTGATTGACCCCGCTCTCTTTTAATGTCGTTTGGATCAATTGGTCATAGTACACGGGGTCGATGTAGTTCTGCATGATAAATTGTCCGACACCAGCCAGCACTCCTGCGAAAAGCATCATCTTGAGAATAAAGGCCAAACTTTGCGGGTAGTAAAAACCGGTAGTATAATAGCGGGATACTTTGCGAGCATAAAAATAGATGAACAGAATCAGTGCTGCAAAGTTCAGCAATGCGGGTACATGATCCATGCTGTGGTTCATACGACCCAGGTAGCCGATTACCATGATCAGAATCAAGGTGAGTCCCAGATAGAATCCCCCGGTTGCAGCTTCACGCCAGACCAGTTTTTTAAGAGTGGCGTTTGCTGGGGTTTTATATGGTGGTTGTGGTGTCATGGGTACAAAAATTGAGAATTAAAAGATCAGTTCGCCGATTCCTTCACGGACAATTTCAGGTTCGTCACCGGTACAATCAACAATCGTTGTCGGCTCGATATGACCATAACCTCCATCAACGACAGCGTCGACACGGTCTCCGTATAGCTCGTAAAGCAAAGAGGGATCGGTGGTGTATTCGGTCTCGTTTTCGGGTGTCTTGACAGAGGCGGTCACCAAAGGGTACCCCAATGCCTCGACCAAAGTGACAGGAATACGGTTATCTGGAATACGAATGCCGATCGTTTTTTTACGTTCTAAGTATTTGTCTGGTACCTTGCTTGACGCATTGAGCAGAAAGGTAAAGGGACCGGGTAAGTTGCGTTTCATCAGTTTGAAAACGGGATTGTCCACTCGTGCGTAAGTGGCTATGCCGCTCAAATCTGCGCAAATAATCGAAAAATTGTTACCCTGTTTGCCGGTTAAAGCGCGTAACCTTTCGATGGCACGCGTGCTTCGCAACGAGCAGCCGAACGCATAGACACTGTCCGTGGGGTAGATGATTACGCCGTCACGTTGCAGGATGTCCACCACTTGGGTGATCGCTTTTTCGTTGGGATTTTCCGGATAGATTCTGATCAGCATGGGTGCAAGGTAATAACGGACCGAAGTTACCACAATTTGCTGAAATAAAAAAAGGGTAAGCTACTTATATCGCACCGCTACAACCGCCTACCCTTGCTGTCTTCCGACCCTGGGGGATTCAGCAGGAGCTGGTCGTATAAGACTTACCCGTCGCAAAGGTAGCTTTTTTTGGGGTAAATGCAAATCTCCTGAGTAAAATCATAGGGCATACAATTCCATGATGTAACTCTGGCGGTGGCAAGTGAAGGTGAAAAAAAGAATCGGGTAATGGGGTTGTATGTTGTTTGGAATGCTGTTTCTTGTTGTGACGATGCTGCAAAATATGACAGAGAGGCAAAAAAATACCTGAATGTGCGTCCATTTTTTGTTGGCCAACAATCAGAGTGTTATTTTTGTCTCCAACGGTTCTAAAATTTTAATGATTGAAATGATTAATAGAATGAGAAAAGCAGGTCTCGCACTGATTATGGCGTGGATGGCAATCGGTTTGTTTGGTTGCCAGAAAATGAAAGACGACATTGACAATCTGAAGAATCCGATCCCGACCGGTATCGTCGTGCTTCAAAATGAGATTGATGTTCAAAATGGCTCGGCCATTCAGATCCCTTTTCGGATCAATCCGTCGAATTATGTGCCCAAAGTAGAGGATATTACTTTAGATGTGGTCTCTTCGCAAATCACACGAGCTTCGTATGGTTCGTCCATCCCGGAACTTACTTTGACCGGTATTCAGCCAGATAAAAATGCACAGGGAGAGACCATTGACGGACAATGGTTAGCAACGGTAGAGGCGGCCGAAGGTGCCTATTATGCTGATGCCAAGATTGCGCTGATTTTAACCTATACGGATGCGCGTGGAGAAAAGGTGCAAATGACCTCTTCTTCGGTATCTGTGCTCAACAGTTATGTGAAACTGACGGATAAAATGGTTGTTCTGAACGGCCCGTCGTCATGCACCTATATGAGCACTACCACGAGTATGCCGATTACGGTTTCAACGCAGTTAGTGGCTCAACCGATCTCGGAAGGCAGTTCTACACTGTTTGATATGGGAACTGTTGCAGTGAAGGAGGCTGAACTGACGGGCGATAAGGCCGATCAGTTTACGCTGACTCCTGATGAGTCGGGCATGAAATGGAGCATCACGCCAAATAGTGCCGCATTGGAGTTCGATGAAGGAGCTCAATATGTACCGGTTACTTTAGCTGTAAAATTGTTGGATCGAATTGGCAATAATGAGGTGACCGTTACGAAAACCATCCGTTTTTTCAAAACAGAATATACGGCACCGGATGTTGTGGAGTATAAACTTTCGGAATGGCCGGTAGACCGGAGACAGAATTTACCATTAGGGGATTATTTAGCTCAAATTGGCGTTACAGCTGAGCTGTTTACCCGGCATAATGAAGGTGAATATCTGCCAATCGTCGTGCAACGAAATTTTAGCGTTAAAAATTCTGCTGGAGCGGATGCTTCTTCGTCGTATCGGGCTATTTTTCAAGTGAAAAATACAATTCCCGATGAAAATCCAGATGCGGTTTCGAACGAGATCATTGCTCCAGAAACCAGTTATCTGCAACAACGTTTCTATTCGCTGCCGTTAGAGGGTGAGTATATGTTATGGCTCACTTTCCAGTATTCGACCGTCGAGAGTATCACTAGCTCATATCCTCAGCCAACGATTCAGGCGACCATTAAAGTTCCTGTACGCATTGTACCCTAGTACAACCGGAGTTTGATATTATAGAGAGCAACTCACCAATCCGAGTTGCTCTCTTTTTTATATTCACAGGATGGAATCTTTCCCAAATATCCAATCCTCAAGAAAGAAAATTGATATTACGATCAGCCTCTTTTTATATCCCATCAGATCAATGTCTGTTTACCTGTTCAAAGGGATAGAGGTAATTTTATTACTTTTGTGCAGGTTTGTGGTTTTTATTGAGATAAATGGAATTTGCGAGCCTTTGGCGATTGAGGATATGGGATCCGGAATCGGGCGTAAAATTATATTTATCGGTGCAACAGACCGAAACGGTTAAATAACGAAAAATGGCAAAAAACGAACATAGTGTTTCTTCGCAGAAACGGTTACGACGTTTGGGATGGATAGGTTTAGGCGTGCTGGGCTTGATTGTATTGGCGATGATTCCCGGCTATCGGCTGTGGGAGTATTATTGTGGCCGTGCAGTTGAGTCCAATGCAGTTCTTACGCTTCCTACTGGCAGTAATTTCCGGGCGTTGGTTGACTCTCTCGAGTCGACAGCTGTTTTGCACAACCCGAAACGCTTTGAAAAGTGGGCCCATTCCCGAGATCTGGACTCGTCGGTACATCCGGGACGTTATCGCTTGGATGCAGGTATGAGTTACTCTTCATTGATTAATATGCTGAAGAGCGGACGCCAGACTCCGGTGAGAGTGACCTTCAATAATCTGCGTACACCTGCAAGGTTGGCAGGAGTTTTGTCTCGTAAATTAGAGCCGGATTCGTTGGCATGGGTTCATGCTTTGATGTCCGATTCCTTAGCCAAACAATACGGACTTTCGGCTCAAACCCTGTTTACGCTATTTATTCCCAATACATACGAGTTTTATTGGAATACGACTCCCGATGCTTTTTTACAACGGATGAAAAAGGAGACGGATCGCTTTTGGTCCTCTCGCGAGGCAAAGTTGGCCCGTTGTGGTTTGAGCCGCGAGGAGGTGTACACATTGGCCTCGATCGTTTACGAGGAGACGAAACGTACGGCTGAGATGCCACGTGTTGCTGGTGTATATATCAATCGGTTGCGTCGCGGAATGCCTTTGCAGGCCGATCCGACCGTAAAGTATGCGGTAGGTGATTTTTCGTTAAGACGGGTATTGCACCGCCATTTGGAGGTCGATTCTCCGTACAATACCTATAAATATCCCGGATTGCCTCCCGGTCCGATCTGTATGCCGTCGATTGATGCGATCGATGCTGTCCTTAATTATGAGGATCACGATTACCTCTATTTTTGTGCAAAAGCAGATCTCTCTGGAGAGCATGTGTTTGCCCATACGTTGAATGAACACAATCGTAATGCGCAGGCCTATGCCAGAGCCTTGAATCGTCGTGGAATTCGATAAAATTCAATTCATGGTATATTGCCAATATCGAGGGAAAGTGATTAGGAGACAAGACGCTTTTGTTATATTCAGATTGTCTGTCGATTTTTATAATTTAACGGATCAAAGCCAAGCCTTTTCTGTTTATCATATTAGTGGTGCTTTTTCAAACTAACAAAAAGCAATCTTTATCGATTGTTCAGTTTTGGCTTTTATCACGTTTGAACTAATCTGATTTACATAACTGATACATTGAGGGAAAGGAGTTGCAGTATTGCTGCAGCTCCTTTTCTATTTGGCTTGTTAGCGTTTGGATCGTCGTGTTTATAGATAGCATGTTCCGGTTACATGTCAAACACTAGGCGGATCGGCCGTCTTTGATTGAAGTCATTATCTGTGGGGATGAAAGGAGGATGATTTAGCCATTTATGGGGATTTACGGGGCCGGATGGCTCCTCTACTTTTGCTCTGTCAAAAAAGAGAAGCAAGTTGAAAAAAATCCCACTCTTAATGGTGTTGTGCTGTATGGCGTTATCGATCTTTCCGGTATACGCTCGACAGTTAGATGATTCGACCGATTGTTTGTTGTCGGTTCGAGTGCTGAATGGGAAAAACGGCGAACCTGTCGATTTTGCGGTAGTAGTTTTGATCGCACAGGCCGGTGAGCGTGTTTTTACTGAAAGCACGGGCTTGGATGGTGTCTGTCATTTTAAGCGCCTTACGTCTGGATCATACAAATTGCAAGTTGTCTTTCTTGGTTATAAGCCCTATGTACATACCATTGTCGTCGAGGACGATTCTTCCTATACCATTCGGCTTGATCCTCAAGCGGTCGATTTGGATGAGGTGGTAGTGACAGCTTTGGAATCGCAAGGAATGACCAGTTCGTCGAAAATCGATCGGCAAGCGATGGAGCATCTGCAGCCGTCGAGTTTTTCAGATTTAGTGTCGTTGCTGCCGGGTGAACGGACAACCAAACCGATGATGGGGGCTGCTAATCTGATCCGTCTGCGTGAAGCGGGGGGAGGTATCAACGCTAGCGGTAATAGTACTGATTATGACATTTCATCGTTAGGTACTTCGTTTTTGATGGATGGTGTGCCCATCAGTACGAAAGCCAATCTCTCTTACCTGGCAGGTAACAGCGATTATGATATTGCGGATCGCAATACGACAGGTCGCGGATTGGATATGCGTACGATTTCGACCGATGACATTGAAAAGGTTGAAGTGGTGCGCGGTATCCCTTCGGTGGAGTATGGTGATTTGACCAGCGGATTGATCAAAATCGATCGGCGTAAAGGTGGCAATCAACTCAATGCCCGTTTCAAGGCGGATGCTTATGGCAAATTGGCCTATGTAGGTAAGGGATTCGAATGGCAAGAGCGTCATCTAACTCTCAATACTGGAATTGACTTCTTGGATTCCAGAGTTGACCCCCGCAATACATTGGAAAATTACAAACGTTTCAACGCCTCGGTGCGACTCTCCAAAGAGTGGCATTACGGGTCAGGTAAACTGTCATACGGCACCAGTCTTGATTATGGCGGATCGTTTGATAACATGAAGATTGACCCCGAGATCAACTATCACAAAGAGGATAGTTATAAATCGAGTTATAATCGTTATGCGCTGGCCAATAATTTGACATGGGAAAGTTCCCGGCATCGGTTTTTCCGCTCTGTGGAGTTGAATACCTCCATCAGTTTACAAAGCGATAAGATTGACAGAACCCGTTATGTCTCGCTGTCAGGCACGCAGGCGACACCTCCTTTGTCGGATCAGGAGGGGGTACATGATGGTAGTTGGTTGCCGGCACAATATGTGGCTACCGGTGGGGTAGAGAGTTTGCCATTCTATGCATATACCAAACTGGTGGCTCGTTTTGGAGTGGAGGGTAATCGTGCAAAACACGATTGGATGGTTGGTGCCGATTGGCAGATGAATAAAAATTACGGCCGGGGACAAATTTATGATCCGCTGTTGCCGATTTCGCCGGGACTGACCACCCGCCCAAGACCTTATTACGATATCCCGGCAGGACATGACTTTGCGTTGTTTTTTGAGGATCGCAGTACGGTGACTGTGGGACGCAACCGGTTTGAAGTTCAGGCAGGTCTTCGGGCATCGACACTGTTGAATATATCGGGAAAGTATGATCTGCGGGGAAAATTCTTTTTCGATCCGCGGGTGAATTTGCGGTGGAGTTTTCCGCAGGTTATGGTAGCGGGACGTCCGCTCAAGTTTGAGATCGGAGGGGGAGTAGGGTGGCATACGATGACACCGTCTTTGAGTTATCTCTATCCCGATCCGATCTATTACGATTGGTTGCAGTTGAATTACTATCATCCCAATCCGGAGTATCGTCGGTTGAATCTGAAGACCTATGTGGTCGATCCGACCAATTATCATTTGCAGGCGGCTCGAAACTTCAAATGGGAGATACGGGGCGATATTACCTTCGGTGAAAATCGTTTGAGCGTGACCTACTTCCGGGAGGATATGCACAACGGGTACCGCTCAGCCCTGCAATATCAGGTGATGAACTATCGTGCATACGATGCCAGCGGGATCGATCAGAGTACCCTGACCGCTCCTCCATCGCTCGAGAATCTGCCCTATCAAGAGATTACGGCATTCGGTACCTATGGAACAACAGCCAATGGTACGCGATTGTTCAAAGAGGGCATTGAGTATCAGTTTGTCAGCAAACGTATTCCGGCTTTGCGTACCCGTATTACGATCGACGGGGCCTGGTTCCGTACGCTGTATAGTGACAGTGAACCCTATTGGTATCGCAAAACGGTGACAATCAACGGGCAGTATTTGCCCTATCTGGGACATTACAACGATCCGAATGGATATTGGCGACGGTCGTTCAATACCCGCTTCATGTTCGATACCTATCTGCCCAAACTCAAACTCGGATTTTCAGCTTCAATCGAGTGTATGTGGCTCTATCGGCAACGTTCGTTGCGGCAATATGGCATCCCGTACGAGTATGTGGGGCTGGATGGAGTGATCCGACCTTTCGACGAGGAGACGGCTCGTGAGGATCCCTATCTGCAGCATTTGATTATCACCTATTCGGAGACCAATTACAAAGAGATGGTACGTGAGCCGCTGAATATCGGCATGAACCTGAAGGTTACCAAGAAACTGTATAAGGATAGAATTCAATTGGCTCTGTTTGTCGATCAGCTTTTCTCCTATTGGAGGGAGTATAAAGGGGCCAACGGGGTGACGGTTCGCCAGACTGGAAATACGCCCTATTTCGGTATGGAGATCAATTTTAATCTGTAAACAGTCAAGTGATGATAACCAAAATAGTGTCAACCAAATAAAATAGAATTATGAAAACAATGACCCGTGTTTTAGGATTATTGCTGTTTGTATTGGCAGCGCTAACCCTGTCGTCCTGCCAAAAAGAGAACCAGGGCCTCCCTACGAGTAACGTGACATGGAATCTGACCCTGCCCGAGAGTGCCAGTGACGGAACTGTTTCCGAGACAAAGGCGGTGTTTACTAATATGAACACAGGAACGACCTACAATGCAACTGTGGGTTCTGCGACCAAAGCGACGGTAGTTAGTGTTTCGGCTACTGTGCCGGAAGGACTTTATAATATTAGTGTGGAGGGTAAAGTGACCTATACGGCTGATGATGGCAACGCCTTGACGACTGGTTTCCGGGCTTATAAAGAGTCGGTAACCATTTCTGGTGAGACTGTTGCATTGCCGGAGACGCAGGCGTCATTTTACAACCCGTCGAATGGATTTGTGATTTCAGAGGTCTATTTTGCGGGCTCCTCTACGGCTACGGGTGATCAGTATATGGATGATCAGTACATTAAGATCTGCAACAATTCGGATCAGGTACTTTATGCTGACAGTCTGGCTATTCTGCTTTCGGAATTCAACCCTCAACTCAAACGTGAATATCGTCCTGATATCATGAAGGATTATTTTTCAGTGAATACCGTATTGATGATTCCGGGTAGCGGTAAAGATCATCCAGTACAACCTGGTGCAGAGCTGGTGATTGCCATGAATGGAATCAACCACAAAGAGTACAATCCGACCTCTCCTGATCTGTCAAAAGCGGATTTTGAGGTGTATGACTATACCGGAGGTGATCAGTATCCCGATGTGGATGGAACAACTGTGCCGAATGTCGAAATTTGGACTACTTTTTCGGCGACCGTAACCGCGTTGCATGTCAATGGTTTGCAGACTTGGGCGCTGGCTCGTATGGAGGGAACCAAAGATGAATTTTTGACTAACAATGCCTATACGGCAGAGTACACTTTTACGTTTGGGGAACATTCGTTCGAGATGTCAACCGACTGCTTCAAAGTGCCTAATGCATGGATTGTCGATGCCGTGAATGGCTCGACTCCTGATGGACATGAATGGCTGGTGATTGATGCTTCGTTGGATGCCGGTTATACCTGGTGTGCCGAATATTTGGGTGACAAAAACCGGTATAATACGGCTGCAGTTCGTAAAAAAGCTGCAAATGGGAAACTTCAGGATACCAACAATTCAACCAACGACTTCACTCCGCATGCAACACCGTCTTTGTTGTAATTTGCCAAAACTGCTTTAGATGTTTTTTCGGTGTGTATGCATATGGATCGGTATTTGTGCCGCCATCGCCGCACAGGGAATGCAGCGAGACAGCTCGTCGCGGGCCATCGGCCTGGACGAGCGTCTCTCGCCTGTGGCTTTATTTCGTACATCCCTATTTGATAACCCGGCTTCGCAGGTGTACCGGTACAACACCTCCTTGACCCAAATCGGACTGTCGGGCGTTTACAACCAGCAGCAGGAGGCTGTGGTGATGCAGCAGGGACGTGGCAATCGCTTTGCGGCATTCGATGCCGACTCTTATGTGAAACGGAACGGCAATACGGTTTGGGGCTCAGCGGGGTATCGGGTAGGACGCACCATGCATACGGTGTGGAATGAGAATGCCGATTATGAGCTGTTGTACCCCTATGTTTGGGCCGATTCTGTCGGAGGAAACCTGAATTCAGAACGCTATACGTTTACCGGAGGTTATGGTCGTCAATTTGGCCGGGTTGCCTGGGGAATTTATGCCGATTACCGTGCAGAAATCGAGTATCGCAAAACCGATCCCCGACCCCGTAATGTGGTCTCGGATCTGAACCTTTCGACGGGTGCAATGCTGGCTCTGGGAAGACGCTATTTGGTAGGACTCTCTGCCGACTTGCAAATCTACCGTCAGGAGAGCAGTATGCGTTTTTTTGCGGTGTTGGGAGGCCCAAAGATGTACCAAATGTTGGGACTGGGGATGTACAGTACCCGGTTTTCCGTCGGTGGGGACAGCCAGTCGCTCTTTTTTAAGGGGCGTAGTTATGGCGTGGGGATGAATCTTCTCTCCCGGGATGGCCGAGGCGCCTTTTTAACCGTCCATTACCGGAATTGGGCTGTACGACGTATTTTGGAAAATTATCAGAATCTTCCTTTGACCCGATTGGTCGATAACGAGCTGAAAGGTACGGTAGGATGGCTCGGACAGCACGGTCAACACCATTGGGGCGTGAAACTGTCGGGCTTTTATGCGGAGCGAACCGGTACCGAGTATATCTATGGCGATGCTTCGGGTAGTGAGAATTATCCTCGGTTAGGGTCGGTCGAACAGTACAGCAACAGCCGTGTCGAAGGGAAAATTGCTGCTGTATGGGGCTTTGAAACGGTACGCGGATGGTCCTTTTATCTGGAGCCCTCCGGAGGTTACTACCGTTTTGAATCGGGTTACCTGAATCCTCAACGTAGTTTGATATTCGATAAGATGGGGGCAGGTTTGCAGGCATCTCTGTTCAAAAAAATCCGTCGTTCGACGTTACGTTTAGGAGGATCGGCGGATCGGATGGTGAATCGCTTTGCTACGATGCGTCTTGACGGTTTGGAGATGACCAGCTCGATTGGCGAAATGATGCAGCAAAATTTTGACCACCTGCGTGCTGATGTAACCTGGTGCGGAGTCTTGTTGCGTTGGGAGTATCTTTTTGAACGCACTGCACTTTCGTTTTACATTCAAGGCGATTGGCAGCGTGGAATGTACAGTGACGGCAATCGATCCGAATATGCGCGGATCGTTTGTGGCGTCGCCTTTTAATCAATTACAGAACAGCAAAAAATTATGGAAAATGTCATAGAGTGTCGTAATCTGACGCACTATTACGGCAATCGGATGATTTATGAAAATCTCAGTTTTACGGTTCCGCGAGGGCGTATTCTCGGCCTGTTGGGAAAAAACGGCACCGGCAAAACGACAACCATCAATATTCTGAGCGGTTATTTGCAACCTCGTTCCGGAGAGTGTCTGATCTTCGGCGAAAATATTCAGCAGATGAATCCGGTAACCCGTCAGCGGATCGGTCTTCTGATCGAGGGCCATGTTCAGTATGCTTTCATGAATGTGGAGGAGATCGAACACTACTATTCGGCCTTTTATCCCAATTGGAATCGGGATGCCTATTACGGGCTGGTCCGAAAATTGAAAATTGCGCCTCGGCAACGTATTGCTCGGATGTCGTGTGGTCAACGTTCTCAGGTGGCTTTGGGCCTGATCCTGGCGCAGAATGCCGAGTTGCTGGTGCTCGATGACTTTTCGATGGGACTGGATCCCGGATACCGTCGCCTGTTCATCGATTACCTGCGTGAGTATGCCAAGGCCGAGTCCAAAACCATCTTCCTGACCTCGCACATCATTCAGGATATGGAGCGGTTGATCGATGACTGCATCATCATGGATTATGGGTCGATCCTGATCCAGCAACCTGTTCAACAACTGTTGAAGACCTTCCGACGCTACACTTTTCGAATAGAGGGAACGATTCCCGAAATTTTGCCGGAAGATGCGACTCTCTACCACAGTGCGGTGATTCGTGATTGTGGCGAAACCTACTCTTTCGAGGATGCCGAATATATCTCATGCTGGTTGCGACGCAACGGTATTGCCTATAAAGAGTTGAAAGCGGAGTCTCTGAATCTGGAGGATGCTTTTATTGGATTGACCGGAAAATATTAATATTTATTGGATTTTCATCGAGAAAAATGAAAAAGGCGATCTTTTATAAAGAGTGGATCAAGACACGCCGTTATACCCTGTTGGCGTTGATCCTCTCGCTGGTATTTGTGGGGTACGCCCTGTTACAGTTGCAACGGGTGATCGGATTCAAAGGTGTTGGACATCTTTGGGAGATCCTGCTTTCACGTGATACGGTATTTATTGAAGTGTTGACCTATGTGCCGTTGGCGATCGGAGTGTTGATGGCGGTGGTGCAGTTTGTCCCGGAGATGCAGCAGAAACGACTCAAACTGACGTTGCATTTGCCTTTTCCCCAACGTCGCATGGTAACCTTAATGCTGAGTTCCGGCCTGGTACAGGTATTGGGTATTTTTCTGCTGAACTATGCCGTGTTGTGGATCTATCTGCAATCCATTTTGGCTCCGGAGTTGGTTTCCCGGATCTTGTTGACGGCACTGCCCTGGTACTTATGCGGCTTGACGGGCTATCTGCTGGCAGCGTGGATCTGTCTGGAACCGACCTGGTACAGACGTATTGTCAATCTGCTTATTGCGGCTGGGGTGATCCGCATTTTCTATCTCGGCACGACACCGGAAGCCTATAACTGTTTTTTGATCGGTCTGGCGCTTTATGTCGTGGTGATCGTGCTGTTGCCACAACTTTCGGTCGCACGTTTCAAGCAAGGGTGTCAGGATTGATCTGTCTCCTTGAAGCTGAACAGAATCGACAGTTTTTCTGATTAACACATTCGAAATATGATACGATTTAGCAAAATAATACTTTTTTTTACGGCGGTGGTGTTGATGGCTTGGCTGCTGCCGTGGGGTTATCACTTCGTTACGGTGCGTCCGGACAGTGGCCCTTTTACTTTGTATAGCTGTATGACCGATGGGTTTGTGATGCGTGATTATCGTGATGGCAATCCAATCTGTTACGATGAAACAGGTCGAACCTATTCGGAACGTGAGTTCGATAGTGTCTTGCCACTGTTTTATTACCGGCAGTTGCTTGCCGATGGACGTCAACCCGATACGTTGCGGGGAGTGGCACTTACGCCTCAAGTAGTCTCTTTACAGAGCTTTATGTTTCGCAGCTATCCTTCTGATCTCAATAAGGTGAAACCCAAACTCTATCCGCTGTTGGAGGCGATGTCGGGACGGGTGGATCTGCAAATGCCACCGGATGTATTCCGTATGGGTGAGCGTATTGAGTTTATCGATATGGCGACTAATCGAGTGGATGAATCCAAAAGTGAACGTTTTACCCAAGCTCTATTGGTCAAAGGCTTCTCTTTCCCCGCGACCTATGTGCAGGGAAATCCGACCACACGCAAAGAATACGATGAGGGTTATATGCTTCTCGACCGCGATGGAAAGTTGTTTCATCTGAAGCAGCTACGTGGAAGACCTTATGTACGTTATGTCGAATTACCCGACAGTGTACGGATTACCGATATTTTCGTTACAGAATTTTCGAATCGTCGCAGCTATGCCTTTTTGTCGGATTCGGCTCATCGGATGTATCTGTTGACTAATCCTGGATATGAACTGAAGCAATTGCCGATTGATCATTTTGATCCCCGTACGGAAGAGATCATGATCATTGCCGATCTGTTCCATTGGACGGTTTGTGTGTCGGGTGATAGAGGAACACGCTATTATGCTGTGGATGCCAATGACTATTCGCTATGCGGAACATTGTCGGATCCGAGTGAGGTGCGTTGGACCGAAAAGGTGGCAAAGTGGGTGTTCCCGTTTGAGTTGTCATTTACTTCGTATGACGATGAATATGTCTATCCCCGGTTGACAAACTTTTCAGTATCTGCTTTGGTGTTAAACCTGTTGTTGGCCGGTATCTATCTGCTTGTGCTCAGACGTCAGATGAGATATACAGTTATTCCGGCTTGCGGAGTGGTGATATTGGGCCTCTACCTCTTTATTCCGTTGCTTGTGCTCAGACGATAATTTACTTATACTGTTTGAACTGAATATATAGCAGGGAAGGATTACTCTATACGATAATCAATAAGGCAGAGCAGGGAGTTAAACGGATTCCCTGCTCTTGTTGTTTAGTGATGACGTGTGTTGAGAGATTAGGTTTATTGAGTTACTGAATGTGGAAAAATGGTGTGAATGTGTATCGAGAGGTAGAGTACAGGCTTGTGTTGTCGTCTTGATAGAGTTGTTTTGAGCTTACAACTGTTGGGATGTAGTGGATCTTCTGTGGAGAACAATGAGCACCCCAAGAGTTGGAACCCTAGGTTTAAAAAGAGCTTTGTTCAGCGTAATAGTTGAGGAGCAGGGATGTCTTTAGTAGTCGATTTGGTGTATCATAGCTATAATGTTTGAAGGTGATGTGTTTGTTCATAGAGGGGATATGTAATGATAAATTTTTAGGATCAGACATAATGAACGAGGGACAGATCCTGCAAAATCTGCCCCTCTTGACGGCCGAAGCCGAACTTGAAACTGAGTGTTACTTGAACTGATAAAAGAAGATACGAACAATCGAAACGCTAACTAACTAATTTACCAAACCTAAAATCAATGTATTATGTTTATATAGCTTTTATGTGAAGATCAAAAAGAGAACGGGAATTAAGATTCCTGCTAAGAATTCAACACCTCCTCGGCCCCAAAAGCCTTTGACTCCTTTTACCATGAAAAGGCCGGTCAACGTGATAACGACTAACGAGAAAGCGAAAATATCCGAAAAAGCGGTCCACCAGTGTCCGGGATTGTAGTGCAGTCGATTCAGACTGCTCCAGATCGGTCGGCGACGTATCGATTCATACAAGACTTCACCGGTATCCGTGTTCACCATCAAAGAAGAACCTCCTTTGAGAAATACTTTCATCTGTGAGTCCGCAGGGAAGTAATGCTTCGTGTAGTTGTCGGCTTCATTCAACGGTCCGAGAATCGACAGTACAAAATCTTTATTCCAATCGGCTTGCGATTTAGGAAGATCTTGAAGCGTGAACTCTTTGCGTGTAATGTCGTATTCAGCGTTGAAGTCGCGTTTGTGGTTGAGCAAAAAGCCTGAAATTGCATAGATCAAAACCACTCCTGCGAAAAAGAAAGACAACTCGCGATGAATCGTACGACTCCATTTTCGGAATTCAGAACCGAATTTCTTGACTTGCATCGGCTAAAGAATTTCGTAATTGTCGGCAGTAATGCTGTAAAAGGAGAGATAGTCTTTCCCTTCGTTGGCTTTGCGTTCTGCAATCCGTTTGCGGAAATTGGCAATCCGCTCTTCAATGCTCCCTGCAGGAGCCTCTCCGCGGGCTTTCTGATCGCTTTCACATCCTGCTCCTCCTTCACCGTGCCGCTCGGTAACTTGAGCCTTGATCTGAGATTCCCATTGGTTCAGGAATGCCTCATCAATACGCTCTTCCTGTACGGTGCCTTGAATCCGTACCAAACTGTTTACTGTCTCCGGTGAAAAACTGCCTATTTTTTGTCCGGCATCGATACGGATGGTTTGGGTGTCGTCGCTCCCCATCAAGAAAATTTTACCGCCTCCGTGTTGGCAAATGTGGGTGCAAACTCCCTCCAGAACGACAGTCTGTCCAACCAGTTTGTCGGCATTTTTCAGCACGCTATCCACCTCCATGCCCTTATTTTGGGCAGCTGCTGTGGTTGTTTTGGAATTTGATGAACTTGATCCGCAGCTGACGGCTGTACCACCCAAAAAAGCTGAAATAGCGAGTATGGCTAAAAAGTGTTTTTTCATGACGTTATGTTGTTTTAATAATTGCGTAGTTTGAAGAACGACCTCCTGCCGGGCGTACCCGACAGGAGCCATCGTTCGTTTATGGTTTTTGGCTTACGAGGACAAAAGTAGAGGGAAGCCAGTGGAGCTGCAATCCCAACATGTAATGAAAAAAGTGATCAGAATCCCTATTTGTGGCGATAGGTGTATTTAATATATAGGAGTAGTTTTGCACTGTATTTGAATTGAGCTATTTGAGAAAAAAGTGAGGTAGGTGATGCTAAAGAGGTGTCCTGTCGCAGACGGTGGCTCAATTTTAAAGTGAAGGGGATTCGAAACTTGGAAATGCAAATGAATACCACCTCAAATAAAAGGTTCGGAATATATCGAATTGGAAAAGATGAAACAGCACGATGAAGAGGAAGGTGTGATTGCCCGTTCCGATAATTTATCCCATATTTGTGAAAAACATAAACCGATGAAACAGCTCCTCCTTTCGGGCAATATGAAAATGTCCGACCTGATCCAGGCCAACTATGCCCTATTGACGGTACTGCCCCGTTTCGGTATTCATTTGGGTTTTGGCGACCGCAGTGTTGCTGATGTGTGTCGAGCGCAAGGGGTATCGCTGGAACTGTTCCTGATGATTTGCAGCATCTATACTTTCGATGATTATTTGCCCGATGCAGAGCGGTTCGAAGGTATTGATGTCGAAGATATCGTGCTCTATCTCCACAACTCCCACCGGTATTATTTGGAAGAACGTATTCCTGAAATTTGGGAAAATCTCTCTTCGTTAGAGGAAGGTGTTTCTGAGGAGACTCCATCTATTCGAATCCTTGACCGGTTTTTCAACGAGTATCGGCGTGAAGTTGAGGCCCATTTTGCTTACGAAGAGCAGACGGTCTTTCCCTATATTCGGGGACTGGTGCACGACGAACATACAGAAGGATACAGCATTGAACAATTCGAAGAGAACCATAGCAATATCGAGGATACGCTCGAGGATCTGAAAAATATTCTGATCAAATATCTGCCCAGTGACGTGTCGGCACGACGGTTGAATCGGGCGTTGTTCAATGTTTTTCTGTTAGAGGACGATCTGGGACGCCATACGTTGATTGAAAATAAAGTTTTGGTTCCCTTTGTGATGCAATTGGAGAAGAGTCATGGCAGATAATGGACGACATCGGATTCTGTTGATTGAGCCTTCGGCAATTGTGGCCCGAGGACTCCGAGAGATCTTGGCTGAGCACTCCGAATTTGAGGTGGTCGATACACTGCCAGACTGGGGCCGGTATGGTGAACGGTTGACGGTGCTGGCCCCCGATGCAGTGGTGGTTGACCCTTGTCTTTTCGACTTCCAAAAACGCAATACGGTTCGTTCGTTGTTGCCGGATCTGCACCAGACGGCATTGGTCGCCATATTAACCGGAGGTGTATTGGATGATGAGCTGTTGAAACAGTACGATGGGGCTTTTTATCTGTATGATGAGCCTACGCAGATCGTGCGCAAATTACGCAAAGCACTTGAGAACAGACATGCCCAGCCGATGGGGACCGAGAGTTACGAGTTGTCGGAGCGTGAAAAAGAGATTTTGGTGGCAGTAGCCCGTGGATTGACCAACAAAGAGATTGCCGATCAATATTATATTTCGATCCATACAGTAATCTCGCACCGCAAGAATATCGCCCGTAAAACCGGAATCAAGTCGGTGTCAGGGTTGACAGTCTATGCTTTGTTGAATCACATGATCGACCAGCAGGATATCGAATAGAAACTAAAAAATAGTGATATATCTATGAAAAGCGGCTCTTCCTTAAGAGTCGCTTTTGTTGTCTAATTTTTCGAGTGGAGTATTATTGTGGTAAGGAGAAAGTTTGACTCAATTTTTGTGTCGCCAGTTTTTTTACTGACATGCAATGGCATATCTCGAGCGATGCAAAAAAATCAGCGGTCATCTCGGAATTCCCCGTTTGCACATGGATTGCTATTATACGAAGCTCCAAAGCAACATCAAGTTCAGTACGGTAACTACGATCCCGATCGTGTAGAGCAGGTATTTCGTAAAGGTGGAGTTGCGGAATTTGCCCATGACCTTTTCCGATGAGGTGAGATATACTTGCGTGAAGACCGTAATGGGGAGTTGTATGCTCAGTGCCATTTGCGAGTAGATCAGCCCTTTGAAGGGATCGGAGATCAGAATAATGATCAAAAAGGCAACAATCAACGAGAGTATGACACCGGTACGTGAGTGTGTGTCCTTGATGTCGTAAGGTTCTTTGAACATTCCGGCAAAGATGGAACCGGCAGCCATTCCGGAGGTGATGGTTGAGGCAATGCCGGCAAATAGCAGGGCAACGGCAAAAATGATCGTTGCATTACTGCCCAATAACGGTTGTAATAGGGAGTCGGCCTGTTGCAGTTCCGATACTGGTGTGCCCGAAACGAAAAATGTCGAAGCGGCCAACAGAATCATGGCGCTGTTGATTGCCCACCCGATAACCATCGAGAGAATGGTATCCACATATTCATAGCGGAGCTGTTTTTTGATCACTTTGTCGTCGCTCAAATTCCATTGACGGCTTTGGATCACCTCCGAGTGGAGAAAAAGGTTGTGGGGCATGACCACAGCACCCAGAACGCTCATGATGATTACGATCGAGCCTTGAGGAAATGAGGGTGTGACCCATGCTTTGGTAGCTGCTGGCCAGTCAATTGTAACTAAAGAGAGTTCGTAGATAAATGAAAGTCCGATGATTGATACGAATGCGATAATCCACTTCTCGATCAGACGGTAGCTGTTGGTAAAGAGCATGATCAGGACAAAGATCAGTACCAGCAGGGCTCCAATTCGTACCGGAATTCCGAATAGCATTTGCAGCGCGATGGCCCCTCCCAAAATCTCAGCCAGCGAGGTGGAGATCGATGCAAGCATGGCCGAGCCGAGCACGGTTTTCGAGGCTGTAGGAGGTAAATAGGTAGCTGCAGCCTCCGAAAGGCAGAGTCCGGTGGCGATCCCCAGATGGGCAACGTTGTGTTGCAACAGGATCAGCATGATAGTCGAAAGGGTAACCATCCAGAGCAGGGCATAACCGTAATCGGCACCTGCCGCAAGATTGGAGGCCCAGTTGCCGGGATCGATAAACCCGACCGTTACGAGCAGTCCCGGTCCGATGTATTTTAGGATTTCGAGTCCTCCTTGTGTCGGATGATGTCCCTCACGGGTGAATTTGGAACGTATGGTTTTCAGAAGGCCCATATGTGTGAAAATAGTGGCTACGTAATTTGAAATTTGATTCTTAGGTTGCGAATTTAAACAGCTTTGGCTGAATTCCAATTTTTTATTGAGAGAACGGTAAATTCGAAACCGTTATACCTTACGAAAGGTGTAAGTTAGTACGGCGAGAGGAACTGGAGCCGATAGTAAAAGTGTATTTTGCCGAGCTTGAATTGTCAGGAGATCGGTGTATGCAATCTCTGAAAGGGAAAAGAAAATTATTCGCGAAAACGAATTTGACAGTTATCGAGGCTGTCGATAACGGCCAATGATTCGACGTGAATATTCTGTTTCCTTAGCAGTTCGCCACCTTGTTGAAACGCCTTCTCGATGAGAAATCCCATGCCAATCAGTTGTGCCCCGGCCTGTTTGATCAGATCAATTGCTCCCAATGCGGCATTGCCATTGGCCAAAAAATCGTCGATAAATAACACGCGATCGTTCGGAGTGAGAAAATCTCGACTCAGACAAATATCGTAGTCTCGACCTTTTGTAAAAGAATATACACGGGTCGAGAGCATATTTTCCATAGTCTTGGGCTGTTTCTTTTTGGCGAATACAACCGGCAGATCCATCAGAAAACCGACCATAATAGCCGGTGCAATACCACTGGCCTCAATGGTCAGTATTTTGTTGAACGGTTCATTGGCGAAACGTCGGACAAATTCGACGGCCATGGCTTTCATTAAGGTGGGATCCATTTGGTGGTTGATAAAGCTGTCCACCTTGAGAACGCCCCCTTCGAAACATTGGCCGTCCTGCAAAATCCGATCTTTGAGAAGTTTCATAATCCGTCGTCTATTTTCTAACGTTATCGTGTGTCCTGCAATGTCAGCAAAACTGTTGTAAAACTATCGATTTTGCATCTCTTTTACAAATTGTCCGTTTGTTAAGGAGAATCTCCTTCCCGTGTGAGGAACGCTTCTCGGCGTAATCCATTATATTTGTTCTTAAATGACAGCAAGGCATCGTATAGCGGTGTGTGTTGTGGGAGAATAATAGACTAAAGGGATGAGCTGATTCTATGCTTGGTGTTGTGTACAAGTGTTTATGAACCAGGATATTTCGCTTGTCTCTTTTTGCTGAAAAGCGGTCGATTTGAAGAATAAAATAGCTAAAATTTCAATTCATTTCATTTGTAAAAAGGTAATAAAAATGTGCAAAAAGTGTGATACCAATAGTTCAGAAGCCTCTATGCGTTTTATGCGGGAAGCCATTGCGCTTTCTGAAGCAAATGTTCGTGCGGGAGGAGGCCCTTTTGGGGCGGTGATTGTTAAGGATGGGGTGGTGGTGGCCACCGGAACCAATGGGGTAACACGTGAAAATGACCCGACAGCCCATGCAGAGGTTACGGCAATCCGCAATGCTGCTCATGCGTTGGGAACATTCGATCTGAGCGGGTGTGAAATTTATACTTCATGTGAACCCTGTCCGATGTGTTTGGGTGCGATCTATTGGGCGCATATCGACCGGATGTATTTTGGAAACGACAAACATGACGCCAAACGCATCGGCTTCGATGACTCTTTCATTTATGACGAGTTGGCTTTACCGGCTAACAAACGACGTTTGCAATCTTGTCGTATGCTGGAAGATGAGGCTCGCCGTGCATTTGATCAATGGACAGAGAAAGAGGATAAGATCGAATATTGAGTCTCAGTACGAACAATTTGCAAATGTGTTGTTTGTTCTGAAAAATTGTTTACCTTTGCGACGGATTCGGTGCCATGCACGGAACATGGCGAAAAGGGAATCCTGTGTGAATCAGGAACAGTACCCGCTGCTGTAATTCGCCTTGAGGGCGATAAGTCAGAATACCGGCCGACTCCGTTTTTCCGGTTGCTGTTGTTTTCGGGAGTTAGAACAGTAGGGCCTTTACCCAACGTTCGTTTGGGTGAAGTATCTTCCTCTGATTTGTCGTTCGAAAATGTTGTGCGCCGGAAAGGACGCACCAAATCGTTGTGTCTATTTGAATGCTTTTAATACAATTAGTTACAACAATAGTAGTTATATCATGAAAAATTTTAAACTTCTTTGGTTGCTTGCTGTTGCAGGCTCTGTAATGATGACATCTTGTGATAAAGACGATGTCCCCCCTCCAGCGCCCAAGGTGACTGTGACATTTGACGCAATTACGCTCCCCTCTGAGGGCTATATCAACAATAGCAATTATACGGAAAGCGGCGTGACTTTCAACAATGCTTTCAATGCAGAGTGGGCCTCTTGGGATGGATTTGCAGTCTCTAACTTGCATGATAAAACCACTCCGGGATATGCAAATCAGTACAGTGTATATGCCGATGGTGGTGCAGCAGGTTCAGCTAATTTTGTTGTATGCTTTTATAGCTCGTATGCAGATCCCAACAGTGCGTTCTTCTCTTTGGCATCAGGTAAAGAGGGTAATGAGCTTACGCTGATGATTAACAATAATACCTATGCAGCCTTGTCTATGAAAGAAGGTGATGCATATGCGAAAAAATTTGAGGCTGGCGACTGGTTTAAAGTAACCGCTACCGGTTATAAAGAAGATGGTACACAAACCGGAACGGCTGATATTTATTTGGCTGATTTCCGTGATGGTAAAACATACATCTGTGCTGAGTGGACCAAAGTTGATTTGTCTGCATTAGGAACATTTAACAAAGTAGCCTTCACGATCTCATCAAGCGATGTAGGTGACTACGGTATGAATACACCGGCATATTTCTGCATCGACAATGTTGAGTTCAGCGAAGTAACCACAACTGCAGAGTAATTCTGATGTAATGCCCTATTACGAAGTTTGATCTTCGTACTACCAAATGAACTTCGTGGTCACTCTGTGGTGGGTGACCGATCAAGTGGTGGTGGTTTTAGGTCAACACCTGCTTCATTAGTGACTGCGATTCATTTTATTCAGGTCGATTCGACCGTTTATTTGCCACGGAGGATCCTCGGTGCTTTGCACCGGGGATTCGATGTTTTAGAGAGGTGCGTGCCGAAGAATAATCGTAGCTTAGTCTCTAGGATTGAAAGCGTAGCTTATGATTGAAAGACCTTTAGGATTGTAACTCTGAAAAATTGTCGAAAGACACTATCTTTGTACGCATGGGCCGTTACCAGTATTATGGCTCGGGAATCCTTTTGCCTATATTGGTAATTGGGAAAGATAGAAATAACGGATTTGTACCAAAATGTCTATACGGAATCAATATAGTAACTCGGATCAGACTAATGCCCAGAAAAAAACTGGACGCAATACAGGATTATTGGCGTTAAGTCCGTTGGTGGTCTTCTTGTCTCTGTATCTGGTCTCCTCATTGGTGGCTGGCGATTTTTACAAGGTGCCGATCTCGGTCGCTTTTGTGGTTGCTTCTGCGTATGCTGTACTGATTACACGGAAGATGAAATTAGCCGATCGATTGGATCGTTTTTCGGCAGGTGCGGCTCACAAGAATATCATGCTGATGATATGGATTTTTGTGTTGGCCGGAGCTTTTGCTGCATCAGCCAAGGCAATGGGGGCGGTCGATGCAACGGTCAATCTGACATTGCGAATCTTACCTGACAATTTGTTGTTGCCTGGAATCTTTCTGGCAGCCTGTTTTATTTCGTTGGCTATCGGTACCTCAGTCGGAACGATTGTGGCGTTAGTTCCTGTAGCGGCAGGAATCGCTGAACAAACCGGACTCGGTGTGCCTTTGATGACTGCAGTTGTGGTGGGAGGAGCCTTTTTTGGAGACAATTTGTCGTTTATATCCGATACAACGATTGCTGCAACGCGAACTCAAGAGTGCGGCATGCGGGATAAGTTTAAGGTGAACAGTATGATTGTGGTGCCAGCCGCAGTCGTTGTAACATTGCTTTATCTATACGAAAGCTGGTCTTTGCAGATTCCACCCCAAAGTGAACCGTTGGAATGGGTTAAGGTGGTTCCGTATCTTGTGGTGTTGGGAACCGCATTGGCCGGCATGAACGTGATGGTCGTATTGGTGTTGGGGCTGTTGATAACCGGTGTGATTGGTCTGGCAACAGGAAGTTTCGGACCGTTTGACTGGCTCGGTTCAATGGGAAGCGGCATTTCGGATATGGGCCAGTTGATTATTGTAACGTTACTGGCTGGAGGTATGTTAGAACTGATCCGGGTGGGTGGAGGTATTGATTACGTGATTGACCGGTTGACCCGCCGTGTCCGCAATAAACGGGGAGCCGAACTGAGTATAGCTGCGTTGGTAAGTGTCGCTAACTGTTGTACGGCCAATAATACGATAGCGATTATAACTGTTGGACCGATTGCGAAACGGATTGCTGACCGATTCGGTGTAGATCCGCGTAAAAGTGCCAGTATTCTCGATACCTTCTCATGCTTTGTGCAGGGGCTGATCCCGTATGGTGCGCAGTTGTTAATGGCGGCAGGTTTGACCGCTTTGTCCCCCCTTGAGATCATGCGCTACCTCTATTATCCGATGCTCATGGGTGGATTCGCATTGTTATCGATTCTGTTTCGTTTCCCCCGTCGCTATTCTTAATGCTGCTTTCACAGGTGTCGCTGGGGAAGCGCCTTGTGTATGCAATTGACAGATTTTGATGGGATCAAGATCTGTGAAAAGAGCTCTCTCCCTCGATTTTGTAATTGCTTGATTTGTCCATTGAAAGTTCTTCTGCTGTGTTTTGGGTAGCGGTATTGGGCAGAGGAAGATTGAGGCGTCAACAAATGTTATACCCCGGATCGGGTTTGGGCGAAGTTTATGTCTGTTAATTTAGCCGATCGAGTTTGGGCCCGGTTTGTCTGCCCAGGCGGGTTAGACTGAAAAGTGCGGCCAATACTGCTATCGCACAACCTAATAGCAGAGAGTTATGTGTATTATGTCCACCCGGAATTAATCGGAAAATCAGCGCTACCAGCGCAGCCCCGCTGGTTTGGCCCAACAAACGGGCTGAACCGAGCATGCCGCTGGCTCCACCACTCCGATTACGAGGAGCAGAGGCAATGATTGTGCTGTTATTGGGCGTCTGGAATAGTCCGAATCCTCCTCCGCACAACGCCATTCTCCAAATGACATCTCCAGCGGTTGCTTCCGGAGTCAGCATGCTGAGTAAGAATAGACCACAGGCAAAAATCGATAAACCGATTCCACCCAACAATCCCGCATTGACTCTCTCGGCAAGGATACCGGCCATTGGGGCACAAATCATGGTTGCCAATGGCCATGGTGTCATCAATAAGCCACAAGTGACCGCATCTTTCCCTAACTCACCTTGTAAAAAGAAGGGTAGTGAAACCATGGCCAGCATTTGTGCTGTAAATGATAGTACCGATGTGGAGATAGAGAGAGAGAAGATCGGAATTTTTAACAGGTCGATCGGTAGTAGGGGAAACTCCTTTTTGAGTTCGCGTCGTACGAAAATGGTCCCAATGATGATTAACAAAAAGAGTCCTGTCAGCAGCAGTTGTTGGGGAAGTTCGTGAGAGGCCCCCTCAATGAGTCCGATTAACAGGAAGAAGAAACAGGCATTCAGAATACCGCCTGGAATATCGAATTTTCGATTGAGGTTACGGATAGGGTTGGCAGGTAAAAACTTGTAGCTTAAAGCAAGGGCTGCGATTCCGATCGGAATGTTAATGGCAAACAGCCATGGCCAGTTGGTGATAGACAAAATTGCTGAGGCTACAGTAGGTCCAGCAGCAGCAGAAACGGATACAACCAGGGCGTTAATTCCCAATCCTCGGGCCAAAAAACGGGAAGGATAGATGATACGGATCAGAGCCGTATTGACACTGGCTATGGCTGCAGCTCCAAATCCTTGCAGGGTTCTGGAGATCACCAGCATGGGAAGTGAGTTGGAGCAGGCACACAATAGCGAAGTGCCGATAAACAGGCTGAGTCCTATCGTATAGATTCGTCTGTAGCCCCAAATGTCACCCAAAGAGGATAACGACAACAGAGAGATGGTGATGGCCAGTTGGTATGCATTGACGATCCAGATGGATGTAGCAGGCGAGGTATTAAGGTCTCTGGCAATGGAGGGTAGTGCTACATTGGTAATGGTTCCGTCCAGTACGGATACCGTGATTCCCAAAGCAATGGCTAAAATAGCCCAGTACCGGGAGGGTAAAGGCAATCCATCCTGCACGGAGGGTGGAGTGAGAGCGGGTGCAGGAGTGGAAAGTGCCGATTGTGGAGTATGTGAAGAGGAGGTACAACTCATCGTCGGATGATGCTTACAGTAGAGCTGAAACCCACTCTTCCTCTTTGAAACCGACCAAGATGCGATCCGGTAATACCAATACAGGGCGTTTAACCAGTTTGCCGTCCGAAGCTAATAAAGCGAGTAATTGCTCTTCGGAATCAGTTTTGACACGCTCTTTTAAATTCAACTCTTTGTATCGCAGTCCGCTGGTATTGAAAAATTTGCGTATCGGAAGATTGCTCGCTTTAAGCCATGATCCGATTTCTGCAGTAGACGGATTGTGTGTAATGATGTCTCGGATTTCGTATGTGATACCGTGTGCATCGAGCCACTTGCGAGCTTTGATGCAGGTGCCACATTTGGCATATTGAATAAATAGAGGTTTCATGGGGTACTCGTAATTCGTGTCATTTAATTCGAGCCAAAGATACGAAATAAATAAACCCTTTGCTCGACAATTTCGGGCAAAGGGTTATCTGAAAAGCTCTATTTGCTGCACTATTCGCAATGTGGTTGTCGTTTCAGACAGTGTTGCGAACGTGGCAAAATCACAATAAAAAATCTCGTTGGAGACTCTGCAGATTATTCTGCTGCACCTGCCAATGGAGAAGGTACTACATAGGTACGGGCAGCCAGCTCTTTGTCAATCATATAAAGACCGAGCGAGTTGTCAGCAACCATTTTGAGCTGGTCGATGATTGTGCGAGCGTTATCCTCCTCTTCAACCTGTTCGTTGACAAACCAAATGAGCATATTGGCAGTAGCAAAATCTTTCTCAGAGGCTGCAGTGTGGCACAAGTCGTCAATCAAACTGGTTACCTTTTGCTCGTGTTGCAAAGTGTCCTGATACATCTCCAGAGGAGAGGCCCATTCAGTCTTAACCGCATCAATCGGAGCAAGGGTTACTTTGCCGCCGCGTGCCTGAACGTAGTTAATGAGAATTTGAGCATGTGCCTGTTCTTCCTGGAATTGTACCGAGAACCAGTTGGCGATGCCTTTGTACCCTTTTTGCATGGCGTCTGCCGACATGGACAAATAGAGGTAAGCTGACCAGAATTCGGCATTGATCTGGGCGTTGAGCGCCTGTTCTACTTTTGCATTTAACATGATAAATCTATTTTAAGTGATAGTTTTCTGCCGTAAAATTAGCAAATTGTTTGGGTCGCTGTTGTAGAATCGAAAAAATAGTACGTCATTTTTATAATTTTGTTCTGTCTGGATTTTAATTGTTTGTTTATTAGGCAGATGGTTGATTGTGGAAAAGGAGATTGGATGCCCGAAATATTGCGTAATTGAGAATCAGGATGCGTAAAGGGTTGCTCTGGATTCCGTGTAAAATCAATCAGTAAAATACTATCTTGCTGTCTTTGAGAATGAGAGGAATAATTTTTCTTAGACATTTTATCTTAGTGTGTTAATCGTTTGTATTGCTTAACGTGAGATATAACATGAACGCAGTGTTTCAATATGGTGAAAAGGAGTTGAATTATTTACGGAAATGTGATGGCCGTATGGCGGGGTTAATTGAACGTTTCGGAATGATTCAACGCGAGGTTGTGCCGGATCTCTTTACCGCATTGGTCGGCAATATTATCGGTCAACAGGTCTCCGGAAAAGCGGCCGCAACTATTTTTACTCGCGTGCAAAATGTGGTCAAAGAGATGCAGCCACAATCGGTTTTGGCGGTTGACAATGAAACGTTACGGAGCTGTGGGCTGTCGCAACGCAAGGTCAATTATATCCGTGCTGCTGCTGAAGCCGCTTTGGATCAGCGTCTGTCCATAGAGAGGTTGTCACAATTGTCAGATGATGAGCTTATTCATGTATTGACCGAATTGCCAGGAGTCGGAGTATGGACAGCTGAAATGTTAATGATCTTTTCGTTGCAGCGACCCGATGTGTTGAGCCGTCACGATCTGATTATTCGGCGCAGTTTATGCTCGTTGTATCATTTGCCAGAACTGACACGTGAGATGTTTGAGAAGTATCGCAAACTTTTTTCTCCGTATGGGACTGTAGCCTCTTTTTACCTGTGGGCTTATGGCAACGCTTTAACTAAAGAGGAGATTGACCGAATTGGGAAATGAGTGCTTCCCCGATTATCGGGTGAGCAGTTTGTGTAGCTTGAAAGCAATGTTTTGTACTACGTGTAGATTTAGAATAAAAAACAATAGACTGGCCAATCCGATATAAAGATGTTGAAGTGTCGAAAAATAATTGTACACAGAATAGATAGCCCATACACAATAGGGTAAACATATAAGAGTTGTAATGAGTGCCGGAACATATTTTTTTAGTACGATGGGGAGAAGAATGTGTCCTGCAAAATGTAGAGTAAAGGCCAGTAAACAGAAATACCAATAGATGAGGTTGCCTGTTACGACGGTCAGTAACGTTCCGGCTGAAATCAGTATAAACTCCTCAAATACGGCGAGGATAAAGGCCGGTGTTTGAAATAATATGAATTTCTGTTCGAGTTTCAATTTGGAGTACCATCGAGGGTAGCGACGTTTAAATTCGTCTGTGTGTTTGGGTATCCAGTAAGGAAACAGAATCATCTCTTCGAATTCATGGATCATAAATACAATGGGAAGTAAGAGAATAAGCGTCAGATCATCCATGTTGGTCGCGAATTTTATGCTTAAATATACAATTTTACGGCTTGAATACAAGATCGGTGATACCTATATCGAGTAGTTAGCGTACAAAGAGGTCGTCATTATTATTGAGTAACCGATGGGTTTGGTCCGGGCTCATAGTGGTTAAGCAAGATTAATTTGTGGCTTTGGTGTGGGTATATGGTGATCTCGGTCGGTTTCGGTGTAAGGCGTAAATGTTGGTGAATAAGATTTATTTTGTATTTTTGGGGGGCAATCCAAGATTATAAAATACTTTCAATAATGAAAAAGATTCTTTTTGCATTAATTGCTGGCCTGTTTGCCGTGATGGTAACCGGGTGCTCAAAAACTGAAGAGTTGGCAGCTGTTATGGAGGTTACAGTGAAGTATTATGATGCGAATCAGAACTTGCAAACTCTGCCGGATTACCAAGTTATTTTGACTCAGAGCGTGGAAAGTGCTCCTTCTTTTGTTGCATTTCGTGAAGGGATTACAGATCAGAACGGTAAGTGTCGTTTTGAATTCAAATCGGGAGAATTGACCGAATACAATCAGATCGAAGGTAATTATCTCGATGCTTATATCGTGGTGCTGGATCCTGCTACCAAAACTCCTGTTGGTTCTAAATCCTTCTATCTTCCTCAGGGTGAGACTTTAAATGTATTGGTAGTCGCTACTTTGGAAAATTAGCAACATAATTGTGGATATAAAAAGGGCTTCGGTTGGTTCCGAAGCCCTTTTTGTTTTTGTTATACAAATTTTACGATCATCGACCCGATGGTAAACAGTATAGCATACAGAAGCATGTTGCGAGAGGTGAGTCCTAAAATGCGGTTCAACTCCTTACCGTGATCAATCTTAACCATGCTTCTCCATGTGTGTATATGCAATGGCAGATATAATAATGGTAAAATGGCTGCCCAGAGTTGTCCGAATCCGATCATCAGGAGATTGAGTAGTACAGCTACAATACCTAACCATAAGTAGAGTTGTTGTCCGACATAACTGCCAAAACGGACTACGAGGGTTTGTTTGCCACTTGTTGCGTCTTGTTCACGATCCCTGAAATTGTTTACCATTAGTAGTGTGTCGATGACCATTCCACAACTGAGTGAGGCAATGGTTACTTCGAATGTCCAATTATGACACATGACATAATAGGTACATCCTACCGGAATAAATCCGAAAAACAGCAATACCAACAGGTCGCCCCATCCATGATAGGCAAGCGGGTAGGGCCCGGCAGTGTATAAGAAGGCAAACAGCACACAGAGCAGTCCAACCATGATGAGCTCCCACCCTCCGTAAAAAAGTAATCCAAGGCCAAACAGGCAGGCCGCAGTTGTGGTAATCAGAATTCCACGTTGCATGGCTGGGATCGTGATCCATCCTTGTGCGCAGGCACGCTCGGGACCCAGGCGATCTTGTCTGTCGCTTCCTTTCTTATAATCGAAAAGGTCGTTGATCAGATTGGTGTCTATTTGCATTAGGAAAGCAAACAACAGACAGAGTATGGCTGGTGCCCATTGAAAACTGTCGGCTGTTAAGGCGATAGCACAACCTATAAGAACCGGCATAGCGGCGGCTGTCAATGTTTTCGGGCGTGCTGCTAACCACCATGCTTTCGCGGAATTGGTCGATATCTCATTTGTCATGGTTAGTCGATTTGTATATCGTAATTCTTTTGTTGTGATTTTGCGTGTTAATTATTTACGGATGTGTGTTGTGCGTCTTGCATGTTTTGTGAGAAGGGGGATTCTTACTGATGTTGCTCCGAACAAAATTAATAAAAAGAGAGCAGATCAGTGAAGGTTATCATATAGGTGTTGAATGTAGTTTGCATTGTAAAGTTGTTGATTAAAGGATAGATTCTATTAGGTTAATATATTGATTCATAGAAGATAGTTCAGGTGTTCATGGTGGATGATGGGGCATGTCACGCCGTTTGGTGTTAATCTTGTTTGGAAAATTCTCTGCTAAAAGAGTAAGTGTTTTGAAAAGAGGTGCTTAGCTCCTATGGCGGATTTGTGTTTTCAAGTAGGTTGGGAGATTGATAGGAAAATTCGAGAGAGTTTCCGAATAGTTAATAAAAAAATTATATAAATGGTGCTGAGTGTGAATCTGCCAAGGATTTAATCGTTATTACAACAGTCAAGAATGTTTTGTGAACAGTGAGATTTATTACAGAAAAATCTTTTTTTGCAATATTTGGTTGTCAATACGAACCATGTCCAACGACAGCGTTATATTTATCAGTGTGTGAAATGTATACGAATAGTACGGCTGGTTGTCGCACTGTTTTCATTTACTTTGGCCGTAATTTCGACATCATCGAGCATTAGGCTGTTCTGTTCAAGATAAAACTTGAGGTCGGTAGTATCGCTATGAATCTCAATTTCATGAGTAGCGGTAACGTAACCTAAACAGGAAATTACGACTTGAATTTTTCCTTTATTGACATTTTGAATAGCAAAATCTCCTTTTGCATCTGTCATGGCCCATTGGTCGCTTTGAGTCAAAAGAACAACGGCGGCTTCAACGGGGGCTTTTTTGGTACTTAATACCCGCCCTGAGAGAGTGTAGGTTTGGGCAAAGGATTGGAGAGGAAAAAGAACTGAAAAACCAATCGAAAATAAGAGCGCTTTTAAAAGGTTAGTATAACAATGGTAGCTCATGAACCATGTTTTGTTTTTGTTACCTGATTAAGAAATTTGGCACAAAATATGTAAAATTTCATGTTTTTACAAATTATTCAACAAAATCCTTATGTTTTGTAGGTGGGTTAAGTGTTTGAAATCTAAATGGAAACATTGTTTTTATTTAGATGAGGCCGGGTGAAAATCCCCATTAGTGGGGATGCGAACATTACAGATCAATTTGCATTTTAGAGTCTACATCACACTTTCGTCCTACTAGTTCAAAAGTTTTTTAGACAATAAACATATTTGGGAATAGATACCTAATTCTATAGGATAGTTATTGTTCCTAATTTAGGATAGAGACTTTGTCCACAAATTTGTTCTTAGTTGTATTGTTGTTACTGTGGAAAATATTGGTATATACCTTTAACGTACAAAGATAATCACATAATACAGATAATATAATAATGTCTGATCCTTGATTCTGTGCCTAATATTGTAAGAAAGGGTTACGTTATTTTCGTGGCTTTTTCTACCTATCTATTGATGGATATTGTGGATGATACTGTGACAGGTAGATGTGGTGAGAGAGAATGTCATAAAAAGAAAGAGGAAACACTTATTAATCGTGTTTCCCCGTTCCACATGTTTTCACAACAGAAAAATCTTTATTGTGATTTGCTCAAAATTGTTTTACAAATATAGCAGTTCTTTTGTTAAGATCAAATTTTTGATCCTGCTCATTTTTTTTGTATCTTTAAGAAAACGAATCGATTATAAGTATGAAAATGATATTAGGATTGGATCTTGGCACAACAAGTATTGGTTGGGCCGTGGTGTCAGAAGACGATCAGACGTTCAGGTTGGATAGTTTGGGTAGCCGTATTATTCCGTTGACGACAGACGATGCCAATGAGTTTCTTTCCGGTAATGCTATTTCAAAAAATGCGAAACGTACGCAACGACGTACTCAACGAAAGGGCTATAGTCGCTATCAGCAAAGACGAGCGTTGTTGCAACAGTTTTTGCAGCAACATGCCATGCTTCCGGATGAATCGCTGAAGGGGCTGAATAAACTTTCGTTGTGGGGGTTGCGGACCCGGGCGGTAAGTGAACAACTCTCACTGCCGGAGTTGGGTCGGGTGCTGTATCATCTTAACCAGAAACGTGGCTACAAGGCAACTAAAGCAGATTATGATGCAGACGGCGATAAAAAACAGGGTGAGTATGTAAAAGCTGTTATGGGTCGGCATCGAATGATTACCGAACGGGGTATTACGATTGGGCAGCTGTTTTTTGAGAAATTATCGGAGGACCCGTCCTATCGGATCAAAGAGCAGGTCTTCCCTCGCAGAGCTTACGAGGAGGAGTTTGATCGGATTGTGGCATGTCAACGCCAGTTCTATCCGACGTTGTTTACCGAGGAGAACATCGATACGCTGCGTAATCGGATCATCTATTATCAGCGAGGGTTGAAGTCCTGCAAGCATCTGGTTTCGTTGTGTGACTTCGAGAAACGTGCGTACCTCAATGCTGCTGGCAAAACGGTCTTCAATGGGCCCAAAGTGGCTCCGAAGAGTTCCCCTCTGGCACAGATTTGTAAAATTTGGGAGAGCGTTAATAATCTGACGTTGAAGAACCGTCGAGGAGAGACGTTGGAGATTGCTCCGGAGGAGCGGCGTGCCCTGTTCGAGCATTTGAACACACATGACAAATTGACATTGACCGATCTGTATCGTATTTTGGGAATCCGAAAGACAGATGGATGGTGGGCCGGCAAAGCGATCGGTAAAGGATTGCAGGGCAATACGACCCGCAATGCGTTGCGTAAGGCCCTGGCCGGACAGTACGACGAGTTGTTGCGTTTCAATCTTACTACGGTGGAGACGAATCATGTGGATGCGGAGACCGGGGAGATTATCCAGATGGTTTCAGAGGCCTATTTAGATGAGCCTTTGTATCGTTTGTGGCATGCGGTCTATTCGATTCCTGATCAAGAGGATTTGAGCAAAACGTTGCAGAAGCAGTTTGGGATCACTGATCCGGAGGTTGTGGAGAATCTTTTTGCGATCGATTTTGTGAAGGCGGGGTATGCAAGCAAGTCGGCCAAGGCCATGCGACGCATCTTGCCCTATCTTGAGCTGGGCCTTAAGTATGCTGAGTCATGCGAAGCGGCGGGATTCCGTCACAGCGAGAGTCTGACCGTGCAGGAGCTTGAGTCCAAATCGCTGTTGCCGAAGCTGAAACCGATCGAAAAGAACGAGCTTCGTCAGCCTGTCGTGGAGAAGATCTTGAATCAGATGGTGAATGTGGTCAATGCGTTGATGGACAAGTATGGCCATTTTGATGAGGTTCGGGTGGAGTTGGCGCGTGAGCTCAAACAGAGCAGGGATGAACGCAACGAAACGACCAAGAGAATTGACAAAAATGAACAGAAGAACCGGGCTGTTGCGAAGCGGATTGCGACCGACTACCAGCTGACGCCGACGCGTAACCGGATCCGGAAATACAAATTGTGGGAGGAGTCCGGCCATGTCTGCATCTATTGTAAGAGTGTAATCAATGCCAGTGAATTCTTACAAGGTATTGATAGCGAGAAGGAGCATATTATTCCACGTTCGTTGTTTTTCGATGACAGTTTCTCCAATTTGGCCTGTTCGTGTCGCCAGTGTAACGCTGCTAAAGGGAATCGAACAGCCTACGATTTTATGCAACAAAAGTCTGAAGCGGAATTTGCGGACTACCTGGATCGGGTTGAAAAGCTATACAAAAAGAAAAAGATCAGCAAGACCAAATACGAACGGTTGTTGATGCCGGAATCGAAAATACCCACCGATTTTATTGATCGTCAACTGCGGGAGAGTCAATATATCGCTCGCAAGGCGCGGGAGATTCTCTCCGGGGTGTGTCGGCAAGTGACGGCAACGAGTGGTTCGGTGACCGATTTTTTGCGACGAACCTGGGGGTGGGATCGTGTGTTACATGATCTCAATTTTGACCGTTATCGTGCGGCGGGTCTGACGGAGATTAAAGATCGGGAACACAACGGCAGACATTGGCAAGAGGAGGAGATATGTAACTGGAACAAACGGTTGGATCATCGCCACCATGCGATCGATGCGTTGGTGATTGCCTGCACCAAACAGGGCTATATCCAACGACTCAATACGTTGAGTCAATGGAAAGATGTCTCTTTTGCGCCGACAGAAGCTCAAGGAGAGGTCTATCAGACCAAGCGGTCCAAACTGGAGAAATATATTGTTGCGCAACCCCATTTTTCAGTGCAGGAGGTTCAGCAGGCGGTCCGTTCGGTACTGGTTTCGTTCAAGGCGGGTAAAAAAGTGGCTTCGACCGGCAAACGGTACAGCTATCGACAGGGGAAACGGGTGTTGATGCAGCATGTTTTAATTCCACGCGGGGCTCTGCACAAAGATAGTGTTTACGGAGTGGTGAACCGTTACGCGAAAAACCGTCGAGGTGAAACGGTGATCGAACAGAAGAGCGTTTTGCGCTATCCGTTGGCCTCGATCGAGCGCAACCAGATCAATTCGATTGTGGATAGTGGTATGCGGAAGTTGGTTCAACAGCGTTTCGACCGCCATCCCGGGAGTGGCAAAGATGTGTTGAAAGATTTGCAAAATGATCCGCTGCTGTTCAATGGGGTGCCGGTAAAATCGGTACGTCGTATGCCCCGACTGGATGCCTCCTCGTTGATCCATTTGCATCGAGGCGGGTATGTGGTGCCGGGTAACAACCATCATGTCGCGATCTACCGGGACCGTGCAGGAAAACTGTACGAACATTGCGTCACCTTCTGGCAAGCCTTCGATCGGAAGCGATATGGCCTGCCGGTGGTGATTATCCATCCCGAGGAGGTGTGGAATAGCCTCCCAGAGGGAGTACCCGATACCGTGATGGAGCAGTTGCCCCTGCCGGAGTATTCGTTTGTCGTCAGTCTGCAGCAAAATGAGATGTTTGTCATCGGTATGGCGCCCGAACTGTTTGAGGAGGCGATGCGCAATCAGGATTATGCTTTGTTAGGTCAATATTTATATAGGGTGCAATACATCAGTTCAAACGATTATTGTTTTAGACTGCATGTTGAAACGGGTACAGAACGTGGGGAAAGTGATGGTTTAGCCAAGAAGTTTTATCGATTCAAAAGTCTTAAAGCCTTTTTTGCAGCTAATCCAACAAAAGTACGGATATCGTTATTGGGTGAAATAAGTAAGGTATGATCAAGCGGACGCTCTATTTTGGTAATCCGGCCTATCTGAGTCTGCGGAATGGTCAGTTGGTTATCCATCTTCCCGATGCTCAGGGGTTGGATGACGCCAGTGGCAAAAACACCATCCCCATAGATGATATTGGTGTCGTGGTTTTAGATCACAAACAGATCACCATCACTCAAGGGGTCTTGGAGGCGTTGTTGGAAAACAGGGCGGCGGTGATTACTTGTAATAGTAACCGGATGCCGGTCGGTTTGATGTTGCCGTTGTGTGGCAATACGACTCAGAATGAGCGGTTTCGTGCTCAATTGGATGCTTCGTTGCCCCTGCTGAAGCAGCTGTGGCAACAGACGGTACAAATGAAGATTGCCAATCAAGCCGCAGTATTGCAAATGTGCCGAGGGGTCGAGACCCGTAATATGTTGAAATGGGTGAATGAGGTTCGCAGTGGCGATGCGGATAATCTGGAGGCGCGTGCAGCGGTTTATTATTGGAGCAACCTCTTCCCCAATTTCAAACGGGATCGCGAGGGAGAACCGCCCAATAATTTGTTGAATTATGGTTATGCCATTCTGCGGGCAATTGTAGCCCGAGGTTTGGTTGTCAGCGGTCTGTTGCCCACTCTGGGTATCCATCACCACAACCGCTACAATGCTTACTGTCTGGCCGATGACATTATGGAACCCTATCGGCCCTATGTGGATCGTTTGGTGGTCGAGCTGTTTGATCGAGGAGAGGTCACCCTGGATAAAGCGGCTAAGATTGCACTTTTGGGAATTCCGGTGCTTGAGGTCAGGATCGGCGGTCAACGAAGCCCTTTGATGATTGCCGTCGGGTGGACCACCGCATCTTTATATAAATGTTTTAGTGGTGAAAGTCGTAAAATTATCTATCCAGAAATATAATGGATCGTTTTTCGGAATATAGAATTATGTGGGTATTAGTATTTTTCGATCTGCCGACAGAGACCAAGAAGGAGCGCAAGTTGTATGCGACGTTTCGTAAGCAGTTGATGGCAGACGGATTTACGATGTTCCAGTTTTCGATCTATTTGCGCCATTGCCCCTCGCGTGAAAATGCGGAGGTTCATATCAAACGGGTCAAAGCGTCCCTACCTCCGGCTGGTCAGGTTGGAATTTTGTGTATCACGGATAAACAATTTGGGCAGATGGAACTGTTTTCCGGTCGCAAGGAGATCTATGAAAAAGATACACCACAACAGCTGGAGCTATTTTAGGGCGGCACAAGTCATCGGTTTATAAAAAGAAAAACGCACGAGCAAGTGCGTTTTTCTTTTTGAAACACCCTATTTTTGCGATTGTAAATGTCGTTGTAACTTATTGATTTTTATTATGTTTGACAGGTTCTGGTGTTTCAGACCTATCAAAGATACAATTTTGAAAGCAAATCACAACTAATTGCTATAAACACAAAGATGATGAATTGGTGTTTCAGACCTATCAAAGATACAATTTTGAAAGCAAATCACAACCAACCCTGCGGACATCTGAAAGCGCACAACGGTGTTTCAGACCTATCAAAGATACAATTTTGAAAGCAAATCACAACGGCAATGGTATAAACCTCTATTTGCTATTTGGTGTTTCAGACCTATCAAAGATACAATTTTGAAAGCAAATCACAACGAATCCGATTCGACAGCCGATTGGAGCTGTGGTGTTTCAGACCTATCAAAGATACAATTTTGAAAGCAAATCACAACGTATTTATCAGCAAAATATCGTTGATAAAAGGTGTTTCAGACCTATCAAAGATACAATTTTGAAAGCAAATCACAACTCCTCTTTTGCAATTACCCCTTCAAGTGTTGGTGTTTCAGACCTATCAAAGATACAATTTTGAAAGCAAATCACAACTGGCATAGGATAACAAACGCTGTAAAACCGTTGGGAAGGTTTTAATCATCGTTGATGCAGATTGATTACATCTCTTTGAGTAATTGCCTTACTTCGGCAAGACGATTCTCAATCATTGTGATGACCTGATCGTCCGCCTTGTACTCGCGGGCCACTTCTATGTACTTTTCAAGTACTGCAATCCGATATTCTTTTTGCAAAAAATCGGCAATCCGATAAATGGATACAGTTGCTGGATTCGGCAGATCCACCTCATATTCTTTCGGCTGATTTTGCTGCTGTTCTTTTGCTTTATGAATCTCTTCATCCATTTTACGCTGTTTGATTTTATGTTGGCGTTTTTCGTAAGTAGCAAAAATCCAAATCACAAGGAAGAGACTTATTATAAACCCAATCATAATATTTACTTTTATATTTCAGTACTTACACATATTGTACCCCTGTATAGGTCTTATCCATGATATACTGATATCCTTCAACAATTATTGTTTGATAAACGGTCTGGGCCAATGGTGTCAAACTGTGAGATTTCTGATCTGGTATTTTGTATTTGTCAAAGTACAGTTTTGCGAAGGAAGCACGACAGTCGACGTTGCTTTGTTGTCACAGGTATGGGTCACATTCATTCTGATTGATTGAGGTGAGAGGATAATGTGCCTTTTCGTAGGCTATGACCACCTCCGAAAATATGGTCAGCTCTATGGCGGATGGATCCGTTGCAGGTGTTGTTTCCTGCACTACCTGCAAAAGCTCTTCGATCCTCTTGCAGGCATATTCGTATTGAGCTTGGTTGATATGAATCATATAGCAAAGTTTATTGGTGCGCAGTATGTAGATCAATCTGTATCTGTGCCGATCCGTGAATCGTGATTCAACTAAGTGTATAGTTTATCCTAAATTTAGAAAACAGATAATCCATGAAGGTAATTGAATCAGGTTTTGTTGATTCTTTCTCTAATTGGGTTATGCGTTTTTCGATCAAGCGAAGGGTCTTGTACGGAGCTTGGTATTCGCGGGCAACTTCAATATAACGCTGCAGCACTACCAGGCTGTTTTCTCTTTCAAGGTACGCGATAATGCGGTCATGGGAGGAAGTGGCAGGATGCGGAAAGGAAATGGTTAACTCAACGTCACTCTCTTTAGAAGGTTGGATGGTCTGTGTCCGGTTGCGAGCCATTTTACGACGACGATTTATATCGGTATGTCTTGCGCTCATGAAACCCCGTGTAAACCATATGATTATAACAATAAGTCCGAAAATTATGATAAGCCATAAAGTGTTCATGGTTAAATTGTTATATGTTATATAATTAGAAAATTACGGAAGTGAATGTACCTGTAAACAAGATCGATCATGCTGAGTACAAGATACAAAAAAGAGTTGTGACAAATAATGTCGCAACTCTTTTTTTGTGGTGGGCCCAGAGGGGCATGATCCCACGACCTTCGGATTATGAGTCCGCTGCTCTGACCAACTGAGCTATGGGCCCTGCCTTATTGATAGACAATCAGAGTCAAATAACAAGTTATCACCATTTGTCTCTAATTGTCGGACACAAAAGTAGTGCATTTTTACCAATCTATCAATAGCTCAAATCCAAAGGTTGTGAAACTCCATATATAATTGAATATAGGACGAAGTGTAGCCCTGTATGTCAGCATAGGGCGTGAAATAGAACGATGTTTGGTTGGGTGATTGGGGTGTTATGTGGGTAATATCTGTTGCTCAGATCTATTTTAGAGATTATTTGTGGAGTATTCAGATTGGCAGTGCTAATCAATAACGATCCCGAACGTAAACACGTTCGGGATCGTACAATCGATTATGTTGAGTTTATTTGCCTGCAGCGTAAAACTGGTCTCGTCCCGTTTGTAGAAATTTGACGAACTGATCGATGTCGAGATTGTATCCGCGACCTGGAACCAGTTGTTTCCCTGTCGTATCGAGAATCATGTAGTAGGGCTGCGAATTGATGCCGAACTGTTTATGGGCGAAATGTGCGTTTATTTTCCCTAAACCTTTCAAAACTTTGCCATTTTCAGTTGTCACCCAATCCTCTTGCGGTAACTCTTTTTTATCGTCTGAGTAGAGTGCTACAATTACGAAATCATTGCGTAACAACTCCAATACCTGCGGGTCAGACCAAACGCGGGCTTCCATTTCGCGACAATTGACACAGCCATGCCCAGTGTAATCCACAAACAGCGGTTTGTGGACTTTGCGGGCGTATTCCAACGCTTCGTTGTAGTCGAAGAATCCGTTCAGGCCGTGTGGAAGACTTAAAAAATCACTGTATTTCGGTGCAGGAGATCCAGCCGATGCGGTGGAAGATGGGGCTGAAGGGGTTGGAGTTTCAGCTCCGAGTACGAAGTCTTGTGTGTGCATCGGGGGCAAATAACCGGATAACCCTTTTAGTGGTGCACCCCACATGCCAGGCAGCATGTAGATGACAAAAGCAAAGGTAATGATCGCCAACAGAAGCCTCGGAACTCCAATTTTTTGTGTGTCGCTGTCGTGTGCGAATCGGATCTTGCCCAGTAGGTATAGACCTAACAGAGAGAAGATAGTGATCCACAAAGCCAGATAGATCTCCCGATCGAGGATGCCCCAATGGTAGGTTTGGTCAGCAACACTGAGGAATTTCAGGCCGAGAGCCAGTTCCAAAAATCCGAGTACGACTTTGACAGAATTGAGCCATCCGCCGCTCTTGGGCAGGTTTTTCAAAAGAGAGGGGAATAGAGCAAAAAGGGTGAAAGGCAGGGCAAAAGCTGCCGAGAAGGCCAGCATGGTAACTACGGGAGCCCATACCTCTCCTGAGGTAGATTTAATTAGAACGGAGCCGACAATCGGTCCGGTGCAGGAGAAGGAGACCAGTACCAGGGTCAATGCCATGAAAAAGACACCGACCAAGCCTCCTTTGTCTGCTTTGCTGTCACTTTTGTTGATGAGCCAACTGGGCATCGTGATTTCGAAGGCACCGAAAAATGAGGCTGCGAAAACCATGAAGACCAGGAAGAAGATGATATTGGGCAGCCAATGGGTCGCCAGCCAATTGAAAATATCGGCGGTGACGGCTTCTCCTCCAATGATCTGGGTGATCAGGATAATGACAGCAATCGGGACGGTGTACAGCAGGATGATGCAGAGTCCATACAATGCGGCCATGGTGCGTCCGCGGGTCTTGTTTTCACTCCCTTTGAGGAAGAATGAGACTGTCATGGGGACCATTGGGAAGACGCAAGGGGTAAGCAGTGCCGCAAATCCCCACAAAATGGCCTCAATAATCGCACTCCAAAGTGAACCTCCACGACTTGACGAAGTGGATCCTTCTGTGCCATCAGTTGAAGTTAATTCAGTTGCAGCCGAAGAGATTGTTTCGGATATGGAATTTTCGGTTGTTGAAGAATTTCCATTGAGTGTTGAAATCGCTGCGTTTTGGGTGTCAGTTCCTGCACCCTCGGTTGTAGAGGTATTGGAATCTGTCGCTTGTCCAGTTGTTGAGTTGGTGTTACCGGAGGTGGATTTACCCGTGTTTGTGGGTGTAGCAACTTCCTGCTGGGCATCCGAATTTTCTACGCGGATGACCAACTCTTGATCGGACGGCGGAAGACAACTGCTCTCATCGCAAGCCATCCATTCAACTGTTGCTAAGATGCGGGCTTCGGAAACTGAGGGGGCCAATTTGACCTGCTGTGTAAACATGGCCTTTCCTGCAAAGGTGCCGATCTCCATTTCGAAAAGAGGATCGTATTTTTTTGTAGGGGTGCTTACCTGTTTTACAGAGCCGACCAGCGAATAGCTTTTGTCTGGAGTAAAGGTGATGGTTGTTGCATTCGGCCCACCTTCATATGGCCCCATGTCATACATATGCCATGGAGCGTCTATGCGAGCGGTGAAACGAATCGTATAGACTCCATTAGAACCCTTTTCGACCGAAGTTTTCCAATGTACGGGATTTTCCTGCGCACTTAGGTTCCAGATGCTGGCCAAAACAACCAACAAAAGCAGTCCGATTTTTTTGAAAGGTGCCATCTCGTTGAACTTTTATATATGTCGAGCGGGCTGGTACCTGCCTCGTCTATGACCATTTGACAATGTATATATAATTATGGTCAGAAACGGAATCAATAGGCTCGCTCGTTTCGGTTTTCGTAAAAATTAATAAATGCTTTATTGGCTACTACGTTTCCACCGGGGGTGGGATAGTTGCCTGTAAAATACCAGTCGCCATTGTGAACCGGAATAGCTCGGTGCAGGTTCTCAACACTTTGGTAAATAACCTCTACCTTGGCGTTGATGTCGGGTGTAGTGACAATTTGTGCAACCTTATCCGAAATCTCCTGATCGGTAAATGGTTCGTAAATTTTCTTTACACAGTTGACCACTTCGCTGCGCTCGAGCCCCATCTGAATTTTGGCCCGGTGATATACATCGTCGATGACATGATTCATGCCACGCTCTTTAAGTAGAGCGATGGCCGCTTTGAAGGCGACGAAATCACCCAAGCGTGACATATCAATGCCATAACAATCCGGATAGCGAATCTGTGGCGCGGACGAGCAGATAATGATTTTCTTGGGTTTGAGGCGGTCAAGGATGCGGATAATGCTGCGTCGCAGTGTGGTGCCTCGCACGATCGAGTCATCGATCACAACCAAATTATCTTGTCCGGGATGTACGGTTCCATACGTAATGTCATATACGTGGGTTACCAAGTCGTCCCGTTCGTCATCCTGCGTAATGAATGTGCGCATCTTGACATCCTTGATGGCTACCTTTTCAATCCGGGGCCGATAATGTAAAATTTCGTGCAGACGTTCTTCGGTCAGGTGCTCTTTCTCGGCCATGATCTTTTTGACCCGGGTTTCAGCACAAGTGGCATCCAACCCCTCCGTCAATCCGAAAAAGGCACTTTCCGCGGTGTTGGGAATGTACGAAAAGACGGTGTGTTCGATGTCGTCATCGATACTTTTCAGAATTTGCGGTATCAAGAGTCGTCCTAACGCTTTCCGTTCCTTGTAAATATCTTGATCGCTGCCTCGAGAGAAATAGATACGTTCGAAAGAGCAAGGACGAACCTCTTGAGGGGCAATGAAGCGCTCGATGGAGTAGTTGCCATCCCGACGTACCATTAAAGCATGACCTGGGGTGAGTTCCAGTACACTGTCGTAGCTGACATTGAAGGTTGTTTGGATTACGGCCCGCTCAGAAGCAGCGACGATTACCTCATCATCTATATAATAATAGGCAGGACGAATTCCGCACGGATCACGCATCACGAACGCATCTCCGTGACCGATCATGCCTCCGATTACATATCCGCCATCCCAGCGGCGTGCCGATAGGGACAGAATCTCCTTGAGGTCGATGTGTTGGGCCAGCAGATCGGTGATTTCACGTTTGGAGTAGCCCTTCTCTTTAAAGTAGCGGTATTTGTCTTCGTTTTCGCGGTCGAGGAAATGACCGATGCGTTCCAGAATAGTTACGGTATCTGTTTTTGCCGAGGGGTATTGTCCCAAATCGACCAAACGGCCGTACAGTTCGTCGATGTTTGTAAGGTTAAAGTTTCCAGCTACAACTAAACTGCGGGTCATCCAGTTGTTTTCCCGAGAGACCGGGTGGACATTTTCGATGTTGTTTTTTCCGAACGTGCCGTAACGCAGGTGGCCAAGAAAGACCTCCCCTGTGAATTCCATGTGCTCTTTGAGCCAGGTCGGATTCTTCAAGATCGAAGGATCTGTTGCGACCGCTGTTTCGATCTTCTGATGAATACGTTGGAAAATATCTTTAATGGGGGTCGCATCGTTTGAGCGGATGCGGTTGATGTAAACATGTCCTGGCTTGGGGTAAAGTTTGATGTTCGCCAGACCGGCACCATCTTGCCCGCGGTTGTGTTGCTTCTCCATCAGGATCTGCATCTTGTTGAGGCCGTAAAACGGGGTGCCGTACTTCTTTAGATAGAAATCCAACGGCTTGAGCAGCCGGACGAATGCAATGCCGCATTCGTGTTTAATCGAATCGCTCATAATGATTTCAAATATGGCCAAAGATACGTCTTTTTCATGGGATGTGATAAAAGATACACATTTTTTCTTTAAGAGAATTTGCACGAATTTTGCGTTAAACCTTGTTTTGCAGAGAAGTTTTAATACCGTATTGGATTCGCTTATCAGACTATCAAAATTACCGATTGGAAATATTTGGAAATCGGAAACGAATCACCTTTCTTTGTGATGTAAGAAAAATCAGTTAGACAACCATTTAATAAAATTGAAACTATGGGAAAGAGTGTTAAAGGGACTAGAACGGAGCAGAATCTGTTAAAGTCATTCGCTGGAGAATCACAGGCACGTTCACGTTACACCTTTTTTGCCAGTGTGGCCAAGAAAGAGGGTTATGAGCAGATCTCAGGCGTCTTCATGGAAACTGCAGAGCAGGAGAAAGAACATGCAAAACGTTTCTTCAAATTCCTCGAGGGTGGTATGGTAGAGATTACTGCCAGCTATCCTGCCGGCAAGATCGGTACCACGATGGAAAATTTGGCCGCTGCAGCAGCAGGCGAGAACGAAGAGTGGGCTGAAATGTATCCGGAATTCGCAGCTATTGCAGAGGAGGAGGGTTTCCCCGCAATCGCAGCCGTTTTCCGCAATGTAGCTACCGTTGAGGAGCAGCACGAGATTCGTTATCGTAAACTGTTGGCTCACGTTGAGGCTGGTGATGTCTTCTCTCGTGATGAGGAGATCTTCTGGCAGTGCCGCAACTGTGGTTATGTACACAAAGGCAAGACCGCTCCTGAGAGCTGCCCGGCATGTGCACATCCGCAGGCATTCTTCGAGCCGATGAAACAAAACTATTAATAATCTGCGGGTCTGTTTTTGCAGATCGTATGATTGGCAAAGAAAAAGGGATGGCATTCATGCCATCCCTTTATTGTTTATGTAAATTACCTTTACAAATTACTGAAGAACCCTTTGATAAGGACTCTACAATTTGTAAAAGTAGATCTGTGTTGCAATATCCCTAATAATTGTAGAGTCCTAAATAGTTCGGTGTCTCCCGTAGTGCAATTTTTTTTGATTTGGTTAACTCGATTTTGAGAACTGTCCCGATTATCGAGCCCATAATAACAAATCTATCTTGCGATAGCTTCGCATTGCAGTGTGCACTGGGTTGTGTCGGTAAAATCGGATTGCGCTTTGGTTGGGACTGGTTATAAACCTATGCGGCTTCGGCCGGATTTTTACCGTTGAGGTGAAAACCCGGCGAAGCAGTAGGGTTTAGTCGTCATAGCTACTGCCGTCGAAACAGTGCGTACAGATACACTCTTTCGGGAGTCCAATCGCTTTAACCAAGGTTTCAACCGGATTGAATTTCAGAGAGTTTACATTCATCTGTTGACGAATGCTCTCGACGAGATCGCAATACTGTTTTGAACCGGTTGTGGCGTACAACGGTAAATTTTTGTTTGCATCACCCTCCAATTTGAGGATCATGCGGCGGGTAATTAACTCCATTTCAGATTTTGATGCACTGAAATTGAGAAATTTACAGGGGTAGATCAGCGGTGGACAGCTGATGCGGATATGGATCTCCTTAACGCCATAATCATATAACTCAGCTACGTGGTCCCGTAATTGAGTGCCTCGTACAATCGAGTCGTCGCAGAATACTACACGTTTTCCACGAAGCATTTGTTTGTTGGGGATCAATTTCATTTTAGCAACCAGCTCACGCATCTGTTGGTTGGATGGGGTGAAGCTGCGGGGCCATGTCGGTGTATATTTGACAAAACCGCGTTTGTATGGGATGCCTTTCCCGGCAGCATATCCGAGGGCCATGCCAATTCCAGAGTCCGGAATACCCGAAACGAAATCGGCTTCAATTTCATCGTTTTTACCCATCTCGACACCGCAGTCGTAACGCATCTGGTCAACATTGTTGCCTTCGTATTTGCAAACGGGGTAACCGTAATACACCCACAGGAATGAGCAAATCTGCATCTTCTTGCCCGGTTTGCGTAGCTGGGTATATCCGTCGGCGTTGACTAACAGAATCTCTCCAGGACCGACAAAATAGTCGATGTTGTAACCTAGGTTGTCGAATGCACAGCTTTCAGAGGAGAGTGCATAGCCATCGGCTCCTTTGCCTAAGATAATCGGTGTACGTCCATATTTGTCCCGTGCTGCAATGATGCCGTTCTCGGTCAATAACAGCATGGAGCAGGAGCCTTTGATCTGGCGGTAGACGTTCTCAATACCTTCAGTAAAGGTTTTTCCCTCTGAGATCAGCATGGCAACCAATTCGGTCTGGTTAGTGATGCCGTTGCTGTGTTCGCTGAAGTGATTTCCCTTAGCCAGTAACTCACGCTCTAACGTGGCGAGGTTGGTAATCATGGCTACCGTAACAATGGCAAACTTGCCCAAGTGGCAATTTACAATAATCGGTTGAGCATCGGTGTCACTGATGACGCCTATCCCCGAATTTCCCGAAAAGGTGGGTAGCTCCGATTCGAATTTTGTACGGAAATAAGAGTTGGAGATGTTGTGAATCGCGCGGGAAAAATTGCCGTTATCAAAAGTAGCCATACCGGCGCGTTTGGTCCCCATGTGCGAGTTGTAGTCAACCCCGTAAAAGAGGTCGGTCACACAGGAGCTTTTTTTGATGGTTCCAAAAAATCCGCCCATGTTTTATATACTGTCTTGATCTGTTTAAAATGGTGCTGAGCTACAAAGGTAATATTTTCTTAGGCAAAAACATTCGGTTCGGTCATCTCTTATTATAAAGGAGGACTGTTTCATTTGTGTGGAATGTGATATAGACTCTCTTGTGAAGTGTCTGTATGGCCGAAGTGGTGTGCGTTGTAAGGAAATTTCGATGCGCAGGAGAGTTGTGTTGCCAATTTTTTACGTTAGGATGTGAAATGGCTGGAGCGGTTGTGTGGTGTGGGCTGCCAAAGGGTTGAGTGTAATTAGATGGCTGACGATCATGACTTTTTTATGCAAAAAATACAGGGCGAAAGTCATAATTTAAAGGGTGAGGGTTCCAAATAAAGTCCTATATTTGTTACACCGGTGCTTTTCGAAATGCCTTTGAATCGGTTTTTTGAGAAGAAAAACCTAAAATACAAAAAGTTTTTCTTCGTACTAAAACGCGGTCAAAATTTAAAGGATGGTGCACTCGATTTAATAAATAGAACAACGTTTCCGTGTGGCGGCTGTAGCTGTCGTGTGGAATTTAACCTAACTGAATCAATGGAACAAATTTCGTTTTTGGCTTTCGACCTGGGAGCAACCAGTGGCCGTTCGATTTTGGGTACACTGCGCGACGGTAAGTTGCAGATGAAAGAGTTGACCCGTTTCCCCAATCAGATTCTGGAGTTGGGCGGACACTATTATTGGAATATCTTTTCGCTGTATGAACATCTCAAGGCGGGTATGGTGGCCTGCGTGAAAGAGGGTGTTAAAATTACTTCGATCGGTATCGATACTTGGGGTGTCGATTTCGCGCTGATCGGCGAGGATGGCCAAATCCTCGGTATGCCGCTCGCATATCGTGATTTGCATACCACGGGTGCTCCTGAAGAGTATTTCAAAAACGTAATGTCTCGTGAAGGGGTGTACGGCTTGACAGGTATTCAGGTGATGAATTTCAATAGCCTCTACCAGCTCTATGCGATGAAACGTGACAATTCGTCTCCGCTGAAGGCTGCTGTTCGTGCTCTGTTCATGCCGGATGCATTGAGCTATATGTTGACCGGTAAAATGGTTACCGAATACACAATCGCTTCAACCTCTCAGATTCTGAACCCTCGCACCAAGAAGATGGAAGAGCAGTTGCTCGAAAAAATGGGGGTAAAAGGTTCTCTGTTCGGAGAGGTAGTGCCTACAGGAACGGTGATCGGTACATTGACCGATGCTTTGGCTGCTGAAACAGGTATTGGTAAAGTGCCAGTGGTTGCCGTAGCTGGACACGATACCGCTTCTGCTGTGGCTGCTGTGCCGGCTGCCGATGAGAAGTTCGCTTATCTCAGTTCGGGTACCTGGTCGTTGATGGGTATCGAGGTGAAAGAACCAGTGATTACCGAAGAGACCGCAGCCCTGAACATCACCAATGAAGGGGGTGTAGAGGGTACCACCCGTCTGTTGAAGAATATCACTGGCATGTGGATTCTCGAACAGTGTATCAAAGAGTGGAAGAAAGAGGGTGTTGAATACAGTTATCCGGAAATTGTCAAGATGGCAGAAGGGGCAACACCGTTCCAGTCATTCATTGATCCGGATGATCCTTCATTTGCAAATCCGCCCAGCATGACCGCAGCGATCCGTGAGTTCTGCTCGAAGAGCGGACAGCCTGTACCGCAATCTCACCCTGAGTTGATCCGTTGCATCTTTGAATCGTTGGCTATCAAATACAAAGATATTCTTGAAAAGTTCCGTACATTGGCACCGTTTCCGATTGAAAAATTGCATGTTATCGGTGGTGGTTCGAAAAACAAACTGTTGGATCAATTGACGGCCAATGCCATCGGTATTCCTGTTGTGGCAGGACCTTCGGAAGCTACGGCTATCGGTAATATTATGTTGCAGGCTTGGGCTGCCGGATGTGTCAACTCCTTGCAACAGATGCGCGACATGATCGCTAAGGTGGTTGAGACGGAAACCTTCCTGCCTCAGGATACAACCTCATGGAATGAGGCTTACGCCAAAATCAAACATTTATTGTAATAGGCATTTTTTGAGGGAACGTAGGGATGTGGTTGACTCTATGGAAAAGCATGTTGATGTCGTTTTGATAGATGCTGCCGTGTCCTCCAACGTTTTGTTTTGAAATAGACAGGAGCAAAAGTCGTAAATGACAGATTTGCTATTTGATCGATAAAAAGTTAGTAAAACATAAACAACCATAAACTGACTATGAAAGAAGCACAAATCATTAAGGCCTATGAGGCCGCTAAAGAGCGCTATGCACAGATCGGTGTTGATACCGACGAGGCGTTGAAAAAATTGCAGAATATTTCGTTGTCACTGCACTGCTGGCAGACCGATGATGTAACCGGTTTTGAGAATCCAGACGGTCAGTTGTCAGGCGGTATCCAGGCAACTGGTAATTATCCGGGCAAAGCTCGTAATATCGACGAAGTACGTCAGGATATCGAGAAGGTGAAAACCTTGATCCCGGGTTCACATCGTTTGAGCCTGCATGCTATCTATGGCGACTTCAAAGGTGAAAAGGTCGATCGTAACCAGATCGAGCCTCGTCATTTCCAAAGCTGGATCGATTGGGCAAAGGCCAACAACATGAAACTCGATTTCAACAGCACCAGCTTCTCACATCCGTTGAGTGGTGACTTGTCGTTGGCAAATCCTGACAAAGCGGTTCGCGATTTCTGGATCGAGCACACCATCCGCAGCCGTAAGATTGCTGAGGAGATGGGGCGTCAGTTGGGCGACAAAGCTTGCCACAACCTGTGGATCCATGATGGTTCAAAAGATCTGACCGTTAATCGTTATTACTATCGTTCTCTGTTGAAAGATTCTTTGGATCAGATCTTTGCAGTAAAATGCCCGAATGTAAAAGATGCAGTTGAAAGTAAAGTATTTGGTGTAGGTTTGGAAAGCTATACCGTTGGTTCACATGAGTTCTATATGGGCTATGCAGTACAGAACGGTATGATGGCTACCCTCGATATGGGTCACTTCCATCCGACCGAGGAGACCTATGACAAGATCTCTTCACTGTTGCTCTTCACTCCTGAAATCTTGCTGCACGTGAGCCGTCCGGTACGTTGGGATAGCGACCATGTCGTAATTCTGAACGACAGTGTGGCTATGCTGGCTCAGGAGATCGTTTGGGCTGATGCCTTGAATAAAGTTAACATCGGTTTGGACTACTTCGATGCATCTATCAACCGTATCGGTGCTTATGTAATCGGTAGCCGTGCAACCCAGAAAGCTTTCTTGCAGGCACTGCTCTCTCCGATTAAACAGCTGCGTGACTACGAGTCATCAGGTCGTTTCTTCCAGCGTTTGGCAACTCTCGAAGAGGCTAAGAGCCTGCCATGGTCAGCTGTTTACGACTACTTCTGCTTGAAGAACAATACTCCGGTTGCCGAAGATTATATCGCGGAGATCGAGACGTATGAAAAAGAGGTGACCTCGAAACGTTAATTCTCAGCTTTTGCTAACTGTTTGAACTGTCCGTACATGGAAGATCGATTTTGAGCTCCATGTACGGATGGCTCATATAAATACTACTGATCTTATGGAAATCGTGTTAGGATTGTTGATTATCGCTATAGGCAGTTTCGGTCAGTCGAGCTGCTATGTGCCGATCAACAAAATCAAAAACTGGAGCTGGGAATCTTATTGGATTGTGCAGGGAGTATTCGCGTGGTTGGTGTTGCCTTTCTTGGGTGCTCTGCTGGCCGTTCCTTCTGGACACAGTCTGTTTGAACTGTTTACTTCCGCCAATGCCTTCAACATTTGGATGACTATCTTCTTCGGAGTACTGTGGGGGGTAGGTGGTCTGACCTTCGGCTTGTCGATGCGTTATCTCGGAGTCGCATTGGGACAGAGTATCGCTTTGGGTACTTGTGCCGGTCTCGGTACCATCATGGCTCCGGTGTTGCTCAACCTCTTCTTCCCCGAACTGGACGCACTCTCTAAATTAACAGCGTCGGTCATTGTGGGCGTGGTAATTACATTGATTGGCATTGCTGTGATCGGTGTTGCCGGATCAATGAAGTCAGCTTCACTTTCTGAGGAGGAGAAAAAGGCTGTTGTTAAGGATTTCAACTTCCCCAAAGGTATTATCATTGCTCTGTTGGCCGGTTTTATGAGTGGTTGCTTTAATGTCGGCCTCGAATTTGGCAAGAGTGTCTCCTTTGCAGAAACAAGTGAAATTTTCAGAACTTTGCCTGCTACCTTCTTGGTAACGTTGGGTGGATTTGTGACCAATGCAATTTACTGTTTCTACCAGAATCAGAAAAATAAGACTTGGGGAGATTATAAAAAGACCAATGTTTGGGCAAACAATGCTTTGTTCTGCCTTTTGGCTGGAGCGTTGTGGTACAGCCAATTTTTCGGTTTGTCGATTGGCAAAGGATTCCTGACCTCTTCGGAATCGTTGATGACGCTCTCATTCTGCATTTTGATGGCACTGAATGTGGTGTTCAGCAACGTTTGGGGAATTATTCTCAAGGAGTGGAAAGGCTGCAATAGAAAGACCATCGGAGTGTTGGTTGTAGGTTTGGCTATTTTGATTTTTGCATCATTTGCCGAACCTCTGCTTAGAATGGTTTTTGGAAATTAATTGTAATAACCTGAACGCTTCCGGACATATTCCGGAATATTATTAACCAATAAAACTTCATTCAAAATGATGAGATGCGCTTTTAAAATGAAGCTGAAACCCGGTTTCGAAGCCGAGTACCAGAAGCGTCATAACGAGATTTGGCCGGAATTGGTCAAAATGCTGAAAGATTCGGGTGTGTACGACTACTCGATTTTCTGGGATAAAGAGACTAATATTCTGTTCGCGGTACAGAAAATCAAAGGAGAACAGACCTCACAGGATCTGGGTCCGACTCCGATTGTTCAGAAATGGTGGGATTACATGGCCGATATCATGGAGACAAATCCTGACAATTCACCGGTATCGATCCCACTGCCAGAACTCTTTTATTTGGAGTAAACGTGCTTGTGCATAGCAATCAACGACACAACGCTTAGTTTAATAATGGTTTGGTTTGGTCGTTTGCCGGGACTTGTCCCAGTAAACAAGTGCGCGTGATCGTTTGATTTGCATGCATCATAGTGATAAAGAGAGCGGGAAGACTCTTAAGTCTTCCCGCTCTCTTATTAATATTGTGGAATGTTTTAAGATGCTTTTTGTTGAGTCTGCAGAAAGCAATGAGGGGGTATTTGTGGTACAACCTTACTGCGGGGGAAAGCATCTGTTTTATGAGGTTTATTTGTTGCGGATGATCTCCAATGCCAAAATGTAGGGTGCTGCTGTAAACCCTAAAATTGGACTGCTGTAATATTCGTTGTCATTGATGTCTCCGTCGTGGGTAAATTTTTCCCATAAGCACCCATAGGGGCGTTTTACCAAAGTGCGCGTTTTGTGTGGAATATATTGATCGGGGTAGGGATCGACATAGTTTTTGGTTACCATATTGAGGTATTTGAGGGCGACACGTTCGGCATCTTCACGAAATCCTGCTTTGATCAACCCTTTCATGGCCTGGAATTGCATCGATCCCCAAATCGCCGTGCGTCCGAATTGGTACGGGATATCTTCTTGGGATTCCGAGCAGACTGTCAATCCGCTTTTAACCTCCAATTCCCGCAATAGATTGTTTTTCATCTCCTCGGCTTGGGCTCCTTCGATGACGTGCCACATCAGGGCTGTAAAACTGGTAATGCAGGATATTTCGGTATGTTTCCCATTGACATAATCGTAATCTAACATTAATCCTCGTTGGGGTGACCACAAATATTTTTTCATTAAAACTGCACGTTTTTTTGCAGCTTTTACCCAATTTACGTTACCCTTAACTCCCAATTCCTTTTCGAAATAGGCAAAATTGAGCTCATATTGGTAGAGATTCGCGTTTAGGTCGACCGGGATAAAATCCATGCACCGCCCGTAATAACGGGGTGTAAAGTCCATAGATTCACATTCCGCCAGACGTTGTGCTGCGATTCTTAATTTGGTCGAGTCGGGAACATCCCGCGAAACGTGAAACCGATAAAACAGAACACGATCATAAAATTCGAGCAATTCGGCTGTGTCGGCATGTTGACCGAAGCGTTGTAATCCTGGAATCGAGGTGCTGTGATCTTCGATCTGGTTCCCATTACGATTTGTCCAAAAATCATACTCTTTCAGAACAGCCGGATAAGCCTGTTTGAGCCACTCTTTGTCTCCGGTTTTTTCATAATAATCGCGGACCATCATCGAAAAGAAAGGCAACTGGCTGCGACTCTCTCCCCAACCGAAAGCATTCGGAATAAAGGAGAGCGAATCCGCGATATAAATAAAGCAGTCGAGATTATTACGGGCCTGTTCGATGAATCCCTGTTTGAGAAGTGCATCGTTAATGAAATAGAGATCGTAATAATAGAGAGTTCCCGGATTCAACGCATAGGAATAGGGTTTAGGAAGGCGGGGATTGCTCTCGACAAACTCCATCCAATTATCCCGAATGTAGTTTTCGACTTCGGACCATTTCTCTGGATATAGTGGTTCAGGTGTTGTCTGAGCTTGAATTGTTCCACCATAAAGGCATAGAGTGATACAAATTGTTCTGAGCACAGGTGAAATTTTCATGGTTGATTTGGGTGTAGTTTAGAGAAATGAGCGAGATAGACGTGTTTTTGTAGATCTTGGTTGGAAATCTGTAAATGATGAGTAAACGTCGTTCCAACCTGTGTCGGAATTATACCAACAATAAATTGGCTGAGTTTGTTTCCACATGAGTATAACGTGGTGGATGTAAATGAACCGGAAGAGTGTGACAGTCGTAAATAAACGTATGTCCCTCTTCCGGTTATAACAATCTAGTCAATTTGAAAGTTATTTGCTTTGGAGTTGGATAAATTTGTAGGTAATCGGGTTATTGAACTCGATAGCCATCCGATCAACATACTGATTGAACTCCTCTTTATTGGTCAATTTCGTCCCTTCGCTCCAGGCGGTGCAAACCATATATTCGTAAGTGTTGTCTTTATCGGGTGTTACTCGAAAAACGTGATTGCCCGTATAGGCAGGAATATATTGATATTCGGGTTTGTACTCCTCTTTAACAATGATGGCGCCACCGATAAAGTCCACTACGATATTATCGCGTTGATCAATCTTTTCGGGGTCTCGTACCTCTTCCGGTCCTGACGAGATCAAGTAGCCGTTTTTTTGAATGAAATTGTCCTCCTGAGGCTTCTTTTTCATGCCGCAGCCCATCAATACACCTGAACCGTTGGGTTGGAAGGTTGTATAATGCACTTTAGATATGCAATAATTTTGATGAGCGTATGCCGTGTAGTATTGTTCGTATTCGTAATAACCGTTGCCGGTGTCCCAATTCATCCCTTTGATTCGGATTGTAGAGCGTAAGGGACCATTGACGATCACATCGTATGCATAACGAGTGTCGGAGATCTGTCCGGCGTTCCACAGTGATTCAGGATGCAAACGCTGTTTGGCTGGAGTTTTGCGAGGCATCGAGACCGAGTCGGGATCATCGGGAAATTCGAACAGGCAAATGGCACTGGCTCCGAATGAGGGAGCCACCTCTTGAATGTCTGAACCGTAATCGTGATTCAGGTTGGCGATCCCATATCCGTCGATGTTTTGGGTATAAAGAATGGGCGAAACCAATGTGGGTTTACGTTTCCCATAGGCATCGACACTGTTGGCAAACCAAATTTTCCATCCTACCTCTTCGGTCTCCCAAAATGGCATGATGTGGCGACAGTAGCTGCCGATATTGGCATGGGTGTGGTGCCTGTTCCATCCTCGGATGTTCTCTCCCAAATAGATATAGATCGTGCGAGTCTCGTTGGGTTTCATGTCGAGTTGGAAGAAAAGCTCATCCCAAATGCCGTCTTTATCCAGATCATCTAATTGGTGAAAAACCATGCGACCGTTGTGTTCCTCGCGCAGTTGATGCCCTCCCTGCACGTTCAGCACCGAATCGGATGGGGCAGGACGGGGATCACCTGTCGGGTCAACCACTGTAATCATCATTTCATGCAGGTCTGCCAATGGAAAATTCTCCCGTTTGATGATAACAGGAGTGTTGGGGCGTTCCAGATTTGTGGGGTTTGTGACTTCGAATTCGAGGCGTTGTGCAGGGGCGAAATCACCCTGCGTATACCAAGGATAATCAGCACCTTTTACTGGTAAGATCAGTAAAAAGGTTCCCAGAATGGTCAATAGGTAATGTGATTGCATGTGCGAAACAAAATTTAGGTTTTGTTAAGGTTTTGTTTATAGGTCAAATAAAGATACAAATTTTTTTTACATGCACGAATGGCCCAGGATGCTAAGTGTAGAAGTTTGAGATCGTTTGTGAATATCCGAATACGGAGGAGAATATTGGGCGATTTTATGTTGTTTAGCTTGAGGAGCGGTAAATGTCGGGGTTAATTGTGTTGAGTTGAACTGTCGAATAATAAAAATCTCCCGGATCTTCATTAGGTCCGGGAGATTGTAAGTAATGATTTATTCCGATCTGCTACGTCTGAGGGAAGCTATGGTAATAAAGCTGTTGCAGAGCCTAAATGTTATATCTGCGATTTGTACTAAAGAGCCTTTACTTCGTTCGGTGCAAATTCCCAGGAATAGGTTTGATCTCCCAAAGTGTAGCGAACAATCGGATTCGTGCTGCTCTCATCGAGTGTGAACTCTTGGGCCGTACTCTTCTGGTCAGAAGGGTAGAAAACAGTTGCTACTACAGTCTCTTTGGCCGGTGCTTGTAGAGAGGTGAAGATACAGGGAACAATCTGCATCGGATCATTTTTAACCACTCGTACCACATACTGCTTTTGAAGACTGACCTCATATGGGCTGTTGATCAGAGGTTGCATCTCCATGGAGGTGTGTTTCCCTTGCAGGGAGACACTGTGCCCATCGTTGATGGTTACATCTACTCGAGGATGGAATAACAGATCGATTTTGGCCCCTTTCTCACAAGTTATGCGATCCAATACGATTACAGCATTGGTTCGTTTGTCGAGTACCATGGCCCGTTTCCACCCTTTCATCTCCTGTTTGGGATAGGCATTGGTCGGATCCATCAACGTGTAATCGAATGCCGGTGAGGTGTAAAATTTGTCAATCTTACCACCCAGTCCCTCAATCCAAGGTTGATCTTTGTGCTTACATGGAATTTGCTCCTCGCCGTTGACATGGACGACATTATGCGAAAGACTACGAACGTGCAGGTATTTCCATCTGTCTTCGGTGAAGAAGAACTGATCATACACCTTCTGATCCATCTCGCCCACCAAAATGTCACCTTGCCAACTCAGGATGAAGGAGCCTGCATCCAAATGTCCGTGGTGCGGATCATTCATCGGAGCACATTTGATGGCAACCTGCAGATTCTCTTCACCGAAGTCTTTACGCATGAAGGCCCAATCGATACTCGGAAAATATTTGGATGCCACAGTGGGTTTCTCAGCCTGAATGGTCGGGCGTGGCCAAATCAGTTCCCAAAAGTTCATCGACCGACGGTCATCACTGAAATATTTTTCGAGGTAGTACATGGCTGCCGGGTCTGGATTCTCGGCAATAAATTTGTTGTAGAAATAGGAGTAGCCGATGGGCCCTGGTGAAAAGCCGTCATTGAAGGTTCCGGTCATGCCATACAGTCCGAAATCGGCCGGATGTTGCCATCCCTCGACTTGGAACAGGTTGACTTCTCCATCGGTTAAACGTTTGATGGCATCGATAAACGCAATGGACTCCCGAAGCCCGTATATGGAGTAATGGCGTCCTTCCGCCCAACCGTTGTCGGAACCATATTGTTCCAAATTCTTTTCCATGCCTTCGCAACTGCGGGCTACGACATCGATCAGTTTCGGGTCTTCGGTCAGCAGAGCCAATGCTGCAATGCCCAAACCTCCGTAGCAACTTGCCGACCAGTTGCAGCGATATGCCCCACTCCACCAGAAGTAGTCATAGTTGCCTCGTACGCGCAGAATGGCATTTTCAAGCAGTCCGCTGCGGATGCGGTTGCGTTGTTCTTTATCCATCGCCGGATAGATCCAGTCATAGACTAAACCTAAAGCTAATGCGATCTCACTGGTGTGCAGATCAAAGGTGAAAACCACCTGGTCGTCCCCGGCGCCCCAGGGCCATACACGTTTGTGAATCACCTTGTAGCGATGAAGCCCCAAGACCCAATAGGTCATTTCGCAGAGGCGATCAGCGTAGTGGAATGCCTTTTGTGCGTAGGCCTCATCTCCAGTCATTTGGTAAAGAAAAGCCAATAATTTAGCCCCTTCCCGATAGTAACCGACGAAATGTTCGAAATCAAAAGTCTCGTTATATACGTTGGCATCGTTATCCAAAAAAGGTTCGGGTTCGACAGTTGTCAACAACAGACGTCGTCCCTGTTGTTGCAACAGATCGAAAATCTGTGCCTCGGTGGGATTAGCGGCAATGCGATCGAGCATCTCCTGTTTGCTCTGATTGTCGAAAACCAAATAGGGGTGTTCGAGTTTGCGTTCGAGAATACCCTGACTGATGGTTGTGTAGTCTCGCGCTGCAAATGACGGGGTGATGCAACAGAGCAGCAGTACTCCAAAAAGTATTTTAAGTTTCATAGGTATTGAGGTTAGGTGTTCAAGGTTTTGTTCAAATAGGTCAGGCCGGAGCGTCAAAGAAATGAACCATACTCCTATATTGTAAAATGATTGTCTTTTGATAGAGATGTCTGTGAATACGTTCTATATGAGAATGCGGTCGTGACAGGATGTATGTGCTGTTTCGATAGTGACCATAAAAAAGCTATCCGATGTGCCAGCAGGCTAATCGAATGGCAATTTAAGAAAAATAGGTCAAATTCCAAAGATGTCCGGAGAACTATCTTGTGTTGTTTGATCGCTATCGTATGTTATGGGGAAGGGATCAAACTTTACCGTATCCATTCCAGTGAGTATAACCAAATAAGGCTTGCAGGATGAGTTTCTCCTTTGGTTACAATCTCTTGTCAAGAGGACCTGTCTATGTGTTGTTGTTACGTTTGATCTTTTGCCTATGAGGTAGGTGGTGTATGCTTAAATTTCGTTGCTGTATTTTGGCGAAATGGCTACAATGTGTTCTACCTCGTCGTCTGTAAGTGGCGTGTAATCCTCCAAATGGTAATATTCGAGCAAGAGGGAGCCAATGAGATTTAGGAATTGCTCTGTTGTGTCATCGTTTCCGAGCAGATCGCTCATGTTGACCACCGGACTGGGAACCGAAGCTACTCCTTTTCCCCGGACAGAACGATCTCCACGTAACGCGTGATGCAGCACCTCTAAGTCACTCCGATGCAACAGAGTGCCATGGAACAGTTGGCGGTTGCGGGTGACATGTGATGCTGTACCGGAGATTTTCCGTCCATCAACCAGCAGCTCTTTGCGGTGTCCGACTGTCGCATTGATCCCGATGTGTCGTAGCACAGTAACAATCGGTGTCAGAAAGTCACGATCTAATACCGGAGAAGCCTCTTTATTGGCTATGAACGAATAGTTGATATTTCCATAGTCGTGGTAAACGGTACCCCCTCCGGACAATCTGCGGACTACTTCGATCTGATGCGTACGGCAAAAGGTCTCGTCAATTTCGGCTGCAACGGTTTGGTTGCGTCCGATGATGACCGACGGACGGTTCCTATACAATAACAGAACGTCGTCTGGACGTTCTGTTATCATGTATTCTTCCAATGCGCAATTCTGCGCCGGAGAGTTCCAAGGACTGATGATTATTTTCATCTTGAATGGGTTGTCATTGGTCCTTTGTCATTATTGTTTGTTCAAATTTCCGTTGCTTCCTTCATGGTGACTTGGTCCCTTAACCTCTGGAATGAGAACTGGACAGTGTGCCATGATCTATTGATCCAGGTTCAAGAACAAATCACTTGTTGTGGAAGATCGGACGTGAACTACTGACCTACGTGGAAAGCAACACGCAACTCTTCGATCTCCTTGTCGTTGATTGGCTGCAGTGTTCCGATCGGAGCTGCCATAATCAGCGATTTAGCACTGAATTCAGCAACTTCGAGGTGGTCGAAAGTGTCGATCAGCTTTTTGCCGGTGATCAGCACTGAGTCGTTGGCCAACAGCAGGCAAGGATGTGTTTTGGTCATCTCTGCGATTGCGTTGGGATCTTCGTATTGCAGGTTGAATGGTACCAAAGGTACATCCTGCAACTGAATCCAGCTCTCAGGGATCGTACGGACATCGAATTTAATGCCTGATGTACAGAAGCCCATCAAATAGGGTGACTGGGTCAGGATGATTGAATCGATGTTCGGGTTGCTTTGGTAAATAGCCTGGTGCATAGCAACCGAGCGGCTCGGGATCTTACCAGCCTCTACCATGCCGTTTTTCACCTGAACGATGTTTTCCGGCTCAATGTCCCAACGGGGTACACCCGGAGGGGTGATCAGGAAGTCATTTCCGCGCCAGCGAACTGATACGGTACCATAAGTACTGATCATCAAACCCTGGTCGCAAGAACGACGTACAATGCGGCAAATGTCGGTACGGATTGCACGTTCGTCCGAAGGATAACTTACACCCATGAAGTGTGGGTAATCTGTCGGAAGAGATGCATCGTGGCGACCGATCTGCTCGTCTGTCAAATAGGTCGGATCACCCAGAACTTTGGCGTTCAGTTCAGTACGTGCACACAACTCCAGGGTTTCGAAACGCTGATAAGCATCCATCAAATCCTCACCGCAAAGCACAACACCATGGTTCTCCATGATGACAGCTTTGTAGTCAGGGTGGTTGCGGAATTCAGTCGCAATTTTCTTACCCAGTTCCTGGCTGCCCGGACATGCATAAGGTGCAAATCCGATCTTACCGCAAATGCGGCGAGCCTGCGGAATGATATTGGTATTTGGAATTTTGTGAACGATGCTGAACGATACCAATGCGGGTGGGTGTGCATGGATTACGGCACGCATGCCGGGACGCATCTGATAAATCGCTTTGTGGAAGGGGTACTCCGAAGAGGGTTTGTGCGGACCGATAATGGTACCATCCGCTTTCACACAGATGATGTCCTTTTCGGTCAACGAACCTTTGTCAATCGCACTCGGGGTAATCCACATGTCGCCATTGTCGTCCATGATCGAGACGTTACCGCCCGATGTGGTCGTCATGCCACTGCGATAGATACGGCCGATGATCACCGTAATCTGTTCGGCAGGATGCATCAACTTGGTGTCTAACTGTTTCATAACCTAACCTAAAATTGTTTTTTATTTGTCCGGCTCATGCCGGTCGTTATTGTTTTTTCAACTCTTGGGTTTGTGTTCCCGTATCCTACACTGCGGGTGAAACCGTGTCTTGTTTCACCCTGCAGTGCAGTTTGTTGTGTCAGGCCTGTCGTTGCATCTCAGCCGATGAGAAACTCTATGCGAGCTTGTCAGCATTAGCCAGAAGATACTCTTCGGCTTCGATGTTCCACAAACCTTTGTGGCGTGCGCAGATCTTGGCCAGTTCTGCAAACACCGGTTGTTTTTCACCCAGTTTTTCGAAATCCGCAATCGGGGTTAGCGGCATGTCGATGTGGGTGTATATCAGTTTCTTTCCGCCTGGAATCGAAGGCAGATTGAGCGTTGTGTCGATTACAGCATTCAAACCTCCTACGTGAGTGACCAGTCCGGCCGGATCGAGTCCTTCGCTCATCATCTTTAGCGCTTCGATCATATCTGCCGTATTTCCTCCACTGGTTCCTACAACGTGGGTATAAGCGTAGTGTACGTTGTAGAAATTGAACGGAGCTTTGAAGTCGGTCTTGGCCGGTCCTGCAAAGAAGTTCAAGCAACCATCAAAAGCCAGGATGGCATCTGCCTGTTCTACTACAGGAACCACCGGGGCAAAGACAAAGACATCGTTGTAGCCATTCCCGCCTGTAAGCGCTTTCAGCTCGGCGGTAGGATCTGCCATTGCGCCGGTATTGACATATTTCAGTTCGATGCCATTTTTGGCAGCCTCTTCTGGAGAGTAGAGCGATGCTGCACGATCCAAACGGCTTTGATCGATATCGGTTACTACCAGCAGCCGAGGTTTCCGGTCTTTGCGGTGGATGGCGTAATTGATTGCTGCCAATCCCATCGGACCGACACCTGCCAGAATTGCCATGCAACCTCCGTCAGCAATCTCCATCTGGTGAACATACGATCCGGGGGTGATGTGGTAGTTGGCATGCATGGCTCCGATTACGCATGAGAGCGGTTCAGCCAATGCAGCCGGATAGAAACCTTTACCGGTATAGTTGAGCAGGCATCCCTTTTCCATCACTTCGTTGGGAATAACCACATAAGTGGCATCACCGCCGATATGGTGATAAGAGTATCCCGGTGCACTTAATACCCCGACCGGCCCGTTCTCATAGTTCAGCGCAGGCTGAATGGAGAATTTTTGACCGGGAGTGAACTGATTTTTCCATTTGGCTCCGACTTCGATGATTTCACCGGCAAACTCGTGGCCGATGATCACCGGGTTTTCGGCGATATCACGAGGTACACGTTTGTGAATATCTGCCTCATGTGAAGCTTTGTATGACGACATGCAGATGCTGTCACACATAACTTTGGCCAGGATTTGATCCTCGCTGATTTGCGGCAGCTCAAACTCCTCCATTCGGAGGTCGTTCTTGCCGTATAGTCTGACTGCTTTCGTTTTCATGATAGCTTGTTTTAACGATACTTGCCGCTTTCGGCTGCAAATATACGCATTAAATTAATAAAAATAGGTCCCGCAAAAACTCGTTAAAAATATCGAGCTTCCTGCGGGACTGTTTTGTTACCTGTTCGCAGGTTAGCTTAACATGACCTGACCTCCAGTGACAGGAAGTGCCTGGCCTGTTTCGCACGTCTGCTCAATCAAATAAAGTACGGCCTTGGTCACATCTTCCGGACCAGTTCCTTTACGCATCGGTACCTGTGCCATGTAGTATGCACGAACATCTTCTACATTCTTTGCACCTGGCACCTTACCTGCATGCAGATATTGCAGGAACAGTCCATTTTCGGGATTGCTCCACAGCGGACCTTCGTAGTAGTTGCCGGGACAAACGGCATTTACTTTGATACGGAACGGTGCCAGTTCCAAAGCGAAAGATTGGGTGAGTCCTACACCTCCGAACTTGCTGCCTGCGTATGCAAAATTGGCTTTCGAGCCGCGCAGACCTGATTTAGAGTTGATCTGAATGATGTCGCCGTAATTATCTTCGCAATATTTGTTCTGCAGTTTCATGACGCGAGAAGCGGCCTGTGCGCAGTAGAAATAGGCGTTGTAGTTGATCTTGGTGACAAACTCGAAATGTTCGGGAGTCATCTCTTCCAAACCTCCTGCCCGCAATACACCGGCGTTGCTGATAAAGACATCCAGACCTCCGAATGCACAAACCGTTTTGTGGATCAATTCGCGCAGACTGGCCGGATCGGCTACATTGGTCTTAACGAAAATCGCTCGGTTACTTTTAGCCAGGGTGTTGAGATTCTCTGCAGTTTTCGCTCCAGCAACTTCGTTCAAGTCGGCAACGACGATGTTGGCGCCTTGTTGAATCAGGCAACGTGCGATGCCCTCGCCGAAACCTTGGGCTGCACCGGTAACGATGATTGTTTTGTTTTCAACACGACCGGCTGTCGCACCGGCACTCACTTTACGCCGATAGTTTTCGACCTCCCAGTTGTCAATGAAGTCGATCTGTGCCTGAGTCATTGGATGCTCACCGCCGAAAGATTGTGCGAGGTAAGCGATCTTCATCATGTCCTGGTAAACCTCGGCAATGATGTCGCAGCCAGCAGCATTATCTCCGACAGCTACCAAACCGATACCTTTGATCAAAATCACTTTCGGAGCGTAACCGTATTTTGCTTTGTAAGCGTCGATCTCTTGTTGAGCGGTTGCCAGAATGGCTTCAGTTCCTTCGCTGTCGATATATATGTAGTTCGATTTGCAGTAAACGATAATATCGGGTGAGAAGGGTTTTGAAATTTTGGCAAACAGCTCTTTTGACTCGGTGAAGTAGGAGATCAGAGCATTGTTGATCACTTTCAATGTTTTGAGGTTGCCTTTGTCGCTGACCATCATGCGGATGGCTGGAATAATCTCTTGAGCAGAGCCGCAAACATCGGCTTCTCCTCTCAGCGGACTTTGGGTCAGTGCCTTCTCAATTTTCCCCAAAACGTCGTCGTAAATGGCTTGAATCTTTTCGGTTGATTCAGCTCCTACGAAAATACCGTGGTTTTGAAGCAGAATAATTGAAGGTTCGTGTCCGTGTTTTTTTGTGTATTCACGAATCTGACTCTCCACCTCTTTGAACAGGATATAGCCCGGATCAATGTACGGAATGTACAGCGCTTCATCTCCGAACAGTTTGTGAGTTATCTCTTCAGCCTGTTGTGAACACATCAGACCGTTGACAAAAGTCGGGTGCAGATGCACGATAAAGCTGGCACTAAGTGCATTGTGAAGCGAAGTCTCTACACTGGGACGACGATCTTTCGTGATGCAGGCTGCGGCCAGATCATTCTTAACCTCCTCTTCTCGTGTAGCGGTATCGCTCGAATACTGCTTTTCAGAGATAACATTCAGTTTTTTTCGGTCCAGAACAGCAAACCCATCTTCAGTGATCGTAGCTAAAGCGTGTCCGCTTGCTTTTACCCACAAGGTGTCTGCATTTTTATAAGAGGTGTTGCCGCCTCCTGCAATAACATAGCGGCTGTCGGAGCCGTAAAACTGGGATATTTTTACAAGTTGTTTCAGTTCGTTCATGGTTTTACGTTTGTCGATATGGATAAATTTTTATTGTCTGTTTTTCTCTCTTGCTCGGATTGTAGGGTGTTTTGACTCTATTTCCCATTCTCTAATTGGAATCAAGCAGCAGAAACAGACAATATCAATTATCCGATCACTGCTTTGATTGCTTGGTCTCCGTAGGCGATATACTCGTCACGTTTGCTGACATCGGGGCGCCCTTCGCGGTCCACATAGCCCTGTTTGCCATTCTTGACCAACTCTTGATGTGCCGCTACGACGCACGCCCCCTCATAGTTGATCTGACGCAATTTTTCTGAGAGAGGTACTCCGCCGCGTGCCGCAAGTTGGATTGGTTCCATGGCCGGTGTGTTATGTTCGCTGCCGAACGTAACGACAAATCCACTGTCGTGCAGGTATCCGGCGTACTCTTCCAATACCTCGAGACTGTTACGTGTAGGAATGAACTCGACAGAGAAAAATCCTCTCCGTTTGAGCTCTGCAGCCGTCTTACGCACGTCGGCTTCAAACTGAGTAAAATTACCTTTGGCATCATCGGCCAAGAATGGATAAGTGGGAATGCCTCCAGCTGCCAGAATGATCTGACGAACATCCTCGACAGGCAGAAATGCTGCCGGAGTCTCGGCAACGAAGGCTGCACCACCCGCTTTAAGCAGATTGCCGCGAATCTCATTCTCCAAACCAGCCAGATCATTCAGTTTCGATTTGAGCGGTTTTCCTTCGAACAGTTCGGTGAAGAAAGCAGTTAACTCTTCTTCGGCATTGCCGTACTTTTCCTGGGCTTTCATGCGCAGCGCTTTGGCTAAGTGCCGCTCACGGATTGAACCGCTGGTCAGATTCTGCTTGATCCATTCGAAATCGAGCACGATATCTTTGCCTTTGCGAGCTAACAGGTCGTTGAGCTTGTCGCACATCTGTTTGACCTGTTCGTGCGTCTCGGCGCATACACCGGCCAGTTGTGAAGCGTATGGTTCAGGCAAAACAGCCGGGCAGGCAAGTCCTTTCCCGCTGAGGTAGGTTCGTCCCGGATTGTTCGGGTCGTTAACTCTGACCCCTGCCTCCTGGTCGGCTTTGTGCAGGCTGATAAATTCGATGTTAAAGAGCGGATAGAGGTGGCGTTTGCGGCACTCTTCGTTCCACTGGGTGTAACCGGCTGTGGTGTAGAAGTCGTTAATGCCCACCACCTTCACATTCTCAGCGACCGCTCGTTCCAACGAGTCGGTCAGCGTGTCGAATGCGCTGAAGGAGTATGGTGTGTGGAGGTGAGCATTGACGCTCACCTCCTTCACCTTGGGTCTTGAAGTCGGTTGACAGAGTTCACACATGGTTAGGTTAGGTTAGGTTAGCGATGAACTCTGATTAAATTCCGGCTTTCGCGCGACGGATTTGTTCTGCCTCAGTAAAGTTACGGGTTGGAACGTGACCTTTGAGCGGAACGATCTTCTCGTGGATGGCATCTATGAAGCTGTCCACTTGTGGAAAGAAGGCATACTCCAACTCGAAAGCAGGAGTGATCCAGTCACGAGAACCGAGAACTACTGGAGGTGCATCCAACTCGTCGAATGCCAATTCTGTGATATTGCGGGCCAAATCGTTGAGGAACGATCCACGGCTGGTGGCATCGCCTGCGATGATGATGCGGCCGGTCTTCTTAACTGAAGCAAGTACCTTTTCGTAGTTGAATGGAACCAAGCTGCGGGCGTCGATCACTTCGGCGCTCATGCCGTATTTCTCTTCGAGGATTTTTGCAGCCTCCAAAGCACGGTACAGAGTAGCTCCGATGGTGAGGATTGTAATGTCTTTTCCTTCGCGTTTGATATCGGGCTCGCCCAGCGGAATTTCATAGTAACCTTCCGGTACACCGCCTTCGTGGAATTGTTCTCCCACGTCGTAAATGCGCTGGCTTTCGAAGAAGATAACCGGGTCAGTCCCCTGCAATGCTGCATTCATCAAACCTTTGGCATCGTATGGAGTTACCGGGAAAACAACCTTCAGACCCGGAATGTGAGCTGCCAGCGAGGTCCAATCTTGAGAGTGCTGAGCACCATATTTAGAACCAACTGATACGCGAACCACTACCGGCATTTTGAGAATGTTGCCGCTCATGGCCTGCCATTTAGGCAGCTGGTTGAACACCTCGTCACCGCAGCAGCCGAGGAAGTCGCAGTACATGATCTCAGGGATTACGCGGCCACCGCACATCGCATAACCGATAGCGCTACCGATAATGGCAGCTTCGGCGATCGGCGCGTTGAACAGACGGTGATAGGGCAGAGCCTCTGTCAGACCACGGTAAACGGCGAATGCACCACCCCAGTCGCGGTTCTCTTCTCCGTATGCGATCAGCGATGCGTCTTTGTAGAAACGATCGATAATAGCTTCGAAAATACCATCACGCAGCTGGAACTGTTTCATCTTCGAGAAGGGTTTGCCATCCTTGTCGAAAGCGAAACGCTCTTTTTTGGCGATCTGCTGTACACGTGGGTTTTCGCTCATCGGATGGTTAACCTCCGGTTTAGCGTCTGACAATGAGTCGATGCTTTGGTTAGAGAACATCATTGTGCCGAGCAGTTCCGGGTCTTTGTGCAGATCCATACGCGGTGACAGCTCGTCGTCGATAGCCAGTTTGAAGGTATCGAACATGATATCTTTGATCTCTTTGGTGATGGCATCCAGATCAGCCTGAGATGCAACACCAGCGTCGATCAACTCTTTACCGAAGGCAACGATGCAATCCTGTGCCTCCCATGCTTCGATCTCCTCTTTGGTGCGGTATGACGAAGCGTCCGAGGGCGAGTGACCGCTGTAACGATAGGTCAGAACATCGATCAGAACAGGACCGCTCTTCTCCTCTTCAAGAATCTTCTTTTTGCGGCGGTATGCGTCGATTACAGCCAGCGGGTTGTAACCGTCCACACGTTCTGCATGCATTTGCTCGGGGTTGACACCGGCACCGATACGGGCTGCAAAATCGAAGCCCATCGTCTCACCGCGGGTCTGACCACCCATACCGTACTGGTTGTCCATGATGTTGATGATGACAGGCAGACCGCCCTTCATATCACCTTCCCAAAGTTGTTTGAACTGATCCATGGCAGCGAAGGTCATACCTTCCCATACCGGACCGCGGGCCATTGAAGCGTCACCGAGGTTGGCGACAACGATACCCGGTTTGCGGTTTACTTTTTTGTAAAGAGCAGCACCGACTGCGATACTACCGCTACCACCTACGATCGCGTTATTCGGGTAGATACCGAACGGAGTGAAGAAGGTGTGCATACTGCCTCCCAGACCTTTGTTGAAACCGGTGGTACGGGCAAAGATTTCAGCCAAAGCTCCGTAAAGCAGGAAGCGGATACCCAGGTCTTTTACAGAGCCGCCTTTGAAAGCTTTCTTGGCAACATTGACGGTAGCACCATCCCAAAATTCATTCATGATCTTCTCGAGAGTCTGGTCGTCGAGCAGCTCGATGGCGCGCAGACCTTTGGCGAGAATTTCGCCGTGACTACGGTGAGATCCGAAGATAAAGTCGTCGATGTTCAACATGTAGGCCATGCCGACAGCAGCGGCCTCCTGACCGGCAGACAAGTGGGCCGGACCGGGGTTGTTGTATTCAACGCCATTATAGCCACCGGTGGTTTTTACCAACTGCAGCATCGTTTCGAATTCGCGGATCACGACCATGTCGCGATAGATGCGTTTCAGATCCTCTTTGGTGAAGTTTTTGCTTTTCAGCTCATCCTTCACACTCTTTTTATACTGATTGACAGGGATCGGCGTGAAGGTGATTTCACCTGCTTTACGCATCTCCTTGGGATCGATGTATTGTGATTTAGGCATGATTAGTTGTTTTTATGTTTTGATTAGTTTTAGATTGTCTGTAGAAGTTTTGAATTCTTATTCACCGAATGCAAATACGGTCTCTTTGAAGATCTCGGAAACAGTCGGGTGGGGAAATACGATCTCTTGAAGCTCTTTGAGTGTCATCTCCTGTTCGATGGCCATGCAAGCGCCATAGATCATTTCACTGCAAGGGTTACCCAGCATGTGTACACCCAGAACCTCACCATATTTCTCTCCGACGATTACTTTGCACAGGCCGTTACCGCCCTCATTTTCGGCAACGAAACGTCCGGCGTATGCCATCGGCAGTTTGGCAATGCGGTAAGCGATACCCTCTTTCTTGGCGGCCTCTTCGGTCAGACCGACTCCTGCTACCTCCGGATTGGTGTAAACGACACCAGGAATGGCGTTGTAACGCATGACGTCCGGACGTCCGGTCAGGTTGTTGACAACCACTTCACCTTCACGGCTGGCGGTATGTGCCAGCATAGAGAAACCGGTAATGTCACCCGCTGCAAATACATTGGGAACGTTAGTGCGCATTTTGTTGTCCACTTTGACTGCTCCGCGGTTCAGTTCTACACCGAGATTCTCCAATCCCAATCCCGCTGTAACGGCACGACGTCCGACGCTGACCAGAATTTTATCACCTTGAGCAGATGCAGTGTTGCCTTGTGGGTCAACGAAGATGACCTCGTTGCCTTTGATTTCGGTTACACGACATGAGAGGTTGAATTTGATGCCTTTTTTCGCATAGATGTCACGCAACATGGCGCTGATCTCTCCATCCAATCCTCCTAAGATTTCGGGCAGCATCTCTACCACCGTAACTTCGGTGCCGAGGCTGTTGAAGAAGCTGGCGAACTCCATACCGATTACACCACCGCCGATGATGATCAATTTCTTGGGCTGCTCTTTCATGGCAAGAATTTCGCGGTTGGTCAGGATGATATCGCCGGCCTCTTTGAGACCTGGAATGGGCGGTACAAATGCTTCAGAACCGGTGCAGAGCAACAGGTTGACTGCGTAGTAGGTTTCGCCGTTGCATTCGATCTCAATACCATTTTGAGAACGACCTTTAATTTTGGCTTCACCTTTGACCACAGTGACTTTGTTTGTCTTCATTTTGGCTCCGACACCACCAACCAATTTACGGACTACTTTGTTCTTGCGGTCGATGATTTTGCCATAGTCATATGAAGTATCGGTCGTATAGACGCCGTATTTGTCACCATGTTTGGCGTAGTCATAAATCTTTGCGCTGTAGAGCAGCGTTTTGGTGGGGATGCAACCCTCATTGAGGCAGACACCGCCCAATTCGCGTTTTTCGAACAGTACGACGTTCAGCCCTTTTGCTCCGGCACGTTCTGCAGCCACATAGCCACCAGGACCACCGCCGATAATTGCCAAATCTATCATTTGTTTTGAATTTGAATTGATATTCAGTTTTTATGTTGCAGGATGCATGGGAACGATGCGCAATATCTGGATCGTCCCATCACCATACGATCCGTTACAAGTCGAAGTCGAGCGCTTCGATTTCGTTGGCGATCTCTTTTACAAATCGGGTAGCCTCGCCGCCATCCAAAGCACGGTGATCGTAGGTGAGGCTCAATCCGATATGCGGTACAAATGCGTAAACGCCGCCGCCAATATCTTTTGGACGAGGAACGATTGTGTTGACACCCAAGATCGCTACCTGAGGCAGATTGATCACCGGGGTAAAGATCTCTACGCCGTAATTGCCCAGGTTCGATACGGTGAATGATGCAGCTTCTGAAGAAAGCAAATCAGGATCGATCGAACCCTTCTTGCAGGCGTTGGCCACCTCTTTGAGTTGATTAGCCAATCCCTGAATAGAGAGATCGTCTGCATTTTTGACTACCGGTACCATCAGGCCACGTTCGGTATCCACGGCCAAACCGAGGTGTACTTTCGAGAAGAGACGTACACTGTCACCAAGGAAATGCGAGTTGACCTGCGGGAATTTTTTGAGGGCGCGGATCACAGCCATGCAGACCATGTCGTTGAGTGTGATGTTGGTAGGATAACCATTATCAACCGCCTTTTTAACTTTCTTACGCAGTGCCAAAATGCCGCGAGCGTCGGCGCTGAGGTGGTGGGTTAATTGTGCTGAGTTCTGCAGCGATGCGTACATGGCTTTTGCAATCAGCTTACGCATGTTGCTCAGTGGCTTGATCTCGCTGTCAGAAGCGTAAACGCTGTTCTTGAGTGCGCCCATATCTGCACCTTTGACCATACCTGCCAGCCCACTGCCGGTTTCAGGCGCAACGGCTCCAGTCTCTTTTGCGATGGCTTTGGCCAATGGAGTGAGTTTCGGAGTGGCTTCGATAGCTGCGCGTACATCACGCTCAATTACGCGGCCGTGAGGTCCAGATCCCTGCAATGCTGATGCGTTGATCGCCTCTTTGGCAGCCAATACGCGTGCACGAGGAGATACTGGAGAACTTCCTTCAGAGGTGGCAGGTTTTGCAGCGGGTGCAGCTGTTTCAGCAGCGGCTGCGGTGGAGGTAGCAGCTGGAGCGGCAGCAGGTGCGGCCTCAGGAGTAGCAGTTGCAGATGCTCCGTTGTCGGCTCCCGGGCGGAACTCTTCGGTGCTTTCACCTTCGTTACCGATGACCATCACATTGGTCAGTACGGGAATCTCGTCGCCGTCATCGAAAAAAACGTCCAGCACAGTACCGGCTACTTTAGCCTCCTCTTCGAACGAAGCCTTATCGGTCTCATACGAGAAGAGAATATCGCCTACAGCGACTGTGTCGCCCTTTTTCTTTTTCATTTCGGTTAGGATGCAACTCTCTACCGACTGCCCCTGTTTGGGCATGATGATTACTGTTGCCATATAGTTTTAAGTTATGTGTGTTTTAGTTTAGTTCGGTTAGCTCCTATTTCAGCTCTTTGCAAAGTTACAACAATAACTTATATTTACAAGTAAATTTTTATTAATTTTCTAATTGCTGATAATTAGATTGTTGTGAAAATATCTTGTTGTTACAAGTTGATAACATGTATATACAAATTTGTTCTCGAAAAATTTGGAGGCTCCGATTTCTTTCTCTATATTTGACTTTAGAGAAGGGGGTGATTGATGCCCAATTGTCTGCTTGAATCTCTCATTCCAATGAAGTTATGGTAGAACTGCCCCGATATAAACAAGTTTACGAAACCTTGCGCCGACATATTGCCGACGGAGTCTATTCTGCTGGTGATTTATTGCCCTCGGAGCATGAGTTGAGTATTGTGCACCATGTGGCTCGACCCACCGTGCGGAGAGCCTTGGACCAATTGGTAGCCGATGGCTTTATTCTGAAACATCAGGGCAAAGGAAGTATCGTGAAAGGTGCTCCTAAAGGGATCGGTATCCTTTCGTTGTCCGGAACAACCTCGGCAGTTGGACGGGAGAATTTTCTTACACATATTCTGATAAAACCCGAAGTGAGACCCTGGACAGAAGCATTTTCTTTCCCTGTCTCAACGCAGGAACAGGAGGTGGGGTGCATCTATTTCGAGCGGTTACGTTTGCTTAATAATGAACCAGTGTTTCTTGATATTACGATGTTGCCCAACATCAATTTGCCCCGTTTTACCTCTTATAACTTGGAAAACACTTCGCTGTTCGACTTTTTGAGAACAAAATATCAGATTGTGGTAACGGGAGGCGTACAGCAGTTTTATGCTATTCGTGCCGATAAACGGATGCAGGAGTATCTGAAAGTCAAAGCAGGCCATCCGATTCTACAGCTTGACCGCAAAATCGAAACTTCGAGACCTGGATTTCACATTTACAGTCAGGTGTTTTGTGCAACGAGCGGCTACGGCTTGCGTGGAACGTTCTGAGATTTTACCTATTTTTGTTGACAAGCAGCTAACAGCTGTTTTTTAGTTAGAGAATGCGATTACTACTATTGCCTTTTAAAAGTGGCAAGAACTTAATTGAATAAAAAATATGAATCCGATTCGACAGAGTGCTATCGATACCATTAATGCCGAAGCTGCGGCAGTACAACATCTTGTTGAACAGCTGACCGATGATTTTGAAAAAGCGGTGCAGGCTATTCTTACTTGTAAAGGCAAGGTGATTGTAACGGGAATGGGTAAATCCGGATTGATCGGAAAAAAAATTGCTGCCACACTGGCTAGCACAGGAACTCCAGCCTTTTTTATGCATCCGGGAGAGGCTTATCATGGTGATCTCGGTATGATCGAGTCGAAAGATATTGTTTTGGCGATTGCCAATTCAGGGCAAACGGACGAGGTGTTGAAGCTGATTCCGTTTTTGCAATATAATAAAAATGTGGTGATTGCGATGACTGGCAATCCTGAATCCACGTTGGCTAAGCATGCCCACTATCATCTTAATATTGGTGTGGAACGTGAGGCTTGTCCGCTGGATTTGGCTCCTACCTCTTCAACTACGGCTACATTGGTGATGGGAGATGCCTTGGCGATTGCTCTGATCAATGAGCGTCATTTCAAGGCTGAAGATTATGCCGTGTTCCATCCGGGGGGAAGTTTGGGTCGTCGTCTGCTGACGAAGGTGCAGGATGTGATGCGGAAGGATAATTTGCCTTGCGTATCCAAAGAGATGACTCTCGGTAATGTGATCATTGCCATCAGTGATGCCCGTTTGGGTATTGCCGCAATTGTTGAGGATGGTAAACTGATCGGAGTAATTACCGATGGGGATGTGCGTCGGGCAATGACCAAATACAAAGAGAACTTCTTTAATATCCAGGCTCAGGAGATCATGACCCGTACGCCGAAAACGATTCTGCCTACGGAAAGAATTGTTGTGGCTGAAGAGATGATGCGTAAAAACAAGATTCACTCGATTATTGTTGTAGATGAAGAGAATCATGTCGTTGGCATTGTCGAGTTCTTCAATGTCTCGATTATGGGATAACAACAGGTCTGGGATAGAGTGATATTGTAATTCCGGAAACGTTTTTTAGGAAAACTTTTACATAGTGCGGATGCCGTATGGAACGATAAAGGGCATTACGCAGGTGAAAAGGTGCAACAATATGATAGGCGGACAATCCGGTGACTCCGGATTGTCCGCCTTACTTGTTTTATGGCTCTTTGAGGCATGTTTTGTCCAAATACGAGGTGTATGAGGCAATGTGTATTTGGGAGGCTTGTTTGTTGAAGAATGTTATCATGATTATAGCAACAGTAGAGAGGTCACTTGATTTTTATTGTGATGGGTAGAGTCGCCGTATAATCAATGACAATTATTTGTCCGTAATGCAGATTGAAGCTTTTGTGGAAGAGACAGCTTGTTAGGGGTAGAGTAAAGACTGTTGTAATAAATTCGTGCAGTTTGTTCTCCCAGCATGTCAAAATGCCATCTTTTCGCAGAAGACATCCAAGAATGTCGGACTCGATTCCAGTGAAAGGTGACTGGTTGTTGGGAGAAGCCGCTCAATTGCCGCATCTTCTTCAAATAGAAACATTTTGGCTCCGATTAAAGCGCTGTTGCTTAATTTGATAATTCGTTGAGGATCAAATTCCAGTAATCCTACCTCAACAGCATTCTCTAAATCGATATAATTCCCGAACCCTCCCGCGATAAAAACCTTTTCAACATCGGCACGGTCGATCTTTTGTTCCCGCAGCAATAGTTCTACACCAGTGGCAATGGCGGCCTTGGCTAATTGAAATTCACGAATATCCTTTTGGGTTAATTTGACACGATCGGTCAAAGAAAGTTCTATGTTTGCTGTTTGGATGCCTCCGTTGTGATCGATTAAACCTTGCCGGATCCCGGTGCGAATCGCATCGATCAGTCCGCTACCGCAGATTCCGATTGCCTCCACCTGACCAATGACATGCAGATCGGGTTTATTGCCGTCGAGAGTAATGGATGAGATGGCTCCAGTAGAGGCACGCATGCCACATGAAATATTGCATCCTTCGAAAGCTGGGCCTGCTGCGGTCGAGGCGCAAAGAATGCCGTTTCGGTTGCCGACAGCAATCTCTCCGTTGGTGCCTAAATCGATCAACACACGAGGTCTGTCTGCGGTGAATATCCCTGCTGCATAAATCCCTGCTAAAATATCACTGCCGACAAAGCTGCCGATATTGGGTAAAAATGTAATTTGTGTATGTTGCAATTTCGGATCATTGTCCCAACCTAACTCTTTGGCCGTAAAATGGTGCATCGAATTGTCGGGAGATTCGAACGGATATGTGGCCAAAGAGGTGACATCAAGTCCACAGAAAAGATGATGCATGACAGAGTTGCCCACAATACGAATTCGTTCGATCGCTCCCGTTGCTTGAGTGCTTAATTGGCGGATGTGTGAACCGATAATCTCTCGAACGATCGTTTTGAGGGTATTGGCTGCTGCGGGTGATTGCATGGCATAGCTGATACGGGACATGATATCGGCCCCATAACGGGTCTGTGGATTCAGGTCGGTTTGAACAGCTTGTATGCGTCCAGTAGATAGGTCGAGCAACTGTGAGACGATAGTGGTGGAACCTAAGTCCACGGCAATTCCCCATCCTGAATGTGGAGCGAATTGAAATAGCGTTTCATCGGCCAATACGATGTTGTTAAATTGGGCTACTTCGATCGTAATATCCTGTTCAATACGGCTTAAACAGGCCAGACGCCATTGGGGAGAGAGTGCTTTGCGGGTTAAAACGGCTTGATGTTCTGGGGTAATGTCAATGTCCCCATCGAGGAGTTTGACGTTGCAGTTGCCGCATATCCCTTTCCCCCCACAAGGAAACTCGACTCCTAAATCGTGGATCGCATCGCTCAATAGGGAGCCTTTTGCTACTTCAATTTTGCGTCCGAGTGGAATCACGGTTACGGTACAGGTCTGTCTCATTGACAATCTTGTAGAGGTTAGGATTTTGTGTTAAGTGTCGGCTGTCGGTTAAAGATACCGTTTTCTCTTTAATCAAAGGTAACCATGGCTCTGCAGATCTCCAAATGAGCATATTGTCTCTTGGTTGTGTTTGGAGCGGTTAAGTTATTCATCATTCTGGAGGGTAAAGTGTTGTAAATTCCACATGATTTTTTAACTGCGAATGGAAATGTTTATTTGTAAGTTTCTTTTAATTAAGAAGTTGTGTTGTTGTGGAGGCGGATTGATGCTATTGGTGATGGCTTAGAGGTACAGATTGGTGGATTGGTCAGATTTTATATTCTATAAAATAGATCGTATATTCGCTGGCCCAAAATGTCTGTTTTAGAACTTTTTGCCTATTTTTAGCGTTTTGAGAGTTTGGCGAATAATATTGGGAAACGTGATTTTACTTGAATGGAGTGAAAATTGCGATATATACCAAACAGCTATAATATTGAATCGAGTGATTGCGTAAAAAAGTTGACACTGGACCAAGGGCAGACAGTTTCTATAACTATGTATTGTTTTCTACAATTTTTCGAAATGAATCGTGAAAAGTAGAGGAAAAGTAATGGACAAAAGGTTTTGAGATGCACTTTTGACTGATTGCAAGGTGATAAGACATTGTCTATGGTCGTATCTGGATTGATATGGATAGATGTGATGGCAGTCTGACATTTGGAACTATAGATAGGTAGATGTCTGAGAATATGATGAGGCAACAGCTCTCAAACACGATAAGACAATTTTAGGAATATAAATATGACTTGTATCCTGACGGTTAGAGGATGTAGGTCAATGAAATGAAATTAAATGGCTAAACTTCAGAACAAGAACCCCAAAAGATGTTTTGTCCAGGTGCTGTGTCTGGGATTCATGTTGATGTGTGCCTCAGTAGCAGCGATTGCAAATCCAGGTAAACAGTCAAACGGCATTGTTTTTGAAAAACAGGATTCCGTTGTTCGTCAAAAAACAGGAGCGGTTGTTGACGATAATGTCCTATCGGGAACACAGGACCAACCGACATCGCCTAAATTGAATACAAGTTCGGCAGTTCAGGACTCTTTGCCGGTTGTCTCAGCAATCGATGGCACTGAACCCGAAGTTGAGGGTTCTTCCGCACAGCAGGATACAACCAAAACAAGAAGAGCAAAACGAGGTGTAAACACGCAGGATACTTCGATTCCTGTTACTGTGCAAGCACCCGGTATAACAGTGCGTCCTTTGAAGGATACAGTAAGTGATACAACTCAGACGCATGTGGCGCTTGTACAAGATACGTTGCACTCAGATTCGACCGTAAAAAAAGGTTTTTTCCGCAAATTCTATAACTATTTCAAGACAGCTAATGTTGATAAGACATTAACCAAGAAATTTGATTTTAGCATTATTGGTGGACCGCATTATTCGGGCGATATTAAATTGGGGTTGGGTATTGTGGCCGCAGGTCTGTATCGTGTTGACCGAAAGGACTTGTCGATTCCACCTTCGAATGTGTCACTTTTCGGTGATATTACCACTACCGGATTCTGGATGCTGGGAATTCGTGGCAATACGCTGTTCAAAAGCGGTAAATTCCGGCTGGATTATACTACCTACTTTTTCTCTTTCCCCAGTGCTTATTGGGGAGTCGGCTATGATAACGGCATGTATGGTACGCCTGGTTCATATAAGCGTTTGCAAAGTCAGATCAAAGTGAACGCCCTGTTTCAGTTGAAACCTAAATTTTATATCGGTCCTGGTTTTATTTTCAACTATACCCGGGGTGAAAACTTTTCGAACATTGCACAGTTGAATGGGGAAAATCAACAATATTTCAGTACTGGTCTGAGTGCGATTGTCATGTATGACTCTCGTGATGTGATATACAATGCATCGAAGGGTATCTATGCTCGTTTTGAACAGTTTGTCTATCCTACATTTTTCGGTAATAATAGCTTTTTTGCACAAACAGAGCTGATTTTCGATGCCTACCATAAATTATGGAAAGGGGCAACGATGGCGTATGATTTTTATGCAGAGTTCAGTGGCGGTGATACTCCCTGGACTATGTTACCTCGTTTGGGCGGTTCCACTCGTATGAGAGGCTATTATGAAGGACGTTATCGTGACAGACAGATGGTCGAAGTGCAGGCCGAATTGCGTCAACATATCTACAATCGCCACGGAGTGGTGTTGTGGGTCGGAGCCGGAAATGTCTTCCCTGCATTCAACAAGTTCAATCCGGCACATACGTTGCCTAACTGGGGTGTGGGATATAGATGGGAGTTTAAAAATAAAGTAAACGTACGATTGGATTACGGTTTCGGAAAAGGAGAAAGCAGTTTCTTGTTCAGTATCAATGAAGCGTTTTAAGTTAATGACTTTTCCAAGGGCATAACATCAAACGATCAATTAACGAATCGCAACCAAAACCTTGCTAAGAGTTTTAGCAACAACAGGATTGCGATTGAATTTGGAGATCTTGATATAAGGATTGTTGGCGTTGTGCAACGATGAGGTCGAGATCATAACTAAAGGAATGGTGATTTTGGGAAAAATAGTTGTAATGAGTGACAAGAAGAGTTTATCGAAGATCAAAGAATCCAAATGGGCTCGGATTTTCGGAAGATTATTCGGACGTCAGGAAAGCATCGCCACGCTTTATGCTGTGGTTATGATGATTCCCAATGTGTTATTGTTGTACACGGAACGTTATCCGTTTAGTGAGTCCATGGTGGCTCTGTTAATTCCCGCCGCATTTTATGTGCTATGGGCAGCCATGTTGCGAAAACCGGGACTCCCCATATTGATTTCTTTGCCGTTAATGGTTTTGGGGGCTTTTCAGATCGTGTTGCTCTATTTGTTCGGAGGTTCGATCATTGCAGTCGATATGTTTACAAACCTCTTTACAACAAATGCCTCTGAGGCAGGAGAGTTATTGGTCAACTTATGGCCGGCTATCCTCTTTGTTTGTATTTTGTATCTTCCACTGTTGATTTTAGCCGTTCGTTCGCTTTGTATGAAAGAGCATATGAGCGGTTTGTTCCGTCGTAAATCGTTGCGTACCGGTATTGTAATGTTTATTGCGGGAATGTCGTTTGCAACATACGGCTGGGTGAAAAATCCCGATTTCGGCTTTAAATATCAGGTATTTCCGGTGAATGTGTGCTATAATATTAAATTGACACTTGATCGCTGGCACCAGAGTGAGCGTTATCATGAAACCTCCAAAGATTTTACTTTCCATGCGACTAAGAGTCAACATGCTCCCGAACGCGAAATCTATGTTTTGGTAATTGGAGAGGCATCACGTGCAGAATCCTGGAGTTTGTACGGATACAATGATCGGGAAACAACTCCGCGATTAGAGAAACGTGAAGGTGTTGTTCCGTTTTATAATGTATTGACACAGAGTAATGCCACTCATAAAAGTGTCCCTGTATTGCTCTCTCCGGTATCGGCAACCAATTATGACTCCATTTATAATAGCAAAAGTTTGATAACTGCCTTTAAAGAGGCGGGTTTCCATACGTGGTACTTGTCGAATCAGGTGCCGAATCGTTCGTTGATAGACTTTTTCTCTGAGGAGGCAGATTGCCGGATTGATATATCCCCGCGTGAGGGAGAACTGTACACTGATAATCGTCCCGATGGGGAGATGTTGCCGCACGTTCGGCAGATTATCAATGAAAGTGACAGTGATTTGTTGATCGTATTACATACGTATGGATCTCATTACGATTATCGTAAACGTTATCCTCAGGAGTTTGCCAAATATCAACCTGATTTGATTTCGGCAATCAATACAAGCAATCGGTCTATCATGGTCAATGCATATGATAACAGTATTTATTATACCGATTATGTGCTTGATCAGTTGATTCAGTTACTCAGAGAAAGTAATGCATGTACGGCCTTGTTGTATTGTTCCGACCACGGTGAGGATATGATGGATGATTCCCGCAAACGATTCTTGCATGCCTCACCAACTCCGACCTATTATCAACTTCATGTGGCTTCGTTTGGTTGGTTCTCACCTCGGTATCGCGAGCTTTATCCCGAAAAGTATGCCGCTGCTGTAGCCAATGAAAAAGCTCCGGCCACTACTGCTCAAGTATTCCATACTCTGACAGATATGGCCTCGTTGCAGAGCCCGTATGTTGTGCCTCGTTATTCACTGGTTAATAATCAGTACAATCCTGGAGAACGTTATTATTTGAATGATCACAATAAAGCGTCTGATTATCGTGAGGCAGGTTTGCGACGTCTCGATTTTGAAATGTTGCACAAACGTGGTTTGGATTGCGATTCGGCGGTTCAGCGAGCTTTACGCGATCCTAAAGTAAGGTAAATCGGTTACAGAAAATTAAACAATACGCTCCATCGATTTATAAACCGATGGAGCGTATTGTTTGGTGGTATTGGGAAGAGAATAAAGTGACTGTGATCGCAAGAACGTTCCTATATGCTTTATGGTTGACCGTCTGAAACTGTCGAGCAAAGAGGAATAGAGGGATGTTGATGGGTGGGGTTTAAAAAAGTTTGCTTTGATTGGTGCAAGGTGTTTGTGCCCCTCCTTTTAATGTATTAAGGGCGTAGCAAGTGTAAGTAGGCTATGCAAAAGATGGTTGACATCGGTTGTGATGAGAATAAACCGTGATAGCCTGCAACCTGCCTCGATTGAAGTTGCATCAGTGGTGGGTTGTACTTTGAGGAGTAAATAGAAATATGAATTTTACGATCGAACAGCTCTAACTTTTCACTTTATTTCTTGTGGATGCCTTCTTTTTAGGAACGATAAATTCAACTTACCACCGAGTAGAATAGGCCTTGAGTTGTCGACGTAGCTCCCGATCTTTACCACCGGTCAAACGATCAAGCAGTTGATGAAATTGTGGCCCGTGGTTTTTATGAATGGTGTGACAGAGCTCGTGGATAATGATGTAGTCGATCAAAATGTCAGGCAATTTCATCAGATGAAGACTGAGCGATATGTCATTGCGAACTGAGCAACTGCCCCAACGAGAACGAGTGTTGCGAATGGTTACGGTACCGTATTGTAGTCCTAACTGTTTTGCAATGTGATCCGTGCGGTCAGGCAGGTAATTTTGTGCTTCGATTCGCCATGCCTCTTCAATACCTTTATGAATGGCCTCCTGTACCTCTTTGGAATCGTATGGTAATGATGATGGGTGGTGGAGGGCGATAACCCCTTGACTGATTCGTATGCGAATTTTAGCGTTGTTGTCCGGATAGAGTTGAAGGGTATGGTGACGTGTGGAAAATGGGGGAGCAATAGGATGTTGAGCGTGTCGTTGCATTTGTCGAGTGCGGGCACGTTCGATCCAATCGCTTTTTTCATCGAGAAAACGGAGTGCTTTGTTGAGATTTTGTCCGGGAGGAATAGTCAAACGTACCGATCCATTGGGGCGTACGCTGATGGAAAGACGACAGGCTCTTCCCGAATGGTTTAGCGTGATCTCTCCTAAACGAGGGTGTTGATACCTCTCTTGCTTGGCTATGGGGTTGGGATATGAACGGAATAATCGTTTGAACATAGAATTGGACAAAGCAACCGCAGGCAAATTTAGAATTTTATTGAATAGGGAGCATCGTCACAATGCGTTTTTGTCTGAGGGGGAATGGGAACCCATAAAAAATTGAGGCAAAATTGACGGATCGCAATAGATATGAGGTTACGATGTGGTGATCAACAAGAGAAAGAGGCCGATTGGATATCCAATCGGCCTCTTCCTTAAAGTATGATACTCTTATTTTGAGATATATCCAATCGGGATATGCTCGTTGGAGAGTAGCATATTCATCTTGTTTGTTTACTCGGTTAATTCGAAAGCCACTTTGCTGCGAATGTCGCCAGATGAGGCTCCAACCAACGCTTCAAAAGTACCAGGTTCTGCTACCCATGCCTGTTTGCTGTCGTCATAATAGCTCAGAGCCTGCGAGTCAATTGTGAAAGAGACGGTCTGCTCCTCTCCAGGCTCCAACATGATTTTTTTGAAACCTTTTAACTCTTTGGTAGGACGTGGAAGCGCAGATTTTTTGTCGCTGATGTACAGCTGGACAACCTCAGCTCCTGCGCGAGAACCGGTGTTCCGGATCGAGATGCTAACCGTTACGGAATCTTGTGCACTCATCTGTTTGCGGTCGATATAGGCTTTGCCATATTCGAATGTGGTGTAGCTCAGTCCGTGGCCGAAACAGAAGAGAGGAGCGATCTGGCGGTTGTCGTGCCAACGGTATCCGACAAAAATACCCTCTTTGTATTCCACATCTTTACCGTTACCGGGGTAAGCGTTCATTGCTGTAGCTGCGTTGTCTTCGAGCCGAACCGGGAAGGTAAACGGTAATTTACCCGAAGGATTTACCTCGCCAGACAAAATGGATGCAAGTGCATTGCCGGCTTCAGATCCGCTGTACCATGCCTGTACAATGGCAGGCACCTTTGCAACCCATGGCATAGCGACAGCATTACCGCTGATCAATACTACTACCAGGTTGGGATTGGCCGCCGCCAGTTCTGCAATCAGTTGATCCTGCTCGTAAGGCAGATTATAGCTACGGCGATCGGAAGCTTCGCAATCTTGGTTGTCTTTTTTATTCAGACCTCCTACGTAGATCACAACATCCGCTTTGGCAGCCTCTTCAACAGCCTGTTTACGCAGTCCATGACGATTGACGGCAGGATGGCTGCTGTATCCTTGTGCATAGGAAATCTGTGAATTTTTGCCGAAATAATTTTCGATGCCCTGAAATGGCAATACTTCGTTTTTGACCTTCAATTCCGAACTTCCGCCGCCGGTAGTCATCATCTGTTTCGCATTCTCTCCTACAACCAAAATTTTATGGGGTTGTGCGGGGTTCAAAGGCAGCAGGTTCCCCTGATTTTTCAACAGAACCATACCTTCTTGTGCGATGCGGCGTGCCGTGAGAGCATGCTCCTCAGTGGCAAAAGAGCCGTATGGACGATCGGGATTCATTGTGGTACGGAACGTGAGACGCAGAATTCGGCGTACCTTTTCATCCAATACCTTTTCGTCAATCTCTTTGTTTTGGAGTTTTGTCAAAAATGGTTTGGCCAGGAAATATTTGTCGTAAGCGTTGCTCCAGCTCCAAGCCAATCCATCGGTCCAGGTTCCCATCTCCATGTCGAGGCCATTGTATGCAGCCTGATTGGTGTCATGGGTTCCGCCCCAGTCAGATACGACAACGCCGTCGAACCCCCAGTCTCTTTTCAGAATATCATTGAGCAGATACTGATTGTGGCAGCAGAACTGATTTTTGTATTTGTTATATGCCCCCATGATCGACCAAGTACCACCTTTCTGTACGGCAGCCTTGAATGCGGGCAGATAGATTTCATGCAGTGCACGATCATCGACAATTACATTGACATACTCGCGATCGATCTCCTGATTGTTCAGAGCGAAATGTTTGACACATGCCGCTACGCCATTGCGTTGCACTCCGTGGATATAAGGAACCACCATAATGGAGGCGAGATATGGGTCCTCTCCCATATACTCAAAGTTACGGCCATTGAGGGGCGTGCGATAAATATTGACACCGGGTCCGAGCAAAATGGCTTTATTGCGGTAGCGAGCCTCCTCTCCAATGGCCTGACCGTAAGCATCAGCCATGTCAGGGTTCCAGGTGGCAGCCAGACAGGTTAGTGCGGGAAATGCCGTGCAGGAGTCATTGGTCCATTTGGCATCAGACCATTCGTCCCACATCTTTTCCATGCGAACGCCGTGTGGACCGTCAGTCATCCAAATTTCGGGAATACCGAGGCGAGGTACTCCAGCGGAACTGAATTTCGATTGTGCATGGCACATGGCAACCTTCTCTTCAAGCGTCATGCGGGATAGGGCATCCTCGACACGCTCTTCAATCGGACGACTTGCATCCAGATAGGTAGGTTTCTCTTGGGGTTGCGCTGCATGAGAAGAGTTCACTCCACACAGCAGGCCCAGACTCAGCAGGGCGGTGAGAAATGTCGTGTGTTTCATTTGATAAGTTATTGGTTTATTATGCAATGAGCTTCTGGGTGTTAAGGCTCATTGTTCGGTTAGATTTAAATTTGACTCTGATGGGCAACAATGAATTAAAATCCATGTTGATTAACACCTGCCTCCCTGTGGAAACGGTTTTCAGATTGTATTGTGCAGGAACACCTATTTGACCAGTTCGGCTTCTGCCTGTTCAACACGTTCGAAATGGAACTGCTCAAGCTGTGCGTCCATCAGTTTGGCGATTTGATCATTGCACAAGTTGCCGATACTGCCTTCGTGCGTGTGATGAACGGTGTGCGGAGCCTTGAAGTTTCCTGCTTCGATGTCGAGTCCCACCTTTTTGTAGGCTTCACGAAATGGCGTTCCGTTTAATGCGAGGTTGTTCACCACTTCGACACTGAATAGGTAATCGTATTTCGGGTCGTTCAGAATATCGGTCTGTACCGAGATATTTTCCAACATATAGTGCGCCATTTGCAGACAGCTGCGCAGATCAGCAATGGCAGGGAATAGTATCTCCTTCAGAAGTTGCAGATCACGGTTGTAGCCGAGCGGCAGATTGGTGGTCATCATGGCGATCTGGTTGGGCAAACCCTGGATCAGGTTGCATTTACCCCGGATCAGCTCCCATACGTCTGGATTTTTCTTGTGCGGCATGATGCTCGAACCGGTGGTGAGCTCTGCCGGATAGGAGATAAAGTTGAAATTTTGGTTCAGGAACATCGTATTATCCATGGCCAATCGGGCCAGTGTAGCTGCAACCGAAGACATGGCCTGAGCTAAGATGCGTTCGGTTTTACCACGTCCCATTTGGGCATAGACAACATTGAAACTCAAGGTGTCGAAACCCAACAAGCGAGTGGTCATGGTGCGATTGAGCGGGAATGAAGATCCGTATCCGGCTGCCGATCCGAGTGGGTTTTTGTTGCAGATGCGATATGCGGCGTGCATCATCTCTGTATCGTCCACCAAAGATTCGGCATAGGCTCCGAACCACAATCCAAATGAGGAGGGCATAGCAATTTGCCAATGTGTATAACCCGGCATCAGCACCTCCTTGTATTTTTCTGACAGAGTTTGCAGCAGACGGAACAGGAGATCGATATCTTCGACAATCTCCCAGATTTGGCGACGTAAGAAGATACGCAAATCAACCAATACCTGGTCGTTACGCGAACGTCCGCTGTGAATCTTTTTGCCTGCATCCCCGATCCGTTCAGTAAGCATGAATTCGACCTGCGAGTGGACATCCTCGACTCCATCTTCGATTTTGAAGCGGCCAGCCACAATTTCAGCATGAATGTTTTTTAATTCACGTTGTACGACTTCCAAATCTTTATCGTCGAGCAGCCCGATCGAGTTGAGCATGCGGGTGTGGGCTAATGAGCCGAGCACATCGGCTTCGGCCAGATAGATGTCCATCTCACGATCACGTCCGACCGTGAATTTATCGACTGCCTGGTTGGCATCGGTATTTTTTTGCCACAGTTTCATCTGTCGATTTTATTTTTACTAATGTTATTATTGTTCAATTGGAATCCTTAAATCCGTAGATGATTTTTAGTGATGGCCTGTTTGGCGAGGGTGTTAACCTTATAAAATTGCCGCCAGCATCTGGATGTAGAGCCCGATGCCTTCGCGAATTTCACTCAGGTGAACAAATTCGTTGGCACTGTGTGAGCGAGCGCTGTCCCCAACTCCCAATTTCAGCGAGGGAATATCCAGCAGCGCCTGATCGGATGTGGTGGGTGAACCGTAGGTGGTCCGTCCCAGAGCTAAACCAGCCTGCACAATGGGATGAGTCGGAGAGATGCTTGAGGGTTTGAGCCGAGTCGAACGCGGTTTGACTTCGCATGCGACATGTTGGCGGATTGTTTCCAATACCGCTTCGTTAGTATAACGGTCGGTCACCCGAATATCTACCGTAAAATGACACTCTGCCGGTACAACGTTGTGTTGCGAGCCTGCCGAGATGATGGTGACGGTCATCTTGACAGCCCCGAACAGATCTGACTCCTTGGGAAAGCGATAGGTCCGGAACCATTCGATATCCCGCATAGCTTTGTAAATGGCGTTGTCTCCCTCTTCCCGGGCGGCGTGTCCCGCTTTGCCGTGGGCAGTGCAGTCGATGACCATCAAACCTCGTTCGGCAATGGCCAGCTGCATCAGTGTCGGCTCTCCGACGATAGCGAACTCCAGCGGACCTAAATCGGGGATGATGCTTTCCAATCCGCCAGAACCGCTGTTCTCCTCCTCTGCGGTGATCGCTACGCAGAGGTTGTATTTCATGTCTGAATGGTCGTAATAGTGTAAAAATGTTGCCAGCAGCGAGACCCCGCTGGCCCCAGCATCATTACTGCCCAAACCGTAGAGTTTGTCCCCTTCGATGTCGGGTGAGAAGGGATCACGTGTATAGGCCGGGTTGGGTTTTACGGTGTCATGGTGCGAATTGAGCAGGATAGTCGGTTTGGCCGCATCGTAATATTTGTTGTAAGCCCACACGTTGTTGCCTTTACGGTGTACCTCGACACCTCGTTGTTGCAGAAAATCCGCGAGCAGTTGAGCAGTCTGTGTCTCTTCCTTGCTGAAAGAGGGGGTACGGATCAAATTTTGCAGTAGGCTTACCGCATCCTGATATAGCTTTTCATCATAGATCATCTTTGCCATGATTGTAGCGTCTAATGTCGTTATATGGTCAATTTATGTATTGAGCGCTGGCCCTAAAAGTATATTGTCGGTTAGGATGCGTCCAGATCAGCACCAAACTTTACGAGAACTTTGTGGATCCTTTGGCGAAAGATAGCGTGTCGTGCATCACGTTTATTATGGCAGTTTTATTGTTTGGCCGGAGGGCCTACAAACAACGTTGCCGTACCGCCTCGAACAACATGACAGCCGCTGCTGCACTTACATTAAGTGATTCGATCGTGCCTTTGAGCGGAATGGCCAACTGTACATCGCACATCTTGAGCACCTCTTTGGAGATACCGGTATCCTCACTACCCAAAACCAGTGCAGTGGGGCGGGTCAAGTCGGCCCGATAGAGGGGCAGGGCACTCTTTTCCGAAGCGGCCACGATTTGCAGTCCGGCATTTTGCAGGATACGAATCGTATTGCGGAGGCTCCCTACACGGCTAACAGGGATGATGCTTAAGGCCCCGGCTGAGGTCTTCATCGAGTCGGCATTTACCGGAGCCGAGTTTTTGATGGGTAGAATCAAACCATGTGCACCGGCACATTCGGCACTGCGGGCGATTGCTCCGAAATTGCGGACATCAGTTACCCCGTCAAATACAACGATCAATGGAGTTTCACCTTCAGGAATGTTGTCCAACATTTCGTGTACATCAACATAATCGATGGCCGAGGTTACACCGACAGCTCCCTGATGATTGCTTCGGGTGAGGTGGTTGAGTTTCTCGACCGGCACCCATTGAACGCGGATATGGCGAGCTTTGCAAAGAGCTGCCAATTCGTTCAGCAGGACTCCGTCTGCCCCTTTTTTGAGGTAAATTTTTTCAAATTCGTGACCTGCCTCAATAGCTTCAATGATCGGGCGTAGTCCGAACAATATGTTCTTTTTCTCCATTGGATCTATCTTGTTATCGTGTGGTGTAGTTATGACCAGATTCTCATATTGCGAAGATATAAGAATTTGGCCGTTTCTATGTGGGTCTTTACAGTTTAGTCGAATTGTGGCTGTATAGAGAACACGAGTCGATTGTGACCTTTTGCGGTTTTGATCGATTATTGGTACTCTTTGGCCATCTCTTTGGCGTTCTCCAAAACAATAGACAACTCTTCCCAACGGTAAGTGAGTTTGTTAAGCTTCTCTTTCATCTCGTTGTATTGTGTGTAAAGAACGCCATCGCTTAGGTCGATCCCATAAGCGGTCGGATCGGCCATCTGTTTATCCATCTCGCTGATCTGCTTTTCGAGTGCCATGATCTCCTCTTCGGCCTGCTCTACATCGCGTTCAGCTTTGCGTAACTGCTTGTCTGCCTCGCGCTTGAGCGCATATAGCTCTTTGCCGGAAAGAGCCGGTTTACCAGATGTTGACTTGTCGGCGTTTCCGGCGGGCTTGTTTGTTGTGCCGGAGGTGGACTTGGCTGTTGCAGTAGCTGTTTTGGCCGAGGCGTCGCTCCGTTCGAGCTCGCGCATCGACTCCAACTTCCGATCGCGCAGGAAGTCGTAGATACCTCCCAAATGCTCTTTGACCTGGCCGTCACGGAATTCATACACCTTATCAACCAGGCCGTCGAGAAATTCACGGTCGTGCGATACGACGATCACCGTGCCGTTGTATTTCTGCAAGGCATTCTTGAGAATGTCTTTTGAGCGCATATCCATGTGGTTGGTCGGCTCGTCCAGAACCAGCAGGTTATAAGGCTCGAGCATCAGACGGGCCATCGCCAGACGTGCCCGTTCACCACCCGAAAGCACCTTGACCTTTTTGTCGATATCCTCTCCGCGGAAAAGGAAAGCTCCCAAAATGTCACGCAGTTTGGTGCGGATTTCACCAACAGCGACACGATCCAATGTGTCAAAAACAGTGAAATCTCCATTCATCAGGTCATCCTGATTTTGGGCATAGTAGCCGATATGGACGTTGTGTCCGATTCGTACCAGCCCTGCGATTGGCTCTAACTCACCGATGACCAAACGCGCAAAGGTGGTTTTACCCTCACCGTTTCGGCCTACAAAGGCCACCTTCTCGCCCCGCTCGATGGTGAATGTCGCCCCGGAGAAGATCTTTTTGTCTCCGAAACTTTTGGCTGCATCTTTGGCCTCGACAACGATCTGCCCTGAACGGGGAGCGGGTGGGAACTTGATATTCAGTGTGGCCAGATCCTCCTCTTCGACTTCGATTCGTTCGATCTTTTCGAGCTGTTTGATGCGAGATTGAACCTGATTCGATTTGGTCGGCTTATACCGGAAGCGTTCAATGAACTCTTCAGTCTGCTCGATCATCTTCTGCTGGTTGATATAGGCTGCCATCTGCTGCTCGCGACGTTCGCGGCGCAACTCGACAAAACGGCTATACGGCACTTTATAATCATAGGCCTTACCCAACGAAATTTCGATTGTGCGGTTGGTGACGTTGTCCAGAAAAGCACGGTCGTGTGAAATCAGTACGACCGCTCCGTTGTACTCTTTGAGATAACCCTCCAGCCATTCGATACTTTCAATGTCGAGGTGGTTGGTCGGCTCGTCCAACAGGAATAGTGAGGGACGACGCAGCAACAGTTTGGCCAACTCGATACGCATGCGCCAGCCACCGCTGAATTCGCTGGTAGCGCGGGTAAAGTCACTGCGCTTGAAGCCCAGACCCAACAGCGTCTTCTCAATCTCCGCTTCGCGGTTCAGACCTCCCAAAATCTGGAAACGGTCGTTGCAGTCGTTAAGCCGGTGCAATAGATTTTCATACTCTTTGCTCTCGTAGTCGGTACGCACCGTGATCTGTTCGGTCAGGTCGGCGATCTCCTTTTCAAGATCGATCACCTCCCCAAATGCCGATTCCGTCTCGGCAAACAAGGTTGTTGTATCGGCCACCTTCATCTGCTGGGGCAGGTAGCCGATGGTGCAGTCTCCGTTACGGGAAACGCAGCCCGAGGTGGGTTGTTGCAAACCGACCAGCACCTTCAGCATGGTCGATTTGCCGGCTCCGTTTTTGCCGACCAGACCGATGCGGTCTTTCGGGTTGATCAGAAAGGAGATATCTTTGAACAGGTCCCACCCTCCAAAACTGACGGTGAGGTTGTCAACTGAAATCATGGATGTGTGTTACGCGTTTTTCTGTTAGCAAATGCTTGTCTGAAAGCAGAGCAAGGATCAGACATTAAGCAGTTCGTGAATGGTGTGGGCCGGATCTTCTGAACCGAAAATTGTATTTCCTGCCACCAAAATATCACAGCCGGCAGCGAATTGTGCCCCGGCATTGGCCAAAGTGATGCCACCGTCGATCTCGATAACGGCTTGTGAACCGCAACGATCTATTTCCCGGCGCAACTCTGCCACTTTCTCCGTCGAACCTTCAATAAAAGATTGGCCGCCAAATCCCGGTTCCACACTCATGATCAGTACCAGATCGAGATCGTTGAGGTAAGGAACGATAGCCGATACGGGAGTTTTCGGTTTGATCGATACGCCAGCTTTTACTCCGCATGCTTTGATCTGACGAATGGCAGCGTTGAGATCTTCCGTCGCTTCGATGTGGATGGTGATCAGGTCAGCTCCGGCTTTGGCGAAACGTTCAATGTAACGTTCCGGCTCGACGATCATCAGATGGGTGTCGAGCACTTTTGTGGTAATTTTACGAATGGCCGAGAGTACCGGGAACCCAAACGAAATGTTGGGAACAAAACGTCCGTCCATCACGTCGATATGGATCCATTCCGCTTCGCTGCGGTTGAGCATTTCAATGTCGCGCCCCAGATGGTTAAAGTCCGCTGAGAGGACCGAGGGAGATATGATTCTTGGCATAACGGATTTTCATTGTGTCGCCGTTGCGGCGAAATTCACCAGTTCCGACAAAGGTACATAAAATCGACAAAAAACACTATTTTTGTAATAAGGTATAGAGCGTTTCTCTGCCGATAGTGAGATTGGAGTATGACACTTTTTTTGATGATTGTGGCGGGATTGGTGTTGGGCGTTGCCGGAACGGTATTGGCTTACCGTCCGCTTATGCGCCGTTACCGCCTAGAGCAACAAAATATGCAACAAAACGCTGAGCAACTGCAGTCCGAAATTGGGACCTTGCGGGGGCAGATAGCTGCACAGTCGGAGCAGTTAACTCAGGCTGCAGTGCGGCAGGCTCAGTTGACAACGCAGCTTGAAGCCAAAGCGGGTGAGATTGTCCGTCAAAAGGAGGAGATGCAGGCTTTGCAGGAGCGTCAGCGGGTTGAATTCAAAAATTTGGCAACCGAGATTCTGGAGGAGAAGAGCTCACAATTCAAACAGACCAACCGGGAATCTTTGGAGATTTTATTAAAACCGTTCCGAGATAATATCGAGGGGTTCCGCAAGAAGGTGGAAGAGGTTTACGAGAAGGAGGCGCAGCAACGTTTCTCACTCAAAGAGGAGATCAAGCGTCTTAATGAGATGAATGTTCGGATGAGTCAGGAGGCCAACAACCTGACTGCCGCTTTGAAAGGAAATTCGAAGGTGCAGGGTGATTGGGGTGAGATGATTCTCGAGACGATTCTCGACAATTCGGAGCTGGTCAAAGGGGTGCATTATCAGACGCAGGAGAATATCAAGGATCAGGAGACAGGAGCCAATTTGCGCCCCGATGTCATTTTGAATCTGCCGGAGGGGAAACAGATCGTCATCGATTCGAAGGTATCGTTGACCGCCTACGTGAACTATTGTGAAAGTGAGGATCCTAATGTGCGCCAGCAGGCACTTCGTGAACACCTGCGGTCGGTGCGTAACCATATCAACGAGTTGGCTTGCAAATCCTACCAATCGCAGTTAAACGGACAAACCCGTAACGTCTCTCCCGATTTTGTGATCATGTTTATTCCCAATGAACCGGCCTTTTTGTTGGCCATGCAGGAGGACAGCTCGTTGTGGGGTGAGGCATACAAACGTAAGGTGGTGATCAGCAGTCCGACCAATCTCTTTGCACTGTTGAAGATTGTCGATGACCTTTGGAAACGGGATGGACAGAGTAAATCGGCGGCGGCAATTGCAGCCGAAGGCGGAAAGCTCTACGATAAATTTGTCGGTTTCAGTGAGACGATGCTCGATTTGGGACGCAGTATTCAGACTGCTTCGGATAAATATGCAACAGCGTTCAACCAGTTGAAGACCGGTCGCGGTAATTTGATCAGTCGTGCTGAGAAGTTGCGTAAGTTGCATGTCCAAAACTCCAAAAAGTTGCCGCAACCGCTCCAAGAGTACGATGAATCGGATGCTCTGGAGGTTGGAGAGAGCGGTGAACAGAACTGAAAATAAAAATTTTTATTTTTTTGAGTCTGACGATTTGTTTTTTTTCATTTTTCTGTACATTTGCGAAGTCACAAACATGATGAATTAATGATGGGCCAGTATTCGCCATTTTTTGGTTATTATTTTTACTTCTACTTTTTTACCAAAAGTGGACTGGGATTGCATTGTTAATTACGAACGAAAATTTGATTGTCATTATATCGATCCCGGTCCATGCAAGACCGGGATTTTTTTTGATATATCCTGGTCAGCTGTGCCGGTTCGGAAAACAAATTGAGACGTGAAATGAATGAAAAATTGAAAGTGGCCATACAGGGTTATGAAGGCAGTTTCCACCATATTGTAGCGGATCGCTGCTTCGGTTCGAATATCGAAATCCACCCTTGTGCGACCTTTCGTGAGGTGGCCCGCCAAGTTGAAAGCGGCGAGGTCGATTATGGAGTGATGGCTGTCGAAAATTCGATTGCTGGTACCATCCTTCCTAACTTGAGTATTCTGCATAATGCGCATATTCAGGTTGTTGGTGAATATTATCTGCGGATTCGTCAGAATTTGATGGTTCTGCCTGATGTGGAGTTGGACGAGATCGAAGAGGTGCAGTCACATCCGATCGCTCTGTTGCAGTGTGTCGATTTTCTGGATGCACACCGCTGGAAATTGGTTGAAACCGAAGATACCGCTTTGAGTGCCCGTTATATTGCTGAACACAAAGTGCGGCATGCCGCTGCCATCGCAGGTGATCTGGCTGCTAAACTTTTCGGGTTGAAGATCGTGGCGCCGGATATTCATTCGATTAAAAACAATTATACCCGCTTCTTGTTGTTACGTCCTGCTGGTCAGCCTATTCCCGAGGGGGCGAACAAAGCTTCGCTCTGCTTCAAAACCAATCACGAACACGGTTCGTTGATCAAGGTGCTGCGTGCCATTGAAAACAGTTCGATCAACATGTCCAAGTTGCAGTCGTCACCGATCCCCAGCGAACCGTGGCACTATATGTTCCATGTGGATATGGAGTTCGATACTATGGAGGAGTATGAAGAGGTGATCGCCAACATGAAACTCGTTTCGCAGGAATTGCATGTGTATGGCGTGTATAAACGGGGCCTTTCGACTGAAGCATAGGAGTGCGTTCCGTTTGGGCGAGACCGCAGAGGCTTTATAGCGGAGAGGGATGAGCCCAGCCGTGGATGGCCAATCACGAGAAAGATAATACCTGACTGCGCGTCGTGGGGTTCGCTGCAACAAGCGATGCGATTCAGGGTGAAAAGGGGAGGGGAAAGCAGTATTAATCCCTGCCCTTCAAAACAAAGAGAATAATAAAGATATATAGATAACGATCATGGAAAACAGTCCGATGAAAATGCAGGTCGCCGATCGTCTGTCAGGCGTGGGTGAGTACTATTTTTCAAAGAAGTTGCGTGAAATCGATCAGATGCGTGCAGCCGGTAAGGATATTATTAGCCTGGGTGTGGGTGGCCCTGATCAACCTCCTCATCCGAAGGTGATTGCCCGTTTGGCGGCAGAGGCAGCCAAACCCAATACGCATGCTTATCAGCCCTATAAAGGAACCGCAATCTTGCGTAATGCGTTTGCACGATGGTACGGACGTTTTTATGGCGTGACACTAGACCCGGAGAGCGAGATCCTGCCATTGATTGGCTCCAAAGAGGGAATCATGCATGTCTGCATGACCTACCTTAATCCCGGAGACAAAGTGCTGATCCCCAATCCGGGATATCCCACCTATCGGTCTGCAGCAACCATTGCCGGTGGGGTTTGTGTCGATTATCTGCTGCGCGAGGCGAACGGCTGGATGCCTGATTTCGACGAAATTGAACGTCAGGGATTGGATGGTGTGAAGATTATGATTGTCAACTTTCCGCACATGCCGACCGGCGCTGCTCCACGTGAAGGTTTGTTCCGTGATTTAGTCGCCTTTGCCCGTCGGAACGGAATTTTGTTGTTGCACGACAATCCGTACAGCTTTATTCGTAACGAACATCCGGAGAGCCTGCTGGCTACAGAAGGTGCGAAGGATGTGGCTCTCGAACTCAACTCATTGAGTAAAAGTCACAGTATGGCAGGTTGGCGTATCGGCATGTTGGCGGGAGCCAAAGAGCGCATCGATGAGGTGATTCGCTTCAAGAGTAATATGGATTCGGGGATGTTCTATCCTATGCAGGCCGCAGCGGCCGAAGCTCTTGATCTGGATGAGGAGTGGTATCGTGATCTGAACCGTATCTACCGCGAACGTGAAGTGATCGGCTTTGAGCTGCTTGATCTGATGGGGTGCAGCTATGCCAAACCCCAATCTGGACTCTTTGTTTGGGGGCGTCTCCCTGAAGGAGTTGGGGACTGTTTCGAATTTTCGGACAAGTTGTTATATGGTTGTGGCGTGTTCATTACCCCGGGCGGCATTTTTGGATCGGAGGGTAATAACTATATCCGAATCAGCCTCTGTTCACCGGTTGAGGTGTTGTTACGGGCTAAAGAGAGAATCGCAGCCTTGTTGAATAAGTAATAGTATAGGAGAAGGAGCGTTGCTTCCGTAAGATCATGGAACAGAATAAAAAGATTAAAAGAGTTGCCATTGTCGGTGTGGGGTTGATCGGAGGATCGTTTGCATTGACCCTGAAAGAAAAAGGAATTGCCGAGGAGGTGATCGGGGTGGATAACTCGGAAAATAATCGCAACAAGGCATTCGAACTGAAACTGGTGGATCGTTTCGAAGAGTTGCACCAGGCGGTCAAAGAGGCCGATTTGATTGTGTTGGCGACACCGGTCGATTCGATCCCGATGCTGGCCGTCAAAGCCCTTAATTTGGTTAACGAAAAACAGGTGGTGATCGATATGGGGTCTACCAAACAGGAGTTGAGCGAGATCATTTCGCAACATCCTAGTCGGGGCCGTTTTGTGGCGACTCACCCGATGTGGGGTACCGAATACAGCGGACCGGAGGCGGCCAAACATGGCGCTTTCACAGGGCGTACCGTTGTGATTTGCGACCACGAACTGAGTGATCCCGATGCGTTGGCACTTGTCGAGTGGATTTATAACACGATCGGCATGCCGATCAAATACATGAGTTCCGAAGAGCAGGATACCCACACCGCTTATGTGAGCCATATCTCGCATATTACATCGTTTGCTTTGGCGCTTACGGTTTTGGAGAAGGAGCGCGAGGAGGAGCATATTTTCGATCTGGCCGGTGGTGGTTTCGAAAGTACGGTGCGTCTGGCTAAAAGTTCGCCCGATACCTGGATTCCGATCTTCAAACAGAACAAATACAATGTGTTGGATGTGTTGCGTGAACATATCCACCAGTTGCAGATTTTTCGTCGTATGATCGAGCGGGATGATACCGAAGGGTTGCGCAGCATGATGTTGCGGGCCAATTCGATCAAACGTATATTAAAATAATCGGCTGTATTGGGGTCGGCCGTTGAGGCCGGAAAGAGTACAGCTAAAGGATGGAACAACGAAAAAGAATTAATAACATGAATACCATTGATTTGAAAGCGAAACGGCCCTTGATTATTGCCGGGCCGTGCAGCGCAGAGACTGAAGAACAGACGATTGAAACCTGCAAACAGATTGCAGCTACCGGTTTGGTAGATGTGCTTCGTGCCGGAATTTGGAAACCGCGTACCAAACCCGGTTCGTTCGAGGGAGTTGGATTGAAAGGACTCGTTTGGATGAGCGAGGCCCGCAAGGAAACCGGACTGCCGTTTGGACTGGAGGTGGCCAATGCACGCCATGTGGAGGCTGCTCTGGAATTTGGTGCCGATATGTTGTGGGTTGGAGCACGTAGTACGGGTAATCCCTTCAGCGTTCAGGAGATTGCAGACGCGTTGAAAGGGACGGATATCACTGTATTGGTGAAAAACCCGATGACTCCGGATTTGGATCTGTGGGCAGGAGCCGTTACCCGTATTCGCAATGCCGGAATTAAACATGTGGGTTTGATTCATCGTGGATTCTCAGCTTACGGCACATCGCTCTATCGCAATAACCCGATGTGGCACCTGGCTATCGAAATGCGTTCTCGCATGCCGGAATTGCCGATGATCTGCGATCCGTCACATATTTGCGGAAATCGTCAATATCTGCAGGAGGTGGCTCAGAAGAGTGCCGACCTCTATTTCGATGGTTTGATCGTAGAGAGCCATATTTGCCCATCTAAGGCATGGAGTGATGCGTCGCAGCAGGTAACCCCTTCCGATCTTGAAACTCTATTGCGCAGTATCGTATGGCGTCAATCAACGGTCGATACTCCTGAGTATAACGATGCGTTGTCGAAATTGCGCCGCCAGATTGACCAGATCGACTCTGAACTGTTTGAATTGCTCAGTAAACGTATGCGTGTAGCAGAAGAGATTGGTCAAGTGAAGAAAGCGAACAATGTGGCAATTCTGCAAGGTGGTCGTTGGAACAGCATTGTAGATCGGGTGATCGCCCAGGCTCCGAAATTGGGTTTGAGTGAAGATTTCCTGAAAACTGTACTTGAAGCAATCCACCTGGAAAGTATCAACCTGCAGAACAAGGTTATGAACGAATCGAAATAAATAAGCTGATTCCTGTCTATGGTGTATTAGTTTGGGGTGTAATGGTTGCCTACTGCGATAGATGTAATGTAAAAAAAATTGCTGTCGCAAGCATGGTTATGAAAGTTCATCTCGCTTTGTTGATAGCTTTTTCGCCGTTATATATTCCTGATACATATATTCATTTGACTGAAATATGTAGCCTGTGTGGGAAGGGGGAGAGAATAAGTATCAATGGAGTAGGAGTTTGACCATTTCAGAAATTACGCTATCTTTATGGAGCGTCCTGTTGAGGACGCTCCTTTTTTATAAGTATATGCGGGGAGCGAGAGTCGTATTGCTATGGGTGCAATACTTTGCCTGAATATCCATGGATTTTATTGTGCTTTAAAGCAGAGATTGTCTGTAAATGGCTTTGACTTTCTTAATTGACGCGATAGAATAAAAACAGAATATAGGATCGTTGGATGGGAAAGGGGATAGTACCCAAACAATTTGATCCGTTGGCTACATAATTGTAGCGAGAAGTGGAATCGCTAATATTTTGAATCGAGTATCGTGCGTTATCCAACTATAGGGCAATATATCGAGAGCGTTGCAAATCCACAAGGATTGTTCCGAACGCTGCAAGGAGTTGTTCCTGTGCGTAATCCGTATGGAGAGTTGGAGCTTTGTGCCGGTAATTTTGCGGTCGTTTTTCAGATTCAATGTATGAATCCGAAAAGTCTGAAGATTCTCCTTCCAGCTTCCAACCTGATATCTGAGTCGCAAAATCCATCTTTGTTTCAAGAAGCCTCATACACTGCTGATCGTGTTGGTAGTGGAAACGTGTCTGCACAGCAAAGCGTATTAAATGAAAAAGAAGAGGAATCAACCCCTACAAATCAAAATGTACGTGCTTTATCTGATGATCGGAGCGCTTGTGCAGATAGTGTTGCAAGAAAGGATTCTGTATCCAACATGGTGTATCTCGGTTCAAGGCAACCAAGGAGTGCCGCAGACTTTTGCGAGGTCAATGGAAGGGTTGGCGGACGGCATAGAAATTCTGCCCATGGATTGCGCCGTTATGCACTCAAATGTTACATACGCTCATGTGGCCGGATTAGCCAAATATGTGAAACCGTATCTGCGATCGAAAGCCCATATCTGGTAAAGTGTTGTTATCTACCCGATGAACTTTATGTGTATGATGAATATGAAAAAGGTTCCTATTTTCCTGTCGTACTGTCGGAATGGGTAGAGGGCGAAACTCTCGGGTATCGGATTGGACGACTCTGTGCAGCCGATTGTCGTGAAGAGTTGGCTGAATTGGCCCGTCGTTTTGATCAATTTGCTTTGTGGCTATTGCAGCAGCCGTTTGCTCACGGGGATATTAAACCGGATAATATCCTGATTGATGCTGCAGGAGGACTGCGGTTGGTCGATTTTGATGGCATGTTTTTACCCCAATTTGCGGGTGAAAGCAGTTTGCAACTCGGCTCTCCGGTCTGGCAACATCCCGCTCGCGATGAAAAATATTTCAATCTTCATATCGATGATTATCCGATAGCATTGATGTCGTTGAGTCTGCATGCGTTAGCTTTGGATCCTACCCTCTATTTGCGATATAACGATCGGGATAATTTGATCCTAAATGCATCGGAAGTGGTGTCGGGAAAATCAGAGTTATTTGCAACGTTGGGCCCCCAATTTATGGATAACGGGCTTGGAGTGGTGTTCGATCTATGGAGGGCATTACAAACGCCAGTGCCAATGATCGCAGATTTGGAGCATCTTTTTGCGGCTTTGGTTGGTGAGCGGACCTTGAAACTCTTGCCGGGTTACGATGTGGTAGATTCGGATAACCCGCATAGCCTGTTGATCCGTTATCGAGGAAGGTACGGCTTTGCCAATTTTGTTACAAAGTGTTGGACCGTCTATCCGATATGGACTGAGGCTCATCCCTATTCCGAAGGGTTGGCAGTGGTGTATGGGAATGGCCGCTGGTATGCGATCGATGAAATGGGACAGGTAGTGGTGCGTTTTGCTGGATATAGCGAGGTGGCTCCACTACGGGAAGGATTGGCACGGGTCTGTCGGGATGGCCTGTATGGGTATGTCGATGCCGAAGGGACAGAGATCATTGCTCCCATTTATGAAAAGGCCAGCCTGTTTCGTCAGGGTAAGGCCAAAGTGTCTTTACATGGTGAATCTTTTCAAATTGACAAGCAAGGTAACCGTATAAAATGAATCCAAGATTTGTGAGCAGGAATAAATCCGGGTGTGTAAGTTCGATTTTTAGCCTGAATGAAATATTTTTTCGTCCAAAATTTGTAACTTTCTTTTCGATGTCAATCGTTTGCTGTGGCATCGCCTAAATTTCTGACCTATGTATTCCGCCCGCATCAGCAGAAAAACTCCTGCACTTTTTGTAATCCTGATTGATCAATCAGGCTCTATGGAAGAGCCGACAACATTATACGGTAAGTCTGTTTCCAAAGCCGAAGCAGTTGCCACAACGGTCAATATGCTGATCGGTGAACTGTTGCATCGAAGTCGTCGGGAAGAGGGATACCGGGATTATTTCGATATAGCGGTATTGGGATATCACGATGAGGTTGTGGAACCTCTGTTGTGCAAAGGTAAACGTCTGTTTGTAAAGCCTTCGGAACTGTACGAAAAGGATACTCCACGGTTGCAAATTCAACGGGAACGAAAATTGCCGGATGGACGGACTCTTTTTTCAGTGGTTGAACAACGAGAATGGATTACCCCCTTTGCTCAAGGGCAAACCCCGATGCACGCTGCTTTTTTGAAAGCCTATGAATTGGTGCGCGATTGGTGTGCAATACGCGCTCACGGTGCATGTTACCCGCCTGTTGTGTTCAATATTACGGATGGCGAGGCCTCCGACTGCGATGAGGCAGGTCTCGAAGAGATAGCAGCCCGTATCCGTCAGGTGGGGACATCGGATGGAAATACGCTGTTGATGAATATTCACATTTCATCGGATCTTTCCAAAGTGCCTGTTGTTTTTGCTTCAAGTGAAGAGGAGTTACCTGATCAGCGGTATGCACGTCTATTGTATCGTGTTTCGAGCGAAATGCCCCCTCTTTACAATGAAAGTATAGCTGCATTGCGTGGATGCCAACCCGAAATATTCCGTGGAATGAGTTATAATGCATCAATGACCGATCTGATCGGCATGATGAATATTGGTTCGGTCTCTGTAACACTAATGGATTGAAAATGATGATTTCGATAGATCAATTGCTCGAAACTCTCGGTAATCCTGAGGGTCGCTTTAAATCATTGACGGGGCTTCATCTTGAAAATCAGAATGGCGAACCCAATTATGTGTTACGTAGCGGCGGTTCCGTTGCAACGTTTCGGGTTTGGCTCGAAGAGCGTTCCTGTGAATTGTCTTGCTCGTTGCGAGATACAGAACAACGAAGTGTGCGAGCCTGTCAACGCGCTAATTATTTGCAGCGGATCAGTACTCCCTATTTGATCAACTATGAGTTCCATGGGCAGGAGATGCTACTCTTTGATGCGATGGGAAGACCTTTCGATGTTGATGTTGTCTTGACGGAACGTCCTTTGGGGGTGAGGTTGGACAAAATGTTATCCGAACTGTGTGATCGAGGAGAAAAGGGGCCGCTGTTTGCCTTGCGAAACTCTTTCTGTGAAATGGCCAGTTGGTTGTTGCGATCTCCCTTTGTGCACGGTGCGCTCAAACCCATCAATGTGATTGTGACACCCGACGGAATGTGTCGATTGGTTCGTTATGAGGCAATGCGGGTTCCCGGTATGGAAGATTTGAGCGAACATTGGGGTGACGATACTGTTGCTGCGGCCAATTTGGCAATCGGCCTGTCGTTGCTTTGTGCGGCTCCTGAGTTTTACCGAATCTGCAATGGTGACAGCCTGTTCCACACGCCGTTGCTCCGTTCATCACTGCTGCCGTTAGTGTCGGATGTGGTTCGGGAAGCCTCTTGTGCACCCTTGTCGCAAATTGTGAATATGTTGTTACAGGGAGGATTTGCTTTGGATCGGGAACAACTGGCAGATGCGTTGGAGATCTTAGCCTGTGACAAAACAGAGCTGAAGATCCCTGTCAACAGCATAAACCGACTCCGGACAGAGTTGATACAACCTATGTCATATTGCCAGGAATCGGAGGTTCCTCAGACGGTCGTTTCACCTCCTGATCTGTCAATGTATGATTGGGTGGGTCCCATGTGTGAGGCGCTGATCTGTGTGCAACGGGGTATGAAGTGGGGCTATCTGAACAGCGACGGGACAGTGGCAATTCCTTTGCGTTATGATTGGGCTGATGATTTTCTTGAAGGACGTGCAGTCGTGCGAATCGGTGATCAGTTTGGGCTGATCGACAAGGAAGGAAACGAAATATTGGCTCCTGTGTATGAAACGGTCGATTGGGATTGCCGACACGGTGTGGCATGTGTCTCTTACGAAGGGAAGGTCGGACTATACGATCGCAATGGCAAAGAACGAGTGGCTCCGCAGTATGATTGGATGGGTGATATTCGGGAATCGGAACTGTTGTTGGTGCGTAAGGATGGAAAGTGTGGCTATATCCGTCATACGGGCGAGGTGGTGATTCCGCTTCAATATGACGATGCTTTTGACTTTGGCAATGCAGAACAGACGCAAGTTACTTTGCACGGACGTACATTTATGATTGATCGTGAAGGGCATGAGATCTTCAATAGTTGATCGCCGTTAACGTGAAAGAATAGGGCAGAGAGCGGTTTGAGCAACTGCAATACGTTAAATTGCTAACCTGTCTTCTCCGTAATCTTTTTATTAGATAGGCCAGTAGATCTATTGTCATTAAAGAGTGTAGTAGTGTGTCCACTCCACAGACTCTCGTCTGTCAATAAATCTATGTTCGGGCACAGTAATCAGGATATGGCTTGGCGTTTAGCTGACATTAGAATATTGGGTAAAAATAAAAGGAGGAGATTCCAAACGGAATCTCCTCCTTTTATTGAATAAACTATTGTCAGAGAATTATTTCACTTCCTCGAAGTCAACATCGGTAACGTTGCCGTTATTGCCGTTGCCAGCATTGCCTGCAGAAGCGTTACCTGCATTTGCATTGGCTTGTGCCTGCTGTGCACCTGCAGCCTGCTGTGCATTGTACAGATCCTGTGATGCAGCTTGCCATGCATTGTTCAACTCAGTAGTGTACTTGTCGATGTCGGCAATGTTCTGAGCCTTGTGAGCCTCTTTCAATTTGCCAAGTGCACCCTCAATAGCGGCCTTTTTGTCAGCTGAGAGCTTGTCACCATACTCTTTCAACTGTTTCTCAGTTGAGAAGATCATGCTGTCCGCAGCGTTGACTTTGTCGATGCGCTCACGCTCCTCTTTATCCTTAGCCTCGTTGGCTTTGGCCTCGTCACGCATACGCTGAATCTCCTGCTCGGTCAATCCTGAAGATGCCTCGATACGGATCTTCTGCTCTTTGCCAGTGCCTTTATCCTTAGCCGATACATTCAAGATACCGTTAGCATCGATGTCGAACGTTACTTCGATCTGAGGCACACCTCTCGGAGCTGATGGAATGCCGTCCAGGTGGAAACGACCGATCGTTTTGTTGTCGCGGGCCATCGGACGCTCACCCTGCAATACGTGGATCTCAACTGAAGGCTGGTTGTCGGCAGCTGTTGAGAAGACTTCGCTCTTGCGGGTCGGGATCGTGGTGTTGGCGTCGATCAAACGAGTGAAGACTCCACCCAACGTTTCGATACCCAGTGACAGCGGGGTTACATCCAGCAACAGCACATCTTTAACCTCACCAGTCAACACACCTCCCTGGATCGCTGCACCTACGGCTACCACCTCGTCGGGGTTAACACCTTTTGAGGGAGCTTTGCCGAAGAAGTCTTCAACAACCTTCTGGATGGCTGGGATACGAGTTGAACCTCCGACGAGGATCACCTCATCAATGTCACTGGTTGACAAGTTGGCATCTGCAAGCGCTTTCTTGCAAGGTTCGATCGTCGCACGGATCAATTTGTCAGCCAACTGCTCGAATTTTGCACGAGTCAAGGTCATAACCAAGTGCTGCGGAATACCATCAACCGGCATGATGTAAGGCAAGTTGATTTCGGTCGTAGTTGAACTTGACAGTTCGATTTTTGCTTTTTCAGCCGCCTCTTTCAAACGCTGCATGGCCATCGGATCCTTGCGCAGATCGATATTATGCTGCTGCATGAACTCTTCTGCCATCCAGTCGATGATCACGTGGTCGAAATCGTCACCACCCAGGTGTGTATCACCATTGGTTGATTTTACTTCGAATACGCCGTCACCCAACTCCAGAATAGAGATATCGAAGGTACCACCACCCAAGTCGTAAACAGCGATTTTCATATCCTTGTTGGCTTTGTCCAAACCGTAAGCCAGTGCAGCGGCGGTCGGCTCGTTGATAATACGACGAACCTTCAAACCTGCAATCTCACCGGCCTCTTTAGTGGCCTGACGCTGTGAATCTGAGAAGTAGGCCGGAACAGTGATAACCGCTTCGGTTACTTCGGTGCCCAGATAATCTTCGGCAGTTTTTTTCATCTTCTGCAGAATGATTGCTGAAATCTCCTGCGGAGTGTACAGACGACCGTCGATATCGACACGCGGTGTGTTGTTTTCACCTCTTACAACGGGATAAGTTACACGACTAATCTCGTTCTGAACCTGATCGTAAGTCTCACCCATGAAACGTTTGATCGAGGTGATGGTGCGTTTCGGGTTGGTGATGGCCTGACGTTTGGCAGGATCACCCACTTTGCGTTCGTTGTTCTCTACGAAGGCTACAATAGACGGAGTCGTACGGTGTCCTTCGCTGTTAGGAATCACAACCGGTTCGTTACCCTCCATAACGGCAACGCAAGAGTTCGTGGTTCCAAGGTCAATTCCGATAATCTTTCCCATAGTTATGTAAATTTTTATTAGTTATTATTTCGTTGTTGGTTCTGTATCGTCAACCGATACGCCCTCCTTCCAATCAAGGTTTGTGCCAAGTGAAAAAAGTGACCAAATTGGTCGGTTTGTCTGTCATGAAGACTGCCTTTGGCAGAGAGTTTGACACCTTCGACTGACAAATCGTCCGAACTAACTGTGAATTTGTCTAAATCTATATTTTTTGTGATGAAATATTTTGAATTAACGTTTATTTCATGTAATTTTAAGACAGAACAAATAATACCGCTAGACGGTGTCTATAAACTAAAATTTCACGAATCATGGTAATAACATTCAATGAGCTGCGTCGAATCAAAGATAAACTGCCCAGTGGTAGTTCGCAGCGTATTGCAGACGAAGTGGGAGTGAGCGTTGACGAAGTACGTAACTATTTCGGCGGTAGACATTTCGATAGTGAAGGTGGGTCTCCAGTGGGTATACATATGGAAAAAGGGCCCGATGGTGGTGTGGTAACCCTTGATGATTCCGCAATACTCGATTGCGCATTGAGAATTATTGCTGAGACCGAGGCTGCAAAACAGCAAGTCTGAGAGTAGCTGATCGAAAAAAATAAAAGCAGTATGGAGTCCCAATATCCATACTGCTTTTTTATTGATTTAGCCTTCTTGCTTACTTTAAATATACCGTTGTGAGTCTTCTTGAGAAGGTCTTTTACTGAAATGAAATCATTTGGACTCTTACATGGAACTTATGTTGAGCAATGTGTAAACAGTCCCGGACAATCCAATTATTAAGAAAATAGCGGAGTATATTCTAACCGCTCTGTCCTTGCATTTGATACTGTAAACTAAACCTGTTAACGAGCATAGGGTCAAACCGATGGGGATGGCAAAAAAGCCCAATGCCAGAATGCATATTAGCATCATGGTACAGATTAGGCTTAAAGCTTTTGTTCGTTTCGTTACAGAAATCATAAGATTTGAAAGTATAGAGAGTTTGCCTAAAGTTTAATTAGTATTGGGTTTGAAAATTTATATCAATCCCTGCTCGTGTTGGCTAAGGTGCAACAACACAATTAGCGGATGAATAATCAGCGGGGCGATAGTATGTATTAATTTTTTGTCTGTGGCGTGTTGTCTGAATTACTTGAAACAATTGGTTCTGGATCGCTGTTGTTGTCCGAGATGTCGCGAATGACAGATGCAGAAGGACGTTGATAGAGTTTTAAGCCGAAAAGTGGAATGACCAGCAACAGATGGTTGAGCATATCGGCTACCACACGCTCAAAGAAGGCAAAACGCTTTTCGGTAGTGCTGCCATATAGCTCTAATCGGATGCCGTTCTCATCGAAAGGGAGGTAGCGTACAACCAATGTCTGATCTGTAGCCAACAGCGGGTGTTGACTCAAATAGGCTTCGGCGTAACAACGGAAAAGAGCGATGTTTAATGTTGCCTGATTGGAGTTGGTTTGTTGGAACAACTCTTTCATTTTGTTGGCAGCCGCTGCTGTATAAGGATGAGTCGCAATGGCTTCGATCTGTTCAGGTGTGAGCTCGGCCAATGAAGAGGTGTCGATGTATATAGGACGTTTGAATTGTCTGCCAGAACTCTCTTCCATTCCTCTCCAGTTGGTGAAGGCTTCCGAAACCATTGAATAGATGGGAAGCATGGTCATCGTATTGTTCCAGTTGCGCACCTTGACGTATGTGACATTAATGTCAGTAACAATACCGTCGGCCCCTTTTGAGGGCATCTCGATCCAGTCTCCAGGTCGGACCGTATCCTGGGCTGAAATCTGGATAGATGCGATAAATCCCAAAATAGTATCCTTGAATACCAAGGAGAGGATTGCAGCTGAGGCACCCAGACCGACCAGCAATTGAGTCGGGTCTTTGTTGATCAGGATGGCAATCACGACAATACCCATGATGAAGTATAGCGCGATCTTAGCTGCTTGAATCAATCCTTTGATCGATTTGCGGCGGGCAATGGGTTTGGACTCGTAAATATCATTGAGGGCATTGAGAAAGGCTCCACAGGTCAATGCCCCCATCACGGTAATGAATATGCGAGAGAGTACCTCGACGGCTGTAATGATTGAGGGGTGGTATCCTGCAAAAATGAGTCGTGCTGTCACCAGCAATAAAACGCCAGTTAAACATTTAATGATTCTGTTGAAGAAGTGCCTATGGAGCAGGAAGTCGTCCCATTGCGTTTTGCTGAGTCGGACGGCACGTGTAACCACATGGGTTAATGTCCAGGTTCCGATATAGTTTAATGCCCATAGAATCAGTAAAATCAACCCGCATGCGAGTACGAAGGTAATCACGTTGGCAATGAAGTCAGAAAGCCCCCAAAGATGAAGGTATTTTTCAATCCAACTCAGAACAAAAAATGTGGGTTTATAGGTGTGTTCCATGGGGTAGTTGTGAAAGCGATTATTAACGGATTTTACGGTAGGAGCATTTGATGTGGTGCCAATGCTCCAAGACAAATATAGCGATATTTTTTCAGCAGCGTGAGAGGCGGTCTGTACAAGAGGAAAAATCCCACGATGAAAAGCCGTTAAGGGGTTGCAATTGAGGAAAAATTTCGTAGATTTGCACTCCAAATGCCGTTTGTATATAGAACGATAAACATTTTTAAAGTCAATAAATTTAAACAAACATGCAGAATAAAGGTGCACTAAAATTTCTGGCGATTGTTCTCGCAATAGCCTGCGCGTACCAGCTTTCGTTCACGTTTGTGACGCGCCACGTCGAGAATCAAGCCGCCCGTTATGCCGCCGGTGATCCGGTCAAGGAGCAGAATTATCTGGACTCCGTAAAATCGCAACCCGTTTACAATCTCGGGTTCGTGAAGTTCAACTACAAGGAGTGTAAAGAGAAAGAGATTAACCTCGGCCTCGACCTGCGCGGCGGTATGAACGTCATGCTGGAGATCTCGGTTGAGGATGTGATTCGTGCGCTCTCGAACGACAGCAAAGACCCCATTTTCAATCAGGCTCTCGCACAAGCTCGCGAGGATCAGAAAAACAGCACCAGCGATTATATTACGCTCTTCGCTTCTGCTTATGAAAAGCTGTCAAACGGCGGTAAATTGAGCTACATTTTCAATACGCCCGAACTTCGTGAGGTGATCACTCCAGCAAGTACGAACGAACAGGTAATCGCTGTTCTTCGTGAACAAGCTGAAAGCGCGATTGCTAACTCGTTCAACGTATTGCGTAGCCGTATCGACCGTTTCGGTGTGACTCAGCCCAACATCCAGCGTCTGGAAAATTCAGGTCGTATTTTGGTTGAGTTGCCGGGTGTGAAAGAGCCGGAACGTGTGCGTAAACTCCTTCAAGGTACCGCAAGCCTCGAGTTCTGGGCAACTTATGAAAATAATGAGATCTATCCGGCTTTGGAGCAGGCTAATGCTGTTATCCGCGGTCTGAAAGAGGCAGGCGAGATTGCCGATACTACTGCTAAGGTTGAAACAGCTGATAGCAGCGCTGCTCAGGCAGCAACGGATTCTCCGGCACTGCTTGCGAAATTGGACAGTACTGCTGTTGCCGATACAGCCGCTGTGCAGGCTCAAGATACAGCTGCTTTTGAAGCGCAGTTCCCGTTGTTCGCCAAACTGCACCCGATGGTTGACGAGCAGGGTCAGATCTATGGCGGTCCGGTGATCGGTCGTGCCATGTCGTTTGATACCGCTGCGGTAAACCGTTATATGCAGTTGCCTCAGGTAAAAGCGCTGCTGCCTCGTGATATCAAACTCTTCTGGGGTGTCAAATCAGCAGATCCTGCCGGTACAGTTTATGATTTGTATGCTATCAAGGCCAATACTCGCGACGGTAAAGCTCCGCTGGATGGTGGAGTCGTAACAGAAGCTCGTGAGGAGTATTCTCAACATGGTGCTGCCGCTGAGGTTAGCATGGTGATGAATGCAACCGGAGCTCGTACCTGGGCTCGTATGACTGCTGACAATATCGGACGTAGCATCGCTATCGTATTGGATGGTTATGTATATTCAGCTCCGCGTGTAAACGACGAGATCGAAGGCGGTCGCTCTTCGATTACCGGTCAGTTCACCATTCAAGAGGCGAAAGACTTGGCCAACGTGCTGAAATCAGGTAAGCTGCCTGCTCCGGCTCGTATTATTCAGGATACTGTGGTGGGTCCGTCTTTGGGACAGGAGTCAATCAACGCAGGTATGATGTCGTTCATCTTGGCGTTCATCCTGGTGCTGATCTATATGGTATTCTACTATCACACTGCCGGTATGGTTGCCGGAATCGCTTTGATCTGCAACCTCTTCTTCCTGTTGGGTGTACTGGTATCATTCGGTGCCGTATTGACCTTGCCGGGTATCGCCGGTATCGTGTTGACGATGGGTATGGCCGTCGATGCGAACGTGATTATCTACGAACGTGTTAAAGAGGAGTTACGTGCAGGTAAAGGCTTGGCTCTCTCTCTCAAAGAGGGCTTCAAGAACGCTATGTCAGCCATTATCGATGGTAACTTGACCACCTTGATTACTGGTATCGTCCTGTTTATCTTTGGTACAGGTCCTGTACAGGGTTTTGCAACTACCTTGATCATCGGTATTCTGACTTCACTCTTCTGTGCAATCTTCATTACCCGATTGATCTTCTCTGCAATGCTCAACAAGGGTAAGAACATCCGCTTCTCGAACCGCTATACAGAAAATTGCCTTGCTCATACGCATGTCAACTTTATCAGCATGCGCAAGATCTCATACATCATCTCTGGTTTGTTGATTTTGGCAACGGTTGTTTCTTTGGCAACTCGTGGTTTGAGCTACGGTGTAGATTTCTCTGGTGGTCGTGCATTCGTGGTACGTTTCGATCAGCCTGTAACTGCAAATGAAGTTCGTTCTGCATTGCATCCTGTATTTGAGGGTACAAGCTACGAAGTAAAACAGTTCGGTAAGGAGAATCAGATGCGTATCGTTACGCAGTATAAATATGATGATGCAGGTGATAATGTAACTGCTGAGATCGAGGGTCTGCTTTACAAAGCGCTGGCTCCGCTGATGGCACAGCAGCTGACACAAGCTGAGTTCCAGACAACTCAGACCAGTCCTTACGGTATTATCAGTTCTGATAAGGTAGGTCCGAGCGTGGCTCACGATATTACGGTCAATTCGTTCATCGCTGTATTGTTCAGCTTGATCGCAATCGGTCTCTATATCATTGTTCGATTCAAACGTTGGCAGTGGGGTGTCGGTAGTGTCATTTCGTTGGCTCACGACGCCTTGATCACGATCGGTATCTTCTCCTTGTTGTATGGTATTTTGCCTTTCACCATGGATGTGGATCAGTCGTTCATCGCTGCTATCTTGACGATCATCGGTTATTCAATCAACGATAAGGTGGTTATCTTCGACCGTATCCGTGAATACCAAACTCTCTATCCGAAACGCAGCATTCGCGATAACATTAATAATGCAATCAACAGTACATTGGCCCGTACGGTTAACACCAGTGGTACTACCTTTGTCGTACTGTTGGCGATCTTCCTCTTCGGTGGTGAGGTGATCCGTGGCTTCATCTTCGCATTGATGTTCGGTGTGGTAATTGGTACCTACTCATCGGTATTCGTTGCAACTCCGATCGCATACGATTTGTTTAGTAAGAAGACACGTGATAAAGGTGTAGCCTAATTCTTTTAAAAGTTCATAATTGGAAACGGCAATCGCATCAAGCGGTTGCCGTTTTTTCTTTGTCGTTTTCTAAATTACTTCTTATATTTGTTTCGATATGGGCTTTATCAACATAACGCTGATCGATGTTATCGATATTCTCGTGGTCGCGATGATCATGTTCCAGATCTATCGCCTGACACGAGGTACGAATGCATTACGCATTGTGATCGGTATCCTGATCGTGTACCTGTTGTGGATTGTTGTTCGGCTGCTGAAGATGGAGCTGTTGAGCATGATCCTGGGACAGATCATCGGTGTGGGAGTAATCGCGTTGATTGTGGTGTTTCAACAGGAGATACGTCGATTTTTGGTTTTGTTGGGTACCCAATATTCCCATCGTAAAAATACGCTGTTAGGCCGTCTGTTAAAGTCACGCAAGGCGAAAGTCCGCTCGTTGGAATGGATTGAACCGCTGGTCAGTGCTTGTGCCGATATGGCGGCTACAAAAACGGGAGCCTTAATTGTGATTGGAAGAAGCATCAGCTTGGAACCCATTATTCATCGAGGGGTTGTGGTAGATGCTTCGATCTCTTCTGCATTGATCAAAACAATCTTTTTCAAGAATTCACCCCTGCATGATGGGGCGATTGTCATTGCAGACGGAAGAATTGCTGCAGCGCGTTGCGTATTGCCTTCGACTGAAAGAGAGGTTGTGCCGGCTGAATTCGGTATGCGTCACCGTGCAGCGCTCGGAGCCTCGGAAGTGACCGATGCATTGGTGATTGCGGTCTCAGAGGAGCGCGGCACGATCTCGGTGGCTCGTAAAGGGCATATACGTCAGAATTTGACACCGATCCAGTTGCAAGCGCATCTGAGTAAGGTGTTGTCTCTTTCGTAAATCATCTATTTTCTTAATATTATATACGTATGTCGGATTCACCAATTCAAGCCCCGGCCAATATCGTTATTCCTATCTATCGAACGGCATTGACCGACGATGAACGAATTGCATTAGAGCGTTGCTTTTCGGTATTGAAGGCTTATCCTATTACGTTTGTGTCTCCCGAAGGACTCGATTTGACGCCAGTGACAGATCGTTTCCCAATGGCTCGTATAGAGAGGTTCGATCCTGCCTTTTTTGCAGGTCGGGACGGATATAATCATTTGATGTTGTCAGCAGAGTTTTACGAACGTTTTTTAGCTTGGGATTATATCTTGCTGTGTCAAACCGATGCGTTTGTATTTCGAGATGAACTGGCTGACTGGTGCGCTCGTGGGTATGATTATATCGGTGCACCGTGGCCGTTACGACCGATCTATTCGAATCCGTTGTATAAAATTGGCTCCAGATTGAAGAGTTTTTTGTTGCGAAAAGATCATGAACAGCGTCATATTGTTCGCAATAAAGTGGGTAATGGCGGCTTCTCTTTGCGTCGGACTCGAACAATTTACGACCTGCTCAAAAATCATCCGGAGCGTGTTGCCTACTACAAAGAGCGGGTTGGACTCTGTTCCCGATATTATGAGGATGTCTTTTATGCCGTAGAGGCTCCGGCTTTGAATCACGCTTTCCGAATTCCAACTGTGCACGAGGCATTGGGATTTTCTTTTGATACCTATCCTCATCTCTGTTTCCGCATGAGTGGTGGAAAGCTGCCGTTTGGCTGTCATGGATACCATCGCCGTCGCCGCTGGAAATTTTGGGAACCTTATATTGAAGAGACTTTGAATGCTTCCAAAGCATAAACATCTGATGATTGTTATTGATGGATGTTTGTGAACGGTTTGGGAGATGTAGTTGAAAAAAGGAAAACCGTCAACGTTTAAAGACTTGAACTGTTAATCGTTTTGCAGATTGGGATATGCGTCGCGTGGCAGTCTGATTTTTTGAGTCTTTTTATTGCATGTCGAAAGTGTTGAAGAAATAAAGTCGTTTGGCTTGTCTTTCAATCTAAAAGTAACACCGAGTAGATCAAGTAGTAACGCCATATATCAATAAAAGCCTGCTCAGAAGAGCAGGCTTTTATTATTAACGGCTTGTTGTAAAGCTTATTTGCGTTCAGGACGAAGTTCACGAACAGTTGCTCCAGCTTGCCACATCTCGCTTTCGCGAAGCTCTTTCAATTCTGCATTCAGCTTTTCGCGGTAATCCGGTTTGCTGTTGCTGTCGATTGAACGTTGAGCCTCATTGCCGCAAGCAACCTCCTGATACAGTTTCCGGAATACCGGGAGCGATGCATCACGGAATGGCTTCCACCAGTCGAGTGCACCGCGTTGTGCGGTTGTCGAGCAGTTTGCATACATCCAGTCCATACCGTTTTCACCAACCAGAGGCATCAAACTTTGAGTCAACTCTTCAACAGTTTCGTTAAATGCTTCTGAAGGAGTATGGCCATTTTCGCGTAATACCTGATATTGTGCAGCAAAAATTCCCTGAATTGCTCCCATCAAAGTACCACGTTCACCGGTCAGGTCAGAGTAAACCTCTTTTTTGAAGGTTGTTTCGAAAAGGTAACCCGAACCGATACCGATACCCAATGCAATGACACGATCCCAGGCTTTGCCGGTTGCATCCTGCATAATGGCGTAGCTGGAGTTCAGACCACGGCCTTCAAGGAAAAGGCGGCGCAATGAGGTCCCCGAACCTTTGGGAGCAACCATAATTACATCGACATCCTGTGGAGGAACAATGCCGGTACGATCTGAATAGGTGGCTCCAAAACCGTGTGAGAAATAGAGAGCCTTGCCTGCGGTCAGATTTTTCTTAACTGTGGGCCATACGGCGATCTGTGCTGCGTCAGAAAGCAAGTAAAGGATAATAGTGCCACGAGCGCATGCTTCGTCGATGTCGAACAGCGTTTCACCGGCTACCCAACCGTCAGCAACTGCTTTGTCCCAGGTTTTAGAGTTTTTACGTTGACCAACGATCACATTGAATCCGTTATCTTTCAGATTCAAGGCTTGACCTGGGCCCTGTACGCCATAACCAATAACGGCGATGGTTTCATCTTTCAACACCTCAAGCGCTTTGCTCAGCGGAAACTCTTCGCGGGTGATGACATTCTCTTCCACCCCGCCGAAATTCATTTTTGCCATGATTTCTCAGAATTAAATTTTGTTGTTGGTTTATTCAAGATCAGTTTGGGAAATATACGCTCTGTCTGCAAAACGGTGTCCAATAAGCTGGCCATCCTTTTTAACTGACATAACTATATGTATTTCCCGGTTTATAATAATTAGATTTTTCCTTGCAGTTTGTCTTCCCAAGATTCTCGATGCAGGACTACACTGCCCGAACGTGTGAACTCTTCAAGAAGATTTTCATCTGACAACATTTGGCGCATCCGATCAATCTCCTCCCGAGTACCGGTCTTTTCAACTACAACGTAATCGGGATTGAATTCGATGATGCGGGCGTTCAGTTGACGAATCAAGCGGTCAGCCGTGTCACTTTGTTTGAGAATTTGTGCTGAAATTTTGTATAAGGCGATCTCTTGTGTGATCAGCTCCTCGTTAGTGTAACACTCAACCTGAATTACATCGATAATATTACGCAGCTGTTTGACGAGCAGATCCATCGTTTCGGCTGTGGAAAAGGCTGAGATGACAAACATACTGATCCCTTTAATCGAACTTTCGGAAACCTTCAGGCTTTCGATGTTGATTTTACGACGCAGATACAGGCTGGTGATGCGGTTCAAAACACCGATTTGGTTTTCCGTGAAGGCAATTACGATATATTCTTGTTTCATAACCTTTTACTCTTTACACATGACGTTTGATAACGAGGCTCCGGCAGGTACCATCGGGAATACATTGTCTTCAGGACGTACAACTACCTCCAGGAAGTAAGGCCCGTCTGCTTCAGCCAATTTTTGCATCGCAGCAGGAAGCTCTTCGGGTTGGCTGACCCGAGCGGCAGGAATTCCGTAAGCTGCAGCAATCATCGTGAAGTCCGGGTTATCCATGGCTGTGAACGAATAACGTTGCTCATAGAAGAGCTGTTGCCATTGACGAACCATACCCAAATAGGAGTTGTTCAAAACTACGATTTTGACTCCTAAATGTTCTTGTTTGATTGTACCGAGCTCTTGAATAGTCATCTGGATGCCTCCATCGCCCAAAATGGCTACAACTTCACGATCGGGTCTGCCCAATTTTGCGCCGACTGCTGCTGGTAAGCCGAAGCCCATGGTGCCCAAACCTCCCGAAGTGATGAAGCTGCGGGTCGTATTGAAACGGGAATAACGGGCACCGAACATTTGGTTTTGGCCGACGTCGGTCACAATGATGGCGTCTCCATGCTCAGCGTCTGCCAGAGCTTGGACAGCTTGGCACATGGTGATACCTCCTCCTGCAGGATGCATGGCGGTTTTAACGACGGATTCGTGTTCTTCGTTGCGTTTTTGAGCTGCAAATGTGAGCCATTCGGGACGCTCTTTATGTTTGATTTCTGGCAGCATAGCTTGCAGGGCCTGTTTGGCATCCGCGAGAATAGGCAATGCAGCCGGAATACATTTGTTCAATACCGCTGCATCGATATCAATATGAATCACTTTCGCATGTGGAGCGTAGCTTTTTACATCACCGGTTACACGGTCGCTGAAACGCATGCCAACTGAAATGATCAGATCACTTTGTTGGGTCATTTCGTTCGGAGCCAGATTACCATGCATGCCGATATTGCCTACATAGAGCGGATGGTTGGTCGGAACTGCCGAAATACCCAGTAATGAAGTTGCCATAGGAATGCCCCCTTGTTCAGCCAAAGCGATCGCATCGTTCTCTGCATTCGATAGTAAAACGCCTTGTCCAATCAGCAGTAACGGTTTTTCTGCTGCATTGATCATTTCGATGGCTTGCGCTATGGCCGTAGTGGGTAGAGGGGGTACCGGTTGGTAACTGCGTAAAGAGGTGCAGGGCGTATAATGAAAATCGAGCATTTCTGTTTGCGCGTTTTTCGTAAAATCAATTACAACGGGGCCTGGACGCCCTGAACGCGCAATGTAGAACGCTTTGGCAATTGCTCCCGGAATCTCTTCTGCACGGGTGATCTGGAAATTCCATTTAGTAACCGGCATCGTCATACTGATAATGTCTGCCTCCTGGAAAGCATCGGAGCCAAGCGCGGAAGCCGCTACTTGTGCAGTGATGCAGACCAGCGGGGTTGAGTCGATCATGGCATCGGCAATACCGGTGACAAGATTGGTTGCTCCCGGTCCGGAGGTGGCTAAACATACTCCCACTTGGCCCGTTGCGCGGGCAAAACCCTGTGCGGCATGTACTGCCCCTTGTTCATGGCGGGTCAGAATATGGTGCAAACGGTCGGTGTATCCATACAGATGGTCATATACCGGAATGATCGCGCCACCCGGATAGCCGAACAGCGTTTTGACACCCTCGGCCAACAGTGACATCAACAGGGCTTCAGCTCCTGTTACTCTTACCTTCTCGTTTTCAGTTGTGGACATATCGTTGAGTTCTTTCATTCGTTGATTACAATTGGCAGAAACGGTTAAGTGTCTCTGCGCACCTTTGTTTGAATCTGTTTGTGTTCAAAACAGAGTTTTTGTTGTTCAATTCTGTCTCCGATTGGCATTAATGGTGACAATCGGAAGCAGAGATGCTGTCAGAATCTTTATTGTGTAGAGATGGCTGGTACAGGATCGGGTGTATTAGCCCGATCGGGTATGGCTCCCCAAGTAGTCTCAATAAATTGGAGAAGAGATGTTTCGAATGATTGCCCTGACGTGGATGAAGAGTCTTTAACGGAGCTCTCGAACACCACCGCGATCGGCTGAGGTAACCAGACTGGCGTATGCTTTCAGTGCCTTGCTGATGACCCGATCTCGTCCGATGGGTTCGAAATGCGTCGTCTCTTCACGGCGCCGTTTCAACTCCTCGTCAGGGATGCTAATTCGGATCGCTCGGTTGGGAATGTCGATCAGAATAGGATCTCCATCTCGAATCAGTGCAATGTTGCCGCCTGCGGCCGCTTCGGGCGAAACGTGTCCGATCGAAAGCCCCGAAGTGCCTCCCGAAAAACGTCCGTCGGTAACCAAGGCACACTGTTTGTCGATCTTCATGCTCTTGAGGTACGAAGTGGGGTAGAGCATCTCCTGCATTCCCGGACCGCCTTTAGGCCCTTCATAACGGATAATGACTACATCACCCGGTTGTACTTTGCCTCCGAGGATGCCGTCACACGCCGCCTCTTGCGATTCGAATACGCGTGCGGTACCTTCAAAACGGAGAATCGACGGATCTACACCTGCAGTTTTAACAATACAGCCATCTTCGGCCAAATTGCCAAACAGGACGGCCAGCCCACCATCTTTAAGATAGGGATGGGCCACATCCCGAATGCAACCTTCCGTACGGTCTGTGTCGGCTTTGGCGTACGTGTTGTTCTGAGAGCCGAGCTTGAGATTGAATACCCCTCCCGGAGCGATCAGGGCCCGTTGTTTGGCTTCGGCACAGGCTGTCGGGGAGAGAATGTCGTTTTCGGCAATGGCACTCTTCAAATCGGGGTAGTCCACGCGATGAACGGTCGTATCCAGCAGTCCGGCCCGATCCAACTCTCCGAGAATTGCCATGATTCCTCCGGCCCGGTTGACATCTTCAATATGGAAGTGAGAGTTGGGCGCCACCTTGCAGATCACCGGAATCCGGCGGGAGAGCATGTCAATATCTTTCATGGTGAAATCGACTCCGGCCTCCTGTGCAACGGCTAACAGATGCAGAACCGTATTGGATGAACCTCCCATTGCAATATCCATTGACATGGCATTGAGAAATGCTGCACGTGTCGCAATGGAGCGGGGCAACACCGCTTCGTTATCATGAAAATAGTATTCGTTTGCGTTTTTGACGATCAGTTTTGCTGCTTTGCGAAACAGTTCGGTACGGGCAGCATGGGTGGCCAAAATGGTTCCATTTCCCGGTAGTGACAGGCCGAGCGCTTCGGTCAGACAGTTCATCGAGTTGGCGGTGAACATGCCTGAGCAGGAGCCGCAAGTGGGGCAGGCTGCATGTTCTACTTGGCGTAACTGCTCTTCGGAAACATGTTCATCAGCACCTTTGACCATGGCGTCAATCAGGTCGTAAGCCTTGCCTGCTGCGCGACCGGCCTCCATCGGTCCTCCTGAAACAAAGACAGTCGGGATATTGAGTCGCATAGCGGCCATCAGCATTCCCGGTGTAATTTTATCGCAGTTGGAAATGCAGATCATTGCATCGACCTTGTGTGCGTTACACATATACTCGACACTGTCTGCAATCAGATCGCGCGATGGAAGTGAGTAGAGCATGCCATCATGGCCCATGGCAATGCCGTCGTCGATAGCGATCGTATTGAATTCTGCTGCGAAGCACCCCTCTTCAGCAATCCACTGTTTGATCTGTTGACCAATCTCGTGCAGATGGACGTGGCCGGGTACGAATTGGGTGAATGAGTTGACGATAGCAATCACCGGACGACCCATCTGTTCATCCTTCATGCCATTCGCCCTCCATAGGCTGCGAGCGCCTGCCATACGGCGTCCCTGAGTGGTTATATTACTTCTGAGTGGTTTCATGATGTTTTGTTTCAGTGTTCTACAAAATAAATCGGACAACGTTCAGAACGAATATCTTTTTTTTGACTCTTTATGATGTCCAATAGTAATTGATCTTGATATTTTTTATTTATAATCAGGTTCTTGTATAAGAAATTTTTACTATGACAAAAGTTTATACGAAGTTTAGAGGTCGGATTATGAAAAAACTTACTTCAAGATACGAATTTTTTGCCTGAAATCCGATAATTTATTTTCTCCAGTTTTAATTGTGATGTCGAATGTGAAAATTCGTTGAAAAAGCGAAGTGATAAGCCAATAATAGCTATGAATTGAAAGATGAGGTCTCAAAGAGATCCAGCTTTTGAATTGCCATCACTTTATGTAACTTTGTGGACGAAAATTGAGTAGAAAAAGGAGACTTAGCTCCACAAAAATGACTGTTATGAAAAAAGAGTATATTCCTTTTGTGGATGACCTGATTGAATTGGCCATTCGCGAAGATATTGGAGATGGTGACCACTCTTCACTCTCTTGCATCCCGCACGATGAACGTGGACGTATGAAACTTTTGGTAAAACAGGAGGGAATCCTGGCCGGGGTCGAGGTGGCACAACGTGTGTTGAAACGTCTTGATCCGGAGGTGAAGTTTGAGCAGTTGCTTGAGGATGGCGCACGAATCAAACCCGGGGATATCGCTTTTTATGTGGAAGGCCGTTTGATTTCCTTGTTGCAGGCTGAGCGTATTCTGCTCAACATCATGCAACGCATGAGCGGTGTGGCTACGCAGACTGCTATCTATGTTAAAGAACTCGAAGGCCTGAAAACAAAGGTGCTCGATACCCGCAAAACTACACCAGGAATGCGTGTGTTGGACAAAATGGCGGTCAAACTCGGGGGAGGAGAGAATCACCGTATTGGACTTTTCGATATGGTCATTCTCAAAGATAATCATATCGATTTTGCCGGTGGAATTCTCAAGGCAATCCCCCGTGTGCGCGAATATCTAAAAGAGAAAGGGAAAAATATTCCTATCGAGGTGGAGGTGCGTTCACTGGATGATATTCGGGATGTTTTTGCCGCTGGAGGATGCGATCGGATCATGCTCGATAACTTTACTCCGGAGATGACACGTGAAGCTGTTAAGCTGATTGACGGACGGATCGAAATCGAATCTTCGGGTGGAATTACCCTGAAAAATCTGCGTGAATACGCTGAGTGTGGAGTCGATTTTATTTCGGTCGGAGCTTTGACCCATCAGATCAAGAGTTTGGACTTGAGCCTGAAGGCTTGTTAATGCATATGTGTGTTGTGAACGAATAGAGACGGATAGAGATGAACATAAAAACGATGGTGATGGCGGGGATTCTTTCATCGGTAGCTGTAGGGCCGACCGTAGCTGCTGAATCCGGTCAGGGAACGTTTGGTTACGAGGAGATGAAACAGGGACTATTTACTCCCCGTACTGTACAGGGTGTACGCAGCCTGAACGATGGTGAGCACTATACGACAATGAGTGATGGGCGAATCCTGGCATTCAGTTACCAAACCGGTGAACAGACCGATGTGGTTTTTGATAGCAAAGGTCAGCAGCCAGAACTGAAATTTTCGGACTATACCTTCAGCTCCGATGAGCGTCGGATTCTGTTGACCACAGAGGTGCATCCGATCTATCGTCGTTCGTTCACGGCAGAGTATTGGATCTACGATCGGGATACCAAAACATTGATTCCGCTCTCGAAAAATGGTCCGCAGCAGGTGGCGCAATTCTCGCCCGATGCCACTCGGGTGGCCTTCGTGCGCGATAACAACCTTTTTGTTGTGGATTTGGCTTCGGGTGAAGAGTCGCAGTTGACGACGGATGGTCAGTTCAATCATATTATTAACGGTATCCCGGATTGGGTTTATGAAGAGGAGTTTGGATTTTCGCGTGCCTTTGAATGGTCTCCCAATGGTCAGAATATCGCTTGGATGCGTTTCGATGAGAGTCGGGTCAAAGAGTATAACATGAACCGATTCAACGGGAAACTCTATCCGGAAAATTATACTTTTAAATATCCCAAAGCCGGAGAGCAAAACTCTATCGTTGAGGTTTACAATTACAATTTTGAGACGGGACGTCGTAGTCGTATTGAGGTAGGGCCTGAGACAGACCAATATATCTCCCGTATCAAATGGACTCCGAAAAACGGCTTGTTGGCCTACCGCTTGAACCGCCCGCAGAACCATTTTGAACTTTTGTTGGCGGATGCAGCTGCACTCTCCGCAGAACGTGCTGCGTCGGAGCAGGTTCCAACGCGTGTTATTTACGATGAACAGGATCCCCGTTATGTGGAGCGAGTGGATGATCAATGTGTTACGTTCCTGCCCGATGGTGACCGTTTTGTCGTGCGCAGCGAAAAAGAGGGTTTTACACAACTGTATCTGTACAGCATTGCGAAAGGGTTTCTGAATCGGATCACCTCCGGCGAGTGGGAGGTGACAGAGCTGGTTGGCATCGAAGGAGATAAGGTATATTACATTTCGACCGAAAGCTCTCCGCTCAAACGGGATTTGTTCAGCATTAAACTCAACGGCAAAGATAAAAAACGGTTGACCGGTGGGGATGGTACCTATTCGATCGCACCGTCACGCGGATTCCGCTATTTTATCAGCTATTTTTCCAATGTCAATACCCCTAATCGGGTGACACTGCATAAGGCTGACGGAAAGTTGGTGCGTGTCTTGGAGGAGAACACCGCTTTGAAAGAGCGGTTGGCTGAACTGAAGGTGCCGGTCAAAGAGTTCTTCACGTTCCGTACACAGGAAGGGACCGAATTGAACGGCTATATGATTCGTCCGAACGATTTCGATTCGACACGGACCTATCCGCTCTTTATGGTGCAATATAGCGGTCCCGGATCACAGCGGGTTGCCGACAGCTGGAGTATGGCCTGGGAGGATGTACTCGTTCAGCAGGGCTATATCGTTGCCTGTGTGGATGGACGGGGAACCGGTTGTCGTGGTTCGGAATTCAAAAAGTGCACTTACAAACAACTCGGTAAATATGAGGTAGAGGATCAGATCCATGCCGCACGTTATTTGGGATCGTTGCCCTATATTGATGCCAATCGGATTGGAATTTTCGGTTGGAGTTACGGTGGGTTCATGGCGTTGAATTGCATCCTCAAAGGAAACGATGTGTTCAAAATGGCTATTGCAGTGGCGCCTGTAACCTCGTGGCGTTTCTATGATACGATCTATACCGAAATCTATAACGGTGATCCGAATGAGAATCCGTCCGGATATGACGATAACTCTCCAATCCACTTTGCAGACCGTCTCAAGGGTAAATTGTTGATTGCTCACGGTACGGCCGATGACAATGTACATATTCAGAATACCTATGAAATGGTAGCGCGTCTGGTGGAACACGACAAACCGTTCGAGATGTATATCTATCCCGATCGCAACCACTCCATGGGTAATTATCGTAACCGCCTGATGGAGCGTTGTATAGAATTTGTGCATCGCAATCTTTAATAGGGTCAGGACTGCTCTTTGATCGGTCTGGCCATATTTTTGTTACATCATCTGGCGATTCTCTTGGTGTTCGCAGATTGAGTTCCGTGAGATGGTTGTCATGCAATTGTCGCCAGGCGGGAACGGGGCCAGGAATGAGGGAAAAGAGATACGATCGTGGATCGCAGAGAAGACTCAATAGAGAGCGCTGCGCCTGCAGGTCAATAAAAAGATGTTTCACCTTTTAAACCGGAGTGTATATGGAGTTTTTGATGGAAAATCATCTGTTGGGGTTGGTGATAGGTATTGCCACATTCCTGATTATTGGTCTGTTTCATCCGGTAGTCATTAAAGCAGAGTATTATTGGGGAACCGGATGCTGGTGGATCTTTTTATTGTTGGGAATTGGTGGGGTAATATGGTCGCTCTGTACGGATAATGTGTTGATTGCGGCTTTGAGCGGTGTGTTTGCCTTTTCATCGTTTTGGACAATCAAAGAGCTCTTCGATCAGCGTAAACGGGTTCAGAAAGGTTGGTTCCCGGCCAATCCGAAACGGAAACAAAAAGATCATTTAAAAGAAAGATAGTGCAATCTGATAGTAAGACATGTGAGACCTTTAATTGGTTGAGAGCTTATTCATAATAAAACTATCTCGTGTAAATAAGAAGGTAAATGCGTTTGAAAAACGTGTTTACCTTTTTTGTTGAAAAGAAAATCCCCAGTGTAACATAGAGATAAAGCCATGTCTGATTTTGCTATGCAGATCGGCAAGTTTTTATTTTGGGTAATTTGAGATTGAAAATAACGAAGAGCAGGAGGGGTGCACTAATTAATTAGTGTGCCCCTCCTGCATTTGTTGCGTGGTCTGGAGTGTTCAGGTGTCGGGCTTGGCCTCGGTGCCTGGAACGACCACGCTAATATGTTTTACGAATGGTATGGTGTCCTGTATTGATATAACAGTGTTTATCTCCTTTTATATTGTATTAAATATTTAAAAGGAGAGCCTATTTGTCTGCATACCGTTGTTCGACCACTTTCCAATCGACCAGTTCCCAAAAGTTTTTTACAAACTCGGGACGGCGGTTGCGATAATCGATGTAGTAAGCATGTTCCCATACATCGATACAAAGTAGAGGTGTGAGACCTTTTTTGAGTGGATTGCCGGCATTGGGCTCAGCAACGATGGAGAGTTTCCCCTCCTTATCAGCGCATAACCAGACCCAACCGGAGCCGAAAAGGGTAGTGGCTGCTTTGCCGAATTGCTCTTTGAAGGCCTCCAGTGAACCGAAATCTCGGTCGATAGCATCAGCCAACGCGCCGGTCGGAGCCGCTTGAGCGGAAGGAGAGAAGCTGTTGAAGAAAAAGATGTGATTCCAAGCCTGTGCTCCATTGTTGAAAATAGGGCCTTCGGCTTTTACACAAATCTCTTCAAGCGGCATCTCTGCGAATGGAGTGCCTGCAATTAAATTGTTGAGGTTGTCGATATAAGTTTTCAGGTGTTTGCCGTAGTGGTATTCGAGTGTCTCGCGACTCATGCGCGGAGCCAGTGCGTCCATTTCGTATGGAAGCGTCGGTAAGCTGTGTGTCATGATCATTAAGGTATGGATAGTTAATAATAGAGTATTCATGGGGTGTAATGGATAAATAGTTATCTGATCTTTTTGCGTCGGACGAAATGCTTTGATCAACCGGCGTGGGCATCTAAAAGAAATTGTAACAGAGATTGGTGCAATTCCTGTACCAGTTTTACAAGATAAGAAATTGTTACGGCAAATAACGTGTTCTTGCGTTAAAATATTTGTTTAATGGATTGGAATTGTTGAAATTGCAAATTGTGGATGTTTTTTAGAATACACTCGCCGAATTTTTCATATTTTTGTATTTCGTATCGATGGCGACGGGGCCGTCGCATATCGATATGTTAAACAATTTCGTCGTTTAAAATTAGAGTGTTAGAAAGAATGAGTATCGAAGATTTCAATGTGATGGTAGCCACAGAGGAGCACACTCCCTTTGCAAAGGCTATCTGCGATGAAATGGCTGAATCCGCCAAAGCCCGCGGTACGGGTATTGCCAAACGTACTCCCGAGTATGTGGCTGACAAAATGCGTGCCGGCAAAGCGGTAATCGCCTTTCACAAAGACGGAACATGGGCTGGTTTCAGCTACATCGAATCCTGGGGCCATGGTGACTATGTTGCCAACTCAGGTCTGATCATCAACCCCAAATTCCGTAAAATGGGTCTTGCCAAGGCCATCAAAACTGCGACTTTTTTCCTGTCGCTGAAGATGTTCAAGGGTGCCAAACTGTTTGGTTTGACCACCGGCCTGGCTGTTATGAAGATCAACAATGAACTGGGTTACCACCCCGTAACGTTCTCGGAATTGACCGATGACGATCAGTTCTGGAAAGGCTGTGAGAGTTGCGTGAATTATCCTATCCTGCAAAGCAAACAACGACGAAATTGCCTCTGCACAGCTATGCTTTTTGATCCCGCTCACGATGAGGTGAAGGTGCCAAAACCTGATATGGCAGGCCTGTAGTCACTTCATGTGGGATTCGAATCTACAACAGATTTCGTAAGCGAGTTGTAAAAGGAGGACCTCATTCAAAAAATTAAGCAGGATAAGTACAATTCAAAAAACTCAGTAAAAATGGAAAAGAAAAAAGTTGTTTTGGCTTTCAGTGGAGGTCTGGATACCTCGTACTGCGCAATATACTTGGCCAAAGAGATGGGCCTCGAGGTGTATGCTGCCTTGGCAAATACCGGTGGCTTCTCGGCTGAAGAGCTCGAAAAAATCGAAAAACGTGCCTATGCATTGGGCGTGAAGAGTTATGTCGCACTGGATGTAGCTCACGATTACTATGAGACTGCAATCAAGTATATGATTTTCGGTAATGTCCTGAAAAACGCCACCTATCCGATTTCGGTAAGTTCTGAGCGTATTTCTCAGGCAACAGCCATTGCCAAATATGCGGAGCAAATCGGTGCCGATTACCTCTGCCACGGTAGTACCGGAGCAGGTAACGATCAAGTGCGTTTCGATATGGTCTTCAATATCATTGCGCCGGAGATCGAGGTGATCGCGTTGATCCGCGAAAAACGTCTTAGCCGTGAAGAGGAGATCGCATATCTGCGTTCACACGGTGTAGACTTTGACTTCAAGAAAGCTGAATATTCGATTAACCAGGGTATTTGGGGAACCTCAGTCGGAGGTAAAGAGACGTTGACTTCCAGCGAAACCCTGCCGGAGGAGGCTTACCCTTCACAGCTCAAAGAGACTAAACCTCGTCGGATTACCCTGACTTTCGAGAAGGGCGAGTTCGTTGCTCTGGACGGCAAACGTTACGATGACCGCATCGCTGCCATTCAGGCTTTGCATGCTGTTGCTGCTCCTTATGCAATCGGTCGTGATATGCATGTGGGTGATACCATTATCGGTATCAAAGGCCGTGTTGGTTTCGAAGCTGCAGCTCCGATGTTGATCATCAAGTCTCACCACATGCTCGAAAAACATGTGTTGACCAAATGGCAGCTCTTCTGGAAAGACCAGATCTCGGCATTCTACGGTAACTACCTGCACGAGGGTCAGTATTACGATCCCGTGATGCGTGATATCGAGGCTTGGCTCGAAAGCAGCCAGCGTACGGTAACCGGTGACGTGTATGTCGATCTCTATCCGTATCGTTTCGTTGTAGTTGGTATCAAGAGCGAGCACGATCTGATGAGCAACGCATTCGGCGCTTACGGCGAGACCATGAGCGACTGGACTAGCGACGATGTCAAAGGTTTCGGTAAGATCTTTGGTAACCAGAACCGCATCTGGTACAAGGTCAACAAAGGAATGAAATAATAACGAACCTCATACTGCAATACGCATGAAGAGAGTTAGAGTAGGCATCATAGGTGGTGCGGGATATACGGGTGGCGAAGCTATCCGTATTCTCGTTAATCATGAGGGGGTTGAACTGGTTTTTGTCCACAGTAATTCGAATGCAGGCAACCTGCTCAGCGATGTACACGCCGATTTGCTGGGGGATACCGATATGCGGTTCGCCGGCGAACTCGATTTTTCAGGGGTCGATGTGATTTTCCTTTGTGTAGGTCACGGTGATGCCCGCAAGTTTCTCGAGGCGACTCCGGTCCCAGAGCATGTGCGGGTCATCGATCTGAGTCAGGACTTCCGTCTGGCAGCCGGTTCGATACTTGGTGAACGTACTTTTGTGTATGGTTTGCCGGAGATGAACCGCGAAAAAATCCATCAGGCACGCAATATCGCTAATCCGGGTTGTTTTGCCACTTGCTTGCAGTTGGGAATGTTGCCGTTGGCAGCTGCCGGACTGCTCAAAAGTGATGTACACATCTCTGCCGCTACCGGATCAACCGGCGCCGGTCAGAAGCTGGCCGCCACCTCTCATTTTAGCTGGCGTGCAAACAACCTCTCGATTTACAAGGCGTTTGAACATCAGCACCTGCGTGAAATCGGTGAGAGTATCCGTTCGTTGATGCCCGCCTTTGACAGCGCAATCGACTTCATCCCGTATCGTGGAGATTTTACGCGCGGTATCCTCGCATCAATCTATACCGAGTGCGCCAAATCGCTCGAGGAGATGGTTGCGTTGTATAAAGATTATTATAAAGATGCCGCCTTTACGTTTGTGAGCGACAAAAATATTAATCTCAAACAGGTAGTCAACACCAACAAGTGTTTGATCTCTTTGGAAAAACATGGCGACAAACTGTTGGTGGTTAGTGCGATCGACAACCTGCTGAAAGGTGCGTCGGGTCAGGCGGTGCAGAATATGAATCTGATGTTCGGTTTGGATGAACGTGCAGGCCTCAGACTGAAAGCCTCTGCGTTCTAAAACAGGTTCATCATTAAAATCGAATGCCACATGAAAATGTTTGATGTGTACCCTGTGTATGATGTCGACATCGTGCGGGCTGAGGGCTCTTACGTTTGGGACAACAAGGGGACAAAATATCTTGATATGTATGGCGGCCATGCCGTCATCTCGATCGGTCACACCAATCCTCACTATGTGAAGATGTTGACTGATCAGCTCAATCGGATTGGTTTCTATTCCAATTCGGTCATTATTGACCAACAGCGCGAATTGGCCGAGAAATTGGGTAAGCTCTCCGGTAAGGAGGATTATCAGCTTTTCCTTTGTAATTCGGGTGCTGAAGCCAACGAGAATGCTCTGAAACTTGCTTCGTTCTTCAATGGTAAGAAGAAGGTGATCGCCATGAAGGGAGCGTTCCATGGTCGTACCTCACTGGCTGTGGCCGCTACCGATAATCCGAAAATTCAGGCGCCGGTCAATCAGACTGACAACGTAATTTTTATTCCACTGAATGACGAAAAGGCTTTGGAGAAGGCCTTCTTGGCCAATCCCGATGAGATTTCTGCCGTTATTCTGGAGGGAATTCAGGGTGTAGGCGGTATCTACGAAGCGACTCCATCGTTCTTGCGTAAGATCCGTTCACTGTGCGACCAGTATAACGCCGTATATGTTGCGGATAGTGTACAGTGTGGTTGCGGACGTACAGGTCAGTACTATTCACATGATTGCGCTGGCGTTTCGGCAGATATCTATTCGATGGCCAAAGGTATCGGTAACGGTTTCCCGATGGGAGCTATTTCGATCGCCCCGAAGATTCAGCCCGTGTATGGAATGTTGGGTACCACTTTTGGAGGTAACCCGTTGGCATGTACTGCCGCTATTGCCGTAGCTGATGTGATCAAAGAGGAGAATCTGATCGACAATGCAAAAAAGATGGGCGACTATCTGATTGCGGAGTTGCGTCAGCTTCCCGGAGTCAAAGAGGTGCGCGGTCGTGGTCTGATGATCGGCGTTGAGCTGTTCGAAGAGGCTGCTCCATTGCGTAAAAAATTGATCTACGACGAGCACATCTTTGTAGGCTCGGCTGGAAATAAAAATGTGTTCCGTCTGTTGCCTGCATTGAATATCACTCCTGCTCACTGTGATCAGTTGCTAAACTCCCTGAAAAAGTTGTTGAAATAAACCGTTTGCCATACATAAAAATCCATTAACCCATTCTGGTTATGTTGAAAGTCATTAAAATCGGAGGCAATATTGTCGATAACCCGGAAAAGCTCGATCGCTTTTTGAAAGATTTTGCGTCGTTGTCCGGTCCGAAAATTTTGGTGCACGGAGGAGGTAAAGTGGCCACCACGGTTTCCAAAGCGCTCGGTATTGAGACGCAGATGATCGGTGGTCGTCGGGTGACCGATGAAGAGACTTTGAAAGTGGTGACTATGGTCTATGCCGGATTGATCAACAAAACCATTGTGGGAAAACTGCAGCAGGCTGGTTGTAATGCGATTGGCCTGAGCGGTGCGGACGGAGCTTTTATCCGTTCGAAACGTCGCAATCCGGTTCCGGTCGATTATGGTCGGGTGGGAGATCCGATGCCTGACCGGTTTGGTCTTTCCACGGCACGGACGCTGATCGATGCTGGTTACACCATTGTGGCGGCTCCCATCACCTTAGACGATACGGACGGTGGTTTGCTCAATACCAATGCCGATACCGTCGCACAGACCATTGCGGTCGGTATGTCCCAAGCGTATGATACGGAGTTGGTCTTCTGTTTCGAAAAACGTGGCGTTTTGATGAATGTCGATGATGACAACAGCGTGATTTCGGAGATCACTCCGGAACGTTTTGCCGAGTTGAAGGCTGCGGGTGTAGTTGCTGATGGTATGTTGCCCAAATTGGAGAATGCTTTCCGTGCTATTGATAACGGTGTGAAGAGCGTTGTGATTTGTAGTGCCGAAGCGGTAACCGAACCAGACTATGGCGGAACCAAATTATTTCGTAACTTTGAAAAGTAAGTCGCAAAAGCGTTCTATTCTCTCGAAATATTGAGTCAATGCGATCATATGATCGGAGTTGATCGGTAGCTTTGTGGGAGAGAAGGGACGAGTAAGACTGCCAAGTACACATATTTATGTAATCATAGAGTAAGGCATCTGAACCAGATGCCTTATTTTAAATTTTGTTGTGTTATGAATTTTAAGATTGCTCTTTTGCCGGGTGACGGCATCGGCCCCGAGATCGTGGGCGAAGCGGTGAAAGTACTCGATAGCGTGGCTGTCAAATACGGACATCAGTTTGAATATAAAAAAGCGTTGGTTGGTGCATGTGCAATTGACGCTACTGGCGATCCCTATCCTGCAGAGACCCATGCCGTATGTGAGTCGTCGGATGCCGTACTTTTCGGCGCAATAGGTGATCCCAAATACGATAATAACCCTGCCGCTAAAGTGCGTCCTGAGCAAGGTCTGCTTCGCATGCGTAAATCGCTGGGGCTTTTTGCCAACCTGCGTCCGCTGGCTGTGTTTGACTCTTTGGCCGATCGCTCTCCGCTGAAAACTGAAATTGTTAAGGGCGCCGATTTTATCTGTGTTCGTGAATTGACCGGCGGTATGTATTTTGGTCGTCCGCAGGGTCGTAGTGAAGATGGTAACACGGCATATGATACCTGTGTTTATACGCGTGAGGAGATTGAGCGAATTTTGCATCTCGCCTTCGGCTTGGCACGTGGCCGTCGTAAGAAATTGACACTGGTTGATAAAGCTAACGTAATTGCTACTTCACGTTTGTGGCGTCAGATCGCTCGAGAGCTTGCTCCGCAATATCCTGATGTGGAATTGGAGTATATGTTTGTGGATAATGCAGCGATGCAGATCATTCAGCGCCCGACTCACTTTGATGTGATTGTGACCGAAAACCTCTTCGGTGATATTCTGACTGATGAAGCCAGTGTGATCAGCGGCTCGCTGGGTATGTTGCCTTCAGCTTCGGTGGGTGCGAAGGTGGCACTGTTCGAACCGATCCATGGCAGTTATCCGCAGGCTGCCGGTAAAAATATTGCCAACCCGATGGCTACTATTTTGTCTGCCGCAATGTTGGTGGAGCACCTCGGTTTGAAAAAAGAGGGTGCAGCTATTCGTGCTGCCGTTAACCAGGCTATCGAAGCGGGTGTCGTTACCGAAGACTTGGCTTCGGCGGGTGCTCGAGCTTACTCAACTACTGAAGTGGGAGATTTTGTTGCCGCTCACATCGCATAGTTATACCTTATATATATAGTAGGTGTCTCACGGGTTTTGGATTTTTCCAAAACCCGTTTTTATTTGTCTGCCGATTTGGCTGGCAGCACCTGTTTAGTCTGACGCCTTTGGTGGAATAGGGTGAACCAGGTTGAATATTGCGAAAATAAAAGAATAGTCCGAGTCGTATCTGAAGTGAAGAATGGCGGGATACGAACTTGATCGTTTTGCAATACAAATGTAGAGGCAAACAAGATTGTTCAGCCCGATTCAAGAACTCGTATGATCAGTGGAACCCTATGTGAGCCATTAAAATTGATTTGCATTTTAGATTTTATGCTACGATAGCGGCGAATATTCCAGGTTTCGTGAAAAAATTAGACTCTGTAGTGAGTTTGATATGCGTTCATTTTTCTGATTTGTCGTTGTATGTGCGCAATTTTATTATGTTGGATACGAAATTTATCTGAGAATTCTGTGTCGTAGTGTGATTGATTCTTTAGTTAAAGGGAGATTTTAAGGCAGTATTGAACGATGGGATGAATTTGAGTAGTAAGAGAGCACCTTTTTTATTTAATAATCTTAGATAAATTGAATGAGAATTTGGGTGTGAATAGGTAGAATGGTGCTCAAGATTTGAATTGGCTGATCATTTTTGAAGTTGAATGGTAACGGATGGTACTCTATTTTGACTAGAATGGAAGCAATCAACAGAGAAATCCAGTCAAGTTAGGAGGAATTTTAAGATTTGTAACGAGTGAATTCGCGTTTTTAGTTCTCGATTTTCATAAATCGTGATGCTATTTTCTGGGACGTTTGAGAAAAAGTGAAGCTATTATTGGCGAAATATAGCGTACTTGATTCGTAACTTTCCTCCTTTTTTGCCTTGAGGTGTCACCGAAAGAAGAAAAATTACATTCAATTTGAGCTCCAATTTGTATCTGAAATGAATCTTTTTTGATGATCTTAGGTCTATGAACAGAAAAAATCGGTGCAAAACTGAGGGTAATATAGAATAAAATTAACCCTTTTTTAGGGTAATTTACCGAGTGGACCCTCATTTTTGTGCCGAAATTGGGTGGATTTGATGTGGTATGTCCTTAAAAAACGTAGATTTTATGCGGAATTCAGAGCGATTGTCACGTTAGATTGTATCAAAAGTATAGAGGTGTCGTAGCAGGAGTATGGGGGTAGGGAAGGAGTGTTTGCTATGAGGTGTATGAATGGGTGTAAATATGGGGAAACTTTTTTCATTCGGTAATTGTTTGTCGAATAGTCTGTTATGAAAACAGGGGAAAAATATTCAAAAAATAGTTTCAAAATTGTTTGGATTTTATTTTGGAAAGTCTGTATATTTGCACCCGCTAAACGAAAGGAACACCACGGTTAGCGACAGGTTCTTTACTGAAAACAAAGTTTTCGAAGAAAGTATTTGGAGATTTCAAAAATCGTTTTTATCTTTGCAGTCCGTTTCCTCGTTCAGAAATTGAATGAGTGCAGCGAAAAGGTTAAGAAAAAAAATGATGAAAAAAAATTGGAAGTTTGAAAATCTTTACTTACCTTTGCACCCGCTAAGCTGTTAAGGGTTAGCGATTTGGAAACGAAAGTTCTCTACAGAAGAAACAAAGTTCTTTGAAGTATTGAAGCAGCAAAAGTTTATCCGTCACTGCTTCGGCAGTGATCTAAACAATACCTTTGAGTATAGCTAAGAGATTTAACAAAACATTTTATACAATGGAGAGTTTGATCCTGGCTCAGGATAAACGCTAGCGGCAGGCCTAACACATGCAAGTCGAGGGGCAGCAGGGAAGTAGCTTGCTACTTCTGCTGGCGACCGGCGCACGGGTGCGTAACGCGTATGCAACCTACCTTTAACAGGGGGATAATCCGAAGAAATTTGGTCTAATACCCCATAATATTGATTAAGGCATCTTGATCAGTTGAAAGTTCCGACGGTTAAAGATGGGCATGCGTTGTATTAGCTAGTTGGTGAGGTAACGGCTCACCAAGGCTACGATACATAGGGGGACTGAGAGGTTTTCCCCCCACACTGGTACTGAGACACGGACCAGACTCCTACGGGAGGCAGCAGTGAGGAATATTGGTCAATGGACGCAAGTCTGAACCAGCCATGCCGCGTGCAGGATGAATGTGCTATGCATTGTAAACTGCTTTTGTACGAGGGTAAAAACAGGTACGTGTACCTGGTTGAAAGTATCGTACGAATAAGGGTCGGCTAACTCCGTGCCAGCAGCCGCGGTAATACGGAGGACCCGAGCGTTATCCGGATTTATTGGGTTTAAAGGGTGCGTAGGCGGATTGGTAAGTTAGAGGTGAAAGCTCAGCGCTTAACGTTGAAACTGCCTCTGATACTGTCGGTCTAGAGTATAGTTGCGGAAGGCGGAATGTGTGGTGTAGCGGTGAAATGCTTAGATATCACACAGAACACCGATTGCGAAGGCAGCTTTCCAAGCTATCACTGACGCTGAGGCACGAAAGCGTGGGGAGCGAACAGGATTAGATACCCTGGTAGTCCACGCCGTAAACGATGATAACTCGTTGCAGGCGATACACAGTCTGTGACTTAGCGAAAGCGTTAAGTTATCCACCTGGGGAGTACGTTCGCAAGAATGAAACTCAAAGGAATTGACGGGGGCCCGCACAAGCGGAGGAACATGTGGTTTAA